>JAESFP010000007.1_pt1 | contig 561293 bp, 521 predicted proteins | sample 9266181 | NCBI WGS metagenome assembly JAESFP01 (sample SAMN14502547, study PRJNA617102) | algae metagenome | isolation source: Pegethrix bostrychoides GSE-TBD4-15B and co-occurring heterotrophs from... | place: USA: Grand Staircase-escalante National Monument, Utah | collected 2006-08-15 | reverse complement strand
TGGTTCCCGGTGGCGGTTTCCCGATCCTTGATCGCGCCGATCCGGCGAATATCGAGACGGATCGAGGCGTAGAACTTCAGCGCATTGCCGCCCGTGGTGGTTTCGGGGTTGCCGAACATCACGCCGATCTTTTGTCGGATCTGATTGATGAAGATCACCATGCAGCGCGATTTTGAGATAGTCCCCGTCAGCTTGCGCAGGGCCTGGCTCATTAGCCGCGCCTGCAAGCCAACGTGCGTATCGCCCATCTCGCCTTCGAGCTCGGCGCGCGGCACTAGGGCTGCGACGCTATCGATGACCAGAACGTCAATCGCGCCGGAACGGACGAGCGTATCGGCGATTTCAAGCGCCTGCTCCCCCGCGTCGGGCTGAGAGATCAGCAGTTCATCGATATTCACACCCAGCTTGCGCGCATAGCTCGGGTCGAGCGCGTGTTCGGCATCGACGAAGGCACAGGTGCCGCCCGCCTTTTGCGCTTCAGCGATCACGTGTAGCGCAAGCGTGGTTTTCCCCGAGCTTTCCGGCCCGTAGATTTCGATAATGCGCCCGCGCGGTAACCCGCCGATTCCCAGGGCAATATCGAGCCCTAAAGAGCCGGTCGAGATCACCTCGGTATCCACCGAAGCGTCGCGCTGACCTAGTTTCATGATGGAGCCTTTACCAAAGGCCCGTTCGATTTGCCCGAGGGCGGCTTCCAAAGCCTTGTTCTTATCCATGCTATCTTTATCGATAAGGCGCAGTTGCGCGACGGTCATGACGAGTGCCTCCCGGTTATTTCACAGCCATCACGGCGATGCAACGCAGGCTAGGCCAAGGCTTGATCGGCCAGGGGATGCCCAAGACCGGACTATAACGGGAACAAGCCCATGTTTCAAGAACGTTCTCGGAACATCCTCTAAAAATGAGCCGTCATTCGATCAGCGACCTTTGCCGCTAGTTGCTTGAGACTGAAGGGTTTTTGCAAGAAGGTGATCTCGCCCAGGGCATTAAGCTGATCGCGCAAATCGCCATCGGCATGACCGGAAACGCAAATGACGGGAAGATTTGGAAATGTCAGCCAGATTTCCCGTACCATCGTCGGGCCATCCATGCCGGGCATCACCACGTCGGTAATCAACAGATCGGGCCTTGGCAAGCCGCCGCGAATAAGATCCAGTGCCGCTTCGGCCGACCGTGCCTCGGTGACGTGATAGCCTTTGCTGCGCAGCGTGCGCGCGGCAAAGGCGCGCACCGGGTCTTCGTCCTCCACAATCAGGATCGCTCCGCGGCCGCCCGATCCGACCTCCGGCGACGGAACATCGGAGGGCGCGGCATCGCGCCGATCATTCGGCGCTTCAGTCTCTTCTACCGCAGCCATCTGCGGCAGATAGATCGTAAAGGTCGTTCCGATACCAACCGTACTATCCACCTTCACGAAACCGCCGGTCTGACGAACGATCCCATAAACGGTAGAAAGACCGAGCCCCGTGCCGGAGCCCACCGGTTTGGTGGTGAAAAACGGCTCAAAAATGCGGGCCTGCACGTCTGGTGACATGCCAGAACCGGTATCGGTGACAGAGATCGCCACGTAATTACCGGGGGCCATCGTTTCATGCCCCATTCGACGGGCAAACTTAACCGTTTCCACCTGGGTTGCTACCGTCAACCGCCCACCGTTAGGCATCGCGTCGCGGGCATTGACCGCAAGATTAATAATAACCTGCTCCAATTGCCCTGGATCAACGCGAACCAACCCAAGATCGCGGCCATGATGCAACTCCAACTCGATTCCCTGACCGATCAAGCGCCGTAACAAATGCGAAAGCTCTGCCAGAACATCTGAAATATCTAGTTGAGAGACTTCAAGTTTTTGTTGGCGTGAAAAAGCAAGAAGTTGCCGAACTAGTGCCGCTGCCCGATTGCCATTCTGCTTGATCTGCATAATATCGGCAAAAGACGCATCTCCTGCCCGGTGCCGCTGCAGCAACAGATCACAATAGCCGATCATTGCCGTCAGAAGATTATTGAAATCATGGGCGATACCCCCGGCAAGTTGCCCGACCGCCTGCATTTTTTGGGACTGGACGATGCGGTTTTCCAACTCTTTCTGATCGGAAATATCGACCGCTTGCAAAAGCCAGCCGCTCGGCCCGCCGTCCGCCGACCAGCGTTCGAAATAAAGACGGGCGGCGCACCGGGTCTCGCGCCCCGGCTCGGCAATCAGATCGACCTCAACGGGGGTTGGGACAGTCTGCACACCCGCCAAAGCCTGTGCGACCGCTTCCTGCCCCTCGGAAATGAAGGAAAACAACGGTCGATCCACTGGATCGTTCGCCCCTAGGAGCCGCCGAAAGGCCGGGTTCGCGCTGCGGATAATCCCATCCACCACAAAAACCGTCGGCAGCGGCAGCGGTGGCAGCACAACAACCGGTTGCTGGGGAAGTGCCGCGCGCCCTTTCCACCAAGCTCGAACCATTTGGGCTAATCCCATCCCTAGCGGCTAGGCGGAGGGGGCGGCGCGCCCGGCCCCCGCCCAGTCGGGTTTAATGTGGTTGGGTTTGATGCTGTCGGGTCAACCGTTCCCCCGATTCCCGTTGCCGCCATAATCCCCGCCGCAAGAGGACGCGATGGCCCGCCACTACGCTGATTACGGCGCATAACGAAGGAAATAAGCTCGGCCACGGCCTTATAGGTATCGGGCGGAATCTCCTTGTCGAGATCGACGAGCGCATAGAGGGTACGCGCCAACGGCGGATTTTCAACGATCGGCACGCTATTTTCATTGGCCACTTCACGGATTCGCAAAGCGACCGCATCAACCCCTTTCGCAACCACTTTCGGCGCGGGCATCCCATCATCATATTTCAAAGCGACGGCATAATGGGTTGGATTGGTAACAACAACGGTTGCTTCTGGAACCTGAGCCATCATGCGTTGCTTGGCTTTTTCCGTTCGAATCTGCCGAAGGCGCGCTTTGACGTGCGGATCGCCTTCCTGGTTCTTAAACTCTTCCTTCAGGTCATGTTTGGACATACGCATTTGCTTCATGAAGGCAAAACGCTGATAGAGGTAATCGGCGCCCGCGATTACGCCAACAATAGCAACCACAAGAAAAATAACGCTCAAAGCTAATTTATTTAGCTCCGACAACATATCGCCGACATCAGTTAAAACAAATCGATCAATACTATGCATTTCAGGCCAAAGCAGAAAAACAGCGGCTGAACCTACCACTATAATTTTTGCAATGCCCTTTAAAAACTCCACAAGATTGCGCATTGAAAACAGGCGACCGAAACCTTTTATAGGATTAATTTTATCCAATTTCGGTTCGATAGATTTGGTTGCAAACAGCAAACCAAATTGTAGATAAAAGGCAGAAAAAGCGACAACGGCCAAAAGCCCCATTGGAACAAGCAAAGCAACGGCTAACGAAAGCACAAGCTCGCCGATAATCATTGTAAAATTTACATCATCGACCCTAATATCCCATGATCTCTCTAAAAATGCCCTTGCGATCAAAGTTACTTTATTACTCATCATCGCACCAAAAGACGTCAATACTAGCGCCGTTGCTCCCAGCATCGCAAAATTAACAACGTCTTTTGACTGAATAACGTTCCCTTCCTCGCGCGCATCTTGCAGCTTCTTAGCAGAAGGCTCTTCTGTTTTAGAGGCATCATCTTCTTCGCTCATGGGACCCCCGGCGATAGCATACCCTGAATGGCCGTTCCGATTGTATCAACGAAGAGATACATAATGGAGACCAGGGTGATCATAAGAAGGATAAACCCGACAATAATTTGCACAGGTTGTGCCAGAAAAAATACCTGCAACTGGGGCATTAGGCGAGCAAGCAAACCTAAGGCTACGTTAATCATCATCATGACAATAAAAAATGGCCCCGTCATCTGGATACCAATTCGAAACGCTTGGCTGACTACCCGCACAATCGACTCCGAAGCATCCCCCATCGCAATCCCCTGCCCCGGTAAAAATAAGCCGTAACTATCCACCATACCGCGCAGGAGCATATGATGCATATCGGTCTGCATCATGATAACGAGGGCGATCAACCCCAGAAAGGTGGAAATCGCCGAGGTTTGTTCTGAAATCATAGGATTAAAAATAGTGGCGCTCGAAAGGCCGATTTGAAAAACGATGGCCGAACCCGCAACTTCGAGGGAGATAAATAGGATTCGCACTAGAAGCGCTAGGAAAATACCGATTAGAATCTCGCCCACAAGCAAGATGATCAACCCGCCAGCGCTGGGCGGCAAAGTGGGTAATGAGGGGGTTAGAAATGGGGTGATTGTCATCGTCACCGCCAAGGCTAACAATATGCGGGCGCGGGCAGGAACGCTCTGCTCGCCGAACAGCGGCAACACCATGAGCGCCGAGCCGATGCGCGCGAACACCAGCACCAACGCGAAAAGCTCACTTAATAGAAGGTTCTCAAACAGCCGCATCGCCGCGCTCAGCCGAGCGAGATGATGCGGTCAACCAAACGTTCCATGAAGCCCTGCATCGTTGCCAACATGAACGGAAACAGCAGCAGCAGCGCAATGAAGACCACGATGATCTTCGGAACAAAGGTCAGCGTCATTTCTTGAATCTGGGTCAACGCCTGGAACAGCGAAATGATGAGGCCGACCACGAGCGCAATGACCATGATCGGTCCCGACACCTGAAGCAGAACCAGCACGGCTTCCCGCGCGACTTCGAGAGTATTGGCCTCATTCATCGTGCGGCGACCTTACAGCAAATACCAAGCAGGTGATAACACCAGCGACGACGCATTTGCCAGAGATAACAAACCAAAACCGCAAAAACGCTGCGAAGCGTTAGATAGGCATACGCATGATTTCGTTATAAGCCTGAACCACACGGTCGCGGATCGCGACAACCGTTTGCAACGTCACTTCGGCGTTGGAAATCGCCGTGACGACTTCGGTAATATCCGTTGCTTGGCCGGTCGCGGCTTTTGCAGTCTGGCCTTCGGCCTTATACATCGTATCAAGGGCCGACCGACCCGCCTTCTCGACGAGTTCCGAAAAATTCGGACCCATCGGGCGGGCGGCGCTCTCAAGGCTCGGCAGAGCGCGGACGGTGCTACCGTAGGCGGCGGCGGCGGAAGCTGGATTGGTCGTGGTCATGGCTTATCCCTTTTCAAGGCGATTGAATTAAGCGGTGCGCAGCAGACCGATGGTCCGCGACAGCATCGCCTTGGAGGTTTCGATTACCGACAGATTGGCTTCGTAAGACCGCTGGGCTTCGCGCATATCGGACATTTCGACCAGCGAATTCACGTTCGGGCGCAGCACATAGCCTTCGGCATTGGCCGCCGGATGGCTGGGATCGTACTTCAGCTCAAAATCCTTGGAATCAGGCATGATCTTATTGACGCGCACCATATCGGCATTGATCGACCGATCGAGCACGTTCTTAAACGTCATGATCTTGCGGCGATAGGGCTCGCCGCCCGGCGTTTGAGACGTGGAATCAGCATTAGCAAGGTTTTCCGAAATCACCCGAAGCCGCTGGCCTTGAGCCCGCATCCCGGCGGCGGAAATCTGCATTGCATCTTTAAGATTCATGAGCTTAACCCCTCTTCCTTCGCCTAATCACACCTACCCAAACGCGCCGTTATTGACCGCCACGCAGGACCATTTTGGACATCGCCGTATATCTGTTATAAAGTTCAGCATTCAGCGTATAGTCGCCCTGATTCTGCGTCATTTTCATCATCTGCTCTTCAAGCACCACGCCATTCTTGGACAGCGAGGTTTCGTAGGGCTTCTTATCCTTATCAACCGCGAAAGTGGTCTGCGGGCTGACGGGGCGAAGATGATTGGGTTGGGTCAGGGCGAGCGGCTGGCGTGAATTCGCCTCCTGCATCGCCTTCTGAAAATTCTGTTGGCGCAGATCGCTGGGGCGGTAGTTGGGCGTATCGGCATTAGCGACGTTCTGGGCCAGCACCTTATGCCGGTCGCCCAGATAATCCATACGCTTAGCCATCAACTGCATCAGATTGGTTTTGCCGTCGCTCATCGTCTACCATCCCATCAGAAGCCTTGGAAACTTTGCCTCAGGCCATAACCTGAAGCAAGCAAACCCCACGCCAGCTTTCGGATTTAGGTTTATGCTTGGTCAAAGCGTTTGTCTACAGTATTTTAGCTTTGAAAGCTGACTTACCGCATGAAGGATGTTTCGCGATGAGCGCCCCTAAAGACCCGCCGTCGGAATCTTTTGCCGAGGGTAAAAAGCGCCGCCAAATTGCCGTTGCCCTCAATTATGTGAAGGGCGACTTACCGAAGGTCGTCGCCTCAGGCCGGGGCGCGATTGCGGAAAAGATTCTCGAGATCGCCTTCGCCAACGGCGTAAAAGTACGCGAGGATCGCGACCTTGCCGAACTGCTCTCGGCTGTCGAATTAAATTGTCCAATCCCCGTCAATTGTTTCGAGGCAGTTGCGGAGATTCTAAGATACCTTTATCAAGCCAATGCGCGACTGGGTGGAATGCCCGTCGCGGAGTTGGACGAGGCCTCAACCGCCTCGCCGCCTCATCGTTATTAAGCCGCTGCGCCGGGTAATTGGATCAGAGAGAGACCGTGACCGAACCTCCCGCCCGTTCCCCCGCCTCGAAGGCAACCCCGCCCCGCGGCCCCGCCCCCGATCCCAAAGCCCTCATCGACGGCTTCAATCGCGTGATCCTCGCGTTGGAGGCGGCGCTTGCGACGCTTCAAGAGGAAGGCTCGGTTGACCTTGCGGGCCTTGATGACGAAATCGAGCGCCTCTGTACCGCGACCCTCAAAATCACCGGCCCTGCGGCCGATCCGGTTTTGAAGCGGATGGGGGCCATGACCGACCTGCTGGAAAAACTCAGCACCCAACTCAGCGAGCGTATGGCCGAAGGGACTGCCCACGAGCAGGTTGAGGCAAAAGCCAAGCACCGTTCGGCCATCTCGGCCTACCGTAAACCCGAACAGGGCGAGGGATAAGTATGGGTGCCGATGCATTGAATGACGGCTACATTCGCTTTGTGGTTGGGTTGCTGGCGGTTCTGGCGATGATCGTGGTGGCGGTTTGGATCGCGAAACGCTTGGGCCTCGGCACCACGACGGGCTTTCGCGGCAAAGGCCGCCGCCTATCCCTCGTCGAAGTGATGCCGCTCGATCAAAAGCGCAAACTCGTCCTCGTCCGCCACGATGAAACCGACCACCTGATCTTGCTTGGCGCCGCCCATGAAACGCTGCTGTCCTCCGGCGCGGCTCCCGTTGCGGCAGCCCTAGCCCCGACGCCGATCCCCGAGCGCGACGCGAGCGATAAAGGCCGAAAGAACCCATTTCTTGCCGCCGACCGGGAGGCCTAGCATGCGCCGAACTCAAGGCTCGACCCTCGCGATTGCCGCCAAATGGGGGGCCATTTACGGCCTTGCGACGTTTATCACTATGCTGGGCCTCCTGTGGACCGATCCCGCAATGGCCCAGGCCCTAACGCTGGACCTTGGCGAGGGCAGCGGCAGCACGACGGGCCGTATCATTCAAACGATGGCCGTGCTGACCGTTCTCAGCCTAGCCCCATCGATTTTGATGATGGTGACGTCCTTCACCCGCATCGTCATCGTGCTGTCCCTATTGCGCAATGCCATCGGCATGCCGCAGTCGCCGCCGAACTCGGTCATGGTCGCGCTCGCCGTCTTTCTGACCGGCTTCATTATGCAGCCGACCTTTGAGCGCGCCTATAATCAGGGCGTGCGCCCGCTGATCAACGAAGAAATCACCGAAGCTCAGGCGCTTGACCGGACCATCGAGCCGTTTCATGGTTTCATGATTCGCCACGTGCGCGAAAAAGACCTGCGGCTCTTCTTCGAACTCGCGCGGACCCAGCCCACCGAAACGGCGGCACAAACGCCGTTGCGCGTGCTGATCCCGGCCTTCATGATTAGCGAGCTGCGCCGCGCCTTTGAAATCGGCTTCCTGCTATTCATCCCCTTCCTCGTGATCGACATGGTTGTCGCCTCGATCCTGATGTCGATGGGGATGATGATGCTTCCGCCGGTGATTATCTCCTTGCCGTTCAAGCTGATTTTCTTCGTGCTGGTCGACGGCTGGTATCTGGTCGCGGGCAGTATGGTGCGAAGTTTCGGGGAGTAGCGGCGGCGGAATATTGCCTCCCGGACAATTCACATCTGGACAATGGGGATCGGGCGCGCTTGGGTTAGCGGTGTTATCTAAGATGAGTCCCCGCTATGCCGCTCGCCCACTCTGCCCTTGCTTTGCTGATCGCCGCCGTTTGGGGCTTTAACTTCGTAACCATTAAGCTTGGGCTCGATGGCATGCCGCCGCTGCTGTTCTGCGGATTGCGCTTTGCCATTGCCGCCCTGCCCTTGCTGTTTTTGCGCGGCGGGCCGCCGGTGGCGTGGCGCTTTGTTATCGGTATTGGGCTTGCGCTCGGCGTGGTGAAGTTCGGGCTGCTGTTTACCGCGATTAAGATCGGCATGGGCGCGGGGCTGGCCTCGCTGCTGATGCAGAGCCAAGTTTTCTTCACTATTCTCGCAGCAGCGGTGCTGCTAGGGGAACGGGTGAAGCCTGTCGCTTTGCTGGGCATGCTGATTTCGGCGGGCGGGCTTGCCTTGCTGGCGATGGATTTACCGCTCGGAACCAGCCTTATCGGCTTCGGCATGGTGATACTCGCGGCCATGTGCTGGGCCGTCTCGAATATCCTCACCAAGAAATCCGGCAGTAAGGATGCCTTCCGGCTGATCTCCTGGGTCAGCCTGGTGCCGCCCCTGCCCTTGTTCGCGCTGTCGCTGCTAATCGAAGGGCCGGAGGCGATTGTGACCTCCGTTACCCATGCGACGCCGTTGACCGTGCTGTCGCTGCTCTATGTCGCCGGGCCCTCGACCATCCTTGCCTTCGCCGCCTGGAGTTGGCTGCTGCAACGGCACTCGGCAGCTAAGGTTACGCCCTTCGCGCTCGCCGTGCCGATCTTCGGCCTGCTTTCCGCCGCGCTGTTCCTCGGTGAAAAGCTGGACGCGATGACGCTTTTTGCCTGCGGCCTCGTGTTAGCCGGGTTGGCGCTCGCGATCCTCGGCCCGAGCCTTAAGCTGGGACGAGTGCTCCGTCCCGCAGCGTAACCACCCGGTCCATCCGTCGGGCCAGTTCGAGATTATGGGTGGCGATCAGGGCGGCAAGGCCGGTCGTGCGGACGAGGCGCATGAGTTCGGCAAACACGCCTTCCGCCGTCGTCGGGTCGAGATTGCCGGTTGGTTCGTCGGCCAGCAGCAGCTTCGGCTGATTGGCGATGGCGCGCACGATAGCGACGCGCTGCTGCTCCCCGCCAGAGAGCTTGCCGGGGCGATGGCTGAGCCGATCTTTCAGGCCAACAATCGTGAGCAATTCCGTCGCCCGCACTGCCGCCGCCCGACGCGAGACGCCCGCGATCATCTGCGGCAGCACGATATTTTCCAACGCCGAGAACTCGGGCAGAAGCTGGTGGAACTGATAGACAAAGCCAATCGTGCGGCGGCGAAGATCGGTGCGCGCCGTATCATTCATCTTTGCGCTCGCCTGCCCGTCCACCTCAATATCGCCCGCCGTCGGGCTATCCAGCAGCCCCGCCATATGCAGCAGGGTCGATTTCCCCGCGCCAGAGGGAGCGATGAGCCCGACCATTTCCCCGGCGTTGAGCGTGAAATTCACATTGCGCAGCACGGTAAGGTCGCCGTAGGAGCGCTCGACGCCGCGCAAGACCAGAACCGGCTTACTCATAGCGCAACGCCTCCACTGGGTTCAGCCGCGCCGCGCGCAAGGCCGGATAGATTGTCGCCAGAAGGCTAAGGCTGAAGGCCATCGTGACCACCTGCAACACTTCCCCCACATCCATCTTGGCGGGCAGCCGCGAGAGGAAATAGATTTCAGCCTGGAACAATTGCGTGCCGGTCATGTTCTGCAAAAACTGGCGGATACTCTCAATATTCTCGCAGAAGAGCACGCCAATCAGCAGCCCCGCCCCCGTGCCGATTATACCGATGCTCGCCCCCGACAGCAGGAAGATGCGCAGGATCATCCCGCGCGTCGCCCCCATCGTCCGCAGCACGGCAATATCGCGCCCCTTATCCTTCACCATCATAATCATCGAGGAGATAATGTTGAAGGCCGCCACCAGAATGATAAGCGTGAGGATGAGGAACATCACATTCCGTTCCACCTGGATCGCATTGAAAAAGCTGGAGTTTGCCTGCTGCCAATCGACGGCGCGCACCCCCGGCGGCACAAGGCCGGAGAGCATATAGGTCATCACCGCCGCCTTATTCGGATCGGTCAGCATAATCTCTATCCCCGATACCGCCTGTGGCAGCCGGAAGAAAATTTGCGCTGCGCTGAGCGGCGCATAAACATAGGTATTATCATACTCATACATGCCGACTTCAAAGATCCCGGCGATGCGGTAGGTCTTAATGCGCGGCACCGAGCCGAAGGCCGTGCTTTCGCCGCGCGGGGATAGCACGGTCAAACCGTCGCCGAGCTTCAGCCCGAGCCGATAGGCCATGCGGCTGCCGATGAGCACGCCATCGTCGCCCATATCCTCAATGCTGCCTTGACGGACCGAGTCAGCGATCAGGCGGCGTGCGCGCAGATCCTCCGGCGTCATGCCCCGCACCAGCGCGCCCCCGGCGACGCCATTGGCGCTGACCATCACCTGCCCTTCGACCATCGGGGCTGCGAAGACCACGCCCTCCATCGCCTTCAGCCGCGTCACCAGCTTATCCGCATCGGGAATCGCCTGCCCGCCCGGAGCGCTGATGGTGATATGGCCGTTCAGGCCCAAAATCCGCCCCAGAAGTTCGGCGCGAAACCCATTCATCACGGCCATAACGATAATGAGCGTCGCCACCCCCAGCGCGATTCCCAGCAGGGAGAACCAGGCGATAACCGAAATGAACCCCTCCTGCCGCCGCGCCCGCAGGTAGCGAAAGGCCACAAGCCGTTCAAATGCCGAAAAGATCATCGCGTCTCGCTTCCTGAATAAGATCAGGGGCTCTCCCCCCGACACCCCCGCCAAAGGGTTGCCCTTTGGAAACCATTTCCTGTTTCAGAAATATGCTTCCGATTAACGGGAGGATTGGGACTTTTCTAAGGAAAAGGAGATTGGCTAGGGGCTAAGCCCCTAACCTTACGCCCCCAAGCGCGCCAGCGCGTCCGCCACCGAGAGTTCGTCCCGCTGGCCGCTGCGGCGGTTCTTCAGTTCGACCACGCCCTTTTCAAGCCCGCGCGGCCCAATGATGAGCTGCCAAGGCAGGCCGATCAGGTCCATATCGGCGAATTTCACGCCCGCGCGCTCATCACGGTCGTCGTAGAGCACGTCGACGCCTTTGGCCGTGAGCGCGTCGTAAATTTCCATCGCCTTCGCGTCGGAAGCGGCATCGCCTGCCTTCATCGTGATGATGCCGACGTGATAGGGCGCAACCGCCTCTGGCCAAATGATCCCCGCCTCATCGTGGCTGGCCTCGATAATCGCACCGAGCAAACGCGACACGCCGACGCCGTAGGAGCCCATATGCAGCGGCGCAACCGACCCGTCGGCTTGCGTGACGGTGGCGTTCATCGGCTTCGAGTATTTTTCGCCGAAGTAGAAGATATGACCCACTTCAATCCCGCGCGCCGAATGCAGCCGTTCCGCCGGAACCGGGCAGGCGGCGGCATCATGCTTTTCTTCGGTGGCGGCATAGAAACCCGTCGCCCAATCGACGAAGGATTGCAGCTCCTCGGCGCTTTTCGGGGCCTTATCGAGCACATCCAGATCGAGCCAATCCTGATCGCAGAACACCTGGCTTTCGCCCGTTTCCGCCAGAATGATGAACTCATGCGACAGGTCGCCGCCGATCGGGCCGGTATCGGCCTTCATCGGAATCGCCTTCAGCCCCAACCGCGCATAGGTGCGCAAATAGGCGAGGAACTGCTTATTATAGCTGATGCGGGCCGAGGCTTCGTCGATATCGAAGGAATAAGCGTCCTTCATCAAAAACTCGCGGCCGCGCATCACGCCGAAGCGCGGGCGCACTTCGTCGCGGAACTTCCACTGGATATGATAGAGATTGAGCGGCAGTTGCTTGTAGGACCGCACGAAGGTGCGGACGACATCCGTCACCATTTCTTCGTTGGTCGGGCCGAACAAAAGTTCGCGCTCGTGCCGGTCGGTGATGCGCAGCATCTCCTTACCGTAATCATCATAGCGCCCGCTTTCGCGCCAGAGGTCCGCCGATTGGATCGTCGGCATTAGCAGCTCCACCACACCCGCGCGGTTTTGCTCCTCGCGCACGATGGCTTCCACCTTATTCAGCACGCGCAGGCCGAGCGGTAACCAGGCATAAATCCCAGCGCTCTGCTGGCGGATCATGCCCGCACGCAGCATCAGCCGATGCGAGGCAATCTGCGCTTCGGCGGGATTTTCTTTTAAGGTGGGCAGGAAGAACTGGGACAAGCGCATGAAAGGTCTCGGACTTTATAGGGAACAGCCGGGCGCGACTTTAGGCGGCGCGACCGTGCTTGTCCACGCCCAAGCGGGCCAGCCCCTTAGCGATAGCCTGCCGCGCGGCAGCGTTCGATCAGGTCTTCGTTGCCGCCGGTGAGCGGACGGCCATTGAGCAAGCTCGTCCCATCAGGCGCAATCTGCACCGTTCCAACCGTTGTTTCGCCCTGGAGCGGGCTCCGCAGACGGCCCCCATAAGCGTTGGGATCGACATAAAGCCGGGTTGACGGGCTCACCCCCCCGGCAAGGCCGCCGCCATAAAGCGCGCCGCCCGGTAAATCCGCCCCGGCCACCGACCCGCCCGAGGCCGTCACCCCCGGCTGATAGGTGGGCGATTCCGACGGCGATAGCGTTACCAGCGCCTGCCGACAAATCTCTGAATCGGGCGCTCCTAACAGCGACGAACTGCCGCCGCTGCCGATATTCATTTGAAACCGGGGGGTCTGTGCCTCAGCCCGGGAGATGAGAACGCCCCCATGTAGCCCCGCGATGCTAAGGCTTGAAAGCATGAGTGCCGCTAGCGCAGATACGCGCCTAATTTTTGCCCACTGAACCATTCTTTCAGCTTACCAGATTAAAACTCAGAACCACAGACGGCAAAATCTTCCCGGCAATACCTTTGTAACCAATTGGTATAGCTTTCTAATTTGTTTCGGAACCCATAACGGCTAACACAATCGGCCTGTGTTTACAGAAGATGCACATTTTGGCGAAAAAATGGGTGACAGACGCAAAGGCGCGTGCTTATACTCCGTCCAACAAATAAAAAGACTGCGCGACAAAAGGCCGCGCAGCCCGAGTTTAGGGAGGAATCGCCACCAGGCGGAGACAAGCAGCATAAGCTGTTGTCGTACAAATAAATCTATCTTCTGCATTGCAGCATGGCAAGATCAAAATATTGATCTTGCCGTTTTTTTTGCCTGTTTTCAGAGTCATGGCGCTTTGTTGTGCGTTATGCCCATGATTACATCAATACTTGCTTAGAACTGCAGCAGTAACTGCATTTGCAATCAAGCGTTCGGGGCTGTCCTTGCCTCTTTCCGCAGAGCATCGCAGGGTAGGCCATGGTTTTCTCCCTCCTCTCCACACCGCTCGCTACGGCGATTGCCCATCTCTCCCCCGAAGATCACGCCAAGATTGTCGGACATATCGGACCTATCGCGCAATGCGATGGTAACGACGAGGGGACCAGCGTCCGCGCGCTCAGACTGAACCACGAGTGGGTGTTGCGCCTCGCCCGAACTAAGGCGGCCCCGCTAGCGCGCGAAACTCGGCTCCTCAGGGCCATCGGCTTGAGCCTACCGACCGAGGTGCGCCGCCTGCTGCCTATTCCCGATCTTGCAGGCGACGGTTGGACCCTCCATCGCCATCTCCCCGGTCTTCCAACCAGTCGCCGGGATTTGCAAACGCTGCCCGCGTCGCAGCGCGCGCGGCTGATGGCGGAGATGGGCGGTCTGCTTCGCACGCTCCACACCCTGCCCCTGCCCGCCGATCTTCCCGCAGCCGATACGGCCCATACGCCGGACCAGTGGGACGCACTACGACAGCGGGCCGAAGCCCACCTGTTTCCTCTGCTCTCGAGAAAATTGGCGGACGATCTACGCGCGGCCCTGTCCGCGCTAGACGCAGCGTCGCCGCGCCTCGCGCGGACGGGCCTCATTCACGACGATCTCCACCCCGCCCATATTCTGCACGATCCAGCGAGCGGGCGCTTAACCGGGCTTTTAGATTTCGGGCGCAGCGGTTGCGGCGCCCCTGCCGTCGATGTTGCGGGGCTGCTCTATAATTGGGGGAGCGGGTTGCTGACCGAACTCGCCTATCCGGGGCTTATCGATCACCTTCCGCAGGCGCGCGCGCTGGCCCGAACCTATGAGTTGCAATGGGCGCTGGAAGGGATCGAACGGCAAGACATGCGCTGGCTGCTCTATGCTTTGGGTGCCGCGAAGGATTTCTGAACTGACCGGCCACCCAACTAATTTGCCTTAAAAGCCCGCCTTTTCAAAGACTAGCATTCCACCCGCGCGCGCGATAAACTACCTTTCAAATGGTCAGGAAAACCCCCCGCCCCCCCGAAGAAGCCCGCGCTATCGCCCGGGCCTTGCGCAAACGCTTCATTTCCGCGGAAGTGGAGGCGACGGCACTGGAGACGTTGAAGCGGTTGAATATCGATCCTGCTGCCTTTCTCGCCCCAAAAGCGAAGCCGCCGGAAGCTGCGCCGACGCCCAAAGACCCAACTAAAATGGCAAGTTTCTGGGGGCGAAGTTCGAAGGAAAGTACCATTGCCGCCGTGCGTGAGCGTGAAGGCATTGTTCTCCCCGAAGCCGATAAACCGTTTACGGAAGATGAAAAGCGTAAAGCCCGTGCGGTTTTAGCGGTCTTTAAAGATCGGTACGGGCTTCCCGATAAAACAAATTAAAGTTTTCGAGCCTTAAGCTATCTTTAATTTATTTTTCACACTTTTCCAAAGCACCAGTAAAGGAAGAATAGCCTCGCTATTCTTCCTTTTTTATTATTTTAACCTTCTGAAATGAAAACTAAATAAACTGATATCATCATTTTATTTTAATTTGAACACAACCATAAGATGCTTTATTCTATATAAACCGCATACAACGCAAGGGATTGGCGCATGACCGGGTTCCTAAAATCACATTGGGCCTATTTTACCGCCACAGCATCACTTTTGATGTTTGTAACATCGGGCGCACAGGCGCAAGCGCAACAAATTTCCTGCCCTTTTTCGCTCGCATCGCCCTCACTTCCGTCAAGTTTTGTTGCAAGCGGCGCTATTGATAATCAAACGACCGCCGATTGCGCCGCTTGGCAGCAGTTTATCTACCTGAACTGGCAAGCGGCAAGCGGCCAAGCAACTCCAGACAAGACTGTTGCCGCCAACCAGTTCGGTATCCTCCCCGCGGGCGCAACGACGGTTTGGCAGAGTTTTACCCCGGCAAACTCGCTGTTCGAGCCCTCGTCTCCGGCCAGCCGAAACACGCCGCCGCCGCTGGTGCTAACGGCGACCTCGAAGTTCGGCAATGTCACGGTTAGTGGGATCGATCAGGCCAGCGGTGCGGTTTGGCTCACCAGCCAAAAGCAAAACCTGACCTACTACGATGTCCGCATGAACCCGAACGAAGTGGAATATGTCTCCAGCGTGCAAGGTGGCGGGCCGCTCAATACCGCCACCAACCAACTCGCCTGCGTAACGGCGGTTCCGGCAGGCCAGACGACCGGCGGGTTTCGCCTGCCGATGGGCTATGGCAACGACACCGACTGTAACGGCAATAAAGCGACCTATGGGGACGACACCGGCTCGATCGAACTAAAAGCCGCCTGGGTTATTCTCAGTGCCGGTGATCCCAATAACAGCCGTTATCTGACCGCCAGCGCGACCGTGACCGATCCTTATGGCGTCACGACGACGCAGACCGTTGGTCTTACCGGTTTGCATATCATTCGGCGGATGCCCGGCGCGTCGCAGTTCCTGTGGTCGACCTTCGAGCATGTGGACAATACGCCGGACTATAATCTAACGACCCAGCAAGCCAGCGATCCGCGCACCGCGACAGGTGCCCCCCGCAACGCGCGGACGGACTATACCTATTACAACAGCGCGTGTACCTCGTCGACCGACCCCTATTATAACTGCACGGTCAATCTGCAACCGCAAACCCCGTGCCCAACCAGCGCGGGTCGAACGCCCGCCAACCCAACCTGCTACCCCTATAATGCCCCCCAACAGGTAGGGCGCACGACCCCGCTGGAATTTCATGCGAATGGGATTAACCAATGGGTCTGGTCGCAGATTCCCAGCGCCTCGATCTTTCAGTTCTATCGCTTGATCGATGTACAGTGGCCGAATAATCCGGCGCCGCAACTTCTGTCTGGGGCGCTTGGGGCGGGGATCAATGGCACTCCCAACCCCACCAACATGGTGCCGAATTTGGTTGCTAACGATGCGACGACGCGCGTCATTGCCAACACGACGATGGAAACCTATGTGCAGGCGGGCGCTTTCCCCCAATCCGGGGGCGCGGGCACTTGCATGGATTGCCACGCGAGCGCAACGATTTCAGCGCTGACCGCCAGCACCACCGCACCGGCGGCGACGGCAAAGGTCAATAAGCCGGGGGTGCGCGCCTTTGCCTCCACGGCGGCTCAGAAAGCCCCCGCCGCGCCCTTCCCGGCCGGGGATTATCTCGCCAGCTTCTCGTTCATTTTCTTGAACGCGACCGTTACGCCTTAACGTTAGATAGGTTTGGCCGCGCACCCGATTCGTTTTCGGCGGCGCGGTCAGATTTTCAGCGGTGGTGTTACTCGGTTAACTGCTCATCCAGGCTGCGGGTTAGGGGCGAGTCCACGTCGCCGGTATGCTTGGTGGTGACGGTTTCGATCAACAGCACCCAGCATTCTTCGTCGGCCACCGGATTGTGCCGAATACCTTTTGGCACAGTCAGAAAATCGCCTTCGTTGAGGGTGGCAACATGGTCTTCAAACTCGATCCGCAGGCTGCCTTTCACGATATGAAATAGTTCATCTTCATCGTCATGGGTGTGCCAAACGAACTGGCCTTTTAGTTTTGCCACTTTTAAATATTGATTATTGACTTGGCCGATAACTTTGGGGGACCAATATTCTGTCACACGATCAAAGGCTGCGCGTAAATTTATGGGCGTTGGCATGTTAGGATTCTCCTGAAATCATCTCAGGATGATGTAAGGTTTCTTCGCAGAGAATCAATTGTTAGCCGTATAGCGCCTTCGCCCTATTCTCGAACGCCGACACCATGCGCTTGACGGCTTCATTAAACAGCGTCTCGATAATCTTTTGCAGCATGCGATTGTGGAACTCGAAATCCACATAGAAATCCAATTCCGTCTGCCCCGGCGCATCGGGTAGGGCGCGGAAAATCCAATGATTGTTGAGGTATTTAAACGGGCCTTCGGCATAGGCCACGTCGATGCGGAAATTCGTGGGGTCCAGGCTTACGTTACTGGTGAAGCGCTCGCGCACAACCTTATAGCCAATGATGAGATCCGCCCGTATATGGGCATCCGACCGCTCGCGGATGCGCGCCGCAAGGCACCAGGGCAGAAACTCAGGATAGCGCCCGACATCCGCCACCAGATCGTAAAGCTGCTGCGGAGTATAGGGCAGAAGCCGCTTTTCGGCGTGGGTGGGCATACCGTTTAAGCCAGAGCTTTTGCGAGTTGCGCCTCCCGCGCGGCCCGCATCTGCGCGAAATCCTCCCCGGCGTGGTAGGAGGAGCGCGTGAGCGGCGAAGCCGCCACCATCAGGAAGCCCTTGCCATAGGCCTGGGTTTTATAGCTGGCGAACTCATCCGGCGTGACGAACCGATCCACCGCCGCGTGCTTCGGGGTGGGTTGCAAATATTGGCCAATCGTGAGGAAATCGACTTCTGCCGATCGCAGATCATCCATCACCTGCAAAATCTCTTCACGGCTTTCGCCGAGGCCAACCATCACACCGGACTTGGTGAAGATCGACGGGTCGAGCCGTTTCACTTCCGATAAGAGCCGCAGCGAATGGAAATAGCGCGCGCCGGGACGGATCGTCGGGTAGAGGCGCGGCACGGTTTCAAGATTATGGTTGAACACGTCCGGGCGCGCTTCCACCACCACCTCAATCGCGCCCTCTTTACGCATGAAATCGGGGGTCAGCACTTCGATGGTCGTTTGCGGCGAGCCTGCGCGCACCGCCCGGATCACGCGGGCGAAATGATCGGCCCCGCCGTCGTCGAGATCGTCGCGATCAACCGAAGTGATGACCACATGGGCGAGCCCCATACGGTTCACGGCTTCGGCCACATGCTCGGGCTCGTGCGGATCGAGCTTATCGGGCCGCCCCGTCGCCACATTGCAAAAAGCACAGGCGCGCGTGCAGACATTGCCCAGGATCATTACGGTCGCGTGCTTCTTGGCCCAGCATTCGCCGATATTCGGGCAGGCCGCCTCTTCGCAGACAGTGTTGAGCTTCAAGTCCCGCATCATCTGGCGGGTCTGATTATATTCAGCCGAGACAGGGGCTTTCACCCGAATCCAATCGGGTTTCCGTTGGATGGGATTATCGGGCTTATTGGCCTTTTCCGGGTGGCGGAGTGCGGCGGCAGCAGCCTTATCGGTCATCATCCAAATCCCTTCGCGGCGTTGTGTCCGCGTCATAAACGCTCCGATGAGATGGAGCAAGGCGTTCGTTCGGTCAGGGGCGCTGCCCCCGACACCCCGGCCCAAAGGCTACGGCCCTTGGGGAACCCGATCTCTATTAAGTAAATTAGAAAAAGGGATTCTCAAGGGGCAAGCCCCTTGAGCGGCATGGAGAGGCAGCGCCTCTCCCTGTTCCTGCGACCATACAAATACGGCGAGGCCTGTGAAAGCGCCCCGCCGTCATGCCTCACCTGTTAGAAATGGATCGCCCGACCGTAGGCGTCCAGAACCGCTTCGTGCATCATTTCCGAAAGCGTGGGATGCGGGAAGATTGTGTGCATCAGTTCCGCTTCAGTCGATTCCAAAGTGCGCGCAATGGCGTAGCCTTGAATCATCTCGGTCACTTCCGCGCCGATCATATGCGCGCCCAGCAGTTCGCCGGTTTTGGCGTCAAAGATCGTCTTGACCAAGCCTTCCGGCTCGCCCAGGGCAATCGCCTTGCCGTTGCCCATGAAGGGGAAACGCCCAACCTTCACGCTATAGCCCGCCGCCTTGGCTTTCGCTTCGGTCAGGCCGACCGAGGCGACCTGCGGCTGGCAGTAGGTGCAGCCCGGCACATTGCTGGTATCGAGCGGGTGAACATCGCCCGCGCCGAAGATTTTTTCGACGCAGATCACGCCTTCGTGGCTGGCCTTATGGGCAAGCCAGGGCGGGCCTGCGAGATCGCCAATGGCGTAAACGCCGGGCTCGCCGGTGCGGCAATAATCGTCGATAACCACATGGGTTTTCTCGACTTTTACCGCTGTCCCTTCAAGGCCGATATTCTCGACATTCCCAACAATACCAACCGCGAGAATTACCCGGTCCACCGTGATCGCTTGGGTTTTACCGCCCTGCTCCACTGTGACCGTGACATTATTCGCGCCCTTGGTGATGCTTTTGGTTGCGGCGCTGGTGAGGATTTTCATCCCCTGCTTCTCGAAGCTCTTCTTCGCGAAGGCCGAGATTTCCTCGTCTTCCGCCGGAAGAATCCGGTCCACCATTTCCACCACCGTTACATCGGCCCCCAGCGTCCTGTAAAAGCTGGCAAATTCGATACCGATGGCCCCGGAGCCGACGACGAGAAGCGATTTCGGCATAACGTCCGGCACCATCGCTTCACGGTAGGTCCAAATCAGCTTACCGTCCGGCTCCAGGCCGGGCACCGCGCGGGCGCGGGCACCCGTGGCGAGAATGACGTGCGGCGCGGTGAGTTCGCCCGAAGCGGCCCCATCTTTGCCCGTCAGCGCAATCTTCCGATCCGCCCCGGCCTTGCCCGCAAGCTTCCCGTAAGCGTCGAAGACCGTCACCTTGTTCTTCTTCAGCAGATGCTTCACGCCGCCCGAAAGCTGGGCCGCAACCTTGCGGCTGCGCTCCACGATCTTCGGCAGAATCACGCTCACATCACCCTTCACTTCAAGGCCGAAGTCCTTGGCGTGATTGATGAGGCTGAAGATTTCCGACGAGCGCAGCAGGGCTTTCGTCGGGATACAGCCCCAGTTAAGGCAGATGCCGCCCAAATGCTCGCGCTCAACCAACGCGACCTTCTTGCCCAATTGCGCCGCGCGGATCGCGGCGACATAGCCGCCAGGACCGCCGCCGACGACGATCAGATCAAACTTTGTTTCTGCCATGATCCGACCTCTCCTAGAGCATCATCGAGAGCGGATCTTCGATCAGCCCCTTAAAGGCTTGCAGCCATTCCGCCCCCAGCGCGCCATCGACGACGCGGTGATCGACCGACAGGGTGCAGCTCATCTGGGTTTCAACCGCAAGCGCGCCATTGCGCACCACCGGCCGCTGTTCGCCCGCGCCAACGGCGAGGATGCAGGACTGCGGCGGGTTGATGATCGCGGCAAACTCGCGAATGCCGAACATGCCCAGGTTGGAAATCGAGAAGGTGCCGCCGGTAAACTCTTCCGGCTTCAGCTTGCCCGCCTTGGCACGGCCCGCCAGATCCTTGATTTCCGCCGAAATCTCGGCAAGGCCCTTCTTATCCGCATCGCGGATAATCGGCGTGATCAGACCACCAGGGATCGAGACTGCAACGGCGATATCGACGCCCTTGAACTGCATCAGCCCTTCATCGGACCAAGCGGCATTGGCGCCCGGAACCTTTTTCAGCGCAAGGGCCGAGGCGCGAATGATCATGTCGTTAACCGACAGTTTCACCCCCGATTTTTCGCCGCGCGCATTCAGGTCGCTGCGCAGCTTCAGCAGCGCATCGAGCCCGATATCCACGGTCAGGTAGAAATGCGGTACCGACTGCTTGGCCTCGGTCAGGCGGCGGGCGATGGTTTTGCGCATCGAAGAATGCGGCACCAGATCGAAGGCCGGAAGCCCGAAGGTTTGCACAGGGGCCGGGGCCGGTTTTGCAGCCGGTGCGGGCGCAGCCGCAGGAGCAGGAGCTGCAACCGGCGCAGCGGCGGCGGCAACGGGGCCGCGCGCCTTAGCCGCTTCCACGTCGGCTTTCACGATCCGCCCGTTCGGGCCGGAGCCCGCGACGGTCGCAAGATCGATCCCGGCCTGTTCGGCGAGGCGTTTCGCCAAGGGGCTCGCCACCCGGCGCGCGCCGTGGGAAGCGGCGTGCGCGGGGGCGGCCGGAGCCGCAGCCGGGGCGGCGGCAGGGGCCGCTGCTGCCGGAGCTGCAACAGGCGCCGCCGCAACAGGAGCCGAGAGCGCCGAGGCGGACTCGCCCTCTTCCAGCAGCAGGGCGATGGGCTCGTTGACCTTCACGCCCTGGGTGCCTTCGGCGACCAGGATTTTGCCGAGGGTGCCTTCGTCGACGGCTTCGACTTCCATCGTCGCCTTATCGGTTTCGATTTCGGCCAGCACATCCCCGGCTTTTACGCTGTCGCCTTCCTTCTTGAGCCAACGGGCAAGATTGCCCTCGGTCATGGTGGGCGACAGGGCGGGCATCAGAATTTGAATTGGCATGGCGCGCCCCCGTCAGCGATAGCAAACCGCCCGCGCGGCCTGGACAATATCGTCCACGGTCGGCAGGGCGAGCTTTTCAAGATTAGCGGCATAGGGCAGCGGAATATCCTTGCCGTGAACGCGCAGCACGGGGGCATCGAGCAGATCGAAGCCCTTTTCCATGATCTGCATGCCGATTTCCGACCCGACCCCGGCGAAGGGCCAGCCTTCTTCCACCGTAACGCAGCGATTGGTTTTGGCGAGCGAGGCCAGGATCGTGTCCATATCGAGCGGGCGGATCGAACGCAGATCGATCACTTCGGCGTCGATGCCCTGGGCCGCCAACGCGTCGGCGGCGGCGAGCGCATGGCGCACGGTGATCGAGAAAGCCGTGATCGTCACATCCTTACCGGGACGCACCACCTTCGCCTTACCGATGGGAACGATCCAGTCACTCGTATCCGGCACTTCGAAGGACGCACCGTAGAGGATTTCATTTTCGAGGAAAATGACCGGGTTCGGATCGCGGATGGCCGCTTTCAGCAGGCCTTTAGCATCGGCGGCGCTATAAGGGGCAACTACTTTCAAACCGGGGCAGTGAGCGTACCAGGACGCATAGCATTGGCTATGCTGCGCGCCGACGCGGGAGGCGGCGCCGTTCGGGCCGCGAAACACGATGGAGCAGCCCATCTGGCCACCCGACATATAGAGGGTTTTGGCGGCGGAATTGATGATGTGGTCAATCGCCTGCATGGCGAAGTTGAACGTCATGAACTCCACAATCGGCTTCAGGCCCATAAAGCCCGACCCGACCGCCAAACCGGCAAACCCGTGTTCGGTGATGGGGGTATCGATCACGCGGCGGGGGCCGAATTCCTGCAAAAGATTCTGGCTGACCTTATAAGCGCCCTGATATTCGGCGACTTCTTCGCCCATCAGGTAGACGGCTTCGTCCGAGCGCATTTCTTCGGCCATCGCGTCGCGCAAGGCTTCGCGGACGGTCTGCGTCTTGGTCGGGCCGGTCCAATCGGGCTCTGCCGCGACCGTTGCGACCGGCGCCGCGACAGAAGCGACAATCGCGGGAGCGGCAACCGGAGCGGCGGCGGCAGGGGCCGGAGCGGCTTTCGGCGTGTCGGAGAGGCTCTCGCCCTCTTCGGTCAGCACGGCGATGACGGCGTTGACGGCCACATTCTCGGTGCCTTCAGCCACGGTGATTTTGGCAAGAATGCCTTCATCCACCGCTTCGACTTCCATCGTCGCCTTATCGGTTTCGATTTCGGCCAGCACGTCGCCCGCCTTAACCTTATCGCCTTCTTTCTTGAGCCAGCGCGATAGCTTGCCCTCGGTCATGGTCGGCGACAGCGCCGGCATCAAAATATCAATTGCCATGATTTAGGCCTCAATCAGAACGTCGGTGTAGAGTTCGGACGGGTCGGGTTCCGGGCTCGACTGGGAGAATTCGGCGGCATCGGTCACGATGTCCTTAATCTCGCGGTCGATATCCTTCAGCGCTGCCTCGTCGGCGTGGCCGCCCTCCAGAATGAGCGCACGAAGATGATCGATGGGATCATGCTGCTCGCGCATCTTGCTCACTTCTTCCTTCGTCCGGTATTTGGCCGGGTCGGACATGGAGTGACCGCGATAGCGGTAGGTGTTCATTTCCAGAATATAGGGGCCATTGCCCGCCTTGCAGTGCGCTACGGCACGTTCCGCAGCTTCCTGCACCGCGATCACGCTCATGCCGTCCACCGGCTCGCCAGGAATGCCATAGGCCGCGCCGCGCCGGAACAATTCTTGCCCAGCTGCCGAGCGTTGCACTGAGGTGCCCATCGCGTATTTATTATTTTCAATGACATAGATGACGGGCAGCTTCCACAGTGCCGCCATGTTGAAACTTTCGTACACCTGACCCTGGTTAACGGCCCCGTCACCCATATAGGTGGCGCAGACATTCGCCATGCCGCGATAGTGGAAAGAGAAAGCAATCCCCGTCCCCAGTGGCACCTGAGCGGCGACAATACCGTGACCGCCGTAGAAATTTTTTTCCTTGGAGAACATGTGCATCGAGCCGCCCTTCCCCTTGGAATAGCCGCCGATACGCCCCGTTAGTTCCGCCATCACGCCTCGCGGGTCCATGCCGCAGGCGAGCATATGGCCATGATCGCGGTAGGAGGTAATCACCGCATCTTCCGGCGTCAGCGTTGCCTGCATCCCAACCACAACGGCTTCCTGGCCGATGTAGAGATGGCAGAAACCACCGATGAGGCCCATGCCATAGAGCTGACCGGCTTTTTCTTCAAAGCGGCGAATCAGCAGCATATCGCGGTAATATTTTAAGAGAATGTCGGCCGAAGGCGCGGGTGCGGCGACGTTCGCCCCTCCCGCTGTCTTTGGTGCGCGCTTGGCGGTCGTCATAGCATGGACCTCCTACCGGGTCGGGGGACGCAAAATCGAGAGGGCTTTAACCGCCCTATTCCCTCCCTGTCTAACCCGGAAGTTTACGCCCATGCAAGCGTGACAAGTTCTTGTAATTTCACAAGAAATCGATTGTCACCTTGAATCAAGGCAACAGTTTATTTCGCAGGTGCGAAATGCGAAAGGCTAATTCACTGCAATTTCAGGGGGCAAGGCTTGCGGGCGTTGCAGCATGATCTGAACTTCGTCCTTCCGACCAAAATTCAATAGGACTCGCGCGCGTTCTTCCAAAAGGTCGGGGTCCAATCGATCCGGGCGCATCAAAGATACCCGCTTTTCGAGCGTTTCCCGCTCGGCATGAATAAGATCGCGGGTAATTTCGGCCTTGCGGATCTCCTGCTGCAAATGCAGATAGGCCAGCATCCCCCGGTCGCCGTGCACCGCGTGATAGGCGAAATAAGCGACGAAGGACGCACCCAGTAGCGGGGCGATAACGGTATGCGCTTTGCGCTTCAGGATAGTGAGGACAGCCATGACTCCAAAGAATCATAAGGGAGTCAGTGGGTCAACAGGATTATCTCAGAAATGAGTCCAGACTCAAACCGTCATATATCGAGTCGAAATATAATTTATAGACCTAAGTCCTAGAAAGCCGACTCAAGGCCGCAATCTGCCCCTGCAAATTGCCCATAGCCTGAAGCAAATTCCGATCACTCTGCTCTTGCGCGGTCAGCCGCTGGTCCTGCGTGCTTAAGCGCTGCTCCACCGCAGCTAAGCGCGTATTGAGCTGATCGAACCCGTCGGTAATCAGCTTCGCAAGCCGATCATCGCGCGCTTCAAGCTCCCCCGCAAAAGCGTGGGCAATATTTTCTAAGGTCGAACGCCTCTCAGACATAATGTCTCTCCCTTTTATCCGATTAGGATACCCGAAAGAAACCCGCCTGTCAGGAGGCCGTGGGGACCGGCGCAACGCCGATCCCCTGCCCTTACGCTTAGCGCTGCTTGAACGCCGCCCGGCCCAGATAGCGGGCCGTGGTGTCGAGCTGCTCTTCGATGCGGATAAGCTGATTATACTTCGCCATCCGGTCGGAGCGCGACAGCGAGCCGGTCTTGATCTGGCCGCAGTTGGTGGCAACTGCGAGATCGGCAATCGTCGCATCCTCGGTTTCGCCCGAACGGTGCGACAGGATCGAGGTATAGCCCGCACGATGGGCCATTTCGACCGCATCCAGGGTTTCGCTGAGCGTGCCGATCTGATTGACCTTGACCAGGATCGAATTGGCGACGCCCTTTTCGATGCCTTCGGCGAGGCGCTTCGGGTTGGTGACAAACAGATCATCGCCGACCAACTGCACCTTGCTGCCGAGGCGGTCGGTGAGATGCTTCCACCCGGCCCAATCGTCTTCGGCCATCCCATCTTCGATGGAGATGATCGGGTAGCGCGCGCACAGGTCTTCGTAGAAGGCGACCATGCCCGCGGCATCCAGGCTCTTGCCTTCGCCGTCGAGCTTATAGAGGCCGCCCTTAAAGAATTCCGACGAGGCCGAATCGAGCGCCAGCGCAATATCCTCGCCCGGCTTATAGCCCGCCGCCTCAATCGCCTTCATGATGAAGCCAAGGCTGTCATCGGCATTGGCAAGGTTCGGCGCGAAGCCACCTTCGTCGCCGACATTGGTGGCGTAGCCCTTGTCCTTCAACTGCTTCTTCAGCGCGTGGAAGACTTCCGCGCCCATCCGCACGGCTTCAGACAGGCTCGGCGCGCCGACCGGGACGATCATGAATTCCTGGAAATCCAGCGGATTATCGGCATGGGCGCCGCCATTCAGCACGTTCATCAGCGGCACCGGTAGGGTGCGGGCAAAAACGCCGCCGACATAGCGATAGAGCGGCAGGCCGTTATCATCGGCAGCGGCATGGGCGACCGCGAGGCTGACGCCGAGAATGGCATTCCCGCCGAGGCGGCTCTTATTCGGCGTGCCGTCCAACTCGATCAACTGCTCGTCAATGGCGATCTGCTCTTCGGCATCGACGCCAACGAGCGCATCGAAAATCTCGCCGTTCACGGCCTCAACGGCCTTCAGAACGCCCTTGCCGCCATAGACGGACTTATCGCCGTCGCGCAGTTCAACAGCCTCATGGGTGCCGGTCGAAGCCCCCGAGGGCACGGCAGCGCGGCCGAACGCGCCGCTTTCCAGATAGACTTCGACTTCAATGGTCGGGTTGCCCCGGCTATCGACGATTTGGCGGGCGTGAATGTCGGTAATGGCGGACATGGCAGACGCTTCCTTTCGATTGAAACTTTTTAAACAGCTTTACACAAAGAAACGGGGCCGTTGTGGCCCCGTTTGCGCGCTGTAGTCAATTGATTCCGTACTCCATAACCCCTCGGCTTTTCGCCAAACGGTCGAAGGCCTGAAGATCGGCCAGGAGGGTTTCGAGCTTTGCGATGGGCACCATATTCGGCCCATCCGAAGGGGCACAATCTGGGTCCTGGTGGGTTTCGATGAACACCGCCGCGACACCAACGGCAATCGCCGCGCGCGCCACGGTCGGCACGTACATCCGCTGCCCGCCCGATGTGGTACCCTGCCCGCCCGGTTGCTGCACCGAATGGGTCGCGTCGAACACTACCGGCTGCCCGGTTTCCGCTAGCACCGGCAGACCGCGCATGTCTGAGACCAGCGTATTATAGCCAAAGGACGCGCCGCGCTCGCAGACCATCGCGTGGGGATTGCCCGTAGCGGCGATCTTGGCCACAACATTTTTCATGTCCCACGGCGCGAGGAACTGGCCTTTCTTCACATTGATCGGCTTGCCGGTCTCCCCGGCGGCGACCAGAAGATCGGTCTGGCGGCATAAAAACGCCGGGATTTGCAGCACATCGACGGCTTGGGCGGCAATCGCGCATTGGTCGGGCTCATGCACATCGGTTATGACCGGGCAGCCGAAGGTCGCGCGGACATCGGCCAGAATATCGAGCCCCGCTTGAAGCCCCGCGCCGCGCTGGGCGCTGAGCGAGGTGCGGTTTGCCTTATCAAAGGAGGATTTATAGATCAGCCCCATGCCCAGCCGCCCCGTGATCTCCACCAGCGCCGCCGCCATCTCATGCGCGTGCTGGCGGCTTTCGATCTGGCACGGCCCAGCGATCAGCACCAGCGGCGCATCATTGGCAATGGTGAAGGGGGCTTTGCCGGAAAACTCAATCCGATGCGGCGCGGCGCTCATAGTCGAAACCCCTTAAACGATGCGGCTTTGTTGTACAGCGGCTTTCACAAACGCCGTAAACAATGGGTGCGGATGGAAAGGCCGCGACTTTAGTTCCGGGTGGAACTGCACGCCAACGAACCAGGGATGATCGGGATATTCCACGATTTCCGGTAGTTCGCCATCGGGCGACATGCCGGTGAAACGATAACCCGCCTTCTCCAACTGGTCCCGATACGAGATATTCACTTCATAGCGATGCCGGTGCCGTTCCTGAATCAACGGCGCGCCATAGGCTTCCCGCGCCTTGCTATCAGCGGCCAACACGCAGGGATAGGCCCCGAGGCGCATTGTGCCGCCAAGATCGCCGCGATCATCGCGCACTTCCACGCTATTGCCCTTCACCCATTCGGTCATAAGGCCCACGACCGGCTGTGCGGTTTCCCCGAACTCTGTGGAGGAGGCGTCGAGAATGCCCGCCACATTGCGCGCCCCTTCGATCACCGCCATTTGCAGCCCGAAGCAGATACCGAAATAGGGAATCTTATGCTCGCGGGCAAAGCGCACGGCTTCCACCTTGCCTTGGCTGCCGCGCTCGCCGAAGCCGCCGGGCACGAGAATACCATCGACGCCATCGAGCTTGGGCAGGGGGTTTTCATGCTCGAAGATCTCGGCATCGACCCACTTGAGGTTCACCCGCACATTATTGGCGATGCCGCCATGGGTGAGGGCTTCCGAGAGCGACTTATAACTATCCATCAACTCGGTATATTTACCGACGACTGCAATCGTCACATTGCCTTCCGGATTGCGGATGCGGCTGACGATATGCTGCCATTTCGATAGGTCCGGGTGCTGCGAGCGGTGTTCCAGCCCGAAATAGCTCAAAACTTCGCGGTCGAAGCCTTCCTGATGGTAGGCAATCGGCACCTGATAGATGGTATCGACATCGATGGCGGGAATCACCCGGCCCGGCTTGACGTTGCAGAATTGCGCCATTTTGCGCAGGGCATCGGGCGGAATCACCCGGTCGCAGCGCACCAGCAGAATATCCGGCTGAATCCCGACCGACAGAAGTTCTTTCACCGAATGCTGCGTCGGCTTCGTCTTATGCTCGCCCGCCGACGCGATATAGGGCACCAGCGTCAGATGAATAAACAAAGACCGTTCGCGGCCGATTTCATTGCCGAACTGGCGAATCGCTTCTATGAACGGCAGGCTTTCGATATCGCCCACCGTGCCGCCGATTTCGACCAGGCAAAAATCCTCGTCGGTCAGGTCTGACCGGATGAAGTTCTTAATGCCGTCGGTGACGTGCGGGATGACCTGGATGGTCGCGCCGAGATAATCACCCCGGCGTTCCTTCGACAGAACGTCCGAATAAATCCGGCCCGTGGTGACATTGTCCGAGCGGCGGGCTGAAACGCCGGTAAAGCGCTCGTAATGGCCCAAATCGAGATCGGTTTCCGCACCATCGTCGGTCACGAACACTTCGCCGTGCTGATAGGGTGACATGGTGCCGGGATCGACGTTCAGATACGGGTCGAGCTTGCGCAGGCGCACCTTGAAGCCGCGCGCCTGCAACAGCGCACCCAGCGCCGCCGAGGCCATGCCCTTACCGAGGGAGGAGACAACCCCGCCCGTAATGAAGATAAAGCGCGTCATCACCCGCTCCTCACTTTCAATATCAAAGCCGCCCTCGCTGCTGCGGGCTGCGAGGGGGCTGAAGAAAACTCGACTGAAAACGCGAAACTATTTAGCGAGCGGAACGCTCGGCTGCGTCGGGGCTTCGACGGGAGCCGCCGGAACATCGAGAATCGACTTACGCTCCGGTGCGCCACGGCTCGCCACAATCGCCAGGGCGAGGCTGGTCACCATGAACGCTCCCGCCAGAATGCCCGTGGTCCGCGTCAAGAAATTCGCCGTCCCGCGCGCCGTCATGAAGCCGCCACCCCCACCGCCGCCGCCGATACCCAAGCCACCCCCTTCGCTCTGCTGAATCAGGATGATCCCGACCAGAAACACGGCGAGCAATAGATGAATGACGATCAGAACGGTTTGCAGCATGAACGGGTCTCGACCAATAGAACAAGGCGGTGCGTGCGCGCACCAACCAAGGAAGTTCGCAGTGCGCGCGCGCACCGCAGGGATGGGTGGTATTTAGCGCCGGATGACGCCGCTTACCAGAGGCAAATAAAGAACCTCTGATACGCAGATTCTCGGCTTACGCCGGACAGGCCAACGCGATAGCCTGAAAATCCGCCGCAACAAGGCTGGCCCCGCCAACGAGAACCCCGTTCACATCGGCGACGCTCAGAATTTCGACCGCATTGCCCGGCTTCACCGACCCACCGTAGAGAAGCTTTACCTGCGCCCCGCTGGCGTCGATCGACTTCAGCACTTGGCGCAGGTGCGCATGGACTTCGGCAATCTGGTCGGCATTGGCGGTAAGCCCCGTGCCGATGGCCCAAACCGGCTCGTAGGCGATCACAAGACGGGCTAAATCACCTTCCGGGAGCGACGCGCGCAAGCTGGATTCGACCACAGCCAGGGTTTCCCCCGCTTGGCGCTGCTGAAGCTGCTCGCCAATGCAGATGATCGGCGTCAGTCCGGCGGCCAGCGCCGCTTCCGCCTTAGCGCGAACCTGCGCGTCCGTCTCGGCGTGATCGGCCCGGCGCTCCGAATGGCCGACAATGACGAAACTCCCGCCCGCCGCTGTGATCATCGGAGCCGCAATATCGCCCGTATGCGCGCCCGAAGCTTTGGCGTGGCAATCCTGCCCGCCAACGGCAATTCCCAAGCCTTTGAATGCCTGCACCGCAGCCCCAATCAGCGTGGCGGGCGGGCAGATCAGCAAATCGCCCCGGCTGGTGCCGCTCCAGGCCCGCATCGCCTCGGCAAAGCGGGTTAGATCGTCGGGCAGGCCAACCATCTTCCAGTTTCCGGCAATCAGCGGCTTGAGGGCAGTCATGGGCGTTTCCTTCGATCTGTTTTTGTTAATGAGCAATAGCTTCGGCCAGCATCTGCAAGGCCCTCGCGACAGTCGCTTGGCGAATATCAGCCCGGCTGCCAGCGAAAATCTGCCGCTCGACCGTTACCGCCTGCCCGCGCCGCTGCGTGGCCAGATAAACGAGCCCGACCGGCTTGTCTAGCGACCCGCCCCCCGGCCCGGCAACGCCCGTCACGGCGACACCGAGATCGACCGTGGGCAGGCGCGCGAGCAGCCCCGACACCATCGCCTCGGCGGTTTGCGGCGAGACAGCCCCGTGCGCCGCAAGCGTCGCTTCGGGAACCCCGGCGAGCGCCATTTTCAGCTCATTGGAATAAGTGACGAGCCCGCCTTGGACGACATCGCTCGACCCGGCAATCTCCGTCAGCGCGCCGGCAATCAGCCCGCCGGTGCAGCTTTCGACCGTGCCGAGGCGCAGCCTCTGCCCGCGCGCCGCCGCGAGAACTTCAGTGGCAAGCGCGATCAGATCAGCCATTTAGCAATCGCCCAGAGCGCAATCGCGCTATAGGCCCCCGCAATCAGATCGTCGAGCATGATCCCCAAACCGCCTTCCAGCTTTTGGTCGGCCCAATTGGCCGGGAACGGTTTCCAAATATCGGCGGCGCGGAAAATCAGAAACCCAAGCAGGTACAGTAAGGGATCGATGGGAACGATCGAAAGCGTTAGGAACTGCCCCGCCACCTCGTCGATCACCACCGGCGACGGATCATCCTTGCCTAAGGCTTGGGCAAAGCGTTGGCTCGCCCAAATGCCGACGACAAACACCAGCAGCGCCGCTGGGATAAGTGCGGTCGGCCCGAAAGCCCAGGCAATCGCCGCCGCAAACGGCAAGGCCGCCAGCGAGCCCCAAGTTCCCGAGGCGAAGGGGATGAGCCCGGAGCCGAACCAAGTGGACAGCAGCGCAATCGGGTGATGCCAGGGCATGCCCGGCGGCAAACGGGAGGACATGCGGCTTCTCCTATTCCTGTTCAGGCAGGCGAAGGGTGGCGACGGCTTGGGCCGCAATCCCCTCTTCCCGCCCGGTAAACCCGAGTTTTTCGGTTGTTGTAGCTTTGACGCTCACCCGATCTAGCGGCAAGCCCAGCAGATCGGCAATCCGCGCCTGCATCGCCCCCCGGTGCGGGCCGATCTTTGGCCGCTCGCAAATCAAGGTCACATCCAGATGGGCAATCACCCCGCCCCGCGCCGTGACCAGCCCAGCGGCATGGCGCAAAAACACAACCGAATCCGCCCCCCTCCAGCGTGCGTCCGACGCGGGGAAATGCTGGCCGATATCGCCCGCTGCAAGCGCCCCCAGGATAGCATCGGTCAGCGCGTGTAGGCCCACATCAGCGTCGGAATGCCCGGCAAGCCCCTGATGGTGCGGGATCGGCAGGCCGCAGAGCGTCACGTGATCGCCTGCCGCAAAGGCATGCACATCGAAACCGGTGCCGACGCGCACATCGGTCAAGCGCTGACGAAACTGGCTTTCGGCGCGGATCAAATCGGCCTCCGTGGTGATTTTTCCCGCCGCCTCGCTACCCGGCACTAGGCGAACGACAAGGCCCGCGGCCTTGGCGACGGCGGCATCGTCGGTCAGGCTTTGGCCCTGGGCGCTCCGGTGTGCGACCAGAATATCGGAAAAAACAAAACCTTGCGGCGTTTGCGCGCGCCAGAGGTTCTGACGGTCGACGAGAGTTTCGCAGGTAGAACCCGCCCCGCGCCACAGCGTATCGGCGACCGGCACAGCGGCAATCGCGCCAAGGCCGGGTTCAATCGCGGCCAGAACGGCGCTGATGGTCGCCTGCGGCACGAAAGGCCGGGCGGCATCGTGGATCAAAACAACATTGGGGGCTTGGGCTTCGAGCGCCTCCAGCCCCAAGCGGACGGAAGCCTGCCTGTCCGCCCCGCCGATCACCGGCGGCGGCAGATCGAGCCCCTGAACGGCTGCTTGGTAGAGCGCCCGATCTTCAGCCCGGATGACAATCCGGACGCTATCGACCTGCGGATGCTCCAGGAACACCAGCACCGCCCGGCGCAGGACCGAAAACCCGGCGAGCAGGCGATACTGCTTGGGGACATCGCCGCCGAAGCGGGTGCCGCTGCCCCCGGCGACGATGAGCGCAGCAACACGCATGGGTAGGCTAGAACAGCTTATCGAGCGCCGCGCGGTCCTGCGTCACCGGATAGCGGCTTTGCAGACCCTGGCGGACGGCGGTGATGGCGTCGTTCTTGGCTTGCTCGCCCAATTCGGACTTGAGCGCGGCGCGGGCGGTTTCGGCTTCCTCGGCGCTTGGCGGCTGGATCGCGGTGAGCCGGGCGACGATATAGCCACTCCCCGCTTTGCCCGTCACGACCGTGCCAACGGTTTGCGCATCGAACAACCCTGTTTGCACCGTCGGCGCGGGCGGCAAATCGGCGGCGAGCGTGCCGCGCCGATCAAAGGGCTCGCTGGTGCGCACGCCTTGCACGGCCTCGGCCAGCGGTTTACCGGCGCGCACGGCGGTCGCGACCGCTTCAGCTTCTGCGGCAAGCGCCGTATCGCGCTGGGAATCGGTCCAGGCGGCAATAACAATTTCGCGGACGCTGTCGAACGGCTGCACGGTTGCGGGCGTGATATCGCCGGTGCGCACCGCAACAAAGGCCCTGCCGCCGATTTCGAGCAAGCGGCTATTCTTCCCGGTTTCCGTTGCGAACAGTGTTTGGATCACTTGAGCGCGGCCCGTCAGATCCGTCGGAAGCTCCGTGCCATCGGCCAACTGCCCGCGCCGGTCCACGCTCGGCAGATCCACGAGCCGCGCGCCCGTGCTGGCCGCAGCATCTTCAAGCGTACCGCCCGCCGACAAGAGGTCTTCGATCTTATTCGAACGCTCGAACATCAAATCGAGCGCGCGCTCGTCCTTTAGGCTCGCTTCGAGTTGGGCTTTCACCGCGTCGAAATTGGCTTCGACGCCCGGTGTGATCGCGACTACGCGTAAGATATGAAAGCCGAAGGCGGTTTTGACCGGCGCGGTTACGCCCGGTTGGATTAACCCAAACGCCGCCGCCCCCAAAGCCGGATCGGGCAGATCATTCTTAGTGATTTCGCCCAGAACCAAACTGTCCGCCGACTGACCAACCTCGACCGCCACTGTGGGGAAATCGGCCCCGGCGGCCAGCTTATCCGTCACCGTTTTGGCAGCGGCTTCGTCGTTGACCAGAATCTGTTCGATTAGGCGACGCTCGGGCTGCTGGAATTCGTCGATCCGCGCCTCAAAGGCGGTGCGCAGGTCTTTTTCGGCAATCTGGACCTGTTCGGCGACCGATGGAGCATCCAGTAACAGCAGTTTACCCGTTCGGCGCTCCGGCGCGGTGAAGCGCTGCGAATTATCCTTGTGAAAGGCAATCAGGGCTTCTTCTGTCGGCGTCGCCGGAATCGGCGCCATATCCGGGGTGAGAAGAGCAAACTCGGCCACGCGCTTTTCCAAGCGATAGGTGAGCAACCGATCGACGACCGTTTCGGGAACTTGCGCGCCTGCGGCAAGGGCAATCGTCAGCGCGGCCCTGGACAGATCCCCGCGCAACTGGGCCAAGAACGTGGCTTCGCTATAACCGGCTTGGGCGAGAACGGCGACAAAGCGCGCCCGGTCAAACTGACCGCCCGCGTTTAAAAACGCCGGGTTCGTCTGGATAGTCTGGCGCAAAACGTCATCGGAAATCAGCAGTCCCAGACGGGCCGATTCCTGATCGACAACAAGGCGGGCAATCAGTTGGTCCAAGGCTTGATCGACGAGGCCGAAGCGCTTGGCTTGCTCCCGGTCGATTCCGCCGAACATAGCGCGCATTTGATCGATCTGTGGGCCGAGCAGGCGTTGGACTTCCATCCCGTTCATCTTGCGGTCGCCGACGGTCAGCGCCGTCTGCGTGCCCGGCGTTGGGGGGCGAACATAGTCCGTGATTCCCCACCCCAGAAAACTGAGGGCGATCAACGTAAACAGAATCCGAGTAACCCAAGTGGCGGAACGGCCACGCATCGCTTGCAGCATATTTACGCGCTTCCCAAAACCAAAAACCTAAAGTCGGCGGCGACTATAGAGGGGGCCGCGCCCAGCGGCAACCGCTCCCCACGGATTTCGCCTCAAACGTTGGGCAGTGGGCGGGCGCGGCGGTCCTCATCGATGGCGACATAGGTGAAGACCCCTTCCGTCACCCGCTCTTCCGACCCCGTGCGCCCCCGCTTGGCCCAAGCATCGATGCGCACGCGGATCGACGTGCGCCCGGTTTTCTCGATCACCGCATAGAAGCTGACCAAATCGCCCACATGGACGGGCTTTAGGAAACTCATGCCTTCAACTGCAATCGTCACGACGCGCCCCGCCGAGCGCTCGACGGCCACCGTCGCCCCGGCAATATCCATTTGCGAGAGCAACCAGCCGCCGAAAATATCGCCTGAGGGGTTGGTGTCGGCGGGCATCGCCAGCACGCGGATGGCAGGCGCGCCCGCCGGACAATCCGCAATCGGGGTTCCCGGCGGGCAATGAACGGCGGAGTTAAACGCGGCATCAGACATTCGTTAAGCTTTCAAAAAAGGAAATTACGCGCCGGAAGCCGGCTGCGCGTTGGCAATTTCAATCAAATTCCCGTCCGGGTCGCGGCAGTAGATCGAGCGAATCGGCCCCTGCGCCCCCGTGCGCAGCACCGGCCCCTCCTCCAGCCCAATCCCGCACGCGGCAAGATGTGCGCCCCACTCCGCAACGGGTGTGACGCTCAGAAAGCAAAGGTCGGCGGAACCCATCGTCGGCACCCGCGCTTCGCACGGAATATCGGCGAGCTCGGGGGTCCAGAGTTTCAAATTGATCTTCTGCGCCCCGAAGGCCACGGCTTTTCGCCCGGCCCCGAACGTCACTTCGGCACAGCCCAGCACGCGGCAATAAAAATCGAGGCTCGCCGCCATATCTTTAACGGCGAGCACCAGATGATCGAGATGGGATAGGCTTGGCATAGGTTTCACGTCTTCTTAAGAGGTAACGCTACGCACCCGGCTGCCGGGAAAGGTGACGGTCACGATAGTGCCGACGCCGGGGGAACTGTCGATGGTGAATTTGGCCTGATGCATTTCGCAGAAAGCCTGCACCAGGGGAAGCCCCAAGCCGGTGCCTTGGTGCGAGCGGCTTAAAACACTTTCGATCTGCCCAAAGGCCGACAGCGCTTTTGGAATATCCTGCGGGCGCATCCCAATGCCCGTATCGCCAACGATGAGGTCGATTCCCTGATCCTCGCGCGTTCGCGCCGCCACCCAAACTTGTCCGCCTGGCATGGTGAATTTGATCGCATTGCCGAGAAGGTTAATGATCACCTGCTTAATGCGCAACTCATCGCCATAAAGCTGCGGTAGATGGGAGGGAACGTCCGTATGCAGCGCAAGTTTGGCCGAGGTCGCGCGGTCGCGCATCAACTGCGCACAGGAATCAATCGTGTGATCGATATCGAAGGGCTGTTCCATCAACTCGAATTTACCGGCGGCAACTTTCGAGAGATCGAGAATATCGTTAATAATTTCAAGAAGATGTGTGCCGGAAGTGAAAACATCGCCCGCGTAGGCGCGGTATCGATCCGAGCCCAAGGGTCCGAACATTTCCGACTTCAACACTTCCGAGAAACCCAGAATGGCATTCAACGGTGTGCGCAACTCGTGGCTAACATTGGCGAGAAACTCGTCTTTCGCCCGCGCTGCAGCTTCGGCGGCGTGCATCGCCTCGCGCAATTCGCGTTCGTTGGAGCGGAGCGTTTTCACCATGCGATTGAAGGCCAAAACGACGACACCTAACTGATCGCTACTCTCCCACCGCACCGTCGGCCATTCGCGGTTTTCGATGCGCTCGATCGCGCGCAACATTAACCGCAGCGGGCGGAACACCAGTTGTTGCAGCGACAGGAACACCGCGCCGATCATCAGAACCGCACCAACGGCAATCGCCGCTCCGGCAGAAAGAAGCTGCAAACGCAGGGTTTCGTTCAAAGAAACCTGAGACATGGCGACGGTCAACTGCCCCAAGGGGACTGAATCGCGTGCCACAGGATGCGGAACAACCCGGGTAACGGTCAGAATATCGCTTCCGTCTAACCGCCCGAACCCGTGAATGAACTTGCCCGTTTCATCAAGCAGACGCGCCCCGACGATATCCGGGTCCTGCGCAAGGGTATCGACGATTCGGGTGATCTGCGGGGAGTTTAATTCCCATAGGGGTTGGCTAAGGGCCTGAACTTGCACGTCGGTCGTTACCGTTGCGCGGGTGCCTAAGGCCTTCAGCCCATCTTCCGCCGCCGAGGTCATGAGCACGATCAACAACATGCAAAGCGCCAGCACCATCACCGGCACCACAATCAGCGCCAACTTTACCTGAAGCGAGGCACCGCCCAACCACGACATCCGTTGCCCAGGCAAAAGCGACGTTACGCCTGACAGCGTGGGGTCATCGCTTCCCGACTCGCGCGCGCCAGGGGCGGCTTGCGTCGGATGATCCGAGGCGTTTGCGTCAGGAGCCAGCACGATTTCTCCTTACCATCCCCTATTCGTCTTGTGCCCCCGGAGTCACCAAGCGGGTACACCCACAACCATATCCGAAAGAAATCGCTCTGTCCTGTCTTCTTAACGAATACGCTAAGGACAATAGACAAGGCACGGAATGGCCGCTTCCACGCCAGCGCCCCTAAGAAAATCAAAGAGATCGGGGGGTTAGGAGCCAGCGGGCCTAATAGCCGACTGTTCGGGCTTTACCTTGGCGGAATAGACAATGCAATTGCTGGTCCGGTCGCGATAAAACCAATAGTCGCGGCCCGGCTGCCGGGCTCCCGTTGGGTCGAACAAATTCAGGCCGTTACCCTTAGCGCCCCCCACCAGGGAAGCCCCATTCGGCCCTTGAAAATGTGCTGAGTATTTATAAGGAACCCGCTGATTGAACCGTCCAAGCGAGCACATTTGACTAAGTTTTTTATCGAGATCGCCGACTTGCCACGACGGGAGCAAGGTTTTCACAACTTTATTCACGCCCTTAGGCGGAATCTGGTTGCTCGGGATTTGCGCCACAGCAGAACCAGAAAAACTCATACCTAAAAGCACAGCACCCATAACAAGCACCGTGCTTAATTTCTGTTTTCTGGCTTTGAGGTAAAAACTTACCACTGCCTGCTAACCCCCTGAGAAACTTCCAACCTAACTATATCAGAAGATTTCACACTGGGCTAGCAGGTCGATCCAATCGGCCGTTAGGCAGACGTATCGACGAGTTGACCTACTGCGTTCGAAGCCTTAGCCGATTCAACCGATGCTTCGATAAGGCCAACAATCGCGCGCTCGGCCTTCGCCTGCTCGCGAAAAGCCGCGATAGCCACATCCAGCCCCACGGCAGACTTATTGAGGGAGACAATCGCCCCTGTCAAGCTCGATACATCCATTGGGATTCTCCCTAGCTGCGCTTTACACCTGAGTCATACCCCAGGACGAGTGAAGTATCCAGCCCTCCTTTTCGGGCGGTAGGGTTGACATTTCACCAAAACGAATGAATATTCGTTTTATGCCGAAGCTCTCTCCCCTTCGCCTCGAAACCCGCCGCCAAGCGATTCTGGAAGCCGCCGAGCGCGCCTTTGCCCGCGACGGCTTCCACGGCACCAGTATGCAAGCGATCTGCCGGGAAGCCGGGATCAGCCCAGGAACGCTCTATCTCTATTTTCCCTCCAAAGTGGCGCTCATCGCGGGCCTGTGCGAGCGCGACCGCCATGAGATCCGGGATGCGCTTACCCATGTCGAGGTTGCTGCCGATATCCTAGGCGCGCTGGAGGAAATGCTGATCCATTACGCCTGCATTGAACCGCAGGAACGCCGCGCGCTAATTTTCGAAATCGGAGCGGAGGCGCAACGCAATCCCGACGTTGCCAAGATCATGGTGGAAACCGATGCGTTTTTTTCCGCCCTTGTCCGCGACACCATCTTAAAAGCGATTGCCGATGGTCGGCTTATCGCCCATGGCACCGTAGAAGCGATTATCGCCCTGCTGTTCGCCCTGGGCGACGGAATCATGTGGCGGGCGACGATCCGGCCCGAACTGGATAATCGCGCTATCATCACCCAAATCTTCAAGCTGCTACGCGACAAGCTGCTGAGCTCAACCGTGGATACAAATGTATCATGACCCGTTTACTTGCTTCTTTTCCCCTTGCGCCGATCGCGCTTGCCGCCCTTGTCTTCGGACTGGTTCCCGTACCGCTGCGGGCCGATGATGTTGGCCCCAAACCGCCGATGGTCAGCGTTGTTGCGGTCGAAAAGCGCACCCTCAACGCAAAGGTCACGGTGACGGGCAGTATCGTTGCGCGCGAAGAAGTCCTGGTGTCCCCGGAAATCGACAATCTGCGCATTATCGATATTCTCGTTGAAGAAGGCGACCGGGTGGAAAAGGGCCAAACCCTCGCCCGCCTGTCCCGCGAAACGCTGGAAACGGAACTCGCCCAACTGGAAGCCTCCCGGGCGCGACTCGATGCGGGAATTGCGCAAGCCCGTAGCCAGATCACCCAGGCCGAAGCCAGCCGTGTGGAAGCTTCCGCTGCGCTTCAGCGCAGCCAAAGCTTGCGGCAAACCGGCAACGCCAGCCAAGAACTCTTAGATCAGCGCACCGCAACGGCCCGTACCGCCCAAGCGCGCGTTGGTGCCGCCCAAGATGGCGTTCGCGTCGCCGAGGCCCAGCGCGCCGAAATGGACGCGCAAATCCGTGCCGTGCGCATTCGCTTGGGCCGGACCGAGGTTAAAGCCCCCGCCGCCGGAATCGTTAGCCGCCGCACGGCAAAACTGGGCGCGCAAACCGCCGCCAGCGCCGAGCCTTTGTTTCGCATTATCGCCGATGGCGCGCTTGACGTGAGCGGCGATATTCCGGAAAGCCGGTTTACGCAGGTAAAGTTAGGCCAAAGCGCCGATATTCAATTGCCCAACGGGCAAACCGTCGTCGGCACTGTGCGCCTGCTCGCTCCAATGGTGAATGCCAGCACGCGCTTAGGCTCGGTGCGGATTGCCCTGCCGGCAACCGCCCCCGCGCTCATGGGCAATTTCGCCCGGGGTACGATTGAGGTCGCCCAAAAAACCGCGCTCGTCGTCCCCACCGCTGCCTTGCTCTTCGGCCCAACCAAAACCACCGTGCAAGTAGCCAAAGACGGGCGCGTTGAAACCCGATCCGTGACGGTCGGTATCCGCGCGGGTGGCCTTGCCGAGATCGTCCAAGGGGTGAGCGACGGCGACTGGATTATTGCCAAAGCCGGAACCTTCCTGCGCAATGGCGACCGTATTCGCCCGCAAGAAGCCCCGCTGGAGAGCGTTCTCGTCGGCACGGTCGAGAGTAATGCAACCCTTGGATCGGGGAATTAGTCGATCATGGCGATGAATATTTCCGGTTGGGCCATTCGCCGTCCTATCCCGTCCGTGATGCTGTTCGTGATCCTGATGGTTCTCGGGGCGGTCTCGTTCGTTAAGCTTCCGATTACACGGTTTCCCAATATCGACGTGCCGGTGATCAATATCACCGTAACTCAAACCGGGGCCGCCCCCGCCGAGCTTGAAACCCAGATTACCAAAAAAGTGGAGGATGCCGTCGCTGGGCTCACCGGCGTCAAGCATATCACCTCCATCCTCACCGATGGGCGTTCGGTCACGACCATCGAGTTCCGCTTGGAAATCAATAGCGACCGGGCGCTGAACGACGCCAAAGATGCGGTTGCCCGAGTCCGCGCCGATCTGCCGCGCAGCATCGACGAGCCCATTATCGAACGGCTGGATGTCGTCGGCCTTCCCATCGTCACCTACGCCGCCACAGCCCCCGGCATGACGCCAGAGGAACTCTCGTGGTTCGTCGACGATGTAGTCGCACGCGACCTACAGAGCGCCAAAGGCGTTGGGCAGGTGGAGCGCGTCGGCGGCGTCACCCGCGAAATTCAGGTGACGCTCGATCCGAACCGCATGCTCGCCCTCGGCGTCACCGCCGCCGATATTACCCGCGCCCTTAAAGCCGTGAATATCGATCTTGCCGGCGGGCGCAGCGATCTTGGCGCGCAGGAACAATCAATCCGCGCGCTGGGCGGCGCGAAAACCCTGGCCGATCTCGCCCAGACGCCGCTGATGCTGACCGGGGATAAACTACTACGGCTTTCCGATGTTGCCGCCGTTACCGATACATTTGCCGAACCCCGCACTTTCGCCCGGCTCGACGGGCAGCCCGTGGTTGGCTTCAGCATCTACCGTAGCAAGGGCGCGAGCGATGCCGACGTTGCGAAGGCCATTGAAGCGCGCATTGCCGGGCTGATGCAGCGGCATCCCAATGTCTCGCTATCGCTGATCGATAGCTATGTGACCTATACGGTCGGCAATTACCATTCGGCGATGGATACGCTGATCGAAGGCGCGGTTTTGGCCGTGCTCGTGGTGCTGATCTTCTTGAAGGACCTCCGCGCGACGCTGATCACCTGCGTCGCCCTGCCGCTCTCCATCCTGCCGACGTTTTGGGTGATGGATAGTTTAGGCTTTTCGCTGAACCTCGTCAGCCTGCTGGCCATTACGCTGGTGACGGGGATTTTGGTCGACGATGCTATCGTGGAGATTGAAAATATCGTCCGGCACCGGCACATGGGCAAATCCCCCTACCGGGCCGCGATGGAGGCCGCCGATGAAATCGGCCTGGCGGTGATCGCCATTACCATGACGATTGTCGCCGTCTTCGCGCCGGTCAGCTTCATGGGCGGGATTGCCGGGCAGTATTTCAAGCAATTCGGCATTACCGTTGCGGTCGCCGTGCTGTTCTCGCTGCTGGTCGCCCGGCTCATTACCCCGATGATGGCCGCCTATCTGATGCGCGGAACCCCGCATCTCGACAAGCCGGAAGGCTGGCTGATGCGGCGCTATACGCGGCTGGTCGATTGGTCCGTGCGCTGGCGCGGCGTGACCGTTGTTGTTGGGCTTGGTATTTTCGGTCTATCGATCTGGTCCTCCACGCTATTGCCCAGCGGGTTCTTGCCGACCGAAGATACCGCGCGCACAGTGTTGGCGCTCGAATTCCCGCCGGGAACACGCCTGTCCGAAACCGAAGCCGTGGCTGACCGGGTAACGCAGACGCTCAAAGAACTCCCCGAAGTTCGCTCGGTCTTCGTCGATGGCGGGCGCATTTTGGGCCAGGGGCTCGAAGTGCGCAAAGCCTCGCTAATCATCAATCTCACGCCGAAGGGTGAGCGTAACCGCAGCCAAAGCGAGCTTCAAACCATCATCGGCGCGCGCATCGCCGAAGTTCCCGATGTGCGCTATTGGTTCGTCAACGAGGGCGGTCAACGCGCCGTAACGCTCCTCGTCACCGGGGCTGAAACGGCGGTGATCGAGGATCTCGCCAATGATCTCGCCGCCCAAATGCGCAGCCTGCCCCTGCTTGAAAACGTAATGTCGACCGCCGCGCTCGACCGTCCGGAAGTGCGCATTGTGCCGGATCGGGAGCGCACCGCGCGCTTGGGCATTTCAACCGAAACCCTCTCGGAAGTCGTGCGCGTCGCCACGATTGGCGATGTTTCCGCTAATCTGCCCAAGTTTACGGCGGGGGACCGCCAAATCCCCATTCGCGTGCAGATCGATCAAGCCCAGCGCGGCGATTTCGACCTGTTGGAAAATCTCACCGTTCCCACCGCAACAGGAACCCCCGTGCCCTTAGGCGCGGTCGCGCGCCTAACCCTTGGGCAAGGCCCCGCCACGATCAACCGTTATGACCGCGCCCGTAAAGTTTCGGTCGAAGCTGATCTGTTCGGCAACACGGCGCTCGGCGAAGCCACCGAGGCCATTCGCGCCCTACCGATCGTGCAGACCTTCCCCCCCGGCGTGGAATTGAAAGACACGGGCGATGTGGAAATCATGGGCGAAGTGTTTGCGGGCTTTGCCATGGCGATGGGGGCCGGGGTGATGATGGTTTATGCGGTGCTGGTGCTTTTGTTCGGCTCCTTCCTGCAACCCGTCACTATTCTTTTCTCGCTGCCGCTCTCCATCGGCGGCGCAATCTTTGCGCTGTTCATCGCGCAGGAACCGATTTCCATGCCAGTCGTCATCGGCTTTTTGATGCTAATGGGGATCGTCACGAAAAACGCCATCATGCTGGTCGACTTCGCCGTGGAGGAAATCGCCCGGGGCGTGCCGCGCCGGGATGCGATTGTCGATGCGGGCCGCAAGCGCGCCCGCCCGATCATCATGACCACCATCGCCATGGCCGCCGGGATGGTGCCCTCGGCGCTGGCCTTCGGCGACGGCGGCGAGTTCCGCGCGCCCATGGCGATTGCCGTCATCGGCGGGCTGATCGTCTCGACGGTGCTGTCGTTGGTGTTCGTGCCCGCCGTCTTCTGCCTGATGGACGATGTGGCGAAATGGCTCTGGCGCTTCTTCAGCCGCTTTATCGGCCCGAGTGAGGAGGCGGAGGCGGAGAAGATAAAGGCCGACCATCTGCCGCACACGGCACGGCCACACCCGGCGGAATAATCGCCCAAAAACAAGCAACGCCATTCCAACCGGAATGGCGTTTTGCTTCGTGCAGCAATGCTTTAATTTTTTGGGGGAAAAATGGTCGGAGCGACAGGATTCGAACCTGCGACCCCCAGACCCCCAGTCTGATGCGCTACCAGGCTGCGCTACGCTCCGACCGTTTTATGCTGAGGCGTGTCGCCGCAGCAGGTGGCGACTATAGACGGGGTGTGCGGGGCTTGCAAGCGATGGCGACGCCGGGGGTTGTATGGGATGCCAAGGGTTTATTGATGCCGCCAATAAAAAAAGCGACCCAAAAGGGCCGCTTTTTCTAAAACTCGCTTCCGAAAACTAACGCGGCAGGCTGCGGATCAGCGCGCGGTGCGCCGCCTCAAGCTCCGCAATCGAATCCTCAATCACGGCGCGCGTTTCGATCGGCAGCAACGCCACCGGCCCGCGCGAGAGCGCCAAGGTCGGCAAACGGGGGGCCGCGGGCACTTCCACCGGCTCCAGATGCAGATCGGCGTCTTCCGACGGCATTTCCGGCGCTTGGCCGGGGGCCAGACGATCTTCGTCGGTCAGCTTGGCGTTCGGGGTTTTCAGAAGCTTCTGAACGCCCTTAATCGTATAGCCGTCGCGATACAAGAGTTCGCGGATGCGCCGCAGCAAATCCACGTCTTCCGGGCGATAATAGCGGCGACCGCCGCCGCGTTTCAGCGGCTTTATCTGTGGAAATTTGCTTTCCCAAAAGCGCAGCACATGGGGCGGCACGTCGAGATCGGCGGCAACTTCACTGATTGTCCGGAACGCGCTGGCCGATTTCGTTACGCGGCGCGCGCCCTGGTCCGTCACCTCGGCGGTGCTCATTCACCCGTCTCCCGTGTTTCAACCGCCTGCATGCCTTCGTTGATCCTGTTCTTGAGAACATGGGACGGCCGAAAGACTAAAACTTGCCTTGGCATGATTGGCACTTCTTCCCCGGTTTTGGGGTTGCGGCCAATGCGTTCGCCCTTTTTGCGCACCGAAAAACTACCAAAGGAGGAGATTTTGACCATCTCGCCATCGGCAAGCGCGTCGGCGATCTCCTTCAAAACCGTTTCCACCAGTTGGGCGGACTCGTTTCGGGACAATCCAACTTCCTGATAGACCGCCTCGCTGAGCTGTGCGCGAGTTACTGTCTCTTCGGTCATCGAGCCCCCCTTTACCTATAAGTCCGTACCGTAGCGCCAGTGCGGCGATCCGTCAATTGCGTTTGTCTAACAACGCATTGGGTAGGCTTGCTGAACCATAACCTGAGTCCGTCCCGCAATCGGAAAAGCGCGATACCTTATGGTATGTCCACGCCCTGCCCGACCCGCGTTCTGTTACAGGCTTATCACAGCTTAGATGAAGTGATGGATTGAGAAAACTATTTATGACATTGACCGTTAATGTTTTTTTAATAGGATTTGCGAGGCATTTTATCGATTTTTCTCACCCCTATCCCATCGCTGCAATCAACGGGTAGAGCGCCGAGGCAACGAGAAGCGCCGCCATGCCAAAATTGATCTGCCGAACCCGGCGCGGATCGCTCATCAGCCGCCGCATCAGCGACCCGAAAGCGGCCCAGCAGGCAATGCAGGGGCTGCCAACGATCAGAAACGACAGCGCAATCACGATCACACTCACGCTGAACGCCTCGGGCAGCGCATAGGTGGAAATGGCGCCGATGGCCATGACCCAGGCTTTCGGATTGACCCACTGAAAGGCCGCCGCTTGCAGGAAGCTGAAGGGTTTCCGATCCGAGGCCGCCTCGCTGCTCGCCCCTTCCAATGGGGTCGAGTGGGCAATCTTCCAGGCGAGATAGAGCAGATAAAGCGTTGCGACCACGCGCAAAATATCGTGCAGATGCGGGATGACTTTAAACAGTTCGCCCGCGCCAAAGCCAACCGCCGCCACCATCCCGGCAAAACCGACGGCAATTCCCAGCAAATGCGGCCCGGTGCGCCAAAAGCCGAAGGTGAGGCCGGAGGCTAGCAGCATGGCATTATTCGGGCCGGGGGTGATCGTTGTGACAAAGGCGTAGGCGGCGATGGCGACCAGAAGATCGAGCGTCATGGTCCAAAACTTCCTATCGGCGAGGGGACTGCTCGCAGCTTAGATCCGTGACACAATTTGAAAAACATCTATAGTGTTCCGTGACACTATTCCGGAACCCCAATGCGTCTCGCCTCCCCCTGGACTCCCCGTCTGAGCGATAGCGCCGCCCGGCCCGCCGACCGGCTGGCCCAAGCATTGGAAGAAGATATTCACGCCGGGCTCATTCCGGCAGGCGCGCGCCTGCCCGCCCATCGCGATCTGGCCTATCGATTGGGGATCGGCCTTGGCAGCGTCACCAAAGCCTATCAGCAGCTCGAAACCCTTGGCCTCGTCGCCAGCGTCCAGGGGCGCGGCATGTTCGTGCGCCATAGCGACCTGAGCCTGAGCCCGCCGCTCGATCTGAGCCTCAACGCGCCGCCGCAGATGCTGTCGGATCAGTTCTTGGCGATGTCCCTGGGCAAGCTCGCCCGCCGCTTGGATGCGGGCAGTTTCGGGGCCTATGTGCCCCCGGCGGGCCGCGCCGATCACCGGGAGGCGAAGGCGGGCTGGCTGCGCGACCTTGGCATTCCCGCCACCGGCGCGCGCACGCTGCTCTGCAACGGCGCGCAACAGGCGCTCGCCGTCGCCGTCGATCTGATGGAGGCGGCCGGGGTGCAGATGCTGGTCGAACCCATCACCTACCCCGGCATTCTCGACCTGTGCCGACGCCGCAGCATCGCCCCGCGTGCCGTTGCGAGCGATGCCGACGGGCTGCGGCCCGAGGCGCTGGAACGCCATCTCCACGCGCTAAAAGCCGAAGGGCGGCGCGGGGCGGTTTATTTGATGCCGACAATCCATAATCCGACGACCAGCACGCTGCCGCTCGCTCGGCGCGACGCCATCACGCGTCTCTGCCGCGCCTATGACGCCTGGATTTTGGAAGATGATGTCTATGCACCGCTCGCGGATGACGGCCTGCCTGCCCTCGCCCAGCTTGCGCCAGAGCGGGTGTTTTACGTTGGTAGCCTGTCGAAGATCGTTAGCCCCGGTCTGCGCATGGGCTGGTTGGTGGTGCCGCCCACTTTTGCCGCCGCCGCCGAAGCCATTCTCGCCAGCAGCACCACGACAGCAGCCCCGCTCTCCTGCTTTCTCCTCGTGACGTGGCTCGAAGATCGCGCCGTCGATACGCTGATGGGGGCGCTGAAGCAGGAGGCCGCCGCGCGCCGTGTCCTCGCAGAGACAATCTTCGCCGATACGCTGCCGGAAGCCCGGATCGCCGGTTTCCACCTCTGGCTTCCCCGCCCTCTCGCAGAGGCCGAGCGCCTCGCCGCCGACGCCCAGACACGGGGGTTGTTCCTGCTGCCGCCCCGGAGCTTCGCCCTCGACGGCACCGAGGCCGCCGGGGTCCGCCTCTGCCTCGGCCCACCGCCCCACGCCGAATTAGAGCGGGCCTTGCGCCTGTTCAAACGGCTGGCGACCGCCCCCGGCGGGCACCGTGCGCATGTGTGAGGATGATCGTCCTGGTTGGGAGAGCCCGAGAGGGTGAAAAACCCTCTCGGAAACTACATGCGGATGAGCGCGGAACCCCAGGTAAGCCCGCCGCCCATCGCTTCCACCAAAATGAGATGCCCCGGCTGAATGCGGCCATCGCGCACGGCCTCGTCGAGCGCCAGCGGCACGGAAGCGGCGGACGTATTGGCGTGTCGGTCCAGCGTCACGACGACGCGCTCCACCGGCAGGGAGAGTTTCTTTGCGGTTGCGTCCAAAATCCGGCGGTTGGCCTGATGCGGCACCAGCCAGTCGATTGCCGAAGCCTCAAGCCCATTGGCGGCGAGCGCTTCCGTCACCACCGCCGCCAGGTTCGTCACGGCGTGGCGGAAGACTTCCTTACCCGCCATACGAACGTGACCGACCGTTTGGGTCGTCGAGGGGCCGCCATCCACATACAGAATATCGCGCTCGCGCCCATCGGAATGCAGATGGGTGGAGAGAATGCCACGATCCGTTACCGCGCCCGTTCCTTCAGCAGCGCGGAGGACAACGGCCCCCGCCCCATCGCCAAACAGCACGCAGGTGGTGCGGTCTTCCCAGTCCAGAATACGTGTGAAGGTTTCGGCTCCGATCACCAGAATGGTTTTCGCCTGACCGGCTTTAATGAAGTTATCGGCAATCGCCAGCGCATAGACAAAGCCGGAGCATACCGCCTGCACGTCGAAGGCGGCACCGCGATGCACTCCGAGGCGCGCTTGCACCTTGGTTGCGGTCGAGGGGAAAGTATCGTCTGGCGTTGTCGTGGCAAGAATGATCAAATCAAGTTCTTGCGCCGTAATCCCGGCAGCCTCCAGCGCCTTTACTGCGGCAGCCGTGGCAAGATCCGCCGTGGTCTCGCCCTCGGCAGCAACATGACGTTGACGGATACCAGAGCGCTGCTGGATCCATTCATCGGACGTATCGACCCGCTGCGCCAACTCGTCATTGGTCACAATGCGCGCGGGCAGGTAAGAGCCCGTGCCGATAATCTGGGAACGCCAAAAACTCATGGGGCCAAGCTCACGGCTGGAGTGGGGTCCGCCGAGGTCGCTTGCAAGACGGCCACTTGGCTGCGAATTTTATCGATAAACCCATGCATCGCCATGTCGACGGCAACGCCGATGGCATTGGCGAACCCGAGCCCATCGGTGCCACCGTGGCTTTTGACGGCAATGCCGTTCAGCCCGACGAAGACCGCGCCATTATAGCGGCGCGGATCGACGCGGTTGCGGAACTGGGTGAGCGCCGGGCGCATCAGCACATAGGCAATCCGCGCCCAAATGGAGCTTTTGAAGCTCTCGCGCAGGAAATGGACGATGAGTTGGGCCGTGCCTTCCGCCGTTTTCAGCGCAACATTGCCGGTAAACCCATCGGTTACGACAACATCGACCGAGCCGGTGGAGAGGTTATTCCCCTCGACAAAGCCGTGGAACTGCGCGGCGAGCGGCGATTCCCGCAACAGAATTGCGGCTTGCCGCAACTCCTCCCGCCCCTTCATTTCCTCAGCTCCGATATTCAGCAAACCGATGGTCGGATTGGTCAGGCCCAGCACAGCGCGCGCAAAGGCGTCGCCCATAATGGCGAATTGCAGCAGATTTTGGGCGTCGCATACCACATTCGCCCCAAGATCCAGCATGACGGTTTCACCGCGCTGGGAGGGAATAATGGAAGCAATCGCCGGGCGATCGATCCCCGGTAGCGTGCGCAGCGACAGCTTCGCCATCGCCATCAGCGCGCCGGTATTGCCCGCCGAAACGGCTGCCGCCGCCCGGCCATCGGCCACGGCATCCAGCGCCAAACGCATGGAGGAGCCGCGCCCGTTGCGCAAGGCGGTGGACGGTTTTTCGTCAGACGACACCGCTTTATCGGTGTGCAGTACCTGCGAGACTTTCCGCAACAATGGCAGGCGAGCGAGGAGCGGTTCAATCCGCTGCTCGTCGCCGACCATCAGAAAATCTACGTTGGGAAAGCGCTCGCGCGCGATATTCGCACCGTCGATCACGATCCCGGGAGCCCGGTCGCCGCCCATCACATCGAGGGCAATGGTCAACCGAGCTGTCACGGTGCGCCTATCGTCTGTGTCTGATCAAGCAAGCCAAAGGGCTTAAGCGGCTGCCGAGGCAACCACTTCGCGGGCATCGTAATGACCGCAGGCCGGGCAGATGTGATGCGGACGCTGCAGTTCGCCACAGTTCGAGCATTCGGTATAAGCCGAACCCGACAGGGCGTCATGCGAGCGACGCATGTTACGACGGGACTTGGAGGTCTTCTTCTTAGGAACTGCCATAATCTTGAACTCGTGTTAGCGGACATCGCCGAAAAGCGACGGCCTGTGTAGCCAATATCGGGAACGTCCGCAAGCGATTCTGTCACACAGAGCGATATAATCTCAGCCTTTCTTTGCAAGCCCGGCTAGGCGTGCAAAGGGATTCGGCTTATCGGACTCTTCTGTGGTTGCAGAACCGCCCTGTTCCTCCTCCTCAACCGCGATATAATCCTCCGGCACCGCTGCGCCTTCCGCGCGCGGATAGGGGTCGAGCGCGAGGGAAAAATATTGCGCCGTGATCTCGCCGAGATCGAGCCCCTCTTCCGGCCAAGGCTCCAACTCGTCGTCCTCGCCGGTCAGATCAATCTCGCCGCGCTCCGGCGCGCTGTCAATCGGGCCGAGCACCAGGGCGAAATCGCTCTCTACCACCGCCGGGACCGGCTCCAGGCTAATCACGCAGTTCTGCACCGCCGCCGCGCTAACGTGGCCCGAGACCGACACATATTTGCCGCCGCGCACGCGCCGGATGGCGAGCTTGGCGGAAAGTTGGCTGAGGTCTTGCAAAGCGAATCGTTCGACCAGCGCCGCCCGTTCGTCGGGGGTCGCTTCGACCGTCTGCGTCATCTGCTGCGATCCGATACGGTCCAGTGACAGGGGGCGGGAAAATTCAGGCTCCATCAGGCTCTACTCGGTTAAAGCTGAAAATTGGCACGATCCCGCCAGCAGGTCGGCCGAGGCTTGGGCCGCCAGCGCGGCCACTTGCCGGTGACAATAGCCGATCATCGCCGCGACCGCAGCGTCCGTTGGCACGCCCGCGCGGGGGCCGTAGGCATTGCGGCGCAGAGCGGCGGCAAACGCCGCGCTATCGCCCAAGCCCGTATCATAGGCTTGCAGGCGACCATAGAGATTCTCGGCCACGAGCTTGATGCGCTTGCCGATCACAACGTCGCTGATGCCGAGCTCGCGCAACGAAAGGTCCATATCGTCCATCATCACATCGTGGAGGGCCTGGGCAAGCTCGGCGGCCTCGGGCAGGGCCTTCAGCCGGTGCAGCAGCAGCCATATATGCAGCGCCACCATCTCAAACCGGCCTTCCGGCGAGTCCGTCACCCCATAGGCTTGATAGAACAATGGCTGGCGCGCCTGCGCAACCGCCACCCCATAGAGCGCTTCGGCCTTTTGGCGTAAGGCTCGGCGCGCGCGGCGGGCGGGGCTGAACGGCCAGGAGAATGAGAAGACCATACCGCTCCTTAACGGAAAGTGACGGGCGGGAACAGGCCGCAATTGACTTGCCCCAGGGGCAATGCGAGTGTCTGTCGCGCCTGACGCCGACATGCGCAGCGGCAAAGTGGCTCCCGCGACCCTCCCGGTCAAGGGGGGCATTCCAGGCACCCGCGTTGAGAGCTAGAAACCGACCCTTCGGAATGATGACGACAAACCGCACCCCAACCCGCCGCCCCACCTTGGGCCTTACCCTCGGCCTTACTCTGTTCGTGCTGGGAAGCGGCCTTGGGGCCTGCACGCCGATTGTCGATAATCGCGGCAATCTGCCCACCCAAGAAGCGGTAGATCAAATCGTTATCGGCGGCTCCAGCCGGGCCGACGTGCAGCGCCTGCTCGGCTCCCCCACCGCCGCCGGAACGTTTTCGGATAAGGTTTGGTATTATATTAGCCGCAAGCAGGAAACGATCGCCTTCTTAAAGCCCGCGCCGGTGGAGCAAACCATTCTGCGCGTCTATTTTGACGACGCTGGGCTGGTCTCGAAACTGGCGGCGACGGGCGGCGAGACGGTCGAGTTTATCGATCATACCGCCGAAACGACGCCGACCACCGGCCATTCGATGGGTTTTATCGAACAGCTCTTCGGCAATATCGGCCGCTTTGGCAGCAAAGACGGCCCGTATAAGGCCCCGAGCCCGACGGGGCAGCGGTAGAGCACTGACCCGTCTTCGCTATCCGGTCCTATCATTAGGGCTTAGTGACGCGCGCCAAAAACGCGACGATAAGAGCCGCGATTTCCTCGGCATGGGTTTCCAAGGCGAAATGCCCCGTATCCAGAAAATGGATTTCGGCATCGGGTAAATCGGCCTTGAACGCCTCGGCTCCCGCAGGCAGGAAGAATGGGTCATTTTGGCCCCAGGTCGCCAAAAATGGCGGTTGATGCGCACGGAAATAGGCGTGAAATGCCGGATACAGCGCCACATTCGTGCGATAATCGGCAAATAGGTCGAGTTGGATATCAATATTGCCGGGCCGATCCAGCAAAGCTTGATCCAGCGTATAGCTCTCAGGCGCCACCAATACCGGATCGGCGACGCCGTGCAGATACTGCCAGCGCGTCGTTTCTGCCGTTAAAAACCCTTTGAGCGCTTGGCGATTCGCGTCCGTGGGGGCTTGCCAATAGGCTTTAATCGGCTCCCATCCGGCGCTCAGCCCCGTCTCATAGGCATTCCCGCTTTGGCTTATAATCGCGGTAATCCGCTCGGGGTTTTGAAGCGCTAAGCGGAAGCCGATGGGTGCCCCATAATCGAACACATAGAGCCCATAGCGCTGGAGCCCAAGGGCGTCCGTGAATGCCGCGAGCATGTTGGTAAGCCCTTCGAATGTATAGGGAAAAGCGTCGCGCGCTGGAGCCTCAGAAAAGCCGAACCCCGGAAGATCGGGCGCGATCACCCGGTACTGTGTCGCAAGCTGCGGAATGAGGGTACGGAACATATGGGAGGATGTGGGAAACCCGTGCAGCAGCAGCAGAACGGGCGCATCAGCGGCCCCCGCCTCCCGATAAAACAGCGAAACCCCGTCGACCGCGACCGTGCGATGGAAAACTTGAACCATGGGAAAGCTCCTGAAGTTTGAATCTGCGTTGTAACCATATAAAACGCAATTTATGAGTTACACACGCTGAGTAACTTGTCAAATACCTTTTTTCAGGTTACAAACTCTCTATCACGGAGTCGCAAATGCCCCCTTCAGCCCCCTTGCCACCGGATGGCCCGCCGTTTTTCCTCGCCGATCATCCGGCGATGGATTTTCTGAACAGTATCGTCCGTCTGAAAGGCGGCGCTTGGGATGCGATGGCCGATAAGGCGCGCTTCTGCCACTGGATGCAGGCGAGCGGAATGCCCGGCAGCCGCCAAGCCGCCGATGCGGCGGCGGCGTGCAGCGAAGCGGAACTCGCGCCGGCTCTGAGAGAAGCCCAAGCGCTGCGCGAAGCAACGCGCAGCCTCCTGCCGCAACTGGTCTCTCTGGACGACACGAATCGCCGCAGCCAAAGGATGGCTGGCCTGATCGAGCGATTGAATCTGATTTTATCGGAAGCGTGCGAACAACAGAGGTTAGAGCTAAGCGAAACGGGTGCTGTCTGGCACCCCGTGCCACTCTATCCAACGCCGCGCAGCCTATTGGCTCCGATTGCCAAGGCGGTCGGCGACATGCTGATGCTGCCGGATTTCTCCCGGCTCCGCGCCTGCGAGGGGGTGGACTGTTCGCTCTGGTTCCTTGACGTGAGCAAGGGCAACCGGCGACGGTGGTGCAGTATGGCGCTGTGCGGCAATCGCGCCAAAGTCGCCGCCCACCGGGATCGGGGGCGGCGTTTGGTCGGTTCCGAGAGTATAGGATAATCGGATTGTCTATTTTTAACAGCGTGTTTGGCGGGAGGGTTATAACCGTCCCGAAAGCAAGAGAAGAGCCAAAAGCAGAAATTCTGAGAAAGCTGGAAACTCGAAAGTAATCCTGAGATGCAAATGTACCCATTGCCTTTAGAATCGAAAAACCTTATCGCCCATCTCTGCCAGGAGCCTTGGGTTGATATTTTATTTAAAAATCTTCCTGGACCAATAGATCAATTTGGTAAAAATTATATTTTCTCAGATTTTTTTTCAATTTTTACAAAAGAATGGTGTGAAATTTTTATTCATTTTGAAATGTATGACGCATATCATGACAAATTAAAAGGATGCGAGATCGACAGAATTGAATACTTAAATCTCGCAGGCATAAATAAAAAAAATCCAAAAAAAATTTTGTCTCGAACATCTCTTCTTTTATGTGAAAACCACTCCGGCATTAATGTAAAAGAACATCTTCCGGAAAATTTTTTGACGGAACCAAAAATATGTATTCGATTATTAGAAGCGGACACTATGCATTGTTATGAGAAAATAAAGGATAATACACCCTATATAAATTCCGGAGTTATTCCATCTAAAGCTGGTAACCATCCATATTTTTGGCAAGATACAGTCGAGGAACCTTATCTCGTAGACTGCGGAGTAATTTTTCAAAATAATTTCGGTAAGATAATGTTTTTTGAATCAAATTACGAAGCTACAATATATGTAGCTTTTAACGAGGGGATTGATGATTTTCTAAAATTTGATTTCTATTCCCTTATGTTTCAACCCTAAGTAAAAACGGCCCCTCGCGGGGCCGTTTTCACCTCTATTCCGCCGCCGTAATCAGGCTCGGCTCATCCACCAAACCCGGCACATCCTGCGCCTTCCGGCGACGGTCGAAAATATCCCAAGTGCTACCCCAATCGCCACGCGTGGCGGCTTTGGAATATTCGGTGGCGCGGGTTTCGAAGAAGTTAGCGTGTTCGACGCCATTGAGCTGCGCTTCCAGCCACGGCAGCGGGTGCTCGCCGATCAGATAGATCGGCTTCAGGCCCAACTGCTGCAAGCGCCAGTCGGCGATAAAGCGAATGTAACGCTTCACGTCGAGCGGGGTCATGCCTTCGACCGGGCCCATTTCGAAGGCAAGATCAATGAAGGCGTCTTCCAAGCGCACGACCTGTTGGCAGCAGTCCGAAATATCGTCTTTCACCGATTGGGTGAGGCAGCCGGTTTCCTGGGCAAACGTGTGATAGAGCTTGATGATGCCTTCGCAGTGCAGGGATTCATCCCGCACCGACCAGGAAACGATCTGCCCCATGCCCTTCATTTTATTGAAGCGCGGGAAGTTCATCAGCATGGCGAAGGAGGCGAAAAGCTGAAGCCCTTCGGTAAAGCCGCCGAAGACCGCGAGCGTGCGGACGATGTCGGCGTCGGTACTCACCCCGAAGCGCTGCATATAATCGTGCTTATCCGACATCTCTTTATAGCGCAGGAACGCCGTATATTCCTGCTCCGGCATCCCAATTGTGTCCAGAAGATGCGAATAGGCGGCAATGTGTACCGTTTCCATATTGGAAAAGGCCGTTAGCATCATTTTGATTTCGGTCGGCTTGAACACGCGCCCATATTTCTCGTGGTAGCAATCCTGCACTTCCACATCGGCTTGCGTGAAGAAGCGGAAGATTTGCGTCAGCAAATTGCGCTCATGATCGGTCAATTTGCGCGCCCAATCGCGGCAATCTTCGCCCAAGGGCACTTCTTCCGGCATCCAATGTATCTGTTGCTGGCGCTTCCAGAACTCAAAGGCCCAGGGGTATTCGAACGGCTTATAAGCCTTGCTGGCAGACAGAAGCGGCATTGGAGCCTCGTGTAGAAAAATGTTTAAGCGGAGAGAACGCGGGCCGCGCGCCTATTGGCAGGCGAGGCACTCGTCGTAATCCTTGACCTCAGCGATCACCTTGCGGCGCTCGTAGGTATTGTCGGTCTCGACTCCACCCGCAAAGCCTGCGCGCTGAATGCTCTTCGAGCGGCAGTAATAGAGCGATTTCACGCCCATTTCCCACGCGCGGTAGTGCAGCATCAGCAGGTCCCACTTATCGATATCGCCCGGCAGGAAGATATTGAGCGAGGTTCCCTGGCAGATATAGGGCGTGCGGTCGGCGGCAAACTCCACCAGCCAGCGTTGATCGATTTCAAAGGCAGTGCGGAACACGGCCTTTTCGTCGGCGCTGAGGAAGTCGAGGTGCTGCACCGAGCCTTCATGCTCCAGCATCGACGACCAAACGCTTTCGCTATTGCGGCCCTTCTGAATCAGCAGGGCTTCCAGATAGGGGTTGCGCACGGCAAAGGAGCCGGAGAGCGTTTTGTGGTTGTAGATATTCGCCGGAATCGGCTCGATTCCCGCCGAGGTGCCGCCGCAGATAATGGAAATCGAGGCCGTGGGCGCAATCGCCATCTTGTGGCTGAAGCGCTCCATCACGCCCACTTCCGCCGCATCCGGGCAGGCACCGCGCTCTTGGGCGAGGTACATGGAGGCGGCGTCCGCCCGCTCTTTCAGGTGGCGGAAGACGCGCAGGTTCCAGGATTTCGCCAGCGCACTTTCCAGCGGAATGCCCTTCATTTGAAGGAAGCTATGGAAGCCCATGACACCAAGGCCAACCGAGCGTTCGCGGCTCGCGCTATATTTGGCGCGCGCCATTTCGTCCGGGGCGCGGTCGATGAAGTCTTGCAGCACATTATCGAGGAAGCGCATCAGATCTTCCACGAAGCGCGGCTCTTGGCTCCACTGTTCCCACATCTCAACGTTGACCGACGAAAGGCAGCAGACCGCCGTGCGGGCCTTGCCGAGATGGTCCGGCCCGGTGTGTAGCATGATTTCGGAGCAGAGGTTCGAGGTGGAGCATTTCAGGCCCAATGTGCGCTGATGCTCGGCCATCGTCCGGTTCACGGTATCGATGAAAATTACATAGGGCTCGCCGGTGGCGATGCGGGTTTCCACCAACCGCTGGAACAGCGCACGCGCGTCGGCGGTGCGCACCACTTCCTTGGTTTTGGGCGAGCGCAGCGGGAATTCCTTGCCGTCGCGCACGGCTTCCATGAACTCATCGGTCAGCAGAACGCCGTGATGCAGGTTCAGGGCTTTCCGGTTGAAATCGCCCGAAGGCTTGCGGATTTCCAGAAACTCTTCGATTTCCGGGTGATTAATGTCGAGATAGACCGCCGCCGAGCCCCGCCGCAGCGAGCCCTGGCTGATGGCGAGCGTGAGACTGTCCATGACCCGAATGAAGGGGATGATACCGCTGGTCTTGCCATTCAGGCCGACCGGCTCGCCAATCGAGCGAACCTTGCCCCAATAGGTGCCAATCCCGCCGCCGCGCGCCGACAGCCAGACATTCTCGTTCCAGGTATCGACGATCCCATCCAAGCTATCATCAACCGAATTGAGATAGCAGGAGATCGGCAAACCGCGCCCGGTGCCGCCATTGGAGAGGACGGGCGTGGCCGGCATAAACCACAGGCGGCTCATGTAATCATAGAGGCGCTGAGCGTGTTCCGTATCATCGGCATAGGCGCTGGAAACGCGCGCGAACAGATCCTGAAAGCTCTCGCCCGGCAGCAAATAACGGTCGCGCAGAGTCTCTTTGCCGAAATCGGTTAAGAGCGCGTCGCGCGATCGGTCGATTTGGACAGGCTTCGATTGGCCCGGCGCCGTTACATGCGCGCGTACATCACCATCCATCATTCTGGCCTCTTCAACTCTGTCGTTTTGTGTCGCTGGCCCTTAAGCCAATTTAGCGTGGACTAGCGACCTTCTGCGCCAGACCAAAGGGACGAGCGCGATGGGCTCACCGCGTCGTCACACACAAGATATTGGGTAAGGAGCCGCCCAAGTCAACTAGCCATATTGCTTGACAGGGCGCGCGGGCCTCGTTCCAAAGGCTTAATCAGAGATTAAGGATGCCGTAATTTTGCCCTGGAAATTACCGGAATTCTTGAGAGATTCGACCGTCAGTTCAGCCAGAGTCTGAGCCAAGACAGTCAGATCACGGGAATGTGACAAACGATGGTCACCTCCCTTCAGCAGGGTCACTCTTAGGTCTGGACTCTTCAGACTCTGCGCGAGGGCAAGGCTACAATCGTAAGGAACATCGGTATCCTCTGTTCCGTGTAGCAAGCGCACCGGAACCGGTATGGGATGCTCCCGATCCAGCACCAAATTTTTACGTCCATCGGCCAACAATCGCGCTGTAATCGGATCGGGATCGCCATAGGGCGAAGGCCGATAGAAGACTCCGTCCTCCTCCAATGCCGCCCGCAACGCCGGGGTCAGGCGCGGCCCGATCAGGCGGGCGGTGAAATCCGGCGCGGCGGCAATGCCGATCAGCCCCGCCAGCCTCTCGGGCCGCGCGAGAGCCGCGAGAATCATCAACCAGCCGCCCATGCTGGAGCCAATCAGGATCAACGGCCCCTGCGTCACTTTGTCCAGGATCGTCAGCGTATCCGACAGCCAGGTGCTGATATCGCCCTGTTCGAACGGCCCGCCGGTCTCCCCATGCCCGAGCGGATCAAAGCGCGTATAGCCAACCCCCCAAGCCGCCGCGAGGTGATCCAGCCAGCGCGCCTTGATGCCGACCATCGCCGATCGGAAGCCGCCAATAAACAGGATTCCGGGCAGATTGGCCGCAACGGCTGGACGTTGCCGGTACGCAACCCTATGTCCATAGGCGGAATTTACTTCATAGGCCGGGGCCGAATCGGGTAAGGACTGATCCCGAGCCACGAAATCGGCCAGCAGTCGGCCGATCCCTTCCGGATCGACCCGAAGACTGCCGCTCGTGTAAGGATTGCTGTCGTTGACCACGCCGCCGCCTCTTTCTACCGCTGACCTGCCGCCCACGCGGCCTGCGGTCATTCTACAGGTTCTACCGGCGCTGAAAACCGGCGGGGTCGAACGGACGGCGGTGGACATTGCGGTTGCAACTCAGCAGGCGGGGTGCCGCTCCATTGTCGTCTCCTCCGGCGGGCCGATGGTCCACGAGATGGAGCGCAGCGGCGCGCGGCATATTACCTTGCCGCTCGAGTCGAAGAATCCCATCACGATCTGGCGTAATGTGGCGCGCCTTGCCGATATCATCCGGCGCGAGGGCGTCGATATCGTCCACGCCCGCAGTAGAGCGCCCGCCTGGAGCGCCCTCTGGGCCGCGCGCCGCACGGGCCGCCCCTTCCTCACCACCTTCGCCGGAATCTATAATTTCAAGACCCGGCTGAAGCGCGCCTATAACGCCGTGATGCAAAAGGGCGATCTGGTTATCGCCAACTCGCAGTTCACCGCCGATCACGTCCACCATACCTATCAGACGCCGCTGAATAAGATCAGGGTGATTCCGCGCGGCGTCGATCTCGCGCTGTTCGATCCCGCCCGCATGCGCCCGGACCGGCTGGTTGCGCAAGCGCAAGCCCTGCGCCTGGAAGACGGGATGCCGGTGCTGATGCTGCCGGGCCGGGTAACGCGCTGGAAGGGGCACCGCGTCGTCGTCGAAGCCATCGCCCGCCTAGACCGGCGCGACCTGCAGTGCCTGTTTATTGGCAGCGACGAAGGCCGTGAGGAGTATCGGGCCGAAATCGAAGCGCTCATCGAACAGCGCGGCCTGGGTGGGATCATCCGGTTCGCGGGGCAAGTGAAGGATATGGCCGCCGCCTATATGCTCGCCGACGTGGTGATTTCCGCCTCCACCGACCCTGAAGCCTTTGGCCGTGTTGTTGCCGAGGCGCAAGCGATGGGCCGCCCCGTCATCGCCTCGGACCACGGCGGCGCGCGGGAAACCGTGCTGCCGGGCGAAAGCGGATGGCTGGTAACACCGAGCGATCCGAGCGCACTGGCGGTTGCCCTTACCGAAGCCCTAGCCCTGCCAACCGCCGCGCGCACGGCGATGGGCGCGCGGGGCCAAGCCCATATTCGCGAGAATTTCTCGAAAGTGCGCATGTGCGCCGATACGATGCTGGTTTACAATGAACTGCTGGAGCGGTTCACGGCCCCGCAAGGCTGATTTTGGTGCCCGCCGCGCCGATTCTGGTCATCAAGCTCGGGGCCTTGGGCGATATCGTGCTGGCTACCGGCCCGTTCGCCGCCATCCGCGCCCATCATCCCGGTGCCAGGGTCACGCTGCTGACGACGAAACCCTATGCGGCGTGGCTCGAATCCGCCCCCTATTTCGACGATGTCTGGATCGATCCGCGCCCCGGCGCGCTTGATGTTGGCGGCTGGCTTCGCTTGAGGCGGCAGTTGCGCGGTGGCGGTTTTGGCCGGGTTTACGATCTGCAAACCTCCGGGCGCTCGTCGCGCTATTTCTGGCTGATGCGCCCGAACCCGCCCGACTGGTCCGGCATCGCCCCCGGCTGCTCCCTGCCGGACGCGGACCCGAACCGCAATCACCTGCATACGGTCGAGCGCCAAGCCGGGCAGTTGCGCGCCGCCGGGATTGCCGAGGTACCGCCGCCCAACCTCGATTGGTGCGACGGGGATCTGAGCCGCTTCGCCCTACCCGCGCGCTTCGCCCTCCTAGTGCCGGGTGGATCGGCCCATCGGCCCGAAAAACGCTGGCCCTCCCTCGCCTATGCCGCCCTCGCCCGCCGCCTGTTGGAAAAGGGCATCACTCCGCTGCTGATCGGCACCGGGGCGGAAGCGCGCGTGCTGGCGGAGATCGAAGCCCAGGCCCCCGGCGTGGTCTCCCTGCTCGGACAAACCGATTTCCCCAGCCTCTGCGCCCTCGCCCGCCGGGCTGAACTGGCTGTGGGGAATGACACCGGCCCGATGCATCTGATCGCAACGGCGGGCTGCCGCAGCCTCGTGCTCTTCTCAAGCGCCTCGGACCCGGCCCTGACCGCGCCGCGCGGGCGCGCGGTGACGGTTCTAAGGGAGGCCCGGTTGGAGGATCTGTCGGTGGATCGGGTGATGGAGGTTTTGTGCTGACGCGCTGCAAAGGCTCCGCCTCGGCACACCGCTTAAGGGCAGCGCCCTTAAGAAACCCCAATTCATTGACCTGCGTTCGTGTCAATGCGAAAACGATCTTGCGGATTCGCATTGCCCGTCCTGAGGTTTCAATGTCCCTCTATGATTCCGATTTTCACGCTTGGGCACTCCAGCAGGCCGCTCTCCTCCGGGCGGGTAAGCTGGCGCAGGCGGATATTGAGAAAATAGCCGAGGAAATTCAAAGCATGGGCCGGGGTGAGCAGCGCGAACTCGAAAGCCGCTTAACCATCTTGCTGCTGCATCTGCTGAAATGGCGATACCAACCGGCGTTCCGGGGGAATTCCTGGCGTTACTCCATTCTAGAGCAGCGCCGCCGCATTGAGCGCCATCTGCGCCAAAACCCGAGCCTGCACGCGAAATTAACCGAGTGTTTGACCGATGCCTATGGTGACGCCCGCATCGAAGCCGCGCAGGAAACGGGGCTAGACCCGGACAGTTTCCCAGAAACCTGCCCTTGGTCCTTCGCAGACATGATGTCCCCCGACTTTTGGCCTGAAGCCTAAGGGAGTCGGGATTCTCAAGGGGCCGAAGCCCCTTGAGCCGGATGCAGGGGTGGAACCCCTGCGACCATTCTTTACTACCGCACCAAGAAGTTATTGAACTGCCACGGGTCCTTATGATCCAGCCACGGCTCATAGTTGAGCGTGGCGCGGTCCCGCAGCGGGGTCCAATCGCTTTGCACGCTGGCAACCGGCCCCAGGTAGGGCTTGGCGATTGCCAAAATTTCATCGTGCGGCAAATGTTCGGGCTCGCAGAAGCCGCGATCCGGGTTTTGCACCGCCCAAACGCAGGCCGAAATCACGCCCGCGCAGACTTGCAGCGCGGTGGCATTCTGGCCGGGGATGATCTTGCGGGCTTCCTGGATCGAGAGTTGCGAGCCGTACCACCAGGCGGTTTTGCCGTGGCCAAGCAGCAGCACGCCCAGCTCGTCGATACCATCGACGATATCATCCTGCATGATACGGATTTTGGCGGGTGGCTCCCAATCCTTCATCATCACTTCGCGCAAGGACACGATGGCGTCGGCGCTGGGATGATAGGCGTAATGCACCGTCGGGCGATGTACGGGGCGGCCGTCCTCGGCATAGGCCGTGAAATAATGGGAGAGCGTGATGCTTTCCGAGTGGGAAATGACGAAGCCGAAAATCGGCCCGCCCTTCGGCACCCAGGAGCGGACAATCGTATGCCCGCCCGGCTTATGCATATAAATGGCATTACCCGGCCCGTGGGTGAAATGCTGGCCCATCGGCGGCAGCATATTCTCATGCATGCCCCAGCCCATTTCGGCGGGGTACGTGGCTTCGCCCCAAAAGCCTAGGACCGACCAGGTATTGACGAACTCGTCCGGCTCTTTCGGAATCGAGGAGCGTTGCGTGTCGCGTTCAGAGACGTGGATCACCTTAGTGCCGGTCTTCATGAACAGATCGGCCCACTCTTCCCGGCTTTTCGGCGCGGAAAAATCGAGGTTCATCGCCTTGGCAATGTCGAGCGTCGCCGCCTTGACGAAGTGATTGACGATGCCCGGATTGGCCCCGTGGGTAATCACCGCCGTCGGCCCTTTGCCGCCCCAGGGGGCCGCCATCGCGCGCGCCTGGGCATGGGCTTCATAATGGGTGCGCTTTGCTGCCGGAATGCTCTCCTCGCCGTATTGATCGGCCCAGGGCTCCAGGGAGGTGTCGACGTACAGAACGCCGTGGTGATGGCACCAATTGATGATCGTCAGGGCATCGACCCCGGCGGTCAAATTGATGCACAGGTCCCCAGGCTGTAACAGCGAGCCCAACGTGGCTTCCAGATTGTCAGGGGTGAGCGAAATCCGCTTATAGCGCATGCCTTGCGCTAAGAAAGGCGCGAATTTGCCCTCATGGTCATCAGCTTCAATCACCGTGATATTCGACAGCGGAAGATCGAAATGCCGTTCTAAAACCGGCACAACCGATTGACCAACACTACCATATCCTAACATGACGATCCGGCCGCCAAACGGGACCCGTGTTACCATTCTTACCTCGTGTACAAAGTTTTGTTAAAGGACTGCGATAGTTTATCTATCGCAGCGCACAAACGCAAGAAAAATCATGCAAATACTTGTTTTACTTATTTTTTTAGCCAAGAATAAGTAAATACAAAGTCAATCACCCCCCGATCTCTGGGGGCGTTAACCTTCAAATTACTGTTTTTCTGAAGAAGGCGGGCCGGGAGAAGTCTTCCCGGCCAAACGCCTAGGATTGAGCCGCGCTCAATTGAGCGCGATAGGTGGTACCGAACCCCACGTAACGGTCGGCAGAGCCCGCAATATTCTCTATTTCTGCGGGTTTGAGCGGGCGCAGCAGGCGGGCAGGATTTCCCGCCCACAGCTCGCCGGTCGGCACGGTTTTATTGGGCGAGATCAAGGCCCCTGCCGCTACCATCGCATCGGTTTCGACAGTGGCTTGGTCCAGCACGACCGCGCCCATACCGATGAAACACCGGTCCTTCAGCGTGCAGGCGTGCAGAACCGCACCGTGGCCGATGGTGACTTCGTCCCCAATATAGGTCCCTGCCCTAAACTGGGTGGCGTGCACGATTGTTCCGTCTTGGATATTCGTGCGCGCGCCAATGCGGATTTCATGCACGTCGCCGCGAATGACCACGCCGAACCAGATATTCGAGTCCGGCCCAATCACCACATCGCCGATAATCACCGCGCCGGGCGCGATAAAGGCGGTTGCGTGAATCGTCGGCCACACGCCGTTCCAGGGCATCAGAATCGGCCCTGGAACGGTGAGCGGGCGGGTCATGGGAAGACGGCCACGAGGTCCAGCCCCGTGGTTTCCGGCAAACCGTACATGACATTCATATTCTGAATCGCCTGACCGGACGCGCCCTTCACCAGATTGTCGATCACCGACAGAATGATAGCCCGGCCCGGCAGCCGGTCGGCGATCACATTGATATGGCAGCGGTTGGTGCAGCGCACATGGCGGGTTTGTGGAACCTCTTTACCCGGCAGGATCGAGATAAACGGCTCCTCCCGGTAGCGCCCGATCAAGGTGGCCTTCAAATCCTCGGCACTCACGCCGGGGCGCAGCTTCACATAAATGCTCGACGCCATACCCCGGCTCATCGGCATCAGATGGGGCGTGAAGTTCACCAGCACCGCGCGGCCCGCCGACCGCGACAGATCCTGCTCGATTTCCGGCGCGTGCCGGTGCGAGGCGACGCCATAGGCGTGCACGCCCTCGGTCACTTCGCAGTAGAGCGAGCCTTCCTTCAACGACCGCCCTGCCCCGGAGGTGCCGGTTTTAGCGTCGATAATAATATCATCGGCCTCGATCTGGGCCGCATCGATCAGCGGCACCAGCGGCAACAGGGCCGAGGTTGGGAAACAGCCGGGGTTTGCCACCAGCCGGGCTTTCTGAACCGCCTCCCGATGAATTTCGGTCAGGCCGTAGACTGCCTCGGTCTGAAGATCGGGCGCCTGGTGGGCGTGGCCGTACCATTCGGCGTAGGTGTCGAGATTATCCAGGCGGAAATCGGCTGAGAGATCGACGATCTTCAGATGCGATGGCAAGCCTGCAATCACCGCCTGCGTGGTTCCGTGCGGCAGGGCGCAGAAAACGAAATCCACGCCCGACCAATCCACATCGGCAATCGCCACCAGATCGGGCAGGCCGAAGGGCGCGAGCTGCGGAAAAACGCTGCCGATAGGCTTACCGGCGCTGCGGTCCGCCGTCAGCGCCACGATGCGCGCCTGGGGATGATTGCGCAGCAGACGGATCAGTTCCGCCCCGGTGTAACCGCTCGCCCCGAGAATGGCGATCCGAATTTCCGACATCCTTCAAACTCCCAAACCCTAAACATCCGCAAGCCTAAACGAAAAAAGGGGGCATCCGCTGCCGGATGCCCCCTGATTTCTAGCACAAACCTTCGAAGAAGGCTTAGCGCTTCGAGAACTGGAAGCTGCGGCGGGCCTTGGCCTTACCGTACTTCTTACGCTCAACGACGCGGCTATCGCGGGTGAGGAACCCACCGGCTTTCAGCACGCCGCGCAGGCCCGGCTCGAAATAGGTCAGCGCGCGGCTGATGCCATGACGCACCGCACCGGCTTGACCCGAAAGACCACCACCGCGCACCGTGCACCAAATGTCGAACTGGCCGGTACGGTCAGCGACTTGGAACGGCTGGTTGATGAGCATGCGCAGCACCGGGCGGGCGAAATACACCGCGCCTTCACGGCCGTTCACGGTCAGCTTGCCGGTACCCGGCTTCACCCACACGCGCGCGACGGCGTTCTTACGCTTGCCCGTGGCATAGGAGCGACCCTGTGCGTCGATCTTCGGCTCGGCAGGAGCGGCGGATTCGCCTGAGGCAACCGCTGCGACCTGACCCGAAACCTTTTGGAGAACTTCAAAACCCTGGCTCATCCTTAGGCGCTCCGCTTGTTCTTCGCATTGAGGCCAGCGACATCCAGTACGGCGGGCCCTTGGGCCTCATGCGGATGGCTCGGCCCCTTGTAGACCCGCAGATTGCTCATCTGCTGACGGCCCAGCGGACCCCGGGGAACCATGCGTTCCACGGCTTTTTCAATCAGGCGTTCCGGAAAACGACCGTCGAGGATCTGGCCCCAACCGCGTTCCTTGATCCCGCCCGGATGGCCGGTGTGCCAGTAGAACTTGTTCTGCTCGCGCTTGCGGCCCGTCACCTGCACCTTTTCGGCATTGATGACGATGATATGATCGCCGCAATCCATGTGCGGGGTGAAAATGGTCTTATGCTTCCCGCGCAGGCGGTTAGCGATAATCGTTGCGAGTCGACCGAGAACGACGCCATCGGCATCGATGACAAACCATTTCTTCTCGATCTCGCTCGGCTTCGCGGAATAGGTCTTCATAGACGATCCTGACAGCTACGGCGACGAAATGCCCAAAGCGGGCACCCCGGTTAAGGTGAGGCGGTGAAGTACGACAAGCCGCCCCCTACGTCAAGCCCCGAAATGCGTGTGTTTCTGCGGGTTTGAAAGAATCTTCACGCATGGGGTATTATTATACCGCCCCTGAAAGCCGCCGCCAGCCTTACACTGCGGCCTAACAATAAACGGGAAGGAAACGACGGATGACCGACGATCTGGTGCTGCGCCAGGATTCCGCAGGGGTTGCAACCCTCACGCTGAACCGCCCGCAACAGCGCAATGCCCTCTCCCGCGCCATGATCGCCGCGCTCCGGGCCGAGTTAGGCCGTGTGGCAAGCGATACCAGCGTAAAGGCCGTGGTGCTCGCCGGTGCCGGGCCGGGGTTCTGCTCCGGCCACGATCTGAAGGAAATCCAAGCGACCCCCGATCCCGCCTTCTATGCCGCGCTGTTCGAAGAATGCGCCGCGCTGATGCTGGCGTTGCAAGCCCTGCCCCAGCCCGTCATCGCCCGCGTTCACGGCATCGCCACGGCGGCGGGCTGCCAATTGGTTGCCACCTGCGATCTCGCCGTCGCCTCGACAGCAGCGAAGTTTGCGACGCCCGGCGTTCATATCGGCCTGTTCTGCTCCACACCGATGGTCGCCCTCGCTCGCACCGTGCCGCGCAAGCGCGCCCTGGAAATGCTGATGCTGGGCGAGAGTATCGACGCCGAAACGGCAGCCGCCTATGGGTTGGTCAACGCCGTGGTCGCCCCGGACCATCTCGATGCCGCCGTCGCCGGGTTTACCGCGCGCCTCACCGCCAAATCGCCGCTGACCTTGCGCATCGGCAAGGAAGCTTTCTACCGACAGGATGAAATGACCACGGCGGAGGCCTACGCCTATACCGCCGCCGTCATGGCGCGCAACCTCGCCACCCACGACGCCGCCGAAGGGATCGAGGCGTTTCTCGCCAAGCGCGCGCCCATTTGGTGCGGAGCTTAAGAATGCCCGTCACCAGCGAAGCGGGCCTAAGGGCGATCCTCACCAGCGTCAAAACCATTGCGATGGTCGGGGCATCCACCAACTGGAATCGCCCGAGCTATTTTGTGATGAAATACCTTCAAGGCAAAGGGTTCCGCGTCATTCCCGTCAATCCCGGTGCTGCGGGACAAGAGGTGTTGGGCGAGACGATCTACGGGACCCTCGCCGATATTCCCGTGACCATCGATATGGTCGATATGTTCCGCAAGGCCGAGGCCGCGCCGGAAGTGGCTGCCGAGGCCATTGCCATCGGCGCTAAAATTCTGTGGATGCAGCTTGGCATCGAGCACGCAGAAGCCGCTGCGACCGCCGAGGCCGCCGGGCTTCAGGTCGTCATGAACCGCTGCCCAAAGATCGAATACGCCCGCCTGTTCGGCGAGCTTGGCTGGGGCGGGATCAATACCGGCATTCTCTCCAGCCGCCGTAAACCGCAATAAATCAAGACCATAGGATTCGAGAAATGCCCCATCACACCCCCGGCTTTGAAACCCGCGCCATTCATGCAGGCGGCGCGCCCGATCCCACCACGGGCGCGCGGGTAACGCCGATCTACCAGACGACGGCCTATGTGTTCGACAGCACCGACCACGCCGCCTCGCTCTTCAATCTGCAAACCTATGGCTATATTTACAGCCGCCTGACCAACCCCACCGTCGCCGCCCTGGAAGAACGCATCGCCAGCCTTGAGGGCGGGCGCGGCGCAACGGCGGCCGCCTCCGGCCATGCCGCGCAACTGATGGCGCTGTTCCCGCTGATGAGCCCCGGCGATGAGGTGGTTGTTTCCAATAAGCTTTACGGCGGCTCGGTAACGCAATTCTCGCGCACCTTCAAAAAATTCGGCTGGCAGGCAACCTTCGTCGACGCCGACGATCCCGAGAATTTTAGCAAAGCCACGACCGAAAAAACCAAGGCCTTCTTTGTCGAAAGCCTCGCCAATCCCGGCGGCGTGATTACCGATCTCGAAGCCGTGGCGCGGGTCGCCGAAAGCGTGGGCGTGCCCCTCATCGTCGATAATACGATGGCAACCCCCTACCTCTGCCGCCCCATCGACTATGGCGCGACGCTGGTGTGCCATTCGACGACGAAGTTTCTCTCTGGTCACGGCACTGCGATGGGCGGGGCAATTGTCGATAGCGGTCGTTTCGATTGGTCGGCGACGCCGGGGCGCTTCCCCAGCCTCGCCGAGCCGGAACCCGCCTATCACGGGCTGCGCTTCCACGAGACCTTCGGCGATCTAGCCTTCACGATCTACGGCCACGCCATCTCCTTGCGCGACCTCGGGGCGACGATGGCCCCGATGAACGCTTTTCTGACGATGACCGGCATCGAAACCCTCGCCCTGCGCATGGAGCGCCATTGCGCCAATGCCCAGAAGGTCGCGGAGTTTCTGGCTGCCCATCCCGCCGTCGCCTGGGTCAATTACGCCGGGCTGCCGGGGAATAAATATCACGCTCTTGCCACGCGCTACCTGCCCAAGGGCGCGGGCTCCGTCTTCACCTTCGGGGTGAAGGGCGGCTTCGATGCCGGGGTTAGGATTGTCGAAAGCGTGGAGCTTATCTCCCACCTCGCCAATATCGGCGACGTGCGCTCGCTCATCATTCACCCCGCCTCCACCACGCACCGGCAGCTTTCGGACGATCAGCGCGTCACCGCCGGGGCCGGACCAGACGTGCTGCGCCTCTCGGTTGGGCTGGAAACGGTCGACGATATTATCGCCGATCTCACCCAGGCTTTGGCGAAACTGGGGTAAGCCTCTCGTTTTTCCCGGAAAGGCGTCCATATCTCCCTCAGGATCGTATCAAGCCTAGAAATGATCTATCCTGAGGAGACTTGACGATGCGTAGGCTTATCGCCCCTTGGGCAGGAACTATCGCCATGCTGGGATTTTTGGGGTTCGCGCGGGCGGAAACGCCGGGAAGTGCCTATGATTTCACCTTCCAAGCCATTGATGGCGAGCCCCTGCCGCTGGCCACCTTCAAGGGCAAGGCGGTTTTGATCGTCAATACCGCCTCCCAATGCGGGTTCACGCCACAATATAAGGGGCTGGAGGCGCTGTACGACCGCTATGGGCCGAACGGTCTCGTCGTGCTCGGCGTGCCCAGCAATGATTTCGGCGGGCAGGAGCCGGGATCGAGCGAAGAGATTAGAAATTTCTGCGAAACCAGCTTCGACGTCAGCTTTCCCCTGACCGAGAAAACCCATGTGGTGGGTGCCGAGGCCCATCCTTTCTACAAATGGGCCGGGGAAAAGCTGGGCCTGGTGGCCAAGCCGCGCTGGAATTTTCACAAATATCTCATTGGGCCGGATGGGGCCTTGGTTGATTGGTTCTCCACCATCACCGAGCCGACTTCGAGCCGCGTGACCAAGGCCATTGAAACGATTCTGCCCGCCAAAAGCGGCTAATCGTAAAAATAAAAAGGCCGGTTTCCCTTGCAGGAACCGGCCTTCTTGGCGTGTGCGGTCGGTTAATTGATCGCGCTCAACTGCCCCTGTTGCACCTTCTGGCGATAGTCCGCCATGGCGCGCTGGAAAATATCAAGCTCAGTAAAGCGTTGCGCCAGCGCGGTTTGATCGATCGAGCCCGCCGGGCGCGTGGAGCCCGTGAGGAGCTCGAAGGCCGAAGCACTGCCGGTGCCGCGCATCAGCGGTTCGAAGTCCGCCCGCAGGCGCGACACCATCCCCGGTTCACCCGAAAGCGCGGTCGCGATAGCAAGGTTAATGATCAGCCCTTCGCGCTCCGGCGTAATCGTGCGATCCGAGGGGGAGCCCGCAAGGCGCGTGAGCGCCCCTGCGGCTTCCGCCCAATTTTGCGCGCGGCTGAACAGTTGCGCACGCAGCAATTCGCCATCGCGGCTAATGTCGCCTTCAATCACCGACAGGCCCCGATCGGGCTGTCCAGCTTCCATGAAAGCCCGGGCTTTGAGGCGGCGGCGTTCCTGCTGCAACTCGGGTGGCAGGTTCGGAACATCACTCCGGTCAATGGCGATAACCGCATCGCTCGGGCGGCGATCCAGCAGTTGGACTACGGCTAAACGCGCGCCGACCTTGGCCTTTTCAACCCCGCTCAAGCGTTGATCGATCTGATAGGTCAGGAGATCGGCCGCCCGGTCGAGCAAGTCGATCTGCACAAGACGATCCGCCAAGCTCTGAATCATCGCGTCGCCACGCGGCCCCGGCGGCGTCAGGTCGCGGTAATCATCATAGAGCGCCAAAGCAGCCAGCGGGGGCACTTTGCCCGACGAATTATTGTCGTAAAGGTTGATGAACGCATCGGTCATGCGGTCCTTCAACTTATCGACTTCGGCCCACTGCGGGAAATGTACCGAGGCTTCGCGCAGCGTGCGCAAGGCTTCGCCGATTTGATTACCCTGCATGTAGAGTTCGGCCAAACGCTTCAACTGCACATATTCGAGCGAGCCGCCCGGCCATGCGTAGCGCGTTTTTTCCAGCCGGTCGATGGCTTCCAGCCGGTCGATCCGCCCGTCTTTTAAGGCTTCCTCAACCCACACCGGCTCAACATGGGCGCGGATGCGACGGTCGTCGGAAGCAATCAGTCGATCTAAGATCGGCAGCGCCGTTGTGCGCCGGTCCGTTTTCAGCAACACTTTTGCGCGGATAAACTCCGCCTCGGCGCGCGCATCGGCGGGAGCATCGGGACGGGCGAGCAGATCAGTATAGGCGAGCGCCCGGCGGGAATCGCCAACCTTTTCCGCCGCTTCCGCCGCGAGCAGAACCAGCTTCGCGCGCATCGGCATCGGGTAACTATCGGGAATACCGCCTGCGCGCCGGAACAGATCATCCGCCGAATTCCACGAATCGACCTGGGCCGAGGCCGCCGCGCGCCATAGCAGCGCTTCGGGGTCGCTATCCAAGCGCCGATCCATTAACTCGGGCAGTGCGGCCACCCCCTCTTCCCGCATTACCCGCACGGCACCGCGTAAGGCGAGCAGCGCCGGGTCATTCGCAAGAGCGGGGGTCATCCGCCCAATCAACTCCAGCACCCCAAGCGCGTCGGGATATTGGCCTTGGGCGACGAAAAACTGCGCGAGATCGAAGCGCGCCGACGGGCGGCGCAATTCGTCGGATTCCGTCACCGCCGTCAGCAAGCGCTGGCGGGTTTCCAGAAACGCATCGTCGGGAATCTTCCATTTGGCGAAATCATAGGCCTTCACCGACCCCGGCCGCCCCGGAATCTGCGACAGGCTGAGCGAGGCCCCAATGGTCACAGCGCTCGGGGTGACGCGGATCTCCACCGTGTCGGCCTTGGGCACGATCAGAACGCCCGAAAGCGTACGCGGCAGCGAGACTTGCGCGAAATCGCGCGGCGCATCAATCCCGCGTGTCGTTTGCGGCAGCGCAATAAAGCGCCAGAGCGCGCCCGTATCGGGATCGACGAGCGAAATCGGGAACGAGCCCTGGCTGGTCGCAATCGTCACGAACCCACCTTCGGCATCGGACGTGACCGGCAAGGCCGAGTCGGGACGCCCGGTGCCTTTCGGGCGAAGAACAACGACCAGCGCGGCTTCTTCCCGGCTCAAGGTAGGAATCAGTCCCGCCGGGACCGCCAAACGCAACACCGAACCGTGCGTCGCCTTCAACTGTTCCGGCTCGACCCGCGTGCGCAGACGCGTGACGGCGCTAAGATCCGCCGCGAGCGGGGCCGAGAAAGCCAGATAAAGCTGATCGTCGCGCAGATAGGCTGCCGCCGGGGTTGCCGTCGGGATGCGGATGGTGATGGATTTATCCACCGCCTGCACCGCCGTCAACGTGATCGGCTGAACGGGCGTCATGGCCGGAGGCGTCACCAACGGTTCGACCGGCGGTTTGGGCGGGGCCGTAATCGACGCAGGCACGGGGGCCGGTGCGGGCGCCGGCTGAGCAACCGGCGCGGGCGTTGCCGCCGCCTGAGGTTGCGCCTGGGCCACCTGGACCGGAGCCGCCGCGGCGGGCAGCGAGACCACTACTTTTGCGGCCCCCGCCGGGCCGTTCGGCGGGGCTTGGATATCAAGCAGAATGCGCGTGCCGATTTTGCGATCGACGAGTTTTGCATTCGGCGGCAAAACCAGGGCAAATTCGGTGGCGCTACCGTTCGTTGCGGCTTCGACCGCGCCGATGGATTTGGTTAGGCGACGGCGAATATCGGCAAGGTCAAACTGCCCGGCCTTATCGAAGGTAATCCGAGCAACGCCATCCGCCGAGCTCACCCGGTAGCCGGTCCCGGCGGGCCAATCGAAAACGAAGCGCGTAAACGTGCCGTTGTCCCCCACGTTCACCTTCACACGCGGCGCATCGACCGGCGCGGCTGCAGGGGCTGCAACAAGCGCGGTCGGAGCGGTTGCCGTCGGGGCCGCCGGCTTTTCCGGGGGCGGCGTGATCGGGGTCGGGATGCCCGCCGTTGGGGAATTTTGGGTCGGGGCTGCGGTCGGCGCGGGCGCTTGTGCTGCCGCTACCGGCGCCTGCACAGGCGTTGGGGCCACCGTTGGAGCCGCCGCCGAAGTCGAGGCCGTTGGCGCGGGTTGCCCCTTCTGCTCGATCATATCGATGACCGCCGCGCGCTCGGTCGTCGAGGTTTTGAGCGTAACGGCCTTCAACAGCGTAAAACTGATACTGCGCTGATCGGCAGAAACCTGAGGAGAGCCCAGGTAGCCGTCGACGCCGCGCATAACCGCAGGCGACAGCGCCCCATCGAACGGTGCTTCAAAACGCACCGTGAGCCGATTTCCGTCCACCGTTGCGGTGAATTTTGGAGCGGTTCCGAAATCGAAAACGAGCCGGGAATAGCCGTCGTGCAATGCGGAACGCGCCGTGGCCGCCAACGCGGTCGAGGGCACCATCGGGCCGAGCAGTAGAACCGCGGCGGCGACGGAGGACAGCAGAAGGGCGCGATGGCCGTGGCGGGTCGGCAGAGGGAGCATGCTCAAGGGATTATCCGAAGCTCGCCAGAATCGCATCGATCTCAGCCTGTCGTTTCGCTTCGTCGGGCAAGGCGGGACCATGCAACAAGTCCACTTGGTCGGGGGCAATCGACGGCCCGGCAGCGGGGTTATACTTAGGCGCAGAAGAGTCGGTCTGCATCCGAGCAAGCTCATCGCCGAACGCCGCGAGCATTGCCGATACCCGCTCTTCGATCTGCTTTAAAGTGCGTACCACTTTGGTGATGCGCTGACCCGTGACATCTTGGAAATTACACGCTTCATAAATGCGCGTGACCACGTCAGAAACAATCGCCGACTGTTCCGGCGGCAGGCTTCCCGCGAGGTTTTCAAGCTGCTCAGCGGCATCCAGAATAACCCCGGTCGCCTCCTCCGTTGCACCAACCACCGCATCAAGTTCGTCGGTAGCGGACGGAATATCGTGGGAGCTGATCGCATCAGGACGAACTTGCGCTATTTCCGAGCGGGCGTTTTGAATGAACCGCGCCAGCCCTTCCAATTCCCGATAGAGCTTAACGTCGGTCGAGGTGATTTCCCCGCCCATCGTCGATAAAACCTGTTCGACGATCCGGGTTACCTCGTCGTGCGCAACGGGCTGATGGTGCGACTGCTGACGCAGGGCATCCAAATGCTGACGCAACTCCGGCGTCGCCGTTAGACCCTTCATCGGCATTCCTCCTCACTCGTCAGCCCATATCATGCAGCAGAGGGGCCGAGCCCCCCTAAGCCAAACGGGGCCGAAGCCCCGAAAGCTCAGAAATTGCCGAAAACGGCAACCAGCTTTTGCTTCAGCGTTTCAGCGTTGAACGGCTTCACGATGTAATTCGTGACACCCGCCTCTTTCGCCGCAATGACGTTTTCCGTCTTGCTTTCCGCCGTCACCATCACGAAGGGGATGTGCTTCAGCTTGGCATCGTTGCGCACTTCGCGCAGCAACTGCAGGCCGGTCATCGGTTCCATGTTCCAGTCGGAAATCACGAGACCGTAGTTCTTTTCCCGTAACCGGGCCAAAGCGGTGGAGCCATCCGTGGCTTCATCGACATTGTCGAAACCAAGCTGTTTCAGAAGGTTACGGATGATCCGAAGCATCGTCTTATAATCATCGACGATGAGAATCGGCATATTCTTATCCATGGAAGCTCTAAGTCCCCTGTTTGAGTCTCTGGACTGTGCAGGCGCAAGGTCTACGAGTGGCGTGCTTCCGTCAACCCTGCGTGTGAGAAACCCTTTAGAATAACTGTCTTGACTTACGGTCGCCGCGGCGCAGCACCGGCTGGCGGCGGGGCCGAGGGCTGGTCACGACTGCGATCAACGAGGAGTGAGGTCAAGGTTTTTGCCCGCTCGGGCAACATGCTGGCAAGGATCGGCGCAAGCTTATTTTCCTTCATCCGCCCGATCACGCCAACGACGACATCAAGATCGAGCTTTTCGAGAATCTGGGCGGCTTCCTTAGGCTTCATCGTTTCATAGATGCGCACTAGGCTCCGCAGACGCTCTTCCTCATCCTTGCTGCGCTGATCAACCAGGCTGCGCAACTGCGTTTTCAGCCCTTCGAGTTCAGAGACTTTCTCGTCGAAGCGCTTTTCGGCGGCGCGCAACATGGCTTCGCGCTGCTCCAACTCGCGCTCGCGCTTATCGAGGGCTTCCCGGCGCTCCGACAGCTTTTGCAGCAAATCGATTTCACCCTGGGTAAAGCGGGTCGGATCGCGCGGCATTTCGGTCGTCGCAGGCGGGGTTGCCGCCGCAATCTCGGTTCCCTTGGCAGCATCGGCAGCGGGCTTGCCCGCAGCCGCCTTGGGTGCGGCCGCCTGGGCTTTGGCCTCCGACGTGCCGAACGGCACCAGCGATTGAAGCTGATGGAAACCGTCGTAGGCTTCCTGCACTTTGAAGAAGAGCAGCCCGATGACCGCCAGAACCGTCACCGGCAAGAGACGAAGTGGAAGGAACCGGCGCATCGGCAAACTCTCCTACATCAAGGCACTGAAGCGACTATACCGTTCGGATATGACAGCCGGGCAATGCTAAACCACTACCAGACAATCCGAAAATTAAGCTTAACGCCGAGCGCGCAGCGCCTGAAGCAATTCGCGCTCAGCCCGCGAACGCGGGGCCGCCTCGCCGTCAGTTTCCGCACCATCAGCTTGACCGCCGGTCCCACCGAGCGCTTGGCGCAGGGCCGCACGATCCCGGGTCGGGCGAGCCCGCTCCTGGCGCGTCGGGGCGGCAGGTTCGGCTTCGGCAGCAGGAACCGGGGCTTCCGGCGCAGCAGATCGCGGGGCACGGCGATCTGCACGCGGTTCGGCAGCGGCACCCATTCCCATCGCCGGGGCCATCGGCGTTTCGGTCGGACGTTCGAGCGCCCGTTCGGCTCCGCGCTCTGGCAAACGGCTCACGTTATCCCGCGCTTCCGGTTTGGCACCGGGGCGCCCCACTTCCGTCCGGGCGGTGCGAACCCCGCCTTCGAGACGATCGGCCAGGCTGCCGCCGCGATCCACCAGATAGGACAAATCGTCGCGCAGGTTTTGGCTGCGCTCCAGATACTGTTGCAGGCGCGTCGCTTCGTCGGTCGCCGAGCGCAGGGCTTTCACCCCCGATTCGGCGCGAACGCAGCTATCGTTGAAGGCCGCAATCAGCGCTTCCAATTCAGCCCGGTGATTCCGAATCACCGTAAGCTTCTTATTCAGCACCCAGCAGAAAATAACCGTCGCCACCAACAAGAGGGCGACAATTACGTTGAGATAAAATCCAATTGTCATCATCGCGGGACTACTCCTTCTGAGTGCGGGATTCGATCTTCACCGCGATGTGATTGTTGCGCTGCCCAACCTTACCCTTGAACATAGCCACGCCCCCCGACCGCAACATAACCGGGCTTTCCGGCGTGCAGTTGAAGATGACCTGGGTTCCAGGCTCCCAAGCAAGGACTTCGCGCAAATAGGAGGGGGTTTCTTCCAGCACGGCTTCGATGCTGACATCGGTGTGCCAAAGTTCGCCCGCCAAATGGTTTTCCCAGATTGAGTCGCGCCCAAATTTTTCCCCCATGAACATTTGGAGGAGAATTTCGCGAACCGGCTCCAAGGTGGCATAGGGCAGCAGCAGTTCGAGACGACCGCCGCGATCATCCATATCGATGCGCAGACGGGCAAGAACCGCCGCGTTCGCCGGCCGGGCAATCGCAGCAAAGCGCGGATTGGTTTCCAGCCGGTCGAACCGGAAGGTCACAGGCGACAGCGGATCAAACGCCGCCGACAGATCCCCCAGCACGACATGAACCATACGCTCGACCAGCGTGCGCTCGATTGTCGTGTAGGGCCGCCCTTCTATTCGCATCGCCGCTGTGCCCCGACGACCGCCGAGAAGCACATCAACAATCGAATAGATCAGCGCGCTATCGATGGTCAGTAGACCAAAGTTATCCCACTCTTCCGCCTTAAACACCGACAGCATAGCCGGTAGCGGAATGGAGTTAAGATAGTCGCCGAAGCGGATCGAGGTGATGTTGTCGAGACTGACTTCGACATTGTCCGACGTGAAGTTACGCAATGATGTGGACATCATGCGAACCAAACGATCGAACACCACTTCGAGCATCGGCAAACGTTCATACGAAACGAGTGCCGAATTGACGATGGCGGCAATGCCTGACCCGTCCGAAGCGCCCGCCGACCCGTCATCAAAGCCGAGCAGACTATCGATCTCGTCTTGGTTCAGAACCCGCGCGGGTGCCCCGCCGGTCTCGCCGCCGCCGCCCGCCGATGCAAAATCATCGTCGCCGCCTGCGTCCCCATCCGCCAAAGCCGCCCATTCAGCAGCTAGCAGATCGTCGTCCTGATCATCCAACGGACCGCCCATCATCCCGCTCCTCTTGCGAAGCTTTCGTGCCTGATCGCGCCCTCATTAAGAAGGGCGCTATTGTACCACGATTTCGGTAAACAAAACTTCTTTAACTTGGATCGGACGGATCACCGCATTCACGCGGGCCAAAAGCTCTTCCCGAAGGCGGAACATGGCTTGCGCACCTTGCAATTGATCCGGACGAAGCTCGCGCAAATACGTCTGGAAGGTATCCAGAACGCGCGGAAGCTTCTTTTCCACTTCCTTGCGCTCGTCTTCCGAGCCCAACTCCAAACTGATCTTCAGCTTGAGGAAGGCCGGGCGCGGCGTATCGCTGCGCAGGTTCACCAGCAGATCGGGCAGCGGGTAATAAACCACGTTCAAGGAACGCGCTTCTTTCCCCGTCGGTGCCGCCGACGCTACAGGTGCACCGCCAATCCCCACACTGCCCAGGACCTTGCCTAGAATGCCGGAGAAATAAAGTCCCCCGACCGCAAGTGCGATGATCAGCAGCGGCAGCAAAATATACAGCATCAATTTTTTGCCGCTTAGGCGACGGCGACCCATCATGTGACGATCGCCGCCCGCACCATCATCTTCATACATCTCAGCCGACATGACCACTACTCCGCCCCAATGAGTCTTGCTGATACAGGTGAAAGCTCTAACACACTTGTGGCTGACAAACCTTTGTCATGCAAGCGATAAGAGCCGCCGGACCCGTATCACAGCCCCCTTGGGTGAGGCGGCAAACTTTGCCCGGCAGACATTGCATAGCATAGTCGTTTAATCTTATCTAGTCACTTTCACACAATCTTGTAATACTTTGATCGGAAACATAGTTTGACGGTGGCATAGGAAGTGCGTTATGGTTCGCACTATCGTGTGGGGAACCGAAGGACCCGTTTCATGGAATCGCCGATCCACATTGCTCTTTCTCGCCAGTCAGCCTTGCGCCGGTCGCTTGATTCGAGCGCTAATAATCTCGCAAATGCGTCAACATCCGGTTACCGGCGCGAACAGCCGGTGTTTCAGGAATATCTGGCGCGAACGGGTACGCCGGGGAATCGGCAAGCCATTTCGTACATGCAGGATATCGGCGTGTTTCGAGATTTCTCGGAAGGCACCTTAACCAGCACGGGCAATCCGTTGGATGTGGCCTTGCGGGGCGATGCCTTCTTTACGGTCGGCCATCCGGCGCAGAATATGTATACGCGGAACGGCGTGTTTCATCTCGATGCCAATGGCCAGATTTCGACCGCCGACGGGTACCCCATTCTGGGCGAGAACGGTCAGCCGATCGCAGTGCCGCAGAACGAGCGCGGTCAGGTAATGATAGATAGCCAGGGAACCGTGACCTTCACGACCGCGAACGGCATTCAGGACCTTGGGCGCTTTGCGCTGGTCCGTTTCAATGATGAGCAGGCGCTGCGCCCGGCGGGCAATTCGATGTATATGACGGATCAGGAGGCCCTCCCCGCCCCTGAGACCGTTACGGCGCAAGGCTTCGTCGAAAGCTCGAATGTGAAGCCGGTGCTGGAAGTTACTCAAATGCTTGAGATTCTGCGCGACTATCAGTCGATGCAGAAGATGATTGACGCCGAAGGTGAGCGTCAAACCAACGCGATCACCAAAATCGCGCGGCAGGTTTAAGACACTCGCGTTAAGACCCGGCAAAATTTGACTGGTGGCGGTTAAGCCAGGAAAGAAGGATACCGAACGATGCGGTCACTGAATATCGGCGCGACGGGCATGCTGGCACAGCAGCTTAACGTCGAAGTCATTTCGAACAATATCGCCAACCTGAACACGACAGGGTTCAAGCGCTCGCGCGCTGAATTCCAGGATCTTCTGTATCAGAACGAACGGCGCGTTGGCTCCACCTCCTCGGACGCCGGGACCACGATCCCGTCGGGTATCCAGGTTGGTCTTGGCGTGCGTACGGCGGCGGTTTACCGCATGCACGAGCAAGGCAATATTCAGCCGACCAGCAATCCGCTCGATATCGCCGTGCAGGGCATTGGCTATTTCGCGGTCGATCTGCCGACGAACGAAATTGCCTATACCCGCGCGGGCTCGTTCCAATTGAACGAAAACGGCCAGATCGTGACCGCCGACGGTTATCAGCTGCGCGGCCCCGGCCAGGTGCCGCAGAACGCCCAATCGATCACTATCAATTCCTCTGGGGAAGTGCTGGTGAAGGTTCCGGGTCAGACCCAGGCCCAGAACATCGGCCAGATCAACCTGAGCACCTTCGTGAACGAAGCCGGTCTTCAGGCGGCGGGCCAGAATCTGTTCATGCAGACGCAAGCGTCGGGCGAGCCGGACGACGGCGTTCCCGGCGTTGAGCAGCGCGGCACGATCCTGCAAGGCTTCCTTGAAACCTCGAACGTCAATATCGTCTCGGAAATCACTAATCTGATTACCGCGCAGCGTGCTTACGAAATGAACAGCCGCGTGATCGAAACCTCCGATCAGATGATGAGCACGCTCACGCAGATGCGCTAACCGCATAACTTCCTTGGCGTCCTAGCCGGATAAGGTGATCCCCCGAATGTCCCGCGCGCCGCGCTTTCTTCTCTCTCTCGTCGGACTGCTCCTGACGCTGCTGATTGTTCCAATCGCAGCGCAGGCGGCGGCGACGCTGAAGAGTGGCGTGCAGTCGAGCGGCGTTCTGGTGCTCGACAAGCCGGACGTGCGGTTAGGGGATCTGTTCGACGGTCTGCCGACCGATATCGCCGCCCGCCCCGTGCGGGGCTTAGGGGTGCCGGAAAGCGGTACGGTTTTGGATGCCGAGCGGCTGGAGGCGATTGCGCGGGAGAATGGTCTCTCCTGGCGGCCCGCTTCGCCGACGCTGTCCATCCGGATCGACCGGCCCGTCGAGCAAATCGGTGAAGAGATGGTGTTGCAGACCGTCACCCAAGCGCTTGCCGTTCAAGGGCATCCGACCGGGGAAATCCGATTGGATACGCCCCCCGCCCCCTTCACGGTGGGTCGAGGCCAAGCGCGGCAAGGCTTGCGCGTTAGCGATTTGAGCTTCGATCCCAAGCTCTCCCGCTTCACCGCGCAAATCGGACCAGCAGCAGGTGGAGAAACGCGCCGGGTGGCGGGTCGGGTTATCGCCATGGCTGACGTGCCGGTAATGACCCGGGCGGTTGGCACCGGCGAGGTGATTCAAGCCGGGGATGTGTCGATCCAACGGTTGCGCGCCGATCAAGCGGGGCGCAGCTATGTGGTCGATCCGGACCGGATCATCGGTAAAACCGCCCGGCGCACACTGCTCGCAGGGCAGCCGGTGCGCCCCGGCGATTTGAATGCGACGATGATGGTGCAGAAGAATGCGCCGATTACCGTAAATGTTGTGTCTGGCTCCATGGCGTTGGCCATGCAGGGGAAAGCGTTGGATGATGGGGCGTTGGGCGATATGGTGCGGGTGCTGAACATCCGTAGCAATAAGGTGCTGAGCGGAATCGTCTCGGCCCCCAGTACGGTGACGGTGCAGGCGACCGTCGTGACCGTTGCCCCTACTGCTTCTGGCGCGCGGACGAATTGATGAAGGTGAGCAGAAAGAGGCCGATGATGACACGCAGCCCCAAAATTTCGACCGAAGCTCGCCCCGCGACCGCCCGCAAGCGGATGGCCGTGCCGAGCGCGCTCCTGTTCGGGGCGCTGCTGCTGTCGGGTTGCAATACGCTCGATCGCCTTGAAGCGATTGGCAAGACGCAAGAGTTCTCCCCGGTGGTCAACCCGTCGGAACAACCGAACTACCGCCCGATCAGCCTGCCGATGCCGCAGCCGGTGGCAACCGCGCGCCAGCCAAGCTCGCTGTGGCGCGTCGGCAGTCGCACCTTCTTCCGCGATATCCGCGCGCGCACCGTGGGCGATATCGTCACCGTGGTTGTCGATTTCCGGAACCGTTCGGCCTCCTTGGGCGGCGGGCTGAACCGGTCACAGACGGATACGCAGGGCGCGGGCCTCAATAGCGCAGGCAGCCTTTTCGGCCTCGATGTTCAACAGGCGCTTGGCGGGGCCGACCCCACCACCCTCTTCGGCACCAATAGCAATCTGACGTCGCGCCGCAATGCCACCACCAATGGCACCGACGCCGCCAATCAGTTGCGCCTTGCCGCTGTGGTGATGCAGACGCTCCCCAATGGCAATATGGTGATCCAGGGCCGTCAGGAATTTCTGGTGAACTATGATATGCGCGAACTGCTGGTCAGCGGCGTCATTCGGCCCGAAGACATTAGCTCCGGCAATACCATCGAATACGATAAGATCGCCGAAGCCCGTATTGCCTATGGTGGTCGCGGCCAGGTGAAGGATATCGCTCAGCCGCGCTATGGCACGCAGTTCATGGATATCATCCTGCCTTTCTAAGGTTTCGGCCCCGGCAGAAAACCTAAAGCCCGCCTCTCTCCACGAGACGGCGGGCTTTTCATATCGGCGGGTTGATCTTCGCACATAAAAAATGGGCGGCACTCGCGCGCCGCCCTTTCTCAATCTTCAGCACCGCCCGCGACTATTCCTCGCGGTGAGTGCGCTCCATGCGCTCGTGACGCTCTTGAGCGTCGACGCTCAAAGTCGCAATCGGGCGGGCTTCCAGGCGTTTGATGCCGATCGGCTCGCCCGTTTCCTCGCAATAGCCGTAGCTATCGTCATCGATCCGGCGCAACGCGGCGTCGATCTTGCTAATCAGCTTGCGTTCCCGATCCCGCGTGCGCAATTCAAGCGCACGATCAGTCTCCATGGAAGCCCGATCGGTCAAATCAGGTTGTTGCAAGCTCTCTTCCTGCATGTGATGAACCGTCTCGGAGGACTCGTTCAATAATTCTTCCCGCCAATGCAGTAGCTTTTGGCGAAAATATTCACGTTGCAGTTCATTCATAAACGGTTCGTCATCACTCGGACGGTAATCCGGTGGCAACGCAATTCGTGACACTTGTGACGTCATTCGAGTTCCCTCGATCCCCCTTCAGCAAGGCGCGCGGAGTATAGGGGGAGTCGGTTCAGGGGGCAATGGGCACAATTGCGAGATAATTGGGGGGCAATTTTAACGGGCGAGCGGGCAAGTGCACGGCTTTACCCCTCAATTACCCCTTTCGGGGGAACAGAAGCCCGGTTCGCTTGGCTTTCGCGCTCCATCTCCAGCTTTGCCAGTTCAACTTGTGCCCGTAAATCGACCTCGTCCAGCACCTCCAATAGCTTGGGGTCCGAAACAGTTTCGCGCGCAAGGGCGAGTTGATCGACGAGATTGACGAGCGCGTCGCCCGAAATGACACCCAGCAAGAGCCCATGGCGGATCTCGTCGAGCCCGTCCAGAATCGCCTCGGCCCGATGTCGGGAGCGTCGCCGCCGCTGGGGCTCGTCGCCAATCGGATCGACCGTGAGGATTGGATTAACGCCAGAGACCGGGCGCGAGCCCGTCGTTGGCGCGGCGGCGGGGGCCTCCTCGGGCGCAAGCAGACGCGCAAAAGCGTCTGTCCGCGCGGAATCGGCGGTTTTGTCGGTCCGGCGCCCCGAGGTGGCGGGGGCAGTATCTTTGGGTCCTTGAATACGCATAGTTCAACCTTACCACGATCTGTCTTACGCGTCCTATCGGCGCATCCTGCCGCCCGTGAGGAAATTTTTGCCGCCCGCAGGATGAATTTTCGACAAGTAAACTCAAAATTCTGTTTCTGAACAACCAATTATCGTATAGTGTTCAGGTTGGCACAGAGATCGCTTGTCGGGAATGCGCGGCAGGCCAAATTCTGGCTCCGGTTCGTAAGAGATGTATAGGGACGCCAAACATGGGCATGAAACGGCACTTTGACCAGGCCTTCGCATGGCGGCGCGGACTGCGCGTAGCCCTCGCAACGGCGTTTCTGGCGGGCACGGCCTGGGCGGCAACCTCCCTCACTCCGGCGATGGCGCAAACCGTGCGCATCAAAGATGTCGCCAATTTCGAAGGCGTACGCGAAAACCAATTGATCGGTTACGGCCTCGTCGTCGGTCTTAACGGCACCGGCGATAGCTTGAACCGCGCCATTTTTACCCGCGAGTCGCTGCTGGGTATGCTGGAGCGCCTCGGTGTCAACGCCCGCACGGCCAATAACGAAATGCGGACGAAGAACCTGGCCGCCGTGATGGTTACGGCGAACCTGCCCGCTTTTGCGCGCCAAGGTGGCCGCATCGACGTGAGCGTTTCCGCCCTGGGCGATGCCACCTCATTGCAGGGCGGCACCTTGCTTGTCACCCCGCTGATGGGCGCGGATGGCGAAGTTTACACGGTGGCGCAAGGGGCGGTTGCGATTTCGGGCTTCTCGGCGCGGGGCGCGGCGGCTTCGGTTACGCGCGGCGTGCCCACCTCGGGCCGGATCGCCAATGGCGGCTTGGTTGAACGCGAAGTGGGCTTCGAGCTTGGCTCGCTCAACTCCGTGCGCCTGTCCATGCGCAACCCCGATTTCACCACGGCCCGCCGCGTTGCGACCGCCGTGAACGCTTTCCTCGGCGCGCAGGCGGCAAAACCGCTCGACCCCGGCACCATCGAAATCACCGTCCCACCGCGCTATCAGGGCGACACGGTGGCCATGCTGACCGATATCGAAAACCTGCCGATCCAGCCGGATATGGTAGCGAAAATCGTGATCGACGAGCGCAATGGCGTGATCGTGATGGGCGAAAACGTGCGGATCAGCACGGTTGCCGTCGCGCAAGGCAACCTCACCATTCGCATCACCGAAACGCCGCAGGTCTCGCAACCCAACCCGTTTGCGCCGGGCGCAACCGCGTTGAACGGCATTCCGGGGCAGAATAGCCAGACCTTCGGGGCCGACGGCCAAGTGACCCAGCAAACCAACCAGCAGGGCCAGTTTGGCCAGTTGGGCGGCGGGGCGCAGACCGTGGTCGTACCGCGCACCCAGATCGAAGTGGACGATCAAGCCGGTCGCCGCTTAGCGGTTCTGCCCTCGGGCGTAACCTTGGGCGAGTTGGTTTCCGGTCTGAACGCCCTCGGCGTCGGCCCGCGCGACCTGATTACCATTCTACAAACGATTAAAGCCGCAGGTGCTCTGCAGGCCGATATCGAAATCCTCTAAAGCCGGTTGGAGCGCTCCCTATGACCTCGACCCCCGCGACCCTCCCCGGTGCCACTCTTGCCGCCAGCCGCGACAAGGCCCTGACCTCCTCGCTGAACGCGCGCATGCCGACGACGGCGAACGAAGCCGTCGCCGAAAGGACGGGGCGCGAGTTCGAAGCGATGTTCCTATCGCAGATGCTGCAACCGATGTTCGAAACGGTGAAAACCAACGATATGTTTGGCGGCGGCGCGGGCGAAGATGCCTTCAAGGGCATCTTGGTCGATGAGTACGGCAAGATGATCGCCAAAGCGGGCGGCGTTGGTATTGCCGATCAGGTGAAGCGCCAAATTCTCGATTTCCAGGCGCGTCAGGAAGCCGGTAAGCAAATCGCCGCAGCCCCGCAGCAAAGCGGCAGCGTGACGCTGTCGGTCGATGCGATGCGCGCCGCCTATAAGAAAGCCGGGGCGGCGGAAGGCGCAGCCCCCGCTTCCCGTGCGCCGCAACAGGCCGCCGTCACGGTTGAGCCGACCGTGGAAGCCGCGCCGCAAGCACCGGTGAAGGTTCAGAAGCTGAAGGGTTAAACCTATGGCGGTCGCGCAGTTCGCGCCTGCCCTGCTGACCGAAACCTTTGACCGGGTGATTGCCACAACCGCCTTTGAGGGGTTGCAGGATCAGCCGGACCGGTTCATTCGCTATAGTGTGCGACGGCGCGAGACGGTTCGGGCGTTTCAGCCGGAATTGCCCGCTTTGGTCCTTCTCTGGTCAGGGCGTAAAGAAATCAGCATTTCTGGTCGCCATACCGCGTGCGGCCCCGGCACGCTGACGCTGCTGCCAGCCAATACCGCCATTGATGTCGTGAACGAGCCGGATGACCGCACGGGCATTTATGCCGCTGCGATTATTCTCTTTCCGCTCCCCCTGCTCCAGCGCGTGCGCCTGCTGCACCCCACGGCTTTTCACCCGGTTGGGCTGGAGAGCCTTGATCCACGCTACTGGCAGATTCCCGCCACCAAGCTTCTGCAAGAGGCGGTGGCACGGGTGCTCACCACTGTCAGCGCCCCCGATGTTCCCGCCGAGATTCTCGATCACCGTATGATGGAAGTGGCCTTGCTGCTGGCCGATCGGCCGCTTCTCCCCGCCCGCGCCCTATTGCGCGACGGGCAGGTGAGCGCCGCGGTCGCCAGTTTGCTGAGCGGCGACCTCGCACGTCCCTGGACCGCCGCCAGCGTCGCGAGCCTTATTGGTATGAGCGAGGCGACGCTCCGCCGCCGTCTTGCGGGCGAAGGGGTTGGCTTGCGCAGTTTGCTCGGCACGTTGCGTCGCGCCCAGGCCGCCCGCCTGCAGGGCGAGGGCCTGGGCGCGCTCGATGCCGCCCTTGCCTGCGGCTTCCGCTCGGCGGCGGCGTTGCGGGGAAGCGCTATTTCGCCGCAGGATTGAAGCTATAGGCGGCTTTTGCCTCGCCTTCAGCCAGAATATGGCCGCGTAAGGCCGGTTCCAGATCGGCCCAGGTGAAGCGGTCGGGCAGCGGTAGGGTCGGCACGTCAAGCGCATAAACGCGCACGCGATAGTCGTGACGGCGCAAATCATTCAGCGGCGGGCATGGCCCGGCATAGCCGCCCCAATCCCCCGCCATCTCCGGGTTTCCGGCCATGAACCCGGCAAAACCACTCTGCCCCCGCCGACCATAGGCCGTGCGCGCCAGCGGCAAATTGCCCTTCACCACCCCGCGCCCCTCAACCCCCTCGGCAAGCGCCGTGACCGATGCGGGCACATCGGCCAGCAGCCAATGGGGAAAAATTTGCCGGGGGGACTCGGCGGTAATCGTCACGCCCGGCTTGTTGTACTGCGAGAGGTCTTGCGGCACATCCGGGTCGAGCATGACCAGCACATAGGACTGCGTGCCCTTTGGCCCGGCCTGCCAAGACACTGCCGGGCTGACGTTCGGCCCGAAACCGCTCGGCGTGCAAAAAGCTTGGTCGGGCGCAAAGCGGCCATCGGGGCCGAGGTTGGCGAGGGCGACGCGTAAGGGTTCTGCCGCCAGGGCCGGGAGAGTGGCAAGGCTGGCGAGCAGGATCAGCGATAATTTTGTCATGGATCGGGTTCCTATCCTGGGTAAGGCCCTTACCCTGCCCCGCACCCGCCTATCGCCGCGCGCGGCAACCGATCAAAAACGCGGGCAATCCGATCAAACTTCCGCAAACCCGCAGCGCGCCAATCCATCCGCCATATGCGCCGGCACGGGGGCGGTGACGGCAATCGGCTTTTCCCCCAACGGCAACGCAATCGCCCGCGCCAGAAGCTGCAACCGTTCGCCCGGAAGGGGTTTTGGCCCGTAGACGGGATCACCAACCAGCGGCAGGCCGAGATGAGCGGCATGAACGCGGATCTGATGGGTTCGGCCCGTCAGCGGCTCGAACTCCAGCCACGCCAGCCCGTCCCCCGTCCCCAAACAGCGCCAGCGCGTTTGCGCCTGCTGGCCGGTTGGATCGACCACCATGCGCCACCCCGCCGCCGCGCTGGAGATTTTCAACAGAGGCGCGTCAATCATCCCTTCCGAGGTTTCAGGCGTTCCCCGAACCAGCGCCCAATAGGTCTTATGCACCTGATGCGCCGAGAATACCCGCGCCACCTGCCGGGCCGTCCGCAGGCTGCGCGCCAGCACGAGACAGCCTGCCGTATCGCGGTCGAGCCGATGGGCGAGGCGCGGCAGCTCCTTAAAGCCAAACGTAAGATCGGCCAGATAGGCTTCCACGCTCTCAGGCGTCTGCGGGCCGGGATGGCAGGCAAGCCCCGCCGGTTTATCGAGCACAATCACGCGCCCGTCGCGGAATAACACCCGCGCGGCGAGATCAAAGCTCACGCGGGGCCACCGCGCCGAACCGATTTCACCACGCCTTGCGGCCGCTTATTAACGGTGAGGAAAAGACGCCCGACATACTCGCCCAAAATCCCAAGCATCAGCAGTTGCAAGCCGCCGAGGGTAAGCACGATTGCCGCCAGCGAGGCCCACCCGGCGGGCGGATCACCGAACAGCCCTTCCAGCAGCACGAGCAGCAGCCCGAGAATCCCGAGGCCCGCCGTCACCGCCCCAGCAAGCGTGGCGAAACGCAACGGCAGAACCGAGAAATTCAGCGCCATCGCCAGCCAAAGGTTCACCAAACGGCGCAGCGTATAATTGCTCTGCCCTTCGGCGCGGGCGAGATGTTTCACCTGAAGCGTGCCGATTTTCTGCGTCACTTGCAGAATCAGCCCATCGACATAGACGAACGGCCCCTCATACGCGGTAATCGTTTGCGCGACGAAAGCCGATAGGCAGCGGAAGGAGCAGAGATAGAGGCCCTTAGGCTTATCCAGCAGTCGGTCGGCGACCCAACCGTTGAAGCGGCTGCCCAGATTGCGCCAACTTTCATGCTGCTTATCGTCGTAATAGGTATAGACGACCTCATGCCCGCCCAGGCGGCAGGCGTCGTAGAGCCGTACGACCTCTTCCGGCGGGTTTTGCAGATCATCGTCCATTGTAATGATGTAGGCGCCGCGCGCGTGGCGAAAGCCGGTCATAACGGCATTATGTTCGCCGTAATTGCGGCTATGCTCGACCACGGTCAGCGGCACGGTGGCGGTTTCGGCGAGGGTTTGGCAGACGGCAAGGCTATTGTCCGGGCTGCCGTCATAGACCAGCACGATCTCGAGGCCGCCTTCGACCGTGAGCGCCGATAGCGCTTCAACCAGCCGCCCGACGGTAGCCGCGCCGTTATAAACCGGAACGACGATACTCAGCCCCGGTAATTCCTCACGCATCCTTCACCGCCTCAATCAAAATCGATCCGCCGAAGGGCAGTCGCCCGCCCCGCCGAAGCCACACCGTCTCCCATCCCGTCAACAGGGAAAACCCGGCATCGACCAAGGGCGGAAGCGCTGATACGTCGCTCCCCTCGCTCGGCCACAGCTTGCGCCGTAGGACCATTAGCGGAAACAGCAGGCTGTTCCAATAGCTGCTGCGCAGCGGACGAAACCCCGCCTCGGTTAACTGACGGCGCAGGCGCGGTTCGGTATAGCGGCGGCTGTTATGCACCGCCCGATCATGCTCGGAGAGCAGCCAATCATAGGCAGGCAGGGATAAAAGCACGCGCCCGCCCGGCTTTAGCGCGGCGTGGAACTCAGTCAACGCCTTGCCCTCGTCTACCCCGGCATGACAGAGCACGTCGGACGAGGTGATAATATCGATGCTGGCGGGGGCAAAGGGGAGACTATTGATCGTCCCGCGCACAAAGGGCCGGGCGCAGCGTGCCTGCCCCCAAACCGCTGCCTTCCCATCGAACTCCAAACCAACTGCCGCGATATCGGGGCGATGGGTGGCGAGATATTTCAGCCAGCCGCCAGTTCCCGCCCCCGCATCCAGCAGATGCAGCAGGGTGGTGTCGGGCGGCGGTAGCCACGCCAGCATATTGCGGCGCAGGGCTTGGAACCACCAAAACTGATCCTCGATTGCGGCCATGCGCTCATATTCAACGGCTTCCATTAGCCGCCCGCCGCTAGCGCTTCGCGGTGCGCCCGGAAACTGTCAAAATCGCGGATGTAATCATCGGCGGCGAAGGGATAGTCGCAAAAGACCATCAGCAGCGCGGGCGTGGTGCGGTAATATTGCTCGCCCCAAATGGTGGGCGGCATCAGCACCGCCTGCTGCGAATGGGTGAGGAGATGCCGCACCTCGCCGCCCAGGTGATCGCGGCCGACGAACTCGATTTCCCCCTGCAAGCACACCAGCACTTGGCTGCACCAGCGATGAGCATGCCCGCCGCCCGCGGTATCGGCTTGATTGGAAGCCACCGTAAAAACCCGCGCAATCGGAATCGGCAGATTAGCCCCCGTCTCAAAAATCGTCAGCACGCGGCCAGGGGCCGGAAACTGCGGAAAATTGAGCAGCCGAATCTGATCGAGCCCCGCCAAGGGCGCCGGTTTGGGCGATACGGGGGAAATTTGGGCACCCATTCAGCACAAACCTTTCAGCTTCTTCACACGACAACGCCTGCATCATGCCGTAAATTTGGGCGGCGGGGGATGAAAACTCTGTAAGGCTTTATAAGGAAGAAACCCTGATGGCAGAGCGCAAGCTGCCCATTCTCTGTTTTCTGGTGGGGCTTCCGTGGCTGATTGCCGCGTTTTTTCCGCCCTTAAACCACGATAGCGCCGCTGTACTCACCTGGGCGCAGCGGATGGTTGCGGGCGAGCGGCTTTATATCGATCTCATCGACGTGAACCCGCCGATGATCTTTTGGCTGAACCTGCCGCCTGCAATGGTTTCGGCCGCAACCGGCCTTCCTGCGGCGATACTGCTTGTTGGATGGTATGCGCTGCTGACGGTTGCCGGACTGACCGTCGCCCTACCCGATCTGTCCCGCCTGCTACCGACAGGACCCCGCCTCGGGGTTATTGCGGGGGCTATCGGTGGGCTCGTGATTCTTCCCGCCCATAGTTTTACGCAGCGCGAACATGTGCTGTTTGCGCTCTCGCTGCCTTATCTCATCCACGCACTGGCGCGCGCCGATGGGCGAGCGGGCAGAAGTTCTTGGTTTACGGCGGCGCTTTTTGCCGTTTCGGTCTGTCTAAAACCACATTTTCTTATTATTCCAGCCGGGATTGAAGGGTTTATGCTCATTCGCCGGGGTATCGCTCCCAGTCTGCGCGACCCGGTCGTGCCGATTATGGCGTCGGCCGGAATCGCCTATCTCGGTGCCGTCGCCCTCTTCACCCCCGCCTATTTCAGCGCAACCCTGCCGATGATGGCCGAGCTTTATACCAGCGCGGGGGTTGAGTGGCGGGAGTTGCTTCAGGGTAATCAGGTTCTCCCGGTGCTCGTTGGATGTCTCGGGTTGGGGCTTTTGACGTGGCGCGGCGGTGCCGCTGCGCAACTGCTCCTGGTCTATACAGTCGGTGCGGCGATGATTGGCATCAGTCAAATGAAGGGCTGGGACTATCATTTTATCCCGGCGCGAGGGGGGCTATTCATCTTGGCGGGCTGGGCATTCGGTTGGGGTCTCTCCGCGCGGCCTGGTCGAGCGATTATTGCCACTTTCGCGCTGGTCTTTGGCTATGCGAGCATCCTGGCACCGCCTTTTGCCGCTCAACGGAATTTTGCGCAATCCCCCGCCGCCCACCTGCGCGATCTGATGCAACAAACCGCCCCCGGCGGCTCAGCCCTCTGGTTCACGACCTCGCTGAAGCCGCAGTTTTCGATCTTACAGACCACGGGCGGGCACTATGTGGGGCACTATATGAGCCTATGGCCGCTGCCGGAACTCTACCCGCCCAAGGGGCCGTCAGGGCTGCGCCCCCTCGATCGTCTTGATGGAATCGAGCGCGATCTGATGACCGCCACCGCCGCCGATCTCGCCCGCAAGCCCGATCTGCTCGTCGTGACCGATGGGGCGTCTGAACCCGGTTTCGGTGCGCGCACCTGGGATCATATCGCCTATTTCAAGCGCGACCCCCGGATTGCCGCCGCCCTCGCCGACTATGTTCCGGTCGACAGAGTCGACGGCTGGACCCTGTACCGCCGCTTCAAGCCTTAAAAAGAAAAGGCCGATCCTTGGAAGGACCGGCCCAGTTTCAGGGAGGAAGGCGTAGTGTAACCGCTAAAACGTTAGCGCAATGCTAATCCATCCTTATCGAACAGATGGCACGTCGCCGAATCGGCAAATAAAGTCACCTGCGAGCCGCGTTCGGGGGTTTTCTGGCCGGTGAGTTGAACCGTCACTGCCTGCCCATCCGCCAGCGCGCCATAGAGCAGCGTCGAGCCGCCCAACTGCTCGACAAGATGAACCACCATGTTCCCAAGCGGGAGGCCGTCGGTCAGCGATAGATGCTCTGGCCGCACGCCCATCGTTGTTGCCGTCCCTTGGAAGCGCGGCAGCGTCACCGAGGCCCCGGCGACGGTTAGGGTAATGCCATTGGCTGCCCCATCCTGCTGCCCGGCAATCTTCAGAAAATTCATCTTCGGCGAGCCGATGAACCCGGCGACGAACTTATTCGCCGGATGATTATAAAGCTCCAGCGGCGAGCCGACCTGCTCGATCCGCCCGGCCCGCAGCACGACGATCTTATCGGCCATCGTCATGGCTTCGACCTGATCGTGCGTCACGTAGATAGACGTCACCCCCAACTGCCGGTGCAGTTTGGCGATTTCCACCCGCATTTGAACGCGCAACTCGGCATCGAGGTTGGAAAGCGGCTCGTCGAACAAGAAAATCTTCGGCTCGCGAATGATCGCCCGGCCAATCGCTACCCGCTGCCGCTGCCCGCCCGAAAGCGCCTTGGGTTTGCGCTGCAAATAGCTATCGATCTGCAAAATCGCGGCGGTTTTCTGCACCCGCGCCTCGATTTCGGCTTTCGGCACGCCCGCCGTTTCCAGCCCGAAGGCGAGGTTCTTATAAACACTCATATGCGGGTAGAGCGCATAGGATTGAAACACCATCGCAATCCCGCGCTGGGCGGGGGGTGTTTCATTCATCCGGTCGGAGCCAATGACCAAATCGCCCGCAGAGATTTCTTCCAGTCCGGCAATCATGCGCAGCAGGGTGGATTTGCCGCAGCCCGAAGGGCCGACGAAGACGACGAACTCCTTCGGCTCGATTTTCAAATCGATCCCGTGGATCACCTGAAAATCGGCGTAGCGCTTGACGACATTATGAAGTGAGAGAGCAGTCATGGCGTTACGGAGCCTCGCATTGAGCGACCGAGACGGGCGCGGTGGGCAACCAACTTTTATAAAGGGCGCTATCCGCCCCCATCGGCAGATCGACGGGCAGATCGGCCGCGGCGGAGGTATAGATCGCCGTCACGAGTTCCAAGGCCCGGCGGGCATCGGCCAAGGTCACGGGCAGCTTACCCGTGACGAGCCCCGGCGCATACTCGGCAAACAGGCCCTCGAAGCGCGTCGGCACATGCTGCCAACCTTTCAAGGCATCATCGATCCGATCCTGAACGGCCTGGTTCGCAGCAATGATTTGCCACGGATCGTCGCCAGGCCGGTAGGGCTCCAGCCCGCTTTCGAAGGTGATATTCTCGAAGCAAAGGCGCAGGCGCGAAATCTGCCGGGTCGAGCCGAGCGTTGCCGAGAGCGAGGCCAGCGCCCCGCTTTTGAGCCGCAGGCTGGCCGAGGCGCAATCCTCCACCTCAATATCATTCACCCGCGTCGCAATGCGGGCGAAAACCTGTTCGGCGTCGCCCATCAGATACATCAGCAGATCGTGATTATGGATCGAATGGGTCACGAGCACGCCGCCAAGCTCGGTTGCCCATTTGCCGCGCCAGGGCACGGCATAATAATCTGCCGTGCGCCACCAGGAGGTTTCGACCGTGCCGAGATAGGGTTTTCCGGCAATGCCGAGATCTATCAGGCGTTTCGCCCGCTGCACGCCATTGCCATACCGATATTGGAAAATCGGCAGAATCGTGCGGCCATAGGTTTTTTCGGCCTGAATGAGCGCGTCGACCTCGGCGAGCGAGCCCACCAGAGGCTTTTCGCAAACCGCGTGCTTCCCGGCCTTCAGCGCGGCTAAAGTTTGTTCGAAGTGCAGACCGGGCGGCGTGCAAACGTCGATAATATCGACATCGGGCATCGCCAAAACCTCATCAAAGGAGGCGGTGTGGCGCGGAACGTTGAATTCCGCCGCCACCGCCGTGCGCCGTTCTTCGCTGAGGTCGCAGACGACCAGCACTTTGAACTTATCCGGGTGGCGGGAATAGCCTTCGAAAATATGTGTCCGGCCAATGCCGCAGCCGACGACGGCGACGGTCCAAATCTTACTCATGCTGCGGTCCTTTCGGCGGCGGCTTGAGCGCGCAAAGCCAGTTCCATTGCTTTGAAGGTGCGGGCTTGCGGCATCGCGGTTTCGGTGCGGTGGCGGATATCGTCCAGAAGCTGCCCGCCGAACGGCAAGCGCTGGTGGGTGCAATCAATGCGCTGCACGCCCTTCTGGTCCACCAAGAAAAGATGATCGGTGCCCGGCTGGCCGCCAATATCGACATATTTGCGCAGTTCGATATAGCCGTCCGTCCCGAGGATGGTCAGGCGACCGTCGCCCCAGGTCGGCAGCCCGTCCGGCGTGAACCAATCGGCGCGGATATAGCCGGTGCAGCCCTCGGCCCTTAGCATCACCTCGCCAAAATCCTGCAAGCCGGGGGTGGCCGGATGATGGAAATTCGCCACCGTCGCCCCCACAACCTCCGCATCCTCCGCCCCGGTAAAGAACAGAAACTGTTCGACCTGGTGGGAGGCGATATCGGCCAGAATCCCGCCGTAGCGCGGCCGGTCGAAGAACCAATCCGGGCGCTTGTTATTACCCAAGCGATGCGGGCCGAACCCGGCGGTATGCACGACCCGGCCAATCGCCCCCGCCGCGACCAACTCCCCGGCCTTCACCGTGCAGCGGGTTTGGATATGCTCGGAGTAATAGACGGCGTAGATGCGCTTGGTTTCGGCCTGAACTTGCTTCACCGCCGCCAACTGGGTGAGCGAGACCATGCCGGGCTTGTCGAACAGCACATCCTTCCCCGCCCGCATCGCCGCGATGGCGTCGTCGGCCCGCCGGTCGGGAATTCCTGCGCCGGTGACGAGGGCAATACTCGGATCATCGTGGATCGCCCGCACGTCGCTCACGCGCTTGGCCTGGGGGAATTGTTTGCCATAGGCCGCCGCGAGATCGTCCTCCTCCGCGAAGAACGACGTAAGCTCCGCCCCGGCGTTCAGCAGCAACTGGGTTTGGCCGTAGATGTGATTATGGTTGAGGCCGATGGCCGCAAAACGAAGAGAGTCCATGATTTCCTAGCGTTTCATACCGGTGGTCGCAACGCCTTCGATCAGAAGCCGCTGGAACAGCACGAAGAAAATGAGGATGGGGACGAGGGCGACCGTGGACATAGCGAACAGCCCGCTCCAATCCGACCGCCCGGTCGAATCAACGAAGCTGCGCAGGCCGAGCTGCACCGTGTACGAGCCCATATCGTTGAGATAGACGAGCGGCGCGAAGAAATCGTCCCACGTCCAGATGAAGGTGAAAACGGCGGCGGTGGCGAGCGCGGGCAGGGACAGGGGAAGAATGATCTTCCAGTAAATCCGCCACGGGCTGCACCCGTCCATCATCGCCGCCTCATCCAACTCGCGCGGCAGACCGCGAAAGAACTGCACCATTAGGAAGATGAAGAAGGCATCCGACGCCAAAAACTTCGGCACGATCAGCGGCAGGTTCGTATTCACCCAATCGAGATTGAGGAACAGAATATACTGCGGGATCAAGGTCACGTGATGGGGCAGCATCAAGGTGCCCATCATCAGCGCGAACCAGAAGTTTTTGCCGCGAAACTGCAACCGCGCGAAGGCGAAGGCCGCAAGCGAGCAGGCAACGACATTGCCGATCACCGAGAGCACCGAGATTACCAGCGAGTTCCAAAAGAACGTCCCGAAGGTAACATCGAGCCCCTTCCAGCCGCGAATATAAGCCTCAACACTGAAGCTCGACGGCCAGAGGGAGGCACTATGGAAGATTTCATCTTCCGGCTTGAAGGAACTCGCCAACATCCACAGCAGCGGGTACAGCATCACCAGCGAGGCGATTAGCAGCGCGCCGTGAACCGAAAGAGCATTCGTCAGGCCTCGTTTGGGGTTAGTCATCATAGTGCACCCAATAGCGCGAACTGAGGAAAGAAAAGGCCGTGAAACAGGCGATAATCACCACCAGAACCCAGGCAAGCGCCGCCGCATAGCCCATGCGGAAGTAACCGAAGGCCTCCTGGTAAAGGTAGAGCGTATAGAATAAAGTGCTGTCGATCGGCCCGCCGGTGCCTTCAGAAATAATGAAGGCGGGGGTGAAAGCCTTAAAGGCTTCGATCGTCTGCACGACGGCATTAAAGAACACGACAGGGGTGAGCATGGGCAGGGTGATGCGGAAGAACTGCCGCATCTTGCTAGCCCCGTCGATCTGCGCCGCCTCGTAAATATCCTGCGGCACCTGGCGCAAACCGGCGAGGAAGATAATCATTGGCGAGCCGAACTGCCAAATACTCAAGATCACCAACGTATATAGCGTGTAATCCGGGTCGGAAATCCAACTCGGCCCCTGAATGCCGAACGCCATGAAGACGATCTGATTGACCAGACCATTGCCCGCAAATAATTGCCGCCACAGCACGGCAATGGCCACACTGGCCCCTAAGAGCGACGGTAGATAAAACACCGCGCGATAGAGCGGCAGCCCGGCAATCCCCTTATTCAGCATCAGCGCGACCAAGAGGGCGAAGATGAGCTTCAGCGGCACAGATAGGATCACATAGACGAAGGTGACATGCAGCGATTCGACAAACTTCGGGTCGTCCGTTGCGATGCGCACGTAATTTGCCGCCCCTACCCAGCGCGGGTCCCGCAGCAAGTCAAAATCAGTGAATGACAGATAGAGCGAGCCAAGAGCTGGCCCAAGCGTCAGACCGAAGAAACCAACAAGCCACGGCAGTAGAAACAGATAGCCAGGAAGGTTGCTGCGCAGGCGGCGAACCCACCTGGCCCCGCCCACTGTAACGGAGGGAGAGGCCAGAGTGGTCATTGTCCTAGCCTCGCGCCAAAATGCGGGTGGCTTCAGTCACAAAAAGCTTCGAGCCATCGGCGACCGTCAAACGCTCGAAGCCGATTTGCTCGTTCACGCGGCGCAGCAATACCTGAATTTCACCTGCACCGCCCGGGGGGGTCTGGGGGAGCGGGCCAACCCGAGGGCTCATTGCGGCGACGTAATCGGCCATGGCGCGACCGAGTTCGTCTAACGACTCGGAAATTGCCTTCAAGACGGGAGCCGAGGCAGGCACCCCCCGCTCGACGCCGAGAATCTTCCCAGCCGTTACATCATTCACGTAGAAATTAAGGAAGCGCACCGCTTCATCGGCTTCCTTCGTGCGGGCCGACAAGCTCAGCAGCATCGACGGTTTGATGTATTGACCTGGCTTGCCGCCCGCGCCGCCGTTGGGAAAGCTGGTTAGAGCAAGCTTGCTCTTATTCAACGACTGAAAGGCTACCAGCTGATTCGAATGGTTAAAACTAATCGCCGCCTTCCCGAGGGTTAGCATACTGTTTTCAACATTCTGCTTATCCAGCGCCTGAAGGTCTGGGGTCACGCACCCGCCCGCAGCGCGCATATCGGCCCAATAGGCGAACCATTCTTGGATATCCTTTTCACCGAACCCGAGCTTACCCTCCGGCGTGTAAAGTTCCTGCCCGCGCGTGCGGAGCCAGCCTTCGAAGATCGACTCGAGCCCACCCGCGTCCTGACAACCGAAGTAGCCGGGGCGCTTGGCGGCTTTCGTGAATTCCGCCGCCATCTTGGCGAAACCCTTCCAGTCGGTATCGAAATTCGGCGGGGCAATGCCAACGGCGGCGAAGGCTTCTTTATCGTAGATCGTCGAGGAGGTATTGCCGCCTAGGCTTACCCCGTAAATCTTGCCATCCACCCTACCGCTATCGACGACCGACGGCGGAAAATCCTTAAGGTTCAGCCCTTTGTCAACGAACGGGTCCAGCGGCAGCAGCGCGCCGCGCCGGGCGTATTCGAAGATATAGCGATAGTCCATCTGGATCACATCGGGGGCATTACGGCCCGCTGTTTGCGTTGCCAGACGCGGCCAGTAATCGCCCCACGCCAGGGTTTCGCCGTCGACGGTGACGCCCGTGAAGGTCTGCTGATATAGTTTATTGACCTGCAAGGTGCGTTCGGCCCGCTCCTTCGTGCCCCACCAATACATGCGCAAGCGCCGGTCGGCGGCCAGCAGCGGGCTGTGAATCCCCAGCGCCATCAGACCTGAAAGACCAATCCCGGCCTTTAGAACGGATCGCCGGTTTAATTGAGGCTGCTTCATGACGTTTCCTCCTGCCCTAAGGGTTGCTTTTTGATGCAGTGAGCCCAGGGAAGGCGCGTGCTGCTTGGCCGAAGATACGCTTCTCCATCAAACCTGTCTGACAGGTTTACTTAGAAAGCGCACCGTTTTCGGATCAAAGCGAACATCCACATCCTCCCCAGGCGTGGTCCCCGACGGAATTTTCTCCCGTCTGATCGGTTTTTGGCTTCTGCCACTTATAACCAGTTGGTTACAAGCTAGATCGAGTTTAGGATAACTGTCAAGCAGCCTAGTGTGCGCTTTTGCCCTACTTTTATGAGACGGATGTAATTTTATGACTAAGCCAGCCGCCGCTATGAAAATTAATGAGGCAATTCAAGATTATGCTTTGCGCACTCCAGATGAACCTACGGCGCGGGATAAGAATATTCGTGATCCGGAAAGAACGGCGGCAGCAATTCTTGCCGCTGCAACGCGCGAATTTGCTGAAAATGGTTATGGCGGGGCACGGATTAACGAGATTGCCGCGCGGGCCGATGTGAATAAACGCATGCTGTATCATTATTTCGGTGGTAAAGACGCACTGTATTTAGCGGTTCTCGAAGCAACTTATATCGGTATCCGCAGTGCGGAGTTTGATTTGCACTTGACCGACCGCGAGCCGATGGAAGCGATTCGTGAACTCACCCGCTTTACCTGGCAATATTTCTTAGATCACCCGGAGTTTCTCAGCATCATCAGTACCGAGAACCTTCTAAAAGCCAAATTTCTGAGAGAGTGCAGAGGTATCACCGAGAAACACTCACCGCTGATTTCCAATATCACAGAAATCTTAGAACGCGGCCATCGCCAGGGCCAGTTTCGGGCTGGGGCCGATCCCGTTCACGTCTACCTCAGCATTGCCGCCTTGGGATATTATTACCTGTCAAATCACCATACAACTTCGATTATTTTTAATCGAGAATTTGTCAAATCAGAGGAATTAAAGCGTTGGGGTGATCATATCGCTGATATGATTGTGTCGTATCTTCGCGTCTAATTAAAATAAAAAATCAAAGCCCGCAGCCCTTGACGGGATTTGTAAATCATGTCTGTTTAGTAACCATCTGGTTATAACGGCGGCCTAAGCAATGAGCCGCCTTTTCCGATGGGGAAACGACAATGGCGACGATCCGGCTCGGCATCATCATGCACGGCATCACTGGGCGCATGGGCTATAATCAACATTTGGTGCGCTCGATTGTGGCGATCCGCGACCAAGGCGGCGTGCTGCTAGCCAATGGCGACCGCGTCATGCCCGATCCGATTTTGGTGGGCCGCAATGCCGAGAAGATTGCCGAAATCGCCAAGCGCCATGGCATTACCCGGACGACGACCGATCTGACCGCCGCCCTCGCCAACCCGGACGACACGCTGTTTTTCGATGCGGGCTCCACTCAAATGCGCGCGGCCCTGCTAACGCAAGCCATCCACGCGGGCAAACACGTTTACTGCGAAAAGCCGATTTCCGAAGATGTCGGCACCGCTCTCACCCTCGCCCGCCTCGCCGCGCAGAAGGGCATCAAGAACGGCGTGGTGCAGGACAAGCTGTATCTGCCGGGCCTGCGCAAAATCAAAATGCTGCGCGACAGCGGCTTCTTTGGAAAGATCCTCTCCGTGCGCGGCGAGTTCGGCTATTGGGTGTTCGAAGGCGACTGGCAACCCGCCCAGCGCCCGAGCTGGAATTATCGTAAGAATGATGGCGGCGGCATTATTCTCGATATGCTCTGCCACTGGCGCTATGTGCTCGATAATCTCTTCGGCGAGGTCAAAGCCGTCTCCTGCCTCGGCGCGACCCATATTCCGAGCCGGGTGGACGAGCAAGGCAAAACCTATGTCGCCGACGCCGACGATGCTGCCTATGCCACCTTCGAGCTTGAGGGCGGCGTGATCGCGCAAATTAACTCCTCCTGGGCCGTGCGCGTGCGCCGCGACGATCTCGTGACCTTCCAAGTCGATGGCACCCACGGCTCAGCCGTCGCAGGCCTTACGCGCTGCTGGACGCAGCACCGCGTTAATACTCCGCGCCCCGTCTGGAACCCCGACCAGCCGCAAACGATGAACTTCGCCCAACAGTGGGACGAGGTGCCGGACAATCAGCCGGTCGATAACGGCTTCAAAGTGCAGTGGGAGGAGTTCATCCGCCATCTCGTCGCCGATGCGCCGTGGAAGTTCGATCTGATGCAGGGCGTCAAGGGCGTGCAACTGGCCGAACTGGGCTTGAAAAGCTGGCAAGAACGCCGCTGGCTCGACGTGCCGACGCTGGAGGCTTGAGCGATGCGTAGCCTCATTCTCCCGGGTCCGGGCCGAATACTGGCCCCTTATACGGTCAAGAATGCCCCGCTTCCGCGCCCCAAGGGCCTGCCGCAGTTCAACCGCATCGCCTTCGCCGCCGCCCATGTGGTCGTCGATCCCCTGGCCGATAACTGCCCCTGGGTCGATAGCGCCGTTGATTGGGATAAAACCATCCAGTTCCGCGAGTATCTCTGGGATCTGGGCTTCGGCGTTGCTGAAGCCATGGATACCGCCCAGCGCGGTATGGGACTGGATTGGGCGGGCGCGCAGGAACTCATCCGCCGCTCCCTCGCCGCCGCCAAGCCGCGCAACGGCCTCGTTGCCTGCGGGGCCGGAACCGATCACCTCGCCCCAGAGAATGCCAAGAGCCTCGACGATGTGATCCGCGCCTATGAAGAGCAGTTCGCCTTCATCGAAGGTTTGGGCGGGCGCATCATTCTGATGGCGAGCCGGGCGCTCGCGCGGATCGCCACCGGACCCGACGATTATGTAAAGGTCTACGACCAGCTGCTGCGGCAGGTGAAGGAACCCGTCGTTATCCATTGGCTCGGCGATATGTTCGATCCCGCCCTCAAAGGCTATTGGGGCTCGACCGACGATTACGCCGCAATGGACACCTGCCTGTCCGTGCTGGAAGCCCACGCCGGCAAGATTGACGGAATCAAGATTTCGCTTCTGTCGAAGGAAAAAGAAATCGCGATGCGCCGCCGCCTGCCGCAGGGCGTGCGCATGTATACGGGTGATGATTTCAATTATGCCGAACTGATCGCGGGCGACGATGAAGGCTATTCGGACGCGCTCTTAGGGATCTTCGACGCCATCGCCCCCGCCGCCTCCGCCGGATTGGCTGAGCTTGCTGCGGGCAATCTTGCGCGTTTCAATGCCATTATGGAGCCAACGGTTCCGCTCAGCCGTCACATCTTCCAAGCACCGACGCGCTTTTATAAGACGGGCGTTGTGTTCCTCGCCTATCTCAATGGCTTGCAAGACCATTTCCTCATGCTGGGCGGGCAACAGAGCGGGCGTTCGGTGCAGCATTTCGCCGAACTCTTCCGCCTCGCGGATGCGGCACGGGTACTGCGCGACCCCGATCTTGCCACCGAGCGGATGCGCCGGGTGCTCGCCGTCGCTGGGATTGTGTGACGATGGGTAGCGACGCACCCACTCTAAAACTGCTGGAAGCCGATCTGTTCGAGCGGCCCGTAACCTTCCGCCTGCCCTTTCGCTTCGGTGCGGTAACGGTGCGGGACGCGCCGCAGGCTTTCGTCCGCGTGCGGATTCGCTTGGGCGACGGGCGCGAAGCCGTGGGGCACTCCGCCGAATTAATGGTGCCAAAATGGTTCGACAAGAACCCGGCCCTCAGCAATGAGGATAATTTCAACCAACTGCGCACGGCGCTGCGGATTGCGCGCGCCCATCTGCTCGCCGCCGATAGCGCCACCGCCTTCGGCCTCGGCGCGTCCGTGGAAGCAGCCCATCACGCCGCCTGCGCCCAGCAGGGCCTCGGCGGGTTGATCGCCTCCTTCGGCCTCGCGCTGTTGGACCGGGCGATTCTCGATGCCTTGTGCAAGGCCTATGGGCTGCCCGCCGTCGCCGCGCTTCAACGGAACCTGCCGGGGCTCGATGCACGCAGTGCGCCCGATCTGGTCGGGTTCGATCTGAACGGCTTTCTCGCCGCGCAAACCCCGGCGAACCGCATCAACATCCGCCACACGGTCGGGATAATCGATGCGATCACCGAGGCCGAAAAACCCGCCGATGGGCCGCAGGACGGGCTACCGAACAGCCTGGAAGCCGCCATTGGCGCCTATGGCCACCGCTTTTTCAAACTGAAGCTCTCGGGAAATGCCGACGCCGACCTTGATCGGCTTGTCCGTATTGCCGCGCGGCTAGATACCCTGCCCGACTATCGCCTAACCCTCGACGGCAATGAGCAGTTTCCCGACGCCGACGCGGTGATCGCCCTGTGGGAAAAGATCGCCGCCGAACCGCGCTTAACGCGCTTTCGCACAAAGTTGCTGTTCCTAGAACAGCCGATTGCCCGCGCCGCCGCCCTGTCCGCGCTGATTCATCCGCTTGCGGCGCTGGTGCCGGTGGAAATCGACGAGTCGGATGGGGAAATGGGCGCTTTCGCAACGGCGCGCACCCTTGGCTATACCGGGATTTCGGCAAAAAACTGCAAGGGCCTTTATCGGGCAATCCTCAACCGGGCGCGCGTGGAAGCCTGGGGCCGGGGATTCTTTATGTCCGCCGAGGATCTCACCACCCAAGCCGGGCTGGGCGTTCAGCAGGATTTGCTGCTGGCGGTCTTCATCGGGGCCGAGCATATCGAACGCAATGGGCACCATTACGTCGATGGAATGCGCGGTGCCCCGCCGGGCGAACAGGCGGATTTCCTTGCAGCCCACCCCGATCTTTACACCCGCGCGCCGCAAGGACACGCCCGGTTAAGGATCACAGACGGCGCGGTGTCGCTGAGCTCGCTCCTCGCGGCCCCCGGCTTGGGGTCGGCAGCAAGCCCCGATTGGTCGGTCCTGAGCGCCCTTGCCGCCTGAAAGACGGCCCAATTTTCCGAGGAAACGCCCATGTCACTCACGGGACTCTCGATCAATCTCGCTACCATCCGCCAGCAGTTTGGCCTGAAAGAGGCCATCGACGCCTGCCTTGCCCACGGTATCACGGCGGTCGCCCCCTGGCGCGATCAGGTCGAAAAGCAGGGCTTGGCGGAATCGGCAAAGATTATTAAAGACAATGGCATTCGCGTCACTGGCCTGTGCCGGGGTGGGATGTTCCCCGCCGCGACGCCCGAGGGGATAGCGGCGGCTATCGACGATAATAAACGCGCCATCGATGAGGCGGCGACCCTCGGGGCCGACTGCCTCGTGCTCGTCGTCGGCGGCCTGCCCGTGAATTCGAAGGATATCGCCGGGGCGCGGCAGATGGTGGCGGACGGCATCGCCGCAATCCTCCCCCATGCGCGCGCGGCGAAGATTCCGCTCGCCATCGAACCCTTACACCCGATGTATGCGGCGGACCGTGCCTGCGTGAATACCCTCGGCCAGGCGCTCGACCTCTGCGACGCACTGGGCGACGGGATCGGCGTCGCCATCGACGTGTATCATGTCTGGTGGGACCCGGAGCTTGCCGCCCAAATCGCCCGCGCCGGGCGGACAGGCCGCATTCTAGCCCATCACATTTGCGACTGGCTGGTGCCGACGCGCGACCTGCTGCTGGACCGGGGCATGATGGGCGACGGGATCATCGATCTGCCCACTATCCGCCGCCAGATCGAGGCCGCCGGGTTCCACGGGCCGCAAGAGGTCGAGATTTTTTCCGCCGAAAATTGGTGGAAGCGCGACGGGCACGAAGTTCTGAAAACCTGCGTCGAGCGCTTCCAAACGGCTTGCTGAGGAGCACGTGAAAATGACCCAAACAAGAGCAAAACGCCGCGTCGCCCTGATTGGCACCGGCAGCCGTGGCACACGAACTTGGGGACAGGAGCTGCTGGATGGGTTCGGCGATCAAATCGAACTGGTCGGCATCTGCGATTCCAACCCCATCCGCTGCGCCTTTGCCGCCGAGTTCATCGGGCGGGATGCGCCCTTGTTCGACGATCTCACCAGCATGCTCGCCGCCGTGAAGCCCGACACGGTGATCGTCTGCACCCGCGACTGCGACCACGACCGCCACGCGATTGAAGCGATGGAGGCCGGGGCCGATGTGATCGTGGAAAAGCCGATGGCGACCACCGCTGAGAAATGTGCCCGCATTCTGGAAGCTCAGGCGCGGACCGGGCGGCGGGTGGACGTTGGCTTCAACTATCGCCACGCCCCGACCTCCACCCGGATCAAGCAGGAACTGCTGTCGGGGAAGATTGGCGAGCTGGTCTCGGTCGATTTCCATTGGTATCTCGATACGGTGCATGGGGCCGATTATTTCCGCCGTTGGCACGCGAACCGCGACAACTCCGGCAGCCTGTTCGTCCATAAGGCCACCCATCATTTCGATCTGCTAAACTGGTATCTCGACGCCGAACCGCAAGAAGTTTTCGCCCGCGCCAGCCAGCGCCATTACGGCAAGAACGGCGTGCAGCGCGGTGAAACCTGTTCCACCTGCACTGGCAAAGCCGACTGCGGCTTTGCGCTCGATGTGGCGGGCGATCCGTGGTTGAATGCGCTTTACGGGAGCGCCCATACCGCCGATGGCTACCACCGCGACCGCTGCGTCTTCCGGCCCGAGATCGATATTCCCGACACGATGACCGCCGATATTCTCTACGATAGCGGCGTGCAGGTGGCCTATTCGCTCAACAGCTTCATGCCCATCGAAGGCTATCACCTGGCCTTCAACGGCACCAAAGGCCGCATCGAAATCCGCCAGTACGAGGGCCAACCCTGGCAGGAGCCGGACGTCGATACGATCCTGGTGATTCTCAACAATCGAACGGTTGAAAAGATCGAACTCCCCTTCACGCGCGGCGGCCATTTCGGCGGCGATATTCGCCTGCAACGCATGATCGTCGAGCGCGACCTGCCCGATCCCTACGCCCAGCGCGCCGATGCGCGCGCCGGGGCCCTGTCGGTCCTCTGCGGGGTTGCCGCGCTGCAAAGCGTCGATACCGGCGCATCTGTAAAATTGGCGGACCTGCCTGGGTGGAGCCTCGTCACGCGGCGCTAATCCAAACGGGCCGGAGGGGACCCCCGGCCCGTTTGGTTAAAACTTGCCGCGCCGCGCCAAATTCTCCATTAGCGCGCGCGTTCCGAAAACCCAGGGCGGGCAAGCATCGGTGCGCTGCACCCAATTGACGAGGCGGCCCAGGCTGGGGGTTGCGATTTCCACTCGGTCGCCGAGTTCATGGGTAAAGCCCTGTCCTGGGGCGCGGCGGTCTTTGGTCGGGGCGAACAAAGTGCCGCAGAACAGCACGGCCCCGTCGGGATATTGGTGATGGTCGTTGAGAAGCTGCGCCGCCAGATTTTCCGGCGGGCGGCTGATGGCTTCCATCCGGCTTTCGCCCTCCATCACAAACCCGTCGTCGCCGGTTACGCGCAAGGTGACGCGGAGCGTCTTAACCGTTTCCAGCGAAAAACCTCCATCGAACAGGCGAATAAACGGCCCCAGCGCGCAGGAGGCATTGTTATCCTTGGCTTTGCCCAGCAGCAGCGCCGAGCGCCCCTCCACGTCGCGCAGGTTTACGTCATTCCCCAAGGTTGCGCCGACAATCCGCCCGTCCGACGCCAACACCAGCACGACCTCGGGCTCCGGGTTGTTCCAGTCGGAAATCGGGTGAATGCCCACCCGCGCGCCGCAGCCCACCGCCGCCATCGGCTGCGCCTTCGTGAAAATCTCGGCGTCCGGACCGATACCGACCTCAAGATATTGCGACCACAGTCCCAAATCTTGCAGCGCCGCCTTCACCTCTGCCGCGCGGTCGGACCCGGCGACCAACCCGCGCAGATTATCGCCCAGAATCGGGGCGAGCCGAATTCGGATTTCCTGCGCGCGGGCGGGGTCGCCCTTGGCCTGCTCTTCGATGACCCGTTCCAGCATGCTGTCGGCGAAGGTCACACCCGCCGCTTTTACGGCCTGTAAATCGACCGGCGCAAGAAGGTGCCCCGCCGCCCCCGAGAGATAGGCGTCAAGGCTGCCAAGGTCGGGAAACCCTGCCCCATCCGCCAAAACCGCCGGGAGATTGGGAAGCTCCAGCACGCCTGAAACGGTCGGTGCTAGCACGGACACATCCAGCAACCGCCCACCGCGCACCAGCACGGGGCACGGCCCCGCCTCGGCCAGCGACCAAACCCGCCCGATGAGCAGGGCCCGGTCGGCATCCTCGGGCAGAATTTCAGCAGCGGTGAGCGACATGGAATTTCCTCCAAAACCGGCGCTGGCACCGCCAGAGACGACGGCCTAACGCTTCCTTAATTTGTCGGACAATATACCCGCTTTGACCCCCCAAAAGCAAACGGCCCGATCTGTTGCCAGATCGGGCCGCTACTTTTTCCGTTAAGCCGGGGCTTACGGCTGGCGCACGCGGCCTTCCAATTTCGCCTGAACCGGGGAGTTCTTGGCGATATAGGCGGCAACGCTATCTTCTAGATTTGGGCCGAAGTCATAGGCATCGACAGCGTTGGTCTTGAACACCGTGTAACCATCGCCGCCCCGGCGCATAAAGTCGTTGGTGGCGACGTTATAGGTCGCGTTCGGATCGAGCGGCTGGAAGTTACCGTTGCGCTTGACTTCGACCGAGACGATACGGCTGCCCGCTGGCTTTTTCGGGTCCCAGCTATAGCGCAGATTGCTGGAGACCTGCGGGAAGCGGCCTTGGTTTTCTTCAACCTTCGACACGCCATTTTCCAGCGCTGCCAGCACATCCGCGCCCTTCAGCTTCATCGTAGCGATGGTATTCTGGAACGGCAGCACGGTCAGCACATGCCCAAGCGTTACCGGGCCCTCGCCGATGGACGCGCGCACGCCGCCGCCGTTTTGAATGGCAAACTCCGTTCCCTTGGACGCCGTGGACCAAACCAGCGCATCGGCCACCAGATTACCCATCAGGCATTCGCCCTTGCGGCAGGTGCTGGCATCGAGCGCAACGCCGGAGGAGCCAACGGGCTTATTCTTCATCTCCGTAATCGGCGCGTCGAACTTATTAATTTCGCTGCGAATGACCTTATCTTCGGCAACCGAGGCATCGAGCAAAATGGGCTCACCCTCGTAGGAAGAAACCACACCTTTCGCGTCGAAGGTCACGTCGAGACGGCCTAAATATTGGCTATAGGCCGCCGCCGTCACAATCAGCGTGCGCCCAGCCTTGCCGTTCACGACGATGGGGTACGGGCCTTCGGCTTCCTTGATCTTATTCGACAGCAGCGTGTGCGAATGGCCGCCGACGATAATATCGATCCCCTCGACACTCTTGGCGATTTCCTGATCGCGCACCCAGCCGCTATGGGTAAGCGCGATGATCTTATCGATCCCGAGGCTCTTCAACTCGGTCACCGCTTTTTTCAGCGGGCCATCCTCATGGGCAAAGCTCACGGTCGGCCCCGGCGAGGAGGTGATGGGAGTATCGTCGGTCGTCGCCCCGATAATGCCGATCTTCTGGCCACCGCGCTCGATAATCGTATAGGGCTGGAACAGGCCCTGAAGGCGCGGCTCCTTACTCACATCGACATTCACCGACAGAACCGGGAACTTCGTGCCCTTGAGGAAATCGGCCAGCACGCCGGGGCCATCGTCGAACTCGTGATTGCCGAGCGACATGGCATCGACATCGAGGAGATTAACAGCAGCCAAATCGGCCTTGCCCTTATAGACAGTGTAGAAGAGCGAGCCCTGGAACTGGTCGCCGGCATGCAGGAACACCGAATGCCCGCCGCCTGCTTTAACCTGCTTGGCGATTTCCTGCGCCTGATAGCCGATTCGGGCGACACCGCCGAAACACTTCTTCTCTTGCTCTTCTTTGGGGGAACAGGTGGTGCCGAACCGATTGATCGGCAGCAAGCGCGAATGAATATCGTTGACGTGCAGAATCGTCAGTTTGAGCGGAGCCGGAGCCTGGGCGAAAGCCCCGGCCGACAGAAGCGCTGCGACCGAGGTGGTCAGCAGGGAAGAGCGGGTGAACAGCATGGCGACGGTCAGTCCTTCATCAGGTTTCGTCCAGTGTCACCATTCTATAGCCAGAGTCGATGACGCCTCAATGATCGGCTGTCCATTTTATGCGGGTAGAGATTTTTTTTCCGAGCCGCTGCATCCCGCTGTAACCTCGGCACCGTAGGGATCGAAATAGAGGCAAGACGGTAAAAATGCCGTCGCAATTTTGAGTAACGGCGGCCACGGCCGCCCCTTTCGGGAGAGTATCATGAGCATTCCGATGTCGAAGAAAAGCTTGGGCGTTGCTTCCATTGCCGGGGCCGTCGCTATGGCAGCCGTCGCGTTCGCCGCCACCCCCGCCGCCGCGCAAGCGAAAGAAAAATGCTATGGTATTTCGAAGGCAGGCCAGAACGATTGCCAAACGGCCAGCAGCTCCTGCGCGGGCACGTCAAAGGTCGATAATCAGCCGGATGCGTGGAAATATGTCCCGGCCGGAAGCTGTGCCGGTGCTGGCGGCGCCTTGCAGCCGAAAAAGGCCTAAATAGTTCAAGTCGGGGTTGGGAGGCGCGGCATGAAGGATCTGGTACTCGCGCCCCCACCCTCAACGCGCGCGGCCTTAGCCCCTCACACGGTCGGCGTGGGGTTGCGGGCCGAGCATCATCGGGATTTCGCCGCGCTTTTGGCGCAACCGGGGGCGATTGTCCCCGTTGATTTTCTCGAAATCCACGCCGAAAACTACCTGCATTCTGGCAGCCCGGCGCACAACCTGCTAATGGCTTTGGCCGAGTGTATGCCGATCAGCCTGCACAGCGTCGGTTTATCGCTCGGATCGGTAGAGGGTGTGGATGAAATCCACCTAAATCGTATAGCCTCCTTGGTCGAGACCTGTTCTCCGGCGCTGATTTCCGATCATCTGGCTTGGTGCCGGGTTGGCGGGCGCTATTTGAACGATCTCCTCCCCCTTCCCTACACATCAGAAACTTTAGATGTTCTGGCGCGCAATATCGACCGGGTGCAAACCCGGTTGGGGCGGAAAATTCTGCTGGAAAACCCATCGACTTACGTCGGTTTTACCGACAGCGATTGGCCGGAAGGCGCATTTATCACCGAACTGCTGCGCCGAACTGGCTGCGGGCTGCTGCTCGACGTGAACAATATTTACGTCTCCGCGCGAAATCAGGGTGTACCGCCGGAAGATTGGCTTGCCGCCTACCCGCTCGCCGCTGCCGAGGAAATCCATCTTGCCGGTCACACACGGCGCGATGGGCCCGAGGGGGTGATCTTGATTGACACGCACGCCGCCCCGGTCGCCCCTGCGGTTTGGCAGGTTTACGAGTCGGTTCTCAGCCGAATCGGCCCACGCCCGACGTTGATCGAATGGGACGCGGACCTGCCGCCGCTGGCCGAACTTTTTGCCGAGGCCGAGGCCGCGCGCCAGCGGATGCCGGCATGAGCCTCGCCGTCCAGCAAGCGGCCTTCGCCGCCTTTCTTGTCGGTGCGAGCGATGCTCCCCCCGAAGGCTTGGCCGACGCTCATCGCGCCCAAATTTACCGGAACAATGTTCGTCTGTCGCTCACAGGCGCGCTAGCGGCAAATTTTCCGGTTACGGCGGCGCTCGTTGGGCCCGACTATTTCGCCCAAGCGGCACGGCAGTTTCTGCGCACTCATTTACCATCCCGGCCCGACATGGCCTGTTATGGTGAGAGCTTCGCCGCTTTCCTAACCGACGCCCCCGGCATGGTCGACTATCCTTACGTGCCGGAGGTTGCGCGGTTAGAGCGCGCCATGATCGAAGCGCTCCTTGCCCCCACTGTTGAAACTCTCGTGGCGTCGGATTTTGCCAAGGTCCCGGAGGCGAGCTTTGCCGAGCTGCGCTTTGTCGCCCACCCCAGCACGCGCCTGGTTCAATCCGCCTTTGCCATCGCCGATATCTGGCAAGCGCATCAAACCCCGCATCCACCGGACCTTGCCGAGATCACATTGGACGCGTCGCAAGGCGTGGCGCTGACCCGTCCAAAGGTCGCCGTCGAATGGCGCGCGCTCGCCCCAGACGACGCTCGCTTTCTCAGCGCCCTTCTTTCCGGCGCGTGCATTGCCGAAGCGGTGGCGGATTTGCCGGACAGTTTCGATCTAACCCAGGCCCTGCTCGGCCACCTTCAAGCCGGGGTGTTCACCCGGTTTCACCCCTAAGCGACCCCGCAATAGAAGAGGTTTCGATAGTGATCACTCCCCTAATCGCCGGTGCCCGAGCGGCCCGAAGTGTGATCGAGCGCACGTTAACTGCCCCGCTCGAACTGCTCGGGCGCTTGATGGTCGGCGAGATTTTCTTTCGGTCGGGCTTGGTTAAACTCGCCTCCTTCGAAACCACCATCGACCTGTTCCGCGACGAGTATAAAACGCCATTTTTTAGCCCAGAAATCGCCGCCTTGCTTGCGACCGCGACCGAACTGACGATGCCGGTGCTGCTGATGCTCGGGCTGTTCACACGCCTTGCCGCAATTCCTTTGCTTGCCATGACGGCGATGATCCAGTTTACCTACTTCTATCATAGCGAGCATTATTTTTGGGCTTTCGTCCTGCTCCTGTTTATAGTACGCGGGCCGGGGGCTTGGTCGGTCGATCACTGGCTGCGTCGGCGTTTCGGTTAATCCGCTTGTTTGTTCCAAGGGAAGTCTCCCATGTCCCTCAAAGCTCAACTCCTCGCCGTCGTGTCTACGCTCACGCTGCTGCTGCTCGCCGCCGCCGGGTTCGCGGCGCTCGATGCGTGGCGCGAACGGGAGGCGTTCGAGCGCGCGGTTGTGCTGAACCGAACGACCGATCTGTTCACTTGGGCCGCGAGCCAATGGGCAGGGGAGCTGGCGGCAACGCTAGCAGGGGCAAAGCCCGAGGCAATCCAAATGCGCCGCACCAATGCGGATTTTGGCGCAGATGAGGGGATCGACGCGGCCCAGGCCCTTCTTGGCACGCTTCCGCCCGAAGCGGGAACCTTGGTTGCTGCGCGCAAGACCGTCGAGGCACAACGGGGTCGCGCCGATGCACCGGGCCGTACACCGGCTGATTTGTTGCGACTCTCGGATGGGCTCGCCGATGCGATTGCCCAAGCGCGGGCGGTTCAATTCGCCTTAGCCCAGAGGGTTCCAACAGGCGATCTAGTCCTTGCCCAGCGCCTGCGCCTCAAGCGTCTCTTGGCCGATGTGACCGCCACGTTAAGCGAAGAAGAGGGGCTTGTGCTGATCGGGGCATACAATAATGACGCCACTAGGATGCGACTGTTGACCCTGCGCGATATCAATTTAGCCGCCTTTGCCGAAGTAGAGCGCGAAGCGGGCTTAGCAAAGCTCGGGCAACCCGCGCGCGACGCGCTCGCCAAAGCGGGCACGCTGCTACGCGGCCCTTACCGGCAAGAAATCGATCAGGCTCTCGCAGGAAAACTCCCGGCGAGCTTCCCTGCGACTGCCGTGAATACGTTGGACGCACTACTCGCCATTCAGGAAACTACCGTCGCCGACACTGTCGCCTACGGCGAACGCCAAGCCCGCGCCGCCAATACGCGCCTCGTGCTGATGTTGGGGCTCACAGGCCTCGGCCTTGTGCTGACGATCCTCTCCATCTGGGTCGTCACCCGCCGCGTTATCGCGCCGCTGCTGCATTTGGGCGAGACGATGAAAACCCTGGCGACGGGTCGCTATGATATTGCCATCGACGGGCAGGACCGCCGCGACGAAATTGGCGCAATGGCCCAGGCCGTCACCGTCTTCCAGCGCAATGGGCTTGAAAATCAGCGCCTCGCCGCCGAAGCCGAGAACATCCGCACCGCCGCCGAAACCGACCGCCGCGCCGCCTTGCATGCGATTGCCGACCGGCTGCGGCAGGAGGTGGGGAGCGTCGTCACCATCGTGTCGACCGCCGCCGATCAAATGAACGGTTCGGCAGAAAATCTGGCGAAGACGGCGGGTACGACCTCCCAGCGCTCGGAAGCGGTGGCAACCGCCAGCGCAGCCGCAACCGATAACGTCGGCGCGGTGGCCGCTGCCGCCGAAGAGCTTTCGGCCTCCATTGCGGAGATTGAACGGCAAGTAACCCATTCCACTGGCATCGCCGCCCAGGCGGTGAACCGCGCGACCGCCACGAATGAGACCGTTCAGGGCCTCAGCGAGGCTGCCGAGCGCATCGGCGAAGTCGTGCGCCTCATTGGGGAAATCGCCGCGCAAACCAATCTGCTCGCCCTAAACGCCACCATCGAAGCTGCCCGCGCCGGGGAGGCTGGGAAAGGCTTCGCCGTCGTCGCCACCGAAGTCAAAAACCTTGCAGCCCAAACCGCGCGGGCGACGGAAGAGATTAGCGCGCAGATCAATAATATCCGCACGACCACCGATGAAACCGTCGATGCCATCCTGGGGATCGGCAGTATCATCGGCGAAATGGATAATATCTCCCGCCTGATTGCCGAAGCCGTCGCCAGCCAAAGCGCCGCCACCGACGATATCGCGCGCAATGTGCAGGCCGCCGCCCAGGGCACGCGCTCGGTGTCGGAAACCATCGGCGACGTGACGTACCTTGCCCGCGATACCGGCAGTGCTGCCGCCGATCTGCTCGCCGCCAGCCGCGAGGTCGCGCGCCAATCCGATCACCTCCGAAAGGGGGTTGATCGGTTCTTGGGGGATTTAACGGCGGTCTAATCCGCCTCAACCGCGCGCGTCCCCGCCGGAGCCGCTTGCGCCAAGAGCCACGCCCGAAACCGCCGCAAGGTTGGATGTTCAGCACGGGCGGGCGGATAAGCCAGGGCATAGGTGCCTGGGCGCGAAAGGCCGCGCGAGAACAGCACTTCCAGCCGCCCGGAGGCTAAATCCGGCTCGATCAGAAAACGCGGCACCAGCGCCGCGCCGAGGCCGTGAACGGCGGCTTCCGCGAGGGTGAGAAACTGCTCGAAGCGGAAACTCGCCGGGCGCGCGTCGAGCGGCGCAAAACCGCCCGCCGTGAACCAATCGGCCCAGGCGGTGGGGCGCGTGTTGAGGTCCAGCCGGGGGGCCGCGAGCAAGTCCGCCTCCTCCCGAATCCCGTGACGCTGACGAAAGCGCGGGCTGGCCACCGGCACCACCGTTTCGCCAAACAGCGGGTCGAGCCGCGCCCCCGGCCAGGGTTTCGGCCCGGCGTGGATCGCGGCATCAATGCCGCTGCCGATGAAGTCGAAGGGCTCCACCCGCGTGACCAGATCCAGCCGCAGTTTCGGATAGCGCGCCTGGAAATCCGGCAGGCGCGGCACCAACCAGCGCGTGGCGAAACTCGGCAAGACGGCGAGGGTCAGACTCTGCCCCGCCTCCCCCGCCGTGCGGCAGGCGCGGATGAGATCGTTCAGCAGCGGGGTCGCCTCGGCAACAAAGCGGCGGCCCGCTTCGGTCGGCGCGATACGCTGGCGCACGCGGTCGAACAGGGTCACGCCCAAGGCGGCTTCCACCTGTGCAATCTGGCGGCTTACGGCGCTTTGGGTAAGGCCCAGCTTTTGCGCCGCCGCCGAAACCGACCCATGTTCGGCGGCCAGAACCACCGCGTGTAACCCTGGGAGCGTTGGGAGGGACATATATCATTCCAGAATAGCATGAACTCAACCGATCTTCATGCTAGACCGGGAGGGGTTTCAGGCGCAATGCTGAGGGCATCAAATTTTAGCCCTCAGGTTTCTCACCGGGAGTTCGATATGTCGATTTTGCTGACGCTCATCAGCCGCACCTTGGGGGCCAACAAGGCCCAGAGCTTGGCCGACACGCTCTATATCCACCCGGCGCTTCTGGCTGAGGAAGGCCCGCGCGTCAGCCGCGCCGTGATGGCCCAGGCGCTGAATATGGTGCTGTTCGACGATCTGATGGTGCGCGTGCCTGCGGCCGCCGCCTATATCGCCGATAAGCGCGCCTCGGGCGAAAAAAGTGTTCACGATCACGGCGCGGTGCGCACAGTCGACGGGCCGGTGACGGGTGCCCTGCCGCGCGGGCAAGCCGCCCTCGTGCGCCTGCTGACGCCGCTCGGCTATCGCCAAAATGGCTTGTATCCACTGGATCGCCTGAAGATGACGGGCCGCTCCTACGGGCAGGTCGATTTCCCCGAGGATATCGCCCAATTCTTTGTGAGCGAGCTGCACGTGGACCGTTTCTCCCCGGCTTTCGGCGCGGCGGTGGCGAATGTGCTGAAAGACTCGGTCGATCCGCTCGATGCAGCAACCGTGGCAACCCTGGCCGCTTTTGAGCGCGATGGCGCGGTCGATCTCGACGCCGCCGTCACCGCCCTGCCAGTAATCGCGCGCGGGTTTGACCGGCACCACCCGGCCCCCAGCCTGACCGATTACGAAGTGCTCAAAGCCGAATCGGCAGAAATGGCCTGGATCGCAACGGAGGGGAATGCTTTCAACCACGCCACCGACCGGGTGCCCGATGTCGATGCCCTCGCGGCGCGGCAAAAAGCACTGGGCCGTCCGATGAAGGATGCGGTGGAAGTCTCGGCCTCGGGCCGCGTCCGCCAAACCGCCTTCCGCGCGGCGCAGGTGCAGCGCCCCTTCATCGATGCCAACGGCGCAACGGTGATGCGCGAGGTGCCGGGCTCCTTCTACGAGTTCATCACCCGCGATAGCATGACCGACGATCAAACAGGCGCGAAGAAACTGGATTTGGGTTTCGATAGTTCCAACGCCCAAGGCATTTTCAAAATGACAGCGGCATCCGTGTAACCCTTTGCTCTAAGCAAAATTTGCCGAGATTGACCCCGGATCGAAACGGTCGGTATGGTGGGCCTCCCCTGCCACCGTTTCATCCGGTTTTTAGTTTGTGAGCACCGAAAAATTCAGCCCGCGCTATCGGGACCTCGACGCCTGGAACCCCGATGAGATTCTGGGCGCGCTGCTCGATAGCCAGTTCTGCGCCGTCGCCGCCGTTAATGCCGCGATCAACCCGCTCGAACGGGCGGCGGTTGCCATTGCCCAACGGCTGCACCAGGGCGGGCGGATCGTCTATGTCGGCGCGGGCACGTCGGGCCGGATCGCGGTGCAGGACGGCGCAGAACTGCCGCCCACCTTCGATTGGCCCCGCGACCGCGTTGTTTTCATCGTGGCGGGCGGAATGGACGCCCTGGTTCAATCGGTCGAAGGGGCCGAGGATAATCGGGAAGCTGCGATTTGGGCGATTGAAGACGAGGCCATCGGACCCGAAGATTCGGTGATCGGGCTCGCCGCCTCCGGGGCTACCCCTTTCACCGTCGCCGCCATTCAAGCCGCTCGGCAGCGGGGGGCGCTCACGGTCGGCATCGCCAATAACGAAGATTCACCGCTGTTGCATGCTGCCGATTACCCGATTTTGCTCGATACCGGGCCGGAAGTCGTCGCGGGCTCGACACGGCTGAAGGCGGGAACCGCCCAAAAAATCGCCCTCAATCTGATTTCGACCGTCGTGATGATCCAATTGGGCCGGGTCTACGACGGCTTGATGGTCGATATGGTGGCGGCCAACGAAAAGCTGCGCCGCCGTGCCGAACGCATGCTGCATCGGCTAACCGACGCGCCGATGGATCGAATTCAAGCGGCGCTGGAAGCCGCCAATGGCAAAGTTAAGCTCGCCCGCCTGCTGCTGGAAGATTTGGGCATCTCCGAAGCCCGCGCGCTGCTGGACCATCACGACGGGCACCTGCGACCAGCCCTCTCAGCCCTCGCCGCCCGCCGGAAACCGGCGTAACCTTACGCTTCGATTACCTCGATCGTATGGGTAATCTCGGCGGTTTTACCGAGCATAATCGAGGCCGAGCAATATTTTTCCGCCGAAAGCTCGACCGCGCGCTCCACGGCGGCGTGCGACAGGCTTTTGCCGATCACCTTAAAGTGCAGGTGGATTTTAGTGAAAACCTTCGGGTCACTCTCTGCCCGCTCCGCCTCGATGGCAATTTGGCAGTCAGTGACCGCGTGGCGGCCTTTTTCGAGGATCATCACCACGTCAAAGGCCGTGCAACCACCCATGCCGACCAGAAGCATTTCCATCGGGCGCGGGCCGAGGTTGCGGCCCCCGGATTCGGGGGCCCCATCCATCACGACTGCGTGACCGCTACCGGTTTCGGCAACGAAGGTGCGGGCTTCAAGCCAAGTTACTTTCGCCTTCATGCGGCTTCTCCTGCAACAGGGGCTTGCGCGCGCAAGCGGGTAACGACATTGCGGATCATCGCCGGGCCAGCGCCGCCGCCCAGCGACATGATTGATTCCGGGTGGAACTGCACGCCCGCCACCGGCAGGCTTTTATGTTCGACCGCCATAATCACGCCTTCCGCCGTTTGCGCCGTCACGCGAAACGCCTCAGGGAGTGTCGCCGTATCGGCATAGAGCGAATGGTAGCGCCCAATCGTCACTTCGTCCGGCAAGCCTGCGAACAGCAGGCTATTGCGCTCGACGCTGACCGCGCTGGGCTTGCCGTGAACGGGTTCGGCCAATTGCCCCAGCGTGCCGCCGAAGGCTTCGACCATCCCCTGCATGCCGAGACAGACGCCAAACACGGGCACATCGGCTTCAACCGCCTGCTGCACGAGGCCGGGAACCCCGAATTGTTCCGGCCGACCTGGTCCGGGCGACAGAACCACCAGATCCCAGCCGCCCGCCGCTAGCGCCGCAGGCGCATGGGTGTACCGCAGCGTCGTCACTCTCGCGCCGGTCTGGCGGAAATAGTCGGCCAGCGTCAGCACGAAACTATCTTCGCAATCGACGATCAGAATATTGCGGTCCACGGGCGGCAGCGGCTCGGCAAGCGCCGGGCCGTTATGGCCCTGCTTGACGGCCAGAATTGCCTTGCGGCTGGCCGCGCCCTTCAGAATGGTCTCGCGCTCTTCGGCGTCGGGATCGCTATCATAGAGCAGCGTCGCGCCCACGCGGATTTCAGCGATTTGATCCTTGAGGCGAATGGTGCGCAGGGTGAGGCCCGTATTGAGGTTGCCGTCGAAGCTAAGCCGCCCCACCGCCCCGCCGTACCAACGGCGCGGGCTCGCCTCATTCTCCTCGATGAACCGAACGGCCCAGCGCTTCGGTGCGCCGGTAACGGTAACGGCCCAGGTGTGGGTCAGGAAGGCATCCAGCGCATCGCATTCGGGGCGCAGCGTGCCTTCTACATGATCGACCGTATGAATAAGGTGGCTGTAAAGCTCGATCTGCCGCCGCCCGATCACCTTCACCGAGCCGGGCACGCAGACGCGCGCCTTATCGTTGCGGTCCACGTCGGTACACATGGTGAGTTCGGATTCATCTTTTTTGGAGTTTAGAAGCTCCAGAATCCGGTCGGCATCCTCAATCGCATCCCGCCCGCGCGCAATCGTGCCGGAAATCGGGCAGGTTTCCACCCGCCGCCCTTCGACGCGCACATACATTTCCGGCGAGGCCCCAACGAGATATTCGCCGTCGAGATTGAAGAGGAACCCATAGGGGCTGGGATTGATCTTGCGCAGCGCTCGGAACAAATCGCCGGGACGCGCATCGCATTCTTCAAAAAAGGTCTGGCCCGGCACCACTTCGAACAGATCGCCGCGCTGGAAATAGGGTAGCGCCTTACGCACCAGATCGGCATAGCCCCCCGCCGGAAAGTCCGACGCTTGCGCAGGTTTACGGCGCGCGCCGCTATAGTCGATGGAGGCGGTTTCGCGCGGCAAACCATCCGTCTTCAGCAGGGCTTTACCGACGTCGCCGGCAAAATCATAGGTAATCTGCTGGGCTTGGCCGCGCTGATTATCAATCACCACCAGTTGATCGGGCAGATACAGCACCATATCGCGCTGATCGTCCGGGCGCGGGCGCATACGGTCCACCGGCTCGAACTGATAGATCAGGTCATAGCCAAACGCGCCATACAGGCCCAGATGCTCGTCCTCATCGCTCTTGAAGGCCGCGAGCAGGGCACGCACGACCGAGAAGGCGGAGGGTTGCTGCGAGCGCTCTTCTTCGGCAAATTTGAGAGGGAGCGGAATGACAGCCCCGTCGATCCGATCCTCGGCAACCGAAATCGCGGTAAGATGGGGATGCGCCTCCAGCGCGGGTCGAGCGAGGCGCAGCAGCAACCGCCCGCGCTCGTTCAGTGCCGTCAGCGTAAACACGCGCCCAACGGTGGAGATTTCCAGCGGCGGATTGACGAAACCTAAGCTCCAGCGCTTGTAGCGGCCCGGATACTCATAGGCGGACGATAAAAGCGCGCCGCGTTGGGTATTGAGTTGATCGATCAGCGCATCAATGGCGGCATCGAAGGGCACATCCGCAATGGTGCGGGTGATGGTGATGCCGCCGTTCGTCGTATAGACGAACGGAACCGAGGTCTTAGACATGGCAGAAAGGCCCTTTTTCGCAAAAAACGGTTAAACGAGGGATAGCGCGCTTAACCGCGACGCCATCGGCCCATACACCATTGCGCGACCTTCACCACGTCAGCATCCCCATTCGTAACTTACTATCGACGCAGCATCGATAGAGGCCTATACCCCTAGCATCGACCAGCCCGGCGGACAAGAGCGGTTTCATGCGCCGTTTCACGAACATTCGTTTTCCGAATATCGCTTGACTCATCGGTGTTACTCGATATTGTGCCCTCCTCTTTGGGCGATCCATTATTAGGACCGAGCGACATGGCAAAGCCAACTTCCCTGCTGATCAAGCTGGTTAGCACCGCGGACACGGGCTTCTACTACGTGACTAAGAAGAACCCGCGTAAGACCACGAACAAGCTGGAACTCAAGAAGTATGATCCGGTCGTGCGTAAGCACGTCGTGTTCCGCGAAGCGAAAATTAAGTAGTTTAAGCTGGTCACGCAGCTTGAAATCGAAAGCGCCGGTCTTGTACCGGCGCTTTTCGTTTAGGGACTTACTGAGAGGCCAGGCATAAAAAAAGCGGAGGAAACTCCCCCGCTCTCTTGGCCCAGTGTCTGGCCCTGTGTGGCCGCCGTTAAGCTACCGGCATCGATGCTTCAACGCGGTTCCGGCCTGCTTGCTTTGCGCGATACATGGCCTCATCCGCCCGGCGCAGCAACTCGGACCCCGAGGTTTCCACCATATCGGAAACCGCAACGCCAATACTGATTGTCACCGGCAATTCGCCCGCCGCCGTCACGGTAAAGGGATCATCCTGCATGCGCGTGCGCAGCCGTTCCGACACTTTAATCGCAACGTCGATGCTCGTATCGGGCATAACCACGACAAACTCTTCACCGCCGATGCGGGCGATCATGTCGAAATGGCGCAAGGATCGGCGCATGCGATTGGCGAACTCGATCAGGACTTCATCACCTGCGGCATGACCGTAGGTATCGTTGAGGCGTTTGAAATGATCGATATCGCAAAAAGCCACCGAGAGCGGCTTGCGCACGTCATTGGCGTTGCGCACCATTTGATCCAAATGCACGTCGAGATAGCGCCGGTTATAGACACCGGTGAGCGCATCGGTGGAGGCGAGCGCGATGCTTTCCTCGAAATTGGTGCGTAGGCGCGTTTGATAGCGGCGGCGGCGGATTTGCGTGCGCACGCGCGCTTGCAGTTCCTGCCGCTCGATCGGCCGCATGACGTAATCATTGACGCCCAGATCAAGGGCCTTGGCGATCTTGCCAATATCCTCTTCGTCTTCCGCGAGCAGAAGAATTGGCAAGGAACGCACACTTTCGTTCACGTGGGAGCGGATTTGGCTGCACAGCCGCAATGCATCGCCTTCCATCAAGGTGAGCGAAATAATCGCCAGATCGAAAACATTGCTGTTTACGGCGGCAATCGCAGCTTCGGTATTATGGATGGACGCGATGGAATGCCGGTCGGATTTGAGAATATTCACGATATTCTCGGCGTCGATGGCGCTTTCTTCGACCACCAAAATCCGCCCTTCCGTAGCCACTTCCTGGCTCATCACCGGCGCGGGCGCGGCAAGGCCGAGGCGAGAGGAGGTTTCTTCCCGCACGCGCCAGGCATCCATCAGATTCTTGAGGCGAATGAGCGAGCGGACGCGCGCAAACAGCGGCACGTCACGCACGGGTTTCGACAAGAAATCATCGGCCCCGGCCTGTAAGCCGCGCACCCGGTCGGCGGTATCCGACAGGGCCGTGACCATAATCACCGGAATATGGGCGGTCGCCGGGTCTTCTTTGAGCTTCTCGCAGACCTTGAAGCCGTCCATGCCGGGCATCATTACGTCGAGAAGAATAAGATCCGGCGATTCGCTCCGCGCGAGTTCTAACGCCGTCGGCCCATTCTCCGCCGAGATGACGTCATAATATTCGCTCGTCAGTTTTGCTTCGAGCAGTTTGATATTCGGAAGAATATCGTCAACGACGAGGATACGGCCCGGCATTAGCCCTTAACCCAAAAAGCGCTGAACGGTCTCGAGGAAGTTTGCGACCGAAATTGGTTTGGCAATATATGCCTCGCAGCCTCCCTCGCGAATTTTTTCTTCGTCGCCTTTCATAGCAAACGCCGTAACCGCAATAATGGGGATGGATCGCAGATGTTCATCTTGTTTGATCCACTTGGTGACTTCAAGGCCAGACACTTCCGGCAATTGAATATCCATCAGGATCAGGTCAGGCCGCTCCTCGCGCGCAAGGCGCAGGGCTTCCATACCATCCCGCGATTGCAAAATACGATAGCCGCGCGCTTCCAACAGATCGTGGAAAAGCTTCATATTGAGTTCGTTGTCTTCAACGATCAAAACCGTCTTCATCGAAATATACCGAAGCCTCCAAGCGCCCGGGGCCCTGTGCCGCCCGCAACACACAGAGCACTCTAGCGACTCGCCACTCGCAAAGAAACCATAACCTTAACGTCTGTTGGGACTATGCTCAGGGAATGTTAGGTCGTTTTGAATCGGCGGGCATAACGGGCTTCTGCCGCGACTGCCTCGCGAGCCCGCTTCCTGCCCCGGAAACCGACCGTGACGCGCTCGGGCGCTTGCGAACGCGCTGTCCGGTCTGCGGGTCGCCGCGCCTACGCTTCCATGCCGAATGGGACCGACTCACCATCGCCCACATCGATTGTGACGCATTTTATGCATCTGTGGAAAAAAGAGACCGGCCCGATTTGCGCCATAAGCCCGTGATCGTCGGTGGCGGCGAGCGCGGCGTCGTTTCAGCGGCCTGCTATGTGGCGCGGGCAGCGGGAGTGCGCTCGGCCATGCCGATGGGCCAAGCCCTGCGCCTCTGCCCCGACGCAACCGTGTTCCCGCCCGCGATCAGCAAATACGCGACCGTGAGCCGGGCCCTGCGCCGCCGCCTGCTCGCGCTCACGCCGCTGATCGAGCCGCTGGCGTTGGATGAGGCGTTTCTCGATCTTACCGAACCCGCGCACCGGAGCGCCGTGCCGGCCGCGCTGCTCCTGGCAAACCTAGCCCGAGAGGTCGAGGCGAACCTGGGGATCACCCTATCGATTGGGCTCGGGCCGAACAAACTCTTGGCAAAAATCGCCTCCGATCTCGATAAGCCGCGCGGTTTTGCTTTGATCGGACAGGCGGAGGCGGTGGCCTTCCTAGCCCCGCGCCCGGTCTCGCTGCTCTGGGGCGTCGGGAAAGCGCTCGCCGCCTCCTTGGAGCGCGAAGGCATCCGCACGATTGGCGATTTGGCTGCACGGGAGCCGATCTGGGTCGCCCGACGCTTTGGGCAGGTCGGACTGCGCTTGACCGAGTTCGCGCGCGGGCACGACCGCCGCCGCATTATCCCCGACCGCCCCACCAAAAGCGTCGGCGCGGAAACGACGTTTCGCAAGGACCGCACGCACCTGGAGGATCTCAGCGAAGCGCTGCGCCCGCTGGCCGAAACCGTGGCACGGCGGCTTCAGGCGGCGGATAAGCTCGCCGCCGGGGTAACGGTGAAGATGAAAACGGCCGATTTCGTCCAGCGAACGCGCTCAACTGGCCTGCCCGTGCCAACCCAGGACGCGGAAACCTTGTGGGAAGCCTGCACGCACCTCTTGCGCGCCGAAAGCCTGGATAAAAGCATTCGCCTGATTGGGCTGTCGTGCGACCGCCTGATTGACGCGGGCGAAATGGAGGATAAGGGCCTTCTAGCCGATCGAGTTTAAGAATACTGCCCAACCAACCGCTCTATTCTGGGCAAAACATCCTCAACCGGAATAGCTTCCGGTTTAATTGTGCCGTAATCCCGGGCCGAAATAACCTCGGATATCGAAGAGAGCGGCATATATTTCTTGGGATTAGTATATCCGAACAGCGTCAACAGCGGTGTATTTGCCGCAGCGAGCATATGGGCCATGCCGCAATCATTGGTCACAGCGGCGCAGAGGTGCCGCCCGAGGGCGACCGTCATGAGCGGCGATGAAAACGCAGGGTGGAACGTTGCGCCGCCGTCGGCCTGAAGCATCCAAGCGGGCAACAAGGGGGCTTCAAAACTTGCGCGCACAACCGGCAGCAAATCGGCCTCCGCTGGTCCTAGCAGAAAAACCGGCGTGAGCCCGCCCGCGATCAGGGCACGCGCCACGGCAAAATACCGCTCCAATGGCCAGCATTTGCCGCGATCCCCCGCCCCCGGCACAAGGCCGACATATTTCGGACCAGGGGGCAGCAGGGACGCGGCCAGCGCCATCCGCTCGGGGCAGCGAAAATCGGGCGGGGGCAGATCGACCTTTTTTGTGGTCCCCAGGGCATCCAGCAGCATCAGATATTGGTCGCTGAGATGTTCGGGTTTGCGCCAATCGCGCGGCCAGCAGTCGGAAAACAGGAAGTGTTTGGACGCGGAGACGAAACACCCATGCCGTACGCGGCGCAGAATTAGTGTCTGCCACCAGACCTTCTCAAGATCGATCACCAGATCGAAACGCCGCCCCGCCAGCGGACGGGGGCTAAGCGGGCTGAGCGCGCGCCGATCGAGACTTAATCTCTGGTGGGTAACAACCTCGTCCAGATAGGGGGCCATCACGCTTTTTAGGCCATCGGCATAGGCCGATCCGCCGAGCGAGACCGCAAACGTAATGCGAGCATTCGGGTAAAGGCAGCGCAACTCATGAAAAAAACGCGATTGAATAAAGGCGTCGCCAATCGGCTGATCTTTACCGTGAACAAGAATGGTTTCGGCTAGAATTTCCCGTCCGAACAACCGGCGCAATCGCGACATTTCAACCCCATTGGCGTTAAGAGCATTTCGCTGCCGCCAAAGGTTCGACTTTCAACAGTTTCGCCCGCACAGCAAATTGACCGTAATCGAGGGTCATGGTTCGGGAAACCCCATTTTCCAGTAAATCGGCACCCAATTCATAATCGGGTTGCTCTTCCCCTTGGGTCTGTGGGTCAACGCCCACCTGCTCGGGGAAGAAGGCCATCCGCATGCCCCACGAACGGGCTTTTAGCAGCGGGTTCGTTTCCTTGGGGTTGCTGGGCCGGGTCAAACCAATCGCCGCCGTTACCATGGTAGCGCCTTCCACCGAGCCACCATCGAAGACGTGCTTCGACAAAAACACCTGCCCGGCCTTTGCCGCTTCGATCAGTGCAATCGTATGGGCCGAAGGAAACAAAACGTCTTTCGGTAGTTGAAAACGTGCGGCTTCGGGATTGGTGAAGCGTGCCTCGCCGCGCTTGCCTTTGGGGGCTTGGGCGGTGCCGCGAATATCCTCATCAATCTCGCCATTCGTCATCTTCTTCACTTCGAAGCGATAACGCTGGCCGTTCTTGGCTTCCCAGGAGACGAGGCTGATCTGAAGGTCTGAATCATCGGCATCGGTATAGGACAGGCGCAGCTTGTAGCGTTGGGCTACCGCCCAACCATCGCAGGTATCGGCCCATTCAAAATAAAGCTGCCCACCCGCCCCGACAATGCCGGAGCTCGACTGGCTTCGATCCAGCGCCAACTCATAAATCGCACGATGAGGCTGAATCACCGTGGCGGCCGAAGCGGCCCCAGCGCCCGTCAAAGCAACGACCATACTGAACGAAACAAACGCGGCGCGGACCATTCGGGACCCTTCATCTCTACGAGCTCCGTTAGCCCGTATCGACTCAATATGGCATAGATTAGGCAGACTACTAGCGATAAGCCGCATTTGTTCCGATTGCGCCCGATTAGCGCTTATTCTGCCGCGCTTTCAGCAGGGCCGCCGCAAAGACCCCGTCACCCGCAGGCTCGGGCCGGGATTGCGGCGCGCGCGCAGGTTGCTGAGGCCGCCCCTGCCCCGGCTTCTGGGGTTGCGGGCGCGGGGAGGCGTCGTGCGGGCTACTGGGGCGCGGGCCGCTGGGACGCGGGGCCGCCGTTCCGTCCATCGGATCATCAAGACGCATGGTAAGGCCGATGCGCTTGCGCTTGATATCGACCTCCAGCACTTTCACTTTCACCACCTGGCCGGGCTTCACCACCTCGCGCGGATCTTTGACGAACTTATTCGACAAGGCCGAGACATGGACGAGCCCATCCTGATGCACGCCGATATCAACGAACGCGCCAAATGCCGCGACATTGGTGACGACGCCCTCGAGCAGCATACCGGGCCGAAGATCCTTCAGTTCCTCAACACCGTCCTTGAAGGTGGCGGTTTTAAACTCGGGGCGCGGATCGCGGCCCGGCTTATCGAGTTCGCGCAAAATATCCTGCACGGTCGGCAGGCCGAAGCGGTCGTCGGCAAAGTTGCCGGGATTGAGGCCGCGTAAGGTGGCGCTATCGCCGATGATTTCCGCCACGGGCTTCGCGACGCTTTGCGCGATTTTGCGCACGACCGGATAGGCTTCGGGATGGACGGAGGACGCATCTAACGGCTCGTCGCCGCCGCGAATGCGCAAGAACCCCGCCGCCTGCTCGAAGGCTTTCGGCCCGAGGCGCGCGATTTCCTTCAACTGATTGCGATTGCGGAAGGCACCCTGGGCATCGCGCCACGCGATGATATTGCGCGCCAGGGTCTCGTTCAGCCCTGACACGCGCGTGAGCAGCGGCACGGACGCCGTATTGAGATCGACGCCGACGCCGTTCACGCAATCCTCCACCACCGCATCCAGCATGCGCGACAGTTTGCTTTCGCTCACATCGTGCTGATACTGCCCGACGCCGATGGATTTGGGATCGATCTTCACCAGTTCGGCGAGCGGATCTTGCAGCCGCCGCCCAATCGAAATTGCACCCCGGATCGACACGTCAATGCTCGGGAACTCCTGGCTGGCAAACGCCGAAGCGGAATAGACCGAGGCCCCCGCTTCGGACACCATCACCTTGGTCGCCTTCAAGGCCGGGAAGCGCGCCAGCAAATCGGCGGCAAACCGATCCGTCTCGCGGCTGGCGGTACCATTGCCGATGGCGATGAGCTGAACATTGTGCTTCTGGCAGAGGGCAGCAACCAGATTGATCGCCTCCTCATAGCGGCGCTGCGGCTCATGCGGGTAGATCGTCGCGGTATCCAGCAGCTTGCCGGTGGCATCGACCACAGCAACCTTGGTGCCGGTGCGAAACCCCGGATCGAGCGCCAAAGTGGGGCGCATCCCGGCGGGGGCGGCCAAAAGCAAATCCCGCAGATTGCCCGCGAACACGCGGATCGCCTCTTCCTCCGCCTGCTCAAACAGCCGGTTCATCAGGTCGAGTTCCAGATGCACCGAGACTTTCACCCGCCAGCACCAGCGCGCCACATCCAGCAGCCAAGGATCTGCGGCCCGGCCCTGGGCGGCAATATTGAAGCGGAGCGCGATGCGGCTTTCGCAGGGCCCCATCTGGCCGGGCGGCGGCTCCTCCGGCAGGCCGAGGGAGATCGTCAAAAACTCTTCCTTACGGCCCCGGAACAGCGCCAGCGCCCGATGCGACGGGATTTGCCGGATCGGCTCGGCATAGTCGAAGTAGTCGGAGAATTTCGCCCCAGCCTCTTCCTTACCCTCGATGCCCTTCGCGCGCACAACGCCGTTTTCCCAAAGGAAGTTTCGCAGTGCGCCGACTAGTTCGGCATCTTCGGCGAAGCGTTCGATGAGGATTTGCTTGGCCCCATCCAGCGCCGCCTTTACGTCCGCCACGCCCTTTTCGGCATCGATAAAGGCCGCCGCCTCGATTTCCGGGGTGCGGGTGGGATCGCCGAGCAGTAGATCGGCTAGCGGCTCCAATCCGGCTTCGCGCGCGATTTGGGCTTTCGTCCGGCGCTTCTGCTTATAGGGGAGATAGAGATCTTCTAGGCGGGCTTTGGTATCGGCGGCCATGAAGAGCGCCAGCAGTTCGTCGGTTAGCTTGCCCTGGTCACGCACCGAGGAAATCACCGCCTCGCGCCGCTCGTCCAACTCGCGCATATAGCGCAGCCGCTCTTCGAGCGTACGAAGCTGAATATCGTCAAGCTCGCCCGTTGCTTCCTTGCGGTAACGGGCGATGAAAGGCACCGTCGAGCCGCCATCCAGCAAGGCAATCGTCGCCTCGACTTGCTCCAGTCGAACCGATAATTCATCTGCAAGCCGCCGCGCAATCGATACAGCCATTCCAAACCCTCTCACACAACCAAACCGCCCCAAACCGGGAGGGGCAGGCGTAGCAACCCCTCACCCGTTAGGCTAGGGACAAAACAAGGAGGGTTCGGAGGGCGATGGTCAGGAATGCCGATTAGGACTCGACCGGTCGAACGGTGAGCGTTCGAATGAAAATATCCCGCACCGCCCCCGGTGTTAGAAGCTCGTTCGATTGCCGAACCATCATCTCACGTAAATAATCACTATTGTCTAAATTTTCAGGACCGGCGCGGGTCGCCAGCGACGACATAATATTGATATAAAGATCTTTCAAACGCGGGCGCGATTCAAGCACAACTTTTAACGGTCCACCTTCGCGCGTTTCAATCGTGAGCTTGTAGGTCCGAATTTCTGCCGGGAAATTATTGCGAATAATGGAGATGTTGATCTCCTCCAGTTCCACAAACATTTGCCGCCCGGCCTCGCCCTCGAACTGCATTTTTTCGAGATAGCGGATCAGGTAAAAGCCGCCCGCAATGCCACCCCCGACGCAGATCAGCATCAAAAAGCTGAGGATCATCCGCAAACCGCCGCGCATCGAAGCTTCCTTTCACCCGGTCATTCTGACCGCGAACGAGACTTTAGAAATGCCGAAAGCCCGTCTGACCCAGGGGAAGCACCTGCCCCGCCCCATCGTACACCCGAACCCCGGCCCCGGCGACGCACCGCCCCACAATCGTGATCGGCACGCCACTTGCCCGCGCGGCTTCAACCAGTATAGCAGCTTTTTTTGCCGAAATCGTTAGGGCGATTTCATAATCATCGCCACCCGTGAGCAAATCGGCCAGCGATAGGCGCGTCACAGCTTTTTGGGCGGCGGACGAAAGTGGGATCGCCCCCGCCTCAAGCGCAATTCCAACGCCAGAGGTGGCGGCGATATGCCCGAGATCGGCAATCAGCCCGTCGGAAATATCGAGAGCGGCCGAGGCGGCACCGCGTAACGCTACCATCGGGGCAAGACGCGGGCTGGGTCGCCAGTAGCGTTCGGTGAGAAAAGCCGCTTCCTCGTCGGACAGCCCCCAATCGGCGGCAAGCCCCGGTTCGCGTAATAGTTTGAGCCCCAGAAAAGCATCGCCAATCGTGCCGGTAACGGCGACCAAGTCACCGATTTCTGCGCCCTTGCGGCGAATGGCCTGCCCAATGGGGATTGTGCCGAAGACGGTAACGGAAAAGCTAAGCGCCCCCGGTGTTTTCACCGTATCGCCGCCCGCAAGCTTTATTCCCAGCGCCGCCTGCTCGGCGGCAAGGCCCTGGCTGAAGCGGGCCAACCAGGCGCTATCAATGGCGGCGGTCCAGAATGTTGCCAGCGTGTAGGCCAGCGGCTCCGCCCCCATGGCGGCGAGATCGGAGACCGAGCAGCGTAGGATTTTTGCCGCAACCAGCTCCGGATCGGCGTCGGCCAAAAAATGGACGCCCTCGATTTGGGCATCGGTGGAAGCGACAAGCGCACGCCCCGCCCCAGGATCAAGAACCGCCGCGTCGTCGGTTAGCCCAAATGCGCCCGGAAACCCAGCGGCGAGCGGGGCAAAATAACGGGCGATCCGGTCGAACTCGCCCTCCCCGCTCATCCCCAAGCCTGTCCTAAAACTCGGCGTCGCGGAGCGTGCGCGCCACTTTGTCCAAGAGCCCGTTGACCATCCCCGGCTCCTTACCGCCAAAGAAAGCATGGGCCACATCGACATACTCGGTAATGACGACGCGGGCCGGAACGTCCGGCATTACCATCAACTCGGCAATACCAACCCGCAGAATGGCACGCAATACCGGATCGATGCGCTCGATCGTCCAGCCTTCCGACAGATTGGCCGAGATGATTGCGTCAAGTTCGGGCAGTCGTTCGGCGGCGGCATCCACCAACTGCGCGAACAGGATTTCATCGGTATTCGGCTCCAGGTAATTCTGGCGGAAATCCAGAATCAGCCGCGCGGGCGTCACCTTATTGAAATCCTGCTGAAACAGCGCTTGCGCGGCGGCAATACGCGCCAATTGGCGCGGCGTGGGGCCAGGCGTTTTTTGGCCTTGGGCTTTTTGTTTTTTCTCGGTCATTGCGATTAGCTAACCCGGAACTGGCGACGAAGCTCGACCATCCGCAGCACGGCGCGGGCGACTTCGCCCCCCTTGTCCTTACGGTCGCGGCGTGCGCGCGCCCAGGCTTGATCGTCGTTCTCGACCGTCAACACGCCAAAGCCGACGGCGGCGCCGTGGCGCAAGGCGATATCCTGCATACCGCGCGCACTTTCGGCGCAGACATAATCATAATGGGTGGTTTCGCCGCGAATGACGCAGCCGAGCCCCAAGAACCCGTCAAACGCCTTTGGTAGCGTCCCGGCTTTACCCGCGCGCACGGCGAATTCAACCGCCGCCGGAATTTCGAAGGCCCCCGGCACGCTCAGGCGCTCGAAGGTCGCTCCGGCTTCCGTGAGCGCGGCAATTGCCCCTGCGGCCAGTTCGTCGGCGATATCTTCGTAGAACCGGGCTTCGACAATTAGAATATGGGGCTGACTCATGCGACCGATCCAAAGGTTAGGCGGGGGTAAGGGGGCGATGACCTACGATTGTTAGACCGTAGCCGTCAAGTCCAACGATGGTTTTCGGCGCATTGGTGAGCAATTCCATCTCCTGCACGCCCAAATCGAGCAGAATTTGCGCGCCAACGCCATAGTCGCGCAACTGGCTGCCCTGCTTGCTGGGATCAAGCCGCAGACGATCCGATAGGCTTGTCGCGCTGGGTTCGCGGATGAGCACGATCACGCCGCGCCCAATCTCGCCAATCGCCCGCATTGCCGCCTGCAAGTCACCGGAATGGGTGGAGCGGCTATCGCCCAGCACGTCATCGAGAATCGACATCGCGTGCATGCGCACCGGCACCGGCCCGCCTTGGGTTATATCCCCTTTTACCAGCGCAATATGCTCGGCATAGGCCACCGTGTTGCGATAAACGATAAGGCGGAAACTGCCGCCGTGGATCGATTCGAACGCGGTTTCCGTTACCGGCTGCACCAGCTTCTCACGGCGGCGGCGCCACTCGATCAGATCGGCAATGGTGCCGACCTTGAGGCCGTGGGTCTGGGCAAATTTGACCAGATCCGGCATGCGCGCCATCGTGCCGTCGTCGTTCATGATCTCGCAGATCACGCCAGCGGGCGAGCGACCCGCAAGGCGCGCGATATCCACCGCCGCTTCCGTATGGCCGACGCGCACCAGCACGCCGCCGTCGCGCGCGACCAGCGGGAAAACGTGACCAGGGGTGACGATATCCTCACGGCCCTTGGCGGGGTCGATGGCGGTTGCCACCGTCAGCGCCCGGTCCGCCGCCGAAATGCCGGTGGACACGCCCTCACGCGCTTCGATAGAGACCGTGAACGCCGTTTGATGCCGCGTGCCGTTCTGCTGCGCCATCAGTGGCAGGCCAAGCTCTTCGACGCGCTTGCGGTTCATGGCAAGGCAGATGAGGCCGCGCCCATAGCGGGCCATGAAGTTGATCGCTTCCGGTGTCGCAGCATCGGCGGGGATCACGAGATCGCCCTCGTTTTCGCGGTCTTCGTCATCAACCAGGATGAACATACGCCCCTGGCGCGCATCCTCGATCAACTCGTCGATAGACGAGACAATTTCGAGATCATGAACTTTGCGCATTCCTACGCTCCTGCCGTTTCCATCAGCCGGGCCATATAGCGCGCCAGCATATCGATTTCGAAATTTACCGCATCGCCGACCGCCAAAGCGCCGAGCGTGGTATGGACCGCCGTATGCGGGATGATATTCACCGAAAACTCGGACTTGGCGAGCCCCGATCCCGCCGTCGCCCCCACCTCGTTCACCGTAAGCGACACGCCGTCGAGCGTAATCGAGCCTTTCGGCGCAACGAAACGGTGGAAGGGTTTCGGCAGGGCGAAGGTCAGGCGCAGGCTGCCTGCGACGTTCTCGCGCCCCGCCAAATGACCGACGCCGTCAACATGGCCGGAGACATAATGGCCGCCAAGCTCGTCCCCAGCCTTCAGCGCCCGCTCCAGGTTGAGTTTTCGGCCAACCTGCCAGGAACCAAGCGTCGTTTTCGACAGTGACTCGTCCGAAACCTCCACGGCAAACCAGCGCTCGCCCTGTTCGATCACGGTCATACACGCGCCCGATAGCGCGATAGACGCGCCGAGGGCGACGCCAACCAGCGGCTGCGGGCTGTCGATTTCAAAGCGCGTATCGCCCCCCGCCTTCCGGCTTAGGCTACGCACGGTGCCGATATCGGTGATGATGCCTGTAAACATGGCCTGACCCTAACGCTCGACCGTGAAGCTTTCCAGCAAATCCTCGCCGAGAAACAGAGTGTCTACCCGGCGGAAACGACGAGCCAGATCGGGCGTATCGACGCCATAGGCGGCAATCGCCGGAATCCCATCGCCCCCGATCACCGAGGGCGCGCGAAACCAGTGCAGCGCATCGATAAGATCGGCCCCCAGTAAGCCCGCGATTAACCGCCCGCCGCCTTCGACTAATAGCCGCGTTAACCCCATCTCGCCCAGAATGGCAAGCGCATTGGGCAGGTCCATCTGACCGTCGTGAATCGGTACGGTGAAAACCCGCACGCCCGCGTCCTTCAACGCCCGCTGACGGTCCCTATCCGAATCTTGCCGCGTCAGCACCCAAGTGGGATGCCAGGAGGCCGTGCGCACCATCTGCGAGGTGAGTGGTAACGACAGCCGCCCGTCGATAATCACCCGCACCGGCGAGCGATGGCCGAGCCCTGGCAAGCGGCAATCGAGCGTCGGATCGTCCATCAGGGCCGTCGCGCCGCCCACGGCAATCGCGTCATTCTCGGCGCGCAAGCGATGCCCGAAGGCGCGCGCCTGGGGCCCGGTGATCCAGCGCGAGGCCCCAGTATGCGCGGCAATACGGCCATCGAGCGAGGTTGCAATTTTCACCGTCACCAGCGGACGCCCAAGCGTTACGCGCAGCAAAAACCCTGCCGCCACGGCCTGCGCTTCTTCCGCCATTACCCCGAGATCGACCTGAATACCGCCCGCGCGCATCCGGGCGATACCCTGGCCGCAGGTGCGCGGGTCAGGGTCTTCCATCGCGATCACGGCCCGCGCAACGCCCGCCTCGACCAGCGCATCGCAGCACGGCCCCGCTCGTCCATGATGGGCGCAAGGCTCCAGCGTCACATAAGCCGTTGCCCCCCGTGCGGCGTCGCCCGCTTGGGTCAGCGCATGAATTTCGGCATGGGGCCGACCGCCCGCTTGGGTCCAGCCTTGGGCGATTATCGCCCCGTCTTTGACCAAGAGGCACCCGACGGAGACGGACGGCCACACTTGCCCCCACCCCCGGCGCGCAAGGCGCAGGGCGAGAGTCATGAAGCGTTCATCCGCCGCGTGTTCAGGCCCACGGGCAGTCGCCCGGCTACTCACGCGCGTCGACATTCAACCGATCAACGAGATCTTCAAAGTCTTTGACCTCGTGGAAGTTTTTATAGACGGAGGCAAAGCGCACGTAGGCGACGGGATCGAGATTGTACAGGGCTTCCATCACCTGCTCCCCGACCTTATCAGACGCGATTTCGGGCTCGCCCTGGCTTTCAAGCCGCCGGACGATGCCGTTCACCATCTGCTCGATCCGCTCGGCATCCACGGGGCGTTTGCGGCAGGCGATTTGGATTGAGCGGGCGAGCTTATCGCGATCAAAGGGGACGCGCTTACCATTCTTCTTGACCACGGTGAGTTCGCGCAACTGCACGCGCTCGAAGGTGGTGAAACGCGAGCCACAGGCCGCGCAGAACCGACGCCGCCGAATGGCGCTATTATCGTCGGTCGGCCGCGAGTCTTTGACTTGCGTATCGTCGTTTCCACAGAAGGGGCAGCGCATCGCCCTAGATCACCCTCTCAACAAGCTTACGGGTAAATCGGGAAGCTGCGGCACAGGGCTTCCACTTGGGCCCGCACCTGGGCTTCAACGCCCGCATTACCGTCCGGCCCATTGGCGACCAGACCGTCCAACACATCGCCGATCAATTGGCCAACCTGCTGGAACTCCGCCACACCGAAGCCGCGCGTGGTGCCCGCAGGCGTTCCGAGGCGGACGCCCGAGGTAATCATCGGCTTTTCCGGATCGAACGGGATGCCGTTCTTATTGCAGGTGATGCCTGCCGCTTCCAGGTGATGCTCGACCACCTTCCCCGTCAGGCCTTTGGGGCGCAGGTCGACCAGAACAACATGACTGTCGGTGCCGCCCGAGACAATGTTGACGCCGCGTGACAGCAACACTTCCGACAAAGCCCGCGCATTGTCGATCACCAATTGGGCGTAGGCTTTGAACTCCGGCTGCAGGGCTTCGCCGAAGGCAACCGCTTTGGCCGCTATCACATGCATCAGCGGGCCGCCCTGAAGGCCGGGGAAGACCGCCGAGTTGATCTTCTTGCCCAGATCGGCATCGGTCGAGAGGATCATACCGCCGCGCGGGCCGCGCAGGGTTTTATGGGTCGTCGTCGTCACCACATGGGCGTGCGGCACCGGGTTCGGATAGGCACCGCCCGCAACAAGACCGGCGAAATGGGCCATATCGACCATCAAATACGCGCCGACCTTATCGGCAATCGCGCGCATCCGGGCAAAATCGATGACGCGCGGATAGGCCGAACCACCGCCGATAATGATCTTCGGCTTATGGGTCGTGGCCAAATCTTCCATTTCATCATAGTCGATGAGTTGGTCTTGCTGGCGCACCTTATAGCCAATCGGCTTGAACCATTTGCCCGACTGATTGGCGGGCGCGCCGTGGGTAAGATGGCCACCGCAGGCGAGATCCATGCCCAAGAACGTATCGCCCGGCTGCATCAGCGCGAAGAATACCGCCTGATTGGCCTGCGCGCCCGAGTGGGGCTGCACATTGGCATAGGTCGCACCGAAAAGCTGGCAAGCGCGCTCGATGGCGATTTGCTCGGCAACATCGACGAACTCGCAACCGCCGTAATAGCGACGCCCCGGATAGCCTTCGGCATATTTATTGGTCAGCACCGAGCCCTGGGCTTCCAAAACCGCGCGGGAGACGATGTTTTCCGAGGCAATCAGTTCGATTTGATCGCGCTGGCGGTGCAGTTCCTGCTGAACCGATTGATTAACCGCAGGATCGGCATCAGCCAAGGAACGGGTGAAAAATCCAGTTGCTACGCTCATCTCAGCACCTCACACCAGCAAAAAACGTCACAATTCCGAAAAAGAGACGGGGCGGCTTAACCGAGCTTCGCCACCCGCCGGGCGTGGCGTTCGCCGCCATCAAACCCCGTTGTTAGAAACTGTTTTACCGCATCCGCCGCCAAGTCCGGCCCGATCAGGCGCGCACCGAGCGCGATGACATTGGCGTTGTTGTGCTCACGGGCAAGCCGCGCCGACAGCGAGTCAGCGACGAGCGCGGCCCGAATATGGGCATGGCGGTTGGCGGCAATCGAAATGCCGATGCCGCTGCCACAGATCAGCACACCCACGTTTGCCGGTCCGGATTTCAGCGCGTCGGCAAGCTTATCGGCGTAATCCGGATAATCGACCGACTCGCCTGCCGGGGGACCGAGATCGAGAATTGAGTAACCCCACCCCCGCACCAAGTTGCAAAGATGCAACCGCAAATCAACCCCAGCATGATCACTCGCAAAAACAACGGTCGAAAGCGGCGTCGGGCGGGTTTCCATCGGGCGGATATCCATCGGTCGGCACCCCTATCCAAACGCAGTTCCGGCGGCGCAAACCCGCCGATCAGCACTTGTTGCAGGGGCAACACTTGAGAAGAGGCGCGACCATAACATATGGGTCGGGAAGGTCAAACGCTGCCGCCCCCCGGATGATGCAAGGGTGCCATCCCTCGGCCCCGATCCCATCCTAAATTACGCCTCGACAGTTGTTTGTGTGAAATTTACTCATAGACCCGCGTTACGGTATTTTCATGAAACCTGATATGATTTTTGTAGAAAGATGATTAGGCCCACTCTATAATAAACTCACCTTAGAAATTGTAACCTATGGCGATATCTCACCGATGAGCGAAGAAACGAATACCATTGCATTGCCGCAAACTATCCTATTAGACCTGACGACTCAGGTGGTTGCAGCTTATGTTGGTCGGAATGATGTTCCCCCCAGTCAGATCACCGATCTGATCCACACGGTGTTTGCGACGCTGAAGGATATTTCGATCGATAAGCCGATTGAAGTGGTCGAGCCGCAGAAACCCGCTGTTCCGATCAAACGGTCGATATTTCCAGACTATATCATTTGTTTGGAAGACGGCAAAAAGCTGAAAATGCTCAAGCGTCATTTGCGGACGGCCTACAACCTAACGCCCGATGACTATCGCGCCAAATGGGGGCTTCCCGCCGACTACCCGATGGTTGCGCCCAACTACGCCGAGCAGCGGTCGCAATTTGCCAAGCAGATCGGCTTAGGCCGTACAGGACTTGCCGATGTTACGCGCGGGCGCCGGAAGAAAATTTCGGCCTAAGCGAACATCGTAGCGCTACGGGGATAACGCGGCACCGGGGGTGCCGCGTTTATTATCAGTAGCCTACAAATTCTCTAATAATTCGCAAGATCGCCGAGAAAATTTACCGGCGACCGTTAGAGCGAAAAACCACTGGCCCGTGACCGGATCGCCGTCGCGAGCATGCGTTGCAGCTTATTGCACGCCTGTCGGCTCAGAATCGCATCCGCCGCTGCCGCCGGGCCGACTATCGAAGCCTCTTGCCCCGTGCGCGGGTCCACCGCCGTGGCTTTGGCGTAGCTGCCTTGGCGAATGATCTCGATGAGAAAGCGCTCCGACTGTCCGGTCATGGCAAAGGGTTCCGCAGGTTAAGGGTCGATCGTGCAGACAAGGGTTTTCTGAACCGCCTTTAGAACGGGTTCATCCATATAACGCCCGCCGCAGCGCTGCGAATAATCGGCCACGCGCGCATTATAGGCCGCAGTTTGCGTTTGCAGGCCGGGATAGACATCCTGCTCCAGCCGCGCCTCATCGTCATCGCGTTTTTCCATTTGGGCGCGAAAAGCGTCAACCGCCGTTGGATCGTTTACATTCACCGTTGGCCGCTTCGTGTTCAAAGCCGTTGTTTGGTCGGCGATCGATTTGCGCAGGGCCTCGTAGGTCGCGCGCACCGCCCCTAACTCCCCTTCACGCTTCAAGACGGACTGATTGAGGCAGAGGCAGGTCGCAATCTCGCGCGGATCCGTCATCAGCGTTCCCGCCGGTGATTGGGCGAGCGCGGGCGCTGCTATCCCCAGCAGCACGACAACGAAACCCGTCTGAAAAATACCCTTAGCGCGCATTCTTATGCTCCCACCGTGTCGTCCGTAGAATCCGATTTTGCCGAGCATTATTCAATTGCGAATGCGGCACGACAAAGGCACTTTGCGCCCACACCCTTGCCGCTTCCTTTTGCAGCGTCCTCGAAGAAGATTTGCTGCCCCGCGAGGTGCTTCATGCTGACCCTGTTCCTCTCTGCCGATGCCGCAACCCAGCGGCTTCCCTTGGGCGAGTTACCGACCCATCTGCCACCCGCCATGTGGTACGATCTGCTGGAGCCGACGACCGCTGAAATCCACGCGGTTCAGCGCAGCCTGGGTATCGAGCTTCCCAGCCGCGAAGAGATGCAGGAAATTGAAGTCTCCAGCCGCCTCTACGAGGAGGACGGCGCGCTGTTCATGACCGTTTCGATCATGTCGAAATTCGATAGTGGCCGGCCTGAAACCAATGCCGTTACCTTCGTGCTGACGCCGAAAGCGCTTGTGACCGTGCGCTATGCCGACCCGCTGCCCTTCATCCAATTCGCCAACCGGGTGCAGCGCAACCCCGCCCAATGGGCGGGCTCCGATACGGTCTGGACCGGGCTGCTGGAAACCCTAGTGGACCGGGTTGCAGACGTGCTGGAACGTATCTCAGCCGATCTGGAGCGCACGGGGCAGCGGGTGTTCGACAGTAAGGACGCGAAGGGCCGGACCGGCGTTGCGCTTGAGGAGGCATTATCGAAAATCGGCCGCTCCGGGCAAATGGTCTCGGGTATTTCGGAAAGCTTGATGACGCTCAACCGCGCCATTGCCTATGCGGGTAATATCGGCGGCAGTTGGCTCAGCAAGGACGCGCGCAATACGGTGAAGATGCTCACCCGCGATATTAAATCGTTGCACGATCACGCGGGCTTCCTGTCGCAGAAAGTCAACTTCCTGCTCGATGCCACCTTGGGCCTCATCAATATCGAACAGAATTCTATCATCAAAATCTTTACCGTCGCCTCGGTGGCCTTTCTGCCGCCGACGCTAATTGCCAGCATCTACGGGATGAATTTCGAGATTCAACCCGAATTGAAATGGGATTTCGGCTATCCGATGGCGATTATACTGATGATCCTGTCGGCCCTCGGCCCGTATCTCTATTTCAAGCGCAAGGGCTGGATTTAAGGCTTTCGGATGCTTCCCGTTGCCTGAAAAGCCGCGAGCGTCGCGTGGAGTAAATCCGCGCGCCGTAACGGCACTTGAGGCGGCAGATAGGACAGGCCGTAACGTAAGAATGCCCCGAGCGGAGCCGCTTGCTGCGCTTCCCGCCGCAACCATTTAAGCGCGCGGCCTGTTGCCCGGTTGAGGGCGAGGCGCTGCAACGCCGCGGGTATCTCCGGGTGATCTTCGACCAGATAGGCGAGCGCCGCATTGAAATCGTGGAACATCTGGCGCTTCTGGCTTAGCATAATGCGGCTTTCGTCCGTCGCGGGGCCTTGCCAGACGGGCCGATCGGTCAGCAGCACGCGGCCCGCGTGGCAGGCACGTAACGATAGCGAATAATCATGCACCCACACGCGCGCATCGCACCCGCCGAAGCTGCGGGCGAACTCGGTGCGAATCAGCGTGCCGCTCATATTGGACGGCGCGTGGCGGATCATCGCCTGCAACGCCTCCTCCGGGCGAACAATCCACGTTGCCGCCGGAATTTCGGGCGGAAAAACCGGCGCGGCTCCGGTATAGAAACCGCCTTGGCCGATCACAGCGTCGGCCCGATAGGCCTTCATATCCTCCAGCAGGGTGATCGTCGCCGTCGGGGCCAACAAATCATCGCCATCAAGCAGGTGACAGAGCGGAAAACGCGCCGCCGCAAGCCCGGCATTGATCGCTTGGCCCGGCCCGTGATCCGCGACATGGACCACCCGCAACCGCGCATCCTGCGCCGCTTCGGCCTCGGCATAGGCCCCCACCCCATCGGGCGAGGCGGGATCGACCACGATAATCTCATAGGTTTCGAGCCCCTGCTGGGCGCGAATCGCGGCGAGAACGGCAGGGAGATGGGCACGCTTGCCGAAGGCGTTGATGACGTAGGAGATCATGGAGCGGCGTTATCATGATACCGTAAGCCATTCAAGGCGCTCGCCCCCCGAATATCAAATAAAAAGGGGCCGCCGAAGCCGCCCCTTTCCACCGCAATCGATACCCGACCGGCTTATTTCTTCGGCAGATCGCCCGAAACGCCCTGAACGTACCAATCCATCGACAGGATGTCCTTATCCGTCGCCGTCTTGCCCGCCGCAACCCGCTCCTTACCGTCCTTATCGAGGATCGGGCCGGTGAACGGGTGACGCTTGCCTGCGATAATATCCTTGCGCGCGGTTTCGGCCAACTCGACCACATCCTTCGGCAGAACCGGGCTATAGGGGGCCAGCGCCACCATGCCCGTTTCGAACCCTTCCCAAACGTCGCCCGACTTCCACGTCTTATCCATCACCGCCTTGGTGCGGGCGACATAGTAATTGTCCCAATTATCGACGATTGCGGTCAGATGCGCCTTGGGGCCGAATTTGGTCATGTCGGAAGCCTGACCGAAGGCATAAACGCCCCGCTCTTCGGCGACCTGGATCGGGGCCGGGCTATCGGTGTGCTGGGTTAGAATATCCGCGCCTTGATCGAGCAGCGCTTTGGCCGCCGCAGCTTCCTTACCCGGATCGTACCAGGAATTCACGTAGATCACTTTCACCTGCGCATCGGGGCGCACCGACTTCAGCGCCAGGGTGAAGGCATTGATGCCGCTGACCACTTCGGGAATTGGCACGGAGGCGATGTAACCGACCACGCCGGTTTTCGTCATCTTACCGGCAATCAGGCCGATCACGGTGCGGCCTTCGTGGAACTTCGCGGCATAAGTCGCGAGGTTGGCTGACCGCTTGAAGCCCGTCGCGTGCTCGAAGAACACCTTCGGATTGCGCGCGGCCACCTTCAGCGTCGGCTCCATATAGCCAAAGCTGGTGGTGAAAATCAGATTGTTGCCCTTGGCGGCAAGTTGCTGAATAACGCGCTCGGCATCGGCCCCTTCCGGCACGCTTTCCACATAGGTGGTTTCGACCTTGCCGGGGAAGGCTTTTTCGATGGCCAAACGGCCTTCGTTATGGCGGTAACTCCAGCCATGATCGCCAATCGGGCCGACGTAGACAAAGGCCACTTTGGTCTTGGCATCGGCGGCAAAAGTTGTGCCTGCGGTCAGGCCGAGGGCGGCAACCGCGCCAACGAGGAGAGCTTTAAGAGTTCGGGAAGTCACGGGGAATACTCCTTCCGCGAGGTTAACGATCGGGGTGAAAACTTTTGCCCAGGGCCGCAGGCGCATTCAGCTTGATTCGCACCGCATCGCGCGACATCAGCACCAGCACCAGCACCGTGGCCAAATAAGGAAGCATTGAGAGGAACTGCGACGGGATCGGCACGCCCAAACCTTGCAGATGCAGTTGCGCCAGAGTCATCGCGCCGAACAGATAGGCCCCCGCCAGCACGCGCAACGGCCGCCAAGTGCCGAACACCACCAGCGCCAGCGCAATCCAGCCGCGTCCCGAGGTCATATTCTCGGCCCACATCGGCGTATAGGCCAGCGACAAGTAAGCACCGCCGAGCCCGGAGAGCGCCCCGCCGCTCAGAATCGCCACCAGTTGCACGCGCCGCACCGACAGGCCGAGGCCATGCGCCACCTGGGGCGATTCGCCGACCGCCCGCAAGGTCAGCCCAAGCCGCGTGCGGGTGATGATCCGATGGGCGAGAAACGTCAGCGCGAGCGAGAGATAGACGAGCAGATCATGCCCGAACAGCAGCGGTCCGATCACCGGCAAATCGCTGATGCCGGGAATCGATAAGACCGGCAAGCGTGGAATTGGTTGCCCGACCAAATTCTTGCCGATCAAGGCCGATAGCCCCAAACCGAAGAGGGTTAAGGCGAGGCCGGTCGCGACTTGATTGGTCAGCAGCACGAGCACGAGAACCGCGAACAGCGCCGACAGCACGACGCCCGCCAACGCCCCGGCGATGACGCCAAAATAGGCATTGCCCGATTGATGGGCAACGGCGAAGGCGCACACCGCGCCAACCAGCATCATGCCTTCGACGCCCAAATTCAGAACGCCCGACTTTTCGGTAATGAGTTCTCCCAGGGCCGCGAGCAGCAAAGGGGTCGAGGCCATCATCACGGCCACCAGAATCGATGCGGCAATATCCATTCCTGCGCCTACCCCTCCCCCCGCCTTACAAACGACGAATGCGATAGGCGAGAAGCACGTCGCAGGCCAACACGAAGAACAGTAACAAACCCTGAAACACGGTTCCCACCGAGGCCGAGAGCTTCAGCGTTACCTGCGCCGCCTCTGATCCGATATAGGACAGAGCCAGCAACAGCGCCGCCGCGCAGATGCCGAAGGGGTTCAACCGCCCGAGGAAGGCAACGATGATGGCCGTGAACCCATAGCCGGGCGAGACGGTGGGCATAAGTTGGCCAATCGGTCCCGCCACTTCCAGCATCCCCGCGAGCCCGGCACAGCCGCCGCCGATTAGAAGGCAGGTCCAAACGACGCCCGGCGCGGAAAACCCGGCAAAGCGTGCCGCCGCCGGCGCAAGCCCGCTCGCCATCAGCTTATAGCCGAGCAGCGAGCGCGTCAGCACCGCCTGCGCCGCCACCGCTGCAAGGATCACGACCAACAGGCCCCAATGCAGCCGGAACCCCTCCAGAATCGGCGGCATCAGCGCGTCGGCATCAAAGGGGCGGCTCTGCGGGAAGTTGAACCCATCCGGGTCGCGCCACGGGCCGGTCACAAGATAACCCAAGAAAAGCTGCGCTACATAGGTGAGCATCAGGCTGGTCAGAATTTCATTCGCGTTGAAGCGCGTCCGCAGCAGCGCCGGAATCGCCGCATAGGCGATGCCACCACCAAGCCCCGCCAGCGCCATGATCGGCAAGGTCCACCAGCCGCCACTACTCCAGAAGGCGAGCGCCACGCCGCCCGCGCAAATCGCGCCAACGGTAAGCTGTCCCTCCGCCCCAATATTCCAAACATTCGCCCGAAACCCGAGCGACAGGCCAAGGGCAATCAGCGCCAAGGGAATCGCCTTAACGCCCAACTCGGTCCAACCGTAGAGGTCCGAAATCGGTTCGATGAAAAAGCCGTAGAGCGCGGTGAGCGGATCGACGCCCAGCAACGCAAACAGCCCCGCCCCGCTCAGAACCGTCAACGCCAGCGCCAACAGCGGCGTTGTATAGACCAGCCAGCGCGGCGTTTCCGTCCGGGCTTCCAGACGCAGGCCGAACCCGCGCTTTGCCGATACAACGGCGGCTTCAGGCGGCATCCGCCACGCCTCCCATCATCAATCCCACTGTCTCCTGGCTGAGGTCCGCCGTTGGGATTGCAAGACTGAGGCCACCATGAAACAGCGCCGCCATTCGGTCGCAGAGGGTGAAAAGTTCGTCGAGGTCTTGGCTGATGACCAGCACCGCCGTCCCCGCCTCCGCCAGCGCCAACAGCGCACGATGAATCGCCGCCGCCGCACCGGCATCGACGCCCCAGGTCGGGGCTGCAACGATCAGAACTTTCGGATTGGCCAGGATTTCCCGGCCCATAATGAATTTCTGTAAGTTCCCGCCCGAGAGCCGCCGGGCGAGGCTGCCCGCCTTTGGCGGCATCACCCGATAGTCGGCGATGATCTTTTCGGCAAAAGCCCTCATCGCGCCGCGCTTCAGCCACCCGCCTGTAACCAACTCGGGCCGCTGCCAGCCGGACAGAATACTATTCGCCGTCAAATCGAGATCGGGCACCGCCGAGCGGCCCAAGCGTTCTTCCGGCACATAGGAGAGACCCGCCGAACGCCGCGCCGCCACCGGCAGTGCGCCAATCGGCTGACTATCCAGCCGGATCACATCGGGCGCGACTAGCACTTCGCCGCCCAAAGCCGCCAAAAGTTCGGACTGGCCGCTGCCCGCAAGCCCCGCCACGCCGAGAATTTCCCCAGCGCGCAAGGAAAAGCTGATATTTTTAAGATCGATCCCCAAAGGATCGTCGGCCTTGCGCGAGAGATTCTGTACCGAAAACCGCACTGGCGCATCGGCTTTAAGATGCGTCGCGCGGCGAGTTGGTCGGTCGACCTTACCCACCATTTTTTCCGCCATCATCGCCGGGGAGGTGGTCCGCGGATCGCAGCTATCCACCACTTTACCCGCGCGCAGAATTGTCGCCCGATCACACAGCGCCTGAATTTCCGGCAGCTTGTGCGAGATATAGAGAATGGTCCGCCCCTCGGACACCAGCCGCCGCAGCGTGACGAAGAGGGCATCGGCTTCCTGGGGGGTGAGCACCGAGGTCGGCTCGTCGAGAATCAGCAGGCGTGGGTCTTGCAGTAGGCAGCGAATGATTTCGACGCGCTGGCGCTCGCCGCTGGAGAGGGCATGCACCGCCCGGTTGGGATCGAGCGCAAGCCCATAGCGTTTGGAGAGTTCCAGGATTTCATCGGCCAAACTCGCGCCGACCCGCCCTTCCGGGAGCGCGAGAGCGATGTTTTCCGTCACCGTCAGGGTTTCGAACAGAGCAAAATGCTGGAACACCATGCCGACGCCCGCCGCCCGCGCCGCTGCCGGATCGGTGAAGGCAACCGACGCGCCTTCCCACTGGATGGTGCCCTCATCGGCCTGGAGCAAACCGTAGATGATCTTCATCAGGGTGCTTTTGCCCGCGCCATTCTCACCGAGCAGCGCGTGGATTTCCCCCGGCATCAGCGTGAGATCGACACCATCGACGGCGCGAACACCGGGAAAATGCTTCTTGATTCCGCGCACGATCAACCGTGGCGTTCCCGGCGTTTGGTTCACCCGTGTCTGGCTGTCCGTCACCCCTACCCCCGCGCCCGATTGTTACGGTTTAGCGTGGCACGAGATGGGAGCCAGAATCAACGGGGGTTAAGCGGGGTTTTCGGCGGTGCGAGAAGGATCGAGACGAAATGTCGCCGCGAAGGCATTTGCGCCCGAGGGTGTGAAGCGCACCACCCGCCCCGACTCCCGCCTCGCCCAGCCTTTTGCCATGATGAAGCCGAGGGTTTCGGCCCCCAACGCCCCGCCGAGATGAGCGCGGCGTTCGCTCCAATCCAGGCAATGACGGCACAGGGGCCGCCGACCACGCCCCAACGTCGGCAGATCGAAGCCAAGCCCGGCAAAAAAGCCCCGCCCTGGCTCGGTTAAGGTCGGCGTATCAAGCGCGGTTAGAAAGCCTTGCTGAACCAACCCATCGAACAGCGCCACGCCTTTTTCCCCGGCAAGATGATCGTAGCAAACGCGCGCTTCGCGCAAAGCCGGGTCTTTTGGCCCCGTGCGGGTGCGCGTCGCCCCGGTGCGCTGGGCGAGCCCCATCAGCCCTTCGAGCACGTCGGCCACGTCTGGCCCGGAGAGGCGGAAGTAGCGATGCCGCCCCTGTTTCGCCGCCGCCAATAATCCGGCACTCTCAAGTTTTCCGAGATGTTCGCTTGCGGTCGGTAGGGCAATCCCCGCCGCCTGCGCTAGTTCCGAGACGGTGAGCGCGCGGCCATCCATCAGCGCCGTCAGCATATTGGCGCGGGCGGGGTCGCCGATCAGGGCGGCGAGCGGGGCGATGGTCGGGCCTTCTTTCATACTTCGGTTATAGCCGAAGCATAAAGACCGCTCAAGCCGCTAAAATCGCCCCATCAACAAGGAGATGATGATGACCGCCGACACGAAAATCGCCTGCTTCATTCGCTATGAAATCGATCCGTTTAAAGTGGAAGCCTTCCAGCATTACGCCCAGGTTTGGGGTCAGGCGATTCCCGCCTGTGGGGCCGATCTCTTCGGCTATTTCGCCCCCTATGAGGGCTCCGCCACCACCGCCTATGGTGTCTATACGCTGCCGAACCTCGCCGCCTACGAGGCCTATCGCGCCCGCCTGCGCGACAGCGCCTTGGGCCGCGAAAACTATCAGTTCGCCAAACGCGAGCAGTTCATTCGCCGCGAGGACCGGATTTTCCTGCGCCTCGCTTCCACGCCGCACGCGGGCCTGATTACACCATGATCGCGGTGATTTTCGAAGTTTGGCCCGCCGAGGGCCAAACCGCAACCTATCTCGATACGGCGGCCCAGTTGAAGGAGGAGCTGCTTGGAATCGACGGGTTTATCTCGATCGAGCGGTTCGAAAGCCTCACCACGCCGGGCAAACTCCTCTCGCTCTCCTTCTGGCGCGATGAAGCCGCCGTGCTCGACTGGCGCAATCGCCCGGCGCATCGAAACGCGCAAACCCTCGGGCGCGGCGGGGTTTTTCAGAACTACCGCCTGCGGATTGCGAGCGTCGTACGGGATTACGGGTTTGAAGACCGCAAGGAAGCGCCTGAGGATAGTCGGGCGGTGCATTCAGCCTAAAAGATGTTGGGGACGCTGTCCCCAACGCCCCTGCCAAAGAGCGCGCCCTTTGGAAGCCGATTACTGGAACCGATGCAGCACGTAGGTCGGCTGCGCCTGTTCCTGGGCCATGAGTTTTCCCAGCGCCGCCTCGTCGAACCAACCATCCGATTCCAGCATCAGCGCTTCGCCGTGGACGCCGCTGGTAATCAGGACCGAGTCGATTCCCGCGCCATTCGCGCCTTTTATATCGGTCTTCAGCCCATCGCCGATGGCAAGCACGCGGCTTTTGGGAATGCCGTCGAGCAGACCAAGGCAGGTCGCATAAACGCCGGGGAAGGGCTTGCCGTGGTAGCGCACCGTACCGCCCTGGTTTTCATAGAAAGCCGCCAGCAATCCGGCGCAAACTTCCGGCCGCCCGTCCGAGACGATCCAATGGTCGGGATTGGCGCAGACCATCGGCAGGCCGCGCTCGAGCGCGTGTTCCAGCAGCGGGCGCACACTCTCCAGCGTCTGGCCGAAATCGATGCCCGCATTAATGAGGTAATCGGCCTCGGACACGTCGAACACGCGCAGGCCGGGCAGATCGACCAATAAGCCCTCGTCCTTCGGCAGGCCGATGAGATAATGTTTTGCGCCGAGCGCCTGATACCAGGGATCGGGCCGATTGCGCAGATGCTCCCAAGCATCTTGGCCGGAGGTCATCAGAAAATCCCAGTCTTGGTCGGTAAAACCAAGGTCGCGCATCTTGGCCGCGACCACCGCCGCCGGGCGTGGGGCGTTGGACAGAAGCCCCACCCGCTTGCCCGCCGCCTTCAACGCTATCAGCGTGCCCCGTGCCCACGGAAACGGCGACAGGCCATCGTGCAGCACGCCCCAAAGATCGATAATGAACCCGTCGTAGCGATCCAACACCGGCTCTAGCGCCGGAATCACCTGCACCATTAATAAATATCCCGCTTTTCTGCCGGACGCGGCAGACCAAACAAAGGCCCTTGGCCGAAATCAACGCCAAAATCGAGCAATTTGACTAATTGCGCATCCTTCTCGATACCATCGACCATAAGATCAATCGCACCATGATCGAGATTACGCCGCAAAACGCGCGGATCGGCCTGTTTCGATAGTTTTTCAATCAGGACCGGCGCCTCTACCTTCACATAGCGGAAGCCTTTATTAGACAGGTCCGAAACGAAGAGATCGAGGTTCGTCGTCTTATCCAGCACGAAGCGGAAGCCAAGCTTGCCGAGCGCGGTTAATTCCTGATCGGTGCGGGCATCCAGCCGGTAGGCGTCGTGCTGCGTGATCTGGAAATGCAAATGCCCCGCAAGATCGGTATTTTCGCGCATGAAGGCGGTAAAGTCGGAGAAGAAATCGCGGTCGCGTAAGGTTTCGCTGACGATTTCGCACACATAGCCCACTTGGCTGCGCTGGCGGCGCATGCGGCGCACGAACTGCACGCTGCGCACGAGCAGCATATTGTTGATCGTCGCCAACAAACCCGCCTGTTCGGCAATTGGAAGATAGGTTTCCGCCGGAATTTCCGTGCCTTCCTGGGTGCGGATCGCCGCCATACACTGATACAGAGCGAGGCGGCGCGAGGGCAGTTGCACGATAGGTTGCAACGAGAGGCCAACGCGATCTTCGTTCAACGCCTCGCGGACCGAATCCAGAATTAACTCTTCGTCGGTTAGGTCGCCGTAATCGTAGGCGGGTTCGGCCTGATCCTCAAACTCATCGTCATCCTGCGCGGTGAGCGGACGACTGGGGGGAGCCGCCTGTCGGCTAACCGCTGGTGCTGCAGGCCGCGCTTTAGCCGCCGATTTGGTCGAAAGCTGGCCGACCAGGGTTTTCAGCATGCGCATTTCTGCGACGACGGTTTCAAGCTCCGCCGCGCTTTCCGGCCCGGCTTCGCCTTGAGCGCGCACGGTTTCTTGCATCGAGCGCATATCGCTGCGCTGACGGATCAACACATCCTGCACGCGCTGGATTCGCTCGCCCAGCGCCTTATCCGCCGTGCGCCGCGTCAGCATTTCCTGCGCGAGCATGCCGAACAGAAACACATTCGCCCCAAGCAGCACCGATATCAGCAAGGAGGGCGGAAACCCCAATGCCTGCACAAGATCGGGCGCGCCAATCGCAACCGCCGCCGCCACCGCACCATAAGCGATGGGCGCAAAAAACTGGAGGGGACTCATGCCCGCGTCCTTGTCCAAAAGGGATACCAGGTTGGGAATTCATGGCGCAGCACGCCGTCCGGGTCCGTCACTAGGGGCAAATCGGCCACCCGTTCAACCGCTTTCACCGATAGCCGCCCGTAAAGATGGGGAAACAGCGCCCCGCGCGACGGCGAGGCTTCCCATTTCAGCACCCCGCCCCCGTGCTCGGGCGGCGGTAAGCGGTCGATGACCACTTCCAGCAGCACGAGCCCCGTTTCGCCCGCGCGGTGGCGGTCGGCGGAAGCGGTGATCTGCTCGGCGGTGGAGAAATGCAGAAAGCCGTCGCGGCGATCTTCCGCTGCGCCGTCGTACCAACCCTCGGTAAGGGCGTTCGTCCAATCGGCCGTGCGGGCCAGGTGATATATTAACTCTGCCGTCATGGCGCGCACCTTACGCGATGCGATGCTTCGGGAAAAGCCGGGAGTGTGCGGCGCGAGAAAGATGCCGTTTGGCCGCACCCTCAACGGCTTGCATCCCAACGCGGCTTCCCCTAAAAAGCGCCTTCCCTTGGGGAGTAGCCGCCGCGAACTTACGCGGGGATGCGTCAACAGGCTTGAAGGCTTCGGCTTTCATGGCGCATCCGGTCCGGGTTCGGATTGGCGAGACCAAGCGCGAGTGCCCGCCGGAACAAGAAACCGGGCGGCCGGGCAATGTCGCGCTTGTGTCCTCGTTGCCGCCCGGAACTTGGGAAGGGCTATGTTTACCACATTTTTTATCTCGACTGGGGCCGTCGCCCTGTCGGAACTGGGCGATAAGACCCAGCTTTTCGCGCTTCTGCTGGCCTTGCGCTACCGCGCGCCAGTTCGGCTGATCGCGGGAATTTTTCTGGCCACGGTTTTGAACCATCTCGCCGCCGGGTGGATCGCCGTGGAGCTTGCCGATCAACTGCCGATCTATTGGCTGCGCCTCGGCACCGGCATCGCCTGTATCGCGCTCGGTGCCTGGATGCTGCTGCCCGACAAACTGGATGAGGAGGAGGATAAGCCCTCCCGCTTCGGCCCCTTCGCAGCGGCGTTGGTTGGGTTTTTCATTCTGGAAATCGGCGATAAAACCCAGGTTGCAACCATGCTGATGGCGACCGCCTACCAGCCTTTCGCGGCGGTTATGGCCGGGTCGATCTTCGGGATGATGCTGGTCAATGCGCCGATTGTGCTGATTGGGCGGAACATTAGCCAACGCCTCCCCCTTAATGCGACGCGCATCATCTCGGCGCTGATCTTTGCGGCTATGGGCGTGGTGATGCTGCCGGTCTGGGGCTAGTCTTCCAGCTTAAGGCCATCCAACCGTTTGCTTTCGAGCGCCTGAAGCGCCTCGGTTTTCCGGCGCTCCACTTTCGTGCGCCCGAAGGCCAAACGGTTGGCCTCGGCGGCCTTAGCCTCCGCCTCCCGAGCTTTATTTTTCTTAAAGCGCTTCAGATTAACAATCTCTGCACTCATGCCCGCGATCCTGCCATCTGCCGCCAGGGGGTTCCCTTTCCCCCGTGGGGATGATTAGCTTGTGGCTAGAAATTCATCAACACAAGGGAGCTTGGCGGCATTATGCGCACGATCACCTATCTCGACGGCACTTGGTCGGAGGGGAACACGCCGCTGATGGGGGCTTCCACGCAGGCGGGCTGGCTTGGACATACAGTATTCGATGGTGCCCGCGCCTTTAGCGGTTTGATTCCCGATCTTGATTTGCACTGCGAACGGGTGATTCGCTCCGCCAAAGCAATGGCGATGGAGCCGCCGGTCACATCGGGCGAAATCTTCGAGATTGCAAAGGATGGTATCCGCCGCTTCCCGGCTGGGGCCGAACTCTACATCCGCCCAATGTTTTGGATGGAAGACGGGTTGATGGTCTTAAAGCCCGAATCCACGCGCTTCGCCTTGGTTATTCAGGAGATCCCGCTGCCGCCAGGGGAAAAAGGCTTTTCCGCTACCCTCTCCCACTTCCGCCGCCCCTCGCCGGAAATCGCCCCGACCGCCGCAAAAGCCTCCTGCCTCTATCCTCAGGCAACCCTGGCCCTGCGCGAAGCTATGCAGCGCGGTTTCGAGAATGCCGTTATGTGCGACATGATGGGCAATGTGGCGGAATTCACCGGCTCCAATATTCTGCTGGGCTTCAACGGCGAACTGCATACGCCGACGCCGAACGGCAGCCTGCTCAACGGCATCACCCGCCAGCGCGTGATTTCCCTGCTGCGCGACGCGGGCGTGACCGTCGTTGAACGCGCCATTCGCCCGCAGGAAGTCGCCGAGGCCGATGAAATCATCTCAACCGGCAATTACGCCAAAGTTCAATACATCAACCGCTATGAAGACCGCGACCTGCAACCGGGGCCTTTGTTCCGTAAAGCGCGGGAGTTGTATTTCAAGTATGCCGAAGGGCAGAAGCTAGATTAACCCGACGTAATTGGACCCACGTATCGACCAGGATTAAGCTTTCCCCCAGTCGCCTTACTCGCCAATTGGGGGAAGCCTATGTCGAAATCGCTGGGTGCTGCGCTCATGTCCCTCACTTTATTCGCCCAAGCGGCCACCGCCGCCCCGACCACGGGACGCCGGGAAAACCCCAGCCTGCCCTTGGCAAAATCAGGGGTTCTGGCGGTTGCAGGGCTTAACACCGGCGTAGGCTATGTTGCGGAAATCGCGCCGCCGGAGGATATTACGGCGATCAAACTGATGGGCGACCATCTCTTGAACCAGCCCAAGGGCAAATACACCCTCGGCCTTGCTGAATTCGAATGGCGGTATGGTACCGGGCCGAAACGCATTCACTCGCTAGTGATTTGGATCGACGGCGATTACCAGCCGGATCACCTATTACCCGGTTTCGATATTGTATCGGCGGATGTTGAATTCTGTCGCGCGATTGGTATTTCGTATATTTCCGACCTTCAGTTCACGCCGGGCCAGTTGCAAAGCCTCTTCGACGACGAAACGCCAGAAGCCTTTCCACATCATTCGCCGGAGATGCGCAAGAACCGGGGCTGGGCAGAAGTTATTATGAATGCGTGCAAGCGCCGCAATTCACCGAAATGGGCCATTATTCGCGGCGGTAACGGTATCGGCGGGCAAGATGAATGGGTGTTTCTCGGCGACTATACCCCCGATAACGCCGAAACGGGCCGCCCGGTTTGGGTGGATATCCCCAATCATCGCCGCAGCCTTCCCGTCCTCAACCGGCTTCGGGACCGGCCCTATTACCCGGTCAATAATTACGATGCTGCCCTCGCCCCAACGCCGGGCGATACCGAGGGCATGAAGGATATTTATCCGGAAAGCCGGGGGAAATAATCCCCCGCCCCCCGAACGACTTACGCCGCCAGTAATTCGCCGCGCAGGGCTTTTTCGATCAACGCAACGCTATTGTCGCGGCCATAGAGAGCGATGAAGGAGCCCATGCGCGGGCCTTGCGGCTGGCCGAGCAGCACTTCGTAGAGCGCCTTGAACCATTCGCGTAATTCGGTGAAACCATGACGTTTGCCGATTTCGAACACGAGGGTTTGGAACGCTTCCGCATCGGCCTCGACGGGCAGGGCTTTTAGCTCCGCCGCAAGATCGGCTAAAGCCGCGCTTTCGGTTTCCGTCGCGGCGCGGAAGGCTTTCGTCGGCGCAACGAAATCGCGGTAATAGGCCCCGGCATAAGTGACGAGACGGGCCAACAGCGGGTTCGATTCAGGCGTTGTTCCGGGCGCGTAACGGCTGATGAAGCCCCAGAGCACCGAATCGTCACTCCCGCCAACGACCGAGGCAAGGTTCAGCAAAATCCCGAACGTCAGCGGCACTTTCCCCGCAGGCGGAACGCCGCCGTGGATATGCCACGCCGGGTTTTCCGCCTGCTTTTCGGCGGGCTCGTTGGAAACCTTATCGAGATAGGTCAAATATTCATCGACCGCCTTCGGAATGGCATCGAAGTAAAGCCGCTTGGCCCGGCGCGGTTGCTGATACATGAACAGCGACAGACTTTCGTCCGGCGCATAGGTCAGCCAATCTTCGACCGAGAGGCCATTGCCTTTCGACTTGGAAATCTTCTCGCCGTTTTGATCCAGAAACAGTTCGTAGTTAAACCCTTCCGGCGGGGTGCCGCCCAAGGCTTTTACGATCTTACCCGCGAGTTCGACCGAGGAAATCAGATCCTTCCCGGCCATTTCGTAATCGACTTCCAGGCCGAGCCAGCGCATCGCCCAATCGGCCTTCCACTGCATTTTGCAGTGACCGCCCGTGACCGGCACTTCCACCAGCGCGTCGGTTTCGGGATCGCGGTAGCTAACCGTGCCCGCCGCCTCATCCCGCGCCACCATCGGCACTTGCAGCACGATGCCCGTGCGCGGGCAAATCGGCAGGAAGGGGCTATAGGTGGCCTGACGCTCTGCGCCCAAAGTCGGCAGAATAATCTTCATCACGGCATCGTAATGACGCAGCATTTTCAGCAGCGTTTCATCGAACGCGCCGGACTTATACATCTGGGTTGCCGACTTAAACTCGTAACTAAAGCCGAAACCATCCAGGAAGGCTTGCAGGCGCGCGTTATTATGCTCGCCAAAGCTCGGGTGCGTGCCGAACGGGTCGGGCACCTGGGTCAGCGGCTTGCCGAGAAAGCCCGCCAGCATCTCCCGATTCGGCACATTGTCCGGCACTTTGCGCAACCCGTCCATATCGTCGGAGAAGCAGAAGAGCTTGGTTGGAATGTCCGAAAGCTGCTCGAAAGCCCGGCGCACCATGCTCGTGCGCACCACTTCACCGAAGGTGCCGATATGCGGCAGGCCCGAGGGGCCGTAGCCGGTTTCGAACAGCACGTAGCCTTTTTTCGGTTTCTCGGCCCCGTACCGCGCCAGAAGTTTGCGCGCTTCCTCGAACGGCCAGGCTTTGGCAGTCAGGGCGATCTCGCGGGGCAGAGACATTTTCGAACTCTCATCCTAAGGCAAAAATCCGGCCAAAATCAGCCGGTCTGCTGTGCTAAACGGTTGCGCGGGGAAGGTCAACCATCGCCCGGTGGAGAAAGGATTGCGCCGCCCGCCGCGCCCCGCTAGGGTCGGCGCAGTTCCACAAAGGTTCCGCCTTCGAGATGAAACCCGCCCCCGCCCTGATGCTGCCCCAAGCCCCGCTGCTCGCGGTCGGCTTGCGCCGGGCCGTGCTGGTCAGCACCGATGGCGAAATCGACGAAGGCACCCTGCCGCAAATCGCCCGGCTGCTCTCGCCCGACGCCCCCCCCTACCTGTGCCACGCGCCCGCCCTGGCTAAGCGCTTAGAGATTCCCGGCCTTTGGGGCTACGACCTGTTGGAGCTTTTCGCCCTCGTCCGCCCCGCCACCTTCTGCGTGCCAACGCCGCGCGGCCTCGCCCAAGCGCTCGATCTGCCGATCCCGAAAGACCTCACCGACGCGGCGATGATCCTGCGCGACGCTGCCGCCCTGCTGCTGGCCGAACTGGCCGACGCGCGCGACGCCGAAACCCTGGCGATCCTTCAGCCGATGGCGGCGGGCGGCTGGCCCTGGGGGCGGTTTGCCGAACAGGCGCTGGCGGGCGTCACCGCCGGGCGGCGCGGCCTTGCCGTCTGGCGCGCGATTCCCGAAATCCCCGATCACCCCGCCGATGGCCCGCCCGGCCAGCAGCCCGTTCACGCGCAAGAGGCCCGCTGGCAATTAGCCTCGCTCTTGGGGGAACGCGCCGAAAGCCGCCCGAGCCAAGCTGATTACGCTTCGGCAACGGCCCTTGCCTTCCAGCCGCGCCAGCAGGAGGATCAGCCCCATATTGTGCTGGCCGAAGCCGGAACCGGCGTCGGCAAAACCTTGGGCTATTTGGCCCCCGCCAGCGTCTGGGCGCGCAAGAACGGCGGCACCGTTTGGGTTTCGACCTATACCCGCAATCTTCAGCATCAAATCGATCAAGAACTGGATCGACTCTACCCCGATCCGGTCGATAAAGCCTTAAAAGCTGTCGTCCGTAAGGGCCGGGAAAACTACCTCTGCCTGCTGAACCTGGAAGAGAACACTCAGATTGCCAATACCCGCCCCTCGGAGGCCGTCGGTGTCGGGCTCATGGCGCGCTGGGTGCTGGCGACGCGCGACGGCGACCTGTCGGGCGGCGATTTCCCCGGCTGGCTGCCCGAGCTTCTGGGCCGCGCCCGCACCCTGGGGCTGGCCGACCGGCGCGGCGAATGCATCTTCGCCGCCTGCCACCACTTCAACCGCTGCTTCGTGGAACGTTCGATCCGCCGGGCCAAACGCGCCGAAATCGTCATCGCCAATCACGCCCTCGTCATGGTGCAATCGGCCTTAGGCGGCGGTGACGATGGGGCCGTGCCGAGCCGCCTTGTGTTCGATGAAGGCCATCACCTGTTCGATGCCGCCGACAGCGCCTTTTCCGCCCATCTCTCCGGCCTCGAAGGTCAGGAAATGCGGCGCTGGCTGCTGGGAGCCGAAGGCTCCAGCCGCAGTCGCGCGCGGGGCCTCCGGCGGCGGATTGAGGAGCTTTTGTCGGACGAAGGCATGCTCAACACCCTCGGCCTCCTGCTGCGCGCCGCCCACGCCCTGCCCGGCGACGGCTGGCAGAACCGCCTAATCGACGCTGCGCCGAGCGGGGCCATCGAAGCCTTTCTATCGGCCCTGCGCCGCCAAGTGCTCGCCCGGCAAACCGAGCAAGATCGCGGCTATAGTCTGGAAGCCGACGCTTCCCCCGCCAATGACGACCTACTGCCCCTCGCCGACGACGCCCGCAGCGCCCTCATCGCCCTGCGCGAACCCGGCCTCACCCTCAAAAAGCGCCTCGCCGACCGGCTGGTGGACGAGGCCGAGGATATGGAAACCGAGGTGCGCCTACGCATCGAGGCCGCCGTCCGCGCGCTCGACCGTCGCCTGATTCTGCCGCTCGCGGGCTGGATCGCCATGCTCGAAGCCCTGCGCGAGGACCCCAGCGAAGAATTCGTCGATTGGTTTGGCATCGACCGGCAAGACGGGCAAGAAACCGATATCGGCATGCACCGCCACTGGCGCGACCCCAGCAAGCCCTTCGCCCGCACCGTCGCCGAGGGCGCGCACGGCATTATCGTCACCTCCGCCACCCTCACCGATTCGACCGGCGACCCCGAAGCCGATTGGCGCGCCGCCGAACGCCGCGTCGGCCTGCCCTGGATCACCGCGACCGCCACCCGCGCCCAACTGCCCTCGCCCTATGATTACGCCGCCCAAACCCGCGTGCTGGTGGTGACGGACGTGCGCCGCGACGATATCGAGCAAGTAGCATCCGCCTACCGCGCCCTCTTCCTCGCCGCAGGCGGCGGCGCGCTGGGGCTCTTCACCGCCATCTCGCGCCTGCGCGCCGTCCATAGCCGCATCGCCGGCCCTTTGGAAGACGCCGACATCCCCCTGCTCGCCCAGCATGTGGACGGCATGGAAACCGCCAGCCTCATCGATATCTTCCGCGCCGAAGAAAACGCCTGCCTGCTTGGCACCGACGCCGTGCGCGACGGCGTGGACGTGCCCGGCCGCTCCCTGCGCCTCATCGTCTTCGACCGCATCCCCTGGCCCCGCCCCGATATTCTCCATAAAGCCCGAAGAGAGGCCTTCGGCGGCTGGAACTGGGACCGGCGCCTCGTCCGCCTGAAACTAAAACAAGCCTTCGGCCGCCTCGTGCGCCGCGCCGACGATACCGGCGTGTTCGTGCTGCTGGAGCCAATGCCGTCGGATTTTCGCTCCGCCTTCCCGCCGGGGGTGGAGGTGAAGCGCGTTGGGCTGGCGGAAGCGGTGCGCGAGGTTGGGGGGTTTTTGGGGCGGGGATAGCCGTTTATTGGTGCCGTCTTAGGGCACTGCCACCGAACTTTAGGACGGAGAAAGGGTAAACGCGTCTCGCAGCAACACACCACCTTGAATATGGCGGGAGGCTTGTAGCGCTTAAAAATACGCCGGACAGTCGCGGTGGCAGGCTAAACGGCTTAAAATTTAATTAATGCATTTTATAGTTGTATTACAGTATGATTCATCAACGAATCCACAGCCTTTTGGGAGATAAAATTGGCGATCTCTACAACTTATAAACTGCAAGATACAAATAATGTAGCAACCGCTTTCGCGCCCGCGATCATGGAAAATGTCAAGGCGGCCATTAAAGCATGGGATGACGCTCTTGGCGGGAATATTAAATTAAATGTTACGGTTAGTATGAGTACGGGCCTTAAGGCTGATAGAATATCTGCAGGCGACGGTTCGTATTTGGATTTGGGCACTCGAGACGGAATCAAAAACTATGAAAACAATGTCACTCAAGCCTTGCGGACGGGATACTACTATCCAACCCAGAATGCTGCCGATATATACTTTCGAATCAATCCATCTTACTTAAATTCTATGCATTTTGATGCAAATCCATACGATGCAGATACTTATGTTCCAGCCGGAAAGATCGATTTTTATTCATTGGTTTTACGGGACATGGCCGGATTGCTCGGATTTCGGAATAGTTGGTCTCTAACTACGAATTTGAGCCCATCCTGGAAATATAGCTCAGATTATCTTCTTTTGAAAATTGGAGATAAGCAATATTATTCAGGGGAAAATATTAATAACTACAATGCCGGTCCTCTCGAAATCGCAAACGGTAGCTATAATGACGTCTCCTATTATAATGCAAAGCCGATTCCCAAAACATCTGTTATGTCGGGAAATTTAGAAACGGGTACGAGATACTCGATTACGAGTGTTGACTTGGCCGTAATGGCCGACCAAGGAATTGGGACGCGCCAATCCGATATCTTGAAACTTCATCTGGACAGTACGGGCCGATCCGTGCGCTTGGATGCGGACGCGGGTACGGATACTGCAGTCTATCAAGGTAATCGGTCCGACTATACGGTGAAATACTCAGCAAAGGATGGGGGTTTTATTGTAACTGGGAAGGGTTACACCGATACTTTAATATCAGTGGAAGCCCTACGCTTCAATGATGGTAAGGTATGGATTGAAGATGCCGCGAATTTAACGAGTGGCGTTCATCGATTTTACAATACGGCAACTGGATTACATTTTTATACCGGTGCAAATTCGGAAGCTTATTCTCTCCGCGAGACGCAAGTTCAAATGGTTGATGAAGGCCTTGTTTTCACCAATTCTAATGGGGCTGGTGCCCTTGACGTGCATCGTTTTCAAAACAAAGTTACTGGGGCGTATTTTTATACGATCAACAATCAGGAGAAAGATAATATTATAAAAAATCTGCCTCAATTCGTCTATCAAGGCAGTAGTTTTAAAGCACTCACGACGGATATTGGACCTCAAGAGGAACTGTATCGTTTTTATAACACACAAACACAATCACATTTTTTCACAACATCGGAAGCTGAGCGAGATTCCGTAATCGCGAATTTGCCGCAATTTAAATATGAGGGCATTGCTTTTTACGTGGATATTCTAACCTAACAGGATGCGTGCGGCATGGTTCGATTGGGGGCGGAAAAGACGCTTTCATCTGCCTATGGGTCGCGCGGAAGTTTCCCGCTCAAGGCCAGGGGCGCGCGCAGCGTATCGTTGATGCGCGTTTGCCAGCCGTCGCCGCTGGCGCGCAGGGCGGCCAGGACATCGGCATCCAGGCGGATTTTGACGGCCTCCTTCGTTATCGCCTGTTTGCTGCCCGCCGGGCGCCCGCGCCCCCGGCTTACGATTTCCTCCGGCGTATGGATTTGCGCAAAGCTGCCCGCCTTGGCCTCAGCCAGCGACGCGCGCAGGCCGGGCAGGGTTTGGCCCGCGTCGGCTTCAATAGCGGCGGCGATTTTCTCGACGTTTAGGGTTTTCAAGCTGTTCATCACCTTATCTCCGCTGAATCTCCGCTGAATGTCCCCGGCCTTTACGGAGGCGCGCGCGGCTTTGGCATAGACCATCACCTGATGTTGAAACAGAGGGCTGATTATGACAAGAGAGATGGAATGAACCTTTTCAACCAAAAGATCCTAAAACGGCGCATAAAGCCCGCGCCCGTCCCCGCCGATCACTTAGCCGCACTGGACGCCTGGGCCGATATGATCCGCCCTGGCCGTGTCTACGCCCTGAAGGAACCCGCCCTTCATGAGGAACTAATCGCATGAGCCTTCTCGCAGCACTTGCCCGCGCAAAAACTGAGGAAGACGTCAAAGACTCCTACATCGCGGCGCTTGGCCTTAAGGGGGTGTATAAAGGGCTGGTCGATATCCAAACCCCTGAAATCTGGTTCGAGGCGAAAGAGACACCCACCCCGCCGCTTCTCATGTTCGCGCAATTGCTGGTTTACGTTCGCGCCGCTCGCAAGCGGGGCGAGGCGATCCCCGGCTTCCTTTGCGTGATCGACCGTGAGAAAGCGGCTCTGATGGCAACCGAGCACGCCATGTCGCTGATCGACGACAAGACCATCGTTTGGCCCAAGTCTGGCTCTGCCGCCGACAAGGCGCTCGCTGCCCAGATTGCCCCGACCATCGAAACCCATTTCATCCTCTACCAGATCGACGGTTACGAGGCCGAGTTCATCAAGGCCGCGAAAGACGCAGTGCGCGAAGGTAGGATTATCCGCACCCCTATCACGCCCGACAACCTTCGGCAGGTGTTCGACAAATGGGTAGCGATGGTTGGCGTTGAACTTGGCGTCAAACGCGAGGCGGATTATGCCGTGCTGTTCTTTGCAGACATCATGCATGATGGGCGCACGGCAACGATGGCCAACCTCCCCGCGCGCCTTTTGTTCAATGGCAACGATCCCGTGTTCATAATGGGGGCCGACCAATACGAACTTGCCAGCGCGCGCGGCTATCGCAATTTTTGGAACATCTACCACCGTCCGCCCGAACAAAAGCATCGGCACTATCTGCTGGAACGCCGCGACAGCTTGCTGCCGCTGGACGATCAAAAGTTCAAAGGCGCGTTCTACACCCCGCTGCACATCGTGGACAAAGCCTATGATCAGTTGGCCGCTACACTGGGGGCGGACTGGCAGCAGAAATACATCGTGTGGGATATGTGTGCAGGCGTCGGCAATCTGGAAGCCAAGCACAGCAACCTACGAAATGTCTTCATGTCCACACTAGATAAAGAGGATGTGACGATCATGCGCAGCAACCCGGCTTTCGCCGGGGCGGAAATTTTCCAGTACGATTACCTGAACGACGACATCACTGATTTCGGACGGATTGACTACTCGCTTTCGGGCAAGCTCCCCATGACACTGCGTCAGGCAATTGTCGATGCTCGGGAGGGAAAGAAGGGCGCAAAGCCGATCCTGGTGCTGATCAATCCACCTTACGGCGAGGCTTCAAACTCGCAAGGCAATGCTGGTAAATCTGGAATAGCGACGACCCGCGTTAGCCACGGAATGAACGACCTTGGTTATGCTGCACGGGAATTGTTCGTGCAGTTTTTACACCGAATTTTGACTGAGCTGCCTAACGCCAAACTGGCAATGTTCAGCACATTTAAATACATAAATGCGCCAAATTTCGAGGAATTTAGAGCACGTTGGAATGCAAAATTCCTTGATGGCTTTGCGGTGCACAGTAAGGCATTCGACGGGTTGAAAGGCAACTTTCCCATTGGCTTTCTTCTTTGGGACTTAGGCTGTAATCATCCAGTCCATGTAATAACCACCCGTGCGCTCGATAAGGCCGGAAATGAAATTGATGAAAAGAGCTTTTTCGACATTCCGAACAACCGGTTCCTAAGTGGCTGGCTTCCCCGAACTCGCAAGAATACTACTGAAGCTGTCCCATTGATCAACGCAATAACACCAATTAGCAAGGTCAATGGTATCCGAAACCAACATTGGGCAAATGGAGCGATTGCGCATTTCTTCTGTAACGGAAATGATATGCAGAACGCTGGAACAATGACCGCGATATTCTCGTCAGTTCATTCGATTGGGCACGCTGGCGGCTACTTTGTCACCGAAGAAAATCTTTGGAAAGTGGGCGTTATGTTTACTGTTCGGCGTGTAATCGCAGGAACATGGCTCAACGACCGCGATCAGTTCCTGCAACCCTCACAGCCCCTTTCGGATGAATTTAAATCCGATTGCCTCGTTTGGATGCTGTTCAATGGTAGCAACCTCACAGCCGGAGCGGACGGGCTGCGCTGGAATGGTCAGGACTGGTCGCTTACCAACCACTTCATTCCTTTCACAGAGGGTGAGATCGGCGCGAAGGCGCGGATTGAGAGCGATTTCATGGTGCGCTATATGGCAGGCATGACATTATCACCCCAGGCTCAGGCCGTGCTGAACGAAGGCCGCAAGCTGTTCCAGCATTTTCACGCGACCAACTTTCCGAACAAGATCGGGCAGGAATACCAGCTGAACCGCGCGGATGCAGGTTGGTATCAGGTGCGCCGCGCGCTCGAAGCCTTTAGCGATACGCGGTTCACCGACTTTGACCCCTTCAAAGCGGCATATGCAGACCTATCCGCAAAACTGCGCCCACAGGTGTTCGAGCTTGGCTTTTTGCCTAGCTAGATAAGTTGGTGGTTCGAGGCTGCGTTCCCCCGGGGAAGACTGGATCACCCGCCACCGCGCCAAAATCGCCCGCCTGTAAGCAGAGATAACCAAGGTCAAAGCCCAGATCGACATAATCGTTTACGGGTTGTTCGACCTGACCCCCGAGGAAATCACCCTTCTTCAAAGTGCGGTGTGACTGTCTCGCAGTAGTATCAATTTCACGATTAAGTTACGCAACCGCACCTAGTTTGCGGGGCTTGCGATATATTATCCGCCTGAAGGCTTTAAAATGGTGCTGCCGGACAGGATTGAACTGTCGACCTCTCCCTTACCAAGGGAGTGCTCTACCACTGAGCTACGGCAGCGTCGCCATGTATCGCCGGGATGCGAGCGGCATCGTTTGGCGTCGGCGGCTATTTAGCGGATGGGGTGGGGCTTGGCAAGAGCCAAAAAGCGGGGCTAGTGTGCGGCAGGCCGAAGGGTTTCGATCTTTCGCCGCCCCGCCCCCTCCTTCTATTGATTGCGCTATGACCAAAGCCCCTCCCGCCATGACCCCCGAAACCCAAGCGGCGCAGCAGGCGCGGGCCGAGCGGCAGGCGGCGGCGCTACGGGCGAATCTCAAGCGGCGCAAGCAGCAAAAACGCGGGCGCGATGACGCGGCGGAGGAAACCTTTGGCCCCGACGCGAGCGCCGACGCAACCCCCTCCGGCACGGGCAGTTGAGCGCTTCGGCTTGATGCGCCCCCGCGCGTGCGTTAGAAGCCAGAGGTTCAAGAGTTTGCGGCTAAGGACGGAACGGGATAATGGCGATACTGTCGGATAAATGGATCCGCAAAATGGCGTTGGAGCGGGAGATGATCTCTCCCTTCGTCGAGCGGCAATCGCGCGACGGCGTTATTTCCTACGGCCTCTCGTCCTATGGGTACGACGCGCGGGTGAAGAATGATTTCAAGATCTTCACCAATGTCGATGCCGCCATCGTCGATCCGAAGAATTTTGACAGCAAAAGCTTCGTCGACCGGCAAACCGACGTGTGCATTATCCCGCCGAACAGCTTCGCCCTGGCGCGGACGGTGGAATATTTCAAAATCCCGCGCGATGTGCTGGTGATCTGCCTCGGCAAATCCACCTATGCCCGCTGCGGGATTATCGTCAATGTCACGCCGCTGGAGCCGGAGTGGGAGGGCGAAGTGACGATTGAAATTTCCAACACCACGCCCCTGCCCGCCAAGATTTATGCCAATGAAGGCATTTGCCAGTTTTTGTTTTTCCAGGGCAATGAGCCGTGCGAAGTTTCCTACGCTGACCGCGCCGGGAAATATATGAGCCAGCGCGGCGTAACCCTACCGCGCCTCTAACAGCCGCAAAATAAAGGAAGTTCCCGGTGGATAAGATCAGAGTGCGCGGCGGCAACGTCCTGAAAGGCACCATCGATATTAGCGGCGCAAAGAATGCCGCCCTGCCGTTGATGACGGCGGCGCTGCTCAGCGATGAAACGCTGACGCTGTCGAACGTGCCGCATCTCGCCGATATTTCCACCCTGCTCTCCTTGCTGGCGCAGCATGGGGTTGACGTGTCGATGGATGGCAATGCCTCGGGCGGGCATACGGGCCGGGTGATGAACCTGACCGCCAAAACCATCACCAGCACCACCGCGCCTTACGATATTGTTCGTAAGATGCGCGCGAGCTTCCTCGTGATGGGGCCGCTGGTGGCGCGCTGCGGCCTTGCCCGCGTCTCCCAGCCCGGCGGCTGCGCCATTGGCGGGCGGCCCATCGATTTGCATCTGAAGGGCCTCCAGGCGCTCGGGGCCGAAATCGAACTGTCGGAAGGCTATGTGGAAGCGCGCGCGCCGAAGGGGCTGGTTGGCGGGCGCTTCGTGTTCCCAGTGGTCTCGGTCGGCGCGTCGGAAAATCTCCTGATGGCGGCGGCGCTGGCCAAGGGCGAAACCGAACTTGTGAATGTGGCGCGCGAGCCGGAAGTGGTCGATCTCGGGCACTGCCTGATCGCCATGGGCGCGAAAATCGAGGGCCTCGGCACCGATACGGTGCGCATTCAAGGCGTGGACCGGTTGCATGCGGCGCACCATCAGATCGTCGCCGACCGCATCGAAGCCGGAACCTACGCCATTGCCGCGGCGATTACCGGCGGCGATATTCTGCTGCGCCATGCCCATATCGATCATCTGCCGGTTTTCGTTGATAAGCTGCGCGAAGCGGGGGTGACGATCACCGCCGAGGCTGATGGGATTCGCGTCGCGCGCACCTCTGCCCCCTTGATCGGCGTCGATGTGATGACCGAGCCCTTCCCAGGCTTTGCCACCGATTTGCAGGCGCAAACGATGGCCCTCATGACCGTGGCGAACGGCGCGGCGATGATGACCGAAACCATTTTCGAAAACCGCTTCATGCATGTGCCGGAACTGGCGCGCATGGGGGCGAATGTCACCATTCACGGCTCCTCGGCTCTCGTGCGCGGCGTCAAACGCCTCACCGGGGCGCAGGTGATGGCGACCGATCTGCGCGCGTCCGTCAGCCTCGTGCTCGCGGGTCTTGCGGCAGAAGGCGAAACCATCGTTCACCGCGTCTATCACTTGGATCGCGGGTACGAGCGGCTCGAAGAGAAGCTGGCGGCCTGCGGGGCCGATGTGGAACGGGTTCGGGACGCGGGATGAGCGCGCCCGGCCTGAAGCTAAAAGCCGTCGATTCGGCGGATTTGGAAATCCTCAGCGCCTGCTTGCAGGATGCGCTGCTGCCGGTGCTCGATTTGCATTACGACCGGGAGGCGCAGGAGTTTCTGTTCGCCGCCAATCGCTTTCGCTGGGAAGCGCCCGCCGCGCGCGAACGCATTCACATGGCCGTGCGCGTGCGCGGCGTTACGGCGGTTCAGCATAAGGGCTTTAGCCTGAAGCAACCGGGTAAGTTTCTATCGCTTCTGGCGATGGCCTTTATCCCCGCTGAGGATGGTGGCCTGCTGTGGCTGCACTGCGCGGGCGAAACCCAACCGGCCTTGCGCTTAAGTGTAAAAAGCCTCGATCTTCTGGCCCAAGATTTCGGCGAGCCCTGGCCCTGCGCCTCGGTGCCGACCCATGACGATAGCGGCAAAGGAGCCGTGTAAATGGACCAACGACCGCTCGTTCTCGCCCTGCCAAAGGGCCGGATTCTCGACGAGGTTATGCCGGTGCTCGCCCACATCGGCATTGAGCCCGAGGCGGATTTCGCCCGCGATTCCTCGCGCAAGCTGCGGTTTACGACGAATATTCCCGGCCTTGAAATCATCCGCGTCCGTAGCTTTGATGTTGCGACCTTCGTCGCCTTCGGCGCGGCGGAACTGGGGGTGGCAGGGTCGGACGTATTGATGGAATTCAACTATTCCGAACTTTATTCGCCGCTCGATCTGGGGATCGGTCGCTGCCATATTTCGGTAGCCGAACCTTCGGCGCTTGTGGAGGCCGACGAGCCCCAGCAGTGGAGCCATGTGCGGGTAGCGACCAAATATCCGGAAATTACCAAAGCCTATTTCGCCGCGCGCGGGGTGCAGGCCGAATGTGTTAAGCTGAATGGGGCGCTGGAACTCGCCCCCACGCTCGGGTTGTGCGAACGGATTGTCGACCTCGTTTCCACGGGGGCTACCCTGCGCGCCAATGGGCTTGTGGAAGTGGCGCGGATTGCGGATGTTTCTTCACGGCTCATCGTCAACCGCACGGCGCTTAAAACCCGTTCGGACGAATTGACCGCCTGGATTGATCGTTTTGCGGAGGTTACCCGTGCCCGTGCGGCTTGATGCCCGAAGCCCTGATTTCGAGACCCGCTTTGCCGCGCTGCTGAACGACAAGCGCGAAACCTCGGTGGATGTCTCCAACGCGGTGGCGGCGATTCTGGCCGAGGTTCAGGCGCGCGGCGATGCGGCGGTGGTCGAGTATACCAACCGCTTCGACCGAGTGAATGCCCCCAATCTTGCCGCGCTGAAAGTAACGGCGGCGGAGATTGACGCAGCCGAAGCTGCCTGCGCGCCGGACCTGCTGGCGGCGCTGGATGTGGCGGCGGCGCGCATTGCCGATTTCCACGCGCGCCAATCGCCAACCGATCTGCGCTACACCGATGCTTTGGGCGTCGAGCTGGGCATGCTGTGGCGGCCCGTGGCGGCGGCCGGGCTCTATGTGCCCGGCGGACTGGCCTCCTATCCCTCCTCGGTGCTGATGAACGCGCTTCCCGCCAAAGTGGCGGGGGTGGAGCGCATTGTGATGGTGGTTCCCGCGCCGGACGGCGTGCTGAACCCGTTGGTGCTCGCGGCGGCCAAACGCGCGGGCGTGACGGAAATCTACAAGATCGGCGGAGCGCAGGCCGTGGCGGCGCTCGCCTATGGCACCGAAACCATTGCGCCGGTCGATAAAATCGTCGGCCCCGGCAATGCCTATGTCGCCGCCGCAAAACGCGCCGTGTTCGGGCAAGTCGGCATCGACAGTATCGCCGGGCCATCGGAAATCCTGGTGGTGTCGGATGCTGAAAGCCCGCCCGAGTGGATTGCGGCGGACCTCTTGAGCCAAGCCGAGCACGATAGCAGCGCCCAATCCATCCTGATTACCGACGATGCCGCGTTTGCCGATGCGGTGGCCGCTGCCGTCGAGAAACTTCTGGAAACCCTGCCGCGCCGGGAGATTGCCGCCGCAAGCTGGCAGGCGCATGGGGCGATTATTCTGGTGGAAAGCTTCGATGCGGCCCTGCCGATCATCGACCGTATCGCCGCCGAACATTTGGAACTCGCGGTCAACGATCCGCACGCGCTGGCGGCGAAAATCCGCAACGCCGGGGCGATTTTCCTCGGGCGGCACACGCCGGAAGCCGTGGGCGATTATATCGCCGGGCCGAACCATGTGCTTCCCACGGCGCGCAGCGCGCGCTTCTCCTCCGGCCTCGGTGTGCTCGATTTCATGAAGCGCACCACGCTGGTCGGCTGTAGCCCCGCGTCGCTCCAGGCGCTTGGCCCCTCGGTGCTGGCGCTGGCCGATGCCGAAGGCTTGCAGGCGCACGCGCTCTCCGTCGCCATTCGTTTGCCGGAGGCCACCCGATGAGTGAGGCGGACAATCGTCTGGTCGATGTCAAACTCGATGAAAAATCGGTTGTCCGCCGCAACCAGACGGTCGAGCACGAGCGCGCCATAGCCCTGTTCGACCTGATGGAAGAAAACAGCTTCGCGCTGACCGGCCACCCCGGCCCCTATCACCTGCGCCTCGGCATCGAAGACAATCGCCTGATCCTCGACGTGCGCAGCCCCGCCGAGGACGCGCTGGAGCGCGTGCAACTGCCGCTCGCAGGCTTCCGCTCCGTAGTGCGCGATTACTTCCAGATTTGCGACAGCTACTACACCGCCATCAAAACCCAAAGCCTCGCCCAAATCGAAGCCATCGATATGGGCCGTCGCGGCCTGCATAACGAAGGCTCCGAAATGCTGCGCGACCGCCTGCAAGATAAAATCACCCTCGATCACAATACCGCCCGCCGCCTGTTCACGCTGATCTGCGTGCTGCATATCCGGGGGTAGGGCGAATGGGGGGCGCGTTGGTCAGGGGCTTTGCCCCCGACACCCCCACCCAAGGGGCTTGCCCCTTGGTGATCCTATTTTCTGTTTCAGAGATTAGTCTCGGTTTTCTGAGCAGGCTTCTGTTAATTACTGAATCGCGTTCCCCAAGGGCGCTGCCCTTGGGTGGGGGTTCGGGGGCAAAGCCCCCGGTCCTTGGCGAATAAGGGCACCCGATGCAATCCATCCTCAACGTCGCGCTGCCGGTTTTCGGCTTGATTTTGGCCGGATATATTGCGGCGCGGTTGAAGCTGCTGGGCGCGAGTTCGACGGAGGCGTTGAATAAGTTCGTTTATTACTTCGCGCTTCCGGCGATGCTGTTTCTGGTAATGTTCCGCGCACCGTTGGAGCGGGTGGTGGACCGGGAGTTTTTGATCGCCTTCTGTGCGCCGCTGGGGGTGGTGTTCGTCATTACCGTGGTTTGGGGGCGGCTGGTGTGGCGGCTGCGGCTGGCGGATTTATCGGTGCAGAGTCTGGCGTCCTGCTACGGTAATGTGGGCTATATGGGGGTGCCGTTGGTATCGCTGGCCTATGGGCCGGAGGCGCTGCCCTATGCGATTGCCGCGACGATTCTGACCGGCTCGATCATGTTCGGCGCGGGGATTATGGGGGTTGAGGCCGATTTGCGCTCCGGCCAAGGCGCGCTGAAAACCTTCGTTGGCGTGCTGGGCACCGTCGCCCGCAATCCGCTCATTGTCGCCCCGGCAGCGGGCGCGGCCTGGGCGCTCTCGGGCGTGCCGTTGTTCGGGCCGCTGAAAACCTTTGCCGAACTGATGGGGGCCTCGGCTAGCCCCTGCGCGCTGTTTGCCCTGGGCATGTTCCTTGCGGCTCAACCCCTGCGCGGCGCTTTGGCGGAAGTGACCTGGCTGACCGTCCTAAAACTCGCCGTCGCCCCCATCGCTACCTATGTCATGCTGGTGATCCTGGGCGAAGAACACAGCCTCGTCGGTCGCGTCGCCCTACTCCTCAACGCGCTCCCCACGGGCGCGGGGGCCTTCGTGCTGGCGCAGAAATATGATCGGCTGGTGGCGCAAACCTCGGCGACGATTTTGGTGTCCACGGTGCTCTCGGTGTTGACGGTGAGTGCGTTGTTGGCTGTGGGGTAGGTAAAGGGGTTTTTCAATCTTTAGGAATGACTCAATATTGAGTTTTGAGTACAATTTTCTGAAGAAAGTTTAGAGATAGTCGAGCTACGATTAAGCGTGCAATCATATTCTGGGGAGAAGCGGATTATGTATAATTTTAATATTGGCATAAAGAAAACATTTATTGAAGAAAATAAAATTTTTGAAAATAGCTTTCTGACGGCAATATTATTTGTTTTCATGGTTTTTTTTGGTGGTGACCTAAAGGCGCAAAATATAGATGGCATATCAATTGTGCCTGGAAAGGATAAAATAATTTCAGTAAAAACAAAAACTGTTAAGTCTTTTAGCGATGGTATGATTTCATGTGGAGATGGGTATTTTTGGGGGGTAGGGGAGGCTGATTCGGTTCAGGATGCCGGTATATATCGATATGGAAAATTTATCCCCAAAAGTAGCGAATTTCAGGTCGTTAAAGCAAAAATAGATTTATTACAAGAGAGAATTAAGCCTTTGGCTGATTGGAATACTGCTTGTGATTCTGTTAATGTAGGGGGAAAGAGTTTTCTTATTTTACGTGCATCAGATAATGCCGGTCGCGCATGGATCGTTCATGAAGAAAATATTTACCCTATTCATGGGAGCCTTCATATTATTAGTCACAATCACGTTGTTGTTTACTGCAATAGTAAATCATGCGTTGATAGTGTTAATAAAATTAATATTGCTATAGGTACAGCTATTGAGCCCAGAAAAACTCATCGCGATATAATATTTGTTCATTTTTCTTTTGGCGATGAAGTGATATTGTATGGAGTTTCTGACAATAAAGATTACAATCCTTTCGAGGAAAAAATTCAGGAGGATGATATTAATGCCCCCGATGGATCTTATTGTTCATTAGCAAAAAAATATGATAAATTAAATGAAGAAATAAATAGAATAAGTATATGTACTTTATTGAGTCAAGCCTATTCAGTGGATACGATGAAGTACTATGAGAACGGGAGATATTATTTTTTCCCATTTATTGGTGAAATCGGTCGCGTTGAGTATTATGAATGCACGGGATTGAATTCCTGCGCAGGGTATATCTTTCCGGAAGGTGCACATTTACAGCATGAAAGTTATTGGATTAGTCAGGGAAGAATAACTACTTTTGGTGGCTTTACGACGCGTTATTATGACGGGTATGGTCCGGATTATTATTTTTGCATATCTAGAAAAAATAAAAATCGATCTTGCTTTCAAAGAATTTATCCGAATTTGGCCTCTGAAGAAGGAGAATATAATGATGACTCGGAAGAGTTAAGGTTATTTTTTGCTGGTGGTAAATATTATTTTTACGTAGTCCATGAAAAAAATGGCATTCGTACATCCAGTATTGAGGAAATAACCAGTCCATTCTGAAGGATTCATTCGATTGAAATCGATTTTGAGGCGTTTCGAAAGAAGGTGTCGAAGTATGTGCTGCACGCTGGATGAGATTTGGCAGGCGCTTCCGCAGGATCGGCGGGATGCAACTGAGGCGCGCGTTGAGGTACTAATTGCCGAAATTGAGGGCGCGGGAGCTGTGCCGCTGCCTTAGGCGCAACGCGAAGACAGCCTGAACGATCTCCACTCCTAACCCTGCCAGGTCCAGGAGCCGCCCGGCTCCTGGCGGGGTTCGGAGCAGCGCCCCGAGGCCCCCCCATCCCCGCGTCGCCAGCTTTACGAACAAAAATCCGCCGCGCCCCGTCTTCAGATCAAGGCTTTTCTCCCGCTCAATTTCCGCTTTAATGCGGCGACTATTCCCCGTTGCGAGAGAGCCCCATGTCCCGCCCCCGCCTCCACGCCCCTGATTTGCCGATGCCGCCCGCCGTTCTGGCGCGGCTTGAGGCGGAGTTTGATGTTGTTCGCGGCGCGAGTGTGCCGGAGGGGGTTGAGGGGCTGTTCGTTACCCCGCGCAGTAAGATGACGGCGGCGGCGATTGCCGCCCTGCCCGCTTCGGTTAAAATCATCGCCACTTTCTCGGTCGGCTACGATCATATCGACGTGCCTGCGGCCAGCCGCCGGGGGATTATTGTCACCAACACGCCCGACGTGCTGACCGATGCCACCGCCGATATCGCGCTGCTATTGCTGCTCGCCGCCAGTCGCCGGGCGCGGGAGGGGGAAGCGATGGTGCGCGAAGGCACTTGGGTGGGGTGGAACCCGATGCAGTTGATCGGCTGGCAAATCACCGGCAAGCGGCTTGGCATTGTCGGCATGGGGCGCATCGGCCAAGCGCTTGCCCAGCGGGCGCGGGCCTGCGGGATGCTGATTCATTATTACAACCGCTCCCGCTTGCCGGAGAGTGAGGAAGCCGGGGCGGTTTATCATGCGAGCCTCGATAGCCTGCTGGGCGTCTCCGACTATCTGTCGCTCCACGCCCCCGCGACGGCGGAGACGAATAAGCTGCTGTCGGCGGAGCGCATCGCAAAATTGCCCAAGGGCGCAATTGTGGTGAATACGGCGCGCGGGAATTTGGTGGATGATGACGCGCTGATCGCGGCCCTGCAATCCGGCCATCTGGCGGCGGCGGGGCTGGATGTGTTTACCGGCGAGCCCGAACTCGACGCGCGCTATCGCACCCTGCCAAACGTCTTTCCCCTGCCCCACCTCGGCAGTGCCACAATTGAAACGCGCACGGCGATGGGCATGCGCGCGCTGGATAATCTTGCGGCGGTTCTGGGTGGGCAGGCACCGCTGCACCCGATTTCCGTATGACAAAAGGCTCCATAATCCACACTTAGGCTCTGGCTTTCCCTTGCCGTGGCCCCGTAAATCGGGCAGCTTTGATGGGAATTGCCGCGAATTGCGGGTAGTGAGGTGAGTGTCTTTATGGCCATGGGGCAGGAACTAGCGCGCGAATGACGGTGATCGGTTTTCCCCTCACGGTCATTGGCTTCCCGGCCAGCGCGGTTGCGCTGGTTGAAGAGGTTGTCGCCTCGGGACAATTGGCCCTGCAATCCTTGACGATTTTGTCCGCCGTGCCGGTCGACCCTAAGGCCCTGGCCCGGGAAGGCATTATTATGGCGGCGGTCGATCCGCTAAATGAGGCGGCGGTTTTAGCCCTGCCCAAGCATCAACCGCCCGATGATGTTCCCCACCCCGCGCTGATTTTAGCGGCCCCGGCGAGCCGGAGCGATTTGCGCCTAAAGGCCATCGAAACCGGGTTTGATGAAATCATCACCCTGCCGCTGGACCGCGCCGAACTGGTGTCGCGCTTACGCTCGGGCTTGATGCTGCTCAATAGCCGGGTGGAAGTGCGGGAAGCGCGCATTACCGCCGAACAACGCTATGCCCTTATCGCGCTGGGCGCGAATGATGGGCTGTGGGATTGGGATTTGGCGTCGGGCCTCGTGCGCTATTCCTCGCGCCTTGCCGACATGATGGGCCTGCCGCCCGAGAGCAGCAGTTGCGTTATCGAAGATTGGCTTTCCTGCGTACTTGCCGACGACCGCGATTGGGTGGACGCGACGCTCGACGAGCAGGTGCAAAACCCCTCGCGCGACTTCCGCATCGAATATCGGGTGCGCGATGCAAATGGCGATGTGCGCTGGGTTCTCTGCCGGGGCACGGCCTTAGGCGGCGGCGAAGGCGGCACGGCGACGCGCATGGCGGGCTCTCAGTCCGACATTACCTCCCGCAAAGAAGCCGAAGAGGCCTTGCGGGCCAGCGAAGAGCGCTATGCGCTGGCCATCATGGCGGCCAAGGATGGGCTTTGGGATTGGGATGTTCGCACCAATTCCATTCTGTTCACGCCGCGCTGGAAAGAGATGATCGGCTGTTCCGCCGCCGATGTGGGCACCGACCCGGACGAATGGTTCAGCCGGGTCAATCCTGACGATCTCATCTGGCTGCAAGCCGCCGTCGAGGCACAGATCGCGAGCGAAGAAGAGCCGTTTCAGATCGAATACCGCATTCGCCATACCGACGGCTCGGAACGGTGGATGCTCTGTCATGGTCTGACCATCCGCGACCCATTGAGCGGGCGGGCAACGCGAATCGTCGGCTCGCAATCCGATATTACCGAGCGCAAACAGGCCGAACAGCAGGTTCTGCACGACGCCTTCTATGATGCCACGACGGGCCTACCGAACCGGGCGCTGTTTATGGACCGTCTGGCGCAAACCCTGCGCCGGTCTGATGGAACGATTGCTTCCTGCACCGTCCTCGTCGTGGAAGTGAACCGGTTTGCGAGCCTCGCCAACTCGCTGACACCAACCCAGGCCGATCATCTGTTGCGCGAAGTGGGCGAGCGTTTGGCGCAAACCCTCGTCGCGTCCGACACGCTGGCGCGATTGGAAGGGGCGAGCTTCGGCTTTTTGCTGCAAGGCGTTTGCGAAGAAGACGCGATTGGCCATAAGGCGCTCGCCATCCATACGGCCCTGAAAGCCGCCATCGACCTGCCCGGCGCGCAAGGGCTCTACGTTACCGCGCGGATTGGTGCGGCGATGCCGACCGGCAATCAGCGCGCCGAAGAGCTTTTGCGCGATGCTTCGCGCGCGCTTAACCGTCCCGGCACCGATGCCGAAAAAAGCGTAGCCCTGTTTACCGCGAACGGGATGGACGACGGCGTCGACCCGCTGGCGCTGGAGCAGGATTTGCGCACCGCCATAGAGGCGGGCGATCAATTGCAACTGCATTACCAGCCGATTGTCGATCTGGTCTCCGGGCGGTTGGTGGGCTTTGAGTCGCTGATGCGTTGGCACCATCCCACGATGGGCTTGGTCTCGCCGATGCGCTTTATTCCGCTGGCCGAAGAAAGCAAACTGATTATTCCGATGGGCTTGTTTGCCCTCGATCAAGCGTGTCAGCAGGTCAATCGCTGGCGGCGCTTCCTGCCCGACGCGGCGGGCATGTTCATTAATGTGAATGTTTCCGGCGTGCAGATGCAGGAGGCGGATTTTGTCGAGCGCGTCGCCGAAATCCTCAGCCACCGCCAAACCCCCGCCGATGCGCTGAAGCTGGAAATCACCGAAAGCGTGGTTTTGGACGATGTCGACGGCATGTTATCCATCCTCAGCCGCCTGAAGGCGATGGGGCTGCGCCTTGCTATCGACGATTTCGGAACCGGGTATAGTTCGCTGTCCTATTTGCATCAGTTTCGCTTCGATGCGGTCAAGATCGATCAATCCTTCGTGCGCGCCATGCGCCAACGCCCGGAAAACGGCCTCATCATCCGCATGATCGCCGAACTCGGCCGGGGCCTCGGCTGCGAAGTGATTGCCGAGGGGGTCGAAACGGCCAATGATGTCATTCGTTTGGCACAACTCGGGTGTATGTACGGGCAGGGCTACCATTTTGGTCGCCCCCGCGATCCGCTGACCATCGAACGCTTGCTTATGCCGGCCCGCGAGGAAACCGAAGCGGTGCTTTAAGCAGACGGGTGTAATAATCGGGGTGCGCCTTTGGGCGGCTTCCCCTATGATTAAGCAGGTCATTCCCGATTATAGGGAATCGACAGAATGCCGTGTGCAGCGCAATATCCAGCGGCAGAACGCCGATAGAGGCAGAGAGAATGAGCCGGACGATTACGAACGAAGATATCCTTCGCTCCCTGCTTCAAATTGGGACAGGGTTGCATAAGGAATTTTCGGAATTCCGCGACACCCTCAAAGTCGCCGCGCTGACAATCAACGAGAAAAAGTTCGAGGAGGCCAAACATTTGGCCCGCGAACTGGAAGAGCTGTCCAAGCATATTCTGAACACTAAGCGCGAGATTGCGCTGATCAGTGTGCAAACAGATGGCGGCAACTTCCAGTCGGCGAATTTCGAATTGGACGCCGTGGTCAAGCAGACCGAAGACGCGACCAATAATATCATGACAGCCGCCGAGAATATCGATTCGCTCTCGGCAACTTTGCGCGAAATCGATGATCCGGAAGAGCGCGCGGCAAAGATCACCGAAATCAATAACGAAGTGATCACGATTTATGAATCGTGCAACTTTCAGGATATTACCGGCCAGCGGATCCGCAAAATCGTGCGCATGCTGACCTATATCGAAACGCGCATCGAAAACATGATCCGCATTTGGGGCGCGAGCGAAATCGGCCAAATGACCGCCGGGGCCGCCGAAGAAGAACGCGCCGGTGCGAGCGACGAAGCCGATTTGCTGAACGGCCCGCAACTGCCCGGCGCGGCCGTCAGCCAGAACGAGATCGACGATTTCTTCCGCTAAGCACGTTGGCGGGGGGCCAGTAGGAGCCCCGCCCCAAGGCTGAACGCGGCATAGATCAAGCTCGCCCCAAAGCTTGCAAGAAACAGGCTGAAGCCAAGCGTTAGAAACGCTAGAACAGCCCGCGTTAAGCGGCCCTTTAGCAGGCGCGCCCCGGCAACAAGCGCCACCACATAGCCGCCCAGGAAGTTTTGCGCCGAAAGCTCGAACAGGGTCGAGACCGACCAGCCAAGACCGTGGGCCAAAGCAAGCGTTGCGCCTGCCGATAGGCCAAAGCTCGCCACCGCCAGCCGGGGCACCCGCCCTGCCCCGCTAACGCGGCTGAGCGCCTGGGGCAATAGCCCTTCCCGCGCCGCCGAGAAAATCAGCCGCGATGCGCCCCAAATCCCGCCGATCAGCGCGAGACCGATCATCACCGCCCCAAGGGCGGCCACGCCCCGCGCCGCAAGTGGCCCGAACAGCAAACCAGCCAAGGCCGCCACGGGCGCGCGCGTCAAGCTAGGATCGGTCGGATCAAGCCGTGTCTGCACGGCCAGCGCAACACCGACATAGAGCAGGAGCATGGCGAGAAACGCCCCCGCAAGCGCGATGGGAAAATCCCGGCGCGGGTGGCGGAACTCTTCGGCGGTCGAACAGAATAGTTCCCAGCCAGTGAAGGCGAAGAACAAGGCCCCCAGGGCTGGAAGGGCCGCTACCGGCGAGGCCTGCGTGAGGCTGGCGGCGATATCCACGCGAGGATCGGACAGTGCCACTACCGCTAATATCCCGAGCAGCAGAATCAGCGCGAAGGTCGTCAAGGATTGCACCGACCCGGCGATTTGCGCGCCGGCGAGGTTGATGGCAACGCCCACCACAAGCGCCCCCGCCGCAATCCAAACCTCGGCCCCCAGCGGAAGCTGAAGCAGTTCCGCAATATAGCTCCCGGAGCTCAGTGCGATTGCCGCGCCGCCCGGCAAACACGCCCCGATCAACAGTGCCTCGGTCGCCCGCCCTGCGCGATAGCCGAAGGCGGCTTCGGCAAACCCGGCGACGCCCCCGGCGGTCGGATAGCGCGCGCCCAAGCGGGCGAAGAGCAGCAACAGCGGCAGGGTCAGCAGGGCATTGATCCACCAGGCATGGATCGCCGCCGCCCCAACGAGACTGACGCCGAGACCCGGCAGAATCAGCAACCCACTGCCCACCACCATACTGAGGGCAACGCCGATCCCCTGGAGCGCGCTCAAACTTGGGCGCAAACTATTGGCCGCTCCCAACACCGAAGCCTGATTGATCGACATGCTTTTCTCCTGCCGTGAATGCCGCTATAGGGCAGAAGAATAGCGCCGCAGGGTGCCGGAAATCGTCCCGGCACGATGCCTGTGCGCCCGGCACAATGACGGCAGGATAAGCCCCGATGGACGCGATTGACCGGCAGTTGCTAACCTTGCTCCGCTCGGACGGGCGCATGCCGACGACGACGCTGGCAAAGCGCGTCGGCCTTGCGCGCTCCAGTGTTCAGGAGCGCTTGGACCGGCTTCAGCGCGACGGGATCATTCGCGGCTTCAGCGTCGTCACGGGAAGTCTCAGCCCCGATGCCGTGCAGGCCTATCTTATGGTCAAAGTGTCGGAAAACTGCGCGCGCCTCCAGGGGCTACTAAGAGCGATCCCAGAAATTCTCAGCGCCCACAGCATTACTGGCGAGGATGATCTGTTGATCTACGTCGAAACCGCAACGGCGGAGGGCTTAGCGCGCGTTCGTAATCTTGTGGAGAAAATGCCAAGCGTCGTGCGGGTCACAACGTCGCTCGTGCTGAACCGTTGGGTCGATCGACCCGTCCAAAATTAACCGAAACAAGCGTGCAACGCAGCACAGCGATCTTGCTTTCGAGCGCGCCAATGTTAGGGTTGCGCCAGAATAGGATGTCGGCGTTTCTCGACCGAATGCCCCTTCCGAAAACCCAAATTGGCGGCCCGAATGCCCACCCCAGCGACGCTTCTCAGAATTGATCTTGCCGCCCTCGTAAGCAACTGGCGTTTTCTAGCCAGCCAAGCCGCCCACGGGCGTTGCGCGGCAGTAGTGAAGGCCGATGGTTATGGCCTGGGTGCCGTTGAAATTGCCGCGGCGCTGCTGGCCGCAGGCTGCACCCAGTTCTTCGTTGCCCATCTTGCCGAAGCCATCGTTCTGCGCGAAGGGCTTTCGCAACGGTTTCCCGACAAATGCCCCAAGATTGGCGTGCTCAATGGGCATTTTCCGGGCGAGCAAGCGGAATTTACCGCCCACGATCTTCTTTCGGTGATCAATAGCCCGGCCCAACTGGCCGACTGGCCCGCCGACGCGCCCGCGATTCTGCAAATCGATACCGGCATGAGCCGACTTGGGCTGGAAGCGCAGGAGTTCGAGGCACACCTGCCCGACCTGCGCCGCCGCCCGTTTACCCTGCTGATGAGCCATTTCGCCTGCGCCGACGCGCCAGATCATCCGTTGAACCGCCAGCAGATCGACCAGTTCGGCGCGGCCCTACGGAATTTGCCGGGGATTCCGGGAAGCCTCGCCGCCTCCTCCGGGATTTTCCTTGGGGTCGATGCGCATTTCGATCTATTACGCCCCGGCTATGCCCTCTATGGCGGCAACCCGACCCCCGGTAAACCGAACCCGATGACGGCGGTGGTGCGGCTCTCGACCCCCATTCTGCAAATCCGTGATATTCCGGCGGGCCGTGCGGTCGGCTATAGCGCGCGCTGGGTGTCGAAAACCCCGAGCCGAATTGCCACCGTCCCCTATGGTTATGCCGATGGCGTGCCGCGCGTGACCGAGGGCGCGATCTTTCACCTGGATGGGCAGCCGGTTCCTGTGGTCGGGCGCGTGTCGATGGATTTGATTACCTTGGACGTGACCGGCATCCCAGCGGCGATTCCCGGCGCGGAGGTAGACATTCTTGGCCCGCAGCGCGATATAGACCAGGGCGGGGCCGATGGTGGCACGCTGGGGTATGAAATTCTCACCAGTATCGGACGGCGCGCCACGCGCCGCTATGGAACCTAACGCATGCCGCTGCTAAGCCCCCTGGGTCGGTTTGCCCTCGCTTTTTTCGCGACCACCGGACGGGTGACTCTGTTCGCGCTGGAAGCCGTGAGCCATTGGGTGCGGCCGCCCTTCTATGGCCGCCAGTTTTTGCGGCAGTTCATCGAGATTGCCTATTTCTCGCTCCCCGTTGTGGGGTTGACCACCCTGTTCACCGGCATGGTGCTGGCGCTACAGGCCTATACCGGCTTTTCACAGTTCAACGCCGAAAGCACGATCTCCAACCTCGTCGTCCTCGCCATAACGCGCGAACTCGGCCCGGTTATGGCGGGCCTGATGGTCGCGGGGCGCGTTGGGGCGGCGATGGCGGCCGAGCTTGGCACGATGCGCGTAACCGAACAGATCGACGCGCTCGAAACCCTCTCCACCCCACCGATGAAATATCTCGTGGCCCCCCGCCTGCTGGCGGGAACGCTTGCCCTGCCGCCACTGGTGGCGATTGGCGATATCATCGGTGTTATGGGCGGCTGGCTGATTGGCGAGAATAAGCTTGGCTTCAACGGGGCCGCCTATATTCAGTCGACGATGAATTTTCTGAGCTTCGATGATGTGCTGTCGGGGCTCGTGAAAGCTGCCGTTTTCGGCTTCACCGTAACGCTAATGGGGTGCTACCACGGTTTCAATTCCGGGCGCGGCGCGCAGGGCGTGGGACAAGCGACGACGAATGCCGTCGTCTCCTCCTCCATTCTTATTCTTGTGTTCGATTATCTGCTGACGGAGGCGTTTTTCGCAAAATGAGCGCCGCACCCAATTCGGGGCCGACCCCCGCGAAAATCGCCGTCCGCAACGTCACCAAAAGCTTTGGTCGCAAGCATGTGTTGCGCGGCGCAGACCTACTGGTTCCCAAAGGTCAAAGCACCGTCATCATCGGCGGCTCCGGGACGGGTAAATCCGTTCTGCTGAAATGTATTCTGGGGCTTATTCAGCCCGATGCCGGATCAATTGAGATCGACGGGGTGAATATCCTCAAAGAGGGTAGCCAATCCCGCCGGGATATCCGCCAGAAGATCGGCATGCTGTTCCAGGGCGGCGCGCTGTTCGATAGTCTGAGTGTCTGGGAGAATGTCGCCTTCGGGCTGATGAAGGGCGACCGCATGCCCGCCCGCGACGCAAAGCCGATTGCCATTAAGAAGCTTGGCCAAGTCGGCCTTGGCCCCGACGTGGCGGACCTGTTTCCGGCGGAACTCTCTGGCGGCATGCAAAAGCGCGTTGGCCTTGCCCGCGCCATTGCCCGCGAGCCGGAGATTTTGTTTTTCGATGAGCCCACGACCGGGCTCGACCCAATCATGGCGGGCGTCATCAACGATCTCATTCGCCAATGCGTCGCCGATCTGGGCGCAACCGCCGTGACCATTACCCACGATATGACCAGCGTGCGCCATATCGCGGATCAGGTGGCGATGATCTACGAGGGTAAGTTCCTCTGGTCGGGGCCGATTGGCGCGCTCGAAACCTCGGGCAATCCTTACGTCGATCAATTCATTCACGGGCGAACCGAAGGGCCGATTGCGCTTCAGGTTCGGAGCGCTTGATGGCCCGAGGCACGAGCCAGTTCGTTTGCCAAGCCTGCGGAGCCTTTTACGCCAAATGGCAAGGGCAATGCACCGCCTGCGGTGAGTGGAATACCCTGGTCGAAGAAGCGGCCCCGCCCTCGGTTGGCGGCAAAAAGGGCGCGGCGGTGCAGCGCTCGCGCAGTTCAGGCCTCACCTTCGTCGATCTCGGCGGCCTGTCCACGCCCGCGCCGCGCCGCCCCTCGGGCATCGATGAGCTGGACCGAGTAACGGGCGGCGGTATCGTTCCTGGCTCGGCCATTCTCATCGGGGGCGATCCCGGCATCGGTAAATCGACGCTGCTGACGCAAGTAGTCGCCCGCCTCGCCGAAACCGGCAGCCGCTGCGCCTATATCTCGGGCGAAGAGGCGGTTGATCAGGTGCGCTTGCGCGCCGCCCGCCTTGGCATTGCCTCGGCCCCCGTTGCGTTGGCCTCGGCCACCGCCCTGCGCGATATTCTGCCCGCCCTGGAGGGCGAGAATCCGCCCGATATCGTGGTGATCGATTCGATCCAGACCATGTATCTGGACGCCCTCGACAGCGCCCCCGGCACGGTCGGGCAAGTGCGCGCCTGTGCGCAAGAGCTGATTCGTGCCGCAAAAAAGCGCGGATTCGCCCTTATCCTCGTCGGACACGTCACCAAGGAAGGCGCGATTGCCGGGCCGCGCGTGCTCGAACATATGGTCGATACGGTTCTTTATTTCGAAGGCGAGCGCGGTCATCAGTTTCGAATCTTACGCGCCGTCAAAAATCGGTTCGGGCCAACCGATGAAATCGGCGTGTTCGAGATGACCGATAAGGGGCTGAAAGAGGTTCCCAACCCCTCCGCCCTATTCCTGGCGGAACGGCGCGACGATGTTTCGGGCGCGGCCGTGTTTGCCGGAATGGAGGGCACCCGCCCCGTGCTGGTGGAAATCCAGGCCCTCGTCGCCCCCACCAGCTTCGGTACACCGCGCCGCGCCGTGGTGGGCTGGGACAGCGGGCGGCTCGCCATGGTGATGGCGGTGCTGGACGCGCGCTGTGGCCTCAGCATCGGCGCACAGGATGTTTATCTAAACGTTGCGGGCGGTTTGCGGATTTCGGAGCCCGCCGCCGATCTCGCTGTTGCAGCAGCCCTGGTTTCCGCCTATTCCGGGGAACCTGTGCCGTCCGACATGGTTGTCTTTGGCGAGGTTGGGCTCGGCGGTGAGGTTCGGCAGGTCGGCCAAACCGATGCTAGGCTTAAGGAAGCCTTGCGCTTGGGGTTCGGACGGGCTTTGATCCCGGCGCGCCGGGCGGGGGCCGCAAATGGCGGTATCGGGTTAGAGTTGACCGAAGTCGATCGTCTGGTCGATTTGGTCGAGCGGCTCGCTCCCCCGGACGAAAGCAGTTGGCGGCGCAAGCTGCCGTAGAAATTTTGCGTGTAAAACGGGACCAAAACCGGGACCGAGAGGAACAGAATGGACGGCGGCTTTCATATGACCGACATCGCGGTCGTGATCGTGGTGCTGATTTCGGGAGTGCTGGCTTTCCTGCGCGGTTTCGTGCGGGAAGCCTTAGGCATCGCGGCCTGGATCGGTGCGGCCTTCATTGCCATGCAGGTGCAGCCCCTCACCATGGGCCTCGCGATGGACCTGATCGGCATGGAGGTGATCGCTAAATATGGCTCCTGGGTCGTTATCTTCCTGATCGCGCTGATTATCCTCTCCATCGTCAGCGGTGCGGTCGCCAATATGATTAAGGACACCAGTCTGAATGCGCTGGATCGATCCTTGGGCTTCGTTTTTGGCCTGGCGCGCGGTGCTCTGCTGGTCGCGGTCGCCTATTTCCTCGGTGCGCAACTGATGAATAAGAACGCGCCGCCGCCGGAATGGCTCGCTCAAGCCAAAACCTATCCGTTGATCGTGCGCGGGGCCGATATCGTTTCGGTCTTCGTGCCGCGCGACGCGAGCGAACAGGCCGCCCGCGAAATCGAAGAAAAGCGCCGCCAGGGCGAAGCGCTGTTGGAGATTCAAAAGAATCTTCAAACCCTTACAGCGCCGCCTGCGGGTCCTGCGACGCCGCAACCGGCCCCTGTCGCCCCGGTTCAAACCGGGCCTGCGCCTGCCGTTCCGCCCGCGCTCGTCGCGCCGTCGCCCGCGAAACCAGGCACGCCCGCCGCGCAACCAGTGGCCCCGGCACAACCCCCAGCAGCCGCACCGCAACCGAAACCGGCCCCTGCGGCTGCGCCGAACGCCGCAACCCCCGGAGCCCCTGCAAAAGCGGGAGGCGGGTATGATGACCAACAACGTAACTCGCTTGATGCATTCATCAAAAATAAGCAGTAAAGAGGCGCCTTGCCATTGCCCCGCCCCGCCCGGTTGGGTTTAGCCAAGTCTTTCGAAGGGGATTACCCGCATGCTCACCACGCATCCGTTTGACGACGATAAGCTGCGGGAGGAGTGCGGGGTCTTCGCCATTTACGGCACCCCGGATAGCGCCGCCCATACTGCCCTCGGCCTGCACGCGCTCCAGCATCGCGGCCAGGAAGCGGCGGGGATTGTGTGTTTCGACGGCAAGCAGTTCAATGCCCACCGCGCGCTCGGCCATGTCGGCGAAACCTTCGCCCAGCCGGACGTGATTAACCGCCTGAAGGGTCATGCGGCCATCGGCCACACCCGCTACGCCACCACTGGTGACACGCTGCTGCGCAATGTGCAGCCGCTGTTTGCCGATCTTGCCATCGGCGGTTTCGCCATCGCCCATAACGGCAATCTTACCAATAATCAGGCGCTGCGCCGCCGCTTGGTCGAACGGGGCTCCTTATTCCAATCGACCACCGATACGGAAGTGGTGGTCCATCTGATTGCAACCGCCCTTGCCACCGCCGTGGTCGACCGGCTGATCGATGCGCTGCGGCAGATTTCCGGCGCTTATTCCTTCGTCGGGCTGATGGACGATGGCATTGTCGGCGTGCGGGACCCTAACGGCGTGCGCCCGCTCGTGCTCGGACGCTTAGGCGATGCCTATGTGATGGCGTCGGAAACCTGCGCGCTCGATATTCTCGGGGCCGACTTCATCCGCGACGTTGAGCCGGGCGAAATGGTGATTATCACCCGCGACGGGCTGACCAGCCGTCACCCGTTCCCGAAAGCCAGCCGCCGCTTTTGCATTTTCGAGCATATCTACTTCGCCCGCCCCGATAGCATCGTCGAAGGCGAGAGCGTTTATAACGCCCGCAAGCGCATTGGCGCGGAACTGGCGCGGGAAGCCGGGGTCGATGCCGATGTCATCATTCCCGTGCCGGATTCGGGCGTGCCCGCCGCGCTCGGCTATGCCACTGAGGCCGGGATTCCGTTCGAGCTTGGGATTATCCGCAACCACTATGTGGGCCGGACCTTCATCGAGCCGACCGATCAGATCCGCCATTTGGGCGTGAAGCTGAAGCATAACGCCAACCGCGCCCATATTTACGGCAAGCGCGTGATCTTGGTCGATGACAGCATCGTGCGCGGCACCACCTCCACTAAGATCGTGGAAATGGTCCGCGCCGCCGGGGCTAAGGAAGTGCATATGCGCATTGCCTCGCCGCCGACGACCTATAGCTGCTTCTATGGCGTCGATACCCCCCGCCGCGACAAGCTGCTGGCGAGCCAGATGGACGTTGAAGCGATGACCAAGTTTATCGGGGCCGACAGCCTCGCCTTCGTCTCCATTGACGGGCTTTACCGCGCAATGGGCCATGCGGAAGGCCGCGTGAGCGCCAATCCCGGCTTCTGCGACGCCTGCTTTACGGGCGACTATCCCATTCCGCTGACCGACTTTACCGACGGCACCAGCGATGACCGCGTGAGCGTGCTGGCGGAATAGATGAGCCACGGAAAACTAACAGGCCGCATCGCGCTCATTACGGGCGCATCGCGCGGCATTGGCGCGGCGGTTGCCAAGCTTTTTGCCGCCGAAGGGGCGCAGGTGGTTCTCGTCTCCCGCTCGGTCGGCGGACTGGAGGAGGTCGATGACGCGATCCGCGCCACCGGCCACCCAGGGGCAACCCTGCTGCCGCTCGATCTCGCCGATGGCGCGAAGATCGATCAATTGGGCTATGCCCTGGCCGAACGCTTCGGGCGGCTCGACGTGCTGGTGTTGAACGCAGGCATGCTCGGCGGTTTCTCGCCCGTCGGACATCAAACGCCGAAGATTTTCGAAAAGCTGATGGCGGTGAATTTTGCGGCCCCCTGGCGCTTGATCCGCGCCTGCGATCCGCTGCTGCGGGCGTCAGACGCCGGTCGGATCATCGCGACCGTGGGCGGCCCGGGCACGGCGGTGCCTGAGCATTTCACCGGCCCTTATGCCGCTAGCAAGGCCGCCCTGCTCAGCCTGATGCAGACCTACGCCCTGGAAAACGCTAAGACGAAACTGCGCGTCAATTGCGTCGATCCCGGCACAATCGCCACCCGCCTGCGCGCCGAAGGCTTTCCGGGCGAGGATGCCAGCGCATTCCCAACGCCCGAGGGCATCGCGCCGCTCTACCTCGATCTGGCGATGGCAGCGTGTGAGCGGAACGGCGTAGTTCTGCGGCTTCAATAGGCAGGGGTTTCACCCCTGATGCGCTTTGCGCGTCAAACGCGCGGGTGCACCCCACTCAAGGGGCCGTCGCCCCTTGAGAATCCCATTTCCTTTCGTCGCGTCACCCCGTAAGACCTGCGACCTGAAAATGGATTCTTAAGGGGTCAGCCCCTTAATCGGGGTTGTTAGGGGCCACGCCCCTAACCTTGCGCAGCAAAGAGACTAAATGAACGTCGCCGATTTCGATTTTGACCTTCCCGAGCATCTCATCGCCGAACGTCCGATGGAGCCGCGTGAAGCCGCGCGTTTGCTCTGCGTCGGCGCGGCGCTGGAAGATCGCCTCATCGGCAATTTGCCCGCGCTGCTCGGGCCGGGCGATTTGATCGTCTTCAACGACACGCGGGTGATTCCGGCGCGACTGCATGGGGTGCGGGAGCGGCAGGAGGGGGGCGTTTCGGTTCCGGTCGAACTGCTGCTGCATCAGCGCCAGGGCGACGGCAGTTGGACCGCTTTTGCCAAGCCGGGGAAGCGCTTGAAGCTTGGTGATCGCGTCATCGTTGGTGACATTCTGCGCGCGACGCTGTTGGAAAAGCGCGACAGCGGCGAAGTGCTAATCCAGTTCGACCGCCAGGGGGCCGACCTTACGGCGGCGCTGGAAAAGGTCGGCGAAATGCCCCTGCCCCCCTATATCCGCCGCGCGCAAGACGCCCAGGATAAACAGGATTATCAAACGATCTTTGCGGCCAAGGATGGCGCGGTTGCCGCCCCCACGGCGGGGCTCCATATCACCCCGCGCCTTTTGGAGGCGCTTAAAGCGCGCGGCGTTCTGACCGAAACCGTCACGCTGCATGTGGGCGCGGGCACGTTTCAGCCGGTAAAGGTGGCGCGGATCGAAGATCATAAAATGCATTCGGAATGGGCCGAACTCAGCCCAGAAACCGCCATGCGGCTGAATGCTCATCGGGAGGGCGGCGGGCGGATTATCGCCTGTGGCACTACCTCCTTGCGCACGCTGGAAAGCGCCGTGGCCCCGGATCGCAGCTTTAGCCCGCTGACCGGATCGACCGAGATATTCCTGTACCCCGGAAAGCCGGTCTACTCGGTGGATCGCCTGCTGACGAATTTCCATCTGCCGCGCTCCACGCTGTTTATGTTGGTGTCGGCCTTTGCCGGGCAGGCGCGGATGCGCGCGGCCTATGACCATGCGATTGCTGGCGGCTATCGTTTTTTCTCGTATGGCGACGCCTGCCTTTTGGAGCGAGCATAATCATGACACGGCTGCGGTTTGAGCTTCTGAACACCTCCGGTCGGGGTCGGCGCGGGCGGATTTTTACGGCGCACGGGACGGTCGAAACCCCCACCTTCATGCCAGTCGGCACCGCCGCCACGGTAAAAGCGATGACGGTTGACGCGGTGAAGGCAACCGGCGCGCAAATCGTGCTCGGCAATACCTATCACCTGATGCTGCGCCCCACCGCCGAGCGGATTGCGCGCCTCGGCGGCCTGCATAAGTTCATGAATTGGGAAGGCCCGATCCTGACCGACAGCGGCGGCTATCAGGTCATGTCCCTCACCGCGTTGCGCAAAATGAGCGAGGACGGCGTTACCTTCCGCTCGCACCTGGACGGCAGCGCCCATACGCTGACACCAGAACGCTCGACGGAAATCCAAAACCTGCTCGACGCCACGATCACGATGGCGTTTGACGAATGCACCCCCTACCCCGCAACCCATGCGGTCGCGCAGAAGTCGATGGAACTCTCAATGCGCTGGGCGGAGCGCTCGCGCAAAGCCTTCGTCGCGCGCCCTGGCTATGGGCAGTTCGGGATTGTCCAGGGCTCGGTCTATCCCGATCTGCGCGCGCGCTCGATGGATGCGCTGATCCCGATGGATTTCGAAGGCTATGCCGTCGGTGGGCTCGCGGTCGGCGAAGGTCAGCCGATCATGTTCGCCGTGCTCGACCAAACCACGCCGCGCCTACCCATCGATAAGCCGCGCTACCTGATGGGCGTTGGCAAGCCCGCCGATCTGGTCGGCGCGGTTCAGCGTGGTATCGATATGTTCGACTGCGTGCTGCCGACCCGCTCGGGCCGAACCGGCCAAGCCTTCACCCGGCGCGGTACGGTGAACATTCGCAACGCCCGCCACCAGGACGATCCGCGCCCGCTCGATCCCGATTGTACCTGCCCCGCCTGCTCAAACTATTCGCGCGCCTATCTGCATCACCTCGCCCGCTCCGGCGAAATCCTGGGAGCGATGCTGCTCACCTGGCATAATATCCATTATTATCAGGAACTTATGGCGGGGATGCGCAAGGCTATCGAAGAGGGTCGGCTGGACAGCTTCGCCGCCGAGTTCCACCGGGAGCAAGCGGCGGGGGATTTGGAGCCTTGGAAATAGGATAATTTTTACCGCACCCGCTTGAACGCCCGATTGATGCGGCCCACCTGTGCTTTGTCTCAGGTCCGGGCGCGTTATCGGACCCTTAGACGACACCTGTCTTGTGCCATCGAAAGGGACCGTTATGAGCCTATTTTCCATGTTCAAAAGCGATAAGGGCGAGCAGATGACTGCCCATAAGGCATTCGCTATTGCATTGCTTTACACAATGGCCGCCGATGGGGAGATGGACCCGGAGGAAGTGGGGCATCTGCTGGCCGTTATCGGTGGCGAGCGCGGCAGCGGCGGCAGCATCGGCGTCGGTGCCAATAATCAGGCGCTGCTGAACTCGGCGATGAAATATGTCCGCACCCACAGCCACGAACAGTTCCTAGCCGAAGCCACGCCGGTTCTCACCACCGCACAGCGCCTGTGCATTCTGATGAACCTCGTCGATAGCGCGCTCTCGGACGGCGAAGCCGAACCGGAAGAGCGCGCCTTCTTCGATAAGGTCCAAACGGCTTTCGGGATTAGCGACGAAGATTTCCGCCCCTATTTCCAGGTCATCATGATGAAGAACGACCGGGGCGTGTTTATCGATCAGAACCACCCGATGAACCAGCCGGGCTTCTCGGTTGCCCTGCCGGGCCAGGCGGCGTAACGCCTTTCGGCGGCGGCAGCCATGAAGGCCGCCGCCGTCCCCTTAGGCCGTCCGCACGGTTGTTAGAAACTGCTGAACAATCCCATTGAGGGCCGAGGTTTCCGTCCCCAAGCCGTTGGATGTATTGGCCACCTGTCCGGCGATACTGCCCGCTTGGGCCGAAGCGCCGGAGATGCGCACAATATCCCCCGCTACTTGCCGCGCGCCTTGCGAGGCATATTCGACCGCCCGGGCGATTTCATCGGTCGCGGCGCGCTGCTCTTCCGCCGCCGAGGAGATCAGAGTGATGGTCTGATTGATACTGCCGATGACCTCACCGATGCCTTGCATCGCGACCGCCGCTTCCAAACTGACCGATTGTACCGCGTTGATTTGGGTCGAAATCTCCTCCGTGGCGCGGGCGGTTTGACTGGCAAGGTTCTTTACTTCATTCGCAACCACGGCAAAACCCCGCCCCGCTTCCCCCGCCCGCGCGGCCTCAATCGTCGCATTGAGCGCCAGCAGATTGGTTTGCTCAGCGATATCCTGAATAAGCTTCACCACGTCGCCGATCCGCTGCGCAGCTTGGCTTAGGCTCGTTACGGTTCCGTTGGTCTTCTGAACATTCTCCACGGCCCGGCTGGCTTGATCGGTGCATTTCACCAGATCTTGACTGATGCTGGCGATGGAAGCGGAGAGCTGCGCCGCTGCCGTTGCCGCCGTATCGACGTTCTGCGAGGCCTGCCCCGCCGCATTTTGGGCCGACGTTGTATCGGCATGGGTCGTTTTGGCGATGCGATCCAACTCTGCCGAACCGTTTCTAAGATTGCTCGTCGCCTCGGTCACGGCGTTGGCGACATGGCCGATTCCGCCCTCGAAATTGGCTATCGCGGCCTCCAGCAACAGTTGCCGGGTTTGCAGGCGGGCCGCATCAGCCTCTCGCTCGCGGGTGGCGCGCGCCACCCGTTCCGCCGTTTGCCGATAGGCCTCCACCGCGCGGGCAATAGCCCCCATCTCGTCTTGAGCGCTAAAACCCAAAGGCTCAACCTGCTTCCCATCGGTAATCTTGTCGAGCGCAACGGCGCATTGCGTTAGGGGCCGCGTGATAGAGGCCGATATCAGCCGCGCTGCAAACAGAAGCCCAGCAATGGCGACAAGGATGACAGAAGCAATGGCCCAATAGGCCAACTCGATCAGCCGATCCGCCTCAGCCCGCGTTTCGGCCATACCGTCCTTAATGACATCTTCGACCTTATCTTGCTGCTCGGCCAGAGTATCGAAGGCAGCAATAAACTCGGGCAACTGCGCCGCTGCCTCAGCCCGGTTGCGGGCGGCAAGCGCGACCAGAGCTTCCGAGTGCCGAATATAGTCTTCCAAGGGTTTGGTGACGGCCCGCAAAGTGTCGATAAGCGTCCCACTGGCCCGCCGCTGATTGTCGACCAGGGTTTTCCGGAAAGCCGCCGCATCACTCTTCAAGTCATCGGCAATTTTCGGAAGCGAGCCCGTCCTGTCCCCCCCTGCCGCCAAGAGCGCTTCGAAAACATGCCCCCGAAGCGTATCGTGAATCATATCGCCATACTGGAAATCGCTTAAAATCTCGCCTTGGATTTGCACCGATCGCAGCAGAGTCGCAACTTCTCGGAAGAAATAGGCCGAGAGGCCCGCAGCGGTCATCATGAGACCGCCCGCGATGACAACCAAAAACAGTATCTTACGTCGCAGGCTGTGGAGTTTCCGCATCGCTACCTCCCTTTTGTGGCATCTCGACTTGTGAAGACGATTTTTTCAGCTAATTTCAGAAATATTTTCAAAAAAAAATATCAATTATCTCTGAACACCCTAAAAACGGGCAATTTACAGATTATTTTCTCTTTTTATTTATACGTAAATATATTAAGGCATGCTTAATCGTGATCATAAAAATTCTGACCCGATAAATGAGCCCAGACCAGAGCGGGGGCCAGCTTTGCGGCGCACACAGCGGCGCGGCGGTTGCCAGAGCGGCGCAACAGAGATCAGAATGATGCAATGCACACGCCCGCCGAAACCCTCTCCCTTGCCGCCCGCCGCCTGAGTATTTCCCTGCTCAGCGGGCTGGCGCTCTTCACCATTCTCGCAGCGGTTTCGGGGCGGACCGAGTTCGGTATGGTCGCGGCCTTCTGCCTCGTCTTGTACCTCGGCATGATCCTGCCCAGTCTGCACAAGCGCGAAGCCCCGCTCATGACGGTGGCGGGGCTGTCGGTGCTGGCCGTGGTTATTCTCCACCCCGCGCCCGGCCCGATTTTGTTGAGTGCGGCAGCGAAGGGCGCGAGTTTTGCCTCGCTGATCCTAGCCTTGGGATTTCTACAGGCCCCTGCCAGCCATTCACACCTTGTCCACCGCTGCGGTGAGTTCCTCATCAATCAGGGCCCGAGCCGCCGCTATGCTGCGCTGACGGTCGGCGGGCATTTGTTTGGAATTGTGCTGAACCTCGGCGCGCTATCGCTGCTTGGCGGCATGATGCACCGCTCGAACACGCTCACCCAGGCGGGCGGCGATCCGGCGATTGTGGCTTTACGCTCCGAGCGCATGAGTATGGCGATGCTGCGCGGCTTCAGCACCTCGACGCTGTGGTCGCCGACGACGCTGACCGTCACCGTCTCGCTGACCCTGGTGCCCGATGGGCTGTGGCTGACCATTCTGCCGATTGGCTTGGTCATGGCCGCGTTGCTGTTGTTTTTCGGCTATCTTCAGGACCGGATTCAGCACCCGCCGCGCGCCCGCGCCGTCGCGCTCAGCTATCATACCGACCTGACATTGAAGGAGACGCTGTTTCCGCTCAGCCTGTTGGTGGCAGCGGTTCTGGGGCTCATCATTACCGTGCGTCAAATCAGCGGCTGGCCGCTGGGAACCGTGGTGATCCTCGTCGTGCCGCTGTTTTCGGTGGGGTGGATGTTCTGGCAGAATATTCGCCGCAATCTCCGTCTTGCGGTCGGCATTACCCTGCGGCAAGTCGGCCGCCATGCCGCAGAACGCCTGCCGAAGAGCCGCTATGAGGTCATCTCACTCTCCTGCGGCGGCATCGTCGGCGGTTGCGTTGCCGCGCTTATTCCGCCGGGAGCCCTGGGCGATCTGCTGCATTATCTCGGCCTGCCGCCGGTGGCCCTGCTGCTGGCTATTTTCTGGGTCGTCGTGCTTGGCGCGCAGATCAGCATCAATCCGATCATCACTGTGCCCCTATTGGGCGCGGCGATGATGCAGATGCACCCGATGCCGGTCTCGACCCTCGCGCTGCTGCTAACGCTGGTGACGAGCTGGACGATGTTCACCCTGCTCTCGCCGTTTTCGGCCTCCGCCCTCATCCTCGGCAACCTCGCCGAGGTCTCGCCGCGTACGATTGTGCATAAATGGAACGGGGCTTATGCGCTTTTTGCCGCGTTTTTATTCCATGCGCTGATTATCACCGTCGAGTTGCTCACCGCCCCTGAGATATGACACTGCGGCGCGTCGGTTGCCAGAGCTGTTGCCAGAACGGCGAAAGAGAGAGCAAAATGGCGCAATGCACACGCCTGCCGAAACCCTCTCCCTTGCCGCCCGCCGCCTGAGTATTTCCCTGCTCAGCGGGTTGGCGTTGTTCACTATTCTCGCGGCGGTTTCGGGCCGGAGCGAGTTTGGTATGGTGGCAGCCTTCTGCCTCACCCTTTACCTCGGGATGATTCTGCCGAACTTACATCGGCGCGAAGCGCCGTCGGTTGCGGTGGCCGGCCTCTCGGTCCTGGCCGTCGTCATTCTGCACCCCGATCCCGGTCCGGTCCTCTTGAGTGCGGCGGCGAAAGGTGCAAGCTTCGCCTCACTCATTCTAGCCTTGGGCTTTCTTCAAGCCCCTGCCAGCCATTCGCACCTCGTGCATCGCTGCGGCGAGTTTCTTATCAATCAAGGCCCGAGCCGCCGCTACGCCGCGCTCACAGTGGGTGGGCACTTGTTCGGGATCGTACTGGGCCTCGGCGCGCTGTCGCTGCTGGGCGGGATGATGCATCGCTCCAATACCCTGGCCCAGGCGGGCGGCGATCCGGCGATTGTGGCTTTGCGCTCCGAGCGCATGAGTATGGCAATGCTGCGCGGCTTCAGCACCGCAACGCTCTGGTCGCCGACGACGCTGACCATTACCGTCTCGCTGACCCTGGTGCCCGATGGGCTGTGGCTGACCATTCTGCCGATAGGTCTCGTGATGGCCGGACTGCTCCTGTTCGCGGGCTATCTCCAGGATCGGATTCAACACCCGCCGAGCGCCCGCGCCGTGGCGCTCAGCTATCATACGGAACACACGCTGAAGGAAACTTTATTCCCACTCAACCTCTTGGTCGCAGCGGTGCTAGGGCTCATCATCGCCGTGCGCCAAGTCAGCGGCTGGCCGTTGGGAACCGTGGTGATCCTCGTCGTGCCGCTGTTTTCGATGGGGTGGATGTTCTGGCAGAATATTCGCCGCAATCTCCGTCTTGCGGTCGGCATTACCCTGCGGCAAGTCGGCCGCCATGCCGCCGAGCGCCTCCCCAAGAGCCGCTTTGAGGTCGTTTCCCTCTCCTGCGGCGGCATCGTCGGCGGTTGCGTTGCCGCGCTTATTCCGCCGGGAGCCCTGGGCGATCTGCTACATTATCTCGGCCTGCCGCCGGTGGCCCTGCTGCTGGCAATTTTCTGGGTCGTCGCCCTTGGCGGGCAAATCAGCATCAACCCGATCATCACCGTCCCACTCCTTGGAGCGGCAATGATGCAGATGCACCCGATGCCGGTCTCGACCCTCGCGCTGCTGCTAACGCTGGTGACGAGCTGGACGATGTTCAGCCTGCTCTCGCCGTTTTCGGCCTCGGCCCTCATCCTCGGCAACCTCGCCGAGGTCTCGCCACGTACGATTGTGCATAAGTGGAATGGGGCTTATGCGCTTTTTGCCGCGTTTTTATTCCATGCGCTGATTATCACCGTCGAGTTGCTCACCGCCCCTGTGCTATGACACTGCCGCTATGCTTGATATTACCAATCTGACCTACCGTATCGCCGGGCGTGTTCTGCTGGACAATGCCTCTGTTCGTATCTCCGAAGGCCACCGCATTGGCCTTATCGGCCGCAACGGCACGGGCAAATCGACGCTGTTCAAGCTGATTACCGGCGAGATCGAGCCCGATGCGGGCAGTGTTTCGCTGCCGCGCGGCCTGCGCCTGGGCGTCGTAGCGCAAGAAGTGCGCGGCGACGAAGGCACGCCCCTCGAATACGTTCTCGCTGCCGATACCGAACGCGCCGCCCTGCTAGCCGAAGCCGATGTAACGACCGACGGCCACCGCCAGGCCGATATTCAAACCCGGCTGCTGGATATCGATGCCTATGCCGCGCCAGCGCGCGCCGCAATTATCTTGAACGGTTTGGGGTTCGACGCCGACGCCCAGAACCGCCCGCTCTCGGCCTTCTCCGGTGGCTGGCGCATGCGCGCGGCCCTCGCGGCGGCACTGTTTTCAGAGCCGGACCTGTTGCTGCTGGACGAACCGACGAACCATCTGGATCTGGAAGCGGCGCTGTGGCTGGAAGGCTTCCTCAAATCCTGGCCGAAGACGCTTATTCTCATCAGCCATGACCGCGACTTCCTCAATGTCGTCGTCACCGGCATCGTCCACCTGGAACGCCTCGGCCTCTTCGCCTATTCCGGCACCTACGATAGTTTCGAGAAGCAGCGCAACGAGCGCCTTGCCCAGACCGAAGCCGCGATTGCCAAACAGGCCGCTGTGCGCGCCCATCTGCAATCCTTCATCGACCGCTTCAAGGCGAAGGCGAGCAAGGCCAAGCAGGCACAAAGCCGCGTGAAGGCGCTGTCGCGCATGGAGCCGCTCGAAGCCATCAACCGCGACCCGGAAGTGCGCTTCAACTTCCCCGACCCGGATGAACTCGCGCCGCCGATGATCCTGCTCGATAATGCCTCGGTCGGCTATGACGCTAAGCCCATTCTGAAGAATATCGGTTTGCGGTTGGACCCTGATGACCGCGTTGCCCTGCTGGGCGCGAACGGCAATGGTAAAACCACACTGGCGAAGCTGATTGCAGGGCGGCTTGACGTGATGGACGGCGAGCGCGTCGCCCCCAACCGCCTGCGCGTCGGCTATTTCGCCCAGCATCAGGTCGATGAACTCAACCTCACCGAAACGCCGATCCAAGCGATGACGCGGGTGATGCCGAGCACGGTGAAGCCGGAAAAAGTCCGCGCCGCACTAGGGGCCTTCGGCTTCGGCGGCGAGAAGGCGCAAACCAAAATCGGGGCTCTCTCCGGGGGCGAAAAGGCGCGGCTCACGCTGGCGCTCATCACCTATGACGCGCCGCATCTGCTGATCCTCGACGAACCAACGAACCATCTCGACATTGAAGCCCGCACCGCCCTGGTGGAAGCCTTAACGCTCTATAGCGGCGCGGTTATTCTCGTGTCCCATGATCGGCGCATGGTGGAAATGGTGGCGGATCGGCTGTGGCTGGTCGCCCACGGCACCGCCACGCCGTTTGAAGGCGATATGGACGAGTATCAAAAGCTCATCCTGTCGGGCTCGCTCACCGCCCCCGGCGGCAAGGGCGGTGCGGGCTATGATCCGAACCTCTCGAAAGCCGAACAGCGCAAAGCCAATGTCGAGCGCCGCGCCGCCGTGGCGCCGCTGAAGAAAGCCGTGACCGCCGCCGAACAGGCGATGGCAAAAATCGCCCTGGAAAAGGCCAAGATCGACGCGAAACTGACCGACGGCGGCCTTTATGATGGCCCCAAGGAAAAGCTCAACGCGCTGCTGAAGCAACAGGGCGAGTTGGGCAATGCCTTGGCTGCGGCAGAAGCGGCGTGGCTGGAAGCCGTGGAAGCGCTCGACGCGGCTCAAGCGGCATAGACCCAAATGAACTACCGTCACGCCTATCACGCCGGTAACTTCGCCGATGTGTTCAAACACGCCGCCCTCGCGCTGCTGCTTCAGCATTTGCGCAAGAAGGACAAGGGCTTCTGTGTGATCGACAGTCATGCGGGCATCGGACGCTACGATCTCGCCGGGCCGGAGGCGAGCAAAACGCTGGAGTGGCAAGAGGGTGTGGCGAGGGTGATGGACGCGCCGGAACATCCGATCCTCGCGCCGTGGCGGGAGGTGATCGCCGATCTCAACCCGAACGGTGGCTGCCGCTTCTATCCCGGCTCGCCGCTGGTCGCGCGGCATTTCCTGCGCCCGCAAGACCGGCTGGTCGTGGCGGAACTCCACCCGCAAGACCGGCGGGTTCTGGCCAATCTGTTCGAGGGCGACAAGCAGGTGCTCGTCCGCCCCGCCGATGGGTATGCCACCCTCATTAAGCAAATCCCCCCCTTCGAGCGGCGCGGCGTCGCCCTGATCGATCCGCCGTTCGAGCGGGTGGACGAGTGGGAAGTGCTGATCGAGGTGATCGCAGAAGCCCACGCCAAATGGGCAACAGGCACCTATGTGATTTGGTACCCCGTGAAAGACCTGACCGAAGTGGCACGCTTTCACGATGTTCTGGCGAGCCTTGCCATTCCCAAAACTCTGGTTGCCGAGTTCCATATCCGCCCACCTGCGCCAGATACGTTTTTCGGATCGGGCCTTGCCGTGATCAATCCGCCTTGGCAGTGGGATGAGGAGCTACAAACCTTAGGCGACACCCTCGCCGGGGCGCTCAATCAGCCGGACGCGCGGACGATCGTGGAATGGCTGGTGCCGGAAGCTTCGTAAAACGGCTCAGCCGTGCGGCAAATAGCGGATTGCCGCAAAAAGCAATCCCACAGCAATAACGAGCATTGAGCCAAGCCGAAGGGTAATTCGGTTCTCGCTCGCCGTAATACGCTCTTCCACGCGATTAAACCGCTCTTCAATGACCCTAATCCGCGTGTCTAAATGGTCTTTCGTTACGAGATCGGCCCCGCCCACAGCTTCAGCCAAAGCTGACGAAGCCGCGCGCGCCTGCTCGGCGGTGAATCCCCCGGCAGAAAGCCTATCGGCCAGCTTGAGCGTATCGAAAGGAACGGCATTCATTGCGTTAGGATGCCGTCGAACCCTGCCATCGTCAAGAACATTTACGCAACATTCATGCGCCGCGCAGCAAGGGTTCCAGCGCCCGGCCAATCGCGAGAATACGCCGATCCTGCATCGGTGCGCCGACAAGGCTTAGCCCCACGGGCGGCTCACCGGGGCGGTGGCAGGGCAGCGTCAGCGCGCAGCCATCGGCCAAATTGACGATAGAGGGGTTGCGCAGGGCAAGCAGGTTCAGGCGGGTATAATCCTCGTCGCTCTCAACCTCGGTGAAGAGCGGCGCGATTATCGGCACGGTCGGCATAATCAGCGCGTCATAGGGCGCGAGCGCCGCCGTCATCGCCGCCACAAAGGCTATGCGAAGGTCCCGCGCTTCAATGTAATCGACCGCCGTGACCGTGGCCGCCTTCTCAATGCGGGAGCGCACGCGCGGATCATAGTCAGCCCCGCGCCGGGCTAACAAATCGCGATGCCACGCAAGGGCTTCGGGGGCCGAAAAGCCGCCGCGCACGCCAATCGCCTGAAGGTCATTGAGCAAGGGCAGGCTGGTTTCAACAATCCGCGCCCCCGCAGCCGCGAGCAGCGACAGCGTGCGCTCGTAGGTTGCCGCAACCGTCGCGTCCATCCCGTCCAGAACCATCGTACTGGGGGCGAGCAACCGCAGCCCGTGAACGTTAAAGGCTGCCGGAACCGGCGCGTCCGGCTCCCCCATGAGAACCGCATCGGCCTGGGCACAGAGATCGACGGTTTTAGCAAGCGGGCCAATCGAATCAAGTGTGGTCGACAGCGGCAGGGTTCCCGTTAAGGGCACCCGCCGGGCAGTGGGCTTAAACCCCACCAAACCGCAGAACGCCGCCGGAATCCGCACGGAGCCGCCCGTATCGGAGCCAATGGCGACGTGGGCCATACCGTCGCTGACCGATACCGCCGCCCCGGAACTCGAGCCGCCCGGAATCCGCCCACTCGCCCCCGCCCCCAACTCGCGCCCGAAGGGATTGCGCGGCGTACCATAATGGGGGTTAAGGCCCAAGCCGCTAAAAGCAAATTCAGTCATATTGGTGCGACCAACAATAACCGCCCCCGCCGCCCGCAGCCGCGCCACCACCGGCGAATCGTGAAAAGCCGGCGGGGCATCGTCGCGCGCGACCGATCCCGCGCGCGTCACCTGCCCCGCCTCGTCCAGCAGATCCTTGATTGAAATCGTCAAGCCCGACAGGGGCGATGGAAGGATGCCCGCCGTGCGCAGCCGGTCCGAATTCTCCGCCGCCGCGCGCGCCGTTTCCCCATGAACCGCCACAAAGGCTTTTGCCCCCTCCCCCTCCGCATCCTCGATACGGGCCAACGCAGCTTCCAGATAGCTCACGGCGGTTTCCGAGCGATCGTGCAAGGCGCGTTGCGGGGGATAACGGTGGGGCATTAAGATTCCTTTAACTCGTATTTTTTACAGGTATGAAAATTGATTATGCCGGAATTACGGCTTCCGCTTCAATTTTCCACGGCAGCGCCTCACCCGCCCAAAACGGGACGATATACTGATCCCGCGCGGCGATTTCGGCGGCGACCCGTTCCGCCGTCCCGGGCGCACTGCGTCGAAGGGTGATGCGCTCATCGTTCACTGGCAAGCCATAGAAAGCCGGGCCGTGCAGGCTGGCGAAGCCTTCGAACCGATCTAACGCGCTTTCCTCCTCGAACACCTGAAGATAGGCCGCAAGGGCCGACGGCGCGGTGAACAGTCCGGCGCATCCGCACGCACTCTCCTTATCGCGCGCCAGATGCGGCGCGGAATCGGTACCCAAAAAGAAACGCGGATCGCCGGAGGTTGCGGCATCGCGCAAGGAAAGCCGGTGAATTTCGCGCTTCGCGACCGGCAAACAGTAGAAATGTGGACGAATGCCGCCCTGGAACATCGCATTCCGATTGATGTGCAGGTGGTGGGCGGTGATCGTCGCCGCCACATTCTGCGGGCGGGATTTAACAAAGGCCACCGCGTCGGCGGTCGTCACATGCTCGAAGACGATCTTCAATTCCGGCAGCCGGTCGCACAGCAGCGCCAAAACCGTATCGATAAACAGGGATTCGCGGTCGAAAATATCGACACTCGGGTCAGTCACTTCGCCATGGACCAAGAGCGGCATGCCGATTTCTGCCATCTTCTCCAGCACCGGCAGAATGCCGCGCACGGAAGTAACGCCAAAGTCCGAATTAGTCGTAGCTTTCGCCGGATAGAGTTTTGCGGCGACCCAGGTGTTATCGGCAAACCCCGCCGCGATTTCCGCAGGCGTGATCGTGTCGGTCAGATAGGCCGTCATCAACGGTTCGAACGAAACCCCCTTGGGAACGGCGGCTTTGATCCGGTCGCGGTAGGCGCGAACCTCCGCCCGCGCCGTCAACGGCGGCACTAGGTTCGGCATCACGATCGCCCGGGCAAAGGACCGCGCGGTATAGGGCACCACCGCCGACAACATATCGCCGTCGCGCAAATGGACGTGCCAATCGTCAGGACGGCGGATGGTGAGAGAAGTCGGGGACGTAACCTGGGTCATCGCATCCAATCCTGTAGCGGTTCGTGCCCTTACAGGAAAGGAGGCCCGCCCCTTCTGTCAAGAATGGGGCGCGATTTTGGCCCGAGAGCGCGAGATCAAAAATGCCCCGAGCAAAATGAACCCCCCGCCCGCGATCTTGCCGAGACTGAGCGGCTCACCAAACGCCCAATGGCCGCCCAAGGTAGCGCTGAACAGCGATAGGCCAATGCCAATCGGATAGGCGGTGGAAAGCTCGTTGCGCGCGAGCGCCACCGTCCACAACCCCAACCCAGCGAAATACACCAGGGCGGCCCCCAGCAACGGCAAGGCTTGACCGAACAGCGCACCAACGCTCATCGCGTCGGGCAGCGCCTGTTTCAGCAGAATCATTCCCAGCGTCGTCAGCAGGGCACAGGCGATAGATAGGAGCAGATCGAGCGCACGCATTCGTCCAGGGCCTCCCTTACGCCCAGGCCAGCAGGCCAACACCGGCGAGCAGCGCCAGCATTCCGGCGACTTTCCACCCGTCGAGCGTTTCGCGGAACAAAAGCCGCGCCAAAACCGCCGCCATGAGCAGATTGACGCCAATGGCCATCGGCGCGGCAACGCTCATATCGATGCGCGACAACAGAAACCCCAGCAATGCGAAATTGCTGCTGACCAGCCCGCCCGCCACAAATCCCGACGGCAGGCAGGCCACCCACCGCCGCGCCAGCAGATGCCCCATAGCAATCTTCGCCGCCGCCGCCGCGCCGGTCCCAATCGCCGCATAGAGCAGATAGATCGGCAGATAGGTGAGTAGACTGGACGCCATTAGCGAGTGTGCTCCGCCGGAGGAATGGGAAGCGTCAGAATCGGTCGCTCCCAGGTCGCGCGCCCCGAGGGCGGCTTTATGCCGATTTGCACCGCCCCTTGCCGCCGATAAAAGCCGACCGACGGCGGATGGGAGACGATTTTAACCGCCGCAATCCCGCGCGCTTGCGCCGTCGTTATCAGGTCGCCCATCAGAATACGCCCGATCCCCAAACCTTGTGCGCAATCGGCCACGAAGAGCAAATCTAATTCCTGCTCCTCCCCGAAGGTGAGGCTATAAAAGCCGAGAAGTTGCCCCCCCTCTTCCGCGATGGCAAAATGATCCCGCGCGATCTGCTGTTCCGTCACGCGGTAGCCGTCCAACAGCGGGGCATAGTGTCCCGAATAGGCTGACGACGCCTTCATCAGCGCCGTCAGCGCGTCGGCATCGGCCCGGCAGGCGGGGCGCACCATAACTGCAGCCATGGTTTTTTAGGTCCAATCACAAAGCCGGGATGACCTTGCCGCAAGGGGTAAACCGCAGCGGCATAGCCCAGGTTCTGCGCCCCGTCCAGGCATCGCGGCACCACATTACCGAAGTTTAAGATGCACTGGCGGCCGGAAAGCGGAATCATCCTTTTGACGGAGATAGGGCAAAGCCGGTTTTCGTCGAGCGTGCCGCTTCAGCCCCCTTCAGGGCGAGAAGAGGGGCGATGCGGGGGCCCCGACCAGTGGGGTGGTCTGTTGACCGTTAGGTGAATGAAGTGTCCGCTGCCAATATCCTCAGCTTGCAGAATGCGCTGACCCTCGCCCGTACTCCCGCTATGGCCGAAGCGCCCCTCGTTAATTCTGCGACCGTTACAACGCTCCCCTCGCTCGACAGCGAGCCCCTCTATTTCGCCCGCCCCAGCGCCCAATACCGCGCCATGCATGGTGAAATCGATGCGGCGATCCAGTCGGTGCTGGATGGGCATACCTATATTCTCGGCGAAGCCGTAAAGCAGTTCGAAGCCGAATTCGCTGCCTATACCGGCGCGAAATTCGCCATCGGGGTTGCGAACGGCACCGATGCCCTGCATCTCGCCCTGCGCGCGCTCGGTATCGGTGAGGGCGATGAAGTCATCACCACGGCCCATACGGCGATTGCCACCGTCGCGGCGATCGAGATGAGTGGGGCGACCCCGGTTTTCGCCGATATCACGGCGGACCGCTACACGCTGGACCCGGTGGATGTGGTGCGCAAGATCACGCCGCGCACCAAAGCCATTCTGCCGGTACATCTCTATGGCCATCCCGCCGATCTTGGGCCGCTGCTGGAACTCGCCGCGCGCCACAAGCTCGAAATCATCGAAGATTGCGCCCAGGCCCATGCCGCCGAATGGCAGGGCCGTCAGGTTGGCACCATTGGTAAGATCGGCTGCTTCAGCCTCTATCCAACCAAGAACCTCGGTGCGATCGGCGATGCCGGGATCGTCATTACCAGCGACGAAGCGGTTGCCGACCGCCTCCGCCTGCTGCGTCAATACGGCTGGAAAGATAAGCAGCTTAGCCTGATCTCGGGCTTCAACTCGCGCCTGGATGAGCTGCAAGCCGCCATTCTGCGCGTCAAGCTGCGCCATCTCGACGAAACAACCGCGCGCCGCCGGGCAATCGCCAAAGCCTATTCGGAAGCCTTCGCCGACCTGCCGCTGACCCTGCCGCGCGATATCGACGGGTGCTTGAACGTCTATCACCTTTTCGTGCTACGGACGCCGAAGCGCGAGGAGCTGAAGGCGCATCTCGCCAAACAGAATATCCACGCGGGTATTCACTACCCGGTGCCTTGCCACCGCCACCCCGCCCTGGCTGAGCGGTGCGCCGATCTGCGCTTGCCGGTGACGGAGCAACTGGCCGAGCAAATCCTGTCGCTGCCGATGTATCCGGAACTGACGGATGGGCAAGTAGAACGGGTGATTCGCGCGGTGCGCAGCTTCTACACCGGGGCTTAAAACTCCCCGCCGAACGCGGCGCGGCAATTTCTGCCGTCAGTTTAAAGACCGACCCTTTCCCGAGGGTCGGTCTTTTTCATAAGAGCAAGCTATTTCAATAGATTATAAAAGAACCCTCGCCTTTGGCACGATATTCGCTAGCATAGTCGCGAACAGCAGCCGCTAGAGGCGAAACATGCCGGGTACGGATTGGATAAGCCTGTGTCATAATTGGTTTTCTGGCGCTCGCCAGAAGGCTATGATGGCCTCGCAAACCAGAAACCTCCCGGATTTGACCGGATGGGTGCGGTAGATGACGACGATCAAGGGAGCGGACATGACCGATTTCGCCGACGACGATCAGGACCGTTCGGCCCTGGCAGCTTTGTCGTTCGACCTGCGGGAAGTCACCGAGTTGGTTGACCGCTTAACGGCGATTCTGGACGAAGAGACCGCCTTGATCGATGAAGGCCGCATTGCCGAAATCGAGCCGCTTCAGGTGGAAAAGAACAGGCTTTCTGCGGCTATCCGCCAGGGTACCGGTAGTCTGGAGCCGATCATTGATCTGCTCTACGAAACCGAAGACCCCGACATCGCCGCTGACCGCGACGATATGATCGATGCGGTTTTGATGCTTAAAGACGCTTCCGAGCAGAATGAACGGGTGTTGCGCGCGGCTTTGCGGGCAACGTCCCGCCTCGTCAGCGCGCTGGTTCATACGGCGCGGAACGTGGCGAATGAAGATGCGCGCGCCTATAGCGCCGGTGGGAATGTGGTGAAAAATATGCCGGGTGGGGCGAGCGGATCGTTCGACCAAACCCTGTAAGCGTACCGGCGAAAATTGCCGGGTAGGCCTTTTAGACTTTAGACGTGACGGTATGGGAAAGGTAGAACACCATGAGCCTCTCGCTCTCCCTCAATAATGCTCTCAGTGGGCTGCGCGCCGCGCAGAACTCGCTTGCGGTCATTTCCAGCAACGTCTCGAACGCGAAGACGGCGGGCTATACCAAAAAGGTCCAGCCGCAAACCAACGTTGCCTATCCGGGGCAAGGCGGCGCAGGGGTGGTTTCCCAAACCGTCTACCGCCAGACCGACGAGTTGATGCGCCGCGAGATCCGCAAGGAAACCTCGACCGAAGGCCGCACGGCGACGGAAAACGCCTTCCTCAAGCAAGTTCAAACCATGTTCGGCAAGACCGAAAATGGCGGACGCCTCGGCAGCGCGATCACCAGCTTTAATAATGCGCTGAACGCGCTTTCGACGACGCCGGAATCGGCCTCGGCGCAGCTTTCGGCCGTTGCCGAAGCGAAAGCCCTGACGACGACGATGAACGATATGGCCCTGCAGGTCCGCGAATTGCGGATCGATGGCGCGCGTAAAGTGGGCGAAGCCGTCACCGAAGTGAACACGAACCTGCAACAAGTGCAGGAACTCAACCGCCAGATTACGCGGGCCTATGCCTTGGGCCAACCGACCGGCGATCTTGAAGACGTGCGCGATGTGGCGCTGTCGAAGATTGCCGAGAATATGGATATCCAGACCTTCCGCCGCGATACGGGCGAAATGGTGGTCTTCACTAAGGCCGGTCGTATTCTGGTCGATGGCAATGCGGTACAGCTTTCGTACTCGACGCCGAATACGATGAATACGGCGGACAATATCCCGTCGATCTCGATCAACGGTCAAACCCAGATCGATATTAAATCGGAATTCCGCGACGGGAAAATCGCCGGGCTGATTACCTCGGTCGATAGCACCCTCAAGGGTGTCGCCAATCAGTTAAACCAACTGGCCGAATCGCTCTACGGGAATGCCGCCCGCACGACCGGGGTGGTGGACCAGGCTCAAATCGGCCCGCCCTCCTACCCCTTCGGTCGCTTGGCGACCACGCCGAACGATAATAGCGGCACGGTGACGAGCCCGACCTATATCGATATTACCTCAACGGGTACTAACCTGCAGTTGGGTACCGATTTTGCTATCGGCGATACGCTGACCTTCGGGGCCGGTAATACGGTTCGGATCGATGCGGTCGACACGAACGCGGCGAGCGGCACAATCCGGCTCAAAGTGACGCCCGTGTCCGGCGGCTTCGCCGTGAATAACACCACGCCGCAAACGATCACGCAGCGCAATGGCGCGGCTTATGCCGGGCAGCCCGCAAAGATTACCGGCCTTGACGATGGCTTCCGCCTGTTCGCCAATGTCGATATCACCCATTACACCAGCACCACCGGCGCCTATGAGTTCCGCGATGCGGCGGCGAGCATTAGCCTTCATGCGGGGCTCGACCCCAGCAAGGGCGGTAATGCCGGTCTTTTGGCGCTGGCGAACGATCCGTTTACCAAAAATCTGGCTAAAACCTTGTCGGATACGTTCGCCGCCGTCCAAACCATTGGTCAGAGCATCGGCGGCGTCTCGTCGGGAAGCTACTCCTACGCGAGCTACGCAAAATCGATGGTGTCGCAAAACGCCATCGTTGCGAGCAAGACCAAGGCGGATTCCGATTTCCAATCGGAGTTTGTGCGCTCGCTGCAAAGCCAAGCCGCCGAGCTTGAGGGCGTGAATGTGGACGAAGAAATGGCCAATCTGGTGACCTACCAGAACGCCTATTCCGCCTCCGCCCGGGTTGTGACCACCATCAATCAAATGTTCGATACCCTGCTGGGTATCGGTGCTTAAGACACGCTGACGAGGAGAGACGCACATGCCCAGCCGGATCGGAAGTGAAGCGCTATTTCGCTCGCAGCTCAGCTATCTGCAGCGCATTCAGAACAGGCAATATCTGGTCGATGAGCAGATCAGCACGGGCTTTAAGTCGCAAACCTTCGCGGGTGTGGCGTCCGATGCCGGAACGATCATCTCCTCCAGCGCGATGATGGCGAAGATTGACCAGTATAATCGCAACATCACGATTGCGACCAATCGCATGAAGCTGATGGATACGTCGCTGAGCGCGATCGATAAATCGATCAGCACGCTGAACGGCTATCTGGCGCAATTGTCGGATTCGACGACGCCGCCGGACGTGCCGACGCTGGCGAAAGACTTGCTCAATCAGGTAACGGATTTCCTCAACCTGAACGATGGCGAGCGCTATTTGTTTGCGGGCTCGAATGTGAGCACCGCGCCGGTGAAGACGCTATCGGCAGGCGGCGGCGTTGCGCCGACGGTTCCGGCGGTTCCGGCAACATTGTCGCGGGTGAACTCGGCGGTGGCGCCGCTGACCAACTATGATGCAGCGACCCAAACCTATTATAAGCCCAATCCAGATGATCCGACACAATTGTTGGCTTACAAGCAGAACCTTCCGCCGTTGACGACGATTGAGTTAAATCGCGATGCAACTGATGATCCGATTGAAGCGGGGCGCGTTGTCGAGGGGTCAAACGGCGCACGCGGGCGGATCATGTACCACTCGACAACTGGTGGTGTGCCAGAGAATGTTCGTATTTATATTGAACCTTTAAATGAGATTCCGTTCACTCCAAATGACTCTTTAGTCATGAAGGACCTGACGCAATCCGGTTCTACTTATGTTGAAAATACGCCCGCCAATCTCCCTGCTCCGGCTACACGGAGCTATACGATGATTGGTGGGATTAGGAATGCCAATATCGATACACAATCCGTTCAGATTAGTGGGCCACTTCCCAATACACTTCGACCGGGTGTTACAGTCCAAATAGGCCCAGCCGTGACGGATCGGTATATTATTGCGTCGATTGAACCGTCTACGACTGTTGGTGTAAACCCCGTTTTGCAACTTCGCCCATTACCCGGAAACTCTGCCCTCACGCCAACGGTGGCAGCACGGCAAATTGATGTAGTAACCGGTCCTCTTGCGACGGATGTAACATTTTCCACTGTTAACACGGGTGTAAACGGCGGTATCGAACTTATTGGCCGAGCAGCGGACTACCAGACAAATGCTACTGCTGTTGGTAGCACGGGCTATTATAATAACACCCAAGCAGCTCGTGAGATTCTGAATCCACAGAAAGTTCAAGTCACCGATAATTCGACGGTAGATTATGGCATTTCTGCCGACAAGGCGGGCTTTGCTCGCCTCATCTACACTCTCAACTTCCTGCAACAGCAAACGTCGCCGCTCAATAAAGACGATGTTGCGGCCGCCAGCAAAATCCTTGTTGAAGCCCGCACCCAGATCACCAGTCTGCGCGCAAGCTCCGGCATCAACCAAAAGACGCTTATCGGCATTACCGAGCAGAACACGCTGCAAAAATCGATCGCGAACAATAACTTCGACGATCTGGCCAAGCAGGACAAAACCGAAGCGATTGCGACGTTGACGAGCCTTCAGACCATTCTGGAGGCCTCGTATAGTTCCTTCGCCCGCATTCAGGATCTGAACCTGCAAAGCTTCCTGCGGTAAGGCCAACTGGGTTGGGTGAGGTCATCGGCCTCACCCAATTACTATTTTAATTAAATTTTACAAACATACAGAGATTGATATTTTTCCCTGACACACTTACCAGGTCGCGTTTTTTTTTAAGTATGCTATCTCAGTTAAATGTTACGCCCTTTTCTGCGAGCGGCATCGTAAGTGTTACGTCGCGCCAAATCTGTTGACATCCCCTTTATGGTTAAAGGCTATGAAATCGGCCTTCGGGACGGGAATTTTTCCGAATCGAAGATGCAGATCAATGCCTTCTTTGCCAATACAACCACCCATAAAAATGTTCATTCCTACATTTACGAAAATAATGGCGCGGTTGCCGCTTATGCAATTCTGCGAAAAAAAGATTCGGCCCGCCACGAAATCATGATGATGTTTGTCGATCCGGCCCAACAGGGCAATGGCATCGGCAAGAAATTTTTAGCGAGCCTTCTTGCGGGTCCGATGAAGGAGTCGCCCATTCTCTGCTCCACCACGCAGCCCGCCTCCACCCGGATGATGGGCTTGCTAAAGGGGGCGGGCTTTCAACGAAAAGTCGAAGCCGCCGATGGGGTGTATTGGGAAAAGTCGAATGGGCCCGGTGCGGTAGCCGCGCCTGCCCCGAAAGCCGCGCCTGCGCCCGCGCAGCCACTGTCTGGCATGGCGCCCCCCCCGCGGCTCGCCCTACCCATGACCGAGCTCCTTCTACCGGAACCGGAGCGCCCTGCGGCGGCAGCGGCGGTGGAACCAGCGGCTAAGGCCCGCGCGCGCTTACCCGCCGCCTATCGCCCAGCGCCGCCGCCGCCCCAGGAGCCCGCGCCGGTCGTGATTGACGGTGTCGCCACGGAGGTTGCCGCGCCGGTCGACGCGGCACCTGTCGAACCTGCCGTCGATAACGCGCCCCCGAGCCTCCCCCCGCCGGTCGTTGAACCCGCCCCCGAGGCGGTACCGTCGCCTGAAACGCTTCCCGCGCTCGTCGCACCCGAGGCAAGCCCGGAGGCACCAACGGAGGCTCCTGCGGCCGACGCACCGGCCCAAGAAGCCGCAGCCGCGCTCCCCAAACCGCCCATCGATTTTTCCGGCAAAGCAAAGCCTCTCGGCTATGAATCGCGTCAACAGCGCGCGAGACAACTCGCTAAAGAGTTATTTGAAACCCTGCAGGCGAATGAGGCCGAGCCGGAAACTACCCCGGTTGCCGTTGAAGCAGCCCCTGCCGTTAGCCCATCTGACGTAAACCCCGCGCCCGTATCGTCTGAGGAGGATATTCCGTTGCTGGCAACCCTAAATGTCGTGCGCGAAAAAATGGGCTCGCTGCCTGGGGTTAAACTCCCGCCGCTGGATCGCTACCGATTGATGGAAATCAATAAAAAGGATCTCGAAAATATGAATGTGGTCGAACTCGCCGCCCTTTCAGCCCAACTCGTAAAATTGGCAAAAGACCAGTTGGCGGAAATCGACCGGCTTAAAGTCGCAACGCAAAAACGGCGCTAGTCCAGAACATCGTCTAAGGCCGTCAAGACCGCGTCCGTTTGGGTATGCCAGCTTCGGCTTTGGGCGAGCTGCGTTCCGTGCCGTGCAATTTTCTGCATCAACGCTTGATCGGTGTAAAGTTTCTCGAGCGCTTGCACGAGTTCCTCCACCGAGCTTTCCCCCCACCCCTCGAGCCCTTGCATTCCCGGTGCTTCTTTCACGCGGCGTTGCTGGGTTAGGGGCAGGCAGGTTTCGGCATCGTCCGCCATAAGATCGAGATGGCCGGTATTGGCCGATAGAATGACGGGGACATTCACCGCCATACATTCGAGCGCCACCAGATTGGTCGCCCCCTCGGCCCGATTGGGGAAGACCGCCACATGGGCTTCACGCATCACCTGGGCCATCATGTGATGGGGGATCATGCCGAGATCGACGAAGGCATCATCGGGCACGCCCTCCCGCACAAGCCATTCGCTGAGGGCCAAGCGCCCATTCTGATCGATTCCCGGCGCGGTTTTAACATTGCCCGCCAAATGAATATCGGCGGCGAGCTGCGGCCAAAAATTCTGCCAGTTGATCGCAAGCAAGGCTTCGGGATGGCGGCGCTGAAAGATTTTGAAGGCAGCGATGACGATATCTTGCCCCTTGCGGAATTCGAGCTTACCGCCGGAGAAGATAATGAACCGCCCTGGGCAGAGCCCCTGGCGTGGGGCTGGAAAGAAGACGCTATCGTCGATGCCCTCGTGGACCATGCGAACATCGCTCACCCCGGCCGCGCGCAACAGGTCGGCATTCCAACGCGACGGTGTGAGAAAACAATCATAGGCGGCGATTTCGCGGCGATCTTCGGCGGTGAGATTCGTGTCTTCAAACACCATGCGCCCGATATTCTTCGCGCCCCGATGCCGGTGGCGACTGCCGGTCCCCCCGAAATGGTTGCCCAATGGATGCATCACCGGGAAAGGCCAGTCGGCCCCTTTGCCGTTCACGCCCGCGCTGCGTTCGCGCCGCGCAAGCTCTAAGGGCAGCAAGGTCCACAGATGCAGCCCGTGAATGGCCAAATCCTCGGGTGGCTCCAGCAGCACGGGGCGGGTTTTCCCCAACCGCAACATTTGCAGGGCCATGTTGAAGCCCACTTGCCCCCAGCCCGTTTGAGTGGAGAGCGGCCAGGCTAATCCGAGGTCCATGAATAATTCCTTCACCTGCGTGCGCTATGCTGCGGAAGCCTTTTTCGGCATTCATACGAATGCAGCAGGGCCGCCCCGCGCTATGGAACGCTGGACGCGGGACGCGGATCAAGTAAGAATTACGTGCCCGCTAAAGGGCTTGGCCGTTTTTCTTGAGGATGCTTCTTCATGGCCGTTACCCCGGTAACCACGCTCGCGCTCATTCAAGCCCGTCAACAATCCACGCGCCTGCCCGGCAAAGTGCTGGAAACCTTGGGCGACCGCCCGGTTCTGGCCTGGGTGGTGCGCGCGGCGCAAGCCATCCCCGGTGTTGACCGCGTGGCCATTGCCACCTCCACCGAAGCGGCAGACGATGCAATTGTCGCCTGGGCCGAAAAATCCGGCATTCCTGTCTATCGCGGCTCCGAGAAGGACGTTCTGCGTCGGTTCGCCGATGCTGCCAGCCAGGACGGCGCGGATATTGTGATGCGCCTTACTGCCGATTGCCCGCTGCTCGACCCCGCCGTCGCGGGAATGGTTCTGCGCCTGCTGAAAACAACGGGGGCGGACTACGCCTCGAATGTCGATCCTGCGACTTGGCCCGATGGGCTGGACTGCGAAGCTTTCACCCAACACGCGCTGCTGATCGCCGACCGCGAGGCCGCGCGCCCGTCCGAACGGGAGCACGTCACCCCCTTCATTCGCGCCAACCGCGCCCGCTTTAAAGTCGAAGCGCTGGTCAACCCGATTCCCGGCGAAACCGCTGAACGCTGGACGCTCGATACGCCGGAAGACCTCGCCTTCCTGCGCGGCGTCGTTGCGGAACTCGGAACGGAAACGATCCCAACCTACGGGGCCGTCTTGGAGCTTCTGCGCCAAAAGCCGAGCTTACGCGCGGTCGGCAAGCGCCAGCAGCGCAACGAAGGCTATGTGGAATCGATCAGCCTCGATCCGGTCATCTCTTACGGCTACACCCGGTCGGACGCGCTGCTGAAAAGCGCGCTGGACGTGATCCCGGTCGGCAATCAGACCTTCAGCAAATCCTACCTTCAGCTTCCGAACGGGGCGGCCCCGCTGTTCCTAACCCACGGGCAAGGCGGGCGGGTATGGGATGTCGATGGAAACGAGTATGTGGATATGGTCAGCGGCCTGCTGCCCATTGTGCTCGGTTACCGCGACCCGGACGTGGATTACGCCATTCGCAGTCAACTGACGCGCGGCATCAGCTTCAGCCTCGCGACCTCCTTAGAGCAAGAATTGGCGCGGGTGCTGCGGGATATCATCCCCTCCGCCGAAATGGTCCGCTTCGGTAAGAACGGCACCGACGCGACCTCGGCGGCGATCCGCATGGCGCGTGCCTTCACCGGGCGTGAACGAATCATCGCCTGCGGCTATCACGGCTGGCAAGATTGGTACATTGGCGCGACGGCCCGCAAGCGCGGCGTTCCGGCGTCGGTACAAGAGCTGACCGCAATGGTGCCTTATAACGACCTTGAGGCGTTCGAAAAGGCGTTTCTGGCCCATCCGGGCGAGGTTGCCTGCGTTATCATGGAAACGATGAACGTGGTGGAGCCAAAGCCGGGCTTCCTTCAGGGCGTGAAAGACCTCGCCCATAAGCACGGTGCCCTGCTGGTGTTCGATGAAATCATCACCGGCTTCCGCTTCGCGCTCGGCGGCGCGCAAAGCCTCTTTGGGGTGACGCCGGACATGGCGTGCTTCGGCAAGGCAATGGCGAATGGTATGCCGCTGTCCGCTGTCGTTGGGCGGCGCGATGTGCTGATGGAAATGGAGAAGATCTTCATCTCTGGCACCTTCGGCGGCGAGGCTCTCTCTTTGGCAGCCTCGCTTGCGACCATCGAAAAGCTGAAACGGGAGGCGGTCATTCCCAAGCTTTGGTCGCTCGGGGAGGAACTCACCAAGGACGTGCGCGAGCTGGTCACGAAGCACGGGCTGGACGGGATCTTCGCGCTCACCGGAGCCGCTCCCTGGATGCTGCTGGTGGTGAACGATCACCCGAAGGTGCGCAAAGAGGCGATCAAAACGCTGTTCCTGACCGAAATGCTGGCGCGCGGCATTCTGATGAATGCCAGCCACAATGTTTGCTGGGCTCATGATGCGACCGATATGGCACGGATGCGCCAAGCTTGGGACGGGGCGCTCGGCGTCGTCGCTCAGGAAATCGCCGGCGGTGCGCTGATCGAGCATCTGAAAGCCCCGATCATCGAACCCATCTTCAAGGTGCGCTGATGCAACAACCGCAGGCGATCATCCGCTGCGAGGCCGGGGGAACGACCGGCCTCGGCCATGCCGTGCGCTGCTCGGCCCTTGCCGGGCGGCTGCACCAAGCCGGGTGGCGTGTGTCGGTGGCGATTTCGGATACGGGCTATGCCGCCGTGCCGGACCTTGCCGCCCTGCCGCGCCTCCGCCCCGAAACCGCTGTGGAAACGCCTGCAGACCTTGTGATTCTTGATGGCTATGATTTCGGCCTCGATGTGGAACAGAAGTTCCGCCGGGCCGGGCGCAAACTGCTGGTCATCGACGACGCACCGACCCGCCCGCACGACGCCCATATTCTGCTCGATTCGACCCTCGGGCGGACGGCAGACGAATATGAAAGCGTCGCCCCTTCCGCCTGCGTTTTGGCCGGCGCCGCCTATGTACCGCTCCGCCCCGCCTTTCGCCGGGCGCGGGCCGAACGTTGGCAGCGGTTTAAGGCCGAATCTCAGCCCCCGGTTCAGCGGGTTCTCGTGTCTTTCGGCGGCACCGATCCGCTCGATCACACGGGTAAAGTGCTCGCCGCCCTCGCCGCGCATGCCCCCGCCCTTACCTTCGTCGTCGTTATGGGGCCGAGTGCGGCGCATCTCGAAAGCGTCCGCGCGCAGGTTGCCGAATTGCCGGGGGCCGAACTGCATATTGCCCCCGCCGATATGGCCGGGCTCATGGCCGGGTGCGATCTTGCTCTTGGCGCAGGCGGCACTTCCTCCTGGGAGCGCTGCTGCTTGGGCCTGCCGACGCTGGTTCTGATTATCGCCGAAAACCAGCGCCCCGGCGCGGAACGGCTCGCCGCATCGGGGGCCGCTTGGTTGGTGGAGGACGAACCCGCCGCGATTGCTGACCGTTTCGCCGCGCTGCTCGCCGATAGCGCGGCCCGCGCTAAAATGGCCGAAGCGGGGCGCGCGCTAATCGACGGGCGCGGGCTCGACCGGGTTCTGCTGCCGCTGATGCCGTCCCAATCCATTCTCGACGGGCGCGTGTCGCTTCGCCTGATGGAGTTGCGCGACGAAGCCCTGCTGCTCGACTGGCAACGCCACCCGGAAACCCGGCGCTATGCCCGTTCCGCTTCCGCGCCAACCGAAGCGGAACACGCCACCTGGTATCGACGCCTGCTGGAAGATCCCGACCGCCTGCCCTTTTTCGTGCAGGAAGAGACGCCGATGGGGCCGCGCCCGGTGGGCTATGTGCGCCTCGATTGGCGGGCGGAGCCGGTGCCGGGATGGGAAATCTCCATTGCCACCGCGCCCGACCATTACCGGCGCGGAATTGGCCGCGCCGCCCTTAACCTCGCCTCGGCCCTGGTGCCTCGCGAGCCGATCCTCGCCCATGTGCTGCCGGAAAATGAAGCCTCCCACGGGCTTTTCCGCGCGGCAGGTTATCTTCCGTTCACCGAGGGCTGGTATCGTCTCAGCCCCCGCCTGACAGAAAGCGCTGCATGACCCAGAGTTTTGCGATTGCCGGTCGCCCAATCGGCCCCGATCATCCGCCCTATATCATTGCGGAAATCAGCGGCAACCATAATGGCGAGATTGCCCGCGCCAAGGAATTGATCTCGATGGCGAAAGCCTGCGGGGCCGATGCCGTCAAGATGCAAACCTATACCGCCGATACGATCACCCTCGATCACAATGGCCCCGGCTTTACCATCAAAGGCGGGCTCTGGGATGGGCGCACGCTCTACGATCTCTATGGCGAGGCCCATACGCCGTGGGAGTGGCACGGCGAATTGTTCGATCACGCGAAAGCCGAAGGCATCGCCTGCTTCTCTTCGCCGTTCGATTTTACCGCTGTCGATCTGCTGGAAAGCCTGAACGCCCCGGCCTTCAAAATCGCCTCCTTCGAGATGATCGATTTGCCATTGATCCGCTATGTGGCGCGCCTTGGCAAACCGATGATTATTTCGACCGGCCTTGCCAATCTCGGCGAGATTTCGGAAGCGGTCGCCGCCGCCAAGGGCGCGGGCAATACGCAGCTTTGCCTGCTCCATTGCGTCTCTGCCTACCCTGCCGCCGCCGAAGACTATAATCTTGCAACTATCGCCCATCTGGGGGCGGCGTTTGACGTGCAACCCGGTCTGTCTGACCATACGCTAGGCACGGCGGTGCCGGTGGCGGCGACCGTGCTGGGCGCGACGGTCATCGAAAAACACGTCACCCTGCGCCGCGCCGACGGTGGGCCGGATGCGGCTTTCTCGCTGGAGCCGGACGAGTTGAAGCGCTTGGTCGATGATACGCGCACGGCCTGGGCTGCTAAAGGCCGGATTACCTACGAGCAGCAGGACGGCGAAAAGGGCAATGCCCAGTTCCGTCGCTCGCTCTATGCGGTCGCCGACATTAAGGCGGGCGAGCCCCTGACGCCGCTGAACGTGCGCTCCATCCGCCCCGGTTTCGGGCTTGCGCCGAAATTCTACGAGCGCGTGCTGACCCTGACCGCCCGCACCGATATTCCGCGCGGCACGCCGCTGGATTGGACCCTGCTGGCCTAGTTTTAAGGATAATTTCCCTATGAGCTTCATTCCCTACGGCCGTCAGGAAATCGACGAAGACGATATCGCCGCCGTCGTTACCGCGTTGAAATCCGACTGGCTGACGACCGGCCCGAAAGTGGGCGAGTTCGAAAAAGCCTTCGCCGAGTTTACCGGCGCAAAAGAAGCCGTCGCGGTTTCCAACGGCACCGCCGCGCTCCATTGTGCCATGCTGGGCGCGAACATTGGGCCGGGCGATGAAGTGATCGTCTCGACCATGACCTTCGTCGCTTCAGCCAATGCCGCCGTTTACATGGGGGCAACGCCCGTATTCGCCGATGTGCTGCCGGATACGCTCACCATCGATCCCGCCGATGTCGCCCGCAAGATCACGCCGAAGACGAAGGCCATCGTCGCGGTCGACTACTGCGGCCAGCCCTGCGATTATGATGCGCTCTGGGCCTTGTGCAAAACCCACGGGCTGAAGCTGATTTCCGACGCCTGCCATGCGGTTTGCGGCTCCTATCGCGGCAAATCGGTCGGAACGCTCGCCGATTTCTCCACCTTCTCGCTGCATCCGGTGAAGCATTTCACCACGGGCGAAGGCGGGCTGATTACCACCGACGATCCCGACCGGGCGCAGGCCATGCGGATTTTCCGCAATCACGGCATCACGTCGGACCATCGCACCCGCGCTGCCACGGGTGGCTTTGCTTATGAGCAGATCATGTTGGGCTACAACTACCGCCTGACCGATATTCAATCGGCTTTGGGCATTTCGCAGTTGAAGAAACTGCCGAAATGGCAGGAGCGCCGCTGGGCCATCGCCAAGCGTTACCGCGAGGCTTTCGCCGAAATGAATTCGGTGCGCCCGCTCGCCGAAGTGGCGCACACGCACCATGGCTATCATCTGTTCGTCGTGCGGATTGATCCGGAAGGCTCGCGCCTGACGCGCGATGAACTGTTCCCGATTCTGCGGAACGAGCATCAGTTAGGCGTGAACGTGCATTATCAGCCCGTCCATACCCAGCCCTACTACCAGCAAACCTTCGGCACCAAACTCGGTGATTGCCCGGTGGCGGAAGCCGCCTGGCCGCAAATCCTCACGATTCCCATTTGGGGGAATATGACCGACGCGCAGGCTGACCGGGTTATCGAAGCCCTGCGCGTGGAAACCAGCGGCCGGGCGGCGGCATGACGGCATTTGCTGCGCTGCCGCTCTATCGCGGCGGCCCGACCGTGGGGCGCTTGGGCCTCGGCACGGTCGCACTCGGACTCGCCTATGGCGTCGGCCCAGAGGCCGTTCTGCCGCCCGAGGCCGATGCCCTGGCGACGCTGCACGCGGCGCGTCAAGGCGGTGTAGATTTTTTTGACACCGCCCCCGCCTATGGCGATGCCGAGCGGCGGACCGGCCTTGCATTGGGCGAGGATTCTGGGGCCGTTATCGCCACGAAAATCCTGCTCCCGAAGGATATCGGCGCCTTAGAGCTTCCGGCCTTTGTGGAAACGTCAGTCTCGACCAGCTTAAGCCGCCTGAAGCGGGCGAATCTTGATATGCTTAAAATACACAATGCCTCTTCCGCCGATATGCAGAACCCGGTTTTGCTTGCGGCCTTGCGGGCGGAAGTGGACGCCGGGCGGGTGGCAGCCTTGGGGGCTTCGGTCTATGGGCCGGAGGATGCCGCCGCTGTGATCGCAACACCCGGCCTCAAGAGCGTGCAAATCGCCTTTTCAGTGCTGGATCAGCGCTGCCGGTCGATCTTCGCGCAGGCTGACGCCGCCGGGGTTGGTCTCGTCGTCCGTTCGGCCTTGCTCAAGGGTGCGCTCACATCCCGCGCGCGCTTTCTGCCGCCCGCCCTGGCCCCGCTCGCCGAGGCTGCCGACCGGGTTCGAACGCTGGCAGGCTGCACCTGGGAAGAACTTCCAACCTTGGCACTACGCTACGTTCTTTCCATCGGGGCCCCGGTTTCGGTCGTGCTGACGGGGGCACAGTCCCAGGCCGAATTGAGCGACGCGCTGGCCGCCCTCGCCCTCGGGCCGCTTTCGGCCGAGCTGATGGCCAAACTCGACGGCTGTGGCCTGACCGACGATGCTTTGCTGAACCCGGCCCGGTGGCCCGCGCTCACGTAAAATGTATCACCTGCATTGGACAGGTCAGCCTCGCGTGCTAGCTTCTTGAGAGATTTAGGTTAACTGTCCCGTTCTGGGCCGAGGATCGACCATGACCGAGCTTGCACTCTTGGGCGGCAGCCCCACGATTTCCACCCCGTTCAAACCGTTCCGCACGATGGGCGCGGGCGAGGTGGCCGCCGTTCAAGCCGTGGTGGAAAGTGACTGCCTGTCGGGCTTCTACGGAAGCTGGGGCGATGAGTTTTTGGGCGGGCCGAAGATTAAGGAATTCGAAGCGGCCTGGGCAAAAGCCTTTGCCGTCAAGCACTGCGTTTCGGTGAATTCCGCCACCTCGGGCCTCTATGCGGCCTTGGGCGCGGTCGGGATTTCGCCCGGCGACGAGGTGATCGTTCCCCCTTATACCATGTCGGCATCCGCTGTCGGGCCGCTGGTCTATGGCGGTATTCCGGTGTTTGCTGATATCGAGCCGGAAACCTTCGGCCTCGATATCGCCTCGGTCGAAGCCAATATCACCGAAAAGACCAAGGCCATCGTGGTGGTGAACCTCTTCGGTCACCCGGCGAACTTGCATGCGATGCGCGCCCTCGCCGACAAGCACGGGCTTATTCTGATCGAGGACAATGCCCAAGGGCCTTTTGCCACCGAAAACGGTAAGTTCGCGGGCACGATCGGCCATATAGGTGTGTTCAGCCTGAACTACCATAAGCACATCCACACGGGCGAAGGCGGGATGTGCGTGACTAACGATGATCGGCTGGCGTTGCGCATGCAGATGATCCGTAATCACGCCGAAAACATCGTCGAGCCCACCCAGCACGATGATCTCGCCAATATGATCGGCTTTAACTACCGCATGACTGAGCTCTCGGCGGCGGTTGGCATCGTGCAGCTCGAGCGCGCGGAAGAGCTGATTGGCAAGCGCGTGCATATCGCCCATCGGCTGACCGAGGGCACGAAAGACCTAGAAGGCTTCATGCCGCCGGTCGAGCGCACCGGGTCCCGCCACGTCTATTACGTCTGGACGCCGAAGATTGATCCCGCCGTCATCGGCGTTCCCCGCGAGGTGCTGGTGAAGGCGCTCGCCGCCGAAGGCGTGCCAATCTACCAGGGTTATGTCCGTCCGCTCTATCTACTCCCCGCTTTTCAAAAGCGCATGGCGATGGGCCGGGATCATTTCCCCTTCACGCTCACGAACCGCTCCTATGGGAAGGGCCTGTGCCCCGTGGCGGAAGAGATGCACTTCAGCCGCCTACTAGCCTTCGAAACCTGCGCACACGACCTGAGTGAAGCCGACATCGACGCCGTGATCGCCGGGATCCGCAAGGTCCATAGCCAGCGCCATAAGCTTATTCCGCAGGCTGCCGAATAGGATGAGCCAACGGATTATTGCCAGCATCGAAGCCCGTATGGGCTCCTCCCGCCTGCCGGGCAAGGTGCTGATGGATATTCACGGAAAACCCGCCCTTGCCCGGCTGGTGGACCGCCTGCGCGCCTGCCGCACGCTCACCGACATCGTCGTCGCCACCTCCACCGACCCGCGCGACGATGCGATTGCCGAGTGGGCGCAGGCCTATGGCGTCGCCGTGTTTCGGGGTAGTGAAGAGGATGTGCTGGACCGGGTGGCGAAGGCGCAAGCCTCGCTTGCCAGCGATATTGTTGTGGAAATTACCGGCGACTGCCCATTGCTGGACCCGGAAGTGATCGACCTGGGCGTTGAAAGCTTTCTGGCCAACCCCTGCGATATTCTCACTAATGCCCGCATTGAATCCTACCCGGCGGGCACCGATGTGCAGGTCTATCGCCTTGCCGCCTTACAGGATGTGGCGGCCCGGATCGACGATCCCGCTGTGCGCGAGCATGTGACGCTGTATTTCTACGAAAACCCTGATCTTTATCGCTGCATCCACCTGCTCGCCCCCGCCTCCTTACGCTGGCCCGGCCTGCGCTGCCAATTGGATTATGCCGAGGATCTAGACTTCATTCGCGCCGTCTATGCCGACCTCATGCCGCTGCACGGCCCGCTGTTCGGCCTGCCGGTGTTGATTGATCTGCTGAAGCGTAAGCCGGAGCTGGCCGAGATCAACATCCATTGCGTCGAGAAAGCCGCGCGATGAGCCTGCAGACGGCATTAATCGGCTTTGGGAAAATGGCCGACACCTATGCCGAAGATCCGATTATGGCGCGGCATTACCGCTATGCCGCCCATTCCCAGGTTCTCGCGGAGCACTCCGGCTTTACCTGGGATTGCGTGATCGACCCGTCCGACGATGCCCGCGCCCGTGCAAAAGAGCGTTGGGGCATCACGCGGAGCTTCGCCACCGTTGCCGAGGCCGCCGCCGCAGGCTATGCGCCCGACTGTTTGGTGATCGCAACGCCGCCATCGTTACGCGCTGCCGCGCTTGCACCCTTCCCCTCGGTCAAAGCCATTCTGGTCGAAAAGCCGCTGGGCCCGTCGCTGGCGGAAGGTGAAGCGCTGATGACGCTGGCCCGCGCGCGGAATGTGACTGTACAGGTCAATATCTGGCGACGTGCCGATGAAACCCTGCGGCGGCTCGCGGGCGGACTCCTCGCCGAAAAGCTCGGGCGCGTGCAAGCCGCAACACTCATCTATGGCAACGGCTTGCATAACAATGGTTTCCATATGATCGACCTTACCCGGATGCTGCTGGGCGAGGTTGAGGCGGTGCAAGCCCTCGGCCCCGCCATTCCCGGCCCGCACCTGCCGTTACCCGGTGATGTTGACCTGCGCTTTGCCCTCTATTTGGCGGGCGGGGAAATCGTGCTGGCTCAACCGGTCGATTTCCGTGACTACCGCGAAAACGGTTTCGACTTCTGGGGCAGCAATGGCCGTCTGTCGGTTTGGCAGGAAGGGCTGACCTTCGCGCTCGCCCCCCGCCGCGCGAATCGCGCCATGCGCGGCGAGCGCGAGATTGCCAGCGACGCGCCGGAACTTCTACCGACGACGGTCGGTGACGCCCTGTGGCAAATGTACGATAATCTTGCCGAGGCCGTGGCCGGGCGCGCGCCGCTCTGGTCGCCGGGTGCGAGCGCCTTACAGGTCGAGCGTATCGTTGCGGCTCTGGAAGCCTCTCTGGCCGCAGGCGGCACAAAATTCGAGGTTCCCCATGCCTAAAGTGCTCGTCTTCGTCGAAGATCCTGGCGCGGCCAATTACGCGCTTCCGCTGCTGGCCCCGCTGGGTGCGGCCCTTTGGACGGCCCCGGCCCTGCTGCCTTACTTGGAGGCGCGCGGGGTTCGCCCCGCCCAGGTGATTGAGGGGCCGACCGTTGACCTTCCGCCGGAAACCGAGGTGTTGCTCGTCGGCACCTCCGAGAATCTGCAAACGGCGGCCCATGACCTCGTCCGTCAGGCCAAGGCGCGCGGCATCCCCTCGGTCGGGATGATCGATTTTCCGGCCAATGCCGCCGCCCGGTTTCGCGGGGAAACGCGCGATCCCCTCGCCCATGCCCCCGATTGGCTGCTGGTCACGGACGACGGTACCGCCCGGCATTACGAGGAACTCGGGTTTCCGCCCGAAAAGATTGGCCGTGTCGGTCATCCGCATTTCGATACTGTTCTTGCTCTTCGGGAAAAGCTGGAGTTGGAAGGCGTCGCCACCGTCCGCCGCCGCCTGCTGCCGGAAGTACCGGACGAACAAAAACTCGTCGTCTTCCTATCTGAGATCTCGGGCGGGCTCGATCCAGAGCAGTACCGTTGGTCGCCCGAGTATAGTCTCGATGGACGCGGCGGGCGCGACGACCGTACCGGCATCGTCATCGAAGCCTTTCTGGACGTAAGCGCCACGCTGAGCCCACGCCCCTACCGGCTGCTGCGGCTGCACCCGAAGAACACACGCGACGAGTTCGGCGCGCTGCTCGACGAGTTCGACGGCATCAGCCAGGCCGGAACGCCGCTGGAAATGGTCTTCGCCTGCGATCTCGTTTGCGGCATGACGACGATGCTGCTCTATGAAGCGGCCCTGCTCGGCCGCCCGACCCTGGCGATTCTCCCCCGCGCGGCGGAAGGCGCATGGCTGCCCACCATTGCCTCCGGCGTCACCCCCGCCGCGATCACCCGCCCCGCTCTCAGCCGGATGCTGCCCGCGCTGCTGAACGCAGGCCAGGGCAATGACCTGCGCCCCGAAGCCGCGTTACCGCGCGCCCTTGCCTTCCTCAACAGCCTATTTACTTAGGAGACTGACCGATGAGCGTGCCGTCCCGTCGCCTCGATACCGAGCGCCTGTTCGTCGATCCCTATTCGCAGGCTTACGTAACGCCCGCTTATGTTGGCTGGCTGAACGATCCGGAAGTGGTGAAATATAGTGAAAACCGCTACCGCACCTTCACGCTGGAGGGCTGTACGGATTATGTGGCGTCGTTCGAGGGCTCGTCCAACTACCTCTGGGCCATCGTACGGAAAGATACCGGCCAGCATATCGGCAATATCAATGCTTACGTTGACGTGCCGAATAAGCTCGCCGACGTCGGCATTATGGTTGGCGAGCGGTCCTGCTGGGGCGGCGGTTACGGGCTTGAGGCCTGGAAAGCGGTCTGCACTTGGTTACTCACCTACGGCGGAATGCGTAAGGTCACGGCGGGCACGCTTGATACCAACGTCGGTATGAAGCGTATCATGGAAAAATCCGGAATGACGCCGGACGGTCGCCGCGTGCGCCAGTACCTTAACGCCGGGGCTGAGGTCGACGTGATTTACGCCGCGCTGTTCGCAGCCTCCTAAGGGCGGAACTCGGCCAGCGCCTGCTTGACCTCTTTCAGCACGCTGGCCCAATCTCCTCGCTTCGGCTGGCGAAACAGGCGGGCGGAGGGATACCAAGGGCTATCCGACCGATCCAACAGCCAGCGCCAATCCGGCACGAACGGCAGCAAAATCCACACGGGCTTGCCCAGGGCACCGGCAAGATGCGCGACTGAGGTATCGACCGTGATTACCAAGTCGAGCGCCTGAATCGCGGCTGCGGTATCCGCGAAGTCGGTAAAGCCGGACGAAAGATCGGTTACGCCCGCTCGAACAAGTGCGCGTTTCGCTTTTTCGGATGCACCCACTTGCAGCGAATACCAACCAAACCCTGCAAGGTTGGTTAGCTCCAACAGCGTTTCTTGTGAGATGGAGCGCTGTTTATCGTTGATATGATTGGGATTTCCCGCCCAGACTAGGCCAATCGCGGGGCTGTTCGCCAACTGAACGTTAAATTTGGTGGGCGCGGACAGATAGGCCCCGCTAGCTAAACTCTCGTCGGTAACGCCCAACAGCCAAGGGAGAGACGGGATTGACGCTCTACAATCAACAATCGGAAGCGCGTCGGAGACGCCGATAAAGCGGGCACGCGGGAAATTTTGAGCCAGCAGACGCGTCAGGTTGGTCTGGACCTCTAGCAGTAGATCCATTCCCGCTGCTGTCAAGAGATGTGCAAAGCGAATAAATTGCAAAGTGTCGCCATGCCCTTGTTCCCAATAAAGCAATAAACGTTGTCCTTGCTCAATTTTTCCTCGCCATCGCGGATAGGCCGCAATATCGGCGTGCGGTTGAAACAGCGGGCTGTCTAACCGTCCCTCGTAGTCCTGCCGCGCCGCCTGCCAATCCCCCAGCAGAAACAAAAGTTGTGCCCGATTAAAGCGAAACTCGGGGACTTCAGGAGCAAGCGCAACAGCTCGATCAAAGCTAAGGCGAGCCTCATCAAATTGCCCTAGCTCCGTTAGAATATTACCTTGAATATTATAAGCAGGGGCCCAATCAGGGGCACTATGAAGAGCTTTGAGGATTTCGGCGAGAGCACAGGGAAAATTAAAATCCCTCACAAAAGTTTCTGCCCGCAAAGCATAATAATGCTCTGGCTGGCTCTCTTGCAGGCCAAGTTTCTCAATCTGCTTTAAAGCTTCAGGGATTCGGTAGCTCGATATTTTCCGAGCCACCCCATTCAACGATAAAGTCAAGGCAGATTTTTCCCGTAGAGCCCCTTGAGCCACGGCAATACCAACCTGACTAGATAAATAGATTCATTATCGAACCTTTTTGTGGCTTCAAGAAGCTAGTTCGATCCGCAAAGGTTTCTGTATTCGCCTGAGAAAACTCGAAATTGAGTGAAAGATTTTCAAGCGTTCTTTCATTTTTTTTCTCGAGAGCTTGAATTTCCTTCAAAAACACAAGTCTCTCTTCAGCGTCTTTCTTCTCAATCTGTTTATCGATATCTTTCAACTTTTGCGTCGCCTGCTCCTGCTTGGCTTTCGCGAGATCGAAATCCTGGACCAGATTGTACCGCAATACCCCCAAAGTTTCCCCAAGGCCACGGGAGAGGGCAGTATTAGTCTCGATTCCATCAGCACTAGTTGAAACGAAAACACCAACGGCGCTCGCCCGATCTACAACACTAGCATAACTCGAATAGTCACCAATCCCGGAAGGATTGGACTGACTTTTGAACTTTGTAGTCTTGTCATAAAAGCCACCTTCAAAATAACTATTAGATTGAAGGTTCTTAAGGGCCTTATTCACTTGATCACGCATCAAATTAAAATCAGCCTCTGCCGTTCCTCCAACCGCCGAGGCAGCATCACTGAGATCCGTCACCTGTTTCGTAATGATATCACCAAGCTTATTAACGTTGCGACGCGCAACTTCCAGGTAGTTGGTTAAATCTGTGCGTTGTTTTTCGACTGCTGCGCGCTCGCGCTTCAGTCCCGCTAGCACAGGCTCCAGGGTTTTATCGATATTATTATAAACTTCTTTTTTTGCGTTCAGTTCCAGATCCAAGCGACGTTTCACGGCACGAAAGCGCACCTCAAATCCCAGTCGCGCCGTATTCTGGCTCTGGCGGATAAAAATATCGCTGAAATTGACTGAGTTGATCGTGGTCATTCTGAACCTCCAGCTTTCTGCTGATAGCAAGCCTACGCCTTAAGCTTACACCATTCTTGCCAAAGTGCATCTAGTTTATCGAAAAGCTCCTCTGCCGTCTTTTCATAGGCAGCAAGAGTTAAGGTTTGGTGCATTTGTTTCAATCTCACCTTAAGCGCCTTACGCTCTTTCGGATGCGTTGCTAACTGGATGGCCCGAGTGCGGTATTCAGTTTCATTCTGGGCAATCAACTCAGGTAAACCAGCGCTGCGCGCCAAGGATGCCGACAACGACTCATAGGGTTGCTCGCCCGAAACCGTTAAAATAGGGCAGCCAATCCAGAGTGCTTCGGTCATAGCGTCCAAATTATTGCGCGGGAAACTATCCAGAATTAGATCCGCGTCGAGGAGAACATCATGGCGAGACGCCATAAAGACAGGCGGATCGATTAAATCGACTCGATCAGCAACTGATTTCTCTTCTGCGACAGACAAAATAAGTTGAACAAAAGAGTCACTCAAATCGGAGGGGGCAACAAAGGTTAATGTCGCATCTGGAACAGATTGAAGAATTTCCATCCATGTGTTTAGAAGAGAGCGAGATATTGCGACAGGAGAATGGGGAGCAAGCAAGCGAACCTGATCGGGTTCGCCATCTTCCCGCTTCGTATTCTGCAAACGCAATTCAGTGACGCGCCCCATGAGCTCGGCGGGCGGTAACGGGTAACGGAGAGATGACGCGAGGGAAAGAGTGCGTGCACCGCCAGCGTTCGGTTCCAAAGCACTATCGGTCAGGCGATAATCGTAACTGTTGATATCGTCATAGCCATCATCCGTTTGCCAAACGATCTGAACCGGGGCAACGCGCGCGCGCACTACCGCAGGGCGCGAAAAAGGCCCCAGAACAGCGCAATCGAATAAAATTGATATATCGTCATAGCGAACCATCTCTGCGAGAGTCGCATCGTCGATTGAAGCGACATCTCTCCAGTCCTCAATCGCATTCTTCAAACGCTGCTGACTGGGAGAATACCCTGTTCCAAGATAATAAATCTTAACCTGAACTCTATCTTTAAGAGCTAAAACTAGGTTTTCCAGAGCAGGATCGATAGCAGAAACAAAGAAACCGATAGTAAAATCTTCTGGAGAGATTTCAAAGTTTGGCGGGTCTATATCTGCAATAGAAGGAATTAAAGCATTAATCAGTTTATGCGTATTTTTAACATCAACTATATCGAAATAAGGCGACGACACGATCGCACGATTGCGAAAATAACATTGTTGCACAGTTGTTTCTATTGGAAGCGAAGAAAATTTTTCCTTGATAGCACGAGGATCACCTTTTAAAACAGATAATTGGAACTCGAGATCAAGAAGACGCTCATCCGTGGAGTCTAGTGCTCGCAGCGCCTCTAGAGCAACTTCGGCATCGCGTACATTCCCTACACGAAGAGCACATTCTGCCGTAAGCGCAAAACTATCGATATCCCCCCCGGAAACAGCAATAAAAGTTTCCAATTGCCGAAGAGCCGCAGAATACATCCCCTGATCGATAAGGAGGCTAGCAGTTTTAAAAGGTCTATTCTCGATAAAACTATCGAAGATATCTTTTATTTTACCAAAATAATCGCCAAATATTTCAGTCAAGACAGGATCAGAAGACAAGTGAGTACCAAGCTTTAAATTGAATAGCCCGTCGGCTTTACGGCCTAGCTTCAAATAAATAGCAGCCATCGCATCGGGATAATTACCGACTGTCGGCTCCAGACTCATTGCTTGTTCAAGCATGGTTAAAGCATCAGATTCCCGCCCCAAGGCATGAGAAATCGCCGCAAAAACCATTAACACACGCGCGGTCTGCCCCAGCGCGCGTGCATTCTCTGCTTCACTCGCGGCTAAGACGAGATCGCCCGCGCGCAACGCATCCATCGCCTTCCGTAGGTGCTCTAGCAGAGCTGCTTCCGAGTCGGTCGAAAGGGTTTCGATCACAGTCATGATATCGTCTCTCTCAAATCTTTATGCGCTGGTGCTGATTTTTTCATCGGTCGGGATAGGCGCAGAGCCCTCGGCTGATTCTTCAGTCACCGGCACTACATCCGTTGCCACACGCAACGAGTCAAAGAGCCCAGCTGCGATATTTTTGTTTATTTCGATCAGCGTCGGTATCTTTTTAACGTCCGGCTCCGTGATAAGCCCTATCGTGTGCTTATCAATAAAATTGGATAAATTCAGAAGGTTCTGGCGCACTTCAAGCGACAGCAAGCTCTCATCATCCAGCACATCGGCCTGAATAATCGTCCAGAGTTTCCAATTTAAGCGAACTGCCGCTAGCAGCCCATCCCTATCGTCAGGCTGCCGCTGGGCATCATCCAGCCGCTTTGCCGCTTGGATGAGACCCCACGCCAGAGTCTGGACGGGGTTCCCCGCCGGGGGCCGGGTGGGATAGGCTTTCGACGGTGGCACTGACATGCTCCAACCTCTCCTTTTCATGCGCGATGAGTGCGCGCACGGTCTTTAGGGCTTGATAATACTCGCCCCGTTCAACGAATTTTTGAATACGCTCAATCAATTCCAATGAACTTGGGGCTGCCGCCAGATAATCGGCCAAAAGCTCCGCCAGTAAGGAATTGTAATGATCGCGCCGCTCGGGAAAGATATACACGCATTGAAGGGCAAAATAAACGCGCGACGCTGGCGTTAAAGCATCAACTTCACTGAGAATATCTTTCTCACGCATGAAGGCGGCATCGTTCAGAAACACGAGATGCGCCTCATGGCCGCCATTTTCCAGCACAGCGCCATTGACAATAATGCGCTCGCCCGGCTTTAGCGTCATCTTAAGCGGCATCAGTTCCCTCCGACTTAAAGCGACTGCGCTTCGCTATTCTGCTCGTCATGCCACAAGCGGTCAAACCCCTGAGCATCTACCCAAACATCATTTCGATCACTTGAGTAGCGAAAATCTTCGGCGCAGCGGATACCAAGGCCATTTTGGGTGAAAACGGGATTCTCCAGCGCGGCAGCGTCCGGCAAAATCGAGAAATGATTTGCGAACTCGAGCGTATTGCGCGCGTCATCTTCCGCAACCATCACTTCGTGCAGCTTCTCACCAGGTCGAATACCAACAGTGTTGCGCGGGCAACCCGGTGCGATGGCTTCCGCAATATCATTGATGCCGACGCTGGGGATCTTGGGGACGAAAATCTCGCCGCCCTGCATTCTCTCAAGCGAGTCGATCACGAACTGAACGCCCTGATCTAAGGTGATCACGAAGCGCGTCATCCGCTCATCGGTGATTGTAACGGAGCCGCTTTCCTTCTGGCGCAGGAATACTGGAACAACACTCCCCCTGCTGCCAATCACATTGCCGTAGCGCACCACACAGAAGCGGGTACGATCATTCGAGTAGGCGCGTGCCGCTATGAAAAGCTTATCCGAGCACAGCTTGGTAGCCCCATAGAGGTTGATCGGGTTGGCCGCCTTGTCGGTGCTTAACGCCACAACCCGCTGAACGCCCTTATCGATGGCCGCGTCAATCACATTCGCCGCCCCGAGTACATTCGTGCGGATCGCTTCGATCGGGTTATATTCCGCCGCAGGAACCTGTTTCAGGGCAGCAGCGTGAATGACCACATCAACGCCATCAAAGGCGCGATACAGACGGTCCTTATCGCGCACGTCGCCCAAGAAATAGCGCATGCAGTCAAACCGGCTATCGGGAAAGCTCTGCTGCATCTCGAACTGTTTCAGCTCATCGCGGCTGAAGACAATGAGACGGCGCGGCTTGTAGCGCGACAGGATTGTACGGACCAAGCGCTTCCCGAAAGAGCCTGTACCACCCGTCACCAGGATCGATTTGTCATTTAGCATTCGTCACGCTCGGCCTGGTTATCGATAATCAGAACGCCTTTATCGTCAAACAGCTCTGGTCGCACAAGAGGCAATTCTTGCCTGACATCCTCTAGAAACTTTATGAAGTCTTTTTCGATCACATTTAGGAAAACTCGCCATTGACGACGACAGAGCTTTTCAAAAGCGGGAAGGTCTTCCGCCCGAACTCTCCGCCACCAATACATCATGACGATAGTTTGAGTCGTAATCGACCCAGTAATACAAGGATTATATCGTATATATGGATCTGGAATCCCCTCCAAACCTTCATATATACCCGAAAGAAATAATATAAAATCTTTAGTTTTCTTTGATTTTCCTGAAAACATAAGGCGAACTAGATTTATATATTCAGAAAACTCACTTTTCATATCATCAAACAATTCCGAACCCAAATCCTCCCCCCAACTCACTTCTTTGGAGCTTAAATATATTTTATCAACGATCTCATTTTTATTATGCCCAAATGGCACAATATTATATCGGCTAGATCTAATGGGAGTGAGTTTTTCAATTCTCGCCCCGTCAGAACCATTATATGCTGTAACTCCCCGGAATTCATGCATTAGGTGTTTGAGCGTATTCATACCATTCATCATATGAATGTTCGTATATACGGAACCTCCAAAATTTCCAGGAACAATATCTGGAAATTTAAAATCAACTTTCTTTAAATCCTCATGCGTCTCATAAGATGTATCTTTTGAGTGATGAAATTTTGGATCCCGAGTCCCAAAATCTGCGCCGATCAGGAAAATATTTCTAAATCCTAAGCGAACTGCCGAAGAAATCGCTGTATTAACGACGGTTGGGTTCTGCCAAGATAACGTTGGTAAAGTGGGTGCAAGAAGGCTAGAGGCCATTACACCTTCGCGCATGAACCACATTCTGCGTTCAAAAAGTCGCGCCGAGCGCGTGTCCATTGTTGAACTACAAATCAATATCGTTTTTGAGAGATCATAATTCTCAATCAAAGGCTGAAGCAGCTCAAAATTCAAAGATATGTTTTCAATTTCGGCATGGAAATCAGGTATAATCCCATTCTTAAGCAATGTCTGAAGTGATGATCCGCCAGAAAAGATAAATAATTTGTGCTGATTTTCCTTCAGCCATGCCAAATCATTGTTTAAAGATGGCCCCGCCCCAACAACGACAGCAGAACCATTGATTGGCTTCTGAATATCACTGCAAACGCGCCACTTATCCATGTACATATTTAAAAGCGCATTTCGAGTCATCACTTTTTCATCATCATAAAATCCTAAACCATCAAAAAATATATGTGCCTTCTCCTGAAATTTCTTATGTATCGCATCTAAATACTCAGATTTATAATGAGAATAATGGAACATCGTTTGAAGAACACCGGGGTTTTTATGATGAACATGCCCCCTCAACATATAAAATGCTGCGTCAGGGTCTTTCGTTACGATAATGGAGACTCTATCCTTCAGTGTTTTAAATATCTCACTCCAATCAATATAATACATAGATAGGTTTATAAAAACGGGCTCTGACTCAACAATAACTAAGTCTCGGCACCGTGTATGAGCAACAACCGGATAAAGGTGATATCCGAGCCCAATCCCAAAAACAAAGCTAGTTGCGGAGTCAATCCTTAATCGCTCATGCGAAGCAGCATATCCTTTTCTCTGAAAAGATTTATTTAGCTTATTAAAAAGCTTGAGATGCGTTGGTGTGCGCTCTTTATCAGAGTCTGGGGGAAACCCTTCTAAAATAGACGGGTTAACAAGATAATCTTCAATTTGCCGATCAGAATAGGCTCTGGCGTCGGCTCCATAAAAACGAACGCCATTTATGACAATATCAATCTCACCATCTTCATCAAATACGTCAATGTTTGCGGGCAGATCAACATTTATATACATAGATAAATTGGGGAATTTCTTTAGTAGGATTTTCGCGTTTTTAGAGAACAGCCGCTTTTGTTCGGTAGAAAACTTCATACTGATCCTGCCTTAATTACAAAAACAGTGGACGCCCGAAAAGGCTCTGCCAATTGAACATAAAAGAAGGGAGGCAGCAAGCTGCCTCCCTTCCAAAGCGCCATAAAGAACGAGGACTAACCAAACAGACGCAGAACCGACTGTTCGGACTGGCCTGCGAACGACAGAGCCTGGATACCAAGCTGCTGACGGGTCTGCAACGAAACGAGGTTTGCACCTTCTTCGTTGGTATCGGCCAGCGTCAGCTTACCAGCACCGTCCTTCTGGTTGTTCACGTATTCCTTCGTGAATTCCAGACGGGTGCTGAGGATCGCAACGTTGGTACCGAGTGCCTTAGCAACCGAGTTGTTCTGGCTGATGGCGTTATCCAGACCTTGGATAACGAAATCGAGCGCTTGCGTGAACGAGTCGTTCGCCAGACCCGTGCTCGGATCGAAGGCAGCGGCCGACCAAGCCGTACCCGTCGAAATCGTCGAGACCGCAAACGAACCCGTCAAAGCGGCATCAACGAAGATGTACAGCGCAGAGGCGTTGAAAATGTTCAAGCCCGACGCAACGTTATATTCACGCAGAAGCGCGCTTGCAGTCGAGGTCGCAAAAGTCGTCGACGTCGTCGTCGAGGCCGTTGCGATATTCAGGCTGGTGAGGTTGGCAACGTTCGAGGTTGCGCCGTAACGAACCAGCGTCAAAGTGGTGGTCGAGTTGTTGGCCGAGAACACACCAGCAACGAAGTATTGACCAGCCGCACCCAGGTTGAACTGAACTACCGAGCCGGTCGCGATCGAGAGAGCGGTTGCTTGCGAGTTAACGGTGGAACCCGTTTGCGAAGCAAGGCCCGTGGTGTAGGTGGTCAGGCGCTGCGCGGTAACATCCAAACGGCTGGCCGAACGATCCGAGAACTGAGTCGTTTGACGCGCCGTGGAGTTGTTCACCAGGTTGAGGCCCTGGTAGGACGAGTCGGCAACGATCTGATCGATCTGCGACTTAACCGTGTTATACTGGGTTTGCAGCGTACCGCGCTCGATAGCCGTTGCCGACTTAGCCGAGGTTGCGATACCTTTAAGCTGCTTAATCAGCGAGTCAACGGCTTGAGTTGCATTCAACGCCGTATTGATAGCGCTGATCGACTGATCAATGTTCGCCTTGCGATTATCGAAATCAGCAGCGCGATCATCCAAAGCCTTCGCGGAGAAGAAGGCAACGGCGTCATCGACAACCGTGGAAACCTTCTTACCGGTGTTGAGGCGGTTGTTGGTAACGTCCACAGCCGACTGGGTGTTCTGCAGCGCGCGCAGGTTGGTGCGAACGGAGGTGCTCAGCGTGACATTGGTCGAATAAGCCATAGTATCTTCCCCTTCTGGAGACTAGAGATGGATCACACCGCTTTTTGCGATGCTGACCTGACATTACCCCAGTTTTGGGGCGATTCAATAGGTAATTTTTACCGTGGGGCCGTGAGCAAGTAGGCTGAAATCGCAAGGAGTCGGCGCATTTCTGTCGATTGCAACACTCTCTATATATAGCCCTTCGCACGGACAAAAAATTGATGTAAATTACGAAATTAAGGCGCTGATAGAATTATCGGCGTTAATGCCTGCGGGGAGACGGTCTTCGGCGGTTGGCTCCAACGCTCCAGGAGGGTTTGGCAATGGATTCGGCAACGACATCAACCAACGCAACATCTCGAGCGGAAAGTTCCGCGCGGTCTTCCTCGCGCGCGGCCCCTGCGTCGAGCCAACCTCCTGAGAAAAAGAAAAGCACCGCACCGGAACCGAAGCCCGATGATTTTGGCGTAACGGTCAAGGGTAGGTTCGACCCAGATCTGCGGCGTTTTTTTGTCACGATCCTTGATACGTCGAGCGGGGCGTTGATCGTGCAGTTTCCATCCCAGGCCGCCGCTAGCTACGCTCAGCAACTTGTTAAGGCGGCTGGAAAGGGCGATCCGGCGCCCAAAGATGCCGATATAAAGGCTAGCCAAGAGCTGCGTTTAGATCAGAGAACCTAACAAGCCGTATTGCACCCCTTGCCTTCCCGCCCCCCTGCCCGCTAGATGGGCGGTGCGAAGCCGATGCGCCTTCCGCGTCGGACGAAGGGAGTTGCTGGACCCATGCGTTATTGCAGCCGCTGCGTAATGCCCGAAACCGCCGAAACCTTGGGCTTTGACGAGCACGGCGTTTGTTCCGTCTGCCGTCAGATCGAAGTGAAGCAAGATCAGATCGATTGGGGCCAGCGCGGTCAGGATCTCGATACGCTGATCGAACAATATCGCGGCAAATATGATTATGACTGCATCGTGCCCTTCTCCGGCGGCAAAGATTCGGCCTTTACGCTTTGGTATCTGGTGAAGGTGAAAAAGCTGAAGTGCCTGGTGGTCCGTTTCGATCACGGCTTCATGCGCCCAACGATTGAGGACAATTGCCTGAAGGCACTGCGCCGCCTCGGCTGTGATATCGTTAAATTCACGCCTAACTGGCAGGTCGTTCGCAAACTGATGTACGAGGCGCTGAAGCGCCGCGGCGATTTCTGCTGGCACTGCCATACGGGCATTTTCTCCTTCCCCATGTGGGAAGCGCTGCGCCATCAGGTGCCGCTCGTGTTCTGGGGCGAACCTAGTTCGGAATATAGCTCGTTCTACGGGTATCATGACGTTGAAGAGCACGACGAGCGCCGCTTCAACCGCGTCATTAATCTGGGCATCAATGCCGAAGACATGCTGGGGATGCTGGATAACAGCGTCTCGGACTATCCCGTCAGCTTACGCGACCTGAAGCCCTTCACCTTCCCGCCCGCGCGTGATCTGCGCAAACTCGGGGTAAAGTCGGTCTTCCTCGGGCATTTCGTGCCGTGGGACGTGCGCAAGCAGGTCGATATCATCAAGCGCGAGTTGGATTGGAAGGGCGATCAGGTCGAAGGCGTGCCGCCAGAGTACGATTATGAGAAGATCGAATGCTTCGTGCAGGGCGTGCGCGACTATATAAAGTGGCTAAAGCGCGGGTTCGGTCGGACCACCCACGTCGCCTCCATCGATATCCGCAATCACCGGATGGACCGCACCACCGCCGAAAAGCTGGTGGCGGAGTATGACGGCAAGCGCCCCGCCGCCCTCGATATCTTCCTCGACATTCTCGGGATCGACGAGCAGCATTTCATGGATCTGGTGGAACCCCATGTGGTCGCCCCGCGCGTTATGCCGAGTTGCGAGAGTTGCCATAGCAACTGCAATACCGACGTGCCGTGGGATTACGCCGAATGGAAGAAGATGGTCGAGATGGGCAAACGGCCCGAAGAGGCGCAATAGCCGCCTCTTCCACCGCCCAAACGCGGAGGCAGTTTAGATGAGCGATCTCATTATCGTCGATTACGGCGCGGGTAATATCGCCTCGGTCAAGCAGGCCGTGTGGCGGGCGGGTTGGGACGCGGACCTCAGTCGCGGGCCGGAGGATCTGCTCACCGCCGATCGCATTCTGCTCCCCGGCGTCGGCGCAGCGGGAACGGCGATGGATCGCTTGCGCGCCGGCGGCTATGTGGACGCGCTGAACGAAGCGGTGCGCAAGGGCGGAACGCCCATGCTGTGCATCTGCGTTGGCATGCAGCTTCTCGCCGAAGAATTGCACGAGTATGGTGTGCACCAAGGCCTTGGCTGGGTGAAGGGCAAAGTAACGCGGCTGGAAGAAAAGCCCGGTCGCCGGGTGCCGCATATGGGCTGGAACAAGGTCCATAAGCCCGAAGGCGGGGCCGCGCCGCCGCCCGGCATTCTGGACCGCGACACTTTCTATTATTTCGCCCATTCTTATGAAATGAGCGGCCTCGATCCGTCGGTGCTGGCCGGGGAGGCCGAGTACGAGGGCCCCGTGCCCGCCGCTATTCGGACCGAAACCGTGTTCGCAACGCAGTTTCATCCGGAAAAGAGCCAAGTGGAAGGCGAGAAACTGATCGCCAATTTCATGCGTTGGAAGGTCTAATCGTTTATGCTGACCCGCCGCCTCATCCCTACTCTGCTCTTACGCCAGGGCCGTCTTGTCAAAGGGGTGCGCTATGGCGAGCACCGCGACGCGGGCAACCCTCCCAGCATCACCCGCGCCCACGCCGCTCAAGATGCCGATGAAGTGCTGTTGGTCGATATCGATGCCAGCCGCGAAGGCCGGGCGCCGGATTTTACAGCTTTTGCTAAAGTCGCCGAAGAATGCACCATGCCGCTCACCTTGGGCGGCGGGCTGATCAATTTCGATCTGGCGCAGAAGGCGATGAACACGGGGGCCGACAAACTGGCTTTTACGGGTCCGGCCCTCGATAATCCGGCCCTGCTCGATGCCGTCGCTCGGCGCTTTGGTGCCCAGGCGGTCGTGCTGGGGCTCGATATCCTTCAAGATGAGACCGGCACCTACTCCCTTTACGACTATCGCACGGGCACAATCATCGCGAATCGCACGCCAACTGCCTGGGCGAAGGAAGCCGTGGATCGCGGCGCGGGCGAGATTCGTCTCATGGCCGTGCATCGGGAAGGGACGCGCCTTGGCTTCGATCTCGATCTTTACCGCCTGATCGCCGATGCCGTTTCGGTGCCGATCATTCTGGAGGGCGGCGCTGGGAATTTGGACCATCTGGACGCAGCGATGGCCGCAGGCGTCGAGGCTTTAGGGCTCGGAACCATGCTCGTCTTCTCCGACAATAACATCGTCAAACTTCGACAGTATCTGCTCGGCTGCGGCCATATTTTGCGGAGATAGGGATGATTTTCACCGGCGCGCTGGAAACCCCGCAACTTTGGTTACGCACCCTCGATGAGAGCGCCGCAACCGGCCCCTATCTCGCTTGGATGCAGGATACGGAAATTCTACGCTTTCTCGAAGCACGCTTTGGCAGACACACGCCGGAAAGTCTTGCCAGCTTCATTCACAGTATGAATCAAAACCCCGACGCTCTTTTGTTGGGAATGTTCCTTAAAGAGGACGATGGCCGGGCAGGCCGTCATGTCGGTAATATTAAACTTGGTCCCGTCAGCCGGGAACATGCGCGCGGCGATATTGGCCTTTTGATCGGCGATAAATCGGTTTGGGGTCGCGGGCTTGCGACCGAAGCGATTGCAGTCCTTACCCGCTACGCCTTCGAGCAACTACACCTGAACCGCCTGTATGCAGGGTGTTATGGCGGGAATGACGGCTCGGTGCGGGCCTTTGTGAAGGCCGGATGGGTCGTGGAAGCGCGGTTACCCCGATATTGGCGTCTTGCTGATAGTTGGACAGATCACATCATTCTGGGGTGCCTGAACCCCGCTGCGTGATCGGCCCTCTCGCCCTGAATTCAGACCCTTAGCCCAATTTGACTGGGCAAGAAGTTCCCGATAGGGGCCCCGTCGTGATCGAATCAGGACGGCCGGATTGGTTTTTCGGGGTGCCGCAGATAGTTTCCCCTCGCCCTCTCCATAATTATCTGTTATTTATCATAGGTATCAGAGGCGTTGTTCAGATTGGCACGCAACATGCAGAGCAAGGGGCAACGCTGATGGAGGTTATCAACCATGGCTTCTACGCCGGTTAAGACATCGCAGGTAGATCGCTTAGGATTAGGTTTTGCGGGCGTTTCCGCAAATGCCGATGCGACGAAATTGAAAGGCCGGGCCTCGCCTGAGTCCGTCCGTCATTTCGAGTCGCTGCTTGATGCGACCAACCGCGCGACGCCAGCGGAAAAGCCCGCTGCCAAGCCGGCCGCTCGGAGTTCGAATCGGGCTGACGCGCCCTCGAAAGCGCCCGAGAAGCACGAGGCCACGCCCGCCCCATCAAAGCCCGGTACCGATAAGAGGGTAGAGGCTTTGGAGGACGTCGATGCGGCTGAAGCGGCAAATATTGCCGACACCGCGCCGGTCGCCCAAGACGTCACCACCCCGCCGTCTCAGCCGACCGTCCCCTCGGATCAAGCGCCCGCCCCGAACGCCGATAGCGATACACAGGCTGCCGTTCCCGAGAGCGAAGTCGATGCAGAGCCGGTTGCGGCAATGCCGCTCCCCGTCTTACCGCTGCAGGTCTATCTCGAAACGCAGCGCGTTCCGCAGCCCGCTCTGCTGTCACAAGCGGGCGTTGTGCAAGCGGTTCCAGCCGAAGTCGATCTTTCGCAACAAGAGCCGGTCCCTCTACCGCAAGCGGTCATCGATGATGTACCGACCGCCGCGACGGCCCCGGTTGTCGCCGAATCCTTGCCTGGGGAATCCCTGCCCACGCCGCAGCTTGCCGCAACCACGGCGCCAGAAGCGCTTGCGCCGCAGGCACTGCCCCCGGCACCGGCCACCTCTGCTGCGCCGTTGCCCGCCTCGGCAGCACCGACCAATGCCGCCGCAGCGCCCCAAGCCCAGCCCGTTCAAACCAATCCCGCCGATGCGATCATCGAGTCGCTAACCGTCGTCGCCTCCCAAGGGAGCGCTGAAGCCGAGACGCCCGTCGCAAAACCGGAAAGCGGTCCAGCTCCACAGGCGGTCGACACGGCACTGGAAACGCAAACGCAGCCCGTTGCGGCTCAAACTGCGGCTGTTGCACCCGTTGTTACGGACGCGCAGCCGAAGGCCAAAGCCGCTGCCCCTAAGTCGCAGGCCGATACCGTCGCGCCGCAAGATGCCGAAACCCTCGCCGGTCTGCCGATTACGGACGCCGCCGCCGCGCCCGCAACGGAAACCGAGACCAAACAGGATCAAAATCGCCAGGATCAATCTCCGGCGGAGCGCGGGCGCGAACGGGCTCAGGAGCGTGCGCAAACGGGCGAACGGCTGGCGGCGCGCTTTGCCGACAGTCAGGTCTCGCTCATCCGCGACGAGGCATCGCTTTCCGGCCCAATCCAGACGTTCAAAGCAGAGCTGAAAGTCGCGGTTGCCGAGGCTAGCCTTGCGGCTGCTCCCTCCCACTCAGATGCCCCCAAAGCGCCTAACTCGGCAACGGCAGCGGTGGTGAATAATGCCGCGACCACGGGCAATGCAGCGTCCGCCGCTAAAACGGCCGCGCGCCCGAACTCGCCAGTTTTCCAAACCCCGGTCGTAATGCAAGTGGGCACCCGCCTGGTTGAAACGGCTGCGAATGGCGGCGGTCGTGTGATCATGGATCTGCGCCCCGAACATTTGGGCCGGGTCACGATTGATGTGGATGTGCGCGAAGACGGTCGACTCACGGCCAATGTTCTGGTGGATAACGCCGCCGCGCTGGAACAACTCCGCCGCGATGCCGGGCAGTTGGAGCAAGCCTTGCGCGATGCAGGGCTTAACCCAGAGCAAAATTCACTGAATTTCGCCCTGCGCGAACAGGCGCAAGAGAATGGCGGCTTTGGCCGCGAGGGGCGTCGGGGCCGCGATGCGAATGGGGATCTTTTGGCCAGTGCCGAAATTGAACCGGACGTGACCGCGCCGACAAAACAAAGCGTCGTGCCCGGTTTGGGCGTGATCGATATCCGTATTTAACGGGACCGCTGGGAATAGAGGACGAACCATGGCAACGACCGGCAGCACAACGTCGAATATGTTCGGCAATCTCTCCGAACTGAACGGCGCGTCGCAAAAGACCATCGACTCCCGCAATTCGGTGGCCTCGACCTATGATAACTTTCTGAAACTGCTGACGACGCAGTTGAAGAATCAGGACCCGCTGGATCCGACCGATTCGAGCGAGTTCACCAATCAACTCGTGCAGTTCAGCCAGGTCGAACAGCAAATCAACTTGAATGCCAAGTTCGACAAGCTGTTAACGTCGAACCAAGCCGCCCAGGTGCTGCAGGCTTCGAACTATATCGGTAAGAACGTTGAAGCCGAAGGCTCCGCCCTGACGGTGGAATCCCCTGCCAGCATCACCTATTGGATGACCAAGGATGCCAGCACGGTCACGGCGGTGCTGAAGGACGAGAACGGCAATATCGTTCGCACGCTGTCGGCCGACGGTAAATCCGGTAGCCACACGATGGCATGGGATGGCCGTAAGGATGACGGCACGCTGCTACCGGTTGGCACCTATAATCTGATTATGAGTGCCGTCGACGCAAATGGCGCCGCCGTGGGCATCGATCTGCCGACCAGCAAGATCACCCTGACGGAAACGCCGAAGCCGCGCTTTGGGTATACTTTCGCCGATGCGGTTAACCGCGCCGAAGCCCGCATTTTCGACGATGGCGGCACGCTGGTGCGCGTGCTCAAGATCGACTCGACCGCGGGCCGTAAGTCGGTGGTATGGGACGGGCGCGACGAAAAGAACCAGCCGGTTGCGGCAGGGACTTACAGCGTTGCGATCTATGCCTATGACGCCAACGATAAACTCATCACCGACGAGAAGAGCAATCCGATCGACGCGAAGCTGACTACGGTGAACCGGGTGAAGGACATCGGCAGCACCGAAAATGGTGTTCAGCTTCAAGTCGGTCAGGACGCTTACATCTATCTCGACAAAATCGTAGCCGTTCGCGGTTAACCCCCAGAAGCTACCCCAAAATCTATCGAAGCATTCGAGGCTAGGAGAGAATCATGAGCATCTACGGCTCCCTGAAAGCTGGTGTTACGGGTCTGAAAGCGCAAGCCTCGAGCATGGCGATGATTTCGGACAATATCGCGAACGCCAATACCATCGGCTATAAGCGCAGCGTGGCGGATTTCGAAACCCTGGTAACGAAATCGGGCTCGGCAGCTACCTATGCCCCCGGCGGCGTAAGGGCTAATACGGTTGCACTGATTGATCAGCAAGGGCTGATCAATTCGTCGGCATCGACCACGGATATCGCCATCGCCGGGCGCGGCTTCTTTGCTGTCGCCTCTTCCGTCAACGGTAACGGCTCTGTCCCGACCGGCACGGAGCGCCTTTTCACGCGCGCGGGCTCGTTCCGCACCAACTCGGAAGGGTTCCTCACCTCTTCGAGCGGCGAGTATCTGCTCGGCGTTCCGGCGGATGCCTCCGGTAACGTGCCGACGGCAACCCTACCGGTCGACCAGTTGAGCGCCATTAGTGTCGGTTCGATCACCGGGAGCGCGAAGGCAACCAGTACAGTTTCGATTGGCGCGAACCTGCCTGCGACGAGCGCGCCACCGACGAATGCCTACACATTTAATCTCCCGGCGGGCTCGGCAGTCCCCTTTCCTCCGGCAGGTGGCCCATACGTCTACACTATGACGGGCGGCGTTGCCGATCCGGTTAACGATCCGGCCCGCAGCCCGGCTGTTGCGAACTATACCTCCAACATCACCTTCACGAACGATACCTCGGGTGGCTACGATGTGACCCTTAACGTTGGGACCACACCCGCCAGTTCTGTTACGCTTGGGAAAGTGACGGCTGCAGGCACGTTGAACTTTAACGCAACGATTGCGGGGAGTACGGCAACGGGCAACACAGGTGGTCAGATTGCTTTTACAATTGGAGGCTCGTTTGCCAATGGTGCTGTCGCGCCGGTCGCGGCAAACCCGACACTGACCAGTCAATACAAGCTGCGTATGTCGTCTTCTACGGGTACCCCTAGCGCTAGCACGGGCGCACAGCTTGATCTGACTAATGCCAGCGGTATCCAGTCGGGTTTTACGAGTGACGTAACGCTCTACGATAGCTTGGGCGTTGGGCATAATGTGCAACTTGCTTACGTTAAGACTGCAGCCAATCAATGGGATGTCTTTGTTACGAAAATGACCATTGTTGGCCGGACGGATGCCTCGGGTAATCCAGTCGACTCAATTTCTGGAACAACCCAGAATAGCTGGGTTTACAATGGTAGCGAAACTATCCCCGCTGGCCTCGACACCGCTGATCAGGCCCGCTACGCCGCAGCCGTTGCAGGCCAACCCCTTACGGGCTTGCCGAAGGATACCAGTCGCCTTGGTACTCTTTCGTTCAATACCAACGGTTCGATTTCGGGCTTCTCGGCGAATGCTAACGCCCGCTTAAACAGCGCCGTCGCGACGGCCGGTGTGAACCTTTCGAGCCCCAGTTCGACCGGTGCCTCGCTGCTCAACCCCACCATCAACTTCGGTACCGTCGGCACCAAGAATGGCGTAACCCAGCAGTCGGATGCTTTCGCTACCTCCTTCATCAATCAGGATGGCGTGCGTTTTGGCTATAAGACGGGTGTTGCCATCGATAAGGACGGTGTGGTTCGGGCGGTGTTCGATAATGGTCAGCGCCTTGCCGTTGCCCGCGTCGCCATCACCACTTTCGCCGATCCGAATAAGCTGGATGCGCGCACGGGCAATCTTTATGCCCAGACCGACGCTTCGGGCTCGCCGACGACCAACTTCTCGGGCATCGGCGGGGCCGGGACCGTTCAGGGCAGCGCGCTGGAAGGCTCCACCGTCGATCTCGCGGAAGAATTCACCGATATGATCGTGACGCAGCGCAACTATAGCGCCAACTCGAAGACGATCACGACCTCAGACGAAATGCTGCAGGAAATCATCAACCTGAAGCGTTAAGGCGGATAACCCTCCCCTTCGCGTCTCGGCGCAAGGGGAGGGCCCCACTTTCCCTAAGTTCAGCCTAAAGGTGCGATGATGAGTTTCAGCAAGGCCCTGATTACCGGCGTAACCGCGATGAATGCCCAAAGCACGGCGATGGGGGTTTTGTCGAACAATATCGCCAATTCTCGGACGGTTGGGTTCAAGGACTCGGATTCGCGCTTTTCCGATCTGGTGAATGGCGGCAAATCATCGAATTCTGGTGTTGGCAGCGGGGTTGTCGCATCCCAGTTCAGCCGGATCGATCAGCAGGGCATTCTGTCCACCTCCTATACCTCGACGAATTTCGCAATTGCTGGGCGCGGATTTTTCCCGGTCGCCTCGGCTATCGACAGCGCTACCGGCCAGATTGCCAATACGGCTGAGCGTCTGGTGACGCGCGCGGGCGATTTCTCGGTCGATAAAAACGGCTTCCTCGTCAATTCGAAGGGCTTTGCCCTCCTCGGTATTCCTGCGGGGACAACGGGAACCGGCGGCGGGGCCTTCAACAGCCTACAACCGATCAAAGTACCCGCCACCACCGTTCTTGCGGGAACCGCATCCACGTCGATCACCCTAACGGGCAACCTGTCGGCGGCCGATGCCGTGCCAGTCACGACAACCACCGCGGATACGACCGATGCCGACGGCAATGTTGTTCCAGGAACAACGACAACGACACCGGGAACGACGTTGAAATCGTCGGTAACCGCCTATGATGCGACGGGTACACCCTATGCGCTGGAAGTTACGCTGACCAAAACCGCCCCCCAAACCTGGACCGCCCAATATACCGGCGGCACCGGCCCGGATGGGACGAGCTTTACCGCAACCGCCACCAGCACCCCCATCACGCTGACGTTCGACTCTAACGGCCAGTTGGTCACACCGACCGCCACAACCTCGCTGGGATCGGTCGCCTTCACGAATACGGCGACGGGCGCTACCGTTGCCACCTTGAGCCCAAGCTTCAATTTTAGAGACGCCGCCGGGAAATCCACCATTACCGGCATGGGCGGGGCGAGTAACCTGTCCGGCTCTACGACCGATGGTCACGGGCCGCTTGGCATTGCGGGCATTGAAGTCGGCGACGACGGGGTGCTGTACCAGATTTTTGATCAAGGCAAGCGCGTTGCCGTTGCCTCCATTCCTGTCGTGACCTTCGTCAATGATTATGGGCTGGAATCGGTGAGCGGAACCGCCTACCGCGTGACGGCCAACAGCGGCGATGCGGTGGTGAATGCTTCCGATACCAACGGCGCGGGCAAAGTCATGGGCGCGCAGTTGGAGCAATCAACTGTCGATCTGGCCGATCAGTTCACCGACATGATTGTAACCCAGCGTGGATACCAAGCCGCCTCGAAGATCGTAACGACGACGGACTCGATGATCGAGATCGTGCGCGATCTCAAGAATTAAAGTGCACCGCCCCTGATAGAGGCTCATCTACACAGGCTACGATATTCCGGGACGAGAAAGCGGTCAGTTTTGCTGGCCGCTTTTTTTATAAAACTCGACACGGGTTTTAATCAAATATATCGAGTCGATTTTTGAAAATCACTAACCTGGCCTTCAACCGCGCTCCAGCGACGGCGGCAACGCCCTCCCCTTCCCGTTCAAGATATTGTGAAGTCTTAAAGTTTTTTTTACAAATCTGTCGCTTGGTGGGGGCTGGAGCCGCTTTGGAAAGCTGCGGGATTGGTCGATGGACGCGTGGTCTTCTTGATCCGCCACTCTCACCAAACCGGGTAAGTCCGCGTCTTTAGGCAAAAATTTCCACTTCACCCCAACAATTTTTACCCATCTCGACGAAAATGCGGTAAAGATGGAATCACGGATAGGGGATTGCCGCCCGGTAGCCTCCATCCAGCCCCGTAACCAGCCGGTGCAGGTCTCACTGCGTGTCCTGGCCGCTGTCAAAAGGTTGATCGCGTGAACGCCCTGATTCAGCAGATTAAGGCTCTCGGTCCGGTACGCCTCGCGATTGCGGGCGCAATCGTGGTCGCTCTGATCGCCTTCTTGATCTATGTCGTCGCCCGGATGGGTGGTGCTGAAACAGCGCTACTCTATGGCGACCTTAGCCAGCAAGATGCCGCGAAGATCACGCAGCGCCTCGACCAGATGAACATCGCCTATCAGATCCGTGCCGATGGCGCGCAGATCTATGTACCGATTGAGCAGGTCGCCAAGACCCGCATTACCCTGGCCGGTGAAGGGATCCCTTCGGGCGGCTCCATCGGCTACGAAATTTTTGACCAAGCCCAGGGTTTGGCCACCTCTAGCTTTGTGCAGAACATCAACCAGTTGCGCGCGCTCGAAGGCGAGCTTGGTCGCACGATCCGCGGCATCGACAATGTCCGCGATGCCCGTGTGCACCTGGTTCTGCCGACCCGTGAGTTGTTCTCCCGCGAACGCCAAGAGCCGAGTGCCTCGGTGCTGCTGCGGATGCACAATTCTCAGCGCCTGGAAAAGGCGCAGGTCATCGCCATTCAGAACATCATCGCGGCCTCGGTTCCGAACCTGAAGCCCGAGCGGATTGCGGTAGCCGACGAGCGCGGTCAACTGCTTGCGCGCGGCGGGGTCAGTGCTGGCAGCAGCGGTGCCATTCTCGAACAATCGGAAGAGTTGCGCGTCGCTTACGAACAGCGGATGTCGCGCCAGATCGAAAACCTTGTCGAACGCTCCATTGGGTTCGGCAAGGCCCGGGTCGAAGCTTCGGCTGAGGTCGATTACAGCCGCGTCAACGAAACCGAAGAGATTTTTAATCCGGAACAGCAGGTTCTGCGGTCCAGCCAGAATGTCGCCGATACGTCGGAACAGTCTGAAACGGACGGCAACCCGTCGGTCACGATTGCAAATAATCTGCCGACGGGCTCGGCGACGGCGGGCGGTGCCACCACCTCCCAGTCGCGCAGCAACCGGACGGAAGAAACGCTGAACTACGAAATCAGCAAGCGGATTACGAACCGGACCCGCGACCCAGGCGCGATTGCGCTGAAATCGGTGGCTGTGTTGGTCGATCACAAAACCTCCGGGTTTGATGAGAATAACAAGGTGCTGCTGGAGCCGCGTACCGCGCAGGAGATTGCAGCGATCCGGTCACTCGTAGCGTCGGCGGCGGGCCTCTCCGAAGGTCAAGTTGAAGTGGTGAATATGCCGTTCGTGTCGCTTGATGCCGACGTGCCGCCGCCGCAGAAGTACCTGTTCAATATGACGGGCGAAGAACTCTATCGCTATGCGCAAGTCGCGGTGCTGGGTTTGGTTGCCATCTTGGTTGTTCTCATGGTCATCCGGCCGCTCCTGGCCCGCCTGTTCGATGCTGTGCCGACGATGGCGAGCGCCGGGGCTGGCGCACAGCTTCTGGGTCCGAACGGCTTGCCGCAACTCGGGGGTGGTCGTGACATGATCCCCGCCATCGAGATTGGCGATAGTATTGAAGAAATGATTGACCTCAATCGCATCGAAGGCCGGGTGAAAGCCTCCAGCCTGCGCAAGATCGGGGAAATTATCGAGAAGCATCCTGAAGATGTTGTGGCCATTCTGCGCGGCTGGCTGTACCAGGAATCTGGTGCATAATGGGCCGCGCCGATGCACTCCCTCTTCTTGGGTATCTTATGTCAATAACGGTAAGGGTCGAACCGGGCCATGCGCGTTCGTGAGGATTTCCGGTCTCTGACCGGACCTGAAAAAGCGGCCATACTGATGCTCGCCATTGGCGAGGAGCATGCGGCGCGGCTATTCGAACTGATGGATGACGAGGAGATCAAAGAGATCTCCCAAACCATGGCGAATCTCGGCACGGTTTCATCCAACGTGGTCGAGCGGCTGTTTGTCGAATTTGCTGAACAGTTCAGCCAAACGGGCTCGCTCACCGGGTCGTTCGAGAGCACTGAGCGCCTGCTCAGTAAGGTTCTCGATAAAGACCGCGTCGATACGATCATGGAAGAAATCCGTGGTCCGGCCGGTCGCACCATGTGGGACAAGCTCGGCAATGTGAACGAGCAGGTTCTGGCGAATTATCTTAAGAACGAATACCCGCAAACGGTTGCGGTGGTTCTGTCCAAGATCAAAGCCGAGCATGCTGCCCGCGTTCTGTCGCTGCTGCCCGAAGCTTTTGCGCTTGAAGTCGTCATGCGCATGCTGCGCATGGAAGCTGTCCAAAAGGACGTGCTGAACGACGTTGAAAAGACCCTGCGCACCGAATTCATGAGCAACCTCGCGCGGACAAACCGCCGCGATGCCCATGAACAGATGGCTGATATTTTCAATAACCTCGACCGCAATACCGAACAGCGCTTTATGACCTCGCTGGAAGAGCGCAATAAGGACTCGGCGGAACGCATCAAAGCTTTGATGTTTACTTTCGAAGACCTCAGCCGTCTCGACAGTTCGGGCATTCAAACGCTGCTCCGCGCGACCGAAAAGGACAAGCTGGGTATGGCGCTCAAGGGGGCTTCCGAAACCCTGCGCGATATGTTCTTCAGCAATATGTCCGAACGCGCCGCCAAGCTTCTGCGCGAAGATATGGCGTCGATGGGTCCCGTGCGTCTGCGCGACGTCGATGAAGCGCAAATGTATATGGTTCAGATGGCCAAAGACCTGGCCGCCCGTGGTGAAATCGTCATCGCGGATAAGGGCGGTGACGAGCTGATCTACTAATTGGTTCTCTAGACAGGCGCAGTCATGGTCTCACCCCTGCCCCCCTCTGCTTCTGACGCTGCGGCCGACACTTCTGTCGGCGCTGACGGCATGGACTTCGACGCGCTCGACTTCACCTTCCTGGATGGGGAGGATGCCGTTCTGTCGAGCGGGGGAACGGCATCCGACACGCCGAAATTGCCCGCGTCGGACGAGACTGCCGCGACGGATGCTCCCCGCGCTGAAGATGGGTTCGACCTTGCCGCCTGGGACTCAGCCGACCCGGTAACGACCGACACGCTCCCCCCGGAAACCGCAGCGCCCACCGCGCCCGAAGCGCTTGATGGCCCGCTGGATTTCGGCACCGAGGAAGATTCTTTTGCAGGCGAATTGCCGGAATTTGACGCGGAACTATCCGACGCTGATGCCGATGCCGCGATGAAGGCTGTAGGTTCCGATCCGTTCGCCGATTTGCGCGCTCCTGAAGCGGCCCCCGTCTCGCCTGCAATGGCGGCGGACGATAGTCTTTCGGTCTCCTTCGGCGATGAAGCCTTTGATAGTGCCGCAGGCGATGATCCGTTCACGGACGACGCGGCTGCACGCGACGCCGAGGCACCGATGAGCGCCGGGCTGTTCGATGAGGCGGATGAAAGCGCGCTGGCTTTCGATGTGGACACTGAAGAAGCGGTGGACGACGAAAGCCAACCCGAACCCAAAGCCCCGGTTGGGCCGCGCAAATACCTATTCGACCGTTCCTTCGATTACGTCCCGCCCCCGCCGCCACCGCCGCCCGAGCCGGAACCCGAGCCCGAGCCGGAACCCGAGGTGGAAGCGGAATACGAGCCGGAGCCCGAACCGGACCCCGAGCCCGAACCGGAACCCCCGCCCCCGCCCCCACCGACGTTCAGCGAAGAGGAACTGGCTGCCGCCCGGACCTCCTCCTACGCCGATGGTGAAACGGCGGGCCTGCAAACGGCGATGGCAACGATTGAAGCTCGCACGGCCCGCGCGCTTGAAAGCATGGCGCAGCAGGTGCCAAACGTTCTTGCCGATCGTCAGCAGGTCGTCAGCGCAGTTGCTCACGAAGCCGCGCGCCTTGCCCATGCGCTCGTTGCGCGAATGATGCCCGAACTCGCCCGAACCTATGGTATTGGTGAGATTCAGGCCGTTATCCGCGACAGCCTCGGCATGGCCATCGATCAGCCGCGCCTCAGCATTCGGGTTCATGGGGATCTGGTCGAACGGCTCCGCGCCACGGTGGACGGTCTGGCGCTGAACAGCGGGTTTACCGGCCAAGTTTCGCTCTTAGCCGATCCCACCCTTGGCCCCAGCGATGTGCGCGTCGAATGGGGCGACGGCGGGGCTGAACGCCTCGTGGTGCGGGCTTGGGATGATGTCACGGAGATTGTGCGCCGCTCGGTCGCCGATCTGAAGGATCGTACGGGTGCCGGTCTCGCGGAAGAAAGCGTGACGGTAAACGGGTTCGAAAACGCTTCGCTCTGACCCCTAACGGGCACAGGGAAGTAAAGTTTACAAAGCCAAGGAGACGGGAAATGGCTGAAAAAAAGATGATGGATCTCTCGGAGCTTGAAGAAGCTCTAGAAGAGTCGCAAACCGAAGGTGGCCGTGGTGGTGCCCGCGAACTGGGTGCTGTTTATGATATTCCGGTGCAAATTTCGGCCGTTCTGGGCCGGGCGACGATGCAGGTCAGCCAATTGCTGAAGCTGGGCCGTGGCGCGGTGGTGGAACTGGACCGGAAAGTCGGCGAAGCCATCGATATCTACGTGAACAACCGTCTGGTTGCCCGCGGCGAAGTCGTGATTGTCGATGAACGCCTGGGTGTGACCATGACGGAAATAATTAAGTCCGATCGCTCCAACTAAGCCTAAACCGGCAACGGTTGGGTAGGACAAGCGTAGGATGAACGGTGTGACACCGTTGGGCGAAACATCGGGAGCAAGCAGATGCGACTGTTGATCGTCGGGCATTTGGACGGGCACCTCAGCACCGCCGGCAAGATTGCCATGGGGCGGGGGGCGAAAGTCAGCCATGTTGCCGACATCGAAGGCGCTTTGACCGCTTTGCGGTCGGGGCAAGGTGCCGACCTGCTGATGATCGACGTAAAACTCGATATTGCCCGCCTGATCGATGCGTTGCGCAGCGAGAGGATCATTGTGCCCGTTGTCGCCTGCGGTCTGGGGACCGATGCGGGCGCAGCGGTTCGGGCGATTAAGGCCGGGGCGAAGGAATATTTGCCCCTACCGCCAAACCCCGATTTGATCGCCGCCGTGCTCGAAGCGGTGCTCGAAGAGGCCAATGTTGTGGTCCATGCGGACCCGTCGATGGTCCGCGTCCTGCGCCTCGCCGATCAGATCGCCCCCTCGGACGCCTCGGTGCTCATCACCGGCGAAAGCGGCACGGGTAAAGAGGTTATGGCGCGTTATCTGCACCGGCGCTCCCGTCGCGCCGCGCAGAAGTTTATTTCGGTGAACTGCGCCGCCATTCCCGAAACCCTGCTCGAATCCGAACTATTCGGGTATGAGAAGGGCGCTTTCACCGGCGCTGTGGCGCGGCGTTTGGGCAAGTTCGAGGAAGCCAATGGCGGAACGCTCCTACTGGACGAAATCAGCGAAATGGACCCGCGCCTGCAAGCGAAACTGCTGCGCGCCATCCAAGAACGCGAGATCGACCGGCTCGGCGGCACCAGCCCGATCAAGGTTGATATTCGCCTGATTGCGACCTCCAACCGCGACCTTGAATCGGAAGTCCGCAAGGGCACGTTCCGCGAAGATCTTTATTACCGCCTCAACGTCGTCAATCTTGCCATGCCGTCCTTGCGCGAGCGCCCCGGCGATATCGCCATGCTCGCCAAGCATTTCGTGAAGAAATATTCCGATTTGAATGGTTTGGCAGACCGGCCTTTGACGGCCTCGGCGGTCGAAAAGCTGAAACGCCACCCGTGGCGCGGCAATGTGCGCGAGCTTGAAAATACGCTGCACCGCGCCGTTCTTATGTCGGTCGGCTCGATGATTTCCGATGACGCGATTGTGCTGAATAGCGCGGGTGGCCTTGGCGCGTCGTCGATGCCCGATGTGGCAACGCCCGAAGTCAGCCGCGCGGAACTCGCCCGGTCGGCGGCGGTGAGCCGCAGCTTAGGCGCGCGCGGCACGGGTGAGGAGCGCCCAACCACGGCGCTTGTGGGCCAAACGGTAGAAGCCGTTGAGCGCGATCTTATTCTGGATACGTTGCAGCATTGCATTGGCAATCGCACGCACGCCGCCAGCATTCTGGGAATTTCCATCCGCACCCTGCGCAATAAGTTGCGACAGTATGCAGATGAGGGCATCGCCGTTCCGCCGCCCGGCGACGGCGACCGCGCCCATCTATAGTTTAAGTTCGGAGGGTAACTCGTGGCTATCGTCCCCGCCAATGCTCAGGCGCGCGCTAAAGATGCGCTGAAAATCGGTCAGGGGCTGCTTGTACGCGGCGAGATGTGGCTTGCGCTCGGCGTCATCGCCATCTTGGTGATGCTAATTCTGCCGATGCCGACGTGGTTGCTCGATTTTATGTTGGGCGTCTCGATTGCGTCGTCGGTGCTGATCTTGATGGTGACGCTGTTCATTCAGCGCCCGACAGATTTAAGTTCGTTCCCAACCATTCTGCTGATGACGACGCTGTTGCGCCTCGCGCTCAATATGGCCTCGACCCGGCTTATTCTCAGTAATGGTCATCAAGGCACCGCCGCCGCCGGTCACGTGATTGAGACCTTCGGTAATTTGCTAATGTCGGGGAACTTCATCATCGGGGTGATCGTCTTTATCATCCTGCTGATCGTAAACTTCGTCGTTATCACCAAAGGGTCAGGCCGTATCGCCGAAGTCGCGGCGCGCTTTACCTTGGATGCCATGCCCGGCAAGCAAATGGCGATCGATGCCGATCTCTCATCTGGCCTTATCAACGAAGCCGAAGCCAAAGCGCGCCGGAAGCAGTTGGAAGATGAGTCAACCTTCTACGGGGCGATGGACGGGGCGGCAAAGTTCGTGCGCGGCGATGCGGTTGCGGGCCTGCTGATTACAATGATTAACATCATCGGCGGTCTGCTCATTGGCACGCTTCAGCATAACCTCTCCTTCCTGCAAGCGGCCAACAACTATACGCTTCTGACCGTCGGCGATGGTCTCGTTAGCCAAATTCCGGCCTTGATCGTGTCGGTAGCCGCAGGTTTGCTGGTCACGAAGGGCAACGCGCAAGGCACGACTGATAAAGCGCTGGTCGCCCAACTCGGCGGCTTTCCCGCCGCGATGGGGATGGCAGCGGTTCTAGTTGCCGTTCTGTCGTTTCTGCCGGGGATGCCGACCGTCGGCTTCCTGATGATCTCGGCAGTAATGGGGGCAGCGGCCTTTTACGCCAGCCGCGGCCAACAAACGGCGATTGTTGAGGCGGCCGAAGCTGCAGCTTCGGGGCTTCCGCCGGGGGTTGCTCCCGGAACGCCAGGGGCTGCCATTCCCGTTGCCGATGAGCCGATTTCGACGGCGCTGCAAATCGATCAAATCCGTTTGGAGCTGGGGTATGGTCTGCTGGCGTTGATCAACTCGCCCAAGGGCGCGCGCCTGACGGATCAAATCAAGGCGCTGCGCCGTCAGGTCGCGTCGGAAATGGGCTACATCATGCCCGCCGTGCGCATTCAGGATAATCTTCAGCTTCCGGCGAACACCTATGTGGTTCGGATCAAGGAGATGGAAGCCGGGCGCGGCGAGCTGCGCCCGAATATGCTGCTCGTCATGGATCCGCGCGGCGAGCCGATTTCGCTCGTAGGGGAAGCCACCACCGAGCCGACCTTCGGCCTGCCCGCCATGTGGATCGCCGAATCCAACCGCGAAGAGGCGTTGTTCCGGGGCTATACCGTTGTCGATCCGCCCACCGTCATCACCACCCACCTCACGGAAGTGGTGAAGGACAATATGCCGGATCTTCTATCCTACGCCGAAACCCAAAAGCTGCTGAACGAGATCGACAAAGAAAGCCAAAAGCTGGTGGCCGATGTCATCCCCGGTCAGGTTACGGTCAATGGCTTGCAGCGGATTTTGCAGAATCTGCTGGCGGAGCGCGTTTCGATCCGCGACCTGCCGACGATTTTGGAAGCCGTGGCCGAAGCTTCCGCCTTCACGCGCAATGTCAGTATGATGACCGAACACGTGCGCACGCGGCTGGCCCGCCAAATTTCGGAAGCTCATTCGGTCAGCGGCGTGCTGCCGCTGGTGACGCTGTCGCCGGAATGGGAACAAGCGTTTGCCGAAGCCCTCGTGGGCCAGGGCGAAGAGAAGCAACTTTCCATGCAACCGTCGCAACTGCAGCGCTTCATTTCGTCGGTCCGCCAAACCTTTGACCGGTTCGCCGTGATGGGGGAAAGTCCGGTGCTGTTGGTCAGCCCTGCTATTCGGCCTTATGTGCGCTCGATCATTGAACGTTTCCGCCCGGCAACCACAATCCTGAGCCAATCGGAGATTCATCCTAAAGCGAAGATCCGCACGCTCGGACAGATTTAGGATCGCCCCATGCGGATGAAGATGTTCTATGCGGAATCGATGCCGGAAGCGATCCGGCGGGTCCGCGAGGAACTCGGCGATAACGCGATTATTCTCTCGTCCCAGCGCAGCGAATCCGGGCGCGGCCTGCGGGTAACAGCGGCGATCGATGATGATCCGATGGCAGCAACCTTGCCGCCGATGGATCAACCGCTGGACGCGCTCGAAACCATTGCCATTGCCCTCGATAAGCATGGGGTTCCGCCGGATTTGTCGGAACGGCTGGTGCGGGCGGCCGCGCCCCTTGCGGAAAAACTGATCCGTGCAGCCTCGGCCCTTGCCGTCGATGCACCGATTATGACGCTCGCCGCCGCCCTCGATAGCGCTTTCCAGTTCGCCCCCCTCCCGGAACGCCACCCCGGCAAGCCTCTGGCCCTGATCGGCCCGCCCGGCTCCGGCAAGACCGTCACCGTCGCAAAACTCGCCGCCCGCGCGGTGCTCTCCAGCCGTCCGGTGCATGTGATTACCACGGATACCATGCGCGCGGGCGGGGTCGATCAACTGGCCGCGTTCACACGGATTCTGTCGCTCGATCTGCAAACCGCGCTCGACGCCGAAACCCTCGCCGACGCCCTGGAAGCCAGCCGCATCGCTGGACCGGAAACCCTGACCCTCATCGATACCGGGGCGGTGAACCCCTATGACGATGAGGAAATGGACGAACTCGAACGCCTACTTGCCGCCGGAAATATGGATGCCGTGCTGGTGCTGCCCGCCGGCTACGATCCTGAGGAAGCCGCCACGATTGCCAAAGCCTTTGGCCGCTTGGGGGCCACGCGCCTGCTGGCAACTCGGCTAGATGCCGCGCGGCGGCTCGGCTCAATTTTGGTCGCCGCCGATGTCGCAAACCTCAGCTTCTGCGATGTTTCGGTTACATCGCACGTGGCCGATGGGCTGCTACCGGTCAATCCCGTCTCGCTGGCAAAGCTGCTGATTCCCGACGCGCCTTTGCACGAGTTTGACGATTATGCCGCCCCCGGCGAGGCCAGCCCGCGCCTTGACGATTCCCCCCGTCCCTCCTTCGGGGTGCCCCCGGCGTGACCCAAGCCCAACCAACCCAACCGCCGCGTAAAGCCGCGAACCTTATCGCGATTGCCTCAGGCAAGGGCGGCGTCGGGAAAACGTTTTTCTCGATCTCACTCGCCACCGCCCTTGCCCGCGCGGGGCGCAAAGTGCTGTTGTTCGATGGCGATTTGGGCCTTGCCAATGTCGATGTCCAGTTAGGGATTATGCCGCCGCGTGACCTTTCTTGGGTGATTGCCGGTAAGGCCCTGCTGCATCAGGTGAGCGTGCCTTACGCACCGGGCGGATTTGATGTGATTGCCGGGCGGTCCGGTGCCGGGGGGCTTGCGGCCTTGCCGCCAACGCGGCTGTCGATCCTCGCGGGCGATCTTGCCCATCTCGCCAAGAATTACGATTATGCGATTCTCGATCTTGGCGCGGGGGTAGACCGGCTCGTTCGGATCATGGCGCTGCCGTGTGGAACGCGCATCGTTGTCGCCACGGCGGAACCAACGTCGTTGACCGACGCCTATGCCTTCATGAAGGTCAGCCTGTCCGACGATCCGCAGTGCGATCTGCGCATCGTCATCAATCAGGCCCGCACCAGCGGCGAGGGCGATAAAACCTATCAGACCCTTGCTAAAGCCTGCGAAACCTTCTTAAAACGCACACCGCCGCTGCTGGGCACCATCCGCAAGGATAAGCGGGTGCTGGAAGCCATTCGGGCGCAAACGCCGATTTTCGTTAAACATTCAACCAGTGACGCCGGTATGGATATCGAAGCCATCGCCGCCCGGCTGATGGCGCGCGGGGCTGCCGCCGAATAAGGTTCGGCTGGCGTAAAATTTGCGTTAAACTCTGTCTATACGGACAGGACGGGCAGCGCCGGGAAGAATTTGCCGGGTGCGGCCCAGGTCCATGACAGGCGGAGAGCAGAATGGTTACGGTTCCGCAGCAACCTTTGCCCACTGGGATTATCACCACTCCCCCAACCGGCCCCACCCCGCTTTTTTTCGAGGGGACGGTCGGCGTGGCCGATATGCCAAGCTGGTTGAAGCAAATCCCCAACGGGGCCGTGCTGCAAGCCACCGTGCAGGGCCGTGTTGCGCAAAACACCTATAGTCTTCTCACCGCCCAAGGACCGATTACGATTAGCTCCTCGCTGGCTTTACAGGCGGGAACGCAGTTGCTGTTTCAGATCGGACCCGAGCTTCAGTCACAACGATTGCAGTTAGTTGGCGGGACCAACCCAAACCCGCTGCCGCAGCCAATCCTGTCCACAACCGCCGCGCCGCTATTGCCATTACCGCAAGCCGCCGCTGGGCAAACGCTGAATGCCATCGTCATTCGGCCCGCCGATCCGGCACCGCTTCCGTCCGGTACGCCCTCTGCTGGTTCGACCGGAGCGCTGACGCAGAGCGCGCCACCTCCGACCACCGTTCCCGCCCAAGCGAGTGTTGCCGCCTATGCCTCCCATTCGGTGACGGCAACCCCGAGTGCCCCGACCGTCCTGCTCGGAACCCCGCCTGCGGCGTCCGCACCGGCGGCCCCGTTTTCGGGCGCTCAAGCCCCTGGCACATGGTCCCCGTCGGCAGGGTCCGCACCGAGTTTGGGCACCCCCGCCCCCACTCCCGCTACGCCCGCGACACTGGGATTCCCAGGCGCGAGCGCAGTCGCCTCGTCGACCGCAGCAGGCTTTCTCCCGTCCACAGCCCCCGCATCAACCGCGGCAACCGCGCCCTTGGTCGCGTCCCCGAGTTTCCCGGTGCCCGCTTCGGCCCCCGCCGATCTATCGGTGTTTGCCGTCACACAAGCGGGCGAGCAGGTTACGGTGCGCGTTGTCGCCATTACGCCGCCGCAACCAGACACCGCGACGGCAGTTAAAAGCGGCAATGCCGCCCCCCCAACAACACCGGCACCGGCCAGCACGCCGTTCGCTTTTCTGCGCGAAGGATTAGCAGCGCTGCTCTCGGCATCGCCGACCGCCCCAGCGACAGCCACAACCAGCCCCCCGAACGGGGCGTCTCCGCGGCCCGCTGGGCCGGTTCTCACCGGAACCGTTATTGGGAATGGGGCACAGTACCGCCCCATTATTGCCATCGGATCGGCGATTTTATCGCTGGAAGCAGGACCCTTGCCACCAGGATCGCAGGTTCAACTCGTCGCGCAGTTGAACGCCCCTGCGGCGACCCCGAATACGCTGGCGACCTCCGCACAGACGCAACCGCCGCTCCAAAGTTTTCCAACTTACCCTAGCCTTCCGGCGCTGATTGCCGCCGCCCAGCAAATCGGCGGGCCAACCGAGCAGGCGATTCGGGCTATGCTGCCCCAAATCGGCCCTCAGTTGGCCGCCAGCCTAATGGTTTTCGCCAGCGGGGCCGCGAAGGGCGACGTACGCACCCTGGTGGGTGATTCAGCGCGGGCATCACTTGAGCGCAGCGCGCGCGGGCGGGCCGCACTCCAGGGCCTCACCCAAGAGTTCGAGGTGGCCGAGGACGAAGCCCGCGGCACCCCGGCGGCCGACTGGCGCGCGATCACGCTTCCCGTCATGACCGGCGGCGCGATGATCGAACCCATCCGTCTGTACCTGCATCAGGTTTCCGACGAGGAGGCTGAGCGAAACCGGAATAATGAGGGCGGCGGGCAGCGCTTTGTGCTCGATCTCGATCTCACTCAGTTGGGGGCCATTCAAATTGATGGGCTGGCAAAGCACGATAAGCTTGATCTTGTCGTGCGGACCCCCAAACCCCTCCCCGAAGAGGTTCGCAACGGTCTGCGGAACGCCTTCTTGGGGGGAACCACAGCCTATGGTGTTGTTGGTGGCCTAAACTTCCAAGTCGGCCCGCGCCTCGTGCTTGATACCGGCCAGCCTGCGGTGCGCCGAGGCGGTCTTTATATATGAATATAAAATGCATGTTTCACGAGATAGCTCTTGATAAGAGATATTTTACGCGATATCTGGAAGAGAAGAACGGGAAGTAAATTCCTGATTCAACGTATATTTTTCGATAAAGGTGTAGAATGGTGAAACGCAGCGTGCCCTTTTTGGCGCGGTGGTTGGGCATATGTGCTCTGCTCCTCGGAACAACTCCCGCTTTGGCACAGGGCTCGACAACGCCGGCAAAACCGGCAGCAGCGGCACAACCCGCAAAGTCGGATTGGCAGTTCACCCTTGGCGCCATGATCGGTGTTGCGCCGAAGTACGAGGGGGGCGAGAAGCTCGTCTTCGGCGGTTTGCCGATCTTAGAAGTTGAGTGGAAAGAACGACTGTTCCTCTCCACCACGCGCGGGATTGGCGGCTATATTGTCTCGACCGATACTCTGCGCGTCAGCGCTGCCCTCGGCTATGCCCCCGGACGCGACGAAAAGGACGGCAAACCCAAATCCGGCGGGGTTAACCGTCTGCGCGGCTTGGGCGATATCGATGCTTCCGCCGTCGCCAGCCTGGGGGCCGAGTACGAGTTTTCGTTCTTCACGGCATCGCTGACGGCAAACCGCTACATCGGCGGCAGCGATGGGTTCACGGTGAAGGCCGGTCTCGGGGCCGCCTACCCGGTCACCGATAAGCTAAAACTCGGGGCGGAACTAAGCAGCACCTGGGCCGATAGCGCGTATATGGGCGATTATTTTGGCATCGATTCTGCCCAATCCCGTCGGTCGGGCCGAAAGGCTTACAAAGCGGAAGCCGGGCTGAAAGATGTTGGCGTGACCTTGAGCGCAAGCTATCGCTTGAATAATTCCACAACCTTAATGATGTCGGGCGGTCTGTCGCGACTGCTGGGCGATGCGGGCAGCAGCCCCGTGGTGGCCGAGAAAAATCAGCCCTCCGCCATGCTCGGGCTGTCCCATCGGTTCTAACCGCTCAGGCGGCGGACAAAGCTTCGTGCTCGATATCGACCCGATCCTGTTGGGTGCGATCTAAATAAATCGGCGCGCGCGCAAGAAGCCTGATCTTGTTGCGCGCACGCCGCCCCCTTCCCCAGACCGTGCGCGGCAGATGCCGGACGCCGAGGGGGGTTATCTGTTAAGGGGAAACCCCGGCGGCTCCCGGCGGTGACGCAAATCCCCTTCCATCGAGATTTCATGTTTTTCATGAAATAACTCTTGATAATCGAGAAATTCGCGGCAATACTCTGCCGTGAAGATCAGGGGGTAATGCCCTGATCTCATAGACTCTTTCGATGAAGGTGTAGGATGATTGATCGCAGCGCGTCCAAAATGGCGCGGTGGGTGGGTCTGTGCGCGCTGATGTTGGCCGCCTCCCCGGTTTTCGCCCAAGGCGCGGCCCCCGCAAGCCCAGCTCCGGCGGCAAAGTCCGATTGGCAGTTTACGCTTGGTGGAGGGGTGAGTATTTCCCCGAAGTATGAAGGCAGTGATCGGTTGGCCCTCGGCGGGATGCCTATTGCCGAAATCGAGTGGAAAGAGCGGCTTTTCGTCTCCAGCACCCGAGGAATTGGCGGTTACATCGTCTCCACCGACGCCTTAAAGGTGAGTGCGGCGGTCGGCTATGCGCCGGGCCGGGATGAAAAGGACGGCAAGCCGAAATCCGGCAAGGTCAATCGGCTGAAGGGGCTGGGCGATATCGACGGGTCGGCCGTTGTCAGCCTAGGTGCCGCCTATGAGTTCTCCATGTTCACCGCCTCGCTATCTGCCAACCGCTACATTGGCGGCTCGGACGGATTTACCGTCACGGCGGGGCTTGGCGTCGCCTATCCGGTGACGGATAAGCTGGGTTTGGGTCTCGACGTGAATACCACCTGGGCCGATAGCGCCTATATGGGCGATTATTTTGGCATCAATGCTGCCCAGTCGCGCCGCTCGGGCCGAAAGGCTTACAAGGCGGAAGCCGGGTTGAAAGATGTCGGCGTGACATTGAGCGCGACCTATCGCCTCAATGATTCCATAACCTTAATGATGTCTGGCGGTCTGTCGCGGTTGCTGGGCGATGCGGGCAGCAGCCCTGTGGTGGGTGAGAAAAATCAACCCTCCGCCATGCTCGGCCTGTCCTATCGGTTCTAACCGTTCAAGAAGCCGTATTCCATTCGCCCCGCTTGTCGGTATGATAGGCATAACATGCGCCAAAAAGACGTGTGACCAAGGGCGGGGCCAAGGGAACAGGCTACATGAGCGACCTGAAAACAGGCTTCAATCAGCTATTCCTGCGTGAAGAAGAACTGCGGCAGGCAATCGAGCTGATGTTTTATGCGTACCGTGATTTCACGGCAGAGCCCGATGCGATGCTGGCCAAATGGAATTTTGGCCGCGCACACCATCGGGTTATCTATTTCGTCGGGCGATACCCGGACATTACGGTGAGCGATTTGCTGGGGATTTTGAAAATCACCAAGCAATCGCTCAGCCGGGTGCTCGGACAGTTGATCGACCAAGGCTATGTGGCGCAACGCCCCGGCCTGCGCGACCGGCGACAGCGGCTGTTGACCCTAACCGACAAAGGCCAAGAGCTTGAACGGCTGCTGTCGGAAAACCAACGGCAGTTGATCGCCAAAGCCTATCGGGCGGCGGGGGCTGCGGCCGTGGAAGGATTTCGCAAAGTGATGGTTGGCATGATCGCCGAAGAAGACCGGAAACGGTTTCGCCCGGTCGGCACTCCGAGCATCGCGGTACCCTCGGGGCGCCCGGCACCAACCCCGCTCACCCGCCCGGTTCGGGTTCCTTGAACCTGGTTTTAGCGAAGAATCGCGTGCCAATTATAGGGACTGGCGATTTGCGCGTGACTTCCGCGCTGCGACAGCCCATAGTCCGGAGGAGTATGGGCGGGCCGCAGAAGGGGGCAAAGCAATGAAATCCTTTAGTTTGAATGATTTCCGCTGGTCGCCGATTATCCTGCTGCGGCATAATGTCATTGAGCAATAGAGATTGTTATTATTTCTGCTATGACGACGGTGCAGCAAAAAACCAAAACTGATGAATCGGGCAACCGCATGGTGCACTGCACCACGGTTGATGATTTATTTTTGCCGGCTGCGCGCAGCCTGATCGGGACGCTTGCGCGGCCCTTTCTGGATCAAATGGCGATTACGCCGACCGAACTTATTTATTCGGCACGCAATCATTCGCGCATCGATGGCGCGGGCACCTTACTGCGCGACATCACCGAGCGCGCCTCGGCCCTGCAGGCCAAAGCCATCGGGCAAAAGACCTTTGACCGGGTGCGCGAGATTCAGGCGCTGCTGGAACAGCTCTCGATCAAAATTCGCGCCTTTGAGGCCGCTGAACCCGCGATCATTTTAAAGCCCGGCGAATTTGTGACTCAGGTCAGCCAAATCCTGCGCTCCGGGCCGCCCGACGTTGCCAATTTACGGCTTCAGCGCATGCTGATCGATACCCTCGCCGGATGTAAGAACTGGCTTGAGAAAATCGAGCGCATGTATGCGTTGGCGCTGGAAGCCGCCAACTCGCCCTATCTGCCGATCATTGATGGCCTGCTCTCGGAGAGCATCGTCAGCGATATGGCGCAGGAATCCTTCTTTGGGCGTCGGATGGTGCTGGAAGATAAGATCGATGATCTGATCGACCTCTATAAGGGCACCTACCCGACCCGCCGCATGGCCGAGCCGCACGCGACGGCCAAGAAGCTTCAGCAACTCTTGAAAGAAATGGACCTGCCGGAAACCCTGGCGGCGATTGAAACCAGCATTGTGCAGCAATTGGCCTCGCGCAACCCCATCGCGTCTTCGGAACTGATGACCGAGTTGCGCGCGACCCACGCGGTCTTGGGGCGTTTGCGCCATAATGACCGCATCTTAGGCGGGCGGCGCGCGCTGGAATTCATCGATAAGCGGATGGGCCGACTGCTGACCGAGGAAACGATTGCCGATTACATCCGCAATCAAGGCAGTATGGGTGAAAAGGTCACGCGCCTGCTGGAAATTTATGCCGTTACGTTTGGTCCAAATAATAAAAAGATTCTCGAAGGTTTCTTGCAGCGTTACTTTGCCGACGAAGATTTCGACCGGCGTTTGCTGACGGGCGAAGGTTCCGGCGCGCATAAACTACGTATTCTGGCCAACCTGTACCGGGCAATTATCGCCGCACCATTAGGAAGTGCCGAAAAGGCGGCTTTCGGGCAGAAGGTCGCCGGAATGCAATCGTCTTTCATCGCCTCAACGCGCTTCTTTGCCAATATCGAAAAGCAAGTGATGCCGACTGCGAAGAAAGCCTTCCAGGTGATCGACTATTGCCAGGAAGGGTGCTTCATTCCGGGTGAGAATCTGGAAAAGGCAAAAGCCCTTGTGCGCCATTACCTAAGCCGGCCAGACTTTATGGATTCTTATGTCGGCCATATACCGTCGCAGGAAGGGAAGCGCGAAATGCTGTCTTCCTTGAAAGAGCGATTGGATAAACTCGGAATTCCACTGCCAAGCCCGCAGCGCTAAGCGTTTAAGTTAAGGTTTTCCAGCATGGTGCTGCCCGCAGCCGACCCTGCTTCCCTCTCTGCCCTGGTGCTGATCGTTGATGACGACATGCGCCTGAGTGATCTGCTGCAACGGTTTTTGGGCGAAAACGGCTTTCAAACCGTCGCGGTTCATACGGCGGGGGATGCGCGGGAGAAGCTTGAATCTCTCGCCTTCGATATTCTCATTGTCGATGTGATGATGCCGGGCGAAAGCGGGATCGATCTGGTCCGCTCGGTCCGCAGCGAACAGGATGTGCCGATCCTGTTTCTCACCGCGCTGGGGGAAACCGAAGATCGGATTGCCGGGCTTGAAGTTGGGGCCGACGATTATCTGGTAAAGCCCTTCGATCCGCGCGAGCTGGTCTTGCGATTGCGCACGATCCTGCGGCGCACCGCAGCGATCCCCCCGGCACCGCTTCTGGACAGTGACGAGGCTGACACGGGCGACGCCGCCCAGTTCGGCGCGTTTCGCTTCGACTCGAAACGCCGCCTGCTCACCCGCAACGGCGAAGCGATTTACCTAACCTCGGGCGAAGCCGATTTGCTCGTCGCCCTCGTCGCCCACGCGGGTCAACCCTTGACGCGCGAAGATTTAGCCCCAGACGATCGCGCCACGATCACCGATCGCGCTATTGATGTCGCGATTACGCGGCTGCGTAAAAAAATAGAAACCGACCCTAAGTTCCCGCGCTATCTGCAAACGATCCGGGGCAAGGGCTATGTTCTCCATCTCGACTAAAGGGGTCCGCAAGCGCTGGCCCCAAATTATTCCTTGGCTCGATCTGTTTCGAATTAAAAAATACCTGCCGAAAAATCTCTATGCCCGTTCGTTGATGATCATAGTTACACCGATGATCATTTTACAGATTGTCACGACGTATATTTTCTTTGAACAACATTGGAATATTCTCTCTCGGCGGCTATCCGGGTCGGTCGCGGGAGAAATTGCCTTTGTTCTCAGTCAAATCGAGCAAACCCACCCGCGCGATCCGGGGGCCATCGGCCCGATGCTCATCGACGCCGAAAGCGCGACGGGCGTGGCTTTCGCCTTCACCCCCGACGAAATTCTGCCGAATGTCGAACCGGGGAATGCGATGGAAACCTATGGTGATACGCTGGTTTCCGCCCTCGCCGAACGGCTGCGCCGCCCCTTCCGCCTGCGGGACGCGGAGGATGATCGCATTATCGTGATTGAGGCGCAAAGCTCCGACGGGGTGTTGCGCGCCTGGGTGAACCGGAAGCGGATTTTTACGTCCACCACGTATGTTTTCGTTCTCTGGATGGTCGGCACCTCCTTGCTGCTGTTCGGCATTGCTAGCGTCTTCATGCGCAATCAGGTGCGTCCGATCCGGCGGTTGGCGGAAGCGGCGGAACGGTTTGGCAAGGGTCAGCCGGTCGGCGAGGTGAAGCTGGAAGGCGCAACCGAAGTTCGCCGCGCCGCATTGGAATTCTCCCATATGCGCGAGCGCATTACGCGGCAGTTGCAACAGCGCATGGAAATGCTGGCGGGCGTCAGCCACGATCTGCGCACGCCGCTGACCCGGCTCAAACTCTCCGTCGAACTCTTGGGCGCGCACCCGGATCAAGAGCCGATGCGGCAAGATATTCTGGAAATGGAGAAGATGCTGAACGCCTATCTCGCCTTCGTGAAGGGCGAAGGGCGGGAGCTTTCAACCGAAACCGATCTGCTGCCGATGATCGATGGCATCTTTAGCACCTTGCGGCGCGGCCCCTATCAGGATCGGCACCTGCTACTTCATGTGGGCGACGAGGTTGGCCCGCTGTTGGTGAAGCCGGAGGCGATGCGGCGGTGCCTTAACAATATCCTACAAAATGCCGCCCGACATGCACAGCGGATCGACGTGACCCTAAGTCGCCAGGGGGCGTTCCAGATTATTGAGATCCGCGACACGGGGCCGGGCATTCCCGCCGCGATGCGCGAAGAAATCTTTCGTCCCTTCTTCCGGCTAGAGACGGCGCGCACGCCCCGCACCCTGATTGGCGAGGAAGGCGGGGTGGGCCTTGGGCTCACTATTGCGCGCGATATTGTTCGGGGGCACGGCGGCGAGATTAGCCTGAGCGATAATGTCCCCCACGGTTTAGTCGTCACCATCCGCCTGCCGCTTTAACTCACCACCTGACCGGCGAAAGCGGCGATGGCGGCATTCACCGCGTCCGGCTGCTCGATTTGCGGGGCATGCCCTGCCCCATCGAGGATGGTCAGCCGCGCATCGGGATAGGCCTTGCGGTAAAAATCTGCCAAAGCGGGGTCATAGATACGGCTTTGCCCACCCAGGAGTACCAGCAGCGGCAGCGCGCAGGACCGTAAGGCCGCGCGGGCATCGATTTGAGCGAGGGAGCGCCATAGCGCTGCCAGCGTCGGCGCATCCTGAGCACTGAGGCGGGCGGTTGCTTCGGCCAACCACGCCGCTTCGGGCGGGCGACCTCGCGCGAATAAAGACCAGGCGATACGGGGGGCAAAATCGACCCAGCCCGCTTCCATGGCGTCGGCGGTTCGGATCATCTCGGCGGCGGTTTGGCGGCTGGCGATCCCATAGCTCCAGTCGGGTGCATTGGCCACTTTCGGCGTCATATCAAGAATAACCAAGCCCGCCGCCTGCACCCGCGCGTGGGTAAGCGCTTCTAGGGCGACCAACAATCCCATCGACCAGCCCACCAGAATTGGGCGCACAAGCCCCTGCGCGCGTAAAAATTCGGCTAAGGCATCGCCCAGATCGGCAATGCTGAGGCCCGTATCGCGCGTAGCGGTTGGGCCATGGCCCGGCAAGTCGGGAATGATCACCCGCAACCCCCGCTTTACCAGGGCCTGCTGCGCGGCAAAAAACTCCCCGCTCGCCCCCCATCCGTGAATGAGCACGACGGGCGGCCCTTCGCCAAGATCGAGCCAATGCCGGATGGGCGCGCGGCTCAAAGGGCGCCTTCCACATCCTTGATGTAAACCAGCGCGCGCCCTGTCACGAGGATCTCACCCGCCGCATCCGTGAGCGTGGTCGCGAGATCGCAAAGGTGCTTTTCCGGGCGCAGCTTGGTGATTTCAAGCGTCGCCGTGACCGTTTCCGTCAGCGGGACCGGCTTTAGAAACTGCATATCCTGCTTCAGGTAATTGGTGCCGCGCCCCGGCAACTTAACACCGAGAATATAAGAGAAAAGCGCCGCCAGCAGCGGTTCGGGTAGGGCCGTGAACGCGGCGCTATGGAGCCCGACAATCGCCGCAAAACCGCGCAGATCTTCGGGCGAAAACGCGCGGGTAACGGTCGTGGTTTGACCAAGCGTTAGCATTAGACAGTCCCCACATCAAGAATTGTGCTGGCTTCCGTCACCGGCGTATCGTCGGCACTGCGGGCAACGCGAACCGAGATCCGCGCCTCGGAGCCTTCAACACTATCGATTGTTGCGGTAATGCGGATTGGCTCCCCGGCATAGGCCGGATGCGGAAACATCAGGCTCTGCTGTTTCGCAACAGCGTTCGGGAGTTGGCGCCGTATCTCCGCCCAAAGGTAGCTATAAATCAGCATGCCATGGGCGACGGGACGCCCAAAGCGGGTGCGAGCGGAAAATTCGGGATCGACGTGAATCGGATTATCGTCGCCGCTGACGCGGGCGAAAAGCTCAAGCTCGGCCTGGGTGGGCGTATGCTCAATCGAAAAAAAAGGACCAGGACCAAGGGACATTAGTTAGACTCCGGCTTTTGGGGTTCCGTCAACGCCGCACGCAGATGGTGCTTTTGCACCTTACCGGCGGCGGTGCGCGGAAAATCGTTAACAATCGTGACATGCTTGGGAACCTTATAGGTCGCCAGCGCAGCGCGGGCATGCTGCTGCAGGATCGCAGGATCGATAGTCTGCCCCGGACGCAGGATGACGGCCGCGTGCCCCACTTCGCCCCATTTCTCATCACTCACGCCAACCACTGCCGCTTCCAGCACAGCCGGGTGGGCTTGGAGCACATGCTCCACCTCCGCCGGATAGACGTTTTCACCACCGGAGATATACATGTCCTTGATGCGATCAACGATGGTGTAATAGCCATCGGCATCGCGGCGCGCGACATCGCCCGATCTCAGCCAACCTCCCGGCGCAAAAGCCGCTTCGGTCGCCATCGGATTGTTAAAATAGCCGGGCGTAATGCCGGGACCGCGAAACCAAAGCTCGCCATCGTCGCCATCAACCCCATCGGCCCCGACCAGCCGCACTTCGGCCAGAAGCTGCGGCTTGCCGACCGAACCAATCTTGATGGCGGCGTGGGCACGATCCATGAAGAACACTGTGGGGCCGGTTTCCGTCATGCCCATGCCGTTGCAGATGGTGACGCCCCGCTCCAGAAACGTTTGAATTAAGGCCGCCGAGATCGGCGCGCCGCCGCAGCCCCAATGTTTGACGGCGGAAAAATCGGTCCGCTCGAAGGCCGGATGCAGGCTGATCGCCTGATAGATCGCCGGAACGCCGAAGAAGACGGTAATCCTCCCCTGCTGAACCAACGACAGGACAGGGTCCGCATCGAATTTCGGCAGAACCTGCGACAGACCGCCGACGATGAAAACCGGCAGCGTATGCAGATTGATCCCGGCGGTATGGAAGAGCGGTAGAAAGTTGAGCGACTTCGTACTGGGGCCGATTCCCGTTGCCGTTTGAACGTTGATCATATTGGCCAGGGCCATGCCCGCCGTTTGGATCACTGCTTTTGGTTTGCCGGTGGTGCCGGACGTATAGAGCAGATACCAAGGCGCATCGGTTTCCCAGGGCGTGGGCGCGATGGTCTCGCCGGGCTGGTCGCAGACGGCATCCCACTCGGTCAAGGTGCGCGCGGGCAGCCGGGCCGCTGCCACCACCTTGCTGGCGAGATCCGCCGTCGGCCCATCAAAGAACAACAGCTTCGCGCCGCTATCCTCGATAATCGGCGCAAGCTCCGCCGGGGTCTGACGCCAATTCAGCGGCACCAGAATCGCCTTGGCGCGGGCGCAGGCAAACAGCAGTTCGAAGAAGGGCACATTGTTATGACAGAGGACCGCGATCCTATCGCCCTCGGCAATCCCGAGCGACTGCAGGAACGCCGCGCCGCACCCGACGCGCCGCTCGATATCGGCGAACGACCAAACCCGCCCGCCCAGCGGATCGGCGAAGGCCGGGGCGTCCGGCGTTAGCATCGCGCGCTGAGCACAGAGATCGGGGATAAACTTCATGCGGCGCGTCCTAGAAAATGCCTCATACCGGCGTCGGTTTCGGGCGAATCGATCAGGCTCAAGAAGCACAGGCGCTCCCGCTCCAAGCCCAGCGCGACCCGCGCCCGGCGCTCCGGCGGCCAGAGCAAGCGTTTGGTTGCCGTCAAACTATGGGGGTGCTTGCCGAGTAGAACCTGGACCCAAACGGCGATCTGATCGTCCAACCCGGCAGGATCGGTCACGGCTTGGACGAGTCCGAGATTTAAAGCTTCCTCCGCCGTTACCATCCGGTTCAGCAGTTGGATTTCCGCCGCCCGCGCTGGGCCGATCCGCTCGGGGAGCAGCGCCGTCCAGCCGCCATCGGGGGCAAAACCCACGTCCACATAATAGGGCGCGATAAAGGCCCCGCGCGTCATCGCCACCAGATCGGCGGCAAGAACGAAGCCCAATGATCCGCCCGTTACCGGCCCTTGCACGCGCGCGATGACCGGGCACGGCAGATCGACTAAGGCCAAAATCGCCCGGTGAAGCCCACCGACAAGGCCGGTCGCATACTCCCGACGCTGCGAAAGCGGCACATCGGCAAAGGCCGCCACATCCCCACCCGTCGAAAAACTCCGCCCCGCCCCGGTAAGCACGAGCAGGCGCGGCGGCAGACGCGCAAGATCATCGAGCGCAGCGTTCAAAGCCTCCAACAGCGCGGGCACGAGGCTATTGTGACGCTGCGGCCGGTTCAGCGTGAGCGTTGCGACCCCGTTTTCGCGGCGCACCGTGACGATGTTTTCCGTCATGGTGCGCGTCCGTTGGTGGGTTTCGGCGCGATACCATGGGAAATGAAGGCAAAGGCGGCCTCCGTGGCCGCTTCGATCGAGGCCTCCTTGTCCCACAGCGCATAGCGCCGCCCGATGAAATCGCTAATCCCCATCAAAGCCCATGCCCGTAACTCCGCATCGCCGGGGGAGAGTTGTCCATCCCCTTCTGCTGCACTTAGAACTTGCCGATAGTTGTTTGCAAAATCGTTATAGTAGCGCTGATACGCCGCTTCATCCACAAATTGCGACTCCGCCACAACCCGATAGAGATTGGGATTGTCACGCACGAAGGATAGGAAAGCGTGGAGGCCGCGCTTTTCGATCTCGAGCCGATGCGTTAGCCCCGTCGTCGCCAGGGTCAAATGACGGCGTAGGCGGCGGCCCATGCGCAAGACAAGCTCGCGCATCACATCCTCTTTCGAGCGGAAATAGAGGTAGAATGTACCCTGGGCGACCGCCGCTTCCTGGGTGATCGTACTGATCGAGGCGTCTGAAAAGCCTCGACGGCCAATGTCCCGCTCGGCCGCATCCAAAATACGCTGGCGCGTTCGCTCACCCCGACTGGTTTTCGGGGCGGGTAAGGCCGATGGGAGCGATGCCTCTTCTATCGGTGCATTCGCCATAATTTCTCCTCCCACACTCCCGACTTGACGGGAGTGCGATGAGAGGATAGGAAAAGATGAAACATGACTCAAGTGTCAGTTTGCGCACTGGGGTCAGAAACAAGTCAGTAAACAAACGCTGATGGGGGAGGAAACCTAAATGCGCACCATTCGGACTCTATGTCTGACGGGGGCGGCGCTTGCTGCGCTGTCGAGCCCGGCCCTGGCCAAAGATCTCAAAATCTGCCTCATCGCTGGCAAGACCGGCGCGCTCGAAGCCTATGCCAAGCAGACGGAAGTCGGCTTTACCATGGGGCTCGAATATCTGACCCAGGGCAAGAACGAAATTCTCGGCCGCAAGATTCAGGTTCTGGTCAAGGACGATCAGTTGAAACCGGATCGCGGCAAGGCGCTGCTGGAAGAATGCTATGCCGATGACGGAGCCGAAATCGCTGTTGGCTCGACCGGCTCGCCGGTTGCGCTCGCTATGCTACCGGTTGCCGAAGAAATGAAAAAAGTCCTGATCGTCGAACCCGCCGTGGCCGATTCGATCACTGGTGAAAAATGGAACCGCTATATTTTCCGCACGGGCCGGTCGTCCTATCAAGATGCGCTCGCCGCCGCCGCCGCCATTCCCAATAACGAAGAAGTGGCCATCGGCATGCTCGGCCTCGATACTGCCTTTGGGCGCGACGGGGTAAAGGCTTTCGCTGAAGCGCTGGCCGCGATGCGCCCGAAAGCAAAAATCGTCGCCGAAGAATATGCCGCCGGGAATACTGCCGACTTTACCCCCTTCGCCGAACGCCTGTTCGCGGCGTTGAAGGATAAGCCCGGCAAGCGCGTTATCAACTTCATCTGGGCGGGTGCCCACCCGATGGCGAAGTTTGTCGATATGAAGCCCGAGCGCTTCAATATCATGCTCGCGCCGGGCGGCAATATTCTGCCCGTGATGAACGCCTGGAAGCAGTTTGCCGGGGCCGAAGGCGGCACCTACTACTACCATTCGTTCCCCAAGAATAAGATGAACGACTGGCTGCGCACCGAATACCAAAAGCGCTACAATGCGCCGCCTGATTTCTTCGTTGCAGGCGGGTTCGCTGCGGCTTCCGCCGTATTCAATGGCATCACCAAAGCAGGCGGCACTGATACCGAAAAGCTGATCGCGGCGATGGAAGGCATGATGTTCGAAACGCCCAAGGGCGACATGATCTTCCGCGCTGTTGACCATCAGGCACAGCAGGACATGTTCCACTGGCGCATCAAAAAAGATGCCGTGGATAATGACCTGTTGGAGCTGGTTGCAACTATTCCGGCAGCAACCATGCCCCTGCCCTTCCGCAATAAGCGATAAAGCCTTACCCTACTCACCAGCTTGGGGGAGGGGGCGGGGCGACTTCGGTCGCCCTGCTTCCCCCCCGACCGCCCCAGTAGGAAGCCTCGATTCATGTCTGTTCCGGTTCTTGAGTCCCGCGACCTGACCATCCGCTTTGGCGGGCATACAGCGGTCAATGCGGTTAGCACGTCGTTTACGGCGGGAAGCCTTACCGCCATCGTCGGCCCGAATGGGGCTGGGAAAACCACTTATTTCAATCTTCTCTCCGGCCAACTCCCTGCCTCGGCGGGTCAGGTGCTGCTGGACGGCGAGGATATTACCCGGCTGGGACCGGCCGATCGCGCGCGGCGCGGCATTGGCCGGGCGTTCCAAATCACCAATCTCTTTCCACAGCTCACCGCCCACGAAAACGTGCGCCTCGCCGTGCAAGCGCGCGACCCCGCCGCCGCCAATATCTGGCAGCGCTGGACGGGGCACCGCGCCTGGATCGAACGGGCCGAATGGGTGCTGGAGGAGGTAAACCTTCAACATCAGCGCGACACCCCGGCCTCCTCCCTCTCCCACGGCGACAAACGCAAGCTGGAAGTGGCGATCATGATGGCGCTGGAGCCCCATGTGTTCATGTTCGACGAGCCAACGGCGGGCATGTCGGTCGATGAAGTGCCGGTGATCTTGGAGTTGATCCAGAAGCTGAAGCGCGCGGGCGATAAAACCATCCTGCTGGTCGAACATAAGATGGATGTGGTGCGCAGCCTCGCCGACCGCATCATCGTGCTGCATCACGGGCAGTTGCTGGCCGATGGCGAGCCTGCGACGGTGATCGCCTCGCCGCTGGTGCAAGAAGCCTATCTCGGCCGCGCGCCCGAAAAGGAGGCCAAGCATGGCTAACCCGCTGCTACGGCTGGAAGGGGTTCATACCCACATCGGCCAATATCATATTCTGCAAGGCGTCGACCTGACCGTGAACGAGGGCGGGATCACGATGCTGCTCGGGCGCAACGGCGCGGGAAAAACCACGACGCTGCGCACCATCATGGGCCTGTGGAAACCCTCGCAAGGCACTGTGACCTTCGACGGCAAGCCCATCGGCGGCAAGGATACGCCCAGTATCGCCCAAAGCGGCATCGCCTATGTGCCGGAGACGATGGCCGTGTTCCACGATCTCACGGTCGAAGAGAATATGAAGCTCGCCGCCCGCTCCGGCCCGCCCGATGCGGCGCGGTTGGAGTGGATTTTCGGCTTCTTCCCGGCGCTCAAACGCTTCTGGCACTCGCCCGCCGGGGTGCTCTCGGGCGGGCAAAAGCAGATGGTGGCGATTGCCCGCGCCCTTGTGGAGCCGCAACGGTTAATTCTCATCGACGAGCCGACCAAGGGCCTTGCACCTGCCATCATCGAAGGCATGATCGGTGCATTTCAGGAACTCAAACGCCAGAGCACGATTCTGTTGGTCGAACAAAACTTCCGCTTTGCCGCCGCCCTCGGGGATGCTGTGGCGGTGGTCGATGACGGGCGCGTCGTTCACGCTGGGAGCATGGCCGATCTAGTCGGGGATAGTGGCTTGCAGGAACGCCTGCTCGGCCTGTCGCTCGACGCGCATCAATAGGAGGCTGATATGTCCGAGACCAAAGCCGCCGCCCCCGCCGATATTCCGCGCGCGAAACTCGATCTTTTGCCGCTATTGATCCCCGTCGTTCTCGCCGCCGCCGCCCTCGTGCTGGTCGGCAGCCCGACGACGTGGCTGACCCTCACCCTCTCGGCGCTGGCGATGGGCATGATGATCTTCGTCATCGCGTCCGGCATGACGCTGGTGTTCGGGCTGATGGACGTTATCAATTTCGGGCACGGGGCCTTTATTGCGATTGGCGCTTACCTCGCCTTTACCGTGCTGGGGCCGCTCGCCGGGTGGATGGCGTCGGAGTCGCTGCTGACCAATCTTAGCGCGCTGGCGATCGCCGCCCTCGCCGCGATGATCGGCACCGGCGCGCTGGGCATGGCGTTCGAACGCGTTATTATCCGCCCGGTCTATGGCCAGCATCTCAAGCAGATTCTAATTACGATGGGCGGGCTCATTGTCGCCGAACAGGCGCTACACGCGATTTTCGGCGGCGACCAAAAGGCCATGCCGCTGCCCAATGGATTGCGCGGCGCGATTGTCGTCGGCGATCTGGCCTTCGAGAAATATCGCTTGCTCATTGTCGTGGTCGGGTTGGCGGTGTTTACCGGTATGCAGTTGGTGCTGAACCGCACCCGCATCGGCCTGCTGATCCGCGCCGGGGTGGAGAATGCCGAGATGGTGGAAGCCCTGGGCTACCGCATCCGCCGCCTGTTCGTCGGCGTCTTTATCGTCGGCTCGGGCCTAGCCGGGCTCGGCGGCGTACTGTGGGCACTGTACCGGGAAACCCTGACGGCGGGCATCTCCAATGACGTGATGACGCTGGTGTTCATCGTCGTCATCATCGGCGGGCTGGGTTCCGTTGGCGGCTGCTTCTTGGGGGCGATTTTAGTGGCGCTGCTGGCCAATTATTCCGCCTTCCTGGTGCCGAAATTCGCCCTGGTTTCAACGGTTCTGCTGATGGTGCTGATTCTCCTGTGGCGTCCGCAGGGTCTCTATCCCGTCGCCAAGAGGTAAGCCCATGCTGCGCGCCCTTCTCTCCGACGATTTGCCCCGTAATCGAGCCCTCTCGGTGATCCTGCTGGTCATCTTGATCGGCCTTGCCACGGCCCCCTTCCTCGTGTCCGGGGCCAATGCCATCAATACCGCCGCGAAGATTTGCATCTTCATTCTGCTGGTGGCGAGCTACGATATTTTGCTGGGCTATACCGGCATCGTCTCCTTCGCCCATACCATGTTCTTCGGCATCGGCGGTTATGGCGTTGGCCTCGCCATGCATTTTATGGGCGCGACCTGGGGCAGCGCTTTGCTCGGCACCAGCATCGCCCTTGTCTTCGGCGTGGCGCTGGCGGCCTTGATTGGGCTGCTGTCCCTGCGGGTGAAGGCGATTTTCTTTGCCATGATTACCCTTGCGGTGGCCACGGTTTTCGCCGTGCTGGTCTCACAACTCTCGGACTATACCGGCGGGGAAGATGGGCGCTCCTTCCGCGTGCCGGAACTGCTCCGCCCAACCTTTAAACTGCTGGAAGAGCCTGTGTTCGGCACCGTGATAACCGGCCGCGTGGTGGCCTATTATCTGGTGTTCAGCTTCACCGTCTTCTTCTTCCTGCTGGCGTTGCGCATGGTGAATTCGCCCTTCGGGCGCGTGCTCCAAGCCATCCGCGAGAATGAGTATCGCGCCGAGGCGCTTGGTTACCGCGTGGTGAAATACCGGACGATTGCCACCTGTCTGTCTGCTGGGCTCGCGGTGATTGCTGGCGCGCTTTATGCCCTGTGGCTGCGCTATACCGGGCCGGATACCACGCTGTCCTTCTCGATCATGCTGAATATTTTGCTGATGGTGGTGATCGGCGGCATGGGCACGCTCTACGGCGCGGTGATCGGCGGAACCCTGTTCATCCTCGCCGAAAACTATCTGCAAAAGCTGCTCGGCGCCGCCGCCACTCAGGTCGAGGGGATTCCCGTGCTGGCGCAAATCCTTCACCCGGACCGCTGGCTGCTGATCCTCGGCGTATTGTTCGTCCTCAGCGTCTATTTCTTCCCGACCGGGATTGTTGGGAAGCTGCGGCAGAAAGCGTCTTAGACCCGGTAAAAATCCCGATACCAGGCAATGAATTTAGGCAGCCCGATCGACAGCGGCGTCGTCGGGCTGAAGCCCAAATCGTGGCGACTTTCGGTAATATCGGCGGCGGTCTCGTACACATCGCCCGGCTGCATCGGTTGCAAATCGAGAACGGCTTTGCGGCCCAAAGCCTCTTCCAGAATTGCGACGAAATCGGTCAGTTTTTCCGGGTGGTTGTTACCAAGGTTATAGACGCGGTGCGGCGGGGCCTCCCCCGAATCGGCGGGCGGGCGATCAAGCGTGGCGAGCACGCCTGCAACAATATCGTCGATATAGGTGAAATCGCGGCGCATATCGCCGCCGTTGAACAGGCGGATCGGCTCCCCGGCCAAAATGGCTTTCGTGAACAGGAACGCCGCCATATCCGGCCGCCCCCAGGGACCATAGACGGTGAAGAACCGCAGGCCCGTCGCCGGAATCCGATAGAGATGGGCATAGGTATAATGGAACAGCTCATCCGCCTTCTTGGTGGCGGCATAGAGCGACAGGGGCCGATCGGTGCGATCCGTTACCGCGAATGGCGCTTTCTCGGCGTGGCCATAGACGGAGGAGGAGGAGGCATAGACGAAATGCACCAACCCCGGCAGGCGGCGCACGGCTTCAAGCAAGTTAATCTGGGCGACGATATTCGCACTGATATAGGCGTGCGGGTTTTGCAGCGAGTAGCGAACCCCCGCTTGGGCCGCGAGATGGATAATATGCGTCACGCCCGAGGTCGGAGCCAGCAGCGCATCCACGGCGTCGCGGTCGGCAAGCTCCACCTTCTGAAAGCTGAACCCTGCCTGCCCAGTAAGTTGCTCCAACCGCGCCTGTTTCAGGGCCGGATCGTAATAATCGTTGAGATTATCGACCCCGAGAACGGTTTCGCCCTGCGCGAGCAGGGCTTGAGCGACATGGAAGCCGATGAACCCGGCAACGCCCGTGACCAGAATACGCATCCGTCGCCCTCTTTCTACAGTGTCCAGTAGCGGCGGCCGGCGGGAATATCCCGCCCCCGCCATAGGCCCTTGAGATCGGCGATCAACCCACCCGGCGGAACGCAGGCTGAAACCTCATCCGCGCCCCAGGCCGCAAACTCGCGGTGCGCGACCGCGAGCACCAGCGCGTCATAGGCATGCTCGGGGGGAAGCGCGGTTAGGGGAGCCCGGCCCAGCAGATCCGTCAACGCCTCCGAGGATGCGTTCGGATCGAAGCAATCCACCGCAAACCCCTTTGCCGCCAAAGCCGTTATCAGATCGACCGCCTTGCTGTTGCGCAAATCGCCAATATTTTCCTTGAAGCTCGCCCCCAGCACCAGCACCGACGCGCCCGGCGCAAGTTGGGCGGCGATCTGATCGGCGAAAAACCCGGCCATCGCCTCATTCGTTTGGCGGCCTGCCAGAATCGTCACCGGCTCATGGCCGAGGCTCTGCGCCCAAGTGGCCAGATAATAGGGATCGACGCCGATGCAGTGCCCACCGACGAGGCCGGGCACGAAGGGGAGAAAATTCCACTTCGTCCGCGCCGCCTCCAGTACGTCATAAACCGAAATATCGGCGGTGCGCAGGATCATTGCGACTTCGTTGATGAAGGCGATATTGATGTCGCGTTGGGCATTCTCGATGGCTTTAGCGGCTTCCGCCACCCGGATCGACGGTGCAATATGTATATTACCGCCATTCAACTCGCCATAAAGCGCCGCGAGCCGCTGAGCAACCCCGGCGTCTTGCGCCGCGACGACTTTCGTAATCGCGGCCAGCCCATGCTTACCGTCGCCCGGATTCACCCGCTCGGGGGAATAGCCCAAGTGATAGTCGCGGCCCGCCTGCAAGCCCGATTCCTCGGCAATCCAAGCCGCGCAAGGGCCTTCCGTGACCCCTGGGTACACTGTGCTTTCAAACACCACCACCGCCCCCGGCGCTAGCACTCGGCCGATCGTGCGGGAGGCGGCTTCAAGCGCGGTCAAATCGGGTTTTTGGGCCGCATCGATGGGGGTGGGCACGGTGGCAATCAGCAGATCGCAGCCCTGCAAGCTCTGTTCATCCGCCGTCGGGATCAGGGAGGCCGCGACCGCAGCCAGAGCGTCGGCGCTTACTTCCTGCGTCCGGTCCCGCCCGGCCGCCACCTCGGCAATTCGCCCCGCATCGATATCGAACCCCACCACGGGCCGATGCGCCGCAAGCGCCACCGCCAGCGGCAGCCCGACGTACCCGAGGCCAAGAATCCCAACGCGAGCAAAGCCCATTATTGGCCAAACTCACCTAAGTATTTGAAGGCGACGCGCAAGAAGAAGGTTTGATCCTGGCGCAATTCCCTATCGGATAATTTATCGCGGGTGTAGGAGCCGAGAATAGCAAAGCACTCGTCTTCGTACAAAAGCCCCAGGCCCGCGCTGCTGAGCTTATCGGCCTTGAGATCGTAGGAGAGCAACCCGTAGGCGCTGACGAACTCGGAAATTTTTAGCTGGCCAGAGGCAACCGCCTGCTTGGGACTGTCAACGCCGATATCGGGGAAGCGGCGATCGTAATTGATATAGGCGAGCGAGAGGCTATTGCGCCCTCGGTAAATCGTCGCGCCCAATTCTTCGCGCTGCGGCGCGCCATCGTCCTTATCCAACCGGAAGCGATAGTTGAAGTCGATCCAAGAGCCCGGCGATACCGCCACGGCCCCGACGATATCGGACTGGCGCTCATTGAGCCCCGATCCCATCGGATAGGGGTTGGTACCTTCGGAAAGCCGATACGATTGGCCGATCATCGCGGAAGCCGAAGCCCCGCCGTCGCCCTTAATCTGTGCCCGCAACCCATAATCTACCCGGCTGCCGCTATCGATCCGGTCACGCCCAGGGAAGCGGCGCGGCAGGAACAGGTTTACGTCGTCGAGTTCGACGATTTTACTGTCTTCATTGGGAATGCGGGTCTTATTGCCGCTCGTCGGCCCCGCCACCACGCCCACCTTGGGCTCGATTAGGAAGGTGGCGTCTTTCAGGCGATTGACCAGCGGATATGCCCAGCTTGCCGCAAGTTGCGGATGGAGGCGCGTGCTCTCCCCGCTAAAGGCGCGTCCCGTCGGCTGCGGCAGGTTATTAACCGAATAGGCATCGGCCTGAACCGTTGCGGAGAAAGCCAGCACATGCCCGCCGTCGGTGATCATCGGCAGATGATAGCCGGAGACGGTCGACAGGCGGGTGCTATCGGTGCCCAGGCGGCGGGACAGCGAGAGGAAATCGGCATCCAGCTTCCAGCGCCCGCCCAGCCCATCGGCATCCGACACCAGCGATGCCACCGCCGCCGGATGAATCCGCGCAATCGAATCGCGCACATCCTCGGCACGCAGCGTTTGGAAGGAGTATGCATTGAGGCCGAAGTAAGACCGCCCGTAAAACCCCTCGGCAAAGCCCGTCGAGGTGAGGGCGTTCGACACCTGATAGCGGCCCCGGCTGGTAAAATCGGTGCCAACCTTGAAGCGGCGGATATAGGTGCGGTCGGTCGCCCGCGCCACATCCCACCCGGCCCGCCAATGCTGATCGAGATCAAAGCGCCCTTCAGAGGCAAAATTACCGCGCCACTCCAAATCGGGCGGCACCTGCTGGCGGTCGAAAACCGAATCGTTCAGCATCGATCCCGCCACGCGGATTTTCCCATGCTCGAAGCGTTGGCGATATTCCGCCGCGCCCAGAATGGCTTCCTTCGAGTAAATCCGCGGCTCAACCGTAATATCGCTGCTGTCGTTGATGATCCCATAATAGGGCGTGCCAAGAACCGCGCCGAGGTTCTTGGAATAGCCAATCGTCGGTACCAAAAAGCCCGAACGGTTGCGCACGGTCGGATCGGGATGGGAGAAATAGGGCGCGTAGAACACCGGCACGCCCGCCACTTCCAACGTCGCATCCTTATAGTGAATATCCTTCTTCACCTCGTCATGAACCACTTGGCGACCCTTGAGCTGCCACAGCGGCGGCTTGCTCGGGTCGTCCTTACACAGGTTGCACGGGGAGAAGACGGCGCGGGTCATCACCTTGCGATTGCCGGAGAGCCGCTCCACCCCCTTGGCGACAATGCGGGAATTATCAATCAGCAGCGCTTTAAAATTCTCCATGATCGCATTGCTAAGATCGTCGGAGATTTGCAGATAGTCGGAAAAGAACGTGTCGCCCGTGGCTTCCAGCAGCACGACATTGCCAGATGCCGTCACCAGTTTGCGCTTGCGGTTATAGCTCAGCACATCGGCCTTCACCACCCGGTCGCCCTGGCTAATTTCGACCGAGCCGCGCGCCGTGACGATATCATTGTCCCGATCGTAGATAACCTCATCGGCTTCTAGCAGAAAATCGCCTCTAGCATCGACCGGCACCACATCGGGGCGGTTCGGCAATTGGTCGAATAAGACGGGCGGGCCGATGCGTTGGGCAAGCGCACTGGTTCCCAGCAGACCCGCCATCACGCCGACCATCGGGGCCAGAACCCAAGCACTGCGCGATGGTTTCAGCCTCGGTTTCTGCCGCACGAACCTTTTCTCCCCAAGCTTTGCAATCGCGACGCACCATGACACCAAATTTCGCCGCACGCCAAGCGGAAACAGGCCCCGGTCCGTAACGTCATGAAGCACACCGTAACAAGGTGTAATCCCACGCAACGGCAGGAAACAAAACGTCGCTTTGCAGGGGCGGTGACGATATGGCACGGTCGCGCTCACACGAAATACCAAGGGGGGCAAAATGTCTTTGGTGACTGCGGTCGTTCTCGCTGCCGGGCTCGGTACGCGCATGAAATCCAGCAAGCCGAAAGTGATGCACCCGATCGCCCATCGCCCGATGATCCGGCATATCATCGACATGCTCGAGACGGTCGGTCAGCAGAGCCGCCACGACGTGAAGATTGTCACCGTGGTTGGCCCGGACATGCCAAGCCTGGAAGCTGCCGTCGCCCCGCACGCAATCGCCGTTCAGCACGAACGGCGCGGCACCGGCCATGCGGTGCAAATGGCGCTGCCGCATCTGCTCGCCGAGGGCGTGGTTTTAATTCTCGTTGGCGATGCCCCCCTCTTGCGCGCCGAAACCGTGCAGGCGCTTCTGGCGGCCCATCAGACGAGCACGAGTAGCGTTCTGGTCGGCTCCTTCCGCCCGCCGGTCGCAACGGGCTTCGGGCGGATCATCCACGGCGCAGATGGCACCGTGCGCCGGATTACCGAAGAAAAAGATCTCGCGCCTGATCAAAAAGCGATCCCCCTGTGCAATAGCGGGTTCTTCGTGGTGGCCGCCGACGTGCTGCCAACGCTTTTGGCGCAACTGACGCCGAATAATGCGCAAGGCGAATTCTATCTGACCGATATCGTGGAGCACGCCGTCGCGGAAGGCCTCACCGTGCGCGAGCTTGAAATCCCGGCGGAGGATGTTCTTGCCGTCAATTCCCGCGCCGAACAGGCGGTGGTCGAACGCATTGCCCAGGAACGCTATCGGGCGGCGGCCATGGCCAATGGCGCAACGCTGCTCGATCCGCAAACGGTTTATTTTGCCGCCGACACGAAGTTGGGCCGCGATGTGATCGTGGGGCCGAATGTCGTCTTTGGTCCCGGCGTGACTGTGGCCGATAACGTCACGATCCATGCCTTCAGCCATCTCGAAGGCGCAAGCGTTGCGGAAGGTGCGATCATCGGCCCCTATGCCCGCCTGCGGCCCGGCGCTGAAATCGGCGAAGGCGCGCATATTGGTAATTTCGTCGAGGTGAAAAACGCGACGCTCGGGGCCGGGGCGAAAGCCAATCATCTGACCTACCTCGGCGATGCCGATATTGGCGCGGGCACGAACGTCGGTGCTGGAACAATCACCTGCAATTATGACGGCATTAATAAACACCGCACTATAATAGGTGCGGGTGCCTTCATTGGCTCCAATACCGCGCTGGTTGCGCCGGTAACGGTGGGGGACGGGGCTTTGGTGGGCGCGGGCAGCACGATTACCAAAGATGTTCCTGCCGATGCCATCGCCGTCGTGCGCGGATCGTTAACACAAAGGGAGGGCGCCGCCGCTCGCTTCCGCGATAGTCGGCGCGCCATGAAAGCAAAGAAGAAGGATTAAACCCATGTGCGGCATTATCGGCATTCTCGGAACCGACCTTGCAGCCCCGCGCCTGCTGGATGGGCTGCGCCGCTTGGAATATCGCGGCTATGATTCAGCCGGTATCGCCACGCTAGTCAACGGGCAAATCGACCGCCGCCGGGCCGAAGGCAAACTGCGGAACCTCGACGCTGTTCTTGCCGCCGATCCGCTCCCCGGCGTTGTTGGCATTGGCCATACCCGCTGGGCGACCCACGGCGTTGCCAATACCACTAACGCGCATCCGCACACCAGCGACCGGGTTGCTCTGGTCCATAACGGCATTATCGAAAACTTCCGCCCCTTGCGCGCCGAACTGGAGGCCAAGGGCTATAGCTTTGCCACCGAAACCGACACCGAAGTTATCGTCTATCTGCTGACCGATCTGTTGAAGCAGGGTCTCAGCCCGAAGGACGCGATGGTCCAGGGCATGCAGCGGCTCGAAGGCGCTTTCGCCATCGCCGTGCTGGTGACGGGGGAAGATGGCCTGCTGATGGGGGCCCGGCGCGGCTCGCCGCTCGCGGTCGGCTATGGCGACGGCGAGATGTTCTTGGGCTCGGATGCCCTGGCGCTCGGCCCGTTGACCCGGCGGATTGCCTATCTCGAAGAGGGTGACATTGCCATTCTCTCCCGCGAGAGCGCCGAAATTCTGAATGAAAAGGGCGAAACGGTCGACCGGCGCATCCAAATCGCCGAACTGTCGGGCGCGATTGTTGGCAAGGGCAACTATAAGCATTTCATGGAAAAGGAAATCCATGAGCAGCCTGCCACGGTCGGCGAGACCCTGAACGGGTTGGTCGATGCGGGCACGCGCGGCGTGATCCTCCCCGCCCTGCCCTTCGATCTTACCACGGTGGACCGGGTGACTTTGGTCGCCTGCGGCACCTCCTATTACGCCGCGATGGTCGCGAAATATTGGATCGAGAGCCTCGCGCAAGTGCCGGTGGAACTCGATATCGCCTCCGAATTCCGCTACCGCAACGGGCCGGTCCTGCCCGGAAGCCTTGCAATTTTCGTTTCGCAGTCGGGGGAGACGGTCGATACGCTCGCCGCCCTGCGCTACGCCAAGGCCAAGGGCGCGCATACCGCCGCCGTGGTGAACGTCCCCACCTCCGCGATGGCGCGCGAAGCCGATGTGATGTTGCGTACCCTTGCCGGGCCGGAAATCGGCGTTGCGACCACGAAAGCCTTCACCGCGCAGCTTTCAGTCCTGGCCTGTTTTGCCACTGCCCTTGGGCGGGCGCGCGGGCTGATTTCGGCGGACCGCGAAGCCCAGATCACCCAAGCCCTCATGGAAATTCCCGCCCGCCTCGCCGAAGGGCTGGTGAAACTCCCGAGCCTGCTGACGCCGATTGTGGAAGAGGTCGCCGAAGCCCGCGACGTGCTCTACCTCGGGCGTGGCCTCTCCTACCCGCTGGCGATGGAGGGCGCGCTAAAGCTGAAGGAAATTTCCTATATCCACGCCGAAGGCTATGCCGCCGGGGAAATGAAGCACGGGCCGATCGCGCTCATTGACGAAACCGTGCCCGTGATCGCGCTTGCGCCGGAAGATAGTTGGTTCGAAAAAACCGTCTCCAACCTTCAGGAAGTCGCGGCGCGGCGGGGCCGGGTGATCGTGTTCACCACCAAACGCGGGGCGGAACATTTGCGCCCGATTGCCGCCCATGTGGTGGAAATGCCGGACATCGATCCGCTGGTCAGCCCACTGCTCTACGCCCTGCCGGTGCAGATGCTGGCCTATTATGTGGCCGTCCGTAAGGGAACCGACGTGGATCAACCGCGCAATCTGGCGAAAAGCGTTACGGTAGAGTAAACCTCTCCTATGATTACGCCGGTTATCCTTTCCGGGGGTGCGGGAACGCGCCTCTGGCCCCTGTCGCGCAGCCTCTACCCGAAGCAGCTTTTGCCGCTGGTCGGCACCGAATCCATGCTGGTGGAGACCGCGCGCCGGTTCGAAACCCCCGAATTCGGGGCACCGCTGATTATCTGTTCCGATCAGCACCGTTTCATCGTGGCTGAACAAGTGCGCCAGGCCGGGATTACGCCGAGCGGGATTATTCTGGAGCCGGTGGGGCGCAATACCGCCCCCGCCGCCGCGATAGCCGCGCTGGCCGTGGCGGAGCGCGACCCGCAAGGCCTGCTGCTGCTGGCGGCCTCCGACCATGCGATGACCGCGCCCGAGGCGCTTCAGGCCGCTATCGCCCAAGGGCTGAGGGCCGCGCACGCCGGGCGGCTCGTGACTTTCGGCATTCAGCCGACGCGGCCCGAAACTGGCTATGGCTATATCCAGCGTGGTGCTTCTTTGGGCGACGGCGTTTTTGCCATCGACCGGTTCGTTGAAAAGCCGAACCTTGCCACCGCCGAAGCCTATTTGGCCGACGGTGGCTATTGGTGGAACGCCAGCCTGTTCCTGTTTCGCGCGGATCGGTTCTTGGAAGACCTGGGCCGGTTCCGCCCCGATATTCTAGAGGCCGTCCAAAAGGCCTTCCAGGCTGCCCACGGCGATCTTGATTTCCTACGCCTTGATGCCGCCGCCTTCAAAGCCTGCCCGAGCGAGAGCATCGATTACGCCGTGATGGAAAAATCCACTCAAGGCGCAGTCGTGCCCGTCGATCCCGGTTGGAGCGACGTTGGGGCCTGGACCGCGCTGTGGGAAATCGGGACGCCCGACGCCAGTGGCACGGTTTCCTTAGGCGACGTTTGGACCGAAGGGGCGCGCAACTCCTACTTGCGCTCGGAACCCGATGCGCCACTGATTGCCGCCGTTGGCATCGATAATCTGGTCGTGGTTTCCACCCGCGATGCGGTGCTGGTCGCCCATAAGGATAAGGCCCAGGACGTCAAGAAGATCGTCGATCAACTGAAGGCGGCGGGGCGGTCGGAAGCGGAAAGCCACGCCATCGTTTACCGTCCCTGGGGGAGCTATGAAGGGCTGGTCGCCGCCGACCGCTATCAGGTGAAGCGCATCGTGGTGAAGCCCGGCGAAAAGCTGTCGCTGCAAATGCACCATCACCGCGCCGAACATTGGGTGGTCGTCGCCGGAACCGCGAAGGTGACGCGGAATGACGAAGACGTGCTGATTTTCGAAAATCAGTCGATCTATATCCCAATGGGCGCAACGCACCGGCTGGAAAACCCCGGCAAGGTGCCGCTGCACCTTATTGAAGTGCAGTCCGGGGCGTACCTCGGGGAAGATGACATCGTCCGCCTTGACGATAAATATGGCCGCAACTGAGGCGGCGAGCGTCGCCGTGGTGCTGGTGTCCTACCACACCGGCCCGGCGCTGTTTGAATGCCTCGACGCCCTGCGCCGCGAGCCTGCGATTGCTGAAATTGCCCTGATCGATAACGGCAACGACGCCGAGACCCGTGCGCGGCTGGTGGATTGGCCGGACGCACGGCTGCAGCTTATTTCCGGCCAGGGGAACGTCGGCTTCGCGCGCGGCTGTCATCTTGGGGTGAATGCTACCGCAGCCCCGCTGCTGCTGCTGCTGAACCCCGACTGCCTGCTTGCCCCCGGCGCGATTGCCGCCCTGCAAACCGCCCTCGCCGCAGAAAGCCGCCCGTGGATCGCGACCGTGCGCCTACTGGAAGCCGATGGGCGGGAGCAACGCGGGTGTCGCCGCGCGGCGGGAAGCCCGTTGAATTTTCTGATTGAGGGTTTCGGTCTGGGCACGCTCTTCCCGCGTTACCGCCTGAACCATCATCAGCCGCCTTTGCCGAGCGGTTTGACCGCGACGCCCGCCCTTTCCGGCGCGTTCATGCTAATGCCTCGCGCCACCTGGGAGGCCACGGGCGGGCTCGACGTAGGCTATTTCCTCCACGTCGAAGACCTCGACCTCTGTGCCCGCCTGCGCCGGATCGGGGGAGGCTGCTGGTTCCTGCCCGCCCCCGCCTGCACCCACATTAAATCGACCAGCAACGCCCCGGCGTGGGTGGTGGAAAAGCATAAGCTCGCTGGGCTGTGGCGCTACTTCCGGCTCTGGTATCCCAGGCCGTGGCTTTGGCGGGCGGTTGCTTGGCTGGCGCTCGCGGGGGGGATTGGAGCGCGGTTGCTCCATGGGAGTTTGCGGCGGCATTAGGGCCAAAAATTGCAATAGTCTCGTTCAAATTCTCTATATTCCTGAATTTTGACCGCAACGCTACCGTCCTCCTACCGGCGCTTGTGACCGGACAGGAGGTTTCGATGATGAATGATCCAATTTGTTTCCGAGCGTCTCCCGCCGACGCGGCAGACGCGGGCTTCATGCTCGTAACGCGCATCTTAGAAACGCCGACCCTGACCGCCATGACCCAGATGCTGAGCGCTGGTGGCTTGTCGCTGATCGAGCGCGTTTTAATCCATCCGTTTATCTCGGGTTCGTAGGGAGCGTCGTTATGTCAAAAACAATCCTATTTCTGCGGCCGCATCCCTTTGTTGCGGACTCACTCGCTCAAACCTTCGGCAAGCTCGGCTTCAGTTCGATCAAGTTCACCGATGCCCATGATTTTGAGCGGCACGCCGCCGAGCTTCGGCACGCGGCCGGGGCAGTTGTCAGCCTCGCCCTCACCTCGACCGTAGCGCAATCGGCCGAAGAGATGATCGGTGAATTGTACCGGCGTTCCCCCACGATGCCGCTCGTGCTCACGGGGCTGGCCGATATCAACTCCCTAACCAAGACGGCACGGATCTTTCTGCCGCGCGCTCAGTTTCACACGATTGATAGTTCCCCCAGCGCACTTCGGGAGCCTGGTCGCGATGTGTTGATCGTGCGCCGGGACGATTTGATCCAGCCCGACCGGGCGTCCCGCTTAGCGGCGCTCATCCTGCGTCATTGCGCGGGCGATACCGCCCACCGTTTAGCCGCTTGATCGTCCTCCGCCTTGGCCGCGACCCATTCCGCCCCATCGGCCCCCTCCTCCAGCTTCCAGAAGGGGGCTTTGGTCTTCAACCAGTCCATTAGGAAATCTGCCGCCTCAAACGCGGCACTGCGGTGAGCGGAGGCGGTTGCGACGAAGACGATAGGTTCACCCGCCTCCAATCGCCCGAAGCGATGAATAACCAGCACCGCCAGAAGCGGCCAGCGCCGCGCGGCGTCTTCAGTGATTGCTTGAACCTGGGCTTCGGTCATGCCCGGATAATGTTCGAGCGTCATGGCCGTCAGCGCCCGCCCGGTATGATCCTGCCCGCGCACGAGGCCGGTGAAGCTGACAATTGCGCCTGCGCCCGGCGCAGCCTTGGTAAAGCGCGTGAGTTCCGCCCCCGGCTCGAAGGGTTCGGCCTGCACGCGGCTGGTAATCGCGCCGCTCACCCGCCCGTCACCGGCGGGAAAAAGGCCACCTCGTCGGTCGGCGCGAAAGCGCTATCGAGATCGGCAAACACCTGATTAATGGCGGCGCGGATGATCGAGCGGTCCTCGAACACCGCCGCATGGCCGGGCGAGAGGGTAATGAGATGATCCAGCAGCCCGTTTAGCGTCGTCACCCCCGGCGGCGGCGTAATCTCGTCTTCGGCCCGGTTCAGGCGGGACCGCAACCAAGCGAAATAGCGCACGCGCATGGGTTAGGCCTCCTGCTTGGGCCGGTCCATATAGGAAAGGCCCGCGCGCAAATAATCATAGCCAGTAATGAGGGTCAGCAGAGCCGCCAGCGCAAGCCCAACCATGCCGATTTCTTCCAAATAAAATCCGCGCGGACCATAGGGGCCGACCATAACCACACCGAGCGCGACCATCTGTATCCCGGTTTTCCATTTGGCAAGGCGCGAAACGGGGACGGAAATCCGCAAGCCCGCCAAAAACTCGCGCAGGCCCGAAACGAGAATTTCCCGCCCGAGGATAATCAGCGCCGCCACCACCATCACGCCCGCAATCTGCTGCTGGGCCACAAGCACCAGCAGAATCGCCGCCACCAGCAGCTTATCGGCAATCGGGTCGAGAAACCGGCCAAAGTCGGACTGAAGCTGGCGCTGGCGGGCGATATGCCCGTCGAGCCAATCGGTAATACAGGCCAGCGCATAAACGAAAGCCGCACTCCAGGCCCCCCAGGGCCCCGGAATATACATCAGCAGCACAACCAGCGGGATCGCCGCAATGCGCGACAGCGTGAGCAGATTCGGCAGGTTATACATCCGTCTCGATCACCCTTCAGCGGCGCGCAGCTTCATGCGCGCGCATTCTATCCGCGCGGCGCGCGGACCGCCACCCTGCAAACTACGCCCCGCCATGAAAATGATCGTAGATCTTTTTGGCGACGGTTTTACTGATCCCCGGCACCTGCTCCAAATCGCTAAGCCCTGCCCGTGTGATCGCCCTGACCGAGCCGAAATGATGCAGCAGCGCCCGGCGGCGATTGGGGCCGATTCCCGCCACCTCGTCCAGTTCCGATTTGATCTGGCTCTTTTGGCGCTTGGCCCGATGGGTGCCGATAGCGAAACGATGGGCCTCGTCGCGCAGGCGTTGAATGTAATACAAAACCGGATCCTGCGGCGGCAGTTTGAACGGGGCGATGCCGGGCCGGTAGAAATCCTCCCGCCCCGACTCGCGGTCGTGCCCCTTGGCGATACAGACGATGGGCACATCCATCACCCCCGCCTCTTCCATCACCTTGACCGCCGCGCTGAGTTGCCCCGCGCCGCCGTCGATCACCAATAGGTCGGGCCAGGATCCGCCCTGCCGCTCCGGGTTTTCCTTCAGCGCGCGGGCGAAGCGGCGGGAGAGGACTTCGCGCATCATGCCGAAATCATCGCCGGGGGTCAGTTCCTCGTTTTTGATGGTCCAGGTGCGGTAGGCGTTCTTCTGGAACCCCTCCGGCCCCGCCACGATCATCGCGCCGATGGCGTTGGTGCCCTGGATGTGACTGTTATCATAGACCTCGATGCGTTGGGGCGGCGCGGATAGGGCGAAAATCTGCGCAACCCCCTCCAGTAGTTTGCGCTGAGTAGCCGATTCGGCGAGGCGGCGTTCCAGCGCATCCTTGGCATTGGTGACGGCATGCTTGACCACATCGGCCTTGCTACCGCGTTTCGGGACTTGCAGCGCAACCTTCCGCCCGGCTTTCAGCGATAAAGCCTCCAGCAACCAGGCTTCTTCTTCGACCGGATCGCTGAGCAGCAGCAAGGGCGGCGGGGTGCGCTCGTCGTAGAACTGCGCGATAAAGGAGGCGAGAATCTCTCCCGGCGCAATTTGGTCATCATGCGTCGGGTAATAGGCGCGGTTGCCGTAATTGCTGCCATTGCGGAAAAAGAAGACCTGCAAGCAGCTCTGGCCGCCCACTTGGGCCAGGGCGAAAATATCGGCATCGCCAAAATCGAGCGTATTAATGTCCTGCCGGGCCAGGATAGTGGAGAGCGCCCGCAGCCGGTCGCGGAACTTGGCGGCGGCCTCATACTCCAAATCGGCCGCAGCGGCGGCCATTTGCAAATTCAACTTATCGTGAATATCGCGGCTGCGCCCTGACAGCACCGCCCGGCTACTCTCGATCAGATCGGCATATTCGGCTTCGCTGACCTTGCCCACGCAGGGTGCGCAGCAGCGTTTGATTTGATACTGCAAACAGGGCCGGGTGCGGCTAGCGAACATCGCATCGGTACAGGTGCGCAGTTGGAAGGTGCGCTGAAGCGCCTGCACGGTCCGCTCCACCGATCCTGCCGAGGCGAAGGGGCCGAAATAATCGCCCTTCCGCGTCCGCGCGCCGCGATGCTTCGTGAGTTGGGGGTACGCGTGATCGCCCGTCACCAGAATATTCAAAAAGCTTTTGTCGTCGCGCAGCAGCACATTATAGCGCGGCAGCAGCTTCTTAATCAGATTGGCTTCCAGCAGCAGCGCTTCCACCTCGGTATGGGTGGTGATGATCTCCATCGACGCGGTTTCGGCGATCATCCGACGAATGCGCATCGGCAGGCCGCTGGCGCTGGTGTAATTTGCCACCCGCCGCCGCAACTGCCGCGCCTTACCAACGTAGAGCACATCGCCGTCAAAATTAAGCATTCGATAAACACCGGGGCTGAGCGGCAGCGTTTCCACCACGCGCGCAATCACCCCTGCCCCCCGCTCGAACGACACAGGCGGGCGAATCACGGGTCCTTCAGGGCGGATAGGGGGCGGGGCGATCTCGGGGTTCATCGATCTATAAAAAGGGTGAGTCGCTTGCGAATCAAGGGGCTGGGCGGAGGGGTTACGACAATCCACGATTCCTGTGGATAAGTCTGTGGAGAAGGACCGAATACAATGCGCACAGGGGCAGGACTCTAGGCGACTCGGGGCGTTGCATAATTTTTAGGCACGATCTTTAACGCTCTGATTTTATTTGTTTTTACTGATTCCGAAACAACGCATTCCCACCTTCGGGTCGAGCAGCAGCCCTTATCAGTCGAAGATTTATCCCTTGACAGGGATTCGGGCGACGCTGTGAACAATTCCCCTTGACGGAGGTGGAGAATTGGGGGTTGGCGGCCCCTTTTACCGCGCCCCGCGCGCCAGGGCCGATTATCCCGCAGAACGTTCAATCTCCACACCAACCGCGCGGGCATCGGGCATCACCGCGCGCTTTTCGACCCGTACCCGCGCCGTGCGCACGCGCCCATCGATAAGGCACAGGCGGGCGATACGATCGGCCAAAGTTTCCACTAAATTAACCCTTGTGCCCGTTACCAGCGCCCGAATTTCGTCAGCCAGGGTCGCATAGCAGACCACGGCGGCAAGATCGTCCGATCCCGGCTCGGTCTCCGTCACCAAAAGATCGACCGAAACGGCGATGGGCTGCAGCACGCCCTTTTCTTCCGGGTAGACGCCAATCTCGGCCATCAACTCGAGATCATGGATATAGAGCCGCCGCACCCCATGCGTGGTGCGTAGCGGACCATCCAGCCGGCTCAAGGCGGTCAGGGAGGCGGCCAAAGACAGATCGGTCATGCACAAAGTTCCTGAGCACGAAAAGCGGCGGTATGGGCGAAACGAACAGCCCCGGTTTGTTCTTACCCTCTAGCCGCCTTGGCCCGCGCGCGCTAGTGTCATTCGCTCTTAAAAAGGGATAGCTGCTATGGCAACTTCGTTGCGCGATCATCCTTTGGGCGGGGTGCGGGTTCATCGGGCCGATTATGATTGGCCGAAAAGCGGCGCAAAGCTTGAGCTTGTGTCCGATTATCGCCCGGCGGGGGACCAGCCCGCCGCGATTGCCGAACTGCTCAAAGGTCTGTCGGAGGGCGAGCAAAGTCAGGTGCTGCTCGGCGTGACCGGCTCGGGCAAGACCTTTACCGTCGCCCATGTCATCCAACAGGTGCAGCGCCCGACGCTGATTCTCGCGCCGAATAAAACGCTCGCGGCACAGCTCTATGGGGAAATGAAGAGCTTCTTCCCCAATAACGCCGTGGAATATTTCGTTTCCTATTACGATTACTATCAGCCGGAAGCCTATGTGCCCCGCACCGATACCTATATCGAAAAAGAATCGACGATCAACGAACAGATCGACCGGATGCGCCACGCCGCCACGCGCGCGCTGCTGGAACAGCGCGACGTGATTATCGTCGCCTCGGTCTCCTGCATTTACGGTATCGGCTCGGTCGAAACCTATTCGAGCATGACGGTCGATCTCGCCGTCAATCAAAGCTTCGAGCGCACGGCTCTCATCCGCCGCCTGTCGGAGCTTCAATATAAGCGCAACGATGCGGGCTTCGGGCGCGGCACCTTCCGCGTGCGCGGCGATACCATCGAACTTTTCCCGGCCCATTATGAGGATCGGGCGTGGCGCATCTCCCTCTTCGGCGACGAGATCGAAGGGCTACACGAGATCGACCCGCTCACGGGGGAGAAGATCACCGCGCTCGAAACCGTGCGTATTTACGCCAATAGCCACTACGTCACCCCGCGCCCAACGCTCAATCAGGCGATCAAACAGATTAAACAGGATTTAAAACTGCGCCTCGGCGAGTTTGTGGAAAGCAATAAGCTTCTCGAAGCCCAGCGTATCGAACAGCGCACCCAGTTCGATCTGGAGATGCTCGAAGCCTCCGGCTTTTGTTCGGGCATCGAAAACTATTCCCGTTATCTCTCGGGCCGCGCCCCCGGCGAGCCGCCGCCGACGCTGTTCGAGTATCTGCCGCCCGATGCGCTCCTCATCATCGATGAAAGCCATGTGACCGTGCCGCAACTGGGCGCAATGTATAAGGGCGACTTTGCGCGCAAATCGACCCTGTCGGATTTCGGCTTCCGCCTGCCCTCCTGCATGGACAATCGCCCGCTGAAGTTCGAAGAATGGGAGGAATTGCGCCCCCAAACCATCTTCGTGTCGGCCACCCCCGGCCCGTGGGAGTTGAACGAAACCCAGGGCGTCTACGCCGAACAGGTGGTGCGCCCGACCGGGTTGACCGATCCCGTCTGCATCATTCGCCCGACCGAACATCAGGTCGATGATCTCATCGCCGAGTGCAAGGCCGAAGCCGCCAAGAACAGCCGGGTGCTGGTCACCGTGCTGACCAAGAAAATGGCCGAAGCCCTCACCGAATATATGACCGAAGCCGGGCTGAAGGTGCGCTACGTTCACTCGGACGTCGATACGCTGGAACGCATCGAGATTATCCGCGATCTGCGCTTGGGTGTGTTCGACGTACTCATCGGCATCAATCTGCTGCGCGAGGGGCTCGATATTCCCGAATGCTCCACGGTCGCCATTCTCGATGCGGATAAGGAAGGCTACCTGCGCTCGCGCACCTCCCTCATCCAGACCATCGGTCGCGCCGCGCGGAATGTCGAAGGCCGCGCGCTGCTCTATGCCGACCGCATCACCAACAGCATGGAAGCCGCCATCGGCGAAACCAACCGCCGCCGCGAAAAACAGCAGGCCTATAATGCCGCCAACGGCATCACACCCGAAAGCATCCGCAAATCTATCGGCGACGTGCTCTCCTCGGTCTTCGAGCGCGGCGACCATCTGAATGTCGATACCGGGCCGGACCATAGCTTCGGCAAAGACCTCAAAACTTATATGGCCGAGCTTGAGAAGAAGATGCGCGACGCCGCCGCCAATCTGGAGTTCGAAGAAGCCGCCCGCCTGCGCGACGAGCTGCGCCGCCTGGAAGCCCGCGACCTTGGCCTTCCGGCGCCGGACGCAAAGCCGAAAGCCGGCAGCGCGCAGGCAGCAAAGGCCAATCGCGGGCGACGGGGGAAGAGCCGCTAAGGAGAGGAGGTTCTATGCGTCGAACCGTTTGGGGTCTGAGTGCTTTGCTCGCGCTCGTCATCAGCCTTCCAGGATTAGCCCAAACGCGCCAGGAACTGAATTTCGGGGGCAAGTCGCGCGCCTATCTGGTCGCAGCGCCACCCGGCCCCGGCCCTTTTCCAGTGGTGATGCTGCTCCACGGCGGCCGAGGCAGCGCTCGCCATGTTTGGGGGGAGACCCAGCTTCCGGCGCTCGCCGCCCGCGACGGCTTCGTGCTGATCGCCCCCGAAGGGGTTGATCGGCTGTGGAACGATGGCCGGACCGTGTTCACCAAAATGGGCGCAATCCCGCGCGAGGATGATATAGGCTTTCTAAAGGCCGTCCTAGCGCGCGCGGTTGAAGCCCACAAGGGCGATGCACAGCGGCTTTATGCCGTGGGGATTTCCAACGGGGGCCGCATGGTCGAACGCTTGGCCTGCACAGGCCAAGCGCCGCTCGCCGCCATCGCGGTGTTTTCGGCATCGCTGATGACCCATATCGCCAAGACGTGCGCCGATACCCCCGCCCTGCCACTGCTACTGGTCGCGGGCACCAAGGATCCGCTTCAACCTTACGCAGGGGGCATACATCTGCGCGCCGGGGAAGCCCAGGACGATCAACTGAGCCCGCCCGATACCGCAGCCTTTTGGGCAAAACGCAACCGTTGCGGGCCATCTAGCGAAGAAATCCGCTGGCCGGATCGCGTCGCCAACGACAAAACCACCGTCATCGAAACCCGCTGGACCGACTGCCCTCCCGGCGGCAGCGTTCGGTTGCTCACGGTCGAAGGCGGCGGTCATGCTTGGCCGGGTGGGGAGAAAAGCCGGATGATCGAACGCTGGCTCGGCCCCGTGTCGGAAGAATTCGAGTCCGGCGCGGCCGCGTGGGCGTTTTTGAAGGGGCAGGTACGGCGTTAAACCATCCCTTCTGCTACCATCGCTGCGCCGCCCAACCGTTCAACCAGCGCTTTAATCGCCGCCGTCGCCGCATCGACCGCCGCCCGGTCGGTTCCGCGTGTGACGAGGCTCACGCCGATTTGCCCGTTGCGGAAATAGGGGTAAGAGCCGACCGACAGGCCGGGAAACTGCCCTTGAATCGCCCCCAAGCCTTCGGCAATTACCCCCTCGCCGAGCGTGCAAGAAACCGTCGTCGCGTGGATCGGCGGGCCTTCCAGCAGGGTCGGCAGCACGCCGTCCATCATCGCTTTGGCGATACGCGGCACGCCCGCCATAACGAAGACGTTTTCCATCCGAAAACCGGGGGCTTTCGAAACGGGATTATCGATCAGACTCGCGCCCACCGGCACTTCGGTCATCTTCAACCGCGCTTCGGTAAGCTGCCCCGGCTCGTAGTGCGCTTCGAGCAGTTTCACCGCCACCGGATGCCGGTGCAGGGCGACGCCGAAGGCTTTGGCGATACAGGCGGAGGTAATATCGTCGTGGGTCGGCCCGATGCCGCCGGTGGTGAAAACATACGTATGCCGCGCGCGCAGCGCGTTGACGGTGGCGATGATCACCGCTTCGTCATCGGGCACGACGCGAGCTTCCGCGACCACGATCCCGCGCTCGGTGAGCACGCCCGCGATATAATGCAAGTTGGTATCATGGGTCCGGCCCGAGAGAATCTCGTTACCGATCACCATGACCGCTGCCGTAACCTGTTTCTGTTCACCCACGCTCATGATTCCTCCGCTCTGCCGCGACCCTGTGATTGCATACACACAGGGCTAGGGCTAGGCTCAGCCTAATCCGCTGGTGTTTCACGCCAGTCGTCACGAATCTAGGGCTGAGAGGGGCAAAAATCTATGCCGACATCGCGGTTTCTCCGTCGGACCTGTTTAACCGGCGCTTTATCCTGCTTTGCCCTTCTGCCGCTCCCGCTCGCGGCGCAAGCCCCCGAAAAAGCCCCGGAGGCCGCAACCGGCACGGCGGCAAAGGCGCTGGTGACGGCGGAGAAATTCATGATCGTCACCGCGAACCCCACCGCGTCGCGCATCGGCGCGGCGGTGTTGGCCGATGGCGGCACCGCAGCCGATGCGGCGATTGCGGCACAACTGGCGCTCAATCTGGTCGAACCGCAATCGTCGGGCATCGGCGGCGGGGCGTTTGTGCTCTATTACGACAAGGCCAGCGGAAAACTCACCTCCTATGATGGCCGCGAAACCGCGCCGGAGAAAGCGACGCCGCAGCTTTTCCTGGCGGTCGACGGCAAACCCCTGCCCTTCTATGAGGCCGTCGTCGGCGGGCGCTCGGTGGGCGTTCCCGGCGTGCCGCGCCTGCTGGACGTGCTGCACAAGCGCCACGGTAGGGCCAAATGGGCCGATCTGATCCAACCGGCGCGCACGCTAGCGGAGGAAGGCTTCACCATCTCCCCCCGGCTTGCCAAACTCTTGCAGGCCGAGAAATATTTGATGCGCGACCCGGTGGCGCGCGCGTATTTCTACCGCCCCAATGGCGAGCCGCGTTGGGAAGGGGAGTTGCTCCAAAATCCGGATTACGCCGCAACGCTGAAAATTATAGCGGAACAAGGCATTGAGCCTTTCTATCGCGGGTCCATCGGGGAAAGTTTGGTGGCGGCGGTGGCCAAGGAGCCGAACCCCGGCAGCCTCAGCATGGCCGATCTTGCCGCGTATAAAGTGATCCAGCGCGAGCCTGTGTGCAGCCTCTACCGCGCGCTAAAAGTCTGCGGCATGGCCCCGCCCTCCTCCGGCGGGCTCGCCGTGGCGCAAATGCTGGGGATTCTGGAGCGCTATGACCTTAAATCCTTCGGCCCGACCGGGATTCAGTCGGCACATCTCTTTATGCAGGCGGGCCGATTGGCCTTTGCCGACCGCGAAATGTACGTCGCCGATCCCGCCTTCGTTCGCCAGCCGGTGACGGGGATGCTGGACCCGATCTACCTCGGCCAGCGCGCCCAGTGGATCGATTGGAACGCCGATAAAGGCACCGCCCCGGCAGGCCAGCCGCCCAGCAGCAGCGGCGCGCTGGCGGTTGGGGAGACGCCCGAGTTTCCCTCCACCACCCAGCTTGCCATTGTCGATAGCTACGGCAATGCCCTGTCGATGACGACCACGATCGAAGACGGGTTCGGCGCGCGGCGGATGATGGGCGGCTTTTTGCTGAACAATCAACTGACCGACTTCAGCTTCGTGCCGGAACGCGACGGCAAGCCGGTGGCGAACCGCGTCGAACCCGGCAAGCGCCCGCGCAGTTCGATGGCCCCAACGATTGTGTTCGATGCCCAAGGCGCGGTGAAAATGGTCGTCGGTTCGCCCGGCGGGGCCGCGATCATTCAATATGTCGCGCAAACCATCGTCGGTCTGGTGGATTGGGAGTTGGACCCGCAGGCCGCCGTGTCCCTCGGTCATTTCGGCAACCGCAACGGCAATGCGCTGCTGGAAGAGGGCACGCAGGCCGCTGGGCTCAAAAGCGTTCTGGAGACCATGGGGTATAAGGTCACGGTCGGCGAGATGAACAGCGGGCTCGCCGCTATTTTGGTGAAGGACGGCAAGCTCCTCGGCGGGGCCGATCCGCGCCGCGAAGGCTTAGCTTTAGGGAATTGAACGATGTTCGCTTTGGATGAAACCCTGCAGCACCTACCCAAGACCGAATTATACGACGAGTTGCACCGGCAGGGGCGCGGGCTGCTCGACGGCGAACGTGACCCCATCGCCAATGCCGCCAATCTCGCCGCCCTGCTCTATTGGACGCTACCGGGCTTGAATTGGGCGGGTTTCTACTTCCTACGCCAACCCAATGAACTGGTGCTGGGGCCGTTCCACGGAAAACCCGCCTGCGTGCGCATCCCGGTCGGGCGCGGGGTTTGCGGAACCGCCGTTGCGGAGGGCAAAACGCAAATCGTGGCGGATGTTCACGCCTTTCCCGGCCATATCGCCTGCGATGCCGCGTCGCGCTCGGAACTGGTGATTCCTCTGCTCTGGAACGGGCGTACCCTAGGCGTGCTCGATCTCGACAGCCCCCTGCCGGATCGCTTCGACCCCACGGATGCAGCAGGCTGCGGGCAACTGGTCGAACTCTTCTTGCAAAGCAGCGATTTCGCTAAGCTCTAACGAAAACAGGCACTTCTTTTGGAAGTGCCTGTTTATTTGCCAAGAAGCTAGATGTTACGTTGGGCTCGCTTGAAACGCATTCGATTCTGACTGCAACGGCGTTTCAGACGGGTTTTGCACGCCCGTCGCGCCTTGCTGTTCCGGCACCCGCTGCGTCTGGGTGGGGACATTGCTGGCCAAAATCTGCGCAATCTGGCTGGTGTTCGTTGGGTTTGCCGCCCCGAGCTGCTGCGCTTGTGAAGCCTGCGACAAAACTTGCGTTACCTGCGCCCCTGCCGTGGGATTGGCGGCCGCGACGGTAGGCGATTGCACCGTTTGATAGGCGTTCGCCATTACTTGGATCGCCGCTTGCGGATTGGCCCCGTAAACTGCGGGTGAGGCGGCGATCTGGGAGGCCTGCACGGCCAGAGCCCCCACCTGCTGCGGCGCAATCCGCTGGGCAATTGGCGATACAAAGATGCGCGCCGCCGTTGTGATGGTCTGGAGCACCTGCGGCGGGGCCGAGCTTTGCACCGAAAGCTGGGCCACAATCTGCATCGTAGCCCCGGCAACGGCAACCGCCGCCTGCGGATTAGTCTGAAGCAACCGCTCGGCCGCCGCAACCGCCTGCTGCGCGAGGGTCGCTGCCCGCTGCGGGTTGCCTGCCGAGAGCGTATTGATGGCCTGCGTCACCGCAGCGGCATTGCCGGAATTGATGGCGGCTTGCAGGGCGGGCGGCATCGCTGCAGGAGCCTGGGCCACCTGCTGTTGCGACAGGCCCGAGGCGTTCTGCGCCGTTTGCGACTGCGCTGGGTTGCCGCTGGAGATTTGGTTGACGGCATTGGCCAACTGCGTCGGGTTCATGACCGTCGACAGGCCCTGGACAACATTCTGCGTTGCCTGCTGCTGCTGCTGATTATTCACCTGCTGCTGCTGCTGGGCGTAGTTATTGATCTGCTGTTGCTGCGCCCCGGTCGGGGGGGTGTTGGTCGGCGTGGTCTGAACGCCGCTCGGCAAACTCACCGTCCCGGTCGCGGGCGGCGTGTTCAACGGCGGATTGGTACTGGTCTGCTGCTGCTGTTGCTGATTAGCCGGGACCGTATTGGCTGCCGCCAACTGTTGTTGAACATTGGTCGGGGCCGTTGGCAGGACCGGCGGTTGCTGGCCAAGCGTATTGCTGACCTGATTAATCACCGAGAGGGTGGTATTGGCGGCAACCTGATTTGGCGGGGTCGTATTTCCATTCGAATTGGCAATAACGCTCTGCCCGCCCGTGAACTGGGTGGTTGTGCCATTATTGGAGGTATGGGTGAAATTGCCGGAACCCCCAACAATGACGGTCGGCTGGTTGGGGTCCGACGGCACCACACCCGCGACGACCGAGCCACGAATGCCAATCGTCCCCGAGGGGGTTTTGATCGTCGTTGTCGAATCGGGTGCGGCCGCCCCCGAGACGAGGCGGAACAGGCCGCGCGAAATGCTGACGGCCTTATCCTTCTTCCCGCCTTCGGGATCGAAAACCATCTTATCGAGCGTCAGCGCGCCGTTCGGCCCCAATTCCAGGGTCGTGCCGTCGCGGAACTCGATGATGGCCTTGGACTTGGGCCCGGTGACGATTTGCTCTTGGAACAAAACAATATCGTTGAGCTTAATCACGCGCTCGTCGTTCGGCGTCGTCCGCCCCCGAACGATATCCTGAATCACCGCCGCCCGCCCGACAATCTTCGGGTCGGCGTCGACCGCTGCAGCCGAAAACGCCGTTAAAGCCGTTCCAGCGAGCGCCGCCATCATCAGTGAATGCAGACCAATGCGCATGCTCTTATCCCCCAATCACGCAGCACGCTGCGGATTACCACCAAACGATATTCGGATAAGAATACACAAGACTCGGGGCCGTATGAAAGGGCTGATCTTGATTTTCTGCAATTTTTATGCACACGAGGGGCCGATTGCCGCCTATGGGGGGTATTTTACGGCCTTCCCGCACATAGGATGAATGACTGAAATGGGCCTAGTGCGAAACCGCTTGCGACGGGCCGTAAAACTGCTGCCCCACGATTATCGGCTGACCGGCATCGGCGGAACCGCTCGGAACGGTCACCCCCTGATTCCGCAAGCGGATCTGCTCTTAGAGTTTGCAGCGCGATGATTACCGCCCGGCGGGTCTTCAAAGCCGTTCCGACCCTTATGGCGCTTCAAGGCCTTCAGTATCTGGTCCCGCTCATTACCATCCCCTTCCTAATTCGGGTGCTGGGATTGGAGCGTTGGGGGCAGGTCGCCCAATTGATGGCCCTCAGCCAATTGGCGCTCATCCTTCTGGATTACGGTCTGCATCTCTCGGCCACCCAGGCCGCAGCCCGGCAGCCCAATAACCCGGGGGCCTTGGCCGCGCTGTTTGGGGCCGTCACCATGGCTAAGCTTTTGATCGGCTTTATCTGGTTTCCGGTCATTTTGGCCGTTGCGCTGTGGCTCACGCCCCTTGCCCCGACCGATCCCTTATTGCTTTGGGCTTTGGCTGCGACTTGGCTTCAGGCGCATGATCCGTTCTGGTATTTTCTCGGGACTGAACAGACGCGCCAAATTATGGGGCTGACAATCGCCCTGCGGCTGGCTGCTGTCGGCGTTATGATTATCGGGATCAGCGGCCCAGACGACGCCTGGATTTATTTCGCCGCGCAAGGGGCTGCTTGGTTAGGCGTTCTCGGTGCGGGCTGGTGGATGGTGAAAAAACAGACCCGCGTTGATAAAAAACACCTGAAGGGCGGCATCGCGCTTATTCGCGACGGTCGACATGTTTTTTACCTGTACCTGGGCAGTAGCTCGTTCGATTACCTGGTTCCCCTGGCGCTCGGCGCGGTCACCGACCCGGTGAGCGTTGGTCTTTTTGTCGGCGCCGAAAAGCTGGCCCGCGCTGCCGCTAGCCTTTTATCATCGTTTCGCAGCGCGCTGTTTCCCCAGATGAGCCGCTTGATGGCCAAGTCGGCGGAAAACGCCGCAGCCCTATTCCGCTGGGCCTTCTTTCGAGTCGGCGGTCTCGCGGCAGTCGGCAGCATTGCCCTGTTCTTCTCCGCCGACTGGATCGCCCCGCTGCTGCTCGGCGAGGCGGCAGCGGCGGCGGGCCCCATTCTGAAAATACTCAGCCCCCTTCCCATGCTATTGACGATAAACAGCCTGATCGGCGTGCAATGGCTGCTCCCGGCGGGCCGGACCGCTGCTTTGCGAAATATCTATCTTAGCGCGGGGGCGCTTCGCCTGATCCTGTGCGCGCTGCTGGCCCACGACTTCCAGGCCCCCGGTGCGGCCTTGGCCACCATCGCCGGAGAAGTATGCGTCTTGATTGCCTGTCTGCTATACCTTCGACAGCACCCTGTTCGGGGTGCCTGAGGCCGCTGCTTGGCGGTACAATAAACTGTTGCGGTTCACACTGGAGCATTAGATCTGTGCTACACGCCCTAGCTTGGTTTTGGATCGGATATTCGGACGGGCTTGTCTATTTACTGATAAGCTTAACCGAGATAACGGGATATATTGTCTATATCGCGCCAATTATTGCTATATACGTTTTATATCTAATTATTTTTTGCAAAACTTCCGTATCGTTTAATATTTTTTTGAAGCAATTATTATTTTTAACATTCTCTACGCTCTTGCTATTTTTTCAATTTTTCACAGTAGGAGAAATTTATATTGCGGGTTATGCGCAAATAATGGTAATGATTACAATAATATTATTTATCGCAGATCTCTTTAGGACGAACGAAGAAGTCCTCAGACCTAAATTCGGTCGGGCAATATTGATTATCCATTATGTCATCTGCGTCTATGCCCTTGCGGCGTGGTTTGTCCGGTGGGCGACAAGCGTAGATATTAGTCTCTTTATCTCGGATATTGACAGTCTCACAGGTTTCGCCGCTAACCGTACGAGCGGCCTGCACCGTGAACCATCCTGGGCCGGATACGCCTTGGCGAGTTCTTATCTGGGGGTCTTGATCACTCGACCGCACCGCATGCTGCTGCCACAGATCCTCTATCTACTCGCGATTGCGGCCACGGGCGCGGGTGTGGGCCTGGTTCTGGCGAGTTTTTTCATCGCCCACCAGGTCTTGATCTCTAAGCGCGGTAACTTGTTGACGCGGCTTGGATTTTTGGGAGGGCTCGCGCTCTTGCTGCTCTTTGTCTTCAGTGGCCGGATTAGCGATGTCCTGAACCAGAGAGATCCGTCGAGCGAAATGCGCCTTGAATCGACCATCGTCGCGGCAGAGGTTATCGCCGAAACCTTCCCGGTTGGGACCGGGTTCGGCAATTACCAAGATTATGCAGTTTTTGATCCAAATATCTGGAGTCGACTCATTGATATATCTGAAGCCACTTACTACAAGTCTGATATTCTAATTTTAAATTTTATTTCAGAATTAGGTTTTTTTGGAATATTGCTGTCACTTATATTTATTTTAAATTTCACTAGCCGATGCAACTTATTAGTATTTCTAGTTGTCATTGTCATGGTTCTAACCTCGGGTACGGTTATCCAGCCGACATATTTTGTTTTAGCCGCGATCATTGGCCTTGAGCGGGGGAGAGCCGCACGGCAGGCGATGAACGGACTCGGCACCCCCCGATGACCCAAATATCTGGCACAATAGGGCCGCGTTACTTGTGGCTGACTCGCTTCTTTCCGTATCCGACCCACGCTGGCGACCGGATTTATTCCGCCCGACTGATCGAGGCGCTCGCCGACCAAGATTGCCAGATCACCGTATTCGTCAACGAGGGGGGGGGCGATGCCGCCCTCCTCCCCGCCCTCCTCCCTACCGGTTCAGCCCGCCGGGTTGAATGGATCACCTGCCCTCCCGGCGGCGGAAGCCGGATGGGGCGCTATCCTTTTTCCCGCCTGCCACGTCATGCTTTGCGCTTCTCGGCCCCCGGTCCGCGTCGCATCTTACAGTCGGTGCTGGCCCGGCAAGCTTGGGATGCCATTCTGATCGATTATGTCACCATGGGCTGGGCCTTGCCGCTCCTGAAGGCGACGCTTCGAAGGACGGGGGTTCGCCCCAGACTGGTTTACGTCGCCCATAATCACGAAGCCAGCGTGCGCCAAATGGCCTATCATCATTCCCGCGCGGCCCTGCCTTTGCGTCTGGCGCAGCGCATCGATGGGGGGCGGATTGCCGCTTTGGAGCGCCGCCTACTGGCCACGGTCGATTGCGTCACCGTCAATACCGCCGCCGACCTCGCCCTCTTCGAAACGGACGCTCCCCAGCAGCGCTACCAGATCCTTGTGCCCGGCTACGATGGGCCGCAGTTGGCAGAGCGCAGCTTGACCGCCGAAACGCCGCGCCGGGTGGTGGTAGTCGGCAGTTTCGATTGGATCGTCAAGCAACAGAACCTTATCGAATTTCTGGAGGCGGCAAGCCCCTTGGCCGATCATGGCATCGGTATCGACATTGTTGGAAGCGGTCCCACAGACCTGCTAGACAAATGGCGGCACCGCTTTCCCTACGCCACCATTCATGGGCGGGTAGAGACGGTGGAACCCTATCTTCAAGGTGCGCGCCTTAGCGTTGTGCCCGAGCGAACCGGCGGCGGGTTTAAACATAAGGTCCTGAACGCTGTCTTTCAGCGTTCCCCGGTTTTCGGCATCGCCGGATCCATCACCCAAGTTCCGCTCGTGGAGGGGCAATCGGTGCGCCTCTTCGCCGATTTCCCCGCCCTGGTTGACGGAATCATTCGCGAAATCGACAATCTCGACGGGTTAAACGCCCTGCAGGCTGCCGCCTACGCCGCCTGCAGGGATCAGTTCCATTGGCGCGACCGGGGCGAGAGTCTGCGCCAGTTCCTCACTGGACCGAAAAAGGAGGGTTAATGCCGCTACCCTGGTTAAAACGGCAGTTGAACCCCCGCTACAACTGGCTACCGTCGGCAGCCCGGGCCGAGATTGGCAGCATTCTCGACATTGGCGGCGAGGGGACCGACAGCTTTTTGGCCGCGCAGTACCTACCGCGCGCCCGTTTTACCGCAATGAATATCGCCGTGCCGGACCGCTTGGCACCGGGGGCGGTGTTCATTCAGGCCGATCTCGACCGGGACGGTTTAGCCGCCGTCGAGGGGGTCGGGTTCGATTACGTCATCTGCTCGCATACGCTGGAGCATTTAGAGCGCGGCACCGATCTGCTCGTCGATATAGCGGCGCGGATCGCGCCAGGTGGCTACCTCTACCTCGAATGGCCGTCCCTGCGCGCGCTAAATTTTCCCCTGCGGGGTTTTGGGTTGAATTTCTACGACGATCCGACCCATGTGACCCCAATCGAACTCAAAAAGGCGCTTGATCGATTGACGCAGAGCGGACTGACTATCTTAGCCGCCGGTCCCCGGCGGAACCGATTGCGGCAAATTCTCGCCCCGCTGCTATTCGTGCGAAGCTGCTGGAAGCATCGCCGCGTCGTGCTCTACGATTTCTGGGATTGGACGGGGTACGCTGATCGTATCTGCGCCTATCGCCCCGAGGATATTCGATAATCAATCATTGCCGGACGGGCAGGGACGCTTCTGGATGCCGGGGTGAACGTTGGCCGCTATAGTTTCATCTCCGTGCACGAACCCATTGACGGCACAGTAAACCTGTTTCTCACCCCGTGATGGCCTTGCGGACCGCGCGAATGCGGGCATAGATCGTCGGGGAAACCCAGCGTCTCAGTCGTTCGTCAACCCAGTGAAAGGCGATTTTCACCAGCGCATAGGGCCAGACCCGGAGAGGGTTCGCGCCGAGGCCGCGTAAGGCGCGCACCACCTCCAAAATGCCCTGGGTTGCGTTTTGGCTGGAATTTCCACCCAAGGCGAAATTATAGCGGATGCTAGAATCGTGACGCCCAATAAACCCGGCCCGGTCAACCCGGAACAGCCATTCATAGTCGGGCGCGACCTTGTAGGCGGGATTGAACCGACCCGCCCCCGCAAAGACCCGCCGATGCGCCGTCAGGGTCGGATAATTCATCACGGGCGCACGGTAGGTGATCCGCTTGCGATAGTCGGGATCGCCTGGGATGGTGAAAAGAAACACACCATCTGTATGATAATCCATATCGCCAAAAACGAAATCTGCGTCACTCGCCGTTAGTGCCGCGACGGATTTCTCAACAAAATCATCGGGGAGCCAATCGTCGGCATACACGAAGCCGATAAACATGCCTTGGGCGATGGCGACGCCCTTGTTCTGGCCGTCGGCATGGCCCTTGTCCGGCTCGGAACACCAGGCGCTGATCAAATGATCGTACTGGCGCAGAATCTCTACGGTCCCATCGGTCGATCCCGCATCGACAACGATATATTCGATGGCCGCATAGGTTTGCCGGGAAACGCTGCGCAAAGTGCTCTCAATCGTCGCGGCGGCATTGCGAACGATGGTAATCAGTGTATAGAGCGGCAGCCCCGGTTCGGGAGCGGGCCGCCGACCGGGCCTGAAACCGAAGTCCTCTGTCATTCTTTTGTGCTTTTCCAGTTTGCCGCCTGCCCGCCCGGCGCAAAATCAACCTGGGCGCTCGCAAAATCCTCGGGGATACCAATGTCGAGGAAATATCCGTCAAAGATCCGGCCTTCCAGCCGTCCCGCCGCCGCTAGTTGAGGAAAAATATCGGTTTCCAGGGAGCAGGGAAGCGGGCCGGGAAGCGCCACCGCCTCCCGCCGGAGCCGATAGACGCCGCCATTAATCACCCCTGGCCCCGCCCCCGGCGCGCGCGACTGAAATCCCACGATGCGCCCCTGTTCGAGTTGCACGGTGCCATAACGATCCGCCACCGGCATCGCCCGGAGGGCCAGACGGCCATCAATCCCCGGCGGCAGCGGCGGCGCGATGAAATCCGCAAGATCGATGGCGAAGAGAGAATCGCCGTTCAACAGCAGGAATTCCGGGGCCAGATCGGGCAAGGCTAGGTGCAACGCGCCCCCCGTCCCCGCCGGTTCCGCCTCCACCCGGCAGGTCACGGTAACGCCCAAGGCCGCCCACTCCGCCCGAAACGCCTCGAATTCTGGCGCAAGATAGCCCGTGAGCAACAGAAGGTCGCGAAACCCTTGCGCCGCCAACCGCTCGACGAGATGGGACAGAAAAGGCTGCCCCGCGACCGGCAGGAGCGGCTTGGGTGTGTCTGCCGTCAAAGCCCCAAGCCGAGTTCCCCGACCGCCGACGAGAAGAACGGCCTGATCAGACATTGCTATAACGGCTATTGCGCAGCATCCGGTAGCCTTTGATCAGTTCGGCAATTCCGGCATCGAGACTATAGGCGGGCTGGAAGCCAGTCGCCTCGATCCGGGCGTTCAAGACGATATAGTCGCGCTTGTCGGGATCCTCGCCGATGGGCGCTTCGAGAAAGGCGAAATTGGGAAGCTGCGCCTGGATGCGTTCGCAAAGTTCCCATTTCGATAGGTTGGCGTCCGACAGGCCAAGGTTATAGGGCCGGTCGCGCATGGTCTCGAACTGCGCGATTCCATGCAGAAAGGCCCGCGCCACGTCGCGAATGTGGATGAAGTTCCGCTTAAAGTGCGGCTCGAATAGAATGATCGCCCGGTCATGCAGCGCGCGATAGACGAAATCATTGACCAGCAGGTCGATCCGCATGCGGGGGGACATGCCGAAGACGGTCGCAAGGCGAAAGCTGATGGCATTGCCCCGGTCGAGAACGGCGGCTTCCGCCCCAACCTTGCTGCGCCCATAGAGCGACAGGGGCTTCAGCGGCGACTCTTCCGTGCAGAACTGCCCCTGCTCGCCAACGCCATATCCCGAATTGGTGACAGGCATTAGAACCCGCTGCTGGGGCGACAGAAGATCCAGCAGCGTGCGGACGGCGTCGAAATTCGTGCTCTGAGCGGCGATACGGTCGGCATCGCACATCGGCGCGCCGACGAGCGCCGCCAGGGGAATGACGATATCCGCCTGTGCCAACAGTGGGCGCAGAACCGCTGCGTCCCGCGCATCGCCGCGCACCACGTCGAACGCCGGATCGGCACAGACCGCCGCCAAGGAATTCTGCTTGAATAGGAAATTATCCAGCACCGTCACGCGGTGGCCTGCGGCCAGCAGAGCCGGAACCATGACCGCGCCCAGATATCCCGCGCCACCCGTTAGAAGAATAGAGTAAGTCTCGGTCATCGGTGTCCCTTTAGCGGCAAACAGTATCGAGCACGTCGCGCAAACGTTCGATCTGCGGGGTCAGGTCGAAGGGGTGATTGCCGACGAAAAAGCCGTAATCATGAGCCAGATTGGCATTCTCGATTCCGCCGACGATGTCGTGATCGTAATATTGAATGACATCATGGCGCAGGAAGCAACCGCCGGTGATGATGCGGTAACCAATATCGGCCTCGGCCAGGGCCGCAAAGACTTTACGCCGATCCAAATTAGCGGCGGGATTGAGAATAATCGTGAAGCTAAAGCTGGAGCTCTTGCCATTTTCGCGCTGGATAATAAACCGCTCATCCCCCGCAAAAAGCGACTGGAAGAGCGCAAGATTGCGGCGGCGGGCAGCCGTCATGGCGGGCAGCTTCTTTAATTGCTCCAACCCCACCGCCCCGGACATTTCCAAGGGGCGCACGTTGTAGCCCGGCAGAATGAAGCGATAGGCTTCGAAATGATCTTCCGACCGGCGCTGATAGACGGGGCTATCGGTTGGCAAATCGCGCGTCCAGCCGTGGGCGCGCAACGACCGGCTGAGATGCGCAAGCTCGGTATCATCCGTCAGCAGCATCCCGCCTTCCATCGTCGAGATGTGGTGGGAGAAAAAGAAGCTGAAACTATTGAGATCGCCGAAGGTGCCGGTCTTGCGGCCCCCGAGTTCGGCGTCCATCGACTCGCAATTGTCCTCGAAGACATAGAGGCCATGGGCATCGGCGAAGGCCCGAATCACGTCGAGCGCCGCCGGATTGCCGAGAATGGAGACCGGCAGAATAGCGCGGGTGCGCAGCGTCAGCGCGGCTTCCAGCTTCGAGACGTCCATATTGAGCGTGTCGAGCTCCACATCGACGAAGCGCAAGCGCAGGCCGTACTGCTGGAGGGGATGGTAGGTCGTCGCCCAGGAAATTGCGGGCACGATCACCTCGTCCCCGCGCTGCAAGGGTCGATCTTGCCGATAGCAGAGCGCCGCAATCCCCACCAGATTGGCGGAGGAGCCGGAATTGACCATCACCGCGTGCCGCATGCCGAAATACTCGGCAAACGCCTGCTCGAAGGCCGCAACCTGTGCGCCCATCGTAAAGCGCCCGGATGTAATCACCCGCTGGAGGGCATCGACTTCTTCTTGGCCCCAACTCGGGGCGGCAAGTTCGTAAAACATCTAAAACGGCCCCTTGAAAACCTGCTGATAGGCAAGCTGCGCTTGTTCCCGGTCCGGCTCCCACGCCGGATCGCCGCCAACCATACGGTACGCGGCCTGGGCGATGCTGACCGGATTAGGATAGAAGGCCGCTTCCAGTACCGGCGTCGTCGGGCAAGTCGTCGGCGCAAAGCCCAAGCGGCGTAAGGCCAGCGGCCCCTCTCCGCCCAGATGCTCGGCGGCCTGGGCCACGATTTCGGCCCCCGCCCCGGCAGAAACCCAGGCGTTATCGACCACCAGCAACCGCCGGGTACGGCGCACGGACGTAAGGATCGTTGCCATATCGAGCGGCACGAGGCTCACCGGGTCGATCAGATCGACCGACACGCCGAGATCGCTAAGCAGGCTGGCCGCGCGCAGGCATTCCATCGCCATATTGGAAATGCCGACGATGGTAATATCGCCGCCGCGCAGCATCTGCCGGGCTTGGCCGAAGGGAACGGTGTAGGGCTCTTCGGGCACCAGCGCCTCCGTCGGGTACAAGAGCCGGTGTTCCATGAAGATGACGGGATTGTCGTCGCGGATCGCGGCAATCAGGCAGCCCTTGGCGTCATAAGCATTGGAGGGCGCGACGACTTTGAGCCCCGGCACATGCATGAACATAGCGTGCAGCCCCTGGGAATGCTGCGCGCCCTGCCCCCAGGATTTCCCGATCATCGAACGCACCACCATCGGCACCTTCACCGACCCGCCGTACATGTAATGGGCCTTGGCCGCCATATTGATGAGCTGGTTCATGCACAGCATGAGAAAATCCATACGGATATGCACATGGATGGGCCGCATCCCCGCCATGGCCGCGCCGATGGCGACCCCCGTCATCGCATCCTCCGACAGCGGCGTCGTAAAGCAACGGTCTGCGCCGAATTCCGCCAGCAGGCCTTGGGTCGATCCCTGGATCGCCCTGTGATCATCGACATCGAGACCGAAGACAAAAACCTCCGGGTCGCGCCGCATCTCCTGCGCCACCGCCTCGCGCAGCGCGTCCACATAGCGCAGACTGCGATTGGAACTAGGCGTAGACATGATCGTAGAGTTCCTCAAGCGCGGGAAACGGGCTTTCTTCGGCATAGCGCACGGCGGCGTCGATCTCTACCGCGATTTCGGCGTCGATCAATTGTCGCACCGCATCGGGCAGCAGCGCGGCGAGACGCGCCACTTGGTCCTTATCCTGCCAAGCCTCTAAATCCGTGCGGGCGCGGTAGCCTGCGGCATAATCCTCCGCAGGCCCGACGTGTTCGCGCCAACGATAGGTATGGCACTCCAGAAACGCCGGGCCGGCCCCGGCGCGAATGCCGTCGATCAGGTCGGCAGCGGCGGCGCGGATCTCGAAAACATCGCCCGACACGATACGGCGGGCGGGCATACCAAAGGTCGCCACCCGCTCCGTTAATTGATCCGCCGCCCAGCGCCGCGTCAGGGGCTCGTGGATCGCAAGAAAGTTATTTTCGCAGACGAACAAGATCGGCAGCTTGTGCAAGGCGGCGAAATTCAGCGTCTCGTAAACGCCGCCTTCCTCGCTGGCACCATCGCCATAGAATGCCACCACCACCTGTCCGCGCCCGCGCCGTTTGAGCGCAAGGGAATAGCCAGCCGCTACCGGGACATTGGAGCCGACCACGGCAGAGCAGCCGAGAATCCCATGCTCCAGCCCGACAAGATGCATGGAGCCCCCCTTACCCCGCGCGCACCCGCCGACCTTGCCGAACATCTCGGCCAGCATCGCGGGTAAGTCCCCGCCCTTAGCGAGATAGGTCGCGTGGCCGCGATAGGTGCCGGAGACAACATCATCCGCCCGCAGCGCATCGGAAATGCCGACCGCGACGGCTTCTTGACCGATGGAGAGATGGATTGGGCTTTTAATCTTGTCGGTCGGGTAAATTTCCGCCACCCGTTCTTCGACGCGGCGAATCCGGGCAAGCCCCCGATAAAGCCGGGCTATCGTCTCCCGGTTGTTCACATCCGCAGTATCCATGCCCGCCTATCCTTCAATCCGCAGATTGCCGCCCGTGACTACGGCAGAATTACGCTTCCAGCATCATCAATTCCCACGGCAACGCTGCGCAGCCGGGACAAACGCGCCGCCAACGCCGCACGCCGCGCGGGATCGATGAGAAAAACCATAAAGCCGCCGTTGCCCGCCCCAAGCAGTTTTCCGCCGCTGGCACCGCTCGCGATGGCTTCGGCATAAATCTCATCGATAGCGGTATTGGAGACCCCTTGCGCCAACTGCCGCTTCAGCATCCATGAATGATGCAATAGTTCGCCCAGGCGATGGGCGGGCAGATGCTCGTCGGTCAGCCAGGCGGCGGCTTGATCCACCAGCGCTGCAATCCCATGCAACTGTGCCTCGCGCTGGTCGATATTCTCAATCTGCCGCCCGGCGATTTCGGAGGCGATACGGAACATGCCGGTCGAAACCACCAGAAGCGACGCGCACAGCTCTTCCCTGCGCCCGGCACTGAGCGATAGGGGCGTCACCTCGAAATCGCCCGAGGGATGAAAGCGAATATGGTTGAGCCCCCCATAGGCGGCCCAAATCTGATCCTGGCTACCCACATTCTCCCGGATCACTTGCTGCTCAATCCGAATTGCCTCTTGCGCCAGCCACCGCCGGTCCGGGCGCTCGCCCGCTAAAGCCCGCACCGCATGCAGCAAACCGACGACGAAAGAGGAACTGGAGCCAAGGCCCGATCGCGCCGGCAAATCGGATTCATGCACCATCTCAAGGCCCGGCAAAACACCCTCTTCCCCATAGATGGCGCGGACCGCCGGGTGCTGAATGGCCGCAATCGTCTCGACCTGCTCCTGACGCGAATAGGTTACGCGATATCCGCTTGCGGCTTCCGGCATCGGCGCAAGGCGAATGTAGCAGTATTTGTCAATCGCCATACCCAGAACCGCGCCGCCGTGGCGCTGGCTCCAAAGCGGATAGTCGGTGCCCCCTCCGAAGAGCGATATTCGAAAGGGCGTTCTCGTTACCACCATGCCGCAGCCTTTCTTCTCCCGCGTGTCGCTGTTTCCTTCGGGCACGCTGCCCCTGGAACAGAATGCGCAGAAAAAGTGCCGCCGCCCTTCATACGGCACCCTTTCTGGCGAAAACAACGGGAATTGTCTTCGCCAGGATGGCAATATCGTGCCACAAGGTCCAATTCTTAACATACCAAGTATCGAACATCACACGCTGAGCATAAGATGTATCGCTTCTACCGCTAACCTGCCAAAGCCCCGTGATTCCCGGACGGGTTTCCAAGTAAAACATTACATCCCGCCCATAATAAGGCAGTTCTTCTTCCGTCACGGGACGGGGGCCGACGAGGCTCATATCGCCGCGCAGCACGTTGAGGAGTTGAGGAAGTTCATCAAGGCTGGTCGAGCGCAAAAACCGCCCGATGGGCGTAACCCGTGGGTCATTGCGCAGCTTAAAATGCTCCTGCCACTCGGCTGCATCCTCGGGATGCGCCTGCAAATGCGCCTCCAGAACCTGCTGGGCGTTGGGCACCATGGTTCGAAACTTCAAGCAATCGAAAAGCCGCCCCCCCTGCCCAACCCGCCGATGCCGGAATAGAATTGGGCCACCATCCCGCGCAATGAGCCATGAAAACAGAATAAATATCGGCAAAAACATCACCATCATCAGGCTAGACATTAGAATATCGGAAACAAATTTCACGCGGCGGCGGATGGGTTGACCAAGATTATTCTTTGCGACCAACATCATGAAATCTTGACCAATAAAACTAAGCTGATCGAAACCCAGAATCGGAAGCCCCCCTAACGAGGGAACGACCGCAAAGGGCAGGCGCTCCCACACCAAGTCCGACAACAGGTCGCCATAAGTAATCATCTCCTGATCGGAGAGGGAGAGGATGATAAAGCGTCCCCCCCGCTTTTCACAGAGTTGCCGCCAAAGCTGCCCATTTTGCGGCGTCGCCATCAGCGCAGGATCAACGATATCTATAATCTCATAGCCCAGGGTCGGATCGGCAGCCAAAGCCCGGCGAATATGCTCGGTCCCCGCGCTCGTACCAACCAGAAGCGCAGGAATCCGCCACAGCCCCAATCGGTCTAAGATCCGCCGCGTGATGAAGCGACCGAAAGGGAGAAGCCCGGCGGCCAAAAGCCAAGTGCTCACCAACCACAAGCGCGATAAGTGATATTTGGCCGCATAGACCAAAAACCCTTCCGCCAGCAGCATGATCAGGCAAATAATGACGATATGGGAATAGGCGCTCCAAGCCGGGACGGGCAATCTATAGTGCCCCAGAACGAAGAAGATAAAAATAGCGCAGCTTGCGAGCACAGAAAATTGTAGCGCCCGCCACTCAAATGTTAAGGCGATTCCCTCGGCATAGGGGCCGTCAAAAGAAAGTCCGTTAACTAGGCCCCCAACGAGTAAGGCCATAAAAAAAGCCAGTAAGAAGGCACAAATATCTGAGGCCATTACAATAGCATGACGAAATCCGTAAGAAAAGCTCAGGCGATGACGAGAGTTGTCCCGTTGCTTTAAACGTTCGTCGCCGTGTTTTGCATCTTCCATTTCCAGCCAGATCACTTCATTTTTTGTTTTTAATCGATAATGCGCCTGCCGGTACGCCGTTCGAACAGCATACTACGGGCATTAGCGGATGATCACGATCAGTTTTTTTAAGCACCCTATAGGTCTCATGTGCAACCCTTCGAGAGAGTGTCCCTAGACAAGCACCAACCGGAAGCCCCAGGATGCCGCGATGCGGATTTTGCTCCACGATTTCGGGTGTTACGCTTTCATCCTCCCGCTAGCACGGTGGCTCGCCGCTCAGGGGCATCAGGTGCTGCACCTGAGCGCCAAAGAACTGGTCGGGCCTCGGGGAACCCCCGTTTATCGGGAGGGCGACCCGCCGGGCCTTGGCTTCGATACGATCCGTCTGGGGCACCCTTTCACGCGCTATTCCGTGCCCCGCCGCCTGCTCGATGAATACCGCTACGGTCGGGGATTGGTTCGCAAGATCCTGGAATTTAAGCCCGATTTGCTTGTGTCAGCCAATACGCCGCCCCTGGCCCAGGCAGTTGCGTTTCGGGTTGCCCGCCGCCGCGCGATTCCCTGCGTTGCCTGGGTGCAGGATATCTTCAGCCTCGGGGCCGCGCCAATGATGGAAAAGCTGCCAAAACCCATCGCCGCGCTTGCCTTGGCGGCCCTCCGCCAACTTGAATTCGGTACCTTATCGCAGGCGGCGGGCCTGATCGTCATCGCTCCTTCCTTCCTTGCAAGCTTGAAGGATCATGGTGTTCAGCACCCGATGACGCTAGTTCAAGAGAATTGGGCGGTAGCGTCCCCTGATACCGTCGACCGCCAAAAAACCTGGGCGGAAGCGCACGGGTTCGGCGGGGCCAAAATCATCCTCGCGGCAGGAACTTTGGGGCGAAAACATGACCCGGACCTGTTGGCGCAGCTTGCAACCGGCCTTGCGAGCGTGCCCGACGTTCGCCTAGTGATCGTCAGCGAGGGCCCAGGACGCGATTATCTTGAGAAGCTGAAAGCCGCAACGGCGCTGCCGCATCTTATTTTGTTGGATTATCAGCCGTCTGCGCAGGTTCCGGCCATGCTGGCCAGCGCCGACATCGGCCTCGTGCAACTGAATGCTCTCGCCAATGGCATGTCCATTCCCTCGAAGGTCTATAGCTATGCGGCGGCAGGCTTGCCGATCTTAGCCGCAATCCCCCAGTCAAACCACGCCGCCGGGCTGATTCGCGATCATGGTCTTGGCTGTGTCGTTGAACCCGATGATGCTCCGGCGCTGCTGGCGGCGGCACGGCGGCTGCTGGAGGATGCGTCGCTTCGGCAGGCGTGCGGCGCGGCGGGGCTGGCATTCACCGCCCAGCATGGCAATATCGCCGCTATCGGTGGCCGGATCATGGCGTTCCTCGAAGAGGTCCGGGGTCAGGCCCTACAAGACCCATGATCGGGTCGGAGTAAAACCGTGAACAAGATAGTGTCCTCTAAGCCGCGCATTCCCCTCCTGCCCATCGGACCCGAAGCCGATTTGCTGCGCCGGGCCGCGCTCTGGCCCGGCAAAACGATCCCTTTTTCCGCCGATGAGATCGATTCCCTTAATCGGCCCTTGCTGCTTGAGCTAGCCCATGAACACCGGCTGCTGCCCGCCCTGTTTGGTGCTATTGAGGCATCCGGCTTAGGCCCCCATTGGCCGGAAGTTCATGCCGCCCAACAGCGGGAAAGCATGCGGGCGTTACATCAAGCCGCCATAACCCTGCGTCTCTTAGACCTTTTCGAGCAAGCCGGATGCCGCGCTCTAGTCTTGAAGGGGCAGGCACTGAGCGCACAGCTTTATGGGCGTGCTGATCTGCGGATGTCGTCGGATATCGATTTTCTAATCGATCCGATGATGATGTCCAAAGCACATGATGTTATTATTGAAAGTGGATTTAAACCGCTTTACCCGGTTCCTGTTGGAAACCTTTCTTTCGTGAATAAAGATCAGGCGTATTTTTCCGGCAAAATTATGATAGAACTTCATTGGCGTTTATTTGATAATCAGGCTTTTTTACCTTGGTCTTTTGACTATTTATGGTCCAATCGCTCTTTTGTTAGCTTAATGCAAAGCAAGAAAGTACCGACTCTCCCTCGAAGTGAGCATATTTTTTATCATACTTTGCACGGTTTGCGTCATGGATGGCAGCGTCTACGCTGGTTGGTCGATTTAGCCATTCCATTTCAAAATAAAAATGATATGGAAAATCTATTTTTAATTTCCAATGAATATAATTTTATTCCTGCAATAATTCACACGACCACGATATTGCACGAATTTTTCAATATATCCCCAGGGACAGAAATTAAGGCAAGCAAAAAACAGTATAGGTGCGCAGCACGTATCAACTCTCAGGTAGAAATTCTCGCACGAATCCGAAATGAAAAAAAATACACTAAATTCACGATGTGGATCGGAAAAAGAGTTTCAGAAACACGCATTGATATAATGCTATCCCCCAACAATGAGGCACTTTTCTTTGAATTAAAGAAACTACTAATTAGCAGAGCGGATCTTATGGATGTAAAATTACCCAATAAACTATTATGGCTCCATATTTTTATTCGACCTTTTCTTTTAATGAGAAGGGTTCTGCTCCGATATCGGAATCGCAACTCCGATTGAACCGGCAACCGGCAACCGGCAACCGGCAACCGGCCCGGGTTGACGCGACTCGCCGAGCATGGGCAATCTTGTTGCAAGCCCTGGATATTTTTGTGTAATCCGGCGTATAGACCTACCAAAGAGTGCCTTGAACGGAGATGGAAATGTCCGACCGGCTGTTCCAGGCCTTGTTAATCCTCCTCTGCCTCGCGCCCCTACCGTTCGGGAGCCATCGGCCTTGGGCGTGGAGCCTGCTGAGCCTGTTGACCGGCCTGCTCCTCTGCGCGTGGGGGTATGGGGTTTTGCGGAACCATGTGCGCCTTGCCGTCCCGCTGCGCGCCGTAGTCTCCGTGCTGATCCTGGGCGGGAGTGTGCTGATATGGGCCATTGTACAGGCGGTGGTGCCCTTCTCGGCGCCCTTTGCCCATCCGCTCTGGGCCGAAGCCGCCGCCGCCCTGGGACAGAAACCGCATACCGCCACAATCTCCCTTGATCCCGCTGCAACCTGGGGGGCCATTCAACGCTGCCTGACCTATGGCGGCATCTTCTGGCTGGCCTTACAGTTGGGGCGCGACCGGGAGCGCGCCTATTTGGGCCTCCATTGGCTCGCGCGGGCGGCGGTCCTTTACGCCATTTACGGGTTGATCCTGTTTTTTGCGGGCGTGGAGGCCATTCTTTGGTTTCCCAAATGGGCTTATTTGGGCGACCTCACGTCCACTTTCGTTAACCGAAATGCCTTTGCCACCTATGCGGGCTTGGGGCTGCTCCTCTGCCTCGCGCTCGCCGTCCACGCGCTTTACCGGGCGACCAGCGGCGGGCGGCAGGCGTCGGCAGATCGGCGGCTCGGCTTGCGCGACCGGGTTTCGATCCTCATCACCGAGGCAGGAACGGCTGTTGTCGGGATAATTCTCCTCGGCACGGCTATTTTGCTCAGCCACTCGCGCGGTGGTTTCATGGCGACCGCGATCAGCATGATCCTGCTCATTCTCGCCGCCGCCACGGCCGGGCTCATCGCTCGCAAGTGGGCCACGCTGTTGCTGGCGGGGATGCTGACGCTGGGGACGATGCTCGTGATCGTCAGCGGCGAGGCTACCCTGGAGCGGATTGCCGAAAGCAACGAATTGGAAGGCGAGCGCGGGTTTCTGTTCAGCCTGACCAGCGATGCCATCGGCGATGCCCCTTGGACGGGCCATGGCTTCGGGGCCTTTCTCGCCAGCTTCAAACCCTATCGCTCGGCCGATCTAGGGCGCGAAGTCTTGTTTGATTATGCCCATTCAATGCCTTTGGAGCAGGCCATGGAGTTGGGTGTCCCGGCGGCCTTGCTCTGGCTTGCCGCCCTCCTGCTGATCCTCGTCCGCTGCACTATCGGGCTGGTTCAGCGGCGACGCAGCCAAATTCACCCCGCCCTGGCTATTGCGGCGGCGGGCCTTCTGATAACCCATAATCTCTTCGATTTCAGTCTGGCAAACCCGGCAATCTCGGCGCTTGCGGCTTATTTGATCGGGGTTGGCCTCGCGCAATCCTGGCCGAGTGGCGAGCTTATTGCCCCAGTTACGGCGTCCGATCCAACCGATTCACCCGCCCGAACTGCTGCTCATCCGATGGCGTAACCGCCGCCAGGGCCTCGATAATCACCGGGACATAAGCCTGCTCGGTCAAAAGCTGGGGAATTTCCCGAGGCGATAACACCCAAACCAATCTTACTTGGCGCTGCACCAATTGCCGCGTGTCGGCGTCAAGAATCGAGTAGAGGTCCAGGCCCAGGCGAAGACGCGGCAGCATGGCCCCCGGCTCGACCTGCCCGGCCAAAAGGGCGACCCGAAGCGCCTGGCCTGCTTCGACGGGCTTACCCTCCTTCAGGCGCAAGCGCGCGAGCCGCACCCAGCCGCTGGGGTCCCCTGCCGCCTGCCCCAGAGCAGCTTCAAGCACGGTTAGCGCCGACGGATCGCCCGCGCGCTGGCGCATCAAAGCTTCGAGACTGCCGCCTCGGTCGCTGGTCGCCCAAGGAACGATAAACGGTGCCATGCGCCCCGATTCTGCCAGCGCGTCGGCGATTTCGAGAAGCAGAGCCGGCGTTTCATCGGCTGCCCCCCCCCGCTGCAATGTTTCGAGCCCAATCCGCGCGGGTTCAGCTTGCCAGACTGACCAGAGCCGGGCAGCCCCGCTCAGGCACAAGACCCCGCCGAAGGTTAGCGCAAGAAGTGCCGGAACCGACCGGCCTGTGCCATCATTCTTGGTAGTAGCCGCCATAGCGCCCGTAATACTGAGTATAATCGCTGTAGCCGTAGCGGGCATGACGCCGAGTATCGACCCGCGACAGAACAATCCCCGCCAGTTTTGCCCGCGCATCGCGCAGCAGCCGGACGCCGGTGCGCACGGCTTCGCGCGGGGTTGAATTCCAGCGGACCAGATAGATCACCCGGTCAGCAACCCCGGCCAGCACGCGGGTGTCGGCAACGGCGAGAACCGGCGGCGTGTCGAGAATGATCCGATCATAGCGGGCGCGCAGCACTTCCATAACGCGCTCCAGCGCTTCCGGCGTCAAATCCAGCACCGGATCACCCGATTTTTGCTTTTCGCCGCCAAGACGGCCCGCAGGCAGAAAATCAATCTCCCCGACCGCATCGCGGACAATCACGTCTTCCGGCGTAGCGGAGCCGTTAAGCAGTTGCATAATGCCGCGCGCAGCATCCACATTCACGGCCTTATGCAACCGAGGGCGGTGCAAATCGCCGTCAATAAGAAGAACGCGCTCATCTGTCCGCTTGAACTGGCGGGCAAGGCTAAGGGCGACAAAGCTTTTCCCTTCTTCCGGGACCGACGATGTCACCATGATAACCTTGTCGTCCGGTGCGCCCGATAAGGTTAGCGCCGTGCGCAGGGTGCGGAAAGCATCGGCGAGGCCCGAGCGTGGCCGTTTCAGAACTTGGCTTTCAGCGGTACCACCGCGCCGCCGCGCCACGGGAACCGACGCAAAGACGGGCAGACCGGTAATATCCTCCGCCTCATGGGTGGACCGGACGGCATTGTCGAGATGATCCAGCAAGAAAACCAGGGAAACCCCAGCCCCAAACCCAACCAGCAGCACCGCCGCGACAATCAGCATGGTGCGCGGCGCAGAGGGCCCGCCGGGGATTTCCGCCGGCGACAAAATTCGGGCGTTGGCGCGCTGAATCCGATCTTGCTCGGCATCGCGTTTGAAGCGGGCCAGGAAGGATTGATACAGCTCGCGGCTGGTTTCCGCATCGCGTTCCAATTCACGCAAGCGAATTTCCGCCTCGCCCGCCGAATCATTCGTGCGGCGCAGAGACGCAAGCTCCCGCTCCAGCGTCCGCGCCCCGGCAGCGGCAACTTCCACCTCATTCGCAACGGAGGTGCCGACTTTTTCGACTTCCAGCGCGATCTTGGCGCGCAGCTCCGTAAGATCGGCCCGCAATGCAATCAAACGCGGGTGCCGCTCGCCGAATGTTTTGGCCCCGTCGGACATTTCGCGAAGCAGGGTTACTTCCTGCTCGCGCAGACGCTGAATAAGTTGCGATTGCAGCACATCCGACGATGTGTCGACCGTACCGCGCTGGCGGATCAATGCGCGCACCTGATCGAGCCGCGCCTGCTTCTGCGCCAAATCGGCCCGCGCAATAACCAAGCGGGAGTTGATTTCGCTCAATTGCTGTTCGTTGACCGTGCCGCTGCGATCGGAATTACGCCGCAGATTATTTGTCATCCGATACTGCTCGGCCGCCGCCTCGGCTGCGGCTACATCGCGCCGCAAGCCTTCGAGCCGTTCGGATAGCCAACCCGTAACCCGGCGGGTTTCCTGAAACCCGGCCTCCAAGCGATCGAGAATATACAATTCAACGATCATATTGGCGACACGGGCAGCTTTTTCCCGGCTGTCGGACGTGGCCGCCACGGTAATCACATAGGACCTGCGCGAGGCGCGCACATCGACACGACCGAGGAAACGATTAACAATTCGGGCTTTTTCAATGCGCTCCCGCGCATCGGGGGATAGCTCAGGTATCACCGCCGCGGGTCGCGTGGGGCGCCATTCTTCCGGCAGCCATTCCAGCGCCGTGAGATCGGCCATAAACATCGCGAAGGCCGACGGTTTACGCAGCTTGGGATTATATTCCGGGTCATTCGCAAGGCCGAGCTTCTCGATCACCCGCCACGCGAGCGGCGTCGAGGTCAGCACTTCCGACTCGGTCATAATCGCAACTTCGTTGAGCCGCGGGCGATAAGGGTTTGTCCGGTCCAGCAGCGTATCACCGCTTTCGCCGCCCTCAATCAGCACCTCGGCCGTTGCGGTGTAGAGCGGCGTTACCTGCTGAAGGTAGAGAAGCGTCGGAATCAGCAACAGGAGAACAATGGCAAAAATCAAATATTTGCCGCGCCACAACACACCCCGCACCCACCGAAACGTATCCCGCCCCTGAAACACGAAAGAGACGGGCGAGGGCGGTACAGGAGGCAACGGCTGAGCCGAATTTGACACGAAAACTTCCCCTTAACCCTACATTTGCAGCCCGAGGCGCAACCCAATAAAATTCTGGCTGAAGCTACGGTTCACGAGTTCCGAGTCTTTCGTGCGGTGGGCAAGCTCACCACTCACAAAGACATTCTCGTTAAACGCATAGGTTACACGACCGCGCATTTCATAAAGAATTGAGTCGCGGTTGATGCCTTTCAAATCATCGTAATAGACGCCCGCAAAACCGGTTAGCAGAATATTCCGCGCGTATTCGTGACGCACCAGCACACTTGCCGATGTCCTCACCATACCGGAAACATTCAACATCGTGGTTTCCTGAACCGAGCGCTCAAAAGTCGGCACGACGAGCGTCAGGCGGGAGGGCGTCCAGTTGAAGGAGGCCTTGAAGGCTAACCCCGCCGGATCTTTAAACCGCTTATCCTTATAGTCTTGCGACAGGTACCCGACGAGGAAATCGCCGCGGATGGTTTCTGCCAAATCGACGCCAATACCACCCTCGACCCGATAGCCGGAGCTGTCGCGGTCATATCCGGCGCGATCCAAACCCCGGTCATAATCGCGCTGATTAACCGAGGCCGCGATAACGGCGGCATAGCCCGGAAAGATCTCATAAGAAGCGCGGCCCGATAGCAAATATTGGGTACGGTCGCGGTCGGAGTTATCAATCGTTCCCGTCGTCGTCGGCACATTGTCGTATGCCAGCTTGGTCGCCCCGCCGTCGAGCGCAAACGTATAGCGGCCTTGGCGTACCTTGCCGCCGATCCGCGCATCGTTTGTCCAAACTTTTGTCGGCTCTTTTCCTTGTTCGGCTTCGTTGGAGCCGCGCTCTTCTGCCAAGGCCGAGAAAATATAGCTACCGCTCACTTCGAAGGAGCGATTAAATTCATATAAACCGTCCGTAACCAGGCGGCCTTGGACCGTATTGTCATCCTTATATTTAGAATAACGGCTAGCCTCAAGACTGACGTTTGTATTCCAACTATAATTTGGCTCTTTCAAGCGTAACGTTACTTCGGGCCGAACGATGCTGATGAAGTCGCTCTTTTTGCCTTTTTCCGAGGCATAAACATTATCATTGTAGGTTTGATCGAATTCGATTTTGGGCAGAAGCAAAAATTTCCCCAAGGTAATGCCCTTGGGCTGATAACGATCTGCCAATTGCTCCGTATCATCGTTTTCGCGCGCATTGGTCGGCGGATTGGGATCGGTGGTGATCTTGGCGCCGCCCGCCCGCCGGGGGTCCTGCCCCGGTGATGTCTCGGGGCGCGGTCCTGACTGGGCAAGCGCCGTGCAGGACATAAGCAACGCGAGCCCAACGAAGCTGCCATGCCGCCAATTAACCGATTTTAGCAGTTGTGCCATAATGTCACTCTCAGCATAAGCGATTATCATTCAATCGCACCCCATCCCGATGTTTTGCGGTGATCGGGGCGGAAACACAAGACCGGAAACGCCCAAGCCCCCCAAAAAGCGGAACTTTATGACAGATTATCTGGCCTAGTTTGTAAAAAGGCTTCCATCCCGCCGTCGATCACCAGCGCGGTCAAAACTCCGGAATGAAAGGCTCCCGTATCGATGCCGATCCGGTTGGGTCGCACGTCCGGCGTTTCGGTGATCGTATGACCGTGCACGATTTTACGATCAAAGCGGGTGCGGCTCGATAGAAACGGCTCCCGGATCCATAAGAGATCATCGGCTTTTTGAGCCTCCCAAGCGAGGCCCGGCCGAATACCGGCATGTACAAACCCATAACCGCCGTAGCTCCAGCGGTCGCGCAAAGTTTCTAGAAACTGCCGGTGGGGCACGGGTAGGTTCGCCGCGAGGCCCTCCGAAAGCTTTTGCCGCCAGAGGGCTCCGCCGCCGGGGTTAACGCTGTAGCTTTTCAAGGTTTCGAGCCCGCCGTAGTCCAACCATTCGGCACCTCCCTCAGCATCCTCCAGGAAAGCAAGCATTGCCGCCTCATGATTGCCGCGCAGGTAAATGCGCTCGGCCCCGCTCACAGGCGCCGGGCCGAGCAGGCGTTCGATAACCCCCGCGCTGTCCGGCCCGCGATCCACATAATCGCCAACGTAGACGAGAATGACCGGCCGCCCCTGCCTACGCTGCGCGGCATCGGCGGCGATCAGCTTATGCAGGGCATCCAGTTCCCGCGCGCAGCCGTGAATATCACCGATGGCATAAATCAGCGCCCCCCCTTCCTCGGAAAGAGGCCAGGCCTCGGGCGCAATCACACCGAAGTGGCGGCCAATACGGGCCATAAAACCGAGACCCAAGACCATCGGCTGACTGCCCCTCCCCTTTTCAAAACTCTCTGGTCGCCATATGCTTAGAAGCACGGGAACAAAAAAACTTCTAGCATCGGGGCACCGCGAAGGGTACCCCAACGGAGATACCCGGTCTTCAGCCCTCAGGGTATCGAAATGATGCTGCGAGCAGAAAAAGGTGACAAGGTATGATCCCCACTCGGACACCGATGCAGTTCCATCGCCGCTTGAAGGCCCTCACGGCCGCCCTAGGCTTGACCTTGCTGGCCGCCTGCGGCGGCGGGGTTTCCCTGCCCGGCGGTGAAGCCCCCGCCACCATCGCCAACCCGGCGGAAAGCTATCTGCTGGAGCCCGGTAATCGCATCCGGGTGACGGTCTTTAATCAGCTTAATCTCTCCGGCGACTTCCAACTCGATCCCGGCGGGTCGATCACCCTGCCGCTCATCGGTTCGGTTCCGGCAGCGGGCGTTACCGCAAGCGGCTTCGGGCAGCGCCTGGAGGAGCGGATGAAGCGCGATGGCTATCTGCTCGATCCGCGCGTTGCTGTCGAAGTGCTCACGTTTAATCCCTTCTATGTGATGGGTGAAGTGCGCGGCCCCGGCGAATTCCCCTACTCCATGGGTATGACCGTGCTCTCGGCTATCGCCCGGGCGGGCGGGTATGATTATCGCGGTCGCCAGGGCGAGGTGATCCTCGTGCGCAACGTCAGCGGTAAGCAGCAAGAATATCGCGCCAATGAGCGCACGCCTATTTTGCCGGGCGATATCATCCGCGTTCTAGAGCGGAATTTTTAAGCTCGGGCCAATTAGGCTGCGCGCAAAACAGTGTTGGCGGATCGGGGCGTAAACCCGATCCGCCAACATCGGAAAAGACTCAGTGATGCTGGCCCGCGGCGGGCCCCATGGAGCCTGCCCGTTCGACCGTTACCGTCACTTGCGTCGCCCCCGCTTTTTCGAACATCAGGGTCAGCGGAAAGACGGTGCCGAGCTTCAGCGGCTGCTTGAGACCCATCAACATCAGATGGAAGGCCCCCGCCGGGCTCAGTTCGGCTTTTTGGCCCACCGGAAGATCGAGGGCGGCGACGTGCCGCATTTCAATCACATCGCCCGATTTCACGTTCATATGCAGCATCACCTCGGCGGCAACCGGGGTCGTGGCTGAGAGCAGCCGGTCGGCGGTCGTGCCCTTATTGGTGAGCACCATATAGGCCGCGCCATTCGGCATAACCGAGGTTGTTGCCCGCGCAAAAGGGTGGCTGATCTCGATCGATCCTGCCTTAAAATCATGGGCGCTGCTGGCCGTGGCCGCGAGCACGAGGCCCGCGAGAGTGACGATGCGGCAAGCGCGTAAGAGAGCGTATGACATTGTAATCCTCACGAATTTTTTGGGTTCAGACGGGTGCTAAACGCCTTCGGGAGGGGCACGGGGTTGCTGCGGCTCGAGGCGCGTTGGCAAAGCCCGTGTTGGGGGACTCCGCCCGCGCCAGGGGAGACCAATCGAGCGTAACGGCGGCAGCGATCCAATCGTGGTCGGCGGAAGCGCGAGCCCACGCACATCGGTGACAAGACAGCACAGCCCGCACGCCGGGTCGTGGGGCATCCGATCGGGCGCTGGTTGTCCGTTTGGCGTACATAAGGCGATCGGCCCGCCAAGCCACTGGCTGAGCATGCGCGCCGCAAGGGCCTCCGCCGAGGCTTGGGGGATTGACGCCGATGGCACCGACGCCCGGCCCTGCCCCAGAAGCACGAGACTTCCCAGCATCAGCAACAGCAGCGGTTTTATGGAAAAGCGCATCGAACTCTACGATCCCTCAAGTCGCCGCATAGAAAGCGCTTCCCGCTTATCGGTCAAGCGCCGCCTATCGCCCCCTTTATTTCGGGACTTAACCCTAAATCGAAGAGCTTAGGAGGCCGCATCCTCATGCTCCTCCCCGTCGTGGCCGGGGCGCACCACTGTGACCGTACAGGGAGCCTCAGCCGCCACTTCCGCCGAAACGCTGCCCAACACCCGGCGCAGCGTTGAACGGGCCCGCGCGCTCATCACGATATGATCGATATGATTGGCCCGCGCAAACCCCAGAATCGCCCCGGCGGGCGAGATGGCTTCGAGCACATGGAATGCCACCTGATCTTCGCTGAGCAGGAGCGGTTGAGCCCAGTGGCGCAATTCGAGCAGCCGCTGCAAATGCTTATTGTCGCCCGCGTCATCCAGGGTTGAGTCTAACGCGATGCGATTGAGCTTCAGCACATTGAGGCAGGCGAGGCGCGCGCGCGGCATGGATTGCAGCACCTGGCGCACGGTGGCGCGCATCGCGTCGGCCACCGCATCCGATTGGGTCGCAGGATCAACCGCCGCCAGAATAATTGGGGCCTCCTGGCTATGGTCGCGCGTGACGGTCAAGATTGTATCCGCCTTCATCCGCCGCCGCCAAACCGTTATCACCCCATCTTGCGCCAATCGGTGAGCGCGCCCCGTGAGCGGCATTTGCTCGGGCGTTCGCAAATCGAGCGCGAGTTGCGCTGCCGTTGCGTGCCGTTCGGTGGGATCGACCGCAAGGCAGCGCAGAATGATCTCCTGAAGCCATGGCGGGCAGTCGGGCCGCAAGTGGCGCGGCGGCACGGGATCGCGCCAGAGCCGCTTCTTCAAACCATTCAGGCTTTGTGGGTCGCCAAATGGGCGCACATTGGTCAGGAAGAAATAGAGCAAGGCCCCCAAGGCAAACAGGTCGGATCGCGGCTCGCGCCGCTGCCCTAGCACCTGCTCCGGCGCCATATAGGGGGCGGTGCCATAAGGCAGGCGAAATTCCTCCGCCATCAGATCGGGCAAATGCCGGTGGGACGAGAGACCAAAATCGATCAACACAATCTCGCCGCTCGGGCGGACCATCAGGTTCGACGGTTTCACATCCAGATGAATAACATTCTGCCGGTGCAGCGCGTGCAGCGCCTGGGCGATACGCGCGCCAATGTCCGCGACCTCGGCCACCCGCAGGGGCAGATCGGGCAAGCGGCTGAGTAAGGAGGGGCCGTCGATGCGCTCCATGATCAGATACGGCAAACCGCCCACCTCGCCGCGCGCAAAGAATTTCGGCACGTGCGGGCCGTTGAGACGCGGCAAGATCATCTGCTCCATCTCGAAACTGACGATCGCCGCCGGGTCCTCCCCTTCCGCCAGAATGGGGAGTTTCAGAATCATCGGCGGCGTCCCAGGCTCGGGCCGCACAGCCCAGAGAACGGCCATACCGCCCCGATGGAGTTGGTTTTCGAGCGTATAGCCGTCGATGGTGCGGCCAGGTTCGAGCGTCAAAACCATGATCAATGCCCTCGAAAAAGCCGATCTGCGAGTAAGGTGGGCAGGCCTGCCGCGCGGATTTTGGCAGCCGCTGCCGCAATATCATAGGGAACGCGCTGGGTGACGAGGCTTGCCGTGCGCGTGTCGTACAGCGCATAGGCCGCCGCCGGATTATCGTCGCGCGGCTGGCCGACCGAGCCGATCAAGGCGAGCCAGCGCCGGGGCGGCAGCAACGGCACGGGCTGCCCCGCAACCGGCGTGAAATGGGTCATCTTGCCAATGCTCGACACGCCATAAAGCGCCGGAACATGGACATGCCCAGAGAAGATCAACCGCGCCGCGCACGCCTCCAGACTTTTGCGGGCGGCAAGCGCATCGGTCACATAGCGCCATTTTTCTGGGGCCGAGGCGTCGGCATGAACATAAAGCCGATCATCCTCCTCGACCGTCAGCGGCAACTTGGCGAGAAAAGCCTTGGCCGTTTCGGGAAGCTGCGTTTTCGTCCAAGCAATCGCCGCCGCCGCCGCCTCATTCATCCGCTCGGGCACACCCAGCGCCGCTGCATCATGATTGCCGCGCACGGCCACCGCGCCGTCCGCCACCAGATCGGCGACGGTTGCCACCACCCACGCCGGATCGGCCCCATAGCCCACATAATCACCTAAAAACACGAAACGCTCCGCCCCCCGCGCCCGCGCATGGGCAAGGCAGGCGCTAAAGGCCTCGCGGTTGCTGTGAAGATCGGTCATTAGCGCGATGAGCACCGCCGTTTCCTTCCCGGACTAAAGCGCGACGATCCGCACATCCACCCCTGCGGCGCGCAGACTATCGAGCGCGGCGGCGGGCGCGCTATCGTCGGTAATCACCAGTTTTACCCGCGCGAGCGGGCAGACGCTGATGGAGCCGCGTGTTTCGAATTTGGAGCCATCGACCAGCAGAATCAAATCCTGGGCGCGCTTCAGCAGTTTGGCTTCGGCGCGTGCAATAAGCGGATCGCCCTCGATCACCCCCATCGGCGAGAGTGAAAAGCAACTCATGAAAATTTTGGAGGCTGTGTAATGCTGGATCGCATCGTCTTCGAACGGCGACAACACAATGCCCTGCTCTGGGTAAATTTCCCCGCCCGGCACAACGACACGGCTCTCCGTATTCGCCGCGAGTAAGGCGCTGGCGATGGGAAAGGAGTTGGTGAGGATATGCAGGCGCCGGGGGGCAAGGGGCTCGACCATCTGATAAGTGGTGGAACCTGCGCTAATTATGATCGATTCCCCGTTCTCACAAAGATCGACTGCCGCTTGGGCAATAGCGCATTTTCGCTCCTGATTCGGCGTGCGATCCGCGTCAAAGCCCTCTCTCGCAAGGGAACGAGGAGCGGCAAGATCAAGCGCCTGCACGCCGCCGTGAACCCGCTTGATCAGCCCCGCGTCGGCTAACTCCGTGAGATCGCGCCGGATTGTCGCACTTGAAACCCCCGTGCGGGCGATGAGTTCGCGAACGGGAACCACCAAACGTTCCCGGGTGAGCTTCAATATGAGCTGAACGCGTTCTCGTTCGTGCATGGCGGCTCCTTCACTCAATACTGATCAGGGCTCGCCTATCGGCACAATGATCTGAATCAATCTCGCCGCTTAATTCGCAAGATTTGAGCTAATATGAGCAACCGTGATTTAGAATGACGCAGCGCAATATTTTATAATGGTCGAGATTTTATACCCGCGTTCACAGAAACTCACCGGCTTCCAACGGTAGATAAAATTGGGGCGGGGATTTCTCCCCGCCCGCTTTAAGACCCTATTCTGCGGCGCTGATTTGCGCCACTTGCGTCGGGAAGGCCAAGCGGCCGACCATTTCGCGCGGCACCACTTGCCAGAAGTGGCCCAACTGACGGTCCCAATCGGCGAGCAGGCTCATCGCCCACTTAGAGCCGGTGGCCCTGACGTGCTGTTCGACCAAATCGCGCAACACACCTTCCCAATGGGCGACTTCGATCCGATGCTGAAGCACGGTTTCCGGGTTCACGCGGTGCTGGAAGCTATCGTCTTCGTCATAGACGAAGGCCATGCCGCCGGTCATCCCCGCCCCAAAGTTGTCGCCAACCGGGCCGAGGATCACCGCAACGCCGCCCGTCATATACTCGCAACCGTTGGAGCCGCAGCCTTCGACCACCACCTGCGCGCCGGAGTTGCGCACGGCAAACCGTTCCCCGGCTTGGCCTGCGGCGAACAATTGCCCCGCCGTTGCGCCATAGAGCACGGTATTGCCGATGATCGTGTTGCGGTTCGTCACCAGCGGGCTCGCGGTCATCGGCCGAACGATGATGCGCCCGCCCGATAGGCCCTTACCCACATAGTCGTTGGCATCGCCGAACACTTCCAGCGTCAGCCCCTGCACCGCAAACGCGCCGAGCGACTGGCCCGCCGAGCCACGCAGGCGCACGGTGACGTGATCGGGGTTAAGCCCAGTCATGCCGAACTGCTTGGTCAGATGGTACGACAGACGCGTGCCGATGGCCCGATAGGTGTTGCGGATATTGTAGGTGAGCTGCATCTTCTCGCCCGCCTCGAACACCGGATGGGCATCCTTGACGATCTGGGCATCGAGCGTATCTGGCACTTCATTACGGCCCTCCAGCGTGCAATAGCGCGGATAGTCGCCCGGATCGGCCTGGGCCAACAGCGGGTTCAAATCGAGATCGTCCAGCGTATGGGCACCACGGCTGACCTGATTGAGCAGATCGGTGCGCCCGATCACCTCGTTCAGCGACCGAACGCCCAGCTCTGCCAGAATCTCACGCACTTCTTCGGCGATGAAGCTGAAGAGGTTCACCACTTTTTCCGGCGAGCCATCGTATTTAGCGCGTAAGGCTTCGTCTTGCGTGCAAACGCCGACGGGGCAGGTGTTGCTATGGCATTGGCGGACCATGATGCAGCCCATCGCCACCAGCGAGGCGGTGCCGACGCCGAATTCTTCCGCGCCGAGCATGGCCGCAATCACAACATCGCGCCCGGTCTTAATGCCGCCGTCCGTCCGCAGCCGGATACGGTGGCGCAGCCGGTTGAGGGTGAGCACCTGATGGACTTCCGACAGGCCCATTTCCCACGGTGCCCCGGCGAATTTGATCGAGGTCTGCGGGCTTGCACCCGTCCCGCCGACTTGGCCGGAGATCAGAATGATATCCGCCTTCGCCTTGGCTACGCCTGCGGCAATCGTGCCGATGCCGGACCGCGCCACCAGCTTCACGCAGACCTTACAGTTCGGGTTGATCTGCTTCAGATCGTAAATGAGCTGGGCCAGATCCTCGATCGAGTAGATGTCATGGTGCGGCGGCGGCGAGATCAGCATCACGCCAGGGGTGGAGTGGCGCAGACGCGCGATCATTTCCGTCACCTTGAAGCCGGGCAACTGCCCGCCTTCGCCGGGCTTTGCCCCCTGAGCCACTTTGATTTCAAGCTCGCGGCAGTTGACGAGGTAATCCGCCGTGACGCCGAAGCGGCCCGAGGCGACCTGTTTAATCGCCGAATTGGCGTTGTCGCCATTGGGTAGCGGCTTGAAGTATTTCGAATCTTCGCCGCCCTCGCCGCTATCGGATTTTGCGCCGATGCGGTTCATGGCGATCCCCAAGGTACGGTGCGCCTCTGGCCCAAGCGCGCCCAAGGACATGCCGGGCGTGACAAACCGTTGCCGAATCTGGGTGATCGATTCGACTTCTTCCAGCGGGACGGCGGTGCGGCCGCCCTTGAAATCCATCAGATCGCGCAGCGCAATCGGCGGCAGCTTGCGGTTGGCTTCGGAATATTTCTTGTAGGTCGCGTAGCTATCGGTGGCGACCGCCGTTTGCAGCATGTGGATAAGATCGGCGGTCCAGGCGTGGCTTTCGCCCTTGCGGCGGTAACGGTAGAAGCCGCCGATGGGCAGCACGCTGCTGTCGCCCGCAAACGCCTTACCGTGCTGGCCCGCGACTTCCTTCTGAATGCCGCTCATGCCGAGGCCGGAGATACGGCTGGTCATGCCGGGAAAGAATTCCGCCACCAGCGTGCGCGACAGGCCAATCGCTTCGAAATTATAGCCGCCACGATAGGAGGAGAGCACCGAAATGCCCATTTTGGAGAGAATCTTCAGCAGGCCATCGTCAATCGCCTTCTTGAAGCGCTTGATACCTTCTTCGAGCGGCATGGTGCCGAACAGGCCGCGCGCGTGCCGGTCGGCAATCGCTTCTTCCGCAAGATAGGCGTTGATCGTGGTCGCGCCGACGCCGATCAGCACCGCGCAGTAATGCACGTCGAGGCATTCCGCCGACCGCACGTTGAGCGACGTGAAGGTGCGCAGGTTCTGGCGCACGAGATGGCTGTGAACGCCGCCCGCCGCCAGGATCATCGGTAAGGGCGACCGGCCCGGCCCCATCGCGCCATCGGTCAGCACCAAATGGGTGCAGCCCGCGCGCACGGCGTCTTCTGCTTCCCGCTGAACACGTTTCAAGGCGTCGCGCAGGGCGAACTCCCCGGCTTTCGGATCGAAGGTGCAGTCGATTTCAGCCGCCGTATCGGCCATATACGCCCGCATCGCCACAAATTCGGCGGTGGAGAGAATCGGGCTGTCCAGTTGCAGCAACTGGCACTGGCTTTCGTCTTCTTCCAGAATATTGCCAAGGTTGCCAAGGCGCGTGCGAATGGTCATCACCCGGCGTTCGCGTAAGGAATCAATCGGCGGGTTCGTCACCTGGCTGAAGTTCTGGCGGAAATAATGCGACAGCGGCCGGTACTGGTCGGACAGCACCGCAAGCGGGGTATCGTCGCCCATCGAGCCGATGGCTTCCTTCGCATCCTCCACCATCGGGTGCAGAATGAGTTCCAGATCTTCCGTGGTCCAGCCCACGGCGATTTGATGACGGCGCAAGGTTTCGCGGCTCATCCGTTCGACGGGGAGGGCGTGGCCCTTAATGATGCCATCGATGCGGGTGATCTGCTGCACCCAACGCCCGAACGGCTTGCGTGAGGCTAGCTCGTCCTTGATTTCCGCATCGTGGAACACCCGGCCACGCTGGAGATCAACGCCGATCATCATGCCCGGCCCGAGGCGGCCCTTTTCAACGACCGTCTGTTCGTCGATCTTCACCATGCCCGCTTCGGAGCCTGCAATCAGCAACCCGTCGCCGGTGATGACGTAGCGCATGGGGCGCAGACCATTCCGGTCCATGCCGCCCAGCACCCAGCGGCCATCATAGGCCGCCAGCGCCGCCGGGCCGTCCCACGGCTCCATCACGCTATTGCAGTAGGAATAAAGGTCGCGCCAGCTATCGGGCGTGGTGCCCTCGTCGGGGTTCCAGGCTTCCGGCACGCAGAGGGTTTTCACCATCGGCAGCGGGCGACCGCCGCGAATGAGCAGTTCGAACACGCCGTCCAAGGCCGCCGAATCGGAGCTGCCCGGCTGCACAATCGGCTTAATGTCTTCCATCAAATCGCCGAAAACATCGCTGGCCATGCGCGGCTCGTGACAGGCCATCCAGTTCACATTGCCGCGCAGCGTGTTGATTTCGCCGTTATGGGCGATCACGCGGAAGGGCTGCGCCAACCGCCACGTCGGGAACGTATTGGTCGAATAGCGCTGGTGATAAATGGCGAAGTTCGAGACGAACCGCGCATCCAGCAAATCCGGGTAGAAGGACGTGCATTGCTCTGCCAGGAACATGCCCTTGTAGATGATCGACCGGCACGACAGCGAGCAGATGTAGAAATCATTGATCCGTGCGTCCGCCACCCGTTTTTCGATACGGCGACGGATGACGAACAAATCGTTTTCAAACTGGCCTTCATTCACACCGCGCGGGTTGGCGATGATGATCTGTTCGATTTCCGGGCGCGAGGCATTGGCCTTTTCGCCGCAAATATCGACATTCACCGGCACCTGCCGCCAGCCGTGGATCGTATAGCCAAAGTTCAGAATTTCGGCTTCGACGATGCAGCGGCAACGCTCCTGCGCGTCCAAATCGGTGCGCGGCAGGAAGACCATGCCGACGGCAAGCTTCTCATTCTCCCGCGCCGGATGGCCGATCTGGCGGACGTAATCAAGGAAGAAGGTCTGCGGCACCTGCAGATGAATGCCCGCGCCGTCGCCGGTCTTACCGTCCGCATCCACCGCGCCGCGATGCCAAATCGATTTCAGCGCCTGAATGGCGGCATCGACCACCGCCCGCGTCGGCTTGCCGTCAATCGCCGCGATAAAACCAACGCCGCAGGCGTCATGCTCTTCGGAGGGATGATACATCCCGGTCGCGGTGAGATGCGCCTGATTGCGGGCATAGGCAGCGGTAAAGGCTTCGCCCGATTCGATGATCTCGGTGGTTTTGTTATTCGTCATGTCCTTTACCCTTTCCTTGCCCGTCGTGTGACGGCCTTTTCCGCGCCTGCGGTGAATAATGTTATTGCTGTACCAGCGACGTCAGAAGATTGCGCATGAGATCTTGAGACCAAACCCCTAGCGCCTGCTGCATTTTCATTGAAACACGTTGCTGACGGTCGAGGAAAATCTTACCGGCGTCCGTGCGCAGAAACGCGATACTCGCCCTCAAATCTTCTGCGGTGTAAACCTCGGCATGAATTCGATCAACCTCAGCATAAAAAGCTGGAAGCGATGCAATCATCGTCGGTCTTAACTTGCTGACGATCATCGAATCGATCTCGGCCTCGCGTTGCGGTGACTTAGCCAAGATGGCTGCTCGCATCTGCTGGAGCATCTGATCGATTATCGGTTCGACATTGGGGCGTGACCCTTGAAGCGCGATTAGCTCCTGCACAAGGGCGAGTCGATCCTGAGAATTAGCCGATTGCTGCGCCAATCCCGATTGTGACACGGTAAGAGCTAAGATAAGCGCTGGCCAAATATAACGCATAACGTCCCCTTTTTTGTTGTCAAATAACTGCGTCATGCGAATTATCCTTGAAACTGCTATGCAGTCTTCGCGAATAATGCGCTCTCCCAGAACTTATCTTATCGCATCCTTAAACAATTCTGGTTTTCTTCGCACCAGGTCGGCAGCCAAAGCTGTGGTCCATTGCTCGGACCGCGTCCGCATAAGCTCTGTTGCTACCGGCTTGACTTCTCCAAGCCGTTTGGACAAAGCCAAAAGGCCCAGACGGCCAAAGTCCTGAGCGTCTTGGTCCGTGAGGGGTTGCTCATTCCGAAGGCGAATCGCCCCTGGCAGATCGACAATCTCGGCGAGCCGTTTCAACTCATCCGTTGTCAGAACATCAGCGACGACACCAGCAAAAAGCTCTTTCACTTCTGGGAAACGGCTTAGGACTTCAGGAACAAAAACTTCCGACCACTGTTCCGCTGCACGATCACGCTTCTCAGCGGAAAATTGGGCAAAATAGCTTGGTGGTGGTGTGCGTAACCGCTCTTTCAATTGCTTCATCATTTGAGAGTCAGGTAAAATGAAGCTGATTGACTTCAGTGCATAGGCCACCCGTTGCGGCCGGTCTGCTTGTTCAGCCTCAGAAGGAAGCGCAGAGGCTATGGGTGCCGACACGGGCGGCACTGTCTTGGTCTGCGTCGCCGCGCAGCCCCCAAGAAACCCGAGCACGAGTAAAACTGCAATTGCCCGCGTCATACCTTCACCTCACCCCCAAAGAGACTGCTTTCAGACCCCCGCAGCATACCCTTAGGCTCCCCGCTTCAAAATGCCAGGATCAGCCGCAATCCGTTCTTTCACCTGTGGCCCGACGATCTCAGCCATCCGCCGAACCGCCGAAACTTCGGCCAGAACATAGGCCATCATTGCCTTGGTCAGTCGGTCATTACTGTAACGCATCTCTAGCAAAGCCGGACGCGGCTTTCCTCGAACCTCTTCCACTGCGCTGGGTTCGAGCAGCGTGAGCAAATCCTCGCGGCTTAGCTCGGCAGCCAAAGCCATTGCGGCTTCCGACTTCAGCGGCGTAGGCCACATTTCTCCAAACACACCCAAGGCGACAGTAATGACAGGCTGCAAAGCATCCGCCCCGGTTTCCCGCTTTAGCTGCGCAAGATAGGCCTGCTCAGCCGTCACAATCTTAATGGCGGTTGACATGATGTAGGGGCGCGCCAGCCGATGTGCATCGATAAGGTCAGCCGCAAGCTGCTCCTTGCTGGCATCTGCCCGTGTTGTCGATTGCGGGGACGCGCAAGCGGCAAGCCCCATAGCAACAACCAACGGCAGCAACAACCGGCGCAGGCTATTCAAAGCCGCTCCCCCGCCCCTCACGCCGCTTGCCCCTGAAGCTGCTGTGACACCTTCGCCAAGAATGCATCCACCAGCCGCTTCTTCAGCGCGTTGCCCTCCGCCTGCGAGAGCCGTTGCGCGGTGGGGCCGCAAGACGCCAGCGCCAACAGAATCGCTATGCAAATTGCACCGCGCATCATCCCCTCACCTCGCCGCCAGAAACGCCGCTGCGCCCAACATCGCGCCGCCAGAGACTTTGTTGAAGACCGTCGTCTTGCCGCGTTTCGCCAGTTCCCGGCTGAGGAATGCCGCGCCCAAGCCGTACCCCAGCATCACCGCGAGTTCGATGGAAAAGGCAATCGCGCCCAGCACGGCGATTTGCAGTCCAACCGACACGGCGGGATCGAGAAACGGCGGGAACAATGCGCCCCAGAACAGCACGGCTTTCGGGTTCGACAGCGAGGTTGCAAAGCCCTTGGCAAACAGCGCTGCGATGCTCGCGCGCTTTTCGGTTTCCCCGGCCTGCGCCACCATCGGCGGCGCGCGCCACGCTTGGAGGGCGAGGAACACGAGATAGGCCACGCCGCCCCAGCGCACGATTTCGAACAGGGTTGGCGAGGCCATCAAAATCGCCCCCGCCCCAAGAGCCGAGATGAGCATGAAGCCCGCAAGGCACAGAATTGAGCCTGCAATCGTCCAAACCGCGCCACGCGCGCCATTGGTGATGCCTTGCGCCATCGTCATCATGGCGTTCGGGCCGGGCATCACCGAAATGACCGCGCAAAGACCGGCGAAGGTGAGGATGACGTGCAGGTCCATCGCCCTTACTCCGCCGCTGCCGCGAGGCCGCTCACTTTAGATTGCACATAGCGGTGAATGCTTTCCGCCGCGTCGCGCCCGTCGCGGATCGCCCACACCACAAGGCTTGCCCCGCGCACGATATCGCCCGCCGCGAACACGCCTTCCATATTGGTCATCATCGTCTTGTGATCGACCCGCAAGGTGCCCCAGCGGGTGACGGCCAGTTCCGGCGCGCCGAACATGGCCGGCACATCCTCGGGGTCGAACCCCAGCGCCTTAATAACCAGATCGGCTTCGAGAATGAATTCCGAGCCCTCCAGCTTGGTCGGCACTTGACGGCCCGTGGCATCCGGCAAGCCCAGGTGCATTTCGCTGGCTTTCACCGAGCGCACATGCCCCGCGCCATGAAAACTTTCCGGCGCGGTCAGCCAAACGAAATCGACGCCCTCTTCCTCGGCATTCTGCACTTCGCGCTGGCTGCCCGGCATATTCACCCGGTTGCGCCGATAGAGCAGCTTCACCGAGGCCGCGCCCTGGCGAACGGCTGTGCGCACGCAGTCCATCGCCGTATCGCCGCCGCCGATGACGACGACTTTCTTGTCTTTGGCGTTCAGCACGCCCGAATCGAACTCCGGCACGGGATCACCCAGGCCAATGCGGTTCGAGGCGATGAGATAGTTCAGCGCGGGCACGATCCCCGGCAGGCCATCGCCCGGCGCTTCCAACTCGCGCGGCTTATAAACGCCGGTCGCAACCAACAGCGCATCGTGCTTTTCGCGCAATTCCGAGAGCATGGCATCGCGGCCCACTTCGAAATTGCTATGCATCTGAATGCCGCCTTCGGCCAGCAGCGCCGTGCGCCGCTCCACCACATCCTTTTCCAGCTTAAAGCCGGGGATACCGTAAATCAGCAGGCCGCCCATGCGGTCGTAGCGGTCGTAGATATGAACCTGATAGCCCTTGCGGCGCAGGGCATCTGCCGCTGCGAGCCCCGCCGGGCCGCCGCCGATAATACCAACCGATTGCGCCCGTTCCGAGCGCACCACGGGGGCCGTTACCCAGCCCTGCTCCCACGCCGAATCGGTGATGTATTTTTCGACCGCGCCGATGGAGACGCTCTCGAAACCCTTCTCGATCACGCAATTGCCTTCGCACAGCCGGTCTTGCGGGCAAATGCGACCGCAGACTTCCGGGAAAGTGTTAGTGGCTTGGCTGATCTCATAGGCTTCTTGAAGACGACCTTCGGCAGTCAGCTTCAACCAATCGGGAATATTATTGTGCAGCGGGCAATGGACCTGGCAGAAGGGCACCCCGCATTGCGAGCAGCGCGAGGATTGCTCGACGGCTTCCGTGGCGCTATAGCGGCCATAGATTTCATCGAAATCCTCTTTGCGCCCCTCGGCTTCGCGCTTATCGGGCATCGCCTTGGCAAGTTTGGTGAAGCGCTGCATCACGGCCTTTGCGGCGGCTTGCGCCTGCTGCTGCGCCGGAGTTGCCTTTTGTTGATCTGCCTTGGACGCCATTGCGCCGATCCTTCCCTTCCCAGTCACTCTTACCCGCGTGGGGAAGCACAGAGTTACCGAGCGAAAAGGCGGTTTTCCAGGAAAAACGAACAGATAGGACCGATATCGGACTAATTTCTGCCATGATTGCGAGTTAGTCTCATTTTATATCGCAAAAACCCCGGAATTTGGGTCGCATATACTGACCAATCACTTTATCGGATATCTTTCGATCCTTTCGCCCCGCAATCGATACCAAACAGACCAAATTCGAAGGGTCAAACGCAGCTTTCCGCTATTTCCGCAACTCAATACATACAATGGCATTAAAAACTCACAATATATCAACTTTTGCGCGAACCTCTATTGACGATAATAGATTAAATTATTATTAAAATGCCGCCCATGGGGGAGACCCATGTGTTCATCACCGATCCTGTGAGAGCGGAGTTTTTATGCGCCTGTTTCGTTTGCTCGCCGTTGCCTTTGTGGCGACTCAATTGGCCGCCTGTGCCACCGTCGTTGAAGGCACCGACGATCTCGTTTCCTTCGAAACCACGCCCCCCGGTGCGCGCTGCCTTGTGGACCGCGACGGTGCCCGCATCGGCACCGTGGACGCTGCGCCGGGAAGCTTGAAGCTCTCCAAATCGAAGAACGCCCTCACTGTCACCTGCGATAAGGCGGGGCAACTGACGGTGACGGAGCAAGTGGAGAGCGAGTTCACCGGCTCAACCTTCGGCAATATTTTACTAGGGGGCGGCATTGGCCTGATCGTCGATGCCGCAAGCGGGGCCAATAACCGCTACCCGAACCCGGTTAAACTGCTGCTGCCGCCAGAAAAATTCCCGACCCCCGGCGAGCGCGACCGCTATTTCGATACGCTGAAGGGCGAAATCACTCAGAAATACGATGGTCTCGCCAAAAAGACGCGCGACACCTGCCCGGCGAATCAGACCGATCAGTGCGCGTCCGACCTCACCAAACTCGATGAAAAGCGCCAAAAGGCGTTGAATGCGCTGGAAGGTCAGCGCAGCGCCGTCAAAATCGGCTAACGCTAACTCTGTACTAAGGGCCGGTCGTCGAACACCGGCCCTTCATCCCCCTACCGCCCGATCAATTCCAGCGTGTGCCGCGTTAACGGCTGATTGCCGGTTTCGGTGACTTCCACCGTCAAGCCCGGACACATAGCGATGCCCGCGTCGCTATCCATCAAAATCATATGCAGGAAGAAGACCATCCCCGGCTGAATGATGACCGGATTACCCGTGTAGAACATGGGCCAATCCATCCAATTCGGCGCGAAGGTGGTGCCGAGGCTATAGCCGCAGGCATTCAGCCGATGGGGCGTTTCGCCCGCCCCGTCGCAGACGCGCGCATAGGCATCAAACACCCCGCCCACGGGTTCGCCCGGCTTCAGCGCCGCCCGGCAGGCGGCGAGCGCGTCCATCGCAACCCCGTGCAAGGTGCGGTGCCGGTCGGTAATCGTGCCGACCGGGATCGTCTGCATCAGGCAGCTATGGTAGTGGCGATAGGCCCCCGCGAATTCGAGCGTGATCTGATCTTCCGCGCCCAAATATTTCCGGCCCGAAAAATAGCGGCACAGCAGCGCATCGCGCCCCGACCCGATGATGAATTCATTGGCCGGATCGTCGCCGCCGCCCGAATAGATCGCCCCGTGCATCGCTGCCAGAATATCGCCCTCGAATGCCCCCGGTGCGATGATATCGTGCGCAGCATCCAGCGCCAGATCGGCCAGGGTTGCGGCGCGGCGGACATAAGTCAGCTCGGCCGGACTTTTGATAAGGCGCAGGCGCGTCACCAGATCGGAGGCGTCAGAGAGGGTAAACTGCCCCTCCAACGCCGTCACCAACCGTTTACCCAGGGCGTAGGGCAGCCCATAGGCGTTAAACTCCGCCCCCAGCTTTTTCCTGGCAAGGCCAAAGCCCGTGAGAATTTCCTTTAGCTCATTGACCGGGTCCGCCCCGTCGCGGTCGGCCCAAATGCGGATATCGTCGATCATCGACGTATGCTGGGCTTGGCGCAGATCGGGGGCGCGGGTCAGCAGCATCAAGCGCCCATCGGCACCGAGATAGAGGCACTGGAAATAGACGTAGCCGAAGGTGTCGTAGCCCGTCAGGTAATACATGCTTTCCTGACGGAACAGCAGCAGCCCATCAAGCCCCTGGGCCGCCATCGCCGCGCAGGCTTTTTCCCGCCGTGCCGTGAGTTCTTCGGGGGTGAAATGCAGGGCCATGAGGGAGGTTCCTAAGCGCGAAGGGTCAACACCGGGCTACTAAATCAGAGGGACCGGTAAGCGACAAGCTTGACCGAGTTTCTATACAGTATATTCTGTATAGAAACTCCAATGAGGTTGCCATGAGCCGCCCTGCCCACGCCCGCGATGTTATTCTGCGCGCCGCTGAAGCCATCGTCGCCGAAGCGGGCGTTACTGCCCTTACCTATGATGCGCTGGTGGCGCGCAGCGGCGTGACGCGCGGCGGCATAACCTATCATTTCCCCACGCGAGAAGCGCTGTTGCAGGCGCTCGTCACCCACGATCTTGCCGCCTGGGAAACCTGCCTTGCGGAAAAACGCGCGGCGTTCAGCGGCGTTGGGGCCGATCTGCACGCCTATATCGCCTCCACCGCCGATACGGTGCCGGAGGAGGGGCGCCTGTGCGCGGGGCTGCTGAGCAGCACAATGTCTGCCCCCGATCTGGCCGAACCCTGGCGCAGCCTTTTCGCCCGCCACCATCAGGGCCTCAAGACCTTACCCGACCCGGACCTTGCGCTGATCGTGTCGCTTGCCGCTGATGGCTTGTTCTTCTTGGAGATTTTAGGGCTCGCCGCCTTTCCCGAGGCGGTGCGCGCCCGGCTGATTGCGCGCTTGCACGCGCTGGCAGATCAAACGGCGAGGGCCGACGCATGAAAACGCCACTCGCCAAAGTTGCTTTCATCATCCCGCTTATCTATTTTCTATTTGTGACGGGCGAATTTCTAACGCTGACTGCCGTCACCTTGTCGCTCACCGAGGCGGGCTATTCGGCTTTCGCGGTCGGCAGCGGTATTTCGGCGCTTTGGCTGGGGCTGTTCACCACAAGCTTGCTAGCGCACCAAGTTGTTCATCGGCTCGGCCTCGCCAAGGCCTTTTGCGGGGCAAGCCTGTTGGCCCCCATCCCGCTCGTGGTGATTTATCTCGTTCCAAGCTACCCAATCTTCCTCCTCGGTGCCCTTGGTCTCGGCCTTGCCGGGGGGATCATTTGGGTGACAGGCGAATCCTGGCTGGTCGCCAGTGTTCCTGCCGACCGGCGCGGCCTGTATGTGGGGCTGTTCGAAACCTCCGTCGGGCTCGGGATGGTTTGCGGCCCGCTGCTGCTGGCGGGCGTTCTACGCTTGGATTTACCGCCCCTGCCCTTCGGCATCGGGCTCACCATCCTCGCGGCCCTCAGCGCCCTACCGCTCCTCAAACTTCCCGCCACACCCGCGACCAAGATGCCAAGCGAGGGCGCGGTGCCGCTGCGCGCAACCTCGGCTATTTTCATCATTGCGGCCTTGAGCGGCCTGATGGAAAGCGGCACGTCCGGGCTGTTGCCCACCGTCTCGGTGCGGTTAGGGGCGAGTGTGGAAGCCGCAGCCCTGCTTGGAACGGTCATCGGGGTCGGCAGCGCCGCGCTGCAACTGCCCGCCGGGGCCTTGGCCGACCGCTTTGGATCGAGCCGCCTGATTCTCGGCTGCTGGATGGTCCTCGCGGCCCTAGGGCTGCTGTTGCTCGGCACCGCCGATTCGCCCGGCCTTGCCCTCTGGATTGCCGGGTTCGGGTTCGGCGGCGCGGGCGGCGCGGTCTATACCGCGCTCGTCATCGACCTAGGCCACCGCCTCAGCGGCCCCGCCCTGGTGCGCGCGATGGGCAAGACCGTGACGAGCTATACCGCCGGAACGATGATCGGCCCAGCTTTGGGCGGGCTGCTCTTCGATCTCGGCGGGCTTCCGGCCCTGGCAGGCGCCATTACCGCCGGGGCCTTGGCCGGAGGAGTCCTCAGCCTCGCGCCTAAACGCCCTTCAGATTGCCAAAACGCCCACCGGGGTGAAACCGGGTGAGATAGGCCGGAACAATCGCCTCGATGGTCGCGGCGGGCAGGCCCAAATCGGCAAGGCCCGGATAGCGACCGCTCACCACATTATCGGTCTTCAGCAGTTCGACCTGATCCGCGGTGATCGGCGCGCCAGGGATGAACTGCATCACCGACCCCATCAGGGAGGCAACGCAGAAGGGCAGCGGCATAAGAACCGCCTTCAGATGCGCGGCCTCAAGGGTGAAGGTCAGCAAGTCCTTAAAGCTATAGGTGCTCGGCCCGCCCAATTCGTAAATGCCAGAGATTGCGGGGTCATTCACCGCCGAGACAATCGCTTCGGCCACATCACCCACATAAACTGGCTGGAACTTGGTATCGCCGCCGCCGATCAACGGCAGTGCCGGGGCCATCCGCGCCATCGTCGCGAAGCGGTTGAAGAACCCATCTTCCGGCCCGAAAATGATCGACGGGCGGAAGATTGCGGCAGTCGGGTACACGGCAAGAACCAGCGCTTCGCCCGCCGCCTTGGTCTGGGCATAGCGCGATTTCGATGCCGCATCGGCCCCGAGCGCCGACATTTGAATAAACCGGGCGACGCCGGCGGCCTTGGCGGCTTCGGCCACCCGCTGCGCGCCTTCGGCCTGAATGGCTTCAAACGAAGCATTGCCGCCGCCCGGCGCGAGAATGCCGACGAGATTAATCACCACATCGGCCCCGGTAACGGCAGCTTGAAGCCCAATGCCACGCCCGATATCGACGCCCATCGGCACAATCTGGCCGACGTTTCCGAGCGGCTTTAGGCGTTTGGCGGCCTCGACATTCCGCACCCCAAGGCGGATCTGCGCGCCGGTTTTTGCGAGGCGCTGCACCAAATGCCGCCCAACAAAGCCCGAACCCCCAATAACCGTAATTACCTGCGTCATCGGATCACTCTCTTCGTTTTACGCCTGCGGGGGCTCCCGCCAAGATGGGCTTTTCCATACACGAGGGCAGCTTGAGCGGGAAGAGACTCTGACGCCGCAGACCTAATCTTCCTCAATCTCAAAATGCACAGCCCCACTGAGACTCTGGCCCGGCAACAAATCGACAACGCCGGTTTGGGCGACGCCCGCCGCGCGCAAATTGATGCCATTGTTAAGATGCGTCACCGGCTCGACGCAGAAAAAATCCTGCCCCTGCGGCGAGAAGACGACGATGGTGCCGAACACCGGATCGGCGGTCATAGTCAGGCTCAGGCCCTTGTCGCGCCAGCGAACGATCGCGCGGCGGCTCCACCCGGCAAAGCAATTATCCACATCTACTTCCGCCATCACCCGGCCCCCGGCGAAATCCCACACCGGCGGTACCGGCATTTCCAGCAGCGGCAACTTGGTTTCATCGCCCTTCCAGAAGGTGGGGGCATAGGTGGTGAGCGTCGCCCCCGTTTTAGGAAAGAACGGGTGCAAGCCCATTCCTGCCGGGAAGGGGCGAATATCCTCATTGGTCAGCACCATGCGGATAGTCAGCCCGCTATCGGTCAGTTCGAAATGCTGAACGGCGCGGTAGGTGAAGGGCCACCCCTCGGCCCCATCATGCTGATACACGAGGGTGGCCGCTTTCGGTCCCGCCGTTACGACCTCCCACGGGTGACGCAAGCCGTCGCCGTGGATCGCGTGCGGTTGATCCACCCCGGTCGGCCCTGCCTGATAGCGCACGCCGCCATAGCGAAACCGCCCTTCCTTGATCCGGTTGGAGAAGGGCACCAGCGGGTAACAACTGCTAAGGCGCGCCTCGGGCGGGCCGTTCGGGTCGAGCGGGCGGAACAGCGCCGTCTCCCCCTGCTGGAACCTTACAATCGAGCCGCCCAACTGCGGCGCAAGGTCGAGCGCGAGCGCGCCGGACACGAGTGAAAGCGTTTGAATCGTCATGGCACTCGGCACCGCATTATCATCAGAGCAACGAAAAAGAGTGCGACGACCTTAACCTTGCCAGCGCGGCCCGGCTAGTGTTCATCTCAAAGTCATATTTGATCAGAAGGGTGCCGACGTGAACTTGAAAGACCATATCCGGCATGTGCCGGATTTCCCGAAGCCGGGCATTCTTTTTTACGATATTTCCACGCTCCTCGCCCATGCCGAGGCGTGGAAAGAGGCCGTAAAGCAGCTTCATGCCATTGTTGCGCCGCTCAAGCCCGATCTGCTGGTCGGCATCGAATCGCGCGGCTTTCTGGTCGCGGCCCCCTTGGCGCTGGAACTTGGTATCGGCTTTGTCATGGTGCGTAAAAAAGGCAAACTGCCGGGGCCAACCATCCGCCACAGCTACGCGCTGGAGTATGGCGAGGATACCATCGAAATTCAGGAAGATGCGCTTCGGCCCGGTCAGCGCGTCGTGGTGCTAGACGATCTGCTCGCCACCGGCGGCACCATGGCGGCGACCATTGCGTTAATCCGCAAAGTCGGCGGCGACGTGGCGGCGACGGCCTATCTGATCGAACTCAGTTTCCTCAACGGGCGCGCGCGCTTAGCCGCGCTGGGCGTGCCGAGCCATAGTTTGATGGTGTATGAGAGTTAGGCCTTCTCCGGCAGCCTCGGAAGCAGAACCGCCAAGGTCGCCGTGAGGGCGTTACTTTCCGAGATTTCCGACCCGCACGGCGGCACCTGGGTGCGGAGTAAGTGGGGGAGCGTTGCCGCCAAAGCTTCTTCGGAAACCCGCTCCGCCCGGCCTTCCGCAAGCAGCCCCTCGCTCTCCTCGCGGAAATTTTCCATATGCGGGCCGAACAGTACGGGCACGCCGAGGCGGGCGGCTTCGGTTGGGTTTTGCCCGCCGTGGGGGATGAAGCTGCCGCCGATCACCGCGACGCGGGCGAGGCGATACCAGAGCCCAAGCTCGCCCATCGTATCGGCGATATACAGCCCGCCTGCGGGAATCCCCGCACCTTGCGAGCGGCACAGCGCCCCCAATTGCGCCGCAAGCTCCGGCCCGCGATTGGGATGACGGGGGGCGATGATCGTCAGCAGGTCGGGGAAATCGGCGAGCAGCGCGCGGTGCGCATCGGCAATCAGCCCCTCCTCCCCCGGATGCGTGCTGGCGGCGGCGATAACGGGGCGGTCGCCAAGCTGCGCACGCGCCTCGGCCAAAGCTGCTGCATCGACTGGCAAGGGCTCGGCGGCGAGTTTCAAATTGCCCACCGCCTGAACGCGCACCGCCCCTAAGGCACGAAACCGCGCGGCGTCTTCCTCGCCCCGCGCAAGAACGTCCGAAAAGCACCCGAGCAAGTGCCGAATGATCGGCTTCGCCCGCTGCCAGCGTTGGAAGGAGCGATCTGACAGGCGACCATTCAGCAACATGGCGGGGGTGCCGTGCGCTTTTAGCTGCGTCAGAATCGTCGGCCATAGGTCGGACTCGGTCCAGAGCACCAAATCAGGCCGCCAATGGGCAAGGAACCGATCCACCGCCCAAGGTGCATCGATGGGAATGAATTGATGCAGCGCGCCCGACGGCAAACGCTCGCCCATCAGCGCCGCCGAGGTCACGGTTCCCGTGGTCACGAGCAAAACGAGATCGGGCCGCGCCGCGCGCAGGGCCGTTACCAGGGGGAGCAGCGCCAGCGATTCGCCAACGCTGGCCCCGTGCAGCCAGACGAGCGGGCCGTTAGGGCGCGGCAGCCCCGGCACGCCCAACCGCTCGCGCCACCGGTGTGGATGCTCTTTACCGCGCTTCAGCCGCCGCCCGAGAAAAACCGGCAACAGCGGCTTCAACCCCCAGCCGATTCCCCGATAGAGCGCCAGCACGGCGGCAACCCTCATGCCGCCGCCGCGAGCGTTGCCTGATAGGCGGCATAGGTTTGGGTAATCCCGTCGCGCAAGGACAGGGACGGCGTCCAGCCGAGGGCGGTGAGCCGCGACACATCGAGCAGCTTGCGCGGCGTGCCGTCGGGCTTGCTGGTATCCTGGACCAGCTTGCCCTGGAACCCCACGATGTCCTTCACCAGCAAGGCCAGCTCGCCAATCGGAATATCGTCACCCACGCCGACATTGATGATCTCGGAGCTATCGTAAGTCTGCATCAGGAAAATCGCGGCATCGGCCAGATCGTCGCAATGCAGAAACTCGCGGCGCGGCGTGCCCGTGCCCCACACGACGACTTCCGGCGCGCCCGCCAGCTTGGCTTCGTGGAATTTGCGGATCAGCGCGGGCAGCACATGGCTATTGTTGAGATCGTAATTATCGCCCGGCCCATACAGGTTCGTCGGCATCAAGGAAATGCCCTTGAAACCGAACTGACGGCGATAGGCGTTGATCATCTCGATTCCGGCGATCTTGGCAATCGCATAGGCCGAATTGGTCGGCTCTAGAATGCCGGTGAGCAAATGCTCTTCCTTCATCGGCTGCGGCGCGAACTTCGGGTAGATGCAGGAGGAGCCGAGGAAAACGAATTTCTCCACGCCCGCTCGGTAGGAAGCATCAATCAAATTCGTCTGGATCAGCAGATTGTCGCGGATAAAATCGCCAGGAAACTGATTATTGGCCTGAATTCCCCCGACTTTCGCAGCGGCATCAAACACGAACTGCGGCTTCTGGGCGGCAAGATAGGCGTCGAGCGCAGCGCGGTCGGTCAGGTCAACCTCGGCCCGGCCCGGCGTCAGCAGGTTCTTAAATCCCTTGGCGCGTAGCTGCCGCACAATCGCCCCGCCGACAAGGCCGCGCGCGCCCGCCACAAGAATCCGTGCCGACTGGTCCATCATTCCTCCTCGCCCCCAATGGGTTCATAGCGGGGATGTACGATGCACACGCCCTTGCTGCAAGGGGGGACTAGCCGGGTTCCGCGCGCCTGCCTATAGTGCGGCCCATGTTTTCCCGCTTCGACCGCTATATCGCGCGGCAGGTGATCGTTGCCACGCTCGCCGTGCTGCTGGTGCTGACCGCCGCGATCTGGCTCAGCCAATCGCTGCGCTTCATCGATCTAACCGTCAATCGCGGCCTGCCGATCTCCACCTTCATCAGCATTTCGGCCCTGGTTCTGCCGAATTTCCTCACGGTGATTCTGCCCATCGCCCTGTTCGCCGCCGTGCTGTTCACTTACAATGGTCTGCAGTCCGACAGCGAGTTGCTGGCCATGCGCGCCGTTGGCCTGGGGCCAAGCCAGTTGATGCGCCCGGCGGTGATCGTGATGGGGATGGCGCTGGTCATCGGGTACGGCCTTACCCTCTACGGTCTCCCCGCTTCCTACCGCGCCTTCAAGGATATGCAGGCGAGCTTGCGCAGTAACTTCGCCGCTGTGCTGTTGCAAGAGGGGGTGTTCACCCAGCTTGATGAAAAGCTGACCCTCTTTGTGCGCGAGCAAGGCACCCAAGGCGATCTGTTTGGGATCATGGTCCACGATGGCCGCAATCCCCTGCGCCCCGCCACCTATATCGCCGACCGGGGCACCATCGTGCAAAGCCCAGACGGGCCGCGCCTGATTATGGTGAGCGGCAACCGGCAGGAGTTGGATCGGGAAACCGGGCGCGTCAGCTTTTTGTTTTTCGACCGGTATACGGTGGATATCGACCGCGTGACCGGCCAAGTCGGCCCCCGCCAACGCGAGGGCACCGAACGTTATCTGGACGAACTGCTGTGGCCGGAAGATGGTTTGGACGAGCGCACGCGGCGCGGCCTGTTCATTGAAGCCCATCAACGCCTCGCCGCCCCCTTGATGATTCCGGCGTTTTTGGCGATTGCCTTCGGCGCGCTACTGTCGGGCGATTTCAACCGGCGCGGCCAGACCCGGCGGATTTTCATGGCCGTCTTGCTCGCAGCCCTCACCCAAGCCAGCTTTTTTGCGCTCTCGACCGTGGCGAGTCGCATGAGCGGTGCGGTGATCCTTCTGTATCTTCTGCCCGCCTTGATCATTCTCGCGGCAGGGGTGCTGATTACGCGGCCCGCGCTGCTGTTCCCGCAGCCGGAGGCCCGCTAATGCGCATCTCGCCGCTATTTTGCGGCTATATCGCCCGGCATTTCGGCGTGTGGCTGCTGAGTTTCTTTCTTGGCCTTTCGGCGGTGATCTTCATCGCCGATGTTGTCGAACTGTTGCGCCGTGCCGCCTCTAAACCGGATGTGGGGCTGGCGACCGTTCTGCATCTCGCCTTGCTCAAGTTGCCGCAGACGGCGCAAACCTTAATGCCTTTCGCGGTACTCTTCGGCGCGATCATGGCCTTCTGGCGCTTGACGCGCAGCAATGAGTTGATCGTCGCCCGTGCCGCCGGAATTAGCGTGTGGCAGTTCCTCGCCCCGGCGCTTTTCGTCGCGGTTGGGCTTGGGATTGTCAAGGTCGCGCTCTTGAACCAACTCGCCGCCGTCACCTTCGCCCGGTACGAGGTGCTGGAAGGCCGTCTGCTGCGTGGGCAGGTGGAACAGATGATTGTCTCCCCCGCCGGGCTGTGGCTGCGGCAGGCGGGCGCCGGAGGCGCGACCGCGATCATTCACGCCGATCAGGTCAGCCGCGATCTGCGCAGCCTGGGCGGGGTGATGATCCTGCGCTACGACCCGCAAGGCCGTTTCCTGTCGCGCGTCGATTCGGCCACGGCCACCTTGAGCGATGGGGCCTGGATCGTTGACCCCGCCTTCGAAGCGCCGAACGGCCAACCGTCGAAGCCCATTGGGCGGTTAGTCCTACCGACCGACCTGACCCCCGATCGTATTCAGGAAAGCTTTGCCCGGCCCGAAACCATGTCGTTCTGGGCTCTGCCGGATTTCATTTCGGTGCTGGAGAACGCGGGCTTTTCGGCAACGCGCCACCGGCTCTATCTACACAGTCAATTGGCCGTGCCGATCTTGTTGGGGGCGATGGTCTTGATCGCCGCCACCTTCTCCCTGCGCCCGGCGCGGCGCGGCGGCGTGGGGGCGCGGATCGGCCTTGGGGTAATTATCGGCTTCGGCTTTTACTTAATGAACGATCTCGTGCAGGCCCTAGGCAAATCCGCCAGCATCCCCGTGGAACTGGCGGCTTGGACCCCGGCGGCGATTGGCTGCCTCTTCGGCCTCGCAACGCTTTTGTATCTGGAGGATGGTTAGAATGGCCGAACGGGCGCTTACCCTCGCGCTGGCGCAACTTAACCCCCATGTGGGCGATCTTGCGGGGAATGCCGCCCTGATCCGCGCCACGCGGGCCGAGGCGGCAAAAGCCGGGGCCGACCTGATCCTGTTCAGCGAACTCACCCTCTCCGGCTATCCGCCTGAAGATTTGGTGCTGCGCCCAAAATTCCTCGCCGAGTGCCGGGCGGAGTTGGAATCCCTTGCCGCCGACACCGCCGACGGCGGCCCGGCCCTGCTGCTGGGGGTTCCGCTTGAACTGGGGGGTCAGCCGGGCAATTGCGTCGCCCTGCTCGACGGGGGCAAAGTCGCCGCCGTCCGCGTCAAGCATGATTTGCCCAACTATGGCGTGTTCGATGAAAAGCGCGTGTTCATCCCCGGCCCCATCCCCGGCCCGATTCTGTTTCGCGGCGTTAAGCTCGGCGTGCCGATTTGCGAGGATATGTGGACGCCCGACGTGTCCGAAGCCCTTGCCGAAATGGGGGCCGAAATCCTGCTGGTGCCGAACGGCTCCCCCTTCGAGGATGGTAAAACCGCCGAGCGCCGCGCCCTCGCCCGTGCCCGCATTCACGAAACCGGGTTGCCGCTGGTCTATGTGAACCAGGTCGGCGGGCAGGATGAAATGGTCTTCGACGGCGCGTCCTTCGCCGTGGGCTCCGACGACCGCACCGTGCTGACCCTCCCCGCCTTTCAATCGGCCCTGGGGATCATCACCCTCGACCGGGACGCCGAGGGCAAGCTTATCTTGGCGAGCCCGCAGAAACCCGCGCCGGACCTCTGCCGCGACGAAGCGCTGTATGCCGCCATGGTGGTGGCCTTGCGCGATTATGTCGATAAGAACCGCTTCCCCGGCGTCATCCTCGGGCTCTCGGGCGGGATCGATTCGGCCTTGGCGGCGGCGATTGCCGTCGATGCCCTGGGGCCGGATCGGGTTACGGGCGTGATGATGCCCTCGCCCTATACCTCGCAAGAAAGCCTGGATGACGCGGCGGGCGTGGCGCAACGCCTCGGGATCGCGCTCCATACGGTGAGCATCGAACCCGCAATGGCGGCGTTTAGTGCGATGCTCGCCCCGCTCACCCAAGGCCGCCCCGCCGATATCACCGAAGAGAATATTCAATCGCGCGCGCGCGGCGTAACCCTGATGGCGCTGAGCAATAAGCTGGGGGCAATGGTGCTTTCCACCGGCAATAAGTCCGAAATGGCGGTGGGCTATGCCACGCTCTACGGCGATATGTGCGGCGGCTACGCCATTCTGAAAGACCTGTATAAGACGGATGTTTTCGGCGTCTGCCGCTGGCGCAACCGCCAAGCTCCGGCGGGCGCGCTGGGGCCGGTCTCGGGAAGCGACACGCTGGTGATGCCGGAAAGCGTCATCACCAAACCGCCGACCGCCGAACTGAAACCGAACCAGACCGACCAAGACACGCTGCCCCCCTATGACGTGCTCGACGCGATTCTCGCGGGGATCATCGAAGGCCAAAACTCCCACGCCGAAATCGTCGCGGCGGGCTACCCGGAAGCGCTGGTAACGCGCGTGTGGAACATGCTCGACCGGGCCGAATATAAACGCCGCCAATCCGCGCCGGGGGTAAAGCTCACGCGCCGCAGCTTCGGGCGCGAACGGCGGTATCCGATCACGAACGGGTATCGGGGCGGGTAAGATGGCGGCGGCGCGGCCCAGGGTGCTGATGATAGCCGGGCCGAACGGGGCCGGAAAAACCACCTTCGCCCGCGCCTTCCTGCCGAACGAAGGCCAATGCAAGCGCTTCATCAACGCTGATCTGATCGCGGCAGGCCTCTCGCCCTTCGAGCCCGAGCGGGTCGCCGTGCAGGCCGCGCGCCTGATGCTGGACGAAATCGCCCGCGCCGTCGCGGACGGGGAGAGTTTTGCGCTGGAGACGACGCTGTCGGGATTAGGGTACTTGCGGCAGATACGGGCGTGGCGAGCGGCGGGGTATCGGGTGAGTTTATATTTTCTCTCCCTGCCCTCGCCTGAACTTGCGATTGCGCGTGTCAAGTTGCGGGTGCAGCAAGGTGGACATAACATCCCTGAACCCGTAATTCGGCGGCGCTTTGAGGCGGGCCTGCATAATTTGACGCAACATTACCGTTTTGCGGTTGATGGTTGGGTGCTCTACGATACAGGAGAGTTCGAGCCGATTTTGCTGGATAGTGGCGCTGCAAACTCAACCGCAATTTCTCCGGCGATTGATATAGATACAAGCCTTCGCGTACTTCACCGAGCCGCAGCGCAAGCGAGGTTAAAAACAATCGCCCAAAAACATCGGCATCCTATTGACTAAAGGCAACACTGTTTGCTTGCGCCTCGCAACCGCGCCTGCTAACTTAAGATCATGAGCCAGCAGAACTATGCGGATCGTATCCGCGATCAAATTAAAGTCGTTGAGCAACGAATAGCTACCCTCAATGCTGAGCTTGCGGATTTGCGCGCGGCGCAACGAGTTATTCGACAACTTGAGGAAAACTCTTCAGAAAATCACACTAAGGGAAAGAAAAGAGCATTCTTTATGCCTCCCGAAATGGCCCAAGCTATCCGGGACAACACTATCTCTAGTGCAGTAATAGCGAAATTGCGGGCGCATGGCCCGATGGATAGCGGCGCAATTCTTGATGAACTCCAAAAAACTTGGCGTCACGATCTCAACTCAAGCACACTACTATCGACCCTCTCTCGAATGAAGGCAGCAGGCCGAATCATCAATAAAGATCGGCAATGGATGCTGCCTCAAACAGAAGAGGCGTTATCGAGCTCGCAACTCGACAACGCCTCGAAACCTGATGTTGCTGAGTCTCACACACCCAACAACGTCAATGATTAACCGCCGATCCCACTCCGGGAGAAAGGCAGGAAACCCTATGTGGCAAGCCATTTTATTAGGCTAACCGTGAATGGGGGCGCAGCCCCCATTCACGGTATCTATACTGCGCTGAGCAGAATTTGTCACCAAATAGCTCATTGGAGGCCTAGAATGGCTGATAGAAAAAAGAGTAGCGGAAGCGCTCCGGGCGCACGAAAGCAGACTTCACAAAGAGTATCATCACTTGCAAGCAAGGTGCTCTCTGGCAAAGTTAAACCATCAGCAGCACAAATTATGACACTTGCGGGTTCCGTCATGTCTCAGGATGAGAAGGGAAAACGCAAACCGTAAAACGATAGAAGACGAGGACATGTGCGAATAGGCGCACATATTGGCGCATGTCCTCACTGGTTCTCTGTCGGTGAATAAAAATCCCCCGCCTCTCCCAAGGCAAGGGATTCTTAAGGGCCGACCGGCCCTTAAGCGGGGTGCCGGGGCAGCGCCCCGGCGAACAACCCGCCTACTCGCCCAGCGCCGCCGCCCCTTCCAGAGCCGCCGACACAGCCGTAATCACGGCGGCGATTTTCACCACGGCTTGAACCTGTTCCTTGGTCGCGCCTTTTTTGAAAACTTCGTGCTCGTGGCTTTCGATGCACATGCCGCAGCCGTTGACGGCGGAGACGGCGAGCGACCAGAGTTCGAAATCGAGGCCATCGGCGCCGTGGCCGACCATGCCGTTCATCCGCAGGCCCGCGCGCATCGTTTTAAAGTCGGCGGTGGGCGAGAGGTGGACGTAGCGGTAGTAGATATTATTCATGCCCATCAGGGCCGCTGCGGTTTTCGCGGCGGTGATGTTGGTGGCGTCGATCTTATCGGCGGCTTCGGCGGCAATGGCGGCCACAACGGCGGGGTTGCGCGCGGCGATGGCCGTGGCAAGGGCCGTGCCCCACGTCTGATTCGCCGACAGCATCGGCTGCGACAGGACCGAGGAGAGGTTGAGGCGCAGGTCCTTAGCGTAATCGGGCAGCGCGGATTTTAGGGTTTCGATGGACATAGCGGTCTCCTTTCCGCGCCGAGCGCGGGTCTTTCGAGAGAATTATGATGGCCGGGGTCGTCCTGAAACAGCGGGTTCTGTCACCGGACGGCCCCGGCACGCCCCCGCCGCAAAGCTGCGACGGGGGCAACGGCTAGGCTGGATTAGAGCGTTGCTTCGCCCTGCTTCCAGTTGCAGGGGCAAAGCTCGTCCGTCTGCAGCGCATCGAGGATACGCAGGGCTTCCTGCGGGTTACGGCCAACCGAAAGATCATTGACGGTAACGTGACGGATGATGCCTTCCGGATCGACGATGAAGGTGGCGCGCAGGGCAACGCCAGCGTTCTTTTCCAAGATGCCGAGGTCGGTCGACAGTTCGCGCTTAATATCGGCCAGCCACGGGAAGGTGAGCGGCTTCAGGTCGGCGTGATGGGTGCGCCATGCGGCGTGCACGAAATCGCTATCGGTCGAAGCACCGATCAGCACGGCGTCACGGTCGGCGAAGTCTTTTTCGAGCGAGCCGTAGCCGACGATTTCGGTCGGGCAGATGAAGGTGAAATCCTTCGGCCAGAAGAACACAACCAGCCACTTGCCCTTATAGGTTTCGTTCGAAACTTCGGCAAAATCGGTCTGGTGGTTCGGGCCGGTTACGGCGGTGAGATTGAATTGCGGGAAGGTATCGCCAACGGTCAACATTGTCTGTCTCTCCAGGTTAAGGTCAGGATAAGTCTGCAAAAAACCGGGGCGCACCCCGGTTTGGAATAATTCCAAAGAACGAAGTTAGATATGCCAGCCGCGCCCTCCGCCGTCAAGCCAAATTTATAACGCTTCTAAGAAAGGCGTCATAGGCTAGGCTCGTGACGGCGCGCAAAGCCTGTTACAAGATAGGGTTGTAGTGTCCCAAGTGCTAGGGGCGCGACAGCGGGCAAACAGGAATCCCGCCGAACTGGAAGAGGAAATCTAATTTGGCGTTGCTATGGTCCCGCCCCCGTGGTCCCGATCCCCGCGTCAGCATTGAGCGCGGCGGCGATGATTGCCTGCGCATCACGCTCACCGGGCCATGGCGGGTCGCCAATGGCGTTGCCTCGCTGGTGCCGGTTACGCAGGAATTCGCCCACGGCAATTACGTGGCGGGGATTACGGTGCAGGCCAACGTCGAGGCCTATGACAGCAGCCTCATCGCCTTCCTGCTGAAACTCCACGAGATTTGTGCGCTCGGCGATATTCCGCTGACCTTGGAAGGCTTGCCGGACGGTGCGCGGCGGCTGTATGCGCTGGCAACGGCGGTTCCCGAGCGGGAGGGGGCCGCCCGCAACGGCCTTGGTTTCGCCCCGCTGACGGTTTTGGGCAAAACGGCACTCGGGTTTGCCAAACAGGGCCGCGACTGGCTGAACTTCCTCGGCAGTATCACCGTTTCCGGGCTGCGCTTGCTTCGTGGCAAGGCGCAGTTTCAGCAGCGCGATTTTCTGCTGTTCGTCGAAGAATGCGGCGCGCAGGCGCTGCCCATCGTTACCATTGTCTCGCTGCTGGTCGGGCTCATCCTCGCCTTCATCGGGGCGATGCAGTTGAAAGTCTTCGGCGCGGAACTTTATGTGGCGAACCTCGTGGCCGTGGCGATGGCGCGCGAAATGGCGGCGCTGATGACCGCCATTGTGCTGGCGGGGCGCACGGGGGCGGCGTTCGCGGCGCAAATCGGCGCGATGCAGGGGAATGAAGAGGTGGATGCACTGACCACGCTGGGCATCTCCCCCATCGATTTTCTCGTACTGCCGCGCGTGGCAGCGCTGGTGCTAATGACGCCGCTGCTGTGCCTCTATTCGAACCTGATGGGGTTGATCGGCGGTTATGTGGTCAGCGTTGGGATTCTGGACATCACCGGGACGGCCTATATCAATCAAACGCTACTCGCGGTGAAGCTTGGCGATTTTGCCGTCGGGTTGATCAAAAGCCTGGTTTTTGGCGTCATCGTGGCCAGTTCCGGCTGCTTACAGGGGTTGCGCGCCGGGCGTAGCGCGGCGGCGGTGGGGGAAGCCACCACGAATGCCGTGGTTTCCTGCATCCTGCTGATTATCATCGCGGACGGGATTTTCGCTGTCCTGCTCAATATGTTGAAGTTGTAGACCATGACCGCCCTTGCCCCGCCCCGCATCGAAGTCGATGGGCTCGATATGATCTTCGATTCTTACGTCGTGCAGCGCGATATCAGCATGACCGTTCATCAGGGCGAGATTTTCGTCATCATGGGCGGTAGCGGCTGCGGCAAGAGCACGCTGCTGCGCCATATGATCGGTCTGCTCACCCCCGTGAAAGGCGCAATCCGCTACGATGGCGACAACCTCTGTGCCGCCGTGGGGCGCGAGCGCAACAGCCTCACCCGGCGTTTCGGCGTGCTGTTCCAAAGTGGCGCGCTGTGGAGTTCGATGACGCTGGCCGAAAATGTCGCGCTGCCGATCCGCACTTACACCAGCCTGACCGAGCCTGAGATTGAAGAGTTGGTGGCGCTGAAACTCGCCCTCGTCGGCTTGCGTGGGTTTGAAGATTATATGCCTGCGGAAATTTCGGGCGGAATGCGTAAGCGCGCGGGCCTCGCCCGCGCCATTGCGCTCGATCCGGATATTCTGTTTTTTGACGAACCCTCGGCGGGGCTCGACCCGATCAGCTCGAAACGGTTGGACGATCTTATTCTGGAACTGCGCGATTCGCTGGGGGCGACCGTCGTCATCGTCACCCACGAACTCGCCAGCATTTTCGCTATCGCCGATAATTCGATCTTTCTTGACGCCGAAACCCGCACGCCGATTGCCCACGGGCCGCCGAAAGCGCTGCTAGAAACCTGCACAGAGCCGCAAGTGCAAGCCTTCCTGCGCCGGGGCGTGATGAAGTCCTAACCGTGCCTGATTAAGATTTCTCAGAAAAGCCTCATATTATGCTAAAAATGCTCAACGACCGCCCCAACCCGAGAGCAACGCGATGATTCGGCTGATCGAAAATCTTCCCCTCATTTGGAAGCTCTGCGTTACTTTCATTTTGATAGCGATGGCGACGATTGCCGTGGCCGTGCTCGGTATCCTGCGGGTCGGCGCGATTCCCACCTTGGTTGATGATCTGTTGATGGCAACGACCGAAGTGCATACGGCTGATGTGGTGATGGTCGATGTGCTCGTTATCGCCCAGCATCTCGAACATCTCGCCTCGGTCAACGCTGCCGACCGTCCCGCAATTGCGGCCCAGCTCGGTAAGGATTTGGACAAGGCAAGCCAATCCGTTGCAGCGTTGCATGCGGCTATCGGTACGCCCAGCGCATTGGCCCCGCTGAAGGCCATCGAAAGCACCTTTGCGGCGATTAAAGCCGAAGCACAATCGCTCATTACCAGTGCCGATGCGGCGCGCCTCGCCAACGTGCGCAAACTCGTGCAAAGCCTGCCCGAGCAGGTAAACCTGATTCAGCAACCGAACTTTACAAAATTCGGCGATAATATCGTGCGTGGTAGCGAGCTTTACAGCGACACCATCCGGGATTTATTGGCCCTCACCCTGCTTGGCCTCGCGGCCTCGCTCGGGCTCGCCATTCTCGTCGCCCATCGGCTGATTTCCCAACCCCTAACGCTGATTGCGCGCGGCATGGCGGGCACGGCGGACGGCACGACCGTTAATGTCGTCGTCGATCCGGCCACGGCAAAGCGCCGTGATGAGGTGGGCGTGCTGGCCAAAGCCTTTATCGCCTATACCGAAACCGCCAATCAGGCCCGGATTTTTGACCGGCAAGCGCGGGAAGAGGCCGAACGTCGCCTAACTCAGCGCGCCGCGTTGGAAGAAAATGTGGTCGCCTTCGATGCCCAAACCACGACGGCACTGGGGCGGATCAGCCAGGCCGCCGCGCTGTTGGAAACTACGGCGACCCGCCTTGCGACATCGGCGAATGAAACAACCCAACAATCGGGCACCGTCGCCGTCGCCTCCGGGGAGGCCGCCCGCAGCGTCGATACCGTTGCCGAAGCGGCGCGGGAGTTGCTGAAACTGGTCGATGAAATCCGCCAGCAAGTGCTGCATTCCACCAAAGTCGCCAGCGAAGCGATGGAGCAGGCCAGCCGCACCAAGGGCACCATGCAGGGGCTCGCCGACCGCACGCAGCAAATCGGCGATGTGGTTAAGCTCATTACCGATATCGCCAGCCAAACCAATCTTCTGGCGCTGAACGCCACCATTGAAGCCGCCCGCGCCGGAGAAGCCGGTAAAGGCTTCGCTGTGGTGGCGACCGAGGTGAAGAATCTCGCCAGCCAAACCGCGCGATCGACCGATGAAATCAGCCAGCAGATTGCCGCGATCCAAGCCGCGACCCACGAAACCCTAAGCGGCATTCAAGAAATCGCCGGAACCATCACCTCCGTCAATGATAGCGCCACGGCGATTGCCCGCGCCATCGACGAGCAAAGCACCGCGACCGCGCAGATTGTCCGCAATTCGGAAAATGCCGCCCAGGGAACCCAGAAAGTTCTCAATACGGTGGACCGGATCAACCAATCCGCCGTTGCCACGGGTAGCGGCGCGGCAGAGGTGCGCACCGCCGCCCACGAACTCTCGGCGCAGGCCGAAACCCTGCGCCGCCAGGTAGATGGGTTCTTTAGCACCCTTCGCCGCGCATGATCCATGACACGGGAAAACTTTAAACGATGAGTAAACGCGCCAACCCGGTCGTTATCGGCGGCTTTGTTCTTGGGGCTTTGGTCTTGGGCATCGGAGGTCTTACGGCCTTCGGCTCCGGACTGTTCAGCCGTGAGGCGAAGGAGGTGGCCATCGCGCGGTTCGATGGATCGGTCAGTGGGCTTGCTGTCGGCGCGCCCGTGACGTTCCGGGGGGTGCGCATCGGCCAGGTCAAAAGCATTCAGCTACAGCTCATTCCCGACACGTTCCAGGCCCGCATTCCCGTGGAACTGGAAATCGATACCGATAAGGTCGCCTTCGTCGGCGCGGCCCGCCCGCTCTCGGAAAGCCTGAACGAGGCCATCGATAAGGGCCTGCGCGCCCAATTGCAGGTGCAAAGCTTCGTGACCGGCCTCGTGTCGGTCAATCTCGACTTTTTCCCTGCGGCCCCGGCACCTGATAAGGCCGCCGGGCAGGCGATGGAAATCCCGACGCTGCGCTCCAGCTTCGACTCACTGCTGGAAAGCGTGGGGTCCTTGCCCTTGCAGGATTTGGCGGGAACCGCTTTGGCCGTTCTGAGCAACCTCAACGATCTACTGTCCTCGCCGGAAATTAAAACCCTGCTGACCAGCGGCGCGCGCGGGGCGGAAGCTTTGGAGCAGGCCGCAACCACGGCGAAAAGTGCCATCGGCCCGCTCAGCCAGTCGCTCGAACTCACGCTGGCCGAAGCGCGTACCACGCTGCAAACCATCCAGCAGGCAACCAAAGCAACCCAAACCGACGTGTCCGGCTTGATGGGCGATTCGCGTAAGCTCGCGCAAGATGCCGACAAGCAGTTGCTCGCCCTCAGTGCTCAGGCGAATGCGACGCTCAAAGCCACCGAACAGGCGGTGCAAGCCGCCAATAGCCTGATCGGTCCCGCCTCGGCCCAGCGCGCCGATTTGGAACAAGTCCTGCGCAATCTCAATTATGTCACGCGCTCGCTGCGCGGTTTTGCCGAACAGTTGGAGCGCAACCCCAATGCCCTGATTGTCGGAAAGCGATAGAATGACCCGCCTGCCTTTTTTCCTCGGCCTCGGCCTGCTCGCCCCCGCCCTCACCGGCTGCCTAACGGCAACCCCGCCCGCGCGCCTCTATGTGCTCGACCCGCTGGAGGTTGTGAGCCCCGCGCCGCGCCTCGATCAGCGCCTCGCGCTGGGAATCGGCGCGACCCAGGTTCCCGAATATCTCGACCGCCCGGAACTGGTGGTGCGCGCGGGCAGCAATGAGGTGAGCGCGGTCGAAAGTGATCGTTGGGCCGAACGGCTGCCCGTCACCCTGTCGCGCGTGCTGACCGAAAACCTCTCGCGGCTCCTGGGCGTAGAAGCCCAATTGCTGCAATCGGGCCGCGCCGTGGGGCATCTCGATTACGAAATCTACCTTGATATCACCCGCTTCGAAATCGCGCCCGATGGCAGCGCCGCCCTGGGCGGACGCTGGATTATCATTGATGCGACGAGCCGTGCCGAAGTGGCCTCCGCCCGCCTCTCGCGGCAAGAGAAGGGCAGTGGCCCAGGCTTTCCTGCGGCGGTCGCCAGTATGAACCGCGCCATTTCTGCCGTTAGCCAAGAGATTGCCGCGCGGCTGCGCACGCTTCCTGCGCGCGGTTAACCCGCCGAAGGCGACAGGCGGTTTAACACCAAGGCCGCCTGAGTGCGACTGACGACGCCAAGTTTGCGGAAAATCTGACTGGCGTGGGCTTTCACGGTTTGCTCGGCAATACCAAGCTCGAAGCAGATTTGCTTATTGAGTTTACCTTCCCCGATCATCGCCAGCACGCGCAACTGCTGCGGCGAGAGCGTGGCGAGGCGGCGATACAGGTCGCGGTCGTCGGCATCTACCGGGGCTTCGACGCCCTCGGACTTAAGCCCCACAAGGTCGCCCCTTAGAACCGCGTCGATCGTGGCCTGGATCGTCTCGACCGAGGCCGATTTGGGAATGAAGGCCGCCGCCCCGAAGGCCAGCGCACGCCGCACCGTTTCCGCATCCTCCTGCGCCGAGACCACGGCGACTGGCACTGTCGGCGCATGGGCGCGCAGCAGCATCAACCCCATCAAGCCGTTGCTACCGGGCATCGTCAGATCGAGCAGGACCAGATCCACCTCGGCACTAGACGGGTCAATAGACGCGAGAACAGCCATTGCGCTGTCAAAATCCGCCGCTTCCAGAAGCTCGGCCTCGGGCCAGCGGCGGCGCAAGGTTTCGCTGAGGGCGGCGCGCACCAGCGGGTGGTCGTCGGCAATCAGGAAACGCGGTGTCACTTAGGGGCATCCTCCGCTTGAGCGGCCAGGGCACTGAGATAACTGCGCAACGCCGCAGGGCGCAAGGGCTTATACAAAAGCTGAATCCCAGCGGCTTGGGTTTGTTGGCGCAGGGCGGGCGAGCGGTCCGCCGTAAGCAGCAGCCGGGCAATGGGTTTCGGCGCCGCCGACAGGCTTTCAAGCAGGGCGAGACCATCGATCTCAGCTTCCAGATGATAGTCGGCGATCACCAGAGCCGGGGGCGCCGCCGCCCAAGCGTCACGCGCTTCGGCAGGGGTTGCCGCCGTGCGCACACTGCACCCCCACCCTTCCAGTAAAACCCGCATTCCGGCCAGAATCGCGGCGTCATTATCGACGCAGAGAATGGATAGGCTGGGGTGCGCCGGTTGCCGGGCCGCCGCCGGCGCTACCGGCGGCGGCGTGGGCGTTAGGGCGCGCGGCACCGTCACGGCGAAGCAGGAACCGCGCCCCGGCCAGGAGCGAACGCCAATCGGGTGATCGAGCCCGCGCGCGATGCGATCCACAATCGCAAGCCCCAAACCGAGCCCCGCCCTTCCATCGTCGGCACTGGGGGCAAGGCGGCGAAACTCTTCGAAAATCTCTTGTTGGCGGGTTTCGGGAATGCCGATCCCGGTATCCCAAACCTCGATCCGCAGCTTATCCCCCTGGGATCTGCACCCGAGCAGCAAGCTACCGCGCGGCGTGTAGCGCACGGCATTGGTTAAAAAATTTTGCACGATCCGGCGCAGCAAATCGGGATCGGTTTGTACCCGCGCCGCCGTCGGCACGAAGCGCACGCGCAAGGGGCGATGGGCGGGGCGGTCGGCGGCGAGCGTTGCCACTTCGACCGCCAGCCGCTCCAGCAGCGGCCCCAGGGCGAAATCGCGCTTCTGCGCCCGCATCGCCCCGGCTTCCAGCGCCGAAATATCCAACAATGCCGCCAGCAATTGTTCGACCGACTGCAAGGAGGCGGCGATATGTTGAACCATTTCTTGGCCCGCCGTAGCATTGCCGTCCTGAAGCCGCTCGCCCAGCGCCGTGGTGAATAGGCGGGCGGCGTTGAGCGGTTGCATCAGATCGTGACTGGCCGCCGCAAGAAAGCTGGTTTTGCTGGAATTGGCGCGCTCGGCCTCGGCTTTGGCGGCTTGCAGCGCCTCCGTACGCTCGCGCACCCGCGCTTCAAGCGTCTCATTGATTTCCTTGAGACGCGCCGCCGCCAAATGGCTTTCGGTAATATCGGTATAGGTCGTTACATAGCCGCCGCCAGGCATCTGATCGGTGAGCATTTCGATCACGGTGCCGTCGGGGCGACTGCGCTCGTGGCGGTAGGGCCATTCTTCGATATCATCGAAGCGGTTGACCAGCAGCGCATCAATATCGCCCGCCGCATAATCGCGCCGCGCGGCATTGAAGCGCACGAGTTCCGCCATCGGCACGCCGACGCGCACCAGATTGGGCGGGAAATCCAAAAGATCGAGAAAGCGCCGGTTCCACATCAGCACGGTCAAATCCCGGTCGAGGACGCAGATTCCCTGGCGCACGCTATCGATGGTGCCGCGCAGCAGATCGGCCTGACTGCGAATCACTTCCGACGCCTGATCGAGCATCTGCCGGGCATCACCGCGGGAAAGCCCCCGCCGCTTCAGCGACGCCCCCATGACCACCCGCGCCGAGGCCGACCCAATCGCCCCCGCCAGCAGATGTTCGGTGAAGCGGACGGCTTCAAGATCGGCGAGCCCCTCCCGGTAGAAGGGCTCCGCCTCGCCATAGCGCGCGGCGATAAAGCGGTCGAACGCCTCGCCCCCCGCCTCCTCGCCCAAGTAGCGCGTGGCTATCGCACGCAGATCGGTCAGCCGTGTCAGCACCGACCAGAGGCGCGGGCGGAGTGGCTCGGGGTTCGGCACCGCGTCCACATAGGCTTTTGCCTGGGCTTGCTCCACGACCGACGGTCGGGTGAACCCTGAAACCAAAATATAAAACGCGAGATTCGCCAGCAGGCTCCAGAAAGTCGCGTGGGAAATGGCGTCGAACTCGGCAAACCCGAATAGCGCGTGGGCCGATAGAAACTCAAGCCCCCATGGCCCCGCCTGCAAAAAGGCGAAATCGACGCGCCGCAGCACCATAATCGCCGGAAGCAGCAGCGTGTAGGCCCAAATGAACAGCCCGGCGGTAATCCCGGCAACGGCCCCTGCCCGCGTCGCCCGCCGCCAGTAAAGCGCCCCTAAAAACGCCGGACCGAACTGGGCGACCGCAACGAAAGACATGAGCCCAATCGTGGTGAGCGCATAATTCTCGCCAATCAGCCGATAGGTGAGAAAGGCCAGCAGCAAAATAACGACAATCGCGGCGCGCCGGATGAACAGCAGGACCCGCGTTAAATCGCGCTCCTGCCGAAACGCGGCGCGGCGCAGCAGCAGCGGCATCACTACATCGTTACAGACCATCGTGCTGAGCGCGACGACGGTGATAATCACCATTCCCGTTCCCGCCGACAGCCCACCGATAAAAGCCAGCAGCGCCATTTCCGGGGACCCAAGCCGCAACGGCAGGGCCAGAACGAAAGTATCGGGGTTCAGCGTGCCCTGCCCGACCAACAACAGGCCGGACAAGGCAATGGGGACGATGAACAGCGAGAAAACAAGCAGATAGGCGGGAAAAATCCACGCCGCCTGGCGTAAATGGCGGCTATCCTCATTCTCCACCATCAGCACGTGGAACTTATGCGGCATGCAGAAGAAGGCACAAAACGCGATAACCGTATTGCTCACCCAGGTTGGAGCGAGCAAATCAAGATCGAGCAGCCGCGCCAATTCCGGCTGCCGCGCCGCGATCTGAAACAGTTCCACCGGCCCCTCGGGCAGGCGCATGACGATGAACAGGGCAACCGCAATAAAGGCCGCGAGCTTGACGAGACTTTCGAAAACAATCGCTAGCAACAGGCCGCGATGCCGCTCGCTGGCATGAATATGGCGCACGCCGAAGAGAATCGAAAAAGCCGCCATCGCCACCGTGACGGCAAAGGCGGTGTCGGACCAAATAGGATCAGACGGCAGGGCCCCCTGCCCCGTCAGCCCGTCGAAACTACTGCCCAGGGCTTTCAGTTGCAGCGCGATATAGGGCAGAAGGCTCAAAAGTGCCGTCAGCGTGACCAGCGCCGCGAGCCCCTGGCTTTTGCCGTACCGCCCGGCCAGAAAATCGGCAATCGAGGTGATGTTCTGCGCTTTCACCACCGTAATTGCCTTGCGCAACATGCGCCGACCGAACAGCAGCACCAGCGTCGGCCCTAGGTAGATCGGCAGAAAGTCGAAGCCGCCCGTCGACGCGCGCCCCACCGAGCCGTAAAAGCTCCAGGTCGTTGTATAGATCGTCAGTGTCAGCGCAAAGAAAACGCCACTGCGCCAAAGGAACGGCAAGGGCGGACGGCCCAGCGCCGCCTGCCGGTCGCCATACCAAGCAATGCCAAAGAGCAGGGCGATATAGGCCGCCGAAACCGCTATGACGACCCAAGCTTCCACGCGCGCCTCTCATCCTCTCTGTCGTGCGAGCCCATTTTTGCCCTCGCTGGGCTGGCGCATCCGCGCCCTTGGCCGCAGCCGCAATGGCTGCTTTTTGAACTGCGTGGGATTGATCCCATGCAGTTCAACCGCCCCCTACGAAGGTAGCTCTCCCGCTTTTAACCCAAAAGCCTATCTTCGCGGCAACGAACCGATACAGCGTTACAAAAAAACCGTCGGACGATTGGGGAGGGGCCTTAACAGTTCGGTTCGAGAACGAACGCGCCTGCCCGTCCTGCCGACCTTTTAGGTTGAGGGGATATTCATGGAACGTCGTGCGTTTTTAAAGACCGCCGGGATCGGTGCCGCCGCCACCACAATTGCCGCACCGGCCATCGCCCAATCCCAGCCCGAAATTAAATGGCGTCTCGCCTCCAGCTTCCCAAAAAGCCTGGATACGATCTACGGCGGGGCCGAAACCATTGCCCAGCGTGTTTCGGCGGCCACGGGCGGTAAATTCCAAATTCGCGTTTTCGCCGCAGGCGAACTCGTTCCCGGTTTGCAGGTGCTGGACGCGGTCCAGGCCGGAACTGTCGAAATGGGCCATACCGCGATGTATTACTACGTCGGTAAAGACCCGACGTTCGCCTTCGAAGCCACCATTCCGTTCGGCATGAATACCCGCCAGCATCTCGCCTGGATGTATCAGGGCGGCGGGAAGGAACTCGTCGGCGATTTCCTGAAAGACTATAATATCGTCAGCTTCCCCGCCGGCCAAACCGGCGCGCAGATGGGCGGTTGGTACCGTAAGGAAATCAAAACCCCCGCCGATCTCAACGGCCTTAAGATGCGCATCGGCGGCCTTGCCGGTCAGGTGCTGTCCAAATTGGGGGGCGTGCCCCAGCAGATTGCCGGTGGTGACATTTATCCCGCCCTGGAAAAAGGCACGATTGACGCGGCCGAGTGGGTTGGCCCCTATGATGATGAGAAACTGGGGTTCTATAAGGTCGCAAAATACTATTATTATCCCGGTTGGTGGGAAGGAGGGTTGAATCTGTCGGCAATCGTGAACCGCGAGCAATTAGAAACGCTCCCGAAAGAGTATCGGGCTATTCTAGAAGCCGCGTGCTACGAGGCCAGCATTGCCATGATGACCAAGTATGACGCGCAAAACCCGATTGCGCTGAAACGGCTGATTGGGTCGGGTGCGGTGCTTCGCCCCTTCTCGCGGGAGATTCTTCAGGCGGCCCACAAAGCTTCCTACGAACTCTATGACGAGTTGGCGAAAACCAATCCGAAATGGAAGAAAATCTACGAACCGTGGAAAGCCTTCCGTGACGATCAGTACCTCTGGTTCCGGGTGGCAGAAACGACCTTCGATAATTTCACCTTCACGGCGGGCGCCCAGCGCACCCCGTAGGGCAGGCAAAAACAGGGGAAGCAAGATTAGCCTCTTGTTTCCCCAAAACAAAAAGTGAGGGGGGCTTATGGGAGCTTTACTATCCCTCAGTCGGTTGATCGACCGGCTGAACGAATTCGTTGGCGGAAGCATTAAGTGGTTTCTGCTGGTCGCCGTCATCATTTGCACAGTGAACGCGCTCATCCGCTATCTCTTCGATAACAGCTCGAACGCTTGGCTAGAGATGCAATGGTATCTGTTCGCGGCAGTGTTTCTGCCGGGGGCAGGCTATACGCTGCTGCGGAACGAACATGTTCGGATTGACGTGATCGTCGGTCGCTTTAGCCCGCAAGTCCGGGCGAAGGTCGAAATTTTCGGAACGCTGTTTTTCCTGCTGCCGGTCGTGCTGCTGATTCTCTATCTGTCGTTCCCGATGGTGTGGGATTCGTTCATCCACAGCGAAATGTCCAGCAATGCGGGCGGCCTTATCCGCTGGCCGGCGAAAGTGCTGATCCCCATCGGCTTTACGCTGCTGGCGCTGCAAGGATTCTCGGAACTCATCAAGCGCGTTGCGTTCTTGCAAGGCTTGGTCCCCGATCCCGGCGAAAAACGTGGCCACCACTGAGCAGCGGCGAGCGAGTAACATCCAATGACACAATTTTTGATTGAAAACATGGCGCCGCTTATGTTCGGCGGCCTTGTTTTGTTTCTGTTGCTCGGCTATCCGGTTGCTTTTGCACTGGGGGCCAATGGGCTTTTGTTTGGTCTTTTGGCCATTGAACTTGGCCTTATCCAGATCCAACTCCTCCAAGCCCTGCCTGAACGTATTTTCGGGATCATGACCAACGATACGCTGTTGGCGATTCCCTTCTTTACCTTCATGGGGCTGATTCTGGAGCGATCCGGAATGGCGGAAGATTTGCTCGACACCATCGGGCAATTGTTCGGACCCATCCGGGGCGGCCTTGCGTATGCGGTCATCTTCGTCGGCGCGTTGCTTGCGGCAACCACCGGCGTCGTCGCGGCATCGGTGATCTCCATGGGCCTAATCTCGCTGCCGATCATGCTGCGATACGGGTATGACCGCCGCGTTGCCTCTGGCGTTATTGCGGCGTCAGGCACGCTAGCGCAAATCATCCCCCCCTCCCTCGTTCTCATCATCATGGCCGACCAATTGGGCCGGTCGGTGGGTGATATGTACGAAGGCGCGTTTCTGCCGGGTTTGATATTGAGCGCTATGTATGCGGGTTTCATCTTCCTGATCTCGATTGTTAAACCCGACTTCGTTCCGGCGCTTCCGAGAGAGGCTCGGACGTTGCGCGGCATGAAGCTGTTCAGCCGTGCGATGATTTCGCTGGTTCCGCCGCTGGTTCTGATCTTCCTTGTGCTCGGCACTATCTTCCTTGGGATTGCCACCCCCACGGAAGGCGGCGGCATGGGCGCGGCGGGCGCGATGATCCTTGCGTTGGCGAAACGCAAGCTGAGTTGGAGCCTCGTCAAACAGGCGATGGATTCCACCACGAAGCTTTCGTCTTTCGTTATGTTCATCCTCATTGGCTCCACTGTTTTCGGCCTAACGTTCCGGGGCGTGAACGGCGATTTGTGGGTCGAACATCTGCTGACCAGCCTGCCGGGCGGCCAAGTGGGCTTCCTGATTGCGGTGAATATCCTCTTCTTCGTGCTGGCCTTCTTCCTCGACTTCTTCGAGTTGGCCTTCATTCTCGTGCCGCTGGTCGGCCCGGTCGCAGACAAGCTTGGGATTGATCTGATTTGGTTTGGCGTGCTCTTGGGCGTGAACATGCAAACCTCCTTCATGCATCCGCCCTTCGGCTTTGCGCTCTTCTTCCTCAGGTCGGTCGCGCCCGAGAAAGCGTATAAGGATAAGGTCACGGGCAAGACCATGGCCCCAATCACCACCCAGCAGATCTACTGGGGGTCGGTGCCCTACGTCATCATCCAGATCATCATGGTTGCTATTCTCATCTTCTGGCCGGGCCTCGTGTTGGATTCGGTGCATGGGGCGGCGAAATTCGACCCGAGTACCATTCAAATCGAGCTTCCGCCCATGGATCAGGGCGAACCTGAGGTGATCGAGTTCAAGTAAGCCTCCATCTTCCACCCTTCTCTTTTACCGCCCCGGTCCCCAGGACCGGGGCGGTCTGCTTTTGGGGTATATGGAAAGGGGAACCTGTTACGTCAACCAGTACGAAAGTTTTTTAATTTAGATTTTTAATCATGACAATGGAATATAAATATCTTAGCACCCGTATATCATACAGGTATAAATCCGCCGGAAAGCGGAGCGACGCGCCCAAGGCGTCGTTGGGTCACTGATCGACAAAGAGGTAAATCCCTCTGCGTCCAAAAAATAGGAGGGAGGATATGTCAGGTATACTTTTTTTGAGCCGCTGTATTGATCGGTTGAATGAGAAAATTGGAAAGGCCGTATATTGGCTTCTTTTAATCGCCGTCATTGTTTGCACGGTGAATGCCCTGGTTCGATATAGCTTGGATATGAGCTCGAATGCCTGGTTGGAGCTTCAATGGTATCTATTTTCAGGCGTATTTTTACCCGCTGCTGGGTATACGTTGCTGCGCAATGAGCATATCCGCATTGATGTTGTGTCGGGACGCTTCGGCCCCCGCGCGCGGGCATGGATCGATATCATCGGCACGACTCTGTTCCTGCTTCCCGTAACGCTCATCGTTTTCTGGCTCTCTTTACCCATGGTGTGGGAATCGATTGCCAATACCGAAATGTCCAGCAACGCGGGCGGGCTGCTCCGCTGGCCCGTGAAAATCATGATCCCCATCGGCTTTTTGCTTCTGTCCCTGCAAGGGTTTTCAGAACTCATCAAGCGCGCGGCCTTTCTACAAGGCAGGTACCCCGATCCGGGGGAACGGAAGGCTCACACCTAACCCTTCCCATACCGTTGAAACGGAGCACGCTTTATCATGACACAGTTAATCATCGAGAATATGGCACCCCTTATGTTCGGGGGGTTGGTCTTATTCTTGTTGCTTGGATACCCGGTTGCCTTTGCCCTGGGGGCGAACGGCTTATTGTTCGGCTTCCTTGCCATCGAATTGGGGATGATTCCCCCACAACTGCTGCAAGCGATCCCCGAGCGTATTTTTGGGATTATGACCAACGATACGCTTCTGGCCATTCCCTTCTTCACCTTCATGGGGTTGATTTTGGAGCGGTCGGGAATGGCCGAGGACCTGCTGGATACCATCGGGCAGCTTTTCGGTAAGATCCGGGGGGGCTTGGCCTACGCCGTGATCTTCGTTGGTGCTTTGCTGGCGGCCACAACGGGCGTTGTTGCGGCCTCGGTCATTTCGATGGGGCTGATTTCCCTGCCGATCATGCTGCGCTATGGCTACAATCGGAGCCTTGCAACCGGCGTCATCGCGGCCTCTGGGACGCTGGCCCAGATTATTCCGCCTTCCCTTGTGCTGATCGTTATGGCGGACCAATTGGGCCGCTCGGTGGGCGATATGTATGAGGGCGCGCTTATCCCCGGCCTCATTCTCGTTGGCATTTATGCCGGTTACGTCTTCCTGGTCACGTTGATTAATCCGCAAGCTGCCCCGGCGCTGCCGCCCGAAGCCCGAAGCCTGCGGGGAGCTGACCTGCTGAAGCGGGTCCTTATCTCGCTGATGCCGCCCTTGGTGCTCATTTTCCTGGTGCTGGGGACAATCTTCTTAGGGATTGCCACGCCCACGGAAGGCGGCGGCATGGGGGCCGCAGGGGCGCTGATTCTGGCCCTGATGAAGCGCAAGCTAAGCCTCGCCCTGCTGCGCGAAGCCATGGATAAATCGGCAAAACTTTCGACCTTCGTTATGTTCATTCTGATCGGCTCCACCATCTTCGGTTTGGTGTTCCGGGCGGTGGACGGGGATATCTGGGTCGAACATTTGCTGACCAGCCTGCCGGGCGGAACGGTCGGGTTCCTGTTCGCCGTAAACCTGCTGTTTTTTCTGCTCGGCTTCTTTCTCGATTTCTTCGAGATTGCCTTCATCCTTGTGCCCCTCGTGGCCCCGGTTGCCGAGAAAATGGGGATCGATCTCGTTTGGTTCGGCGTCATGGTGAGCATGAACTTGCAAACATCCTTCCTAACCCCGCCCTTTGGCTTTGCGCTGTTTTACTTGCGCTCTGTGGCCACCAATAAGGAGTATACGGATTCCGTAACGGGAAGGCGGATTGCACCGATTACAACGGCGCAAATCTATCGCGGTTCGATTGCGTTCATCATACTCCAGGCCATCATGGTTCTGATCGTGGCGTTTTGGCCTGAGCTGGTCCTCAGCAATATTCAGGGCGCAGCCAAATTCGACCCGAGCACAATTCAAATCGATGTGCCGCAAATGGACTATGGCGACCCGCCGCCCGTTGAGTTCAAGTAAGCCTATTCCGCCCGCCCCGACACTTGCTCGGGGCGGGTTTTTTTAGGGGCGAACAGCGCCAAGAGACCCTGCGGGGCAAATAATACAATCGCCATGAGCGCCAATCCCAACCCCGCGCCCCAATAGGCCGGGTGCCAGGCCGAGAAAACCTCGCGCAATATCCCATAGAGCACCGGCCCCAAGAGCGCGCCATAGCGCCGCCCAACCCCGCCCAGAATCAGCATCACCAGCAGATCGGCGGAGCGGTGAAAGCTGAAAACCTCAACGGAAACAAATTGCGTCGTTTGCGTCAGCAGCCCGCCCGCAAGCCCGGCGAGCGCACCGGAAATCCCATAGGCCGCGCGCACCCGCGCCGTTTGGGAAATCCCCAAAGCTTGCAGGCGTATCGGATTATCATGCAGCGCCCGCAAGCTCACCCCGAACGGCGCGGCTTCCAAGCGACTAATCCCCCAGAACGCGCCCGCCAGCAGCGTGACCGCGTACCAATAGGCGGTTTTTCCCCAGAGATCGAAATTGAAGTGCCCCAGCAGTGGCGCGGTTTCGACCCCGGACAGCCCGTCTTCGCCGCCCGTGAGGCCCGGTAGGCGCAGTGCGGCTTCGTGCAGCAGCAGCCCGAGCCCGAGCGTGACCATGAGCGCGGCCAGCCCGCGCAGCCGCCCGAGGATTGCCCCGGCAAGACTCCCCGCGATCAGGCCGACCATCCCCGCCGCCGCAAGGCCCGTCAGCGGCTCGCTCCATCCCGCCCGCGCCAGCAGCCCGGCAGCATAGGCCCCGAGCCCAAAGAAGGCGGCATGGCCAAGGGAAAGCAATCCCCCAAGCCCGACCAGAACGTGCAGCGACAGGGCAAACAACGCCAGAATCGCAAGATGCGTCGCCAGCGCCAAATGATCGGGGAGCCCCCAAAAAATGGCGGCCGCGACCGCCACCCACGCGAGCGGCTCCAACCCCGCCCGCCTCATCCGCGTTGCCCCGCGAAGAGGCCGCCGGGCCAGCGCAAAAGTAGACCAACCATTAGCGCGTAAATCAGAAAGCCGCCCGCCTCCGGCACATAATATTTTCCAAACATGTCGAGCACGCCAAGGCCCAAGGCTGCGATCAGCGGCCCGCCCAAGGAGCCCAAGCCGCCGACCGACACGATTATGAGATAGAAGGTGAGGTATTTCAGCGGAAACGCCGGATCGAGCCCAACCAGTGGCACGCTGAGCACGCCACCCAACCCGGCAAGCCCAGTCCCGATCGCAAAGGTCGCGGCAAAAAGTCGATTTACCGGAACGCCCATACCACGCGCGACCTCCGGCAAATCTACGGCGGCCCGTAGCCGCGCGCCCCAGCGCGTTCGCGCGAGGCCAAGCTGAAGCAATAGGATCACCACCGCGCCGAGGAGGAGCAGAAACAGCCGGTAGCGCCCAAGGTCCACCCCAAAAACGTTAATTTGCCCCGTCAAAACCGCCGGGAGCGGCAAACTCTGCTGCCCCCCGCCCCAAACGGCGGTGATCCCGGCGATCACCAGAAACAGAAAGCCAATGCAAAACAGCATTTGATCGAGCGGCGCGCGGGTGTAAAGCCGCCACAGAACGGCCCGCTCCATCGCAGCCCCAAGGGCGGCCATCGCCAGGAACCCGACCGGCAGAACCGCCCAAAATGGCCAGCCGCCCTCGCGAACCAAGGCCACCGCCAAATATCCGCCCAGCGCGGCATAAGCCCCGTGGGCGAGATGGACGAACCCCATAAGCCCGAGCGTGACCGCCAGCCCCAGGCTCATCAGATACAGCAGCATGCCATAAGCGAGCCCGTCGAAAAGAAGCCCGAGCCAGATGGTGAGCATCGGCACGCCTCGCGCTTACGGGGTTGCGCCGGGGTCTTTCACGGCGGGGAAGGCATCAAACTCGACATTCACCATTTGGCCATCCACCCGCTCAGCCTTGCGGATATAAACGGTTTGGACGATATCGCGCGTAATGGGGTCGATGGTGATCGGTCCGCGCGGGCTTTCCAGCGTTTGGCCCTTCATCGCCTCCACCAGCGCGACGGCGTCGGTTTTGCCGCCGGTCTTTTTCAGGGCCGAATCGATCAGCGCCAACCCGTCATAGGCCGCGACCGACATATAGGAGGGGCGCATGTCCCCAACGATCTTGCTGAAGGCGGCGGTATAGGCGGCATTGCGCGCCGAGGGATGGGCGAAGGAATAATGGTGGGAGGTAATTAGCCCCGCCGGATCATCGCCCTGCCCGGCGAGAAAGGCGTCATCGGTCGCGTCCCCCGTTGCCAGCAGTTTAATCCCGGCGGCTTCCAGCCCGCGCTCGCGGAAATTGCGCATAAACGCCGTGGGCTGATCCCCGGACGGGAAGAAGATAAAGGCCGCTTCCGGCTTCTCGTCCTTCAAGCGCTGCACATAGGCGGAGAAATCGGGGTTGCTGAGCGGCACGCGCACGCTGCTGGCAATCGTGCCGCCCCCGGCTTTGAAAGCGGCCTGAAACGCCTTTTCCGCATCCTGGCCGGGCCCATAGTCCGACACAATCGTACTCACCTGCTTAATGCCTTGGCGCAAGGCCCAGGTCGCCATCGGGGCCGAAACCTGCGCCAGGGTGAAAGAAGTGCGCACAATATACGGCGAGCGGCTGGGAATGGCCGAGGAGGCGGCATTCATCACCACCGCCGCCACTTTGGCTTCGGTCAGAACCGGGGCTGCCGCAATCGCATTCGGGCTGAAATCAAAGCCAACCAGCAGATCCACCTTATCGCGGATAATCAATTCCTTGGCGAACCGCGCCGCCACATCCGGCGCTGGCCCTGCCGTATCCTTCCGGACGAAGGTGACGGGCCGCCCGCCAAGCATGCCGCCGGTTTCCGCCAGATAAACCGCCATGCCGCCATCGATCTGCTTGCCATAATCGGCATAAGCGCCGGAGTAGCTGGCGATCACCCCGATTTTCAGCGGGTCCGCCGCGTCAACAATTGGGGCAAGACCCAGCAGCGCTGTTGAAATCAACAAGGTCCGGCGGGAAAATAGACTAGCCATGGCGGGGCTCCTTTACTGACGCTTTGCCGCTGGCCTTAGCTCCTCTGCGACATTTTGTCGAGGCCCCGCGCACTTGCAGCGCAGCAAAACTAACGGGTGCGCCGCAAGAGTAATCCTTAGCGTCGATAAGGTGCCGTCAGTCGCTCAACGCCGCCGTCAGCCCGGAAACGCGCCAGCGCCGCCCGCCAGGGGGCCAGTTCCTCCTCGGGAATATCGAGCGTTGCCGCGAAATTTAACGGGTAGCGCGTGACCGCGTCGGACAGAAGAATACGATCGGTGTTCACCGCCTCATTCGCCATCACCACGGGGATAACCCAGCGCGAGGTGAACCAAGCCTCCACTCGGCCCACCAGCAACTTGCGCAAACTCGCCTCCTCGGTCGTCGCCGAGTCGAAGTTGCTAAACCCGCGCTCTCGTAGAAAATTTTCAGGCACGCCGTTCATGATGGTGCCAATGGCCTTTAGGTTTTTGGCCTCCTCCACCGTTATCGGGGTGCCGCGCTCGGCCAGAACGGCAAAGGACAGCGCTTCCTCAACCCCCGGATCGAGCCAGCGGAACCTTCCTTCGCGCGCCGGAATGCGGGCCGTGAAGGCCGAAATCATCCGCGTACCCGTGGCCATTTCCTGCAACATGCGCGGGATCGGGACAATATTAACCTTGCCCGAATGCCCCACCGCGTGCGCAACCTCCAGCAGGGTTTCGACCATAAAGCCCTTAGGATCACCCTGATCGGCGGCGGAAAAGGGCGGCAAATGGGGTGCAATCAGGCGGATTTCTTCAGCCACCGCGCTCCGCACACAGGCGAGCAGCGCAAGCATACCGATCACTCCACCATACCGCCTTAACCCAATCAACCCCGCCCCCCGGCCGCTTATTCTTGCCCACCGCTAGGATTCGGCATGCTGCGTTTGGTCGCACCTACGCGCAGCGGGGTCAAGATAAAATACCCTTAAAATAAATTGTGGATAACCACAGAGGCAGCCTCTGACCTTAATGAGCTTGCTGGTACTGATTTATCAGACGCTCAACACCGCCTGCGGCCCGAAAGCGGGCGAGTTCTGCTAGCCAGGGTGCAAGTTCGTCGGCAGGAATATCCAAGGTCGCGGCAAAATTCAGTGGGAAACGCACGATAGGTTCCGACATTTGCAGCAAAGCTGGATCGATTTTCTCTTGGGCAAGCAGTGCCGGAATAACCCAGCGCGAACTGAACCAAGCATCAACGCGCCCGCCCATTAGCTTGCGCAGGCTCGCGTCCTCGGTCGTGGCGGTATCGAGGTTGGTGAACCCCTCCCCGCGTAGAAAAATTTCGGGAAATCCATTGCTGATAAGGCCGATGCTCTTCAGATGCTTCGCGCTTTCCAGCGTTATCGGTCCCGGATTGGTGCGCAGACTGGCGAAGGACAGGACTTGCTCCACCCCCGGATCGAGGAGGGTAAAGGCCCGCGCGCGAAACTGAAATTGGCCGATGAAGGCCGACATCATCCGCTTGCCCTCGGCCAGTTCTTGCAACATGCGCGGCACTGGCACGATGGAAACTTTGCCGGAATGGCCGACCTGCCGTGCAACCGCCAGCAGGGTTTCGAGCATAATTCCCTTCGGCGTGGTCGCGTCGCCGAACGAGAACGGTGGCAAATATGGGGCAATCAGACGAATTTCATCAGCCCGTGCGGGCAGGCCGATCCCAACGAACAGCCACAATCCAAACATCCAGATTCTAAAGGGGCGTAAGCTTACCAATCGATCCCCCTTCCTCTCCCTGCAACAGCGCAGGCGTGAGATTAGGACACCACGAGTAAGCTTAATAGCGGCTTAAAGCACCGTCCGCTAAACCTCGGCCCATTGTCGCAGGAGATTGTGATAGACGCCGGACAGGCTGACGACGCTGGGATCGTTCCCATCTTTTTCCAGCGCCAAGCGCTGGATTGTTTGATCGAGATCGAAGAGCAACGCGCGCTGATCGTCGGCGCGGATCATGCTCTGCAGCCAGAAAAACGAGGCAACGCGCGCCCCACGCGTGATCGGCGTTACCCGATGCAGGCTGGTTGAGGGGTAGAGAATCAGATGCCCAGACGGTAGTTTTACCCGCTGGGGGCCGTACACATCCTCAATAATAAGTTCGCCGCCGTCGTACTCCTCAGGCGCTGAGAAGAACAAGGTGCACGATAGATCAGTACGCAGCCGGATCGGTGTGCCGGGAATGGCGCGAATGGCGTTATCCACATGCACGCCGAATGACGCGCCCTCGCCATAGCGATTGAACAGCGGCGGAAAAATCCGCTGCGGTAGGGCCGCCGAAATAAACAAAGGCGACCGGGCAAGCCCCCCCAGGACCATCTCCCCCACGGCCTGCGCCACGGGGGAGCCTTCCGCCAGTTGCGCGTTCTGCTTCACGGCGGCAGATTGTTCCCCCGCCGTTACCCGCCCGTCGATCCACTCGGCCGCATCCAGGGCGGCACGGGCAGAGGCAACTTCGGCGGGGGTTAGAACGTCTGGAATGGCGAGAAGCATGATCCCTCGGGGGTTAGTAGGAAACGGCCAGCGTTAGCATCGCCGACCGGCCCGGCGCGACATAGGTGAAGGGCGAGGCGCTGCGATAGAGCGTATCGTAATAGGTCTCATTCGCCAGATTGAGCACGTTCAGCCGCAGGCTCGCGTTCTCATTAATCTTATACTCGCCCATCGCATCGAAGCGCCAATAGGAGGGAACCTTGGTGCTAAGGGCTTCCAAGGTGCCGCCATTGACTTCCGAGCGATAGTTCGCCGACCCGCCAATCGAGAGCGCTTCGGTAATTTGATATTTCGTCTGCACCAGCAGCGAATGTTTGGCGATATTGGCGAGCTTCTTATCTTTGGCGGCCGGGTTCAGCGGATTATCCGTAACCTTGGCGTCGATATAGGTATAGCCGCCGGTTACGCTCCAATCGTCCGTGATATTCCCCGCGAGGCTGACTTCAAAACCCGCCGAGCGTGCGGCGCCGCCATTGCTGAAGCGCGTGCCGCTATTCACCAGCATTTCTTCCTTAATCGTATAGAAGAGCGCGGCATTGGCGTTAAGGCGGCGATCAAACAATTGCCACTTGGTGCCGATTTCGAAGTTCGTATTCTTCTCGGGCTTGAACTGGGTATAGCCCGACGCGAGACCGCCATAGCCCGCCGACGTGCCACCATCGATCTGCTCACCCGGCGGGTTGGAGGAGGTGCTGATCGCGCCGTAAACGCTGGCATAGGGCACCGGCTTGTACACGAGGCCGAGGTTCCAGTTCAGGAAACCCTTCGCGTAGGTCGCCCGGCTGGATGTGGTCGAATAATCGCCCGTTCCCGAATAAGCGCCGATGTCATAGAGGTCGTAGCGCAGGCCGCCGCTGAGCTGCCATTGCGGCGAGAGTTCCAGCGTATCGGATAGATACAGCGCCTTGGTATCGACGACCGTGTCGGAATAGGAGGTTCCCGAAACAATCGAGCCCGTCCACGGCAGGTTTGGGTTCGGCGCGTAAATCCGCTGCGTAATCGAGCGCGGCGTTACCACCGGCGCGCGGTTATAGACCTTCTCGCGCATGATTTCGCCGCCCGCGACGAACGTATGCTTCCCAAAGCTACTGTCGAGATCATAAATCAAGTTCGCCTGAATCCCGCCGTAGCGGTTGGTCTGATCGCGATTTTTGGCGTTAGAATTGACGGTTAAATTCGTCAGATTCACCCCTTCCGGGGCCGAGATCACATATTCATTGCTGGTTACGCCGTAGCGGGCGCGCACGTCCAGCTTCAGATCGCGCGCTAGTTTGCCTTCGACGCGGATCGTGCCGATATCGGCGCTGTTTTCCATATAGTCGCGCCCAACGATGCCATAAAAGGTGTCGCGCGGCACGTTGAACGGCGCATTGGCGCGCGTGTCATAGGGAATCCCCCAATCGGGCATCGCATCGGTATTGAGGTGATAATAGTCGAGCGTGACTTTCCAATCCTCGTGCGGTTTGATTTCCGCCGCCACCGCCGCGCCATAGCGCTTGTCGTAAACTTCCTTGCGCCCCGCCACATCAGAATCATGAACCAGACCGTTGAGACGGACGGCAAACCGATCCGAAATCACCTGATTCACATCGGCGCTGAGGCGCTTGTAGCTATCGGTGCCGAGCGAGCCTTCGCCCTTAATAAAATTCTGCTGCGTCGGGGTTTTGGTGACGATATCCACCGACCCGCCGGTCGTGCCGCGCCCGCCGATGGTGGAGCTGGGGCCTTTGATGACTTCCAATTGTTCGACTGCAAAGGTCTCGCGTGAGATCACGCCGGGGTCGCGCAGCCCGTCGATGAACACATCGTTGCGCGCATCGAAGCCGCGAATGAAAATCCGGTCACCAAAAGCATTGCCGCCCTCGCCCGTCCCCAAGGTCACGCCCGGTTGCTGGCGCATTACCTCGCGTAAGGAGGTCGCGCCGGACTCTTTGATTTGCTCTTTGGTGATGGCGGTTACGCTTTTCGGCGTATCCAGCAGCGGCTTTACGAACTTCGGATTGGCTGATTTTTCCACCGCGAGCGGCGCATTGGGATTGGCGTTCGGGTTCGCGTCGGGTTTGGCCGTGTCCTGCACCGTCATCGTCGGCAGCGTCACCGGCTTTTGGGCAGGCGTTTGGGCCGCAGCGGGGAAAAACGCCCCGGCGAGGGGCAAGGCAGCAGCAGCGAGCGCGAACGGCAGACGGCGAGCCGCTGCCGAAGGATCGGGAGATCGCATCGGATTGTCCTTATCGAGTTCTTCGAAAAAACCTGGGGGAAGCGGCGGCGGCCAGGCAGATGAGAGGATTAGGCCGTAACATTGTGGTGACAATTATGCAACTGCGTCTTAGTTGCAAATGCCTTATTTTCACCGCAATTGGAATTGAATCGGAAAATCGAAGGTAAATTCATCGCCTGGATAGCTCGGTGGAAAGGCTGGCATCGGGCTCGCCCGATCCACCATTTCCAGAATCGCCCGATCCAGGGCGTCATTGCCCGTGCTCTGAAGCAAGGTTTTCGAGAGCAGCTTTCCGGCGCGGTTGAGCGTGAACCGCACCATCCCCTGCCCTTGGCGTTGGCCGCGCATCGTGCGCGCGCCATCGGGCCGATGGCGCAAGAGCCACGCGGAAAGCTTGCTGGTGTAATCGCTGTCGAGCGACGGCGCGACCGCCGCAGCCCTCGCCACCGAGGCAGCCTCGGTGGCCTGAGGCGGCGCAACCGAGGGAGGCGCGGCAACGGGTTCCGGCGCGGACTGAGCCACGGGCGTCATCTCCTGCGGGACTTTCGGCAGGGCGGGCGGCGATTTCGCGACAATGGGGCGCGGCTTGGGGGCCGGTTTCGGTTTTGGCGGCGGCGGCGGTGGTGGGAGCGGATCGACGGGAGCGGCAACACTGCGGATGAGTTCTTCCGGCTTCACTTCCGGGGGCGGTTCCGGGAGCGGCGGTGGAAGCTCGGCAATCGGTTCGGGCGGCGGCGGCTCGGGCGGTAACTCGGGCGGGGGAACGACCTGAGGCGGTTCGATTTGGGGCGGCTCGGGTACGATTTCAGGTTCGGCAGCAACGGCGGGTGCAGGCGGCGGGCTGGCGAGCATAGCCAGCGGCTGAAGCTCGATTAACTGAGGCTTTTCGCTCGGCACCAGTGCCGCGTCTGGGGTGAGCCAGACCAGCAGGCCGACGGCGGCGGCGTGCAGCGAAAAGGAGGTGAGAAAGGCTTTCGCCATATCCGTTCAGCTTCCGGCGGGGGGCTACGGTTTTGCGGGTTCGGTGAGCAGAGCCACACGGCTGAAACCCGCCGCGCCGACCTGCCCCATCAACTCGGCAATGATGCCGTAGGCGAGGCTTTTATCGCCGCGCACATAAATCGGGCGGGTCTTGTCGGCGGCGGCAAGCTCGGCCAAACGGGCTGACAAAGTGGGTTTCGCAATCGGCTCTTGATCGAGAAAAAGCTGCCCCTGCCCGTCCACCGACAGGGTAATCGGCGGCGCAGGCGGCGTCAGTTGCGCGGCTTGGCTGCTGGGTAGTTCGACGGGAACCCCGGCGACCAGCATTGGCGCTGCCACCATGAAGATGATGAGCAGCACCAGCATCACATCGACCAGCGGTGTAATATTAATATCGGCGACGGCGGGCAGACCGTCCTCGTCACCCCCGCCGCTCGGTAGCAATCCCCCAGCCATTCTACGCGGCCTTATCGGTAGCGGCGGGCGCGCGGGTGAGCGTCAAAGCCGTCTCGGCCATCACCGCTTGGGTGCGCGCCGAAAACCGTCCAATCGTGGCCGCCAGAAGATTATAGGCGATCACGGCGGGAATGGCGGCCACTAGCCCCATCGCGGTGGCCAGCAGGGCTTCGGCGATGCCCGGCGCGACGGTAGCGAGGCTGGTATCGCGCGCTTGGGCAATCGCGGTGAAGCTGTTCATGATGCCCCAGACCGTGCCGAACAGCCCGATAAAGGGGGCGGAGGAGCTAATCGTCGCTAGCACCGGCAAGCGCCGGTCCAACAGCCGCACTTCGCGCCCCAACTGCACGCGCATGACGCTCACGAGATGCTCGCGCTGGGTCGCCGCCGAGGTGCTCGCAAAAGCCGCGCGGTCCTGCTGCACGAGCCGCAGCCCCGCCGCGAGTACCCGTTGCGCTGCGCCTGTCGGGCGCTGCGCAACCTCGGCCAGCGCCACCGTCTCGCCCGCCTCAAACGGCTGCAAACTGCGCTGCGCGAGCCACAACCGCCGCAGGGTTTCGAGAATCACCGCCCACCCCCAAACCGAGGCAAGAGCCAGCAGAATCATCACCGCTTTCACGACGCTATCCGCCTGCGTGAACAGGCCGATAAACGACAGGCCGGGGCCGGAAAGGGGTGCGGTCACGGGGTAACTCCTTCGCGCAGCAAAATGGGGAACGGGCCGCATCCTGCCGCAGTTGCGAAGAATTATCAATATCGTTGAGAGTGATTCTTATTAGTAGTCGCAACAAAGCCCACTACGGAATCGCTAACCGATACCCCACCCCAGCTTCCGTGAGCAGAAACCGGGGCTGATCGGCGGGATCGTGCAGCTTTTGCCGCAGTTGGCGGACATAGACGCGCAGATATTGTACATCCGCCCCATCCTCGTGCCCCCACACGGCTTTCAACAGATGCTTATGGGTCAGCACCCGGCCCGGATGTTTGGCAAGCTCGGCGAGAATGCCCCATTCCTTCGGCGACAGTTTTACTTCGGCCCCGTCCAGCAGCACCCGGCGGTGGAACAGATCGATGGTGAGCGGCCCCAGGGTAAAGACCTCCGACGCGCCTTGGGTTTGCAGCCGATGCCGCAGGGCCACGCGAATGCGCGCCAGCAGCTCTTCGATGCTAAAGGGTTTGACGATGTAATCGTCGGCCCCAAGATCGAGCGCTTCGACCTTGCTCGCCTCCTCCCCCCGGCTGGACAGCACGATGATCGGCAAAGCGCTGCTCATGCGCAGATCGGCGATGATGTCGAGCCCGTCGCGGTCGGGAAGCCCCAAATCCAGAATCATGAGATCGACACCAGGGCGGCGGGCGGCGGCGAGCCCCTGCGCCCCGGTTTCCGCCTCGATCACGGCATAATCCTGCGCCGCGAGGCTGGTGCGCAAAAACCGCCGGATCGCCGGTTCATCATCGACGATCAGCAAAGTCGCGCGCAGGTTAATCCCGGAGGGGTTCGACATGAATCAAGGTCTCGGGTAGGGAAATGACAAAGGCCGCCCCGCCACCAGGGGCATCCTCCACATGAATACGCCCCCCCATCGCGTCAACAAAGCCCCGGCAGATGGCGAGCCCCAATCCCGTGCCGCCGGGCGCGCCGTCGCTCACATCGAGCCGGTAGAAACGTTCGAAAATACTCACCCGCCGGTCGGGCGGAATGCCGGGGCCTTGGTCCGCCACCGTTAGGGCAATCCCGCCCTCGGGAGCTTCCCGCGCCTCAATCCGAAGGACCGAGCCCTGCGGCGCAAATTTGGCGGCATTATCGAGCAGGTTCACCAGCACTTGTTCGAACAGCACATGATCGAGCCGCACCATCGGCAAATCATCCGGCAAATGGGTTTCGACCCGATGCCCCACCAGCAGCGCCGCCGTGCGCCGCAAGGCCGTGCCCACCGCTTCGGCCAGATCGAGCGGGTCTCGCTTTGGCGCGAGCGAGCCCGCTTCGAGCCGCATCATATCGAGCAAATTACCGACGAAACGGTTCAGCCGCTCGGCCTCGGTCTGCACGCTGCCCAACACCTCGTCGCGCGCCGCATCGTCATAGCGCGCCCCGAACGCCCGCAGGGCCGTGACCGACCCCAAGATGGTCGCAAGCGGGGTGCGCAGATCGTGGGAAATCGAGGTGAGCAGCGCCCCGCGCAGCTTTTCCGTTTCCGCCAGCAGCCGGGCTTCATCGACGGCACCCGCGAGCGTGATGCGCTCGATGGCAATCGCGGCCTGATCGGCCAAAGCGTTGAGCAGGCGGCGCTCGTCCTGGGACAGAATCGGCCTGCCCCGCTCCGCCCGGTCGAGCCCCAAAACGCCGATAATCTCGCGGTCGGTGCGCAACGGCAGGAACAGCCAGCGCGCGCCCGGCAACGTATCGGAATCGCGGCCGGTTTCCTGGCCCTTGCTGAAGGCCCACTGCGCGGCCGCAAGATCAGCGTCTTCCAGTTGATCTTCCGGCGGATAGCCCGCGCGCACCGAAAGGTGATCGCCCTCGGGCAGCAGAACCACCGTGCTGACCCTCAACATCGCGGCAATCTGGTGCGAAATCGCCCACAGAAGATCGTCCATCGCGCCGATGGCAGCCAGTTTGCGGCTGAAGCTATAGAGGTCAGCCGTCACTCTCGCCCGCTGCGCCGCCGCCGTGCCTTGGGCGTGGCTGCGCGCCGCCAGATTGCTCGTCACCAACGCCGTGATGAAGAAGGCCACCAAGGAAATCACATTGGCGGGATCGGCAATCGTGAAGGTATAGAGCGGTGGCAGAAACAGGAAATTATAGAGCAGGACCGACAGCGCGGCGGCATAAAGCGACGGCCCGCGCCCACGCCGCACCGCGACAATCAGAACCCCAGTCAGGAACACCAGCGATAGGTTCGTGACCGCAATCAGCCGGTCGAGCCCGGAAGCGATCACCGTCGCCGCGCCGACCGTCAGCGTCGCTTCGATAAAGGCCGAGAGCGGCGGGCGTTTAGGAAGCGCCAGCGAAACCGCCGCCCCGCCCGTCCCCAGCGGCACAATCCGCAGGCTAATGTCGCTGGCCTTGCGCACCAACTCCTGTGTAATCGACCCCGACAGCCAGCGTTTCCAGCGCGGCAAGCTGTAATGACCGACGATGATTTGCGTCACATTATGGCTGCGGGCATAGGCCAGCACGTCATCGACCACGCGCCGTCCCGGCAAAGTGACGGTTTCCGCGCCCAAGCGTTCGGCGAGGCGCATGGCCTCGGCAATCCGCGTGCGGGCGGCGTCGGACAGGCCCAGCGGGCTGGGGGTTTCGATATGCAGTACGGTCCAGGCGCAGCGCAGCCGGTCGGCCATCCGGCGGGCTTGGCGAATGAGCAAATCCGCCGCCGGGCGCGGGTCGATGCAGACCAGCAATCGCTCGCCAGTCTCCCACGGGCCGGAAATGGCGTGGCTTTGCATGAAGTCGCGCATTTGCGCGTCCACCCGGTCGGCGGTGCGGCGCAGTGCGAGTTCGCGCAAGGCCGTGAGGTTCCCGGCGGAAAAATAATGTTTTAGCGCGTGCTGAGCCTGCTCGTGCCCATAGACTTTGCCTTCCGCAAGCCGCTGTTGCAGGGTTTCCGGCGTCACATCGACGAGTTCGATTTCATCCGCCCGGTCGATAATCGAATCGGGCACCGTCTCGCGCACGCGGATGCGGGTAATGCGCGCCACTACATCGTTCAGGCTTTCGACGTGCTGCACGTTGAGCGTGGTGAACACATCGATCCCAGCGGCGAGGATTTCTTCCACGTCCAAATAGCGCTTCGGGTGGCGGCTGCCCGGTGCATTGGTATGGGCCAGCTCGTCCACCAGCACCAGTGCCGGTTTGCGGGACAGAATGGCGTCCAGGTCCATTTCCGGCAGGGCGCGGCCCTTATAATCGCTCGCGCGCTTGGGCAGGATTTCGAGCCCGGCGAGCATGCGCTGGGTTTCCGCCCGCCCGTGGGTTTCCACCACACCAACGACGACATCCACCCCCTCGCGCCGCCGCTGCCGGGCAACGCGCAGCATCTCGTAGGTTTTGCCGACGCCGGGCGCGGCCCCGAGGAAAATACGCAGCCGCCCCCGCCCTTCCTTTTGGGCGAGGGCCAGCAGCGCCTCGGGGTCGGGGCGCCGCTCTGTGGTTGAAAGATCGGATTCGCTCATGCTGGTGAGATTACGGGCTTTTACGTGTCGTCGCCATGTCGTCCAGCGCCAGATTGAGCGCCAGTACATTCACGCGCGGCTCGCCGATCAGCCCGATCAGGCGGTTTTCCACCGACCGTTCGACCAGCTCGCGCACGACGGCAACGGGCAGAGTGCGGGCTTTGGCGACCCGCTCGATTTGTAGGCGGGCCGCCTCCGGCGACACATGCGGATCGAGCCCACTGCCCGAGGTGGTGACGAGATCGACCGGCACCGGCTGATGGGTATTGAGCGCGGCGATATCGCCCGCCACCCGGTCGATCAGCGCTTTGGAGGTTGGCCCTAGGTTGGAGCCCGACGAGGAGGCCGCGTTATAGGGCTGCGCAACGCTATTCCCATCAGCATCGATCCCGGAGGTGGCCGAGGGGCGCGGATGGAAATAGCGCGGATCGGTGAAATTCTGCCCAATCAGGCTGGAACCGACGATTGTACCGTTGCGCTCGATGAGGGAGCCATTGGCCTCACGCGGAAAGACCAGTTGAGCAATCCCCGTAATCGCGGCGGGATAGACGAGCCCGAGCAGCACGGTCATCCCGAAAAGCAGCACAAGGGCCGGGCGAAACAGTTGGATCATGATGATTTCCTAAGCCAAACCGAGGGCGGCGACGGCGAGATCGATGATCTTAATACCGATGAACGGCACGATCAGCCCGCCGAGGCCATAGACGAAGAGATTGCGCCGCAGCAGCGCCGCCGCGCCCTGGGGCCGGTAGCGCACGCCGCGTAAGGCCAGCGGAATCAGCCCAACGATAATCAGCGCATTGAAGATCACCGCCGACAAAATAGCGCTGCTCGGCGTTGCCAACCCCATCACATTCAGCGCCTGAAGCTGCGGGTAAATCCCCACAAACATGGCCGGAATGATGGCGAAATATTTGGCCACATCATTGGCAATGGAGAAGGTGGTCAGCGCGCCGCGCGTCATGAGCAATTGTTTGCCGATCCCAACGATTTCGATGAGCTTGGTCGGATCGCTATCGAGATCGATCATATTGCCCGCCTCGCGCGCCGCCACCGTGCCCGTGTTCATGGCAACGCCGACATCGGCTTGGGCGAGGGCGGGCGCATCGTTGGTGCCGTCGCCGCACATGGCGACCAGCTTACCCTTGGCCTGCTCGTCGCGGATCAGCTTTAGTTTCGCTTCCGGGGTGGCTTGCGCCAAGAAATCATCGACGCCCGCTTCGGCGGCAATCGCGGCGGCGGTCAGCGGATTATCGCCCGTAATCATCACGGTGCGAATGCCCATGCGCCGCAGTTCCACAAAGCGCTCGCGGATACCGCCCTTCACCACGTCCTTCAGGTGAACGACGCCCAAGAGCGTGCCGCTTTCCGACACCACCAGCGGCGTGCCGCCGGATTTCGCCACGGTTTCGACGATAGACGTGAGCCGGTCCGACCCCGCGCCGCCGCCCGCCCACGCCAGTACAGCATCGGTTGCACCCTTGCGGATGTGGCGTTTGCCAAGGTCGATCCCGCTCATCCGCGTTGTCGCCGAAAAGGGAATGAAGCTCGCGCCCCGGTCACCCATATCGAGCGCGCGCAGGCCATAGGCTTCCTTCGCCAGCACAACGATGGAGCGGCCTTCCGGCGTTTCGTCCGACAGCGACGCCAGCATTGCAGCTTCCGCCAGAAGTTTGGCATCGACGCCCGGCAGCGGCAGAAAGTCGGCGGCAACGCGGTTGCCCAGTGTGATCGTGCCGGTTTTATCGAGCAGCAGCGTATCCACGTCCCCCGCCGCTTCCACGGCGCGGCCGGAGGTTGCGAGCACATTGAAGCGGACCAAGCAATCCATCCCGGCGATACCAATGGCGGAAAGCAGCGCGCCGATGGTCGTGGGAATGAGGGTCACGAACAGCGCAATCAACACCACCACCGAAATGCTGCCCGCGCTATAGGCGAGAAAGCCCGGAATGGTTGCAACGGCCAGTAGGAAGATGATCGATAGGCCCGCAAGCAGGATCGATAGCGCGATTTCGTTCGGCGTTTTTTGCCGCTGCGCGCCTTCCACCAGCGCAATCATCCGGTCCAGGAAACTATTGCCCCGCGCCGAGGTAATGCGAATGGTGAGCTGGTCCGACAGCACCCGCGTGCCGCCCGTGACCGCCGAGCGGTCGCCGCCGCTCTCCCGGATCACCGGCGCGCTTTCCCCCGTAATGGCGCTTTCATCGACGGAGGCCACCCCGTCGATCACTTCACCATCGGAGGGAATGATTTCAAGCGCCTCGACGATCACATGATCGCCGGGTTTCAAATCGAGGGCCGATACGGTTTCGGTGCCACCATTGGCAAGTTTACGCCGCGCGGTGGTTTCGGTGCGGGTTTTGCGCAGGCTATCGGCCTGGGCGCGGCCCCGGCCTTCGGCCACGGCTTCCGCAAAGGTGCCGAAGAGAACGGTGAACCACAGCCAGGCGGCGATTTGCACCGTAAAGCCAGTGCCGCCCGCGCCAATCGCCACATCGCGCGCCAGCAACACTGTCGTCAGCAGCGCCACCAGCGCCACGACGAAGAGGATGGGATTGCGGCTCAGCGCGCGCGGATGGAGTTTCGAGAAGGCTTGCCCCACCGCCGGGACGAGAATCGCTGGGTCGGTCAGGGACACAAGAGGCCGTTTGCTCATAGGATTCGCGCCTTAAAACAGCGTGCCGGCGGTCATTGCCAAATGTTCGGCAATCGGACCCAAGGCCAGCGACGGGAAATAGGTCAGGCCGCCGACGATCAGGATCACCCCGACCAAGAGGCCGACGAACAGGGGCGTATCAGTGGGGAAGGAGCCGGAGGAGGCCGGTTGCGGGGATTTGCGCGCGAGCGACCCCGCCACCGCCATCACCGGCACGATCATAGCAAAGCGCCCGAGCAGCATGGCAATCCCCAACAGCCCATTGTGAAACGGGGTATTGGCATTGAAGCCCGCAAAGGCTGACCCATTGTTCGCCGTCGCCGAGGTATAGGCGTAGAGCGCCTCGGAAAACCCGTGCGGCCCCGCGTCTTGCAGGCTTGCCAGCGCCGAGGGGATGAAGCCGACCAGGGCGGTCAACCCGAGGATCGCCAGGGGCAGCACCAGCAGCGACAGCATCGCCATTGTCACTTCCGGCGCTTCGATTTTCTTGCCGAGATATTCCGGCGTCCGCCCGACCATCAGCCCGGCGATGAACACCGTCAGTAGGGCAAACACCAGCATCCCGTAAAGCCCGGCCCCGACGCCGCCGACGATGATTTCGCCGAGCTGCATGTTCATCATCGGGATCATGCCCGCCAGCGGCAGGAAGCTGTCGTGCATCGCAATCACCGCGCCACAGGACGCGGCGGTGGTGATAACGGCGAACAGTGACGAAGCGGCAATACCGAAGCGCACTTCCTTGCCTTCCATATTCCCACCGATCAGGCCGAGTTGATGGAAGAAGGGATTGCCGGAGGCTTCAACGCCGTAAACCACGGCAACGCCCGCGATAAACAGCACGCCCATCGCCGCCAAAATCGCCCAGCCCTGCTTTTCATTGCCGACCATGCGCCCGAAAGCATTGGTCAGCCCCGCCCCGAGCAGGAAAATCAGCAGCATCTGCACAAGGTTCGAGAGTGCCGTCGGGTTTTCGAACGGGTGGGCGGAATTGGCGTTGAAAAAGCCGCCGCCATTGGTGCCGAGCATCTTAATCGCCAATTGCGAGGCGACCGGGCCGAGACTGAGGCTCTGTTTCGCCCCTTCCAGCGTTACCGCCTCCGCGCTCGCGGCAAACGTCTGCGGCACGCCCTGCCACACGAAGAAAAAGGCGGCGATACAGGAAATTGGCAGCAGCACATAGAGGGTGCAGCGCGTGAGATCGACCCAAAGATTCCCCAAATCGCGCGCCGATTTGCTGGCAAAGCCGCGCACGAGCGCAATCGCAAGGCAAATCCCCGTCGCCGCCGACAGGAAATTCTGCACCGTCAGCCCGGCCATCTGGCTGAAGTGGCTCATGGTGGTTTCACCGCCATAAGATTGCCAGTTGGTATTGGTGACGAAACTCAACGCCGTATTGAAGGCGAGGTCCGGCCCGACTGCCGCAAAGCCTTGCGGGTTCAGCGGCAGTACATCTTGCAGGCGCAGAATACCGTAGAGCAGCAAAGCGCCTGCGCCGTTCAGCACCAGCATCGAGGCGGTATAGGCCACCCAGCCCTGGCCCTGTTTCGGGTTCACCCCGGCAGCGGCGTAAAAGCCGCGCTCCAAGGGGCCGATAACCGGCGACAGCAACAGTTTCTCACCCGTAAAAACCCGGGTGAGATAGCCGCCGACCGGCCGCACCAGCATCAGAAGAATTAAGCAAAACAGCGCGATTTGCGCCCAACCGTTCAAGGTCATGATCGCCCTCGCTTAAAACCGTTCGGGGCGCAGCAGCGCCAGCAGCAAATAGGCGAGCACACAGGCCGAAACCGCGCCGCCCAGAATGAGATCGAAGCTCGCCCCGCTCATCGGTCGATCTCCTTGGCGCAGACCAGCGCGTAGCCGACCAACGCCGAAAATCCGGCCGTCAAAGCCGCCAGAAACACAAAATCCAGCATGATGTCTCCTTCTACGGGGTTTCCCGTTAGGGGCATCTGACGGCAAACCCGCGTGAAGGTTCGAGACGAAGCCGGGCCTGCGCGCATAAAGATTCCATAAAGACCGCCGCCGTTTGTTGCGGCGCAATGGCACGTTGACGTAACCGTCAGAGCGGGCGTTACATGGGGTCATCATCTTCAGGAGACGCACCATGGCCCTGCCCGCGCTCGTTCAGTTCATGATCCGCAATGCCGCGATTGGTGCGAGCCTTGGGGTTGCCGTTGGCCTCGGGCTGATGTTCGGCGATGCCTGGGGGCTAGCGACGCTCGCGGGCCAAACGGAAAGCCCTCTCGTCGCCTGGATCATGTTGCCCTGGGGCCTCGCCGTTACCTTCGGCGGCGTTCAAGTCGGGATAGCGATTATGGTCGCGGAGGATGATTCGCCCGGCGGTGGTAAACGTCAGCGCATTCCGCTCGCTTCGGGCGCAGCGCGGCGGGTATGATGGCACGATGGGGATTCGCTCAGGAGCGGCGGATCTGAAGGATAGATTGAAAGAATGCGCGCTTTAAAAATCCTAACTCTTCTCATCCTCGTGGCGGCCTTGGGCGGCGGGGGCTTTTGGGCCTATCGCACTTATTATAAGCCGAAAGCAGCGCTTCCCCCCGGCATCATCGGCAGCAATGGCCGTATCGAGGCGAATGAAACCGACCTGAGCGCCAAGTTTGCCGGGCGCCTGGTGGAGGTGCTGGTTCAGGAAGGCGATATGGTCACAGCGGGCGATGTGGTCGCCCGGATCGATACCTCCGATCTGGAAGCCGCCTTACGCGCGGCGGAAGCCAATGTGCGCCAAGCCGAAAAGGCCGAAGCCGAGGCCAATGCGCAAATCACCTTACGCAAAAGCGAGTTGACCCTTGCCGATCAAGAGTTAGATCGGGCCGTGGCGCTGATCGCCAAAGGCAATGTGACCCAGCAGCGCGTCGATCAAAACCGCAATCAGCGCCGCACTGCTGCGGCGGCTTTGGACGCCGCGCGCAGCCGGGTCGACGCCAGCCACGAAGCCATTAGCGCCGCCCGCGCCGAGGCGGATCGGCTGCGCGTTCAAGTGGGCGACGGGGTGCTGAAATCCCCCGTGTCGGGCCGGGTGCTCTACCGGTTGGCCGAACCTGGCGAAGTGCTGGCGGGCGGCGGCAAAGTGCTCACCCTGCTCGATCTCTCCAGCGTGTATATGACCCTGTTCCTCCCCACCACCGACGCCGGGATTCTGGCGATGGGGGCAGAAGGGCGGATTGTGCTGGACGCGCTGCCAGACCGCGCCATTCCCGCCAATGTCTCCTTCATTTCCGCCCGGGCGCAGTTTACGCCGCGCCAGGTGGAAACCAAGAGCGAGCGCGACCGGATGATGTACCGCATCAAAATCCGGGTGCCGGAAGCCCTGGTGCAGCAATATCTTGAGTATGTGAAAACCGGCCTCACAGGGATGGGTTACGTGAAGCTCGACCCGAAAGCCGTTTGGCCGGAGTGGCTTCAATCCGACCTAACGAAACCCGCCGGGTCGTGATCCCATCCCTATGACCACCGCCGTTCAGCTTGAGGGCGTCTCGCACCGCTACGGCAAAACGCTGGGGCTGGAAACCGTGTCGCTGGTCCTGCCCGAAGCCCAAACGCTCGGGCTGATCGGGCCGGACGGGGTGGGGAAATCCACCCTGCTCGCCCTCATCGCCGGGGCCAAGAAGGTGCAAACCGGTAGCGTCACCGTGCTCGGGGCCGATATGCGCGCAAGCCGCGCCCGCACCGAGGTTCAACCGCGCATCGCCTATATGCCGCAAGGCTTGGGCAAGAATCTCTATCCCGAGATCACCGTAAGCGAGCATCTGGAGTTCTTCGGCAAGCTCTTTGGCCTGAGTGCGGCCCAACGCGCCGAACGCGCCGTGGCCTTGCTCGCCGGAACCGGCCTCACCGCTTTTGCCGACCGGCCGATGGGGAAACTTTCAGGCGGCATGAAGCAAAAGCTGGGGCTGTGCTGCGCGCTGATCCACGATCCCGATTTGCTCATTCTCGACGAGCCGACCACGGGGGTCGATCCGCTCTCCCGCCGCCAATTCTGGGAATTGGTCACGCGCCTGCGCGAGAACCGCCCGCGCATGAGCGTGATTGTCGCCACCTCCTATATGGATGAAGCCGAACAGTTCGATCAGGTCGCCGCCCTCTACGGCGGACGCATTCTCGCCTGCGCCCCGCCCGCCGCGCTGAAAACCCAAACCGACTGTACCAGCCTGGAAGACGCCTTCATCGCCCTGCTGCCGGAGGAGGCCAAGCGCGGCCATACCCGGCCCGTAAAGCCGCCCGCGCCGGAGGCAAACGGCCATCCGCCCGTGATCGAAGCGCGCGGGTTAACCCGCAGCTTCGGTGATTTTACCGCCGTCGATCATGTCGATTTCGCCATCCAGCGCGGCGAGATTTTCGGCTTTCTCGGATCCAACGGCTGCGGCAAAAGCACGACGATGAAGATGCTGACCGGCCTGCTGCCCAGCACCTCTGGCGAGGCCTTTATGCTGGGCAAACCCATCGACCCCACCGATCTCGAGGCGCGGCGACGGGTTGGTTATATGTCCCAAGCGTTTTCGCTCTATGGCGAACTCACCGTGCGGCAGAACCTGCGCCTTCACTCCAAAATCTTCCGCCTGCCCGCCGATGCTGCTGCCAAGCGCGAAGCCGATCTCACCGCCCGCTTCGGCCTCGCCCCCTATCTCGACGATCTCTCGGCCGATCTGCCCTTGGGCGTGCGCCAGCGCCTCTCCCTCGCCGTTGCCATTCTGCACGAACCGGAGGTGCTAATTCTCGACGAGCCGACCTCCGGCGTCGATCCCGTTGCCCGCGATGCCTTTTGGCAGGAGCTTTTTACCCTGTCGCGCGAGCAAGGGGTGACGATCTTCGTCTCCACCCATTTTATGAACGAGGCCGCGCGCTGCGACCGCATCGCCTTTATGCACGCGGGCCGCGTGCTTGCCATCGGCACGCCGGACGCGCTTGAGCAGGAAAGCGGTACATCCAGTCTCGATGAGGCCTTTATTCGGGCGATGGAAAAAGCGCTCGGCCCGCAAACCGCAACCGACGCGCGTTTCCCCGATCCCCTTCCCCCCCAGGGCCACCCGCCGCGCTTTTCGCCCAAACGGCTCGGCGCTTATGCGTGGCGCGAGGCGTTGGAAATTCTGCGCGACCGGGTGCGCCTGACCGTCGCCCTGTTCGGCACCGCCTTTCTGATGGTGGTGTTCGGTTATGGGATTTCGCTCGATGTGGAGAAAGTCCCGTTTTCGGTACTCGACCAGGATCAATCGCCGGAAAGCCGCGCCTATATCGAACAGTTCCAGGGCTCCCCCTACTTCCGCGAGCGCCCGCCGCTGGCCAGCCCAACCGCGCAAATGGCTGAGTTGAAGGGCGCGCGCAGTGCCGCCACGCTCACGCTTCCGCCCGATTTTGGGGCCCATCTGCGCCGGGGCCAGCCGACCGACGTGAGTATTCTCATCGACGGGGCCATGCCGTTCCGCGCCGAAACCGTGGAAGGCTATGTAACCGGGCTGCACCAGCAGTTCCTAACCAGCATGGCGCGGGAAAACGGCCTGACACTGCCCGCAGCCCCAATCCAGATCGAAACGCGCTTCCGCTACAATCAGGCCTTCCGCAGCCTTGATGCGATGGTGCCCGCCACCATCGCCCTGCTGCTGGTGATGATTCCGGCCATCCTCATGGCGCTCGCGGTTGTGCGGGAGAAGGAAATGGGCACGATTGCCAATTTCTACGTTACCCCCACCAGCCGTTTCGAGTTTTTGATCGGCAAGCAACTGCCCTATGTGGCCGTGGGGATGGTGAATTTTACGCTGATGAGCCTGATGGCGGTAACGCTGTTCGGCGTACCGTTGAAAGGCAGTATTCTGGGGCTGGTTCTCGGCGCGCTGATCTATGTGACCGCGACCACCGGCATCGGGTTACTGATGTCTTCCTTTGCGCGCACGCAGATTGCGGCGCTGTTCGGCACGGCGGTCGCCTCGGTCACGCCCGCCGTGCAGTTTTCCGGCATGATGCAGCCCGTAAATACCTTGGAAGGGGGGGCGCGCGTGATCGGCACCCTGTTTCCCACCACCTATTTCATGAAAATCAGCGTCGGCACTTTCACCAAAAGCCTAAGCTTTTTTGACGTGCTGCCGTTTCTCCTGACGTTGCTCGTCTTCGTGCCCGTGCTGTGGGGCCTGTCGATGGCGCTGCTGCCGAAACAGGAGCGCTGAACATGGGTCGCCTCGTCAATATCTCCGCCCTCATGGGGAAGGAATTCTCCAGCCTGCTGCGGGATTTCGCCTTGCTGGCGTTTGCCATTTACGCTTTCAGCTTTGCAATTTATTCTCAAGCAAATGGCATGTCGCACGAGGTCCATCGGGCCGCGATGGGGGTTGTCGATGAAGACCGCTCACAGCTTTCCGGGCGTTTAATGTCCGCCTTCACCGAGCCGCGCTTTCAGCCACCCGAAATGATCCGCCAGGATGAGATCGACCCCGCAATGAATGCGGGGCGCTTTACCTTCGTGCTCAATATCCCGCCGAATTTCGAAGCCGACGCCCGCGCCGGGCGCGCCCCCACCCTGCAAGTGCTGGTCGATGCCACCGCCATGATGCAGGCGGGCATCGGCGCGAGCTATATTCAGGCGATGGTGCTGGACGAAACCAAGCGCTTCTTGAGCCGCAATGATGCCGCCCCCGCCCCGTCCCCCGTGGCCGTGCAAGTGCGCTTCGCCTTCAATCAAGACCTGTCGTCACCGCGCTTCACCGGGGTGATGGCCCTGATCGATAATATCACCATGCTGTCGATTCTGCTGGCTGGGGCCGCCCTGGTGCGCGAGCGCGAGCATGGCACCATCGAACATCTGCTGGTACTGCCCGTCCGCCCCATCGATATTATGCTGGCGAAGATTCTGGCGAACGGCGCGGTGATCCTTGGCCTCACCGCCCTGTCGCTGAAACTGGTGATCGAAACCGCCCTGTCGGTGCCGCTGGCGGGCTCGATCCCGCTGTTTTTGGCGGGGGTCGCGCTCTATCTCTTTTTCACCACGGCGCTGGGGCTGTTTCTCGGCACCGTGGCCAAATCCATGCCGCAACTGGGGCTGATGTTCATTCTGGTCTTCTTGCCGATGAACCTGCTCTCGGGTGGGCAAACCCCGCGCGAGAGCATGCCGGAAGTGCTGCAATATCTAATGCTACTCTCCCCGTCCACCCATTTCGTGGCGATTGCCCAGGGAATCCTGTATCGCGGGGCAGGGCTGGAGGTAGTCTGGGTGAATTTTCTGTCGACCGCGCTGATTGGCGGGGCCTTCTTCCTCCTCAGCCTAAAGCGCTTCCGCTCTCACCTCTCGACCTTCGGCTGAGCCACGCTTTCCGCCCGAAACTTCGCCGCTTTTTGACGATTACCGCAGGTCGCCATATCGCACCAGCGGCGGGAATTATTCTTGGAGCGGTCGTAGAACAGCCAGCCGCAATCGGCGGCGGGGCATTGTTTGAGCCGGGTTAAATCGCTGCGCAAAAAGAGTTCGAGCGCCGATTCCGTGATCGGGCCGAGCAGCGCCGCCGCCGACCGATCATCATAGCGAACGCTGAAGCTTGGCCCCGGTTGCGCCGTTAAATCGGCATCGGCCAGCGCCTGGGCGGCTTCGGTTTTCAGAAGAAAGAGATCGGCACTCGCCGGGCTTTGCCGACGCGCAACTGCCGCGCCCGCCCGGTGCAGGGCCTCGCGCAATTCCACCACGCGGCGCAGGAACGCTCGCCCGGCTTCCCCCGGCAAACGATCTTTGAGCGGTTGCGCCCCCTCAGGTGTCATCACCCCGGCGTGCTCTGCCCAGGTCAGCACGTCCCCCGGCGCTTGCAGGTGCTCGAGCGCTGCCGCCGAGCCGCGCCCGCTGGCCGTATTCACGAAATCCAGCGCAGCGAGCCCGCCGACCAGCGTAAGGCTACCCGCCCGAGAGGGACGATCCAACATTGTTTAAACCATCAAAAGATGTTTTAGTGGTTATGAGCGTGCGCCCGACGAAAAAAGACAGGAGAGGCTGAATACCATGAAACACGCGTCCATCGGAGTCGCCGTTTTGGCCGTGGCGCTCGGAAGCGCTAGCGCGGCCTGGGCCGACATTAAAATCGGCGTTGCCGGCCCGATCACCGGCCCCAATGCCTCCTTCGGCGCTCAGTTGATCCAAGGGGCCGAACAGGCCGCCGCCGACATCAATGCGGCAGGTGGGATTCTGGGCGAAAAGATCGTGCTCGTGCCCGGCGATGATGTGTCGGACCCACGCCAAGGCGTTGCCGTTGCGAATAAATTCGCCTCCTCCGGGGTGAAATTTGTTGTTGGGCATTTCAATTCGGGCGTATCGATCCCGACCTCCGATATTTATGCCGATGCGGGCATTTTGCAAATTACCCCCGCCTCAACCAACCCGAATTTCACCGAGCGCAAGCTGTGGAACGTGTTCCGTACCTGCGGGCGCGACGATCAGCAGGGGCTGGTTGCGGCGAATTATATTCTCGCCAACCATAAGGGTAAAAAGATCGCCGTTATTCACGATAAAACCTCCTACGGCAAAGGTCTTGCCGATGAAACAAAGAAAAACTTGAATGCAGCGGGCGTTCAGGAAGTCATCTACGAGGGCGTAAACGCGGGCGACAAGGATTTCTCGCCGCTGATTTCAAAATTGAAAGCGGCGGGCGTCGATTTTCTCTATTGGGGCGGCTTGCACGTCGAATTCGGCCTGATTATCCGCCAAGCCGCCGAGCAGGGACTGAAGTTCACGGGGATGGGTGCCGATGGCACCACCTCCGACGAACTCGCCACCATCGCGGGGCCTGCCCTCGAAGGCGCAAAAATGACCTTCCCGCCCGATCCGCGCAACCGCCCGGAAGCCGCCGACGTGGTCAAACGCTTCGTCGAAGGCCGCAAGTTCAACCCCGAAGCCTATACGCTCTATTCCTACGCCGCAGTGCAAGTATTGAAACAGGCCATTGAGCAGGCGGGCACGGTGGACCCAGAGAAGGCCGCCAAGAAAATGCACGAGGGCGGCACCTATAAAACCGTGATCGGCGATATCAGCTACGATGCCAAGGGCGATCGCAAAAACGTCGATTACGTGACCTATACTTGGAAAAAAGGAGATAAGGGCACCATCACTTACCTCCAGGATTAAATTTTCTCAGACCGCCTTAGATACCCTGTTTTAACCTCAAAGGGCGTATCCGGTTTCCCTATCGGATACGCCCTTCTTTTACATAAACCACCTATCGAATATTAAGCGGTTACGCCGCCCGGACATCCGAGAGAAAGCTAGAAAGCTCCGTCCGCAACACGCCCGTTTCCCGGCTGAGGTTTTGGGCCGAACTCAACACGTCCCCCGCACTGCAGGACGTCACATCGATCCCTTGGCGGATGCGCGCCAAGGATTTCGTTACGCTATCCGCCCCGGCGGCGGCATTGCTGGCCTGTTTGCCGATCTCGCGCGTTGCCGTGGATTGCTCCTCCACCGCACTGGCGATGCTGGCGGCAATCGTCGCCACATGGGTAATGACGCTGGAAATGGTCCGGATCGAGTCGGCCGTTTCCTCCGCCACCCGCTGCACATCGGCCACTTGGGCGGCGATTTCGTCCGTCGCCTTGCTGCTTTGCCCGGCGAGGGTTTTGACTTCGGAGGCGACAACGGCAAAGCCTTTGCCTGCATCCCCCGCCCGCGCCGCCTCGATGGTCGCATTCAGTGCCAGCAGATTGGTTTGATTGGCGATTTGATTGATGAGCGACACGACATCGCCAATCTTACGGCTACTAATCTCCAATAACCCCACCGAGCGCATGCCCGCTTCGGCCTTCTCGCGCGCCTCATCGGCGATTTTTTGGCTGAGCGCTGCTTGCCGGGCGATTTCGGCAATCGAACTATCCAGCTCGTCGCTGGCAATGGCGACTGACTGGATTGAGTCGGACGCCAACGCCGAGGCATCGGCAATCTGATTGCCTTGCACCGTTGCTTCCTGGGAGACGCTGGCGAGCGATTGCGCCGTTCCTTCGAGCCGATGGGCGGCATCGGCCAACTCGCCTAACAGCCCGTGGGTCATCGTATCAAGCCCTTTGGTGAGCGCGTCGAGGCGGCGAAGGCGGGCTTCGCGCGCCGCTTGATCCTGCGCCTGAGCAATCTCCAAATCCTGCCGCGCCAGGGCATTCGTGCGAAAACTATCAAGCGCCGCCGCCAGCGCCCCGATCTCCCCCCGCGCATGGGGCATTTGAACGGAGGCTTCCAGATCCCCCGCCGCAAGGTCGCGCATTGCCTGCGTAATCGTGCGCAGCGGGCCGGTGATAGAGAGGGCGATGAATACCGCTCCAAGAATACCGATGGCGAGCGCTACCGAAGGGAAAACCACTGACTGCAAGGTCGCAAACTGCGCCGTTTCCGAGGTCGCCCCGATCAGCGCCGCTTGATCGGCCTGCGCCGCCTCACTGGCCGCCCGCAAGCGGTCAGCAAGCTTCACCTGAATGGGGACCAGCTTATTGAGCCGCAAGCCCGAGCGCTCGATCAGCAGGTCACTGGACTGTTTAAGCAGGCCCGCATAGCTCTCAATGGCCGGTAGCAGCTTGGCGAAAGCATCCACCTCTTCCGACCCATTCGCGCTCGCCGAAAGGGCTTTCGCTATCGCTTGTGCCTCCCGCCAACCGGTGAGCAAGCGATTGGCCCGCTCCGGCAATTGATCCGCCGCCGACCGGGTGAGGCCTGCCCCGGCGAGTTCGGCCAGCGCGAGGCTTTGCTTAATCCCGTCATCGAGCCGCGTGCCGAGATCGGCAATCGCCGCCACGCCTTCGGCATCGAAAATCAGCTTACGGTGATCGGCAATCGCTTTGATCGCGGGCGGATAGACGGCTTCTACAGCGGGCATTTTCACCCGCACCGCCGCGAGCTGCCCCGAGACGGTCAAGGTTTGCCGCACGCTATCGGAATACTCCTGATAGGCGGGCACGAGGGCGGGATCGAACCCCGCGATGCGGCGTGACCCATCGTCTAAGAGGGCGGGCACCGCCGCCCCCTCCGCCAGAATGGCCGCGTCGATCTTCGGCCAAAGGCCCGTTAGCGCCAGATCGAGTTGTGCTGCCGCCGTACTGGTTTCGGCAATCCGTTTTACATGGCGCAGATTATCCGAAACCTTTTCGAGCGCAGCCCAGGACAAAAGCCCGAGGACGGCAATCAACAGAATCAGCAGCCCAAACCCCAGCGTGATCCGGCGGGTAATGGTAATCCCGTTCAACCGGGTAAAGAGTGAAGCCATACCGGAAGTCCTTCGCCTCAAGGGGTGCCGAAACCGCCACCGCCGGGGGTTTCGATGACAAAGCAGTCGCCCGCCGTCATCGCCACCTCATGGGTTGCGCCGAATTCCTCCCGGGAGCCATCTTTCCGGTCCACATAGTTCCGCCCGACCGCGCCGGGCTGGCCGCCCGCGAGGCCGAAGGGAGGGATCTTGCGGCGGTTGGCGAGAATTGCCGCCGTCATCGGCTCCAAGAACCGAACCCGGCGAACAACGCCATCCCCGCCGTGGAAATGACCGGCCCCGCCTGAATTGTTGCGCAGTCCGAAGCTCTCCAGCAAGACCGGAAAACGCCATTCCAGAATTTCCGGGTCGGTCAGGCGCGAATTCGTCATATGCGTGTGGACGCCCGACATCCCGTGGAAGGTGGCCCCTGCCCCGGCACCACCGCAGATCGTTTCGTAATACTGGTAGGTATCATTGCCGAAGGTGAAGTTATTCATCGTCCCTTGCGCCCCGGCCATGATCCCCAGCGCGCCATAGAGCGTGTCCGTAATCACCTGGCTGGTTTCCACATTCCCGGCGACCACGGCGGCGGGGTAGCGCGGGTTCAGCATGCAGCCTTCGGGAATGACGATGTCCAACGGCCGCAAGCACCCCGCATTCATCGGAATATCGTCGGGCACTAGAGTGCGGAAGACGTAGAGCACTGCCGCCCGGCAAATGCTGGAGGGGGCGTTGAAATTATTCGGCTGCTGCGGGCTGGTGCCGGTGAAATCGATCTTGGCCGAGCGCTTGGCCCGATCGATGGTGACGGTCAGGGCGATGGTTGCGCCATCGTCCATTTCATAGGAAAAGCTGCCGTCCTTCAGCGCATCGATAACCCGCCGCACCTGTTCTTCGGCATTATTCTGCACATGGCCCATATAGGCCCGCACCACGGCGAGACCGAATTGATCGACCATACGCCGCAATTCCGTCGCCCCGCGTTCGTTAGCCGCGATCTGCGCGCCCAAATCGGCGATATTTTGGTCGATATTACGGGCGGGATAAGGGCCGGAGGCGAGCAGCGCGCGCATCTCCGTTTCCAAAAAGCGCCCGCGTTCGACCAGCAGGATATTGTCGATCAACACGCCTTCCTGATCGACGGTTTTCGAGGTCGGCGGCATCGAGCCCGGCGTTATCCCGCCGACATCGGCATGATGGCCTCGGCTTGCCGCGTAGAAGCTCGGCTGAGGCTCCGCGCCCAGGAAAATCGGCGTAATCACGGTAATGTCGGGCAGATGCGTGCCGCCGTTATAGGGCGCGTTTAGGACGTAAACGTCCCCCGGCCCCATCGCCGCGCCGTGCTGGCGGATCACCGCCTGCACCGAATCGCCCATCGAGCCCAAATGCACCGGCATATGGGGGGCATTGGCGATCAGATTGCCGTCACCATCAAAAATGGCGCAGGAGAAATCCAACCGCTCCTTGATGTTCACCGAATGCGACGTGTTCTCCAGGGTCGAGCCCATCTGTTCGGCAATCGACATAAAGAGATTATTGAAGACTTCCAGCATGACCGGATCGACCGTAGTGCCGACCGCAAAGCTTTTTTCTAGCGGCACGATGCGCGTAAGCACAAGATGGCCGCGCTCGGTGAGTTCGGCTTCCCAACCGGGTTCAATCACATTCGTCCCGGTCGGCTCGATAATCATTGCCGGGCCTTGCACCCGATCACCCGCCAGCAGTTTTAGCCGGTCGTACACCCCGGCCAAATGCGCCTTGCCTGCCGTGAAGATCGACACCTGGGCAATGGCCTCCGGTGCGCCCTCGGTGCGCAGCGGCACCGGCGCGTCTTGATGGCGGTCCATCATGCCGACGACTTCAACCGCGACCGCTTCCACGATTTGCGCTTTACCGGCGACGATAAACCCGTAGCGGCGGCGGTGGGCATCTTCGAAACGGCGGATCAGTTCCGCCAGCGCATCTGGCCCGTCCGGCAGTTCGACGACGAGGAACGCATCGGTCCCCTCATAGCGCAGGCGCAGCGTTGGGATCGCGCGCATCTGCGTGTCGGGAATATCCTGGCTAGCGAGTTCGGCTTTGGCCGCGACGGTGAGTTCGGCCACAATCCCGGCGAGTTTCGCCAGCAGGGATTCGGCGAGCGGCGCTTCCACTGCCGCCTCCCGCATCACGCGGAAATCAGCGAGCCCCATACCATAGGCCGACAAAACCCCCGCCAGCGGATGCAGGAAGACCTTTGTCATGCCTAAGGAATCGGCCACCAAACAGGCGTGCTGCCCGCCCGCGCCGCCAAAGCTGCACAGGGTATAATCGGTCACGTCATAACCGCGCTGAATCGAGATTTCCTTAATGGCATTGGCCATATTCTCGACCGCGATTTTCAAGAACCCATCCGCCACCTCTTCGGGCGTGCGCGGGGCGCCGGTGAGGCGAGTGATTTCCGCCGCCATCTCGGCAAATTTCGCCACCACCGCCGCGCGGTCCAGCGGCTGATCGCCATTGAGGCCAAAGACTTTCGGGAAGAAAGCCGGATCGAGTTTCCCCACCATCACATTGGCGTCGGTTACGGTCAGCGGGCCGTTGCGACCATAGGCGGTCGGCCCCGGATTGGCCCCGGCAGAATGGGGGCCGACGCGAAAGCGGGTGCCGTCGAACCCGAGGATCGAGCCGCCCCCCGCCGCCACGGTATGAATCTGCATCATCGGCGCGCGCATGCGCACGCCCGCTACCTGCGTATCAAAGGCCCGCTCATACTCCCCGGCGTAGTGCGACACGTCGGTGGAGGTGCCGCCCATGTCAAAGCCGATCATCTTTTGGAAGCCCGCCGACAGGGTCGATTGCACCGCGCCGACAATGCCGCCTGCCGGGCCGGACAGAATCGAATCCTTGCCCTGGAACAGTTTGGCATCGGTCAAACCGCCGTTCGACTGCATGAACAGCAACCGGGTGCCGCCGAGTTCGCCCGCCACCTGATCGACATAGCGGCGCAGGATCGGCGAGAGATAGGCATCGACCACGGTGGTATCGCCGCGCCCGACCAGTTTCATCAGCGGGCTGACTTCGTGGCTGACCGAAACTTGCGTGAAGCCGATTGCCCGCGCCAGTTCCGCCGCCGCTTTTTCGTGCGCCGTATAGCGGTAGCCGTGCATGAAAACGATAGCGCAGGAGCGGATACCGTCGGCATAAGCCGCCTCCAGTGCCGTTTTGGTCGCGGCCACATCCAGCGCCTGTTCTACCGTGCCATCGGCGCGCACCCGTTCCTGCGCCTCAATCACCCGCTCATAGAGCAGTTCGGGCAGATGAATATCGAGCGCAAAAATATCGGGCCGGTCTTGATAGGCGATGCGTAAGGCATCGCGGAAGCCTTGGGTAATCAGCAGCACCGTCCGGTCGCCTTTGCGCTCCAGCAGCGCGTTGGTGGCCACCGTCGTGCCCATTTTCACCGCCGCGATTTTCTCGGCGGGAATGGGCGCGCTGCCCGGCACCTCCAGAAACTCCCGGATCGCCTGAAGCGCGGCATCGCGGTAGCGTTCGGGATTTTCCGACAAAAGCTTTTTGGTGAGCAAGCGACCGTCGGGCCGCCGGGCGACGACATCGGTAAAGGTGCCGCCCCGGTCGATCCAAAATTGCCACTGCCCGTTGGAGGTGCCGTCCGGCATGATCTTTTTTCCTTATTTAGATACCGAGATAAGCGCGACGCACACCGTCGTCGGCGGCAATCTCGGCAGAAGTTCCTGAAAGCGCAACCCGGCCCGTTTGCAACACATAGGCGCGGTCGGCGACATCCAGGCATTCGGCTACCCGCTGTTCGACCAGCAGAACCGTCGTACCCCGGTCGCGGATGCGGCGCACGGCTTCCAGCAGTTCATCGACCAGCTTCGGCATGATCCCCTGACTGGGCTCGTCGAGCATCAGAAGGCGCGGTTGCCCCATCAGCGCCCGGCCAATGGCGAGCATCTGCTGCTCGCCCCCGGAGAGGGTTTCGGCCTGCTGGTCGAGCCGTTCGGCAAGGCGCGGAAATAGCGAGAAGATGAACTCCAGCGGCGCGTTGCGCTCCGGCCCCTTCGGCTTCGTGTAGCCGCCGAGCATGAGGTTATCGCGCACCGACAGGCGGGGAAACAGCCGCCGCCCTTCCGGCACCAAGGCAACCCCCGTTCGGGCAACACCATGCGCGGGGATCGAGAGCAGATCGGTGCCTTCGAAAGAGACGGTGCCCCGATCCGGCTTGATCCAGCCCGCGATGCTCTTCAGCAGCGTGCTTTTGCCCGCCCCGTTGGAGCCGACGACGGCGACGATTTCGCCCTGTTTCACCTCCAGGGAAATTCCCTGGATGGCGACCAGCCCCTTATAGGAGCTTTGGAGATCAGTGACGGTTAGCATAGCGATCCCCCAGATAGGCTTTGATGACCTCGGGATTCTGAATAACCTCGGTCGGCTTGCCTTCGGTCAGCACTTTGCCGAAGTTAAGCACCACCGCCCGGTCGACCAGCGGCATGACGATTTCCATGACGTGTTCGACCATCAGCACCGTAATGCCCTTCTTGCGGATGGCGCGGACCAGTTCCACCCCGGCTTGCGCCTCGGTGGGGGTGAGGCCGGTCATCACTTCATCGAGCAGCAGCAGGCGCGGTTTGGTCGCCAAGGCGCGCGCCACTTCCAGGCGGCGCTTTTCCGGCGGGGTAAGTTCGACCGCCAGCCGATCCGCCCGATGGGCAAGGCCGGTCCATTCTAGGGTTTCCATTGCCAGATTTTTCGCGGCTTTGGTGGATTTGGCGCGGTTAAAGGCCCCGACGGTGACGTTTTCGAGCACAGACATCGAGTCGAAACTGCGCACCACTTGGAACGTCCGCCCGATTCCGGCGGCGCAACATGCCGCCGCATCGAGCCCGGTGATATTCTTTCCCTCGAACCAAACCTGGCCCGAGGTGGGGGGCAAGGCCCCCGCGATGATGCTGAAGAGGGTGGATTTCCCAGCCCCATTTGGGCCGATCAACCCCAGGATTTCCCCTTCGTCGAGAGTGAAGGACACATCGGTATTCGCCGCCAAACCGCCGAACTGCCGACAGATTTTATCCACGCGCAAGAGGCTCATGGCGCAACCTTTCGTGAGGCAAGAGGCGTGCGGGACAGGATGCGGCGGCGCTTGATATCCGCCCAGAGGCCCACGATGCCTTCCGGTTTCACCAGGGCAATCACCATGATGATGCTGCCGTAGAAAATGAGATCGAGACCCTGGCCGCTGCCGCCAATGTAGGAACGGGTGAGTTCGGAAATCGGGATCAGCACCGCCGCGCCCACAATCGGCCCCCACAGGGTTCCAAGACCACCCAACACCGCCGGAAGCGTCATGAGCAGCGAAATCTGGAAGTTCATCACGCTTTCGGGGTCGATATAGCTCACGAACTGGGCGTAAAACGCGCCGCCGACGCCGGTAAAGAAGGCGGAAATCGCCACCGCCTGCATTTTAGAGGCGAAAATTCCAACGCCCAGGCTTTGGGCCGCATCGGCATTATCCTTCACCGCCCGCCAGTAATGGCCGAGACGACCCCCGTCGATGGTGTAGGTCACGAGCCACAGGATCGCGGCATAGCCCAAGGCGACGTAGTAGAAGGGCAGTTTCGCCGTTTGGAACTGAAGCATCACCCAGCTATCGCCCAGGAAGGGGATATAAATGCCCAGGGTTCCGCCGACCCACGGCCAGGATTGGAACAACAGCAACGCGCCTTCGGCAATCACAATCGTGGCAATCACGAAGTAATGGCCTTTCAGGCGGAAGAGCGGCCAGCCGATCAAGAGCGCAAGAGCGGCGGCCAAACTCCCCCCGATCACCATCCCGAACCAGGGGGAGGCGCCAAGATGGGTGAGCAGCAGCGTGGAGGTATAGGCTCCAATCCCAAAATACAGGGCGTTCCCTAAGGAAATTTGCCCGCAGTACCCGCCGAGAATATTCCAGGCCTGGGATAGGCCCGCATACAGCAGCGTGAGAATAAGAATGTTGAGGATTGTGACACTGCTAATGCCAAGGGGCAGCAGCAGGAGGAACACCATCAAAACCGCGCCTGCGGCGAGATGGCGGCGGCGGGGATTGAGACCCCCCGCGAATTTAGAGTTTGCCAAAGAGGCCTCGCGGACGCAGGAGAACGGTGAGGAGATAGAGGGCGAAAATGCCGAGCTGCTTGAGCGCGGGTTCCATGACGACCGCCGAGACCGATTCGACGAGGCCGACCAACAGACCGGCAGCCAAAGCGCCCATCAAATTGCCGAAACCGCCCGTTGCAACCGTCACATAGGCAATCAGCGCGAACGTCGCCCCAACGCCGGGATGGACATAGTAGAAGGTGGAGAGCATTGCGCCCGCAACGCCGACCGCAGCGGCCCCCAAGGCCCAACCGAGGGCGAAGATCTTATGCCGGTCGATGCCGATCAGGCTGACCGCTTCGCTATCCTCGCGGGTGGCTTCCAAAGCGCGTCCGAAATCGGTGCGTTGGATCAGCAAATACAGGGCAAGGAAGGCCAGCAGGCAAACCACACCCGCCGCAAGCTGCGGCAAGGGCAGAAACACGCCCGCAATTTCAATCGTTTTATCAGCAACGATACTGTCTTTGATGCTGCGGTATTCCGGCGTCCAGAAAAGCTGCGCCAGGCCGCGCATGGTGATGGCAAGGCCGAAGGTGGCGAAAATCTGCACCATCCCGGCGTTAACCTTGGCCGCTAAAGCCCGTTTGACGACCGTGCGGTAGATGAATATCCCAAACCCCGCCATCACTAAGGCCGTCGCGGGCATCAGCAAAATCGGATCAAGGTTGAGGAAGAGATAGAGACCGAAGGTGACATACATGGAGGTCATCAAGAACTCGCCGTGGGCGAAGTTAACGACATCCATGAGCCCGAAGATAAGGGACAATCCGGCGGCAATCAGCGCGTAGATCAAACCGATCAACAGGCCGCTTGCCACCAATTGGGCGATGGCGGAAAAGGTCATGGGCCAGACTTCTCGATCAAGGGGGGGCTGCGCCGCGGGGGGAGGAAAACGGGCGCAGCCCCAGGGCTGCGCCGGGGGGAAACGGGCGCGACCCCATTGAAACTGGGCGGATTACCGGCCGGGAATCGGCCAAACCACCGGGCGGCTCGCCGTTTCGAACGGCCAGACCGAGCGATAGACGCCGTCCTGTACTTGGATCAGCACGGGGGTTGCGCCGGTATTCTGTCCAGTTTCGTCAAAGCGAATATTCGCCCACGGCATGATGGTCTTGTCGCCTGCAATATCGGTTTTTTGCAGGGCGGCGCGAATATCTTCATTCTTGGCCGACCCGGCGCGGTCGATGGCGTCGGCCATGACCAGAACCGCCATAAGCTGACGTGCGCTATTGTCGTTCAGATCCTTACCGCTGCGCTTTTTATACATCTCGTTGATCTTGCCGATAACCGGGCGCTTTTCTTGCAAGTCGAGCGAGAAGCTGGAGCGGCTGATAATCCCTTCGGCCTTATCGCCCACCGCCTGCAAAAACGCCTGTTCGGCAAAGCCCGCCGCCTGGGCTACGATGGCTTGCGGCTTATAGCCAAGCTCGCCCATCGTCTTCAGCAGCAAGATCGCATCGGTCGTGTAGCTTGAGGGCATCAGAACCGGCGCGCCTGCCGATTTAAGCTGTTGCACTTCCGAGGTGAGCGAGGGGCTATTGGCGCGATATTTAATATCGCCCGCCACTTTAATGCTGCGCTCGCCCGCAAGTTTGCGCTGAACATTCGAGCTATCGGTGCCGAAGATCGTATCTTCATAGAAGAAAGCGACCTGATCGACGCCGATATTTTTCTTGTCCTTCATGTCCTTATAGAAATCGAACATCGCCTGCGAGAACATTTCATCGTGGGCCGTGGTACGGAAGAACCACTTCAGGCCCCGGCGGTGTAGGCTGGGCGAGGAGGAATCGGCGGCCAGGAACGGCACCTGATAGCGTTCGGCCACCTGGCTGACCACGGCAGCGACGGCGCTATGATAGGCCCCGATGATCGCCGAGACCTTGTTTTCGGTAATCAGGCGTTCGGCTTCGGCGCGGCCTTTTTGCGGGTCGGCCTGATGGTCGGCGAAGACCAGTTTGATCTTGGCCCCGCCCAGCTTGGCCAAACCGGCCCCCGGCCCTTGCAGCACGTCGAGATCGACCGATTCGTTGATGATATCGAGCGCGGTTTCCATCGCGGCGCGCGCGTCGATCCCGGTCTGTGCGCCCGCGCCCGACATGGGCTCGATCACGCCGATGGTAATTTCTGGCGCTTGTGCCCAAACCGGGGCAACGACACCAATGCACAAAGCCGCCGAAGCGAGCAAAGATTTTACGCTGACCATGATAGAAGCCTCCATTATTATCGTGATTTAGGGGTCAGAGACCTGCGGTTTACCCGTGCCGCAGGTCGGTAATCAGCATGCACCCCGGCGAATGGGTGATGCAGAAGTCAGGGCGGGCATTTTGGATCACGCTTTGCGGTGTAACCCCGCAGGCCCAGAAAACCGGCACTTCGCCGTCTTCAATCGCAACCGCGTCGCCGTAATCGGGCTTGGCGATATCGGTAATGCCAATTTGATCGGGGAAACCGAAATGCACCGGGCCGCCGTGCATATCGGGATAACGGTTGGTGATATCGATGGCGCGCAGCGCGTCGGCAGGCTTCAGGGGACGCATCGAAACAACCATCGGCCCGGAGAACGGCCCCACGGGCACGGTCGGCACATTGGTTCGATACATGGCCACATTGCGCTTCTGCGCTACATGCCGCAGGGGAATTCCGGCCTCAATCAGCGGCGCTTCGAAGGTAAAGGAGCAGCCGATGACGAAGGTCACGAGATCGTCGCGCCAGAGCGCCGCAATATCGGTTTCCTCGCCGGTCAGGGACCCGTGATGGAATATCCGGTAGCGTGGCAGATCATGGCGAATATCAATCCCTGCCCCTAAACCCGGTAAAGCCGGATCACCAACGCGGGATTCGGCCAAGACTGGGCAAGATTTCGGGTTGGCTTTACAGAAGGCGCGAAAATCATCGGCATACTTCTGCGGCAGAATAACCACATTCCCCTGAGTATAACCCGGCGCAAAACCCGAGGTATGGCCGGTGATAATTCCCGAGCGAATGAGTTTGCGAACCGATTGAGCATCGGTAACTGTCTGGACATCCATTGTGTCAAGATCCCTCTGCGGTGACATTTTTATGAAGCCATCCACGAGGGTCATTCGTCCAATTTTATTTTTAGACGTAGTTTGATAAATAAAATCTATCAGTCGCCCTTTAAACCAGTCTACAACCTGACCATTAAGTCAAATTCTGGTGCAACCAAGTTTTTAGAACGAACCGATATGCCCTTTGTTTAAACAGCCTCGGCTATTTCCTGAGCAATCGCCGCAACCAGCACGGCGAGCGAATTATTGGGCGTATTCACATAGGTCGCGGTAAAAACCAGATCGGGCAATGCTGTTTTCGTAGGCAATACCCGCAGTTTTCCCGCCGCCAATTCTTCTTGCACTACGGTCGGCGGAATCGCGCTGATGCCGATCGAATCCATCGTCATGCGCACGATGGACGAGAGTGAACTATTCCCAAACACCCGCACGCCCGGCACATTATTGCGCTTAAAAAGGTCGATAATCTGGTGATAAGGCCGCGAGGCGCGCGAATAAGTGATGATCGGCCATTGCGCCAAATCGGCGAGAGATAGCGGATTGGTCTGCTGAACCAACTCGGGTGCCGCTACCCAGGCAATCGGATAGGTGCAGAGCGGCAGATTAGTGACGTTCGGCGCGCTGATCGGCCCCAAGAGCAGCGCCAAATCCAACTGCCCTTCCAGCAAGGCATCGCGCAGATTGACCGACACATCAACCGAGATTTCCAGCGTGATCTGCGGGTGCCGCCGGTAAAGCTCCTTCACCAGCCGGGGCAGCCACGTATGAACGATGGTTTCCGACAGCCCCAGACGCACGGTGCCTTTCAGCGAGTCGGGGTCGGTGACGGCCATTACCATTTCATCGCGCAACGCCAGCAGCCGTTCCACATACTCCAGCAGTTCGACGCCCTTCACGGTCAGCGTCGGTCGCCGCCCGTCGCGGTTCAACAGCAGCACGTCCAGGCTGGCCTCAAGCTGCGCGATGCGGGCGGAAATGGCGGGCTGCGTCGTGTTCAGCTTCTCCGCCGTGCCGCGAAAACTGCCGAGCTTTGCGACCCAAAAGAAGGTTTCGAGATTGCGGAAGTCGATCACGGGGCCTGTCTTTCTGCCCTCGTCAAAGGCGGGCTACTTAGGCTAGACCAGCGCCCCGCCGAACAGAACCCCCCGCGTACTATTCGAGCAAGGACGAGAGAAACTGTTTTAACTCCGGCGTTTGCGGACTGCCAAACACCCCATCCGGCGGCCCCATCTCGTGCACGCGGCCTTGGTGCATGAAAATCACCCGGTCGGCCACTTTCCGGGCGAAATTCATTTCGTGCGTCACCATCAGCAGGGTCATCCCCTCTTCCGCCAGGCTTTCGACAACGCGTAAGACTTCGCCGACGAGTTCGGGATCGAGCGCCGAGGTGATTTCATCACACAGCAACACCCCCGGCTCCATCGCCAGCGCGCGGGCAATGGCGACGCGCTGCTGTTGGCCGCCAGAGAGTTGATCGGGCATCGCATCGAATTTTTCCGCGAGGCCGACGCGCTCCAATAGTTTGCGCGCCTGGGTAGCGGCTTCGGTCGGGCTACGCTTCTTCACCAACCCCGGCGCGAGCATAATGTTCCGCCCCACCGACAGATGCGGAAACAGGTTGAAGCTTTGGAAAATCATCCCGACGCGCTGGCGCAAGTCGCGCATCGCGGTCGCGCTATCGTGGACCAGATCCTTGCCATCGACCGTTAGCGTGCCGTCCTGGAAGGTTTCGAGCCCGTTGATGCAGCGCAGCAGCGTGCTTTTCCCAGAACCGCTTTTGCCAATAATGGCGATGACCTCGCCGCGCTCGACCGACAGATCGATTCCCTTCAGCACCTCCGTGGCGCCATAGGATTTGCGCAGGGCCGTGATCTGAACAATAGGAGCTTGATAGGGCGCGGAATCAGCGGCGAGCGACATTGAGTTTCCTTTCAAGCGTCTTGGCGTAGAGGCTGATGGGGTAGCACAGCGCGAAATACAGCACGGCCACGCAGGAAAAGACCGTAAAGGGCGCATAAGTGACGTTGGAAATCATGTTCCCGGCGCGGGTCAGTTCGACAAAGCCGACCACCGACGCCAGCGCCGTGCCCTTAATCACCTGCACCAAAAACCCCACCGTCGGCGGCACCGCGATTTTCAGGGCCTGCGGCAGAATCACATAGCGCAACTGCTCACCAAAACTAAGCGCGAGGCTCTGCGAGGCCTCCCATTGGCCTTTCGGAATGGCGGCAACGCACCCCCGCCAGATTTCGGTGAGGTACGCGCTGGTATAGAGGGTCAACGCGACCGAAACGGAGACCCAGACCGAGGCCTTAATCCCGAACAGCCCGAGGCCGAAATAGGAGAGGAACAATTGCATCAACAGCGGCGTGCCCTGAAAAAGCTGCACGTAGCGCCCCACCATCCGATCCACCCAGCGCCGCCCGCCGAGCCGCGCCACCAGCAGCAAACCGCCAACAAGCCCGCCGCCGACAAAGGCGATCAGCGACAGCACAATCGTCCAGCGCGCCGCCAGCAGCAGATTGCGGACAATATCCCAAAGCGAAAAATCGACCATGCCGTTAGCTCCCGAAAATGAACCTGGGACCGGCCCAGTTGAGCAAACGCCGCAATCCCACTGCGAGCAGCAGATAGAGCAGCGTGGCGACGATATAGGCTTCAAAAGTACGGAAGTTGCTCGCCTGAATCACATTCGCCGCATAGCTTAGCTCCTCGGTCGCGATCTGCCCGCAGACCGCCGAGCCGAGCATGACGATGATGCATTGGCTCACGAGCGCAGGCCACACCCGCTTCAAAGCGGGCGGCAGGACGACATAAACGAACACCTGCACCGGGCTCAAGGCGAGGCTATGCCCCGCTTCGATCTGCCCGCGCGGGGTATTCTCGATCCCGGCGCGGATAATCTCGGTGGCATAGGCTCCGAGGTTCAGCACCATCGCAATGATCGAGGCGACTTCGGGCGACAGGCGCACGCCGAGCGACGGCAAACCGAAGAATATAAAGAAAAGCTGCACGATGAAGGGAGTATTGCGGATGATCTCCACATAGCTCCCCACCAACCACCGCAACCAAACCGGCCCGCTGGCGCGCGCCCAGGCGCAGGCAATGCCAACGATCAAGCCGATCAGCATGGCAATCGCCGTCAGCCCGATCGTCCAAGCCACACCCTTCAGCAGAAACGGCCATTGGCGGAGAATGGCCCAGAAATTCAGGTCAATCTGCATAGAAACCCCAAGGGTCAGGGCAAAAAAAAGGGACGGGCGTCAGAACCCGTCCCGGCGCTATGCCTATTCGGTCAGCGGTAAATCACCCGCCGGGCGGCCCAGCCATTTTTGCGCCAGCTTATCCAGCGTGCCGTCTTTCTTGGCGGCGAGAATGATTTCATTCACCTTCCCGCGTAAGGCGGTTTCGCCCTTGGCCACGCCGATAAAGTTGGGGCTATCCTTAATCAGCAACTTATATTCCACGCCAAGGGACGGGTTTTTCTGAATAATCAGCCCGGCGTTGGAAACGCTGGTGGCGATCACTTGGGTTTGCCCGGCAACGAAGGCCGAGGTTGCGGCCGCCTGATCCTCGTAGCGTTTGAAATCCATGCTGGCGGGGCCAACCTTAACCAATTCCTGCTCTTCCATCGCGCCCTTGGCGACGGCGATGGTTTTACCGCCGAGATCGTCGAAGCTTTTAATCGCCAAACTCTTCGGCGCATAAACCGCCTGGAAGAACGGCGCGTAAGCGTGGGTGAAATCGATCACCTTCTCGCGCTCGGGGTTCTTACCCAGGGTCGAAATAACCAGATCGACCTGTTTGGTCTGCACATAGGGAATGCGGTTGGCACTGGTAACGGGCACCATTTCAAGCTTCGCGCCTAATTTTTCGGCGATCAGTTCCGCAATCGCAATGTCGAGCCCCTGGGGTTTCAGATCGATCCCAACGAAACCATAGGGCGGATAATCGGTCGGCACGGCGATCTTGATCACCTTATTCTTGAGAATCGTTTCAAGGGCCGCTTGGGCCTGCGCCGGGGCAGTGCTCAGCAAAACGGCCATCATGCCAAAGCTGGCACCTAAACCAGCGAGAAACTGACGCTTCGAGGGGCTCATTGGGACACTCCAACAGGGGATAAAATGCAAGGCTCCCCCGGCCCGCCCCCAGGGGTTGGCGGGATCAGATCACCGCCGCCTAAGGACCCGCGTTGCAAATCACGCGCCACTCCCCCACCCCCGCCTAACTGCCGCTATCCTCGCCCCGGTCGCAGCGCCGTTGGATCGATCCCCGCCGCCGCAAGATCGGGCGGAAGCGCGGCTCCCATCGCCAAGGCCGCCGTGAGCCGGGCCAGGGTGGGGGCCATCATGATGCCGTACCCGCCCTGACCGACGAGCCAAAAGAACCCCGCCACCGCCGGATCAAACCCGAGGACGGGCAATCCATCGGGCACGAAACTGCGCAAGCCCGCCCAGGCACGCGGCGCGCGTTTCAGCGTGATCCTGGTGTGGGTTTCGAGCCAATCGGCGGTAAGCGCGATATCCAGTTCTTCCGGCTGAATATCCTGGGGCGGAACCGGCGTTTCCTCGCCCAAGGACGCCATAATCGCCCCCGCCTCTGGTCGCAGATACGGGCCTTCGCCGACATATTCCACCAGCGGCAGCGTTTCGAGGGCAAGGCCGGGCGGGGCATCGACAATAATCGCCGTGCGCCGCATCGGTGTTAACCCCTGGGGCGCGGCCCCCGCGAGCGCGCCGACCGCATCGCCCCAGGCGCCAGCAGCATTGATCACCGTGCGCGCGCCAATCGTCACGCCGCCCGTCACAACACTCCACAAACCGCCGACGCGCGCGAGCCCCGTGACCGGGGCCGAGCAGCGCATCTGCCCGCCCCGGCGCTTAAAGCCGCGCAGATAGGCTTGATGCAGCGCGTCCACATCCATATCGAGCACCCCCGCCTCAAACGCGGCGGCGGTAAAGCTTTCGGGGCGCATTAGCGGCGCCTTTGCTAAAGCTTCGGCGGGCGAGAGGGCTATAATCGGATGCGCCGGGGACGATTGGGCGATCAGGTCGGCAAGGGCCGCCTCCTGCCCCGGTTTTGCTAAGGTCAGCGCGCCGCGCGGCGCAACGAGCGGCGTTTCGGTGAACCCTTCGGGCGGATTGGTGAAAAAACCATACCCGGCGGCATTGATCGCCCGCACCTGCGGCGGGCCAAAATTAGCGGTATAGAGCGCCGCCGACCGGCCCGTGCTGTGATAGCCCGGCTGACCCTCGGCTTCGAGCAAACAGGTTTCCCCCGAAGCCGCCAGTTCATAGGCCGCCGACGCGCCGGAGATTCCCGCGCCGATCACCAGAAAATCAACCTTATCCATTGCGTCGCGCCTTATCGTTCATCGGAGCAATAAGATGCCAATTACCGGCTGAACCGATTTCAGCCCACTGCCAAACGAGCGTATTGCATGGGATAACAATGCGGCTCGCACATGGGTTTTCGCTGATATAAATACCTTAATTTATGAGAAAATTGTTTTGGAGCGGGTGAAGGGAATCGAACCCTCGTCGTAAGCTTGGGAAGCTTCTGCTCTACCATTGAGCTACACCCGCAGCGCGCCGCAGCGACCTATGCTTAGGCTTATAGGCAAGCTGGAGACATGATGCAAGAGGGTCGCGCGGGGGAGACTTTATGGAACCATTCCTATCCAAGCGCGTTTAAAGGGAGATGTGATCTTGCGGCACCGCTGCGGCAAATAGGCAACTCGGGGGTAGAAACCATGAATCCATTAGCATTGTGATACGCGGAAGCGTCGGTTCGGGCTTGCTCCTAGGACGGGAGGGCAGTAGAACTGGCACCATGAATATAAAGCTTAGGGCTCGTCTAAAGGCGCGATCACTCTTGCGCCTTGGCGGGATAAATAAGGAGAATGCTATGAAGTCGGTTAAGCTGCTGAGTGTGATTGCCGGTCTGGCCCTTCTTACGGGCTGCGGTGCGATGGATATCGAAGCGTTGCGCGGCACCACTGCGCCGTCGCAGGGCACGGCCTTCACGAAGGCGCTGACCACCGAATATCGCGCTCTTACGGTCTTCGAAGCGGATGAAATGAAGGATTGGCCCGATGCCTATACCTTCGCCGCTAAGGGCCTTGCCGCATCGCGCGGTGAAAATGTTCTCCCGGAAGTGCTGACCAACTGGTCGCTGACCCAGGAAAAGGCTCAGGAACTCGGCACGGCCCGCGCCAAGCTGATCCAGGCGCTTGATGCGAACGCCCGCACCGCCAAGCCCGCCATTGCCGCCAAGGCACAGGCCGCGTTTGACTGCTGGGTTGAGCAAGAAGAAGAAGCCTTCCAGCTTGCCGATATCGCTTCGTGCCGTGGCACGTTCGAACACGCGCTGGCCCAGCTTGTGACCCCGGTTGTAACGCCGCAGCCGCAGCCGCAAGCTCAGCCGGCGCTCAGCAAGAACTTCATCATCTATTTCGCCTGGGATAGCGCCCGTCTCGACGCCGCTGGCCTGCGCATTATCGATGAAGCTTCGGCAACCGCCAAGGCAACCGGTAATGCCCGCATCACCATCGTCGGCCATGCCGATCGCTCGGGGACGCCGGAATATAACACCCGCCTGTCGCTGCGTCGCGCCGATGCGGTCCGTACCGCGCTCGTCGCCAAGGGCATCGCCACCGAACGCACTTCGGTCACGGCGCTCGGCGAAACCGAACCGGCCGTTCCGACGGCGGATGGCGTGCGTGAAGCCCGCAACCGTCGCGTGGAATTGACCATCCGCTAACCCCGGATACCGTCAAGCCTTAAAGGCGCCGATCCCTCCTGGGGGATCGGCGCTTTTATTTTGGGCCGATCCGGTGCTAGGCTCATTGAAGTGTTAAGAAAGCCCCCATCGATATTGGACTGCTGGGGGCGTAGGGATTCTCAAGCAATGTACAGTGCCACAACCCGCGCCATTACCGTGACGGTGCAACCCACCTATCTGGAAGACCAGTCGGAACCCCAGGCCGGGCGCTTTGTATGGGCTTACCACATCCGCATCAACAATGGCGGCAACCGCACCGTTCAACTGCTGCACCGCTATTGGGAAATCACCGATGGCATCGGGCGGCGGCAGGAAGTGCATGGCACGGGCGTCGTTGGGGAGCAGCCTGTTCTGAAACCCGGCCAGACTTACGAATATACCAGCGGCACGCCCCTGCCCACGCCTTCGGGCATCATGGTCGGCACCTATCAGATGGAAGCCGAGGATGGCGAGCGCTTTGACATCGCGGTCCCCGCCTTCTCGCTCGATTCCCCGCACCAAGCCGTTCGCCTGAATTAGCGCGGTTGCTTTAGGCTTAGAGGCCCGCTTGACATCGGCCCCGGATGCGCCATGTCAGAAGGGCTTGCAGCGAAGCTGCCCCTTAGAGGGTGAAAAAGCCGCTGACTCCACGGCTCGCCCGAGCCGCCTCCCAGCGCTTGGGCGCAGGACGAAAGGATTGATTGTGAACGCCTATACCACCCCAAAAGACGAAATCGCCGCCGCCAGTTCCTTCCCCGCTGCCCCCCTGGCCCGCCCCAGCCGTGATGAGGCAGAAGCTGCGGTTCGCACGCTGCTGCAGTGGGCCGGTGACGACCCCACCCGCGAAGGGCTTGTGGATACCCCAGCGCGCGTTGTGCGGGCCTTCGAAGAATGGTTCGCGGGATATGAAATCGATCCGCGCGAAATGCTTCAGCGTACCTTCGAAGAAACCGACGGCTACGACGAAATGGTGCTGCTGCGCGATATTCGTTTCGAATCCTTCTGCGAGCATCATATGGCCCCGATCATCGGCAAGGCCCATATCGCCTATCTGCCGAAAAACCGCGTCGTCGGCATCTCGAAGCTGGCGCGCGTTGTCGAGGTCTTTGCTAAGCGCCTGCAAATCCAGGAAAAAATGACGGCGCAAATCGCCAATGTGTTGGATGAGGTTCTTCAACCCCAGGGCGTTGCCGTGGTTATTGAAGCGCAACATCAGTGCATGACCACGCGCGGCATCCACAAGCCGGGCGTTGCGATGGTGACGAGCCGTATGCTGGGCGCGTTCCGCAGCAATGTTGAAACCCGGCGCGAATTTCTCGCCCTTATCGCGCAACCGGGGCTAAGCTCTTCCGCTGTATAATCGTGCGGGCGGGGTTTATCCCCGCCCCGCTCAGCGGAAAGGATGTTGAGACGTGCCTCTTGGAGAAAGCCTAACCGCGCGCGCCCTGCTGGATCGGCTCGTCGCCTTTCCCTCCGTCTCTTCCGACAGTAATTTCGACCTCATCCGCTTCGTCGGCGATTATCTCGACGGCTGGGGCGTTCCCTGGCGGCTCAGCCACTCGGTGGATGGCCGCAAGGCCAATCTCTTTGCCACAATCCCCGGAACCGATGGGGAAACCCGGCGGGGCGGGCTTGTGCTCTCGGGCCATACCGATGTCGTGCCCGTCGCGTCGCAACCCTGGAGCAGCGATCCCTTTACCGTTACCGAGCGCGGCACGCGGCTGTATGGGCGCGGCACCTCGGACATGAAGGGGTTTTGCGCCGTCGCGCTGGCCCAAGTTCCAGCGCTCGTTAAAAACCCGCTGCCGGTGCCGCTGCATTTTGCCCTCTCGTGTGATGAGGAAACCGGCTGCCAGGGCGTGCCCTCACTGCTGGCCGATTTGCTGGCGGAGGGTATCGCCCCGCGCGCGGCGATCATTGGCGAGCCGACCTTGATGCAGGTCGTGAACAGCCATAAGGGTTGCTATGTGCTGGAAGCGCTGATTACCGGCATCCCCGCCCATTCCAGCCAACCCCATCGCGGCGTTTCCGCCATTAGCGCCGCCGCCAAACTAATTGCCGCTATCGAGCGCGAGGATTCCGCTACCCTCACCCGCCAGGCGTCGAACAGCGATTTCGAGCCGCCCCGCTCCAGCCTGACGGTTGGGATGATCGAGGGCGGAACCGCCACCAATATCATCCCCGGCTTCTGCCGCCTGGCCTGGGACCTGCGCCTTGCCCCTTGGGATCAGGCCGACGCCATCTTGGGCCGCATTTATAAAGTCGTAGACGAGGAAATCCGCCCCGGCCTGAAAGCCCAGCACCCCGACGCCGATATCGAAATCCGCCCGATTGCCACCGTGCCGCCGCTGCGCCCCGATCCCGCCTCGGCCATCGAACGGCTCGCCCTCGCCCTCACTGGCCATAACCGGGCGATTGCGGTGTCCTACGCCACGGAAGCCGGTCTGTTCCAGCAAGAGGGGATGGATACGATCATCTGCGGCCCCGGCTCCATCGATCAAGCCCATCAGCCCGATGAGTTTATCGAGGCCAGCGAACTTGTCGCCTGCGCCGAATTTTTGGGGCGGCTGTTCGAAAAACTGCGCGAAGGGGCGCTTTCCCAATAGCTCCGGCCCCAAAAAAGGCCGGTCAGACTTCCCTCTGACCGGCCTTTAAAAAATTAGAACGCTTTCTTTAATCGTCGCTGCCCCGGCCTTCGTGAATCCAATTACGCATATTTTTCACGAAAGCTTCGGGGTTTTTTTCCAGAATCTTATTGATCTGCTTGACCAACGACGCGCGCACGCTGCCATCGACGCCGCGCAGCTTCATTTCAAGCTCCTCGGCGAACGCATCGCGCTCCGGGGCGGCGGGCGGCGGCGGGGCAGGCATCGGGGGGCGGGACATTCGATAAAACCTCGCTCAAGTCTGAGATTTTATCTTACGCCTCAACCCGCACGATACGCAAAATATTCGTGGCCCCCGGCGTTCCAAACGGCACCCCTGCCGTCACCACCAGCTTTTGCAGCGGCAGGGCAATCCCCACGTCGCGCGCCACCCGGCAGGCAATGGCGACCATATCGTCGAACTCGCGGCAATCGTCGCAGACGACCGGGTGCAGGCCCCAAACCAGCGCCAAGCGCTGCGCTGTCTCGACCTTAGAGGTCAGCGCCAGAATCCGCGTGCTGGGCCGTTCGCGCGCAACCCGCAGCGCCGTGAGGCCCGAGGAGGTAAAGGTGACAATCGCCGCCGCCTTGATGGTTTCCGCCACCTGGGCTGCCGCCGCAGCGACAGCATCCGAAGCGGTTTCATCGTGGGTTGGAATTTCCGCCATCATCAGGGTGCGGTAGAGGCTATCGCGCTCGGTGCGGCGAATGATGCGCTCCATGATGCTGACAGCTTCGACCGGATATTGCCCCGCCGCCGTTTCCGCCGAGAGCATCACCGCGTCCGCCCCATCGTACACGGCGGTTGCCACGTCCGAGGCTTCGGCGCGCGTCGGCGTTGGCGCGGTAATCATCGATTCCAGCATCTGGGTGGCAACCACCACGGGCTTACCCGCCCGGCGTGCGGCGCGAACGATACGCCGTTGCAGCGCCGGAACGTCCTCGGGGGGCAGTTCCACGCCCAAATCGCCGCGCGCCACCATCAGCGCGTCCGACAGGGTGATAATATCGTCAAGATGCTCGATGGCGGAGGGCTTTTCGATCTTCGACAGAACCCCGGCTCGCCCGGCAATAATCTTGCGCGCTTCGGCCACATCCTGCGGGCGCTGCACGAAGGATAGCGCGATCCAATCGACGCCCAACTCCAGCGCAAAGGCGAGATCGTTGCGGTCTTTTTCCGTCAGCGCGGCCAGATCAATCACGGCATGGGGCACATTCACGCCCTTGCGGTTCGATAAGGCCCCGCCGGTAATCACCTCGGTTTCGGCGAAATCCGTACCGGATTTGGTAATGCGCAGGCGCACCTTGCCGTCATCCAGCAGCAAATCCTGCCCAGGGGCGACGGCGGCGAAGATTTCAGGGTGGGGCATGCCGACGCGGGTTTGCGTGCCGGGCGTGAGGTCTAAATCCAGGCGAAAGCCCTGCCCGGCCTTCAGTTCGATCTTGCCGTCGGCAAACGTCGCAATGCGCAGCTTCGGCCCCTGCAAATCACCGAGAATGCCAATCGGGCGACCGAGTTGCGCCGCAACCGCACGCACAGTACGGAAGCGTTCGGCGTGATCCTCGTGGCTGCCGTGGCTGAAGTTCAGACGGAAGACATCGGCCCCGGCTTTAATCAGCTCAGCGATCCGTTCGGGGCTTGAGCTTGACGGACCCAAGGTCGCCACAATCCGGGTACAGCCTTCACGACGCATTCAATCCTCCCAGGCGTGTTTTATCGCGCCACTGTCGTCGGAATGGGAGAAATTATCAAGTGAAATCAATATGTTATTCTGTAGTGAGCGAGTTGCTCACTACAGTTTGCTCGCAAACGCAAAAGAGAACCCCCACCGGCAGGCGAGGGCTTTCCCAAAAGTCGTAAAAACTTGTTTAGCGCTTTGAAACGAGCACTTCCCGCTTGCCGACATGGTTCGCCCCGCTCACCACGCCTTCGGATTCCATCCGTTCGACCAGCCGGGCCGCGCGGTTATAGCCGATTTGCAGGTGACGCTGGATGAAGCTGGTCGAGGCTTTGCGTTCGCGCGCCACCAGGGCGACCGCCTGATCGTAGAGTGCATCGCCATCGCTCTCGCTCTCGCCGCTGCTGACCGCCGCCGCGTCCTCATCCTCTTCCAACACGGCATCGACATAAGCAGGCTCGCCCTGGCTGCGCAGGAACTGAGCGATTTGCTCGACTTCGGCATCGGAGACGAACGGCCCGTGGACGCGGGTAATGCGCCCGCCGCCCGCCATATAGAGCATATCGCCCTGGCCTAAGAGTTGCTCCGCCCCGGATTCGCCCAGGATGGTGCGGCTGTCGATCTTGCTCGTCACTTGGAAGCTGATGCGCGTCGGAAAATTCGCCTTGATCGTGCCGGTGATGACATCGACCGACGGCCGCTGCGTTGCCATAATCAAATGAATACCCGCCGCGCGCGCCATTTGCGCCAAGCGCTGAATGGTGCTTTCGATTTCCTTGCCCGCCACCAGCATCAAATCGGCCATCTCATCGACGACGATAACGATGTAGGGGAGCGGATCGAGGTTCAGCGGCTGGTCTTCAAACAAAGGCGTGCCGGTCACTTCGTCGAAGCCCACCTGAACCCGGCGGGTGCGCGAGGCCCCGCTGTCGGTAAGTTCGGCGCAGCGCGTGTTATAGCCTTCGATATTGCGCACGCCGAGCTTCGCCATCGCCCGATAGCGGTTTTCCATCTCGCGCACGGCCCATTTCAGCGCCACCACGGCCTTTTTCGGATCGGTGACAACCGGCGTCAGCAGGTGCGGAATCCCGTCGTAGACCGACAGCTCCAGCATCTTCGGGTCGATCATAATCAGGCGGCACTGTTCGGGCGTCAGCCGGTACAGCAGCGACAGGATCATCGCATTGATGCCAACCGATTTACCCGACCCGGTGGTGCCCGCGATCAAGAGATGCGGCATTTTAGCAAGATCAGCGATCACGGTGGTCCCGCCGATATCCTTACCCAGCACCAGTGGGAGGCGGCGCGCGGGATCGGCAAAATCGGGATGGGTCAGCACATCGCGGTAGAAGACCGTCTCGCGGCGGGCGTTCGGCACTTCAATACCAATAACAGTGCGGCCCGGCACCGTGGCGATGCGCACGGCAATCGCCGCCATCGAACGCGCAATATCCTCGGCCAAGCCAATCACGCGGGCCGATTTAGTGCCCGGCGCGGGATCGAGTTCATAGAGCGTCACCACCGGGCCGGGGCGCGTATTGACGATCTCGCCGCGCACGCCGAAATCTTCCAAAACCGACTCCAGCAGGCGTGCATTTTGCTCCAGGGCAGCGGGCGACGGCAGCGCGGTTTCAGCCGGCGGCTCTAGCAGAACATTGATCGGCGGCAGGGCGTAATCGCCCGAGGGCTCCGGCAACCCCGGATAGGCCGTGGGCTGGAACCCACCGGCTTTGCTCTCGACCTTCGTCGGAACGCGCTTTTGCGTGACGGTTTCGGTCGAGGGTTTCGGCGCTACGACCGGCGCGGCTTCGGTGCGCGGCACTTGAACGGTTTCCGTGCGCGAGGCGGCGACGAAGGCCGGGGCATCAAAATCGCTCGGGGCGTCGGGTGCTAAGGCGCGCGGTGCATCGGCGGTGGTGACGGGACGCCCGAAGCGCGGCTCGGCCCGCTCGGCCTGGCCCTCGGGGCCGGTTTTCAGGAAGGGATTGACGGGCTTCACCGCCGCCTTCTTACGGTTAAGCAACCCGCCAAGACCGGAGGCGATGGGCGGCACCTTCACCGAAATCGAGGGCACGTCGAAGCTTGGGCGTGTAGGCATGGGAATGCCTTGGGCGCGGGCGCGGAGTTGGCTCACTTGCTTGCGGAACTCGCGCCACTCGCGGCCACCGAACCCGAGGGTCCAAATCCCTAGAAACCCGGTCACACCGGCGGCAATCAGCCCGATCGTAGACCGGCTCGCCCCGCCGATCATCGGCCCCAAGGCGCTAATCGGCTTGAACGCAAGTTCGCCGATCACCCCGCCCGGCCCCGACGGCAGACCAAAAGCGATCCCGTGCGGCAGCGCGCCTGCGGCAAGAGCGGCACAAATCAGCGTTGGCGGCAACAAGGAAACACGCAGCCACATTTTGGTGAGGCCGTGATTGGCGAACAGACGCCAGCCCCAGGCCGCGAGAATACCAATCAACGCCAGATGCGCGAGCCCGAGGGTTTGCAGTCCAACATCGCTCACCGTCGCGCCGAAACCGCCCAGCAGATTGCGCACCGGCCCGCCCGTTGCCTTCAGCGGCGAGGGATCGGCGGGGTAATAGCTGAGGTAGGCGAGGAACATCGCCGCCGCCAGCAGCAGCAGCAGCAGACCGCTCGTCTCTTCCACCCGGCGCACGATAAACTTATCGGCCCCGACAGGCAGCAGGGCGACCCGGCCCTTCCCACTGGCGAAATCGGTCATTGGTTTTGCCCCTCATGGCGGTCAAGACAATCGGCAAGGCGGATCAAAGCGGCTTCGGTCACGGCGGGCGGATGCACCAGGGCGACGCGGATGTAGGCACTGCCGGGATTATGACCGTCGGCCTGATCCCGTGCGAGGTAGCGACCGGGCAGAACTTTCAACCCGGCGTGTTGCCACAGCGCCCGCGTTGCAGACTCGCCGTCGCCGACGTTCAGCCACAGGAAAAACCCGCCCGGCGGCGTAAAGCGGCCCCAGCGGCTACCGATAATCCGTTCAGAGGCTGCGAAATTGGCGCGATAGACGGCGCGCACATCTTCCACATGGGAATCGTCGCGCCACAGGGCGGCGGCGGCGGCCTGGATTGGTAGCGGCATCCCTGCCCCGCCGTATTCCATTACCCGCGTCAACGCCGAAATCAGGTTAGCATCGCCCGCAACAAAGCCCGAGCGCAGGCCCGGCAGGCTGGAGCGTTTGGAGAGCGAGTGAAACACGACAAGATTATCGAGCGCGCCGGTTTCCAGCGCCACTTCCAAAGCCCCGGCGGGCGGCGTGGCGACATAGACTTCGGCGTAGCATTCATCGAGCGCCAGCACGAAATCATACTGACGCGCCAGCGCCAGCAGGCGGCGCAGATAGGGCAACGGCGCAATCGTACCTTGCGGGTTAGCGGGCGTGCAGAGGTAGAAAATTGCCGTTCGCGCCAAAAGCGCCGGCGTTAGCGCATCGAGATCGGGCAGAAAGCCGGTTTCCTCGGTCGCATCGACGAACACCGGCTCCGCCCCGCCCAAAACCGCCGCCCCGGCATAGACCTGATAAAACGGGTTGGGCATCACCACCGCAGGCGTTTGGCCGTTCTTGCGCGTCGGAATCGCCGTGAGCCCCAAGAGGAAGAGCGCTTCGCGCGTGCCAGGGGCCGGAACCACGTGGCGGTCGGCATCGATAAAGCCTTCCGGCAACCGGTAGCGGCGGGACAACCACCCGGCCACGGCTTGACGCCAATCAGGTGTACCGGCGGCGGGCGGATATTTGGTGAAACCCGCCTGGGCTCCGGTCAGAACCGGCATCATCAGCGCGGGCGCAGGCAGCTGCGGCTCCCCGATGGACAGCAGCAACGGGGCCGGATCGGTCGGCGGGGTCAGGTCCGCCAGCAGCGCCGTTAAGCGCCGGAACGGATAATCTCCTAATTTATCGAGTCGATCATTAAGCATTTTCTAGCCCGCAAACCGCCGCAGCGCCCCGACAGCGCTTTATGACGTTGGAATAAGAATGCCATCCAGAGCTTTGTCTTACAACACAAAAATCACTTAACTTAAAGCAATGTGTTAATTTGATTTTCGCGGCGTATGATGCGTAAGACAGAGCCAATCGTCAATCAATCGTTAGTAACCTTCCGTTAGGAAACCGATCACCAGGAAGCCTATCGACGGCGCAACCAGAGGCTTCCACTGCGATTCTCCAACCCCTTCGGCATCAATCGCGCCAGTTCTTCTGGGTGTTTTTGAGCAATAAAATCATTAAACATAATAATTTCATAGTCATTATTATTCATAAGAAATGCCCTAAGAAGGTATATTTCATTCCACGATCGATTTTCTTTAAAGAACCATTCTTGCGGATACTCGAACGGGTAAAATATATCGTGAAAGTGAACATAAACTCCCGACTTCAAAACCGGCAGTATCTCGAAAATTTCATAGTGAACGTCACCCCCCGCCTTCGACACATGGGTGGAGTCGATGAACAGAAAATCACCGCTCTCCAGGGCTTTAAACAAATCCAATGGAACATCCTGAACCGGCCGCTCCAGCACCGAATGACGCACCCGATCTTCGGCACTAATCAGGCTGTAGAGCCGCTCAGGGTAGGGTTCAATAAAGGTGAATTCGGTCGTCCGCCCCAAAAACTGCCGATCAATCTCCAAGGCGAGCGCCGACGTGTAGCCGCTGCCGACCTCGATGAACCGCCGAGGCCGCAGGTGCATGAGGAGACCGGCCAGCGCCTGCGCATCGCCGGGCGGGAAATAGGGATTCTGATAGTAGAAGCGATCCGCCACGGCCACATTATCGGGCAAGACGAGGCGCGCGATCTGCGGGCTAAGGTCCGCGAGCAACGCGAGTTGGGCTGCTGCGCGGAGGTCGATTTGCGGCAACGGCCGGTCAGGGTTAAAAACCTCGGTCGCCCGCTGGGCTAAAAGTTCGAGATCCACAATCGGCGAATAGATATGCCCTGGCGGCACCCAAGTTGTTGGCGCGGGCGGGGTATGGGATAGGTCTGCCAAGGCCTCGGCCAAGCGCGCCGATAGGGCCGTCACCTCCACCAGGATCTTTTGAGCCTCCTGCTGGAGCCGCTCCAATTTTCCCAGCGACATGGGACCTCCAATCCTGCGGTAAAGCCTCGCCCGCCGCGATAATCTTTGCCCAGGCCGCGATCACCAAACAAAAAGAGAGCCGCTTGCGCGGCTCTCTCTGAGGCGTCTTAAAAGGCAGGATCGGCTTAGTGGATCGATTCGCCGTGCAGGCGCAGGTCAAGACCCTCGCGTTCCGCATCTGGATCGACCCGCAGGCCGACGATGAGATCGACAACCTTCAGAATGATGAAGGTCACAACCGCCGTGTAAACGACCGTCACAGCAACACCATAGAGCTGCAGCAGTACCTGACCGCCGTTACCATCGAGCAGACCGGCCTTTTCGGCACTGCCGGTAATGGCCGGGCTGGCGAAGACGCCGGTGAGAATAGCGCCAACGATACCGCCCACGCCGTGAACGCCAAAGGCATCCAAGCTATCGTCGTACCCAAGCGCGTTCTTCAGGCTCGTTGCCGACCAGAAGCAGATGACGCCCGAGATCAGACCGATGATGATCGCAGCGCCCGGACCGACGAAACCGGCCGCCGGAGTGATCGCCACAAGACCGGCAACCGCCCCCGAAATGATCCCGAGGATGGAGGGTTTACCGCGCATCGCCCATTCCGCAAACATCCAGGCGAGAGCGGCAGCGGCAGCGGCAATCTGGGTTGCCAGCATCGCCATACCGGCCCCGAAGCCCGCAGTCACGGCCGAACCGGCGTTGAAGCCGAACCAACCCACCCACAGCAGCGACGCGCCGATGACGGACAGAACGAGGTTATGGGGCAGGAACATTTCTGTACCGTACCCCCGACGCTTACCGATCACGAGCGCCGCGACCAGACCGGCGACCCCGGCATTGATGTGAACGACCGTACCCCCAGCGAAATCGAGCACGCCCGCTGAGCCCAGGAACCCGCCGCCCCAAACCCACTTGGCAACCGGCACATAGCACAGCAGCAGCCAGAAGATCGAGAAGAGCACCAAGGCCGAGAACTTCATACGATCCGCAACCGCGCCGGTAATCAGCGCCACGGTGATGATCGCAAAGGTCATCTGGTAGGTGAGGAAGACGGTTTCCGGAATAGTCGCCGCCAACGAATTAACGCTTTCCAGCGTCACGCCCGCCAGCATCACATTCGAGAGACCGCCGATAAAGGCGCTGCCTTCCGAAAAGGCCAAGCTGTACCCGATCACCACCCACAGGATGGTCACGATGCAGGTAATGGCGAAGGATTGCATGACCGTGGCGAGCACGTTCATCTTACGCACCATACCGCCGTAGAACAGGGCTACGCCGGGGATCGTCATCATCAACACCAACAGGGTCGAGACGAGCATCCAGGCCGTATCGCCCGAATTGATTTCCACCTTGGCGGCGTCTTGGGCCAGGGCGGGCGCGGCGGCAAGGGCGACCGCTGCAAGGGCCGCCAAACCACGGCCGACCTTTTTAACGCTTTCCTGCATCGGGAAGGTTCCTTCTTGTCGAACGTCGGGGATTATGAAACCTGACGGGGACTGCGCCATTAGAGCGCGTTCCCATCGGTTTCGCCCGTCCGGATCCGCACAGCGCGGCTAAGGTCGAGGACGAAAATCTTGCCATCGCCGATACGGCCCGTGTGGGCCGCCTTTTGAATCGCTTCGACCACTTGGTCTTCCAGCTCATCGGCAACCGCGACTTCAATTTTCACCTTCGGCAGAAAGCTAACGGCGTATTCTGCCCCACGGTAAATTTCGGTTTGGCCCTTTTGACGGCCAAAGCCTTTTACTTCCGACGCTGTCAGCCCTTGAATGCCAAGAGCGGTCAACGCTTCGCGGACATCCTCCAGCTTGAACGGCTTTATGATCGCAGTGATCAGTTTCATAGCCCGGCTTCTCCCATATCACACCGTTCAGAACGGCATCGGTTGCGCTATAATCAAAAAGCGTGCCGCAATGCGAAACCCGGCCGAATCAGCCACATTTTCGCCAAAGTCGCGCCAAGCATGGTTAAAAATTAGGCTATGCCCAAAAAATAATCAAGCAATTGACGCCTAAAGACAAACAGGCCGTTACTCTTTGGGAGCAACGGCCTGTTTTGTTTAGAAAAAAGTGGGAAAGATTAAAGAATATCAAAGGATCAAGGAATGTCACCCGGCGCGGGTTCGGTGCGGGCGGTGCGGTAGCTCGGCGGCGCATCGGATGCCATTGCCGTCGCTGGGACCGATTGCAGAAGCGTATCGGCAAACGACACGAACCGCTGCTGATCTTCTTTATCCTTACCTTCCGCCAACAAGTCTTGCACCAGGGCGGGCACATTGCGCAGCGGATCGATATGGCGGCCATCGACAACCAGCTCAAAGTAAAGGTGATTTCCGGAGGCAATGCCCGTGCGCCCAACAGTGCCAATCACCTGACCTTGCCGGACCGCTTGACCGACTTTGATGCCCTTGGCGAATTGATCGAGGTGGGCATAGACCGTTTCCGTCCGATCATCGTGAACAATGCGGATATATTTGCCATAGCCACGGTGCGATTTCACCGTATCGACAATACCATCCCCGGCAGCAACCACCGGCGTTCCGCGCGGGGCGGACCAATCGACCCCCTTATGGAATTTGCGCGCCCGCAAGACCGGATGCTGCCGCCAGCCGAAGCCGGAGGTCATGCGGTATCCGGGCAGCGGGTGAATGAAATCCGGCCCCTGCGCTAAGCGCACGCGGCCCTGTTGATCGATCAGGTGGGCCGTGCCCTCTTCGGGAACGTAATAATAGAGGCGGCGACTTTGCCCCCCGTGGCTAAGTTCAGCCGAGGTCAAAACCGGGTCGGTCGCCGTGTCAGATGATGCACGGTAGAGCACATCGAAGGAGAGATCATCGGCAGCGGCCAAGGGCATTTTGCCATCGGCGGCAAAACTATCCAGCACTTGCTGAACGACCGCCGTCGGCAAACCCGCCGCACTCAACGCCGGGCCGAGATCACCCTCGGTCACCTGCCCCGCCACGCGCAAATGAAAACCGAGCGGCGCTTGTACCGGCGTTTCGTCGCTAAATCCTCGGCGCGGCGCGTCGGGTTTCGTCGTAAAAGATCCGACCGAAAAGCCTGCGACCGCAACACCAGTCTCCGACCGGTCGGAGACTGGCACCGAGCGCCCTTCCCCGACAGCCTCGGTCTGCGGCGCGGGCGGCGGTGCCTCCACCCGCTCGGCAACCATCGGCAAAGGGTCGGGCACGGCTGGTGCGACGAGGGAAACGGGCGCGGGAGCCTCGTTAACGGTTACAGGCGGGAGCGGCGCAGGCTCAAGCGCTGCAGGGGCAGGAACGGACGGCGCAACCGCGACTTCGGTTACAACAGGCGCAATCGCAACGGGTTCGGGTGCCTTGACCAGTTGCGGAGCCTTTGCAGGTTCAACGGCAGTAGCAGGAACCGGGGAGGGGTCGGGAGGGGTCTCAACGGTGGCAGAAACCGGCGGCACCGCCTGGGCTACAACGACCGAGGGCGCATCGGCCCCACGTAGCCATGTAAAAGAGGTCGGCCCATCAAGCGCCAAGGAAACTGAAATCACCTGAACGCGGCGCGGATCGCAACTATCGACATAGCGGGCCACGATCACCGAACCGCCCGCTACGAGCCCACCGGCGCGCTCGGTGAGCGTGCGCACGGAATTATCGGCTTCGAGTCGGGTAAGGCCAAGGGCTTCCAGGCGACGATTTAGGCCTTCGAAAGCCGCAACCGGCAGGGTTTGAAAATCTGCATCGACCAGATTGGGAACACACCCAGGGGCCGTGGGCTGCGCACTCACCGGAAGCGGAACAGCCGATGCCCCGGCGGGTGTTTTCGCGGTGGATGTTTTCGCTGCGGGCTTGGCAACCGGAGGATGGGCTTGCATCGGTTGGGCCGACGCTTCGATGGATTTTGCCGATGGCTGGGAAACGGCTTTAGCTGGGGTAACTTTTACCGCGACCGACTTATGGGCCACAGGTTTAGCGACGGCAGGTTTTTGCGCTGGCTTAGGTTGGCTTCGCTTGACCGCGACCCGCTTGGTCACCGGGGCTCTTTGCGGCGCTTCCGCCGCAGATTTGGCACCACTCCCGGTTTCCGGCGCCCCAACGGCCTTACCCTGAGCCCCCGACTGAACAGCAAAAAGCGATAGAATCAGCGTTGATACGAAGCCCGCTCGCTGAATCCTGTGCGCCATACTGCCCTCCCGTGAAACTCCTTCTGAGAGTCCCTACAGGAGGCAATTCAACTTGTCTAGGTAATACCTATTAACGCGCCTAAGTCTTGCCTTAATCACCACCAAACACGGCCCCTGAGGCAAGGACTCACGCTGTCTCGGTAATACTTCTTAACAGCGCCCCTTCCCTTTTCCTCTTAACCTTCGTCTATTTGGTTAAAATGCTGCGCTCTTCATGCCGCCTGTATTTGTGACAAAAATTGATCAACGTGATGCCGCATCACCGTGATCTGCGTATTGATCGAGGCTGCCGCCTGCACCACTTGTTGCGCCGCACTCCCGGTCGATTGGGCTTCGGTGGTCACGACCTGCGCTTGCTGAGTAAGGCCCGCCGCGCCGACCGCCGCTTGGCGCACGTTCTGCGCGATGGCTTTGGTGGCTTGGCCTTGTTGCGATACGGCAGCGTTAATGGTCATGGCGCCCTCGTTCATCGAGCGGATGATGGAGCCGATCTTTTCGATGGCATCGACCGTGCTGCCCGTCGCCGTCTGGATCGCGCCGACCTGGGCTTGAATATCTTCGGTTGCCTTCGCCGTCTGCGTGGCGAGGCTCTTCACCTCGGAGGCGACGACCGCAAAACCTTTCCCGGCATCCCCGGCGCGGGCGGCTTCGATCGTGGCATTCAGCGCCAGAAGATTGGTCTGACTGGCAATGGCATTGATAAGCTGTACGATTTCGCCGATGCGATGGGCGGCATCGGCAAGGCCGCGAACCTGCCCCGTCGTCATATCGACACTAACCACCGCGTCGCCCGCCATCGTCACCGAGCGCTGAACCTGCTGGGAAATCGCCCGAACCGATTGATCGAGCTGGTCCGCCGCCGTTGCAACCGACTGCACATTGCGCGTCGTATCGTCCGCCGCCGAGGTCATCGTACTCGTGTGGCTGATCGAGGCATCCGCGAGATTGGCCATTTGTCGCGATTGGTCGATCATTTGGCCCGCTGCGCCTTCGACCGAACCGACCAACCCCGCTACCGAGGCTTCGAACTGGCGGCTCAATTCCTGCAACGCTTGGCGCTTGGCGGCCGCAGCATCGGCCTCCAGTCGGGTCTGTTCGGCCTGAAGCGCGTCCATCCGCGCGGCATTATCCTTGAAGACTTGAACGGACCGCGCCATCGCCCCGATTTCGTCCTGACGGCTCTGGCTGGGGATCTCCATCTGGCGCGCGCCATCGGCGAGATCTTTCATCACGCCCGCAATCCGGCGCAGCGGCTTCGAGATCATCCAGCCAATCACGGCCACCAGCGCCACGACGAGCAAGACCATGATGATTACGGCGGCAATACTGCTATTCATGGCCGATTCTTCAATCATCTGGTTCTGAGCGTCGAGACTCCAAGCAATTGCAATAGCGCCGCGCAGGCTGTCGCCGCGTCGGCTTGTAACGGGTGAAACAATGACGATGTGATCTTCTGAAAACAGAACCGCGCTACGCAATTCTTTCAGCGTTGGTAAGGCATTATTGAAGACCTTATCAATCGGATAGGGTTTTAAGCGTTTGGTTTCGTCGTGATAATCAATAATTACCTTGCCGTCGAGATCGAAGGCAGCTACACTCGCGAGAGTTGAATCAGGCCGTTTTGCCAAGGGCAAATATTCGGTCTCAACGCCCGCACCATCCCCGCCCGCCACCGCAGTACGCACGGCGACCGCCAGCATTTCCGATTTTATCGTTGCTTCCTGGCGCAAGGTTTCGAGCAGACTGACCTGCGTTGCGCGGATTTGCAGCGCAATCAAGGCTGCAAAACTGAGGAGTACCGCAAGGGTAAGCATGACCGCTACCTTGCGCGTCAAGGTCCAAAAAGACGTCATCCCATGTCTCCCCTGTGCCCAGCACGGCAGGCCGCCGGATGATCCCCCACGGTTCATCCATCCTCTTGCCGGAGCAGTAACGCGCATATCGCGCGTCAATTGTTAACACGCACAAACTATGCCGCTTCCGTCTCGATCTTTTCTGTGCATTCCGGTGTTTTCCGGTTACTTTAAGCACACAATTGTCGAAATTTCGGAAGAGACTCCCTGTCATTTGAAGTGTCGATACAATACCTTTTACAGAAATGAAACTGAAATAATATGCATGCTCGTGCCGTTGGTAACAAACGAAAGATCCTAAGCTGATGCGTCGTTTTGCGATACATTTATTGCGATTCAATTACCGAATCAGCAGCATCCTGCTTGCGTCGGCGCTTCTGGCGAGCTGCGCCCAGCGCCCGCCCGCCCCACCCCGCGATACGGTGCCGCCCCTCCCGCCACGAACTGAAAGCCCCAGCGAAACCTATCTCGCCTGTCAGGCCAATCTGTCGGAAGTAGGGTGGGATTTCGAGCCTATCACCAGTTTTTCCACACAAGATGGGTGCGGCGTTGTCGACGGGATTAAGCTGCAGCGCTCCACGATGGTGCTAAGCCGCCCGACGGTTGTCACCTGCGATCTTGCCTACGCTATCGCGCGGTTTGAGTTCGAGATTCTCCAGCCCCTCGCCGAAGAATTGTTTAAAAAGGAAGTCAAACGTATCGATCATGTCGGCTCTTATAATTGCCGAGGGATCCGCAACAACCGTGCTCGCCTCTCGGAGCATGCCAAAGGCCGCGCCATCGATATAATCGGGGTTGAACTCACCGACGGAACGCGCATTCGCGTTGAGGCCGATTGGGCCGATAAGGGGCCAAAGGGCCAGTTTCTGCGCCGGGCGACGAAATCGGCCTGCGGGCTTTTCAGCGTCGTCCTCGGGCCGAACGCCGACCGCGACCATCGCGACCATCTGCATTTGGACGTTGGGCCGCAACGCTACTGCGGCGCGTGATCGGAGCGCCCGCGCAAGCCGAAGGCGAGGGCCAATCCCGCCGCCGAAAGCCCGGCCATCGCATAAAACCCGGCCCCGCCAAAGGCCCCATAGAGCGGCCCGACGAGCATATAGGCGAGCCCCGATCCAATCCCCATCGGCAGCGCGGCATAGAGCCCCTGGGCGCGCGCCGATAGCCCCTCGGGGCTGCATTCGCTCAGCAACTGCATCGCGCCTAAATGGGCCGCGCCGAAGGTCAGTGCGTGGAGGGCCTGCACAAAAATCAGCAGCGTGAAATCGCTGGTTGCCCCCAGTACACACCAACGCACAATCCCGGCGATCCCCGCCACGACCAGCAAGGCCACCGGACGACGCAGCAGGGAAACGCGCGGCACGATAGCAAACAGAATAATCTCAAATACGACGCCCTCGGCCCAGAGCAGACCAATTTGATCTTTGCTCAACCCCATCTTCTGCCAATGGAGTGAAGAGAAAGCATAGTAGAAGAGATGAGAATTCTGCAGCAGCGCCGCGGTGAGATAAAGCCGCCGTAGCGAGCGCGTTCGCAGCAGGATGACAAACCCCATCAGCATATCGCGGAAGCCCGGCGGGCGCGGGCGGGCCTCCATCGGCGGGTCGATCAAGCCCCGGCTGGCAATGACCCCCAGCACGGCCAAACCGGCCATTGTGTAAATGATCGGCCCCGGACCCGTTGCTTCCAAGACCGGCCCCATCGCCAGCGCGACGACGAGGAACGAAGCCGAACCCCACAGCCGCACCTGACTATAGACAAGGCCATGGGTGCGCCCCGCCGCCAGCGTCACCGCATCCGTAACCGTTACAACCGCCGCCTGAAGCGCCGTCGCCACCGCCGAGAGCAGCAAGATTGCCCCCAACGAATAAGAATTGGCCAGCGCGATCATCAGGGCGATGACCAGCAGCAATGTTAAACCAATTAAATCGCGTTTCCGCGCCACTTGATCGGCCACCTGCCCGGCCATCAGCGTAAAAACCACCTTCGCTGCCATACCAACCGCGAACACCAAGCCGATTTCCGCCGGGGTAAGGCCGCGATAATCGAGCCAGACCGACAGAAACGGCGTGGCGACGCCGAAAGCGCTATAAAAAGCAGCACAGAATAGGCTGAAGCGGAAATACGGTTTCATGCGATATCCTTGCCCCGCCACCGCATCCGCGTCGAGGTGCCCCAGCGGCATAGGTCGTATGCCTATGCCCCTCCCGCAGAAGCTGGTATAGACCGCTGCCTTTTAGCGTGGAGACCGCGACATGCCCCGTTGGACCCCCGGTGACACCCTGGTTCTCGCCACCCATAACCCCGGCAAAGTGCGCGAGATCGAAGATTTACTGCGCCCCTTCGCCGTGCCGGTCGTGGCCGCTGGCACCCTGGGCCTGCCCGAGCCGGAGGAAACCGGCCTCACCTTCATCGCCAATGCCGAACTCAAAGCCCGCGCCGCCGCCGAAGGGTCGGGAAAACCATCCCTCGCCGACGATAGCGGCCTGTCGGTGAAGGGTCTCGGCGGCGCGCCGGGCATTTATTCCGCCCGCTGGGCCGGACCCGGCAAAGATTTTTCGGTGGCGATGGCGCGGGTGCAGGCCGAGTTGGGGGATAATCCCGACCGCAGCGCCGCCTTCCATTGCGCCCTGTCGCTCGCTTGGCCCGATGGGCAGATCGTGACCTTCGAAGGCATTATCGAGGGCACGCTGACCTTCCCGGCGCGCGGGCCGAATGGCTTCGGCTATGATCCGATTTTCGTTCCCGAGGGCTATAGCCAAACCTTTGGGGAAATGGACGCCGCTGCCAAACACGCCATGAGCCACCGCGCCCGCGCCTTCAAGCAGTTGGTGAAAGCCGTTTTCGCGTGACCCTGCCGCCCGACCCGCGCGCTTTTGGCGTTTACGTCCATTGGCCCTTCTGCCGCTCGAAATGCCCCTATTGCGACTTTAATAGTCATGTTCGCGAGAAAATTGAGGCAGAGGCGTGGGAACGCGGCCTTATCGCCAGCCTAAAGCGCCAAAAAGCCCGATTCGATGCTCAAGGATTAGGCGATCGTACCGTTTCGTCGATTTTCTTTGGCGGCGGCACCCCGTCGCTGATGCCACCGCGCCTCGTTGGCACGGTCATCGAGACGATCGCCCACCTCTGGCCGCTCGACGCTGACGCGGAAATTACCCTGGAGGCGAATCCCACCTCCGCCGAGGCGGAGAATTTTGCGGGCTATGCTGCAGCAGGCGTCAACCGGCTCTCGATTGGTGTGCAGGCACTGGAAAAAGACGCGCTCGGTTTCCTCGGGCGCACCCATGACCCGGACGAAGCCCGCCGCGCGATTGCGCTAGCGCGCAAGCATTTCCCGCACTTCAGCTTCGATCTGATCTACGCCCGCCCCGGCCAATCGGTCGCGGCTTGGGAGACGGAACTCCGGCAAGCGCTGGATTTGGCGGTCGGGCATCTGTCGCTCTATCAACTCACCATCGAACCCGGCACCGCCTTTTACGGGGCGCACGCACGCGGCGATTTTGCCTTGCCCGATGACGCGCTGGCGGGCGATCTTTATGAGGCGACGCAAGCGCTGCTGACGGCAGCCGGACTGCCCGCCTATGAGATTTCCAATCACGCAAGGCCGGGGCAGGAAAGCCGCCATAATCTTCTCTATTGGCGCTATGGCGATTACCTCGGCGTCGGCCCCGGCGCGCATGGGCGGCTAACCCTGGACGATGGCACGCCCCTGGGCCACAAACTCGCCACCCGCGCCCAGAAAGCGCCGGAAACCTGGCTGGCAGCCTTGGAAGCCGGTGAAGACGGCCTGACCGAGGTTGAGCCCGTCGCCATACCCGACCGGCTAACCGAACTCACCATGATGGGCCTACGCCTCGCCGAAGGCGTGCCCCTCGCCCGCTACCTGCGCGAAACCGGCCTGCGCCCGGACGCCAGCTTGGACCGGGCCGGGCTTTCCCGCATGATAGAAGGTGGGTTCCTCCGTCAGACCGAGACCCATCTGACCGCCACAGAGGCGGGACGGCAGCGGCTCAATGCGCTGCTGACGCAGATTCTTCCCGAGGATGTTCCGGCATGATCGACCTCTTCCCCCTCGCCCGCCCGTTCCTGCATCGGATGGACCCGGAAGAGGCGCACGGGCTCACCCTAAAGCTGCTCGCCGCCGGGCTGGTTCCCAGCGTGCCGGTCCCGCCACTGCCGCGCCTTGCGACGCATATTTTCGGGCGCGATCTGCCGCATCCCTTGGGGCTTTCGGCGGGGTTCGACAAGAATGCGCGCGCTTTTCACCAGTTTGCGCGTTTAGGCGTCAGCTTTGGCGAGATTGGCGGCGTCACGCCCCTGCCGCAAATCGGCAACCCGCGCCCGCGCCTGTTTCGCTTGAGTGCGGATCAGGCGATTATCAACCGCATGGGCTTTAATAATGAGGGGATGGACACCGTTGCCGCCCGCTTTGCCGCGCGCAAGGCACCGGGGCAGATCGTCGGCGTTAACCTTGCCTCCAATGCCGATAGCGCCGATCCGGCCAATGATTTTGTTCTGCTGGCGCGCGCCTTCGCGCCCCACGCCGATTTTCTGACCTTGGATATTTCCTGCCCGAATACGGCGAACGGCAAGATGTTCCTAAGCCCCGGCCCGTTGCGCGACCTGCTGGACCGGCTGGCCGCGCTTTTCGCCACCCCTGGCCTCCAACGCCCGCCGCTGGTGGCTAAAATCGCCCCGGATATTAACGAAGCGGGGCTCGACGCCGTGCTGGAAGTGTTGCTGGAAAAAGGCATCGACGCGCTCACCCTGAGCAATACCACCCTGGCCCGGCCCGACACGCTGCGCAGTTCCGAAAAGGACGAGCGCGGCGGCCTCTCCGGTCCGCCCTTGTTTGCCGCCTCGACGGATATTCTGCGCAAAGTGTTTTGCCGCACGCGCGGTAGCCTGCCGCTGATTGGCGTCGGCGGGATCAGCAGCGGGGCCGATGCCTATGCGAAGGTGAAGGCGGGGGCCTCCGCTCTGCAACTCTATACGGCGCTCGTCTATCAGGGCCCCTGGGCGGTGCGGCGCATTCTGGTGGAACTCGATCAGCTTCTCGCCCACGACGGCCACGCCCGGCTTGCCGAGGCGGTTGGGATCGAAGCCTAATCAACAGGCTTGCTCATTCGCAGAATTGATCCTAGCGTGAACAAAAATATCGGGAGGATCGAATGAGTTTCGATCTCGTTATCTTTGATTGCGATGGGGTTCTGGTGGATAGCGAGGTGTTGAGCTGCACCAGCCTCGCCGCGCTGCTGACCGAAGTTGGGCTGCCCACCCGCGCGGAGGAGGCGATGCAACGGTTCCTCGGGCGCAGCGTGACCGCGATTGCCGAAGATTTTCAGACCCGCCTGGGCCACCCCCTACCCGATGATTTCCTGCCACGTTTTCGGGCCGATGTGATGGCGCGAATGCAGCGGGATTTAACCGCAATCCCCGATATTGCCGAAGTGCTAACGGCGCTAACGGCACGCGGGCAGCGCTTCTGCGTCGCCTCCTCCTCGGAGCGCCCCCGGTTGGATCTGGCGTTAGGCCTGACCGGCCTTGCCCCGTTCTTTGAGAATCGCGTGTTCAACGCCGCGATGGTGGCGCGCGGCAAACCCGCGCCCGACCTGTTTCTGCACGCCGCACAGGCCTTGAGGGCCGACCCGGCCCGGTGTCTGGTGATCGAAGATAGTCTCGCGGGCGTTCAGGCCGGAAAGGCGGCGGGCATGATCGTTTGGGGCTTTACCGGCGGCAGCCATTATCAAAATGTCCCCGGTGCGGAAATGCTGGCGGCGGCGGGGGCAGATCGCCTATTCAAGAGAATGAAAGAATTCGACAGAATGAAAGAATTCAACCCCGGCGGAGTTTGATCCAACCGATGGCCAGCAGCGACAACGACCCGTCGCGCCTTGACGATGCCGCCCGGGCGGCTTGGCTTTATTTCATCGCGGGCAATACCCAGGATGAGATTGCGCGCAAGCTCGCCGTGTCGCGGCCCACGGCGCAGCGGCTGGTGTCGCTCGCGGTCTCGGAACGGCTGATTACCTTCCGGCTCGACCATCCCATCGCCGCCTGCATGGAACTCGCCGCCCAACTAACCACGCGCTATGGGTTGCAGCATTGCGACGTGGTGCCAAGCGACCCCGATTCGACCAGTAGCACCTTAGGCATTGCCCAAGCCGCCGCCGCGTTTCTTGAACAAAAGCTGCGCTCGGATAAGCCGATCATCCTCGGCGTTGGCACCGGGCGGGCGCTGCGGGCGGCGGTCGAGCAACTGCCGCGCCTCAACTGCCCGCTTCACGAGGTCGTGTCCCTGATCGGCAATATCTCCCGCGATGGGGCCGCCAGCTTCTACGATGTGCTGAGCCGCTTGGCCGACCTCACGCAAGCCCGCCATTACCCGATGCCCCTGCCAATTCTCGCCACCTCCCCGGAGGAGCGCGATTTGCTGCTGGGGCTCGATGCGGTTCGAAAAGTGCGGGCGCTGGCGGCGCGCGCCGATGTTACCCTGGTCGGCGTCGGCCAGATCGACGGGCAGGCGCAACTGCATATCGATGGGTTCATCTCGCGCGATGAATTGATGGACCTGATCCGCCTGGGCGCGATTGGCGAGGTCGCCGGGTGGGCCTTCGATGCGCAAGGCCAGATTCTGGAGGGCGGCACCAACCGCACCCTCATGAGCGTTCCACACCAGATTCCCGCCGAACGCTTGATCGTTGGCGTGGCCCAGGGCAGTGCAAAAATTCAGGCCATCCAAGCTGCCCTAAAAGGGCGCATTCTGAGCGGCCTGATTACCAACGAAGCCACGGCCCGCGCGCTTTTGGGCTAGTCGCCCTTATCCTAAATCCCTGATTTTGCACCGCAAAAAACGCGCAGAGAAACCCCTCTGTGCGACAATTGCGCGCGTTTTGCGATTGACAAGGCGCGCTCAGAAAATGAACATACGCTCACTATAAGAACATATGCTCAATATCCAGGGAGGATAGATCATGCGTATGACCCTCGGCGCTCTCTTGGGTGCCGTCTCTCTCCTTGCCTTCTCCGCCTCGGCCCAAACCAAGCTGACCATCGCCACGGTGAACAATGGCGATATGATCCGCATGCAGGGGCTCACGTCCGATTTCACGGCCAAAAATCCTGGCATTACCGTGGAGTGGGTTACGCTGGAAGAAAATGTGCTGCGCCAGCGCGTGACCACCGATATTTCCACCAAGGGCGGCCAGTTCGATATTCTGACCATCGGCACCTACGAAGTGCCAATTTGGGCAAAGCAGGGCTGGTTGGTGCCGCTCGATGGGCTCGGCGCCGATTATGACGTGGACGATCTGCTGCCCGCCATCCGCTCCGGCATTTCCAAGGACGGCAAGCTCTATGCCTCGCCCTTCTACGGCGAAAGCTCCTTTGTGATGTACCGCAAAGACCTGTTTGAAAAAGCAGGCTTGCAGATGCCAAAAGAGCCCACGTGGGATTTCATCGCCAGCGCCGCCAAAAAAATCACCGATCCCAGCACTCAAACCTACGGCATCTGCCTGCGCGGCAAGGCCGGGTGGGGCGAGAATATGGCCTTCCTCACGGCAATGGCCAATTCGATGGGCGCGCGCTGGTTCGATGAAAAATGGAACCCCGAGTTCACCGGGCCGGAATGGACCAAAACACTTACCGCCTATGCCGGGATGCTGAAGGACTCCGGTCCGCCGGGTGCCTCCGCCAACGGGTTTAACGAAAACCTCGTGCTGTTCAACTCGGGCAAATGCGGCATGTGGATCGATGCCACCGTCGCCGCCTCCTTCGTCACCAACCCGAAGGAAAGCACGGTTTCCGATAAGGTCGGCTTCGCCATCGCCCCGAACGCGGGCCTTGGCAAAAACGCCGGTTGGCTGTGGGCCTGGAACCTCGCAATTCCGGCAGGCTCGAAAAAGACCGACGCGGCGCAAAAGTTCGTCGCCTGGGCAACCAGCAAGGATTACACCAAGCTTGTTGCGGTAAAAGAAGGCTGGGCTAATGTGCCGCCGGGCACGCGCAAGTCGCTTTACGCCAACCCGGATTACCTGAAAGCGGCCCCATTTGCCGAATTGACGCTGGCCGCCATCAATGCTGCCGATCCGATCAATAGCACCGTGAAGCCGAAGCCCTATGTGGGCGTGCAATTCGCCGCAATCCCGGAATTCCAGGGGATTGCGACGCGCGTCGGCCAATCCTTCTCGGGCGTTATCGCCGGGGCAACCTCGGTGGAAGAAGCGTTGAAATCGGCGCAAGCGACCACCGAACGCGAAATGAAGCGCGCCGGTTATATCAAGTAAGATCTCTCCCGGACTGGGGGTGACTCCGCTACGGAGTCACCCTTTTTTTCTGCATTGGGAGCATCGGCATGGCCACTCGCCATAGTAATATCGCCGCGCGTCTCGCCCTCTCGCCGTCCGTCATCCTGCTGTTTTTGTGGATGATCGTGCCGCTCGGGCTGACGCTCTATTTTTCCACCCTGCGCTATAATCTTCTCTCCCCCGGCACCGAGAGCTTCGTGGGGTTCGAGAATTACGCCTATTTCCTGTCCGATCCAGACTTCCTCGCCAGCCTGCAAAACACGCTGGTGCTGGTCGGCGGCGTGCTGGCGATTACCGTACTGCTCGGTATCGGCATCGCCTTGCTCATCGATCAGCCGATGTTCGGGCAGGGGCTCGTTCGCATCATGGTCATCACGCCGTTTTTCGTGATGCCGACGGTGAGCGCTTTGGTGTGGAAAAACCTGCTGATGCACCCGGTTTCGGGACTATTTGCCTGGGTGGCGACGGTGTTCGGGTTTCAGCCGGTCGATTGGTTTGGGCGACTGCCGCTCTTCTCGGTTATCCTCATTGTCGCCTGGCAATGGCTGCCCTTCGCCGCACTTATTCTGCTGACCGCGCTGCAATCCTTGGACGGCGAGCAAAAAGAAGCCGCCGAAATGGATGGCGCGGGGCCGTTTTCCTATTTCTTTTACATCGTCCTGCCACACCTCGCCCGCCCGATAACGGTGGTCATCATGATCGAGACGATTTTTCTGCTCTCGGTCTTTGCGGAAATCTTCGTGACCACGGGCGGCGGCCCTGGGGTTGCCACAACGAACATCGCCTTCCTCGTCTACGCCCAGGCCCTCATTCAATACGACGTGGGCGGGGCCTCCGCAGGTGCGATTGTCGCCGTGGTGCTGGCCAATATCGTCGCCTTTTTCCTCGTGCGCCTCGTCGGCAAGAATTTGGAGGCGTGATATGGCGCGCTCGACCCCGCTTCCCCGCCGCCTCCTCAATTCCGGTTTCGCCTGGGCCGTCGGCCTACTGATGTTCGGCCCGGTGCTGTGGATGATCCTGACCAGCTTTAAGTCCGAAGTCGATGCCTCGGCAATGCCGCCACAGTTTCTATTCTTCCATTGGACCTTGGAAAACTATCTCACGGTCCAGGAGCGCAGCGATTACTTCCACCACGCCTGGAATTCGATTTTCCTCAGCTTCGGCGCAACGCTTTTCGGGCTGCTCATCGCCATTCCCGCCGCCTGGGCGATGGCCTTTGCGCCGAACAAGCGCACCAAAGATGTGCTGCTGTGGATGCTCTCGACCAAGATGATGCCCGCCGTGGGCGCGCTCGTGCCGATCTATCTGATCTTCCGCGATACGGGAATGCTGGATAACCGCTGGGGCCTGCTGGTTCTTCTCGGCATGGGCAATCTGCCGATTGTGGTGTGGATGCTCTACACCTACTTCAAGGAAATTCCGAAGGAGATTCTGGAGGCCGCCCGCATGGACGGCACCAACCTTCCCCAGGAAATCTTCTTCGTGCTGCTGCCAATGGCCGTGCCCGGCATCGCCTCTACGCTGCTGCTGAACGTGATTCTCGCCTGGAACGAGGCGTTTTGGACGCTGAACCTCACCACGCGGGCCGCAGCCCCGCTAACGATGTTCATTGCCGCCTATTCGAGCCCCGAGGGGTTGTTTTGGGCAAAGCTGTCGGCGGCCTCCACCCTCGCGATCGCCCCCATTCTCATCATCGGTTGGTTCAGCCAGCGCCAGCTTGTGCGCGGCCTGACCTTCGGCGCGGTGAAATAACCTAATTTTAGGAGGAGCGACCTATGGGCGCGATCCAACTTCGAGGCATCAAGAAATCCTTCGGCACGGTCGATGTTATTCCCGGTGTGGATTTATCGATTAACGACGGCGAGTTCGTCGTCTTCGTCGGCCCGTCCGGTTGCGGAAAATCCACCCTGCTGCGCCTGATTGCCGGGCTGGAGGATGTCAGCGGCGGCGCGATTCTCATCGACGGGCAGGATGTGGTGAACTTGCCACCCGCCAAACGCGGCCTGTCGATGGTGTTTCAATCCTACGCGCTCTACCCCCACATGAGCGTGCGCAATAACATCGCCTTCGGGCTCAAAATGGCGGGCATGCCCAAAGCTGAGATCGATAAGAAAGTCGATGCCGCCGCCGCCGTGCTGAACCTCACGCCGTACCTCGACCGGAAACCCGGCGCGCTCTCCGGCGGGCAGCGCCAGCGGGTTGCCATTGGCCGGGCGATTGTGCGCCAGCCGAAAGCGTTCCTGTTCGACGAGCCGCTGTCGAACCTCGACGCGGCCTTGCGCGTGCAGATGCGCCAGGAAATCACCCGCCTGCAACGCCAACTCGCCACAACGGCGATCTACGTTACCCACGATCAGGTGGAAGCCATGACCATGGCCGATAAGATCGTCGTGCTCAATGCGGGCCGGGTGGAGCAGGCAGGCTCGCCGCTAGAGCTTTACGATCACCCGGATAATCTCTTCGTCGCGGGCTTCATCGGCTCGCCGAAGATGAATTTCATCACCGGGACCGAAGCCGAACGCCAGGGCGCGAAGACTTTGGGCATCCGCCCGGAGCACCTCAACCCCACCCGCGACGGCCCCGGCTGGCGCGGCACCATCACCACCGCCGAGCATTTGGGCAGCGATACCTTCCTCTATCTCGACGTGCCGGACATCGGCGCAATGACGGCGCGGGTGCAGGGCGAAGTGGGGCTGAAGGTTGGCGAAACCGTCGCCCTATCCCCCGATCCCACCCGCCTGCACCGCTTCGATGCGGCTGGAAAGGCCATACGAGCATGAAACTGGACAATAAAATCGCCGTGATTACCGGCGGCGCGCGCGGTATCGGGCTCGCCATCGGGGCGCGCTATCTGGCGGAAGGCGCAACGGTATTTCTCGCCGACCGTGACGTCGCCGAGGCCGAAAAAGCCGCCGCCTCCCTCGGGCCGAAGGCGCATGCGGTGGCGCTCGACGTGACCAAGCTCGATTCCATCCAGGCGATGGTCGCACAGGTCGCCGCCACCGCCGGGCGCATCGATATTCTGGTGAATAACGCCGCTGTTTTCGATATGGGGCCGGTATTAGACGTGAAACCAGAGAGCCTGGATTTCCTCTTCGCCGTCAACGTGAAGGGCCTGTTCCTGACCCTGCAAGCCGTGGCGCGGCAGATGGTAGCGCAGGGCACCGGCGGGAAGATCATTAATATGGCCTCCCAAGCCGGGCGGCGCGGCGAGGCGTTGGTGTCGATCTATTGCGCGACGAAAGCCGCCGTCATCAGCCTCACCCAATCGGCGGGGCTCGATCTCATCAAATACCGCATCAATGTGAACGGCATCGCCCCCGGCGTCGTCGATACCCCCATGTGGGACGAAGTCGATGCGCTGTTCGCCCGTTACGAGAACCGGCCCTTGGGCGAAAAGAAACGCCTCGTGGGGCAGGCGGTGCCCTTCGGGCGCATGGGCCTGCCGGAGGATCACACGGGCGCCGCTGTGTTCCTCGCCTCGGCGGACGCCGATTTCGTCGTGGCCCAAACCCTCAACGTCGATGGTGGCAATTGGATGAGTTGATCTGCCGCCCTCCCCCCTTTTTCCTATTTCTGCTGCTGTGGAAGATTCGCCATGTATCTCGATAAATTCAAGCTCACCAACCGTATCGCCCTCGTGACCGGCGGCGGGCGCGCCATCGGCCTCGGCTCGGTCGAAGCTTTGGCCGAAGCCGGGGCGAAGGTCATCATCGCCGATTTCGACGCCGCCGTTGCCGCCGAAGGCCAAGCCCTCATGAAGGCTAAAGGCTATGACGTCGATACCGTGCTAATGGACGTGACCAATAGCGCGCAAGTGACCGAAGTGGCCGCCGCCACCGTCGCCAAATATGGCCGCATCGATATTCTGGTGAATAACGCCGGAATCGCCCGCAGCGAAACCCCCGCCGAAACCGTGACCGACGAGCATTGGCTGAATGTGCTCGATGTGAACCTCAACGGCACCTTCTGGTGCTGCCGCGCCTTCGGCAATCACATGTTGAAAGCGGGGGGCGGCACGATTGTGAACATCGGCTCCATGTCCGGCTTCATCGTCAATAAGCCGCAGGAACAGAGCTATTACAACGCCTCGAAGGCGGCAGTGCACCACCTGACCAAATCGCTCGCCGCCGAATGGGGCGCGCGCGGGGTACGGGTAAATGCCGTCGCCCCGACCTATATCGCAACCCCGCTGAATGAATTCGTGAAGTCGAAGCCCGACATGTACAAAGCCTGGCTCGATGGAACGCCAATGGCCCGGCTCGGCGAGATCGAAGAAATTGCCTCGGTCGTACTGTTTCTAGCCTCCGATGCTGCCAGCTTGATGACGGGCAGTGTGGTTGTTGTCGATGGCGGCTATACCTGCTGGTAGAGGTAGGATAGGCGGCACGGCGACAGGGGTTTGGAGATGGATAAGGCGTTTATCGGCATCGATGTCGGCACCGGCAGCGCGCGGGCGGGGGTGTTCGACACACGCGGGGTTCTGCTCGCCAGCGCCAAGCACCCGATCCGCCTGTGGCACGAAGCGGGGGGCGTCGCCGAACAATCCGCCGAGGATATTTGGGCCGCCGTCTGCACCGCCACGCGCGATGCGCTCGCCGCCTCGGGCTTTACGCCCGATCGGATTATGGGAATTGGCTTCGATGCCACCTGCTCACTGGTCGTCGTCGATAGCGCCTTCCAGCCGGTTTCGGTGAGCGCTACCGGGGACGCCGACCGCAATATCATCGTTTGGATGGATCATCGCGCCACGGCAGAAACGCGGGAGATCAATCAAAGCGGCGCGCGGGTTTTGGAGTATGTCGGCGGCTCGATTTCGCCAGAAATGCAGTCGCCAAAGCTACTGTGGTTGAAGCGCCACCTGCCAGAAAGCTTCAACCGCGCGGCCCATTTCTTCGATCTGTCGGATTATCTTACGGCACGGGCAACGGGCAGCCTTGCCCGCTCCACCTGCACCGTTACCTGCAAATGGACTTATCTCGCCCACGAAAAGCGCTGGGACGGCGATTTCTTCCGCGCCATCGGCCTGCCGGAGTTTCCGGGCGAAGCCTATGCCCGCATCGGCACCGAGATCGTCGAACCCGGCACGGCCTTGGGGGACGGGCTCACGGCGGAAGCGGCGCGCGACCTCGGCCTTATTCCCGGCATCCCGGTTGGCGCGTCCTTGATCGATGCGCACGCGGGCGGGGTTGGCACCATCGGCGCGATTGGCCCGAACGGTGAAGCGCCCGATCCCTTGGCGCGCGTCGCCTATATTATGGGAACCTCCGCCTGCATTATGGCGAGCACGGAAAATCCGCTGTTCGTCAAAGGCATCTGGGGGCCGTATCATTCGGCGATGATCCCCGGCTATTGGCTGAATGAGGGTGGCCAGTCGGCGGCGGGGGCTTCTATCGATTATCTCATGCGCCTGCACCCGGCTTTCCCCGAGTTGGAGGCCCGCGCCAAGACCGACGCCCTGGCCCCGCTCGAATGGTTAGAGCGGGCGATTCTGGCGCGCGGCCCCGCGTCCGAGAGCGTTCTAAGTACCGACACGCTGCATATCGTCCCGGACCTGCTCGGCAACCGCTCCCCCTTCGCCGACCCCGACGCGCGCGGCGTGATCCTGGGGCTTGATACCGAAGCGGGGTTGGAGGGGCTCACCCGCCTCTATCTCGCCGCCCTGTGCGGCTTGGGCTATAGCACCGCGCAAGTGATCGATGCTTTCCGCGCGGCGGGGCTTGCCTGCACCACGCTGGTGATGAGCGGCGGCGCGAGCCGATCCACCCTGGTACGGCAGATCATGGCCGATTGCACCGGCTGCACCGTCGCCTATCCCACCACGCGCGAGCCGGTTCTGTTGGGCGCGGCGATGCTGGGGGCGATGGCCGCCGGGCGGTTCACCTCCTTGCGCGCGGCGATGGCGGCCCTGTCGCGCATCGGCGCCGTCACCGAACCCGCAAACGGGGCCATTGCCGCCTTCCACCTCAAAAAGCGGCAGGTCTTCACCCATATGCAAGCGCTCGACCGGCTGAGCCGCAGTATCATGGCAGGATAAAGAATGACGAACGGTTGGCTTTTAAGCTGCGGCGACGCGTTAATTGATTTTATGCCGACGCAGACCAAGGACGGGCAGTCGGCAATGCGCCCGGTCGTCGGCGGCTCCTGCCTCAATATCGCCGTCGCCATGGCCCGCCTCGGCGCGCCGACGGGGTTCATCGGCGGGCTCGCGACCGATATGTTCGGGCAAATGATCGCCGAACATGCCGAAGCCTCTGGCGTCGATCTGCGCTTTTGCAACCGCAGCGACGACCAGAATACCCTCGCTTTCGTGCAACTGATCGATACCCAAGCGCGCTACGCCTTCTATGATAAAGCCACTGCCGCCCGCGCCTGGCGGTTCGACGCCGCCCGCTTTCCCTGGGCGGAGGTCGATGCGGTTCATATCGGCTCGACCACCCTCATCGACGATCCGACCAGCGCCGAAACCCTAGCGCTGGCCCGCAGCGCGAAACCGCACACGCTGGTGTCGCTCGATCCCAACTGCCGCCCGGCGCTGGTGAAAGATATTGCCGATTACCGCGCCCGCATCGCCACTTTCGCCAAAGAAGCCCGGCTCATTCGCCTGTCGGACGAGGATTTCGCCTTTCTCTACGGCCACGCCAACCCGGATACCGTGGCCGATCAATTCCTGAAAGATGGGGCCGATCTGGTCGTGCTCACGCTTGGGCGGCACGGGGCGAGCGCGTGGCACAAAGCCGCCGGCCCAATCCATGTGCCCGCGCCGGAAATCTCGGTCGTCGATACCATCGGCGCGGGCGACACTTTCCTCGCCGCCCTGCTGGTGGCCTTGCGCGAGAAGGACGCGCTGACGCGGCTTACCAAACTGCCGACCGAAGTCTTAGGCGACAGCCTGCGCTTCGCCTCGGCCTGCGCCGCCCTCACCTGTTCGCGCGCCGGGGCGAACCCGCCGTGGCGGAATGAGGTGAACTGAGGGGGGGCGCCCTCGAGCCAATCCGCCGGTGTGGTAGGTCGCAGTTTGGTTGAATAGCGTATCGCGTTGTATGATTATCTCAATTTGCTATAATGAGGTCATGCTCACGATCCGCTACACCGCCGACGCCATTAAGGTCCTGCGACGGATACCGCGTAACACGGCGGATCTGATTCGCCAGAAGGTTCAAGAGGTGGCCAACGACCCAGCAGGCGCGCGGAACGTTAAAAAACTGAGGGGCCGCGAGGGATTTCGGCTTCGCGTTGGCGATTGGCGTGTCGTTTACGAAATTGAGGCGGACGTCCTCATTTTAATCGTCATCGACATCGGCCCGAGAGGAGGCATTTATGACTAACCCCGCGCAAATTATCCGGGACGGTAACGGCAAGCCCACCTTCGTGGTTCTCCCCATTGCCGAGTACGAGTTGCTGCTTGAAGCGGCGGATGAGGCGACCGGTATCCGCGCCTTTGATGCGTATAAGGCGGTTCGGCCCGAGACTTTCCCGGCGGAAATCGTGGATCGATTGGTCAACGGCGAACACCCGCTGCGGGTCTTCCGGGAATACCGTGGCCTGACCCAGGCGCAACTCGGCGACGCCGTGGGGCTGAAACAGGCTTATCTCTCGCAGATTGAAGCCGGTGCGCGCGCGGGCACGATAGACGTGCTCAAGCGAATCGCCGGGGCCCTGAATGTTGATCTCGATAGTCTCACGTAATATTGTCTGTTTTTGCAGACACGCTTTCAGTACCTCTGCAAGAATGGGTCTATGGGATGATATTACTCGCCGCGAGCGCCCGCCGCCGATCCGCTTTGCGCTACAAACGCGCGGGAGCGCTCCGTTTAAGGAGCGGTCGCCCCTTGAAAGTTCAGTCTCTTGAGGAGTAAAAAACGTTAGATGTTGCTCTATTTGATCCAAGCCATTAATCATCAGTCACCAATGAAACACAATAAGGAATTTATATAAATGAAAAATATGATAGAATACGCATTTTATTTATTTATTATCAATTTTATTATTATGTTTTTTGTAATTTTAATTATTAATTTCATTTTAGAGAAATTTAAAAAATCTCAAAGCCTGTTATTTATTTCTTTAAAAAATGGAATCACATATGCAGCAATTTATATTTTTTTGAATTCCCTAACATATATATTTACAACAATGATATTTGTAAATATTATCGAGAGCAATGAACCAAGTAAATTTGAAGAATTATGGCCAATATATCTTAATTCCATAATTGGATCAGGTTTTTTGACTCTTGGATTATTTCATGCACTTTTAAAAAGTAAAACAATATTTAAGTTCAGGAGTAATTTTCGCATCACAATCATCATCATAACAACATTTATTTTCGGAGCAACAATCTTCTACCTTTACGCTGCTTTCAATAATATAAATACTGTATTTAGGTACTTATTTTAAGTAAATTAAATAATATTCAAATTAATATTATATTTTTATTGATGAACGCCAATCAAGTGGCAATATAATATAATCAATTATTACTTTTCCCTCACCGCGCAAACCGCTTCGCCCCCGCCACGCACAGCACCACCACGCCCGTGACCGCCACCATCGGCCAGGCGACTGTCTCGCCGAGCAGGGTCGCCGCCAAGGTCAGGCCGAAGAAGGGTTGGAGAAGCTGCAACTGCCCAACGCCCGCAATGCCGCCCAGGGCGAGGCCGCGATACCAGAAGACGAAGCCGATCAGCATCGAGAACAGCGAAACATAAACGAGGCTCCACAGGGCGGGCGTGCCGATGCGGCTCCAGTCGGCGGGTTGCAGCAGCAGGGCGGCGGTCGCCATAACGGGGAGCGACAGGACCAACGCCCAGGAGATCACCTGCCAGCCGCCCAAGCGCCGCGACAGGGCCGCACCTTCGGCGTATCCCAACCCGCACACGATGATCGCGGCCAGCATAAAGCCGTCGCCAACCCAGGAGCCCGCGCCACCCTGGACGAAGGCGAACCCCGCAACGCAGGCGCTGCCGATCCCGGAGAAAAGCCAGAAGATCGGGCGCGGGCGCTCGCCGCCGCGCAAAACGCCGAAAATCGCGGTGGAGAGCGGCAGCAGCCCAACGAAAATCATCGAATGGGCGGAGGTCACATGCTGCAAGGCCAGCGCCGTGAGCAGCGGAAAGCCGACGATGACGCCGAGGGAGACGATCAAGAGCGACAGAAGATCGCGTTTGCCGGGACGGGCTTGGCGGAACAGAATCAGCAGCCCGCCCGCACACAGGCCCGCGATAGCAGCGCGCGCGAGGGTGAGGAAAACCGGATCGAAATCGGCCACGGCGAGGCGGGTTGCGGGCAGCGAGCCGCTGAAAATCAACACGCCGAGAAAACCGCTTAGCCAGCCGTCGAGACTCTTATCCATGGGAAAACCCTTTCCGTCGAATGCCCCTTCTGTATCGGCGGAAAGCGCTGGCACGGCCAGGGACAGTCCAGTACAATTTGACAAAACTGTATTGGTCAAAACTGCAGTACGGAGAGGAAATGGACGGCACCGCCCCCTTGAGCCTAGTTGACCAAGTGATGCAGACCGTGCGCGGGCGCATCGCCGCGCGCACCCTGACGCCGGGGGCCAAGCTTCCCTCGATCCGGGGGTTTGCCGACAGTCTGGGCGTGTCGAAATCGACCGTAGTGGAGGCCTATGAGCGTTTGAGCGCCGAAGGGGTTATTCGCGCCCGCCCGGGCTCGGGCTTCTATGTAGCGGGGGGCTTGCCGCCGCTCAGCCTTGCCCAGATCGGCCCGCGTCTTGACCGGGCGATTGATCCCTTCTGGGTCTCGCGCCTGTCGCTCGATGCCGCCGAGGATGTGCTGAAACCGGGGTGCGGTTGGTTGCCGTCGGACTGGCTCCCCGAAGCCAGCCTGCGCCGGGCGTTGCGGGGTTTCGCGCGGGCCGAGGAGGCCGCGCCCTTCACCGAGTATGGCACCCCGCTCGGCCTGCCCGACTTACGGGTTTTGTTAGCGCGGCGCATGGCCGATCAGGGCATCGAAGCGCCGCCCGATCAGATTTTGCTCACCGAATCGGGCACGCAAGCCATCGATCTTCTGTGCCGGTTTCTGTTGGAGCCGGGCGACGCGGTGCTGGTCGATGATCCCTGTTACTTTAACTTTCACGCGCTGCTAAAAGCCCATCGCGCCCAGGTGATCGGCGTGCCCTATACGCCCCAGGGGCCGGATGTGGAGGCGTTCGCCGCCGCTCTTACCGCCCATCGCCCGCGCCTCTATATCACCAACTCAGCCCTGCATAATCCGACCGGTACCACCCTGTCGCCGCTGGTGGCGCATCGGCTGCTAAAACTCGCCGAAGCCGCCAATCTCACCATTGCCGAAGACGATATTTTCGCCGATTTCGAACCCGACCCGGCCCCGCGCCTCGCCGCTTTCGACGGGCTCAACCGGGTTGTGCGCATCGGTAGCTTCTCTAAATCCCTCTCGGCCTCGGCGCGCTGCGGCTATATCGCCGCCCGCCCGGACTGGATCGAAGCCTTGATCGACCTGAAGATCGCTACCTCCTTCGGCGGCGGGCGCATCGGCGCGGAACTGGTGCTGTCGGTCCTAAAAGACGGCAGCTATCGCAAACATATGGAAAGCGTGCGCACGCGCCTTTCCCGCGCCATGGCGCTGACGATCAAGCGCCTAAAGCCGCTCGGCATCAGCCCTTGGGTGGAGCCGCGCGGCGGGATGTTTCTCTGGGCACAATTGCCCGAGGGGCTCGATGCTGCGGAGATTTCCCAGCGGGCGCTCGCGGAACGGGTCATTCTCGCGCCGGGGAATGTTTTCAGCGCGGCCCAATCCGCCGCCAGCTTCATGCGGTTCAATGTGGCGCAATGTACCGACGAGCGCGTGTTTACCACCCTCGCCCGCGCCATGCCCGGCGCTTAAACCGTGGGAAGGCTGCATTGGGCGTAACCTCTATTTTAATTTACAATTAATTAATGCAATAAACGTAATACAACATTTGCTCTATAGATTTTGTAAAATTCTAAAATTATATCCTTCAGCCAGTAAGCAATGGTACGGTTTTATGCAACCTAACGGGGTAATCATGGTGTCGATGAAACGCTCCCTCCGCCTTGCCGTTTCGATGGCCGCGCTTCTGATCGGATCGACCGGCGCTTCCGCCGAAACCGCCAGTCTGCGCATCGCCCAACAGTTCGGCATCGCCTATCTGCCCCTGATCGTCGCCAGCGAGCGCGGGTTGATCGAGCAAGAGGCCAAAGCCCTTGGCCTCACCCCGCCAAAAATCGAATGGTTGAAGCTCTCGGGAGCCACGGCGATGAACGACGCGCTCATCTCCGGGGGCCTCGATTTTGCCACCGGCGGGATCGCACCCATGATCGTGGCGTGGGATAAAACCCGCACCAATGCCAAGATTATCGGCGTCGCGGCCTTGGGCTCGATGGCGAATGTCATCACCACGAATAACCCTAACGTCAAAACCATCGCCGATTTCACCGAAAAAGACCGGATCGCCATGCCCGCCGTGAAGGTTGGGTTTCAGCCGATCGTGCTGCAAATGGCGGCCGATAAGGCTTTCGGGAGATACGATAAGCTCGACGAACTCACCGTGAGCATGCCGCACCCGGACGCGACCGCCGCGATTCTGTCGGGCCGGTCCGAAATCACCGCCCATTTCACCTCGCCGCCCTTTGTGCAGCAGCAGCTCGCCACCGGCAAGGTTCACGCGGTGCTGAATAGCTATGACGTGCTGGGCGGCCCGCACACGTTCAACGTGGTTTATTCGACCGCCAAATTCCTCGCCGCCAATCCAAAAACCCTTCAGGCCTTCGTCGCCGGGCTTGATGCGGCAAACGCTTGGATCAAGACAAACCCGGCAGAGGCGGCGGCCCTTTATATCAAGTCCGAAAACTCCAAGCTGGAGCCCGGCTTTGTCGAAGCGATTATCCGTGCGCCCGACGTGAATTTCTCGACCACGCCGGAAGGCGCGCAGAAATTCGCCGATTTCCAGGCGAAGCTCGGCATCATCAAGCAAACCGCGACCTCCTGGAAAGAGATGTTCCAGGCGGGTTTGCACAGCAAGCCGGGGAATTGAGGCCGGAATGGACGGGGTTCCGCGCTTGGAAGCACTTTCCCCGCCCGCGCTCGGCCCGGCGCTGCTTGAGGTGCGCGACGTTTCTATTCGCTATGATACGCCGAGCGGCCCGCTGACCGCCGTGGACCGGGTGAGCTTCACCCTGTCCGCAGGCGAACGGCTGGTGTTGCTAGGGCCGTCGGGCTGCGGGAAATCGACCCTGCTGCGCGCCGTCGGCGGGTTCCTCACCCCCTCCTCCGGCGAACTCCGCCTGCGCGGCACCCCCATCACCCGTCCGGGGCCGGACCGGATGACCGTCTTCCAGGAGTTCGACCAGCTTCTGCCCTGGCGCACCGTTCTGGGGAACGTCCGCTATGCCCTGCAACGCGGGCGCGGGCTGTCGCGCGCCGAGGCCGAGCCGATTGCCCGCGACTGGATCACCCGCGTCGGCCTTGCGCGGGCGGTTGATGCCTTTCCCCATACGCTGTCGGGCGGGATGAAGCAGCGCGTCGCCATCGCCCGCGCTTTTGCATTGCAGCCCGATCTGCTGTTGATGGACGAGCCTTTCGCTGCGCTGGACGCACTCACCCGGCGGCGCATGCAAGATGAGTTGCTGGCGCTCTGCCTCGATACCGGGGCCACCGCGCTGTTCGTCACCCACGGGATCGATGAAGCCATTCGCGTCGGCACGCGGATTCTCGCCTTCACCCCCCATCCGGGGCGCTTGGCGGCCAGTTTCGACGTGCCGGAAAGCGTGCGCGAACGCGGCACGCCCGCTTTTGCCGCTCTGGAAACCCATATTCAACACAGCGTTTTCGCCAGCCCGGAGGCCGATCATGGCTGAGATCGCCACCGCCCGCGCGCTGCCGCGGGGACGTTTCAGCAGGCTTCTCGCCCGCTTGCCGGGGCGGCGGCTCGTCATCCTCGCCGGGCTCGCCCTGACTTGGGAGGGCTACGCGCGCTGGCTGGATAATTCGCTACTGCTGCCCACCCTTGGCGCGACCTTAGGGGCGCTGTTCGATGCTATTGCCTCGGGGGAATTGCCCGACCGAACGCTAACCTCGCTGCAAGTGCTGCTGAGCGGCTATGCCTTGGGAATTTTGTTCGCGGCGATTCTAACCGGGCTTGCCGCTTTGTCGCGCTGGGGCAGCGAGGCTTTGGGCTTGCTGACCTCGATGTTCAACCCGCTACCCGCTATCGCGCTGCTACCCGTGGCACTGCTCTGGTTTGGCGTCGGGCGGCCGAGTTTGATTTTCGTTATCGTCCATTCGGTGCTGTGGCCGGTGGCCCTCGCCTGCCACGCCGGGTTTCGCGCCGTACCGCCAACGCTGCGGATGGCCGGGCGCAATATGGGGGTGAGCGGCGGGCGGTTTGTGGTGGAAATCCTCGCCCCCGCCGCCTTTCCGCAAATCCTCTCGGGCCTGCGCATCGGCTGGGCTTTTGCTTGGCGCACCTTGATTGCCGCCGAGCTTGTGTTTGGCGTGAGTGCCCGTTCCGGCGGGTTGGGCTGGTATATTTATGTCAATCGGGCACAGTTGGAGACGCCGAGTGTCTTTGCCGGACTGTTGACCGTCATTATCATCGGTCTTGTCATCGAGGGGCTGCTGTTTCGCACCCTCGCAAAAATAACTGTAAACCGCTGGGGGCAGGAACAATCATGAGTGCTTCTTTCGAAATCCGCGATTTGCCTGAAGTTTTGGGCGCTGAAATCCTCAATCTCGACCTGTCGCAGCCGCTGGACGATGGTGATTTCGCCCGCATCCGCCGCCGCTTGGCCGACCGCGCCGTGCTGGTTTTCCGCGATCAGGAAAAGCTGACCCCTGAGCAGCAAATCGCCTTCAGTCGGCGGTTCGGGCCGCTGGAAATCCATGTGCAGCATCATTTCCATCTGGCGGGCCACCCGGAAATTCTGATCGTCTCGAACGTCATCGAGAATGGTAAGCCCTTGGGCCTTGTCGATGCCGGGAAATATTGGCACTCGGACCTCTCCTATATGGCGCTGCCCAGCTTAGGCTCGCTGCTGCATTCGAAGGAATGGCCCGCCGAGGGCGGCGATACGCTGTTTGTGAATATGGTCGCGGCGTATGAGGCGCTGCCCGCAGATCTGAAAGCGAAGACCGACGGTCTGTCCGCCGAGCACAGCTACCTTGCCCGCAATCTCAAACAGCAGAAGCTGAACGGCGAGTTGCGCCCCGGCCTCACCGCCGAACAGGCGGCGCGCGTACCGCCGGTCGTCCATCCCGTCGTGCGGGTTCACCCGGAAAGCGGCAAACGCGCCCTCTTCGTCAGCGAGGGCTTCACTACCCATATTATCGGCCTGCCGGAAGCGGAAAGCGACGCGCTGCTGGCCCAGCTCTACGCCCATTCCACCGCGCCGCAGTTCCAATACCGGCACAAGTGGCAACCCAATGATATGGTGTTCTGGGATAACCGCCAGACGCTGCACCTCGCCACCGGCTGCCCGCCGGACCTGCGCCGCACCCTGTACCGCACGACCGTTCAAGGCGATGCGCCGCGCGGGATTGCCGCCTAACGCGCGCTGTGATGCAAATACCGAAAGGCGGGGGGAGTTCCCCGCCTTTTTTGTCACCACGACAAGGTTTGCTTTCCAAGCAGGATCGAAGCTCGCAATAGTCGGGGGCTCTAGAGTGAGAGTCGAGACGAGGCGATGAAGATTACGATTTTGGGCGCGGGCGCGGTCGGCGGGCATATTGCCGCCCGTCTGGCAAAAGCAGGGCTTGCGGTTTCGGTGATTGCGCGCGGGCCGCACTTGGCCGCTATTCAGGCGAACGGCCTGCGGCTGACCACCGAGGCTGAAGATTTTACGGTGCGCCTCCCCGCCTCCGACCGCGCCGAGGATTTCGGCCCGCAGGATTTGATTATCAGCACCGTGAAGGCCCATAGCCTCACCAGTGTCGTGCCCGCGCTCAAAAGCCTTTCGGGGCCGCAAACCAATATCGTCTATGCGGTCAACGGCGTCCCCTGGTGGTATTTTCACAAGCACCCAAACCCCGCGTGGACCGAACGCCCCATCGAGCGGCTCGATCCCAGCGGGCTATTGTGGCGGGAAGTTGGGGTGGAGGGCGCGCTGGGCTGCGTCATCCAATCGCCGAACACCATCGTCGCGCCAGGCGTCATTCACTGCAAATGGGCACAGAGCAGTTTTACGCTGGGCGATCCTGCGGGCGGGATAACCCCGCGCCTTGCCGCCATCGTCGATGCGCTGAAGCCTGGGCTGGATGGGGTTACGGCGACCGAGGATATCCGGACCGCCGTGTGGAAGAAAATCGCGCTGAATGTAGCGGGCTCCTGCCTAGGCGTGCTCACCCTTTCCGCCGAAGGGCAGGTCATCGCCGATCCGAACCTCTTGCCGCTCTATGAGACCCTGCTGGGTGAAGCCAGCGCCGTTGCCGCCGGTCTCGGCGTCAGCGCTGCCCCCGATATTCCGACCCGCCTCAAGGCCATGGCGGGCAGCACCCACCGCGCCTCGATGCTGCAAGATATGGAAGCCGGGCGTCCGATGGAAATTGAAGCGCAGTTGGGGGCGGTGCAGGAACTCGCACGCCTCGCCGGGGTGCCGACCCCCACCTTGGATATCCTGCTGCCATTGATCCGCGCCCGCGCCCGACCCTAACGGGGCTTGCACGGGCGGCGAAGTTCGTCAATCTTCACCCAATGACCAAGCTTCCGCCGCCCGCCGCCGTTCTGTTGCTGATCGACCTGCAGAAGGCGATTGACCATCCTTCCTGGGGACACCGCAATAACCCGGAGGCGGAGGCCAATATCGCCCAGCTTCTGGCCCATTGGCGGCAGAAAGGTTGGCCGGTGTGGCACGTTCGCCATGATTCAACGACGCCCACGTCGCTCTATCGGCCCGGCCAACCGGGGCACGATTTCAAGCCGGAAACGGCCCCGCTGCCCGACGAATTGGTGATCGGCAAACGCACCAATAGCGCCTTTATCGGCACCGATCTCGACGCGCGCCTGCTGACCGGGCGGCACCCGGCCTTGGTGGTGGTCGGCGTCGTCACCAATAATTCCGTGGAAGCCACCGTGCGCATGGCTGGGAACTTAGGCTTCCCCACCTTTTTGGTCGAAGACGGCTGCTTTACCTTCGGCCTCAAGGATTGGAACCGGGTGAAGCGCACCGCCAAAGAAGTGCACGCCTTCACCCTCGCCAATCTCGACGGGGAATATTGTACGGTCACGACCACGGCGGCGGTTCTGGCGGCAGAGTAGTCTTGGTTCCGGCGCGCATCTCCGATAAGTTGCAGCATTCGCGTTGATGAGGCCGCCGTGACGATTTCCGAGACAACCCTAAAGAAAGCCGTCGCCGACGGCCTGCTGACGGCAGACCTTGCCGAGCGGCTGCGCGCCGTGGCCGCCACCGAGGTATTACCCGAAGACCCAGAAAAACTGCGCTTCATTTCAGGGTTCGCCGATATCTTCGTTTCGCTGGGTCTCATTATGTTTTTTTGTTCGGCGACTGTGATCGGTGAAAAAACGGGAAATCGGATATATTTAGGCGTCGCTATATCTATTTTTTCTTGGATATTTTCCGAAGTTTTTGCCCGCAGGCAAAAACTTGCTTTATCCAGCATTCTCCTAACATGGATATTTTTATTCGGGATTTTCTATCAGGCCTCAATGCTGCTGTATGGCACTGTGTATTCCGACATAAGTGCCGCCCTTCTCGAACGGATGCTCCCGATTCCCCTCCTTTTTTGTACAGGCTTTTCATTGCCCTATTATTGGCGATTTCGAACGCCCATTGTACCAGCCCTAGCGGTGGCCTGCCTATTTTCGTCTATTTCCGCATATATTTATTGGGAGTATCGGCTAGATGCAAAAATAATATTACCGTTCATCGCAATATCATTCGGCATTCCAACTTTTGCAGCGGCGCTAATTCTGGATTACGCAGACCAAAACCGTGAAACAACGACTTCGGATATAGCCTTTTGGCTTCATTTTTTATCAGCGCCTCTCATCGTTCATTCAATCATGCTCTGGATTGGGGTTTTCGATGATAAAATTGATTCATTTTTAATTCTAGTAATATTTTTGATCACATCCATAATATCTCTCTTAACAGACCGTCGATCCATTATTGTATCAGGCCTCTCCTATGCGGGCATAGCGGTATATTATTTAACGGAAACGGCAATGTCCCGAGGGGCAGGAGAAATTACATGGCAAATCACGTATTCATTCCTCTTTGTTGGACTATTTGTCATCTCAGTAAGTTTTATCTGGCACCCAGTTCGCCGATTATTATTACGGATTCTACCGCTTGGTCTGCGTCGCCTCGTTCCAAGCGGGGCGGTTGGTGCCTGACGCCCGTCAAAGCGTGGTTTAAAACCAGCCCGTTTGTCGGGAAAATCGGCCTCAGAGTTAGGAAGTTTCAATGATCTCCGACCATACCCTTACCCAAGCCGTTTCGCAGAACATTATAACCGCCGATCAGGCCGAGCGGTTGCGCCGCCTGTCGCTGACGGACGCGCCGCCGGAGGCCCCGGAGGACCCGGAGAAGTTGCGCTTCATTACCGGCTTTGGCGATATTTTCGTTGCGATTGGGTTGGTGCTGTTCCTGGGCGCGCTGGGATATTTCCTCAGTCAATGGACTGTCGCCGCCATGGGGGCGGGGTTGGCCGTGACGTGTTGGGGTTTGGCTGAGTTTTTCACCCGCAAGCGCCGTATGGCCCTGCCCAGCCTGTTACTGCTGGTCGGGTTCGTGGGGAGCATTCTTATCACGGTGAGTTTCAGCCTTGCGCTCCTTCAAGGAGATAAATTGCCGCTAGAATGGCATTTTGCCGTGGGCGGATTGATTGCTGCCGTCGCGGCCTGGGCGCATTACCGCCGCTTCAAAACGCCGATTTCCCCTGCTGCTGGCTGCGGAGCCCTAACCGGAATGCTTGTAACGCTGGTTTACGCCGCCGTCCCCGATACTGCGCCGGTGGTCATTCCCTTCCTCCTGCTGATCGCCGGGATCATCGCTTTCACCCTGGCCCTGCGCCTAGACTACCAAGACCCGCGCCGCGAAACCCGCCGGACTGATATAGCCTTCTGGCTGCACCTGCTGGCGGCACCGCTGATCGTTCATCCGACCATGTTTTGGATCGGCGCGCTCAGCAACGGCAACAACCCGGTTTTGACGCTCGGCCTGTTCTTCGTGCTGGCTCTGGTCGCCCTCGCCGCCGACCGCCGGGCGATTCTGGTGTCAGGCCTCCTCTATGCCGGGGTGGCGATTTCCTACCTGGGCGAGACGCGTGGGCTTTCCTCCGACGCGCCGATTGCCTTAGCGCTACTGTTGCTTGGCGCGTTGATCCTTGCCCTCAGCGCCGGGTGGCGTGTAATCCGGCAAACGCTTCTGATGGCGCTCCCGACAGCTATCCGCCGCGTGTTACCGCAGGCAACGTAATAACGGCGCCCCCGTGCAGCGCTTGGCAGCGGCTCTTTCCTTGATACCTTGCCGTATTCAACCTATGGGATACGCCTAGAGTGACGATTTCCAGCGATGCCCTCATCAAAGCCGTGCAACAAGGTGTGATCACCGCCGAGCTTGCCGATCAATTGCGGGCGCGAGAAGCAGCCGAGAGAGCCCCTGAAGACCCGGAAAAGCTAAGGTTCATCACTGGGTTCGGCGATATATTTGTGTCCATAGGCATTATCTTACTGCTCGTTTCGATTGCTTTCATCACCGCAAACACGACCGGAAGTATATCAGGAACATTATTTACGCTTGCCGTTATAAATTGGGCGTTAGCAGAGGTATTTACTAGAATTCGCAAAATGGGATTGCCTAGTATTATCTTATCAATATTATTTTACTTTTGTATTTTATTTGGTTTTTTATTTTCAGAAAATGGGACCGGAGAATTTATTCTGGTGGAGAAATTTACTGGTGGGTTTCTTATTGTTCCGGGTATTGCCGCCATGATTTCGGTAGCATTATATTACTGGCGGTTTAGACACCCGATAAGTCCGGCGATAGCCGGGGCAAGCCTTATGGTATCGCTCACGTCGGCATTTTATCTGATTTCGCCTGAAGTCGCTAAAATAGCGTCGCCAGTCCTAATTTTTTTGGGAGGTGTAGCTTTTTTTATAGCGGCATTACGGCTTGATTACGTTGACCCAAGCAAAAAAACATCGCGGGCAGAGACCGCCTTTTGGTTACATTTATTGTCTGCACCGCTCATCGTCTATCCACTTATGGACTGGGCCATAGCGCTTACACCTGCAGTTCAATCGTGGGCGGTACTTTCAATATTTTTCATCATGGCACTTATCTCAATATTAGCGGATCGACGCGCAATCCTTGTCGCTGGAATGATGTACGCTGGCGGCGTAGCAAGCATACTGGCGGACTCAAGAATTTATAGAGCAAATAGTGGGTCGATTTGGCAAGTTTCCTACATTTTTCTTGCGATGGGTGTGTTTATTCTAATTTTGGGCGTTGGGTGGAAAAAGGTCCGCCACGGCGTTTTTTACATCCTCCCCGCCCGTGTCCGCCGCGTTTTGCCGCAGGAGAATTGAGACGCGCTTGATCTGGATCAGCCCCTCCCGCCCCGCACTCGGCTAGGCTGGCATCCTGTTCCGCTCATCCGATCAGGAGAGATCATGCGCTTCCCCCTCGCCGCCGTGGCCATCAGCCTTAGCCTCGCCTCCGCCGCCCTCGCCGATGGCGACGCTGCTGCTGGATTGAAGGTCTATACGACCAAATGCAAGGTTTGCCACACGGTCGATGCGGGCGGCAAAAATGGCGTAGGCCCCAACCTGAATGGGGTGTTCGGGCGGACGGCGGGCACCAAGGAGGGCTTTGCCTATTCCCCGGCGATGAAGGCGATGGGCACGGTTTGGAGTGCCGATACGATCAAAGCCTATGCCGCCAACCCGAAGGATAGCGTTCCGGGGAATAAGATGGCCTTCGTCGGCATTAAGAACCCGGAAGAGCTTGAAAACCTTATCACCTATTTGAAAGAGGCGACGAAATAGCGCTATCGATTGCGGGGTGGCCGTGGTCGGCATAGGCCTCGCCACGCCCTAGCGACCAATCGAGGGGCGTGTTTTCGACCAGCGCAATCATAACATCGTCGGCCCGAAACCCGGCCTTCACCGCGCCGTCAACCACGGCTCGATAGAGGGCACGTTTGTGATCGCTGGTCCGGCCGCTTAAAAACACAATCTCGATAATGCTGGCCTCGACTGACCGCTCAACATTGGGAAAGGTCGGATCGAGAATCATAGCGTCGGCGGCAAAGCGCGTAATGAGCTGAAACCGATCTTTCTCGGGAACGCCGCAGGTGGCGACGAGCGCAGAATGAACGGCATCGGCCAGCGCGCGGGCGCGGTCGGCAGGGAGCGCGGCGGGAATCGACAAACGGGCTAGCGGCATGGGGCACTCCAAAGCAATCGGTGGGGATGAGGCTTTGGAGTTTATCTTTGAAATATTTTCTGATATATGCGCTATATCTTACATCATTCATTCCTTAAAGTCAGGAATATGCCATGTCGGCGGGTGATATGGCGCTGTTCGTGCGGGTCGCGGAGCTTGGCAGTTTCGCCGCCGTTGCCCTGGAAATTGGTCAAACGCCCTCCGGCGTTTCCAAAGCGCTAACCCGGCTGGAAGATCGGTTGGGGGTAAAACTCCTGCACCGCACCACGCGAAAGCTGGTCTTAACCCAGGAGGGCGAAACCTACCTGAGCCACGCCCGGCCTATTCTGGCGGCGATTGAGGCCGCAGATGCCGAGGTCGCCGTTCAAGGCGGTGTGCCGCAAGGTTTACTGCGCATCAATACCGGAACCGCGTTTGCCAAGCATCGGCTAGCAGCGCTGCTGCCCGGCTTTCAAAAGGCTTATCCGCGCGTCACCCTGTCCCTCTCGGTCAACGATCACCGTATCGATCCCCTCGCCGATCAGATCGATGTGACCATTCGCGTGGGCGCGCTCTCCGATAGCGACCTGATAGCCTATCCGCTTGGCAGCGTTCACCGGATCATTGCCGCGAGCCCGGCCTATCTGGCACGCTTTGGAACGCCGGACCGGCCAAGCGAGCTTAAGGCTCATAATTGCCTGCGCCTTAAGGGTGCCTCCGCCCAAACCCTGTGGCCGATGATCGAAAACGGTCACGCCGTCGCCTGCCCCGTCTCGGGAACGATCGAATGTGATAGCGCCGATCTTCTGCTGGATTTCGCTTTAGCGGGGCTGGGCATTATTCGATTGGGCGATTTTCTGGGCGAAAAAGCTTTGGCCGATGGCCGACTGATTCCGCTGCTGGCGGCCTACCACAATCCAACCCCCGCGCCGATTACGGCCCTCATCCTGCCCGGCCGACAAAAGCTCCCTCGAGTCAGAGCGTTCATCGACTCTCTCGCGCGGGCCACCCGGTCGGCGCACGCCTTTAATCCTGCCCCCTTGATCCCCCCACCGGCTCCGCTATGATCCGCGCAGCTTTGGCCCCAAAGGAAAGACGCGCCCATGACTGCCGCCCATAAGCCGGTCGAGACCATTCTGGTCGATACCACCACCATTCCCTGCGATGGCGACGGCGGGGCGCTGGGGCATCCGCGCGTCTACCTCAATATCGAAGCCGCAGGCCGGGTTGAATGCCCCTATTGCGGGCGCGAATATGTACTGAAAGAGGGCGCGAAAAGCCACGCGGGCCATTAATTCCGTGGCGGGTAAAACACTTTATCTGGTCGACGGCTCGGGCTTTATCTTCCGGGCCTATCACGCACTGCCGCCCATGTCGCGCCCCGATGGGGTGCAGGTGAATGCCGTCTATGGTTTCACCAATATGCTGGCGCGGCTGCTGAGCGATGCCGGGGCGGAGCGCGTCGCGGTGATTTTCGACGTCTCGCGCCAGTCGTTCCGGACGGAACTTTACCCGCAGTATAAGGCCCACCGCCCGCCCGCGCCGGAAGATTTGATTCCGCAGTTCGCCCTGATTCGGGAGGCGACGCGCGCTTTCAATGTTCCGGCGATTGAGCTTGAGGGGTTCGAGGCCGACGATCTGATCGCCGCTTATGCCGCCGCTGAAGTGGCCGAAGGCGGTGACGTGATTATCGTCTCCTCCGATAAGGATTTGATGCAGCTCATCCGCCCCGGCGTGTCGCTGCTCGATCCGATGAAGAATAAGCCCATCGGCGCGGCGGAAGTGCTGGAGAAATTCGGGGTTCCGCCGGAGAAAGTCGTCGATGTGCAGGCGCTCATGGGCGATAGCACCGATAATGTGCCTGGCGTGCCGGGGATCGGGCAAAAGACCGCCGCCGAACTGATTAATCTCTATGGCGATCTCGATTCGCTGCTGGCGCGGGCGGAGGAAATCAAACAGCCCAAACGCCGCCAGAGTCTGATTGAACATGCTGAGCTTGCCCGCATTTCGCGCGAACTGGTGCGCCTGCGCGAAGACGCCCCCCTGCCGATGGCGCTGCCGGAGCTGGATAAGCGCCAACCCGATCCCGAGGCGCTGAAGGAATTTTTGGTTGCCCAGAACTTCCGCTCACTGCTGTCCAAACTGCTGGGGCCGGATGGGGTGAAGTTGGCCGTCGCGCGCGCCGCTGCGACCCCTGCGCCAACCGTTGCGCCTGCCCCCGGCAGCGTGACGATGCCAACGCCCGCCGATGCGCCGCGCAATTACGAACTTGTCCAAACCCGCGCCCGGCTCGACCATTGGATCGCCCGCGCCCATAGCGTGGGCCAAGTGGCGTTCGATACGGAAACCAGCAGCCTGAATGCCACCTCGGCGGACCTCGTCGGGATTTCGCTTGCGGTTGCCCCGGGGGAAGCCTGCTATATCCCGCTCGCCCACGGCACCCCCGGCGGGCAACTCGACCTTGGCGGCGACCGCCCGCAGCAGATTCCGCTGATCGAAGCGCTCGACGCCCTCAAGCCACTGCTGCTCGACCCGAGCGTGCTTAAAATCGGCCAAAATCTTAAATATGATATGGTCGTTCTGGAAAAATACGGCGTTTCGATCACGCCCTATGACGACACGATGCTGCTCTCTTACGTGCTGGACGGCGGCAAGCACGGGCACGGGATGGACGAACTGGCCCAGCGCCACCTCGGCATCTCCACGATTTCCTATGAGGACGTTTGCGGCAAGGGTAAGAAGCAGATCGGTTTCGCCGAAGTTCCGCTTGATCGCGCCCTCGCCTATGCCGCCGAAGACGCGGATGTTACCCTGCGCCTGCACGGGGTTCTGAAAGCCCGGTTGCTGGCCGAACGGCAAGTGCATCTCTATGAGAGCATCGACCGGCCAATCCCGACGATCATCACGGCGATGGAAACCACCGGCGCGCTGCTGGATCGCAACCGCCTGCGCGAGCTTTCGACTGATTTCGGTCAGCGGATGGCGGTGCTGGAAAGCCAAATCCACGAAGCGGCGGGCGAAGTCTTCAATATCGCCTCGCCGAAGCAGTTGGGCGAAATCCTGTTCGGCAAACTCGGCCTCGCCGATCAGGGCAAAACCAGCAAAACCGACAATTACTCGACCTCGGTGGACGTGCTGGAAGATTTGCGCGCGTCCCATCCCGTCCCCGGCATGGTGCTGGATTACCGGCAGTTGGCGAAACTGAAATCGACCTATGCCGATGCCCTGGTGGAGCAGATCAACCCGCGCACGGGCCGGGTTCATACCAGCTTCGCCCTGGCGCTCACCACCACGGGGCGGCTGTCGTCGTCGGACCCGAATTTACAGAATATCCCCATCCGCACCGAGGAAGGCCGCAAGATCCGCGAAGCTTTCATCGCGCCGGAAGGGCATAAGCTTATTGCCATCGACTATAGCCAAATCGAATTGCGCCTGCTGGCGGAAGTGGCCGGAATCGATACCTTGAAGGAGGCTTTCGCCGCTGGGGTCGATATTCACGCCCTCACCGCTTCGCAGGTGTTCGACGTGCCGCTCGAGACGATGGATAAGGAAACGCGGCGTAAAGCCAAAGCCATCAACTTTGGCATTATTTACGGTATGAGCGCTTTCGGCCTTGCCCAGAATATCGGCGTTAGCCAAGGTCAGGCGCAGGCGTTTATCCGCGCCTATTTCGAGCGTTACCCCGGCATTCGCGCTTATATGGACCGGATGAAGGCTTTCGCCAAAGAACATCAGTTCGTCGAAACGCTCTTCGGGCGGCGCTGTTGGGTGCCGACGATTGCCGACAAGAACGCCGCACGCCGCAGTTTCGCCGAACGCCAAGCGATCAACGCGCCCCTGCAAGGCACCGCCGCCGATATTATGAAGCGGGCGATGATCCGGGTTTCCGCGACGCTGGCCGACACCAAGCTTCCGGCGAAAATGATTCTGACCGTGCACGACGAACTTTTGTTCGAAGTGCCGGACACCCATATCGATGAGGCAATCGCCACGTTACGCCCAGTGATGGAAAACGCTGCCGGGTCTGTGGTATCGGTGCCCCTGATTTGCGAAGCCGGGGTCGGCCAGACCTGGGCCTCCGCACACTAAGCTTACGAAGGAAAGTGAAAATGGTTGAGATTGCCGATCGTGAAAACGCCCTGTTCCTGGACTTGAAAGATGGTCGCGTAACCATCGAACTTTTCCCGGACAGCGCGCCGAACCATGTGGCCCGCATTAAGGAATTGGCGCGTGAAGGGTTTTACGATGGGATCGTCTTCCACCGCGTCATCGAAGGCTTCATGGCGCAAACGGGCGATCCCACCGGCACGGGCTCGGGTGGGTCGGGCAAGAAGCTGAAGGCGGAGTTCAACGACCGCAAGCACGTGAAGGGCACCTGCTCGATGGCGCGGGCCGCAAGCCCCGATAGCGCCGACAGCCAGTTCTTCATTTGCTTCGGCACGACGCCGCACCTTAACGGCCAATATACGGTGTGGGGCCAGGTGATCGACGGGATTGAGCATGTGGACGCCATTAAGCGCGGCGCGCCGGGCTCGGGCGCGGTGAAAGACCCCGACCAGATCGTCTCCATGAAGGTGGCCGCCGATGTCGCTGAGTAATCTCTCCCGCCGGGTTGTTCTGGCCGCTGCCGCCAGCCTGCCGCTGTTGGGGCTGCCCGCCTTGGCGGCGGCAACGCCCGATAACACCCTGGTGCTGGAACTCTCCACCGGCCCGGTCGTGATCGAAATGCGCCCGGATTTGGCCCCCAAGCACGTGGCGCGCATCAAGGAACTGGTGCGCCAAGGCTTTTATAATGGCGTGGTGTTCCACCGCGTCATTGATGGCTTTATGGCCCAGGGCGGTGATCCCACCGGCACCGGTATGGGCGGGTCGGGCGTGAAGTTGCCGCGCGAGTTTAGCTCGGAAAAGCACCGGCGCGGCACCGTCTCGATGGCCCGCGCCCAAAGCCCGGATAGTGCCGACAGCCAGTTCTTCATCTGCTTCTCCGACGCACCGAACCTCGACGGGCAATATACCGTTTGGGGCCGGGTCACATCGGGCATGGAAGCGGTGGATAAACTCCGCAAGGGTGATCCCAGCCGTAACGGGGTGGTGACAAGCCCGGACAAAATCGTTAGCGCCTATATTCAGGCCGATAAAAAGTAGTGCCGCCGACCGCGCCGCTGCTGGTACCGACCAGCCTTGAAACCGAACGCCTTCTCCTCCGCCTGCCGGAGGAGAAGGATTTGCCCGGCATGACCGCCTTCGTGCAAGACCCGCTCTCGATGCGGTTCTTCGGCGGCGTCCAGGGGGTTGAGGGGAGTTGGCGCTTTCTCGTCGGTGCGGTCGGTCATTGGCAGATTCGCGGTTTCGGTTTTTACAGCGTGATCGACAAGGAAAGCGGGGCTTGGATTGGCCGCATCGGTTTCATCCGCCCCGTAACCTGGCCCGCGCTGGAACTGGCCTGGGGCCTCCTCTCGCCCCACTGGGGCAAGGGCTATGCGCCTGAAGCAGCGTTAGCAATCCGCGCCCATCGCCCGGCGGGGGAGCGGCTCGTGAGTTGCATCGATCCCGAAAACCTTGCCTCGCGCCGCGTGGCCGAAAAGCTGGGCTGCGTGCCGGCCGAAGAAACGCTGCTATTTCACGAATACCCGGCTCGCGTGTGGGAACATCCCCCCGCCTGAGCCCCTTCTGACCGATCTTTGTGCAATGCGGCAGTTTGACGGCAGCGATTCTATGCTACACTCTTCCCTAACGAAAAATGAGCGACGCTTTTAGGGAAGGTGACGTAATGACCCAACCGCAATCGGTTCCCCCGCACGCATCGGCCCAGGACACGGGAAGCGATTCCAAGCGGCAGATTACGATCAAGAAATACGCCAATCGCCGCCTTTATAATACGGCGACCTCCAGCTATGTGACGCTTGATACCCTGTGCCAGATGGTGAAGGACGATGTGGATTTCGTCGTCTATGACGCGAAAACCAGCGAAGATATTACCCGGCAAGTGCTGACGCAGATCATCGTTGAAGAAGAAGGCAAAGGGCAGAATATGCTGCCCATCAGCTTCCTGCGCCAGTTGATCGGCCTTTATGGCGACAATATGCAGTGGCTGGTGCCGAGCTATCTTGAAACCGCCATGCAAAGCTTTGCCCGCAATCAGGGCGAGATGCGCCAATATTTCCAAGAATCCTTCGGCAGCCTGTTCCCCTTCGGCTCCTTCGATCAGATGAGCAAGCAGAATATTGCCATGATCGAACGGGCGATGCGGATGTTCACCCCCTTCGGTGCCCCCGGCGCTGCGGGTGCGGGCGAGATGAAACCGCAAGCCACGCCGACCCCGATGGGTCAGCCGGTGCAGGTCTCGGACCTGAAGCGGCAGTTGGATGCGCTGCAAGCACAAATCGAACGACTGAACCCCGGCCCCAAAGCCGACAAAGCTTAACCTTCCAACCGGGCGGCGGGCGCGATCATGGTTGCGATCATCCCGATCACCTATCAGCCGGTCGCCCCGGCCCGCCCCGTCCGCCGCCGCCAACCGGAGGCGGAAGAGCAGCAGGACGAGAAACGCACCGAGGAGGCGACAGCGGGGGCGCATGCCCCTCCCCCGCGCTTCGATCTGGACGATGAGGGCGACGATCTCGCCGACCCGCGCCAACGCCGTCGCTCAAAGGGCCTTGCCCTCGTGGCCGCGCAAGTGACGTTCCAGGCGCAACAGTTCGCCCAGGAGCATCTCGGCAGCGGCCTCTATTACGAGCCGTGGGGGGCCGCCACCGCCGCCTATAAGCGCTGGGAAGGTGCTTAGGCTTGGCGCTTGACCGGCTTTGCCGTGCCGCCATAAGTAGGCCGCCAGATCAGCCGATCCAGAAGCTGCATGCCGCCCTGGGTTAGGATCAGCAGCACAATGGTCGCCGGAAAAATCATCTCCCGCATATCCCCTCCCAAGAGGGTTGGCAGGACCCGGAGTGCGAGCGCGATCAACAGCCCGGTATAAGCCCCCGACATGCTGCGGTAATGGGTAATCAGCCACGCCGGATTGCGCGTGCGCCGCCACCGCGCCAGGGCAAAGGTTCCGACGCTCACCGACACCAGCGTGACTAACGACAGAATATGCAGAAAATTGAACCCGCCCGTTAGCCCATACAGCATAAGGCCGGTCGCCCCAGTCACGAACAGTCCGAAGGCCGACAGAATACCCAAGCGGCGGTGCCAAGCATTGCCTTTGCGCGGCAGAGCATAAAGGATAGCGCCGGTTGCAAGGGCTAGGATAGCGCTTGCGACGTGCAGGGTAAGAGGATCGAGCGTCATGGAACTATCTCCAGCAAGGTTAAGAATGCTCTTCGCGGTCGCGGCGGGGGTGGGGGTGTTTCTGGCGTTTCTCGGGCCATTCGGCAGCTATGGCGCGCCCTTGGCCGACCGCCTGATCTTCTGGATCACCTCGGTTGTGGCGGGAACCGGGCTGTCGGTGCTCACCACCCTGCTGCTTCCCGTCCGCTGGCGCGGCCATTCCGGCCCGGTCTATGTGCTGACGGCAACGATCCTGGTCACGCCGCTGCAAACCCTGGTCGTGCAAGGGCTGTTGCCGCTGCTCGCGCCGCCGCAGGTGGTGGCCGAGATCATTTTCTGGGAGCAACTGCCCAATGTCGCCGTGCTGATGCTGCTGGGCACGAGTGCAGCTTGGTTTCTCCAAATGCGCGCCCAGAAGGCCCCCGCCCCGCCGGAAGCCGCCGCCCCAAGCCAACCGACGCCCGAACCCGCGCCCTTTTTTGAGCGGCTCCCGCCCGGGCTCGGCACGCGGTTGCTGTGCCTTGAGATGGAAGACCATTACCTCCGGGTCCATACCGACCAAGGCAATGTGTTGATCCTGCTGCGGCTGCGCGATGCGGTGACGGAATTGCGCGCCGTGCCGGGGGCGCAGGTTCATAAAAGCTGGTGGGTGGCCCGCGCCGCACTGGCCGGGGCCGAACGGGGCAAGAGCGGTTGGGCGTTGATCCTGACCGATGGGCGGCGCGTGCCGGTCGGGCGCACCTATCGGCCCGCGCTGGTGGCGGAGGGATGGTTGCCGGGGGGCCGCAAGGGAGACGAGACGGGACATGGGTCTGAGATACCGGAACCCGCCGAAAACCCAAGCGCGCCTTCGGGAAACGCCCGGATTTCGTCGTAAACGCACGGCCCTGCTGTTCGCGCTTCGTGAACGACGCTAAAGTAAAACGATGATTCGCCTGCTCCTTATCGTGCTCTTGCTGAGCCTTGCCCCAGCGGGCTTCGCACAACAGTGCCACCTGCCCGACCGTTTGGCCGCCCCCGCCCCCTGCCCGGACCGGAGCCGGGGGGGCGGCGAAACGGCGGCGCGCGGCCAGCCCGGTGACTTTGATTTTTACGTTCTCGCCCTCTCCTGGTCGCCCGCCTTTTGCGAGCAGGCGAAGGACCGTGCCGGGGCCGATCTTCAGTGCCGCCGCAATCGCTTTGGTTTCGTCGTGCATGGGCTCTGGCCGCAGTATGGTCCCGGTAAGGGGAGTTCCTGGCCGCAGTTCTGCACCCCCGCCGCCCCGGTGGCCGATTCGACCCTGCGCCGCGCCCTCTGCCTGATGCCGAGCGAACGGCTCGTGCAATGCCAATGGGCGAAACACGGCACCTGTTCGGACCAGCCGACGCCCGACGCCTATATCGATAAAATCCAGCGCCTCATGGGGGGGCTCACCCTCCCCGACTTCAATAAAGGCGGGAGCCGCACCGTGGCGGAGATTGCCGAGGCGTTTATTAACGCCAATCACGCGCGCGGCCTTACAAGCGCCCATATTCGGCTCGATCTTGGGCGCGATGGACGGTTAGAGGAGGTGCGGATTTGCTATGAGAAAAAGCTCAATCAGTTTCAAGCCTGTGGCGAGACCGTGGGCGGCTTCGATCCTGCCGACCGGCGCGAGAGCGGTAAGCGCGTGTTGATCCGCGCGGTCGCCCCGTCATGATAAAGCGCGCGCTTCTCATCAGCCTGCTGGCCCTGCCCGCGCTGGCGCAAGCCCCCTCGGGTGCCGGAAACGTGCCGCGCGCGGCGGTGCCGGTCGCCCCTCTTCCAGCCCCGGCAGCAAAACCCACCCCGGCGGCGACCGTGCTTCTCCCCCTTGCTGAAACGCGGGCGCGGCTAGAGGGGGCGCTCGGACGGCCCGTCACAAAGCCCCAATGGGACGGCCTCACCCGCGCCTGGAAAGAGGCGATGGCTGAAGCGCGCATCGCCCAGAATACCTATGCCGACAGGCTGGCGGGGATCACACAGCTCTATCGCGGGCGCATTACCGAACTCATGCCGCCGATTGAGCAGGTCGGCAGTTTCGAGGGCGTTTCGCTCTTCCCAAAGCTCGAAAAAGAACGCGGCCTGCCGCTGACCCGCGAGGAAAAACTCGCCATCGCGGACGCCGATAAGGCCCGGCGGGCGCAGGTTCTGCCGATCACGGTTCAGCTCGCCGAGGGCTATGCCAGCGCCCTCGGGCTGCCGGTCGAAAAAATAAAGCTGGCGCTTAGTAACGCCGCTCCGGCGGCATCAGCACCACCGTCCGCGCCGCCGCCGGCCAAGAACTGAAGGCAAAGATCCACACCGCCAAGGGAAGCAGCGGCGTAAAGCCGATCAAGGCCCACCAGGGGGAATAGCCCGCGCGCGCCAAAATCCGCGCCAGCATCCAGCCCCACAGCAGCGCGAAGGGGATGAGCAGGAGCAACAGGAACCCCCAGGAGGCTAGCACGACCAGCCCCCAAACGGCGCCCATCAGGCTAAAAATCAGGGCAAAGAAGCCTTCGATCATTTGAGCCGCCGGTATTGAAGCCGCGTATCACCCTCGATCTTTGGCCAAGCCGCAAAAGCGAGAATCGCCACCGCCAGGATCGGCCCGATTAAGGGAATCAACACGATAAGGGAGAGAAACGGCGACAGGCCCGCCCGATTATAGGCAAACCACGTCGGCACGACGATCAACAGGCCCAATAGGGTCAACGGGTCCATAAAAACTCCTCAGAGGCCGCTTCCCAAAAGATGGGAGAGCGGCCCGCGAGGTGCAAGGGGCGGCGTTTACACAAGTTCCTTCATCGCGGCGGGCGAAAAATCTTTCAGTACGCCGGGCTCAATCTTCAAAATTTTTGCCGCCCAGTGCGGATCATTGAGCAGCGCCCGGCCGATGGCGATCAAATCGAACTCCTGCCGCTCCAGTCGGCGCACAAGATCGTCAATGCCTTGCGCAGTCGAAGCCTCGCCCTTGAAACTGCCGAGGAAATCGCCCGACAGCCCAACCGAGCCGACGCTAATCGTGGCCGCCCCGGTGAGCTTCTTGGCCCACCCGGCGAAATTCAAGCCGTCGGCCCCATCAACCTCTGGAAACTCCGGCTCCCAGAAACGGCGCTGGGAGCAATGGAGAATATCCACCCCCGCTTCCACCAGCGGCAACAGCCAATCGGTCATCGCGTCCGGCGTTTCGGCGAGACGGGCCGCATAGTCCTGCTGCTTCCATTGGCTCACCCGCAGAATGATCGGAAACTCCGGGCCAACCGCCTGCCGGGCGGCCTTGACGACCTCCAGCGCAAAGCGGCTGCGCTCGCGGATTGAGGCCCCACCATAGCCATCGGTGCGCAGATTGGTGCCCGACCAAAAGAATTGATCGATCAAATAGCCATGCGCGCCGTGCAGTTCGAACGTATCGAAGCCCAGCCGCTTGGCATCTGCCGCCGCGCGGGCGAAGGCGGCGATGGTATCGGCGATATCGGCGTCGGTCATCGTCTTGCCGCGCGGCCTCCCCGGCGCTTCCAGGCCCGAGGGGCTTTCGATCAGGCTAGCGTCGGGGGCCCAATCGGCGCTGCCCGTTACCGAGCCGACGTGCCAAAGCTGCGGCCCCATTCTGCCGCCTGCGGCATGCACACCGTCAATCACCTGCTTCCAGCCCGCTAAGGCCGCCTCCCCATGAAAAAACGGAATGCCCGGCAGATTACGCGACGCGGGCCGGTCAATCACCGTGCCTTCCGAGAGAATGAGCCCAACATCCGCCTCAGCGCGGCGGCGATAATAGATTGCATTGGCCTCGCCCGGAATTCCGTTAGGCGCGAAATTGCGCGTCATCGGGGCCATGACAATGCGGTTTTTGAGCGAGAGGGTTTTCAACGAAAAGGCTTGGGACAGGGCGGCGGTCGAGGTCATGCAAGGTCTCCAGTTAAGGTTGACCCATAGGTATAATTTTTATATCTGGTTTCAATTAGGTACTTATACTTCACTAGGTAGCCTTGGAGAAACCTGGATGATGGCCCCCCAACCGCAATTTCACGTCAATTGCCCCAGCCGACTGCTGTTCGATCAGATCTCGGATAAATGGTCGATGATGGTTCTGAAGGTGCTGGATGATGGTCCGCAGCGCTTCAACGCCATCAAGCGGCAGCTCGAAGGCGTGACCCAGAAGGCGCTAACCCAATGCTTGCGGCGGCTCGAGCGCAATGGATTGGTGGCGCGGCGCGTGATCGCAACCTCGCCCGTTGCGGTGGAATATGAAATCACCCCGCTCGGGCGCACCCTGCAAGCGCCCTTCAAGGCGCTCTACGCTTGGACGGTGCAGAATTTGCCGGAAGTAGACGCTGCGCGCGCCGCCTTCGACGCACGCAACGGCTTGGAGACGCCGAGTTAAGCCGCCGCCCCCGGCAAAACCACACCCGGCCCCGGAGCGGCGGGCGCGGGCGCAAAGCCGGTTTGGGTGCGGCGGATGCGCTGGCTTTCGGACTTCAACTGACCGCAGGCGGCCCCAATATCGCGCCCGCGCGGCGTGCGGACGGGCGAGGCGTAGCCAGCGTTATTCAGCACAGCGACGAATTTTTCGATTTGGGCATCGGTCGAGCATTCATAGGGTGCGCCCGGCCAGGGGTTGAACGGGATCACGTTTACCTTGGCGTGAATGCCGCCCAAGAGCCGCACCAGTTCCTTGGCGTCCGCGACGCTATCGTTCACATCGCGCAGCATCGTATATTCGAAGGTGACGCGACGGGCGTTGCTCGCGCCCGGATAGGTCCGGCAGGCGTCCAGAAGCTCGGCAATCGGATATTTCTTGTTGAGCGGCACGAGAATATCGCGCACGTCATCGCGCACGGCGTGCAGAGAAATCGCCAGGGCCACGCCAATTTCCTCGCCCGTGCGGCGGATCATCGGCACTACGCCGGAGGTCGAGAGCGTGATGCGGCGGCGCGACAAAGCGATGCCCTCGTGATCCATCACGATCTGCATAGCCTTTTTGACGTTCTCGAAATTATACAGCGGCTCGCCCATGCCCATCAGCACGATATTGGACAGCATGCGCCCATCCTGCGGGCTCGGCCATTCACCGATACAGTCGCGCGCCAACATCACTTGGCCAACGATTTCGGCGGGGTCCAGATTGCGGACCAGCTTCATTGTGCCGGTGTGGCAAAAACGGCAGGTGAGCGTGCAACCGACTTGGCTTGAAACGCACAAAGTGCCGCGATCTTCTTCGGGAATATAGACGGTTTCGATTTCATTGCCGTCGTCCATCCGCAGCAACCACTTGCGCGTCCCATCGACGGACAGGCGATCCACTTTATTTTCTGGGCGGCGGACTTCGTAGGTATCCGACAACCGGCGACGGAAATCCTTATGCAGCGTCGTCATTTCATCGAAGTTGGTTTCGCCACGGTGATAGAGCCAATGCCACAGTTGCTTGGCACGGAACGGCGCTTCGCCCAAGGCCACCATTTCGGCCTTCAGTTCCTCACGGGTCAGGCCGATCAGGTTCTTTTTGCGCGGCTCTTGCGCGGGAATACCCGCCCCGTCCAGCCCATCCACACCCTGCGTCACGCCCGATCTCCTTAAACCATACCGGCACCCTAATCTTTGACATTAGCAGACTGGCCCTATACTGCCCAGATGGTGATTCTCATAAGCCCATGCAGTGCACCCCCTATCGTCGTTGGATTTTTTTGATAAAGACAAAAATTAAAATCCCGGTATGATTGCAGAGCAAAATCAAGAACATTCATAGGGCGGCTGAAGTCATGCAGAACATCACAAAAATTACAACAAATGCCGCACAAACACGGGATGAGCGTTTACTTTTCCTTAATATATCAACTGACATCAACGAAACTTTACAACATGTTCGGGGTTTAATTGCACCGCATCTCCCCGGCATTGTAGATATATTTTATAACCATCTGGGTAAATTCGCTAAGCTCAATGCAATGCTGGGTGGCCCTAGCCGTATCGCTCATTTGAAAAAAGCCCAGATCGAGCATTGGACCGCGCTCCTCTCCGGTCAATACGATGATGAATTCTTCCACCGCGCGGCACGCATCGGCCTGGCCCACGCCAAAATTGGCCTAGAGCCGCGCTGGTATCTGGGGGGCTATTGCCTTGTGCAGAACCATTTGGATGCGCTGCTGGTAAAGCTAATCCGCTGGGACCGCCCCAAGCTAACGCGGTGCCTGGAAGTCCTGCATCGGGTAATCTATCTGGATATGGATCTCGCGGTTTCTGTCTATATCGACCGGCTTGAAGAGCAGACCCATGAAGCAAGATTACAAATTGCCGGGGCGCTGGAAAGCCGGGTTAAGGATGTGATTGGGACGCTTCAGGCCTCGACCGTCCGAATGGAACAAACCGCGAGCCAGGTAAGCGCCGCTGCCGATCAAACCATAACCCAAACCACCACCGTCACGGCGGCGAGCCATCAGGCGGCCAGCAATGTCGAAGCCGTCGCGGCGGCGGCGAGCGAGTTGACCGCGTCGATCCACGAGATCGGTCGCCAAGTCGCCCAATCCGCCCGGATCGCGGCGCAAGGGGCCGAGGAAGCCAAACAGACCGACGTTAAAGTGCAGGGGCTCGCCGACGCGGCCCAGCGAATCGGCGAAGTGGTGCGCCTGATTAACGATATCGCCGGACAAACCAATCTCCTCGCCCTCAATGCCACCATTGAAGCGGCGCGCGCCGGGGAAGCGGGCAAGGGTTTTGCCGTCGTCGCTTCCGAGGTGAAAAATCTGGCGAGCCAAACCGCCCGCGCCACGGAAGAAATCACGCAGCAAATTCAAGCCATTCAGGCGGCAACCGACGAAACGGTGGAAGTCATCCACGGTATCGGGCGCACGATTAGCCAGTTGAACGAAGTGGCGTCCACCATCTCCGCAGCGGTGGAGGAGCAAGGGGCCGCAACGAACGAAATCGCCCGCAATGTCCAACAGGCGGCGCATAGTTCGGCGACCGTCAATGCGAATGTCGACGGGGTGATGACGGCGGCGAAGGTAACGGCCGCAGCAGCGCAATCGGTTTTGGAAACCTCCCGCGCTATCGGCGGGGAAACCACCGCCCTCAATGGGGCGGTGAGCCAATTTCTAACGGATATGCGCAGCAACCGCGGCTAGAGCAATCCCGGGCAGCTTGAAAACGTTCTAAGCCGCCCGAACGCTGGAAAGAAAATGATCGACCTGTCGGCGCAGCATTTCGGACTGGTCCAGAAACCCGCCCGCGACCGCTAGCACCTGCTGTGCCGCTGTGCCCGTGTGTTCAGAGGCTTCAGTGACGTGGGTCATGCTGGTCGTGACGTCGCGCGTGCCTGCACTGGCCTGAGTAACGCTGCGTGAAATTTCGTGCGCTGCCATCGACTGTTGCGTGACCGTCGTTGCAATGGTTGCCGTTACATCGTCTATTTCATGGATCGTATTTGTAATCGTTGCCAACGCTTGCACGGAACCATCGGCGGCGGCCTGAATTTCGCTGATCTTTTGAATGATGCTTTCGGTTGCCTGGGCCGTTTGATTGGCGAGGCCCTTTACTTCGCTAGCAACAACGGCAAAGCCTCTGCCCGCCTCTCCAGCACGGGCCGCTTCAATGGTGGCATTGAGGGCCAACAGATTGGTTTGCCCGGCAATTGTTTGGATCAGTTTTACCACATCGCCGATTTGTTGGGCGGCCAGAGTCAAGCTTTGGATCGTCTTGTCGGTTTTTTCCGCTTCGGCGACCGCACGCGCCGCAATCGAGGCCGATTTTTCGACCTGACGGCCAATCTCGTTTACCGATGATGACAGTTCCTCGGTTGCCGACGCGACGGATTCGACATTGCTCGACGCTTGCTCGGTTGCTGAGGCGACAATGACCGACTGTTTGCACGCATTATCACTCGCCGAAACCATCGATTGGGCGACCTTTTCCAACTCGAGGGCAGATTGGGCCTGCTGCGTGATCAGCGTTCCGACCGAGTCTTGGAAACGATGGGCCAAGTTGGCCATCAATGCCTGCTTTTCACGTTTCGCTTCGGTTTCACGCTCCACTTGCGCCACAACGAGTGCACGGCGCTCAAGCTCGCTGGACCGGAACGTCCGCAGGGCATTAACCATCGCCCCGATTTCATTGCGAACCTCATCGCCGACAATCTCAAAATCAACATCGCCTTTTGCGACCCGGCGCATGGCACTTTTAAGCTGGCTGATAGGCTTAACAATCCAAAACATAAACCCAAAACCTAGTAAGACACAAGAACCCACCACAACAGCGCCAATAACTGCAAAAATAATCTGAAAATCAGATTGATACTTCGATAGTTCTGAAAACTTTCCATCAATCGTATTCAGATTAGCGGTTAACATATTTTCCGTTATTATAGACAATTCCGTCATGCCATCCGTTACCGATTGAGCACTTTCATCAAAAGGCCCCATAAGGGCATTGCCCGCAACTCGACCATTCTCCAAATAAGTATTTGCCATTTTTTTCCCTAAATCATAATAAGCAGGGAAATCTATTTTTATTCTTCTGAGAGAGGCAGAAATAGTTTTCGTATTTAATGCGTTAGATAAATTCTCTGCTTTACCCAAAGCTACAATAAAAGCCTGAGAATGAGATTCCGCCTCCTCAAAACCTTCAGTATCTTTTGTAGCAGCAACATCTGTCAAAAATTGCTGCACCTGAACGACATGAAATTTCATTTCATTCACAGAATTATACAATTCAAATTTCCGTGAATTCTGCACAACGGCGATGTCTCTAATCTCAGAAACAAGATTTTCTTGTTTCTGAGACGCAAATAGATTAGCGCCATATCCAATTACAATTGATGATGTAACGACAGCCAAGGCGATATATACTTTAACTCGGATAAGCATTTTTTACTCCGCTATTCGTCATACAGATTGATTTATAGGATCAATTTTAAAATTTGGTTAAATTAATTCAGATACAGCTTGTTATAATATTTCGTAAGGTCGCGCCGCCTTTTTAGGAAAAAATCAACCTTTTAAGGTTTTCAGGACGGCAAGCCGATCTTCCGGCAAATATCGCCAGTCGCGGTCGGTCAAAGCCCCGTCCAGAGCATAGAGTGCCACCCGCGTTACCCGTCGGCCAAAGCGGAACCGCAGCCGGTGCCAAGCCTCTTCGGCCCCGAGCGCGCGCAGATCGGCTACCGTATCGATACCCACCTCGCGCAGCATCTGGTCCATGCGAGGGCCGAGATTGCGTAGGCTGGAGGGAGCGTCAGGCGTCGGCATCGCTTAAGCTCTTCATATAGTCTGCCAGAGTCTTCCCCGGTTCGGGATCAAACCCCTCGTCGGTTAGCATCAGTTGCTGAATACGGTCCAGGCGAAACACCCGGAACGCGCTCCGCTGCTCGCACCACGCCGTCAGTGTCCAGACCATGCCCCAAAACTCAAGGGAAAGGGGGCGTACTCGGCGCGCCTCGGCGGGGGTATCGGCTTTTGCATAGAGAAGGTCGAGCTTGCGCCGGAGCCCGAGCGCTTCCCGGATCTGGCGTAACAGCAACCGAACTTCCGGCGATAAGCGCCCGCCATAACTGTGCAAGGCTGCAGGTGGCCGGGCACCCATCGCCACCGCACCGATGGCTTCGAGTTTTATCAGAGCCTCTTTTGCCGCAGTCGCTAGGTCTGTGTCAGACCAAGCCGCCACCAACCGCGCGCCCAAAACCAAGGCCTCATGTTCGGTGGCCGATAGGGCCAGCGGTGGCATGAAAAAGCCGGGGCGCAGCACATAGCCAACCCCGGCTTCGCCTTCAATCGGCACGCCGCTTGCGCTCAAATCCGCAATATCGCGGTAGATGGTCCGGGTCGAGACTTCGAGTAGCGCCGCCAACTCGTGAGCGCGGCGCAAACGCCCACCGTGGAGAAGCTGGAGAATCTCGAAAAGTCGATCCGCGCGGCGCATCTTACCTCCGAGGCTTTATCCCATGGCGACCCGCGTGTGGGTATGGCGCATCACGACCGATGGGCCGTGAATAGCGCCGCCGAACGCCGCAAAGCCCGGATCGGCCGTAATGGTTGCGGCGGCTTGCTCGGCGGTCGCCAAATCGGCCCACTCAACAATATCGGTCCAACGACCATCCTCACTTTGCGTCAGCCAGCGCTGCCGGAAGCCAGGGGCCGCGCGGCACAGCGCTTCTGTTGGCGGTACGGTAGCCAAGAAAGCTTCGGTGCTGATGCCCGGCTTCAAGGAAAACTCAACAATTTCAAACACGCTCATGCGCTGTCTCCTGCTGGGGTTAACGAAGGCGACCCTAGCAGGGGCCTGCTGACAGCATCCCGTCAGCAGGCTTTTCCCGGCCCTACTCGATCGTCGGCAAAATCTTCGCCAAGGTCTCAACGATCCGATCGATTTGGTGCTTTTCGATAATCAGCGGCGGCGACAGGGCGATAATGTCGCCGGTCGTGCGGATCAGAACGCCCGCGTCATAAGCCTTCAAGAAGGTCTCGAAGGCGCGCGCCGTGGGTTTGCCCGCGCGCGGCTCAAGCTCGATGCCCCCGACAAGGCCGAGGTTGCGCACGTCGATGACGTGCTTGGTGCCCTTCAGACTATGCAGGGCATTTTCGAAATAGGGGGCCATTTCGGCGGCGCGCTCGAACAATTGCTCGTCGCGGTAAACGTCCAGCGTGGCGATCCCGGCGGCGGCGGCAATCGGGTGGCCCGAGTAGGTATAGCCGTGGAACAGTTCGATGGTATTTTCCGGCGCGTTCATGAAGGCGTCGTAAATCCCGTCGCGGGCGAAAACAGCGGCCATCGGGATAACGCCGTTGGTGATGCCCTTCGCCGTGGTCATCATATCGGGAATCACGCCGAATTTATCGGCCCCAAAGGCGGTGCCCAAGCGGCCAAAGCCGGTAATGACTTCATCGAAAATCAGCAGAATGCCGTGCTTATCGCAAATCGCGCGGATTTTCTCGAGATAGCCCTTGGGCGGCACCAGCACGCCGGTGGAGCCCGCCAGCGGCTCGACAATCACGGCAGCGATATTGCTGGCGTCGTGCAGGCTGACGATCTTTTCAAGCTCGTCAGCCAGATTGGCCCCATGCTCCGGCTGGCCCTTGGAGAAGGCATTCTTGGCAATATCGTGGGTATGGGGCAGATGATCGACGCCCGTTAGCAGCGAGCCGAAGAACTTGCGGTTGGTCACAATCCCGCCCACCGAAATCCCGCCGAAGCCGACGCCGTGATAGCCGCGTTCGCGCCCGATGATGCGCGTGCGGGTGCCGTCGCCGCGCGCCCGATGGTAGGCGATAGCGATTTTCATCGCCGTATCGACGGCCTCAGAGCCGGAATTACAGAAGAAGATCGAGTTCAAATCGCCCGGCGCGAGCTGGGCCAAGCGCGAGGCAAGCTCAAACGCGCCGGGGTGGCCCATTTGGAAGGCGGGCGCGTAATCGAGAATCGCCACCTGCTTTTGCACGGCTTCGACGATCTTTTCCCGACCGTGCCCGGCATTCACGCACCAGAGCCCTGCCGTTCCATCGAGAATTTCGCGCCCGTCATCCGTCATGTAGTACATGCCTTGCGCGCTCACCAGCATGCGCGGGGCCGACTTGAACTGACGGTTTGCCGTGAACGGCATCCAGAAGGGGCGCAGGTTGTTAACGCTGGAACGGGTATCATCAGGCATAATCATATCCTTACTCTGCACGGGCTGACCAACTGGTCAAAAACGCTAAAGCGGTTTTGCGCCAGACGGAAGTAGGATTTCACGTCTGCGACGCTAGGCGCGCGCGAAAGCCTTGAGTTCGCCTGCCGAGAAAGCCTAGCCTTAGCTTATGCCCCAGTCGTCCGCCACCGCCACGCCGATTAAAGCCCGTCCCCTGAGCGAGGCCCCGTCCCGCACGCTCGTTATGGGGCTGGCAGGTTTGGCAGGGATTATCAATGCCGCCGGGTTTCACGCCGTCGGGCATTTCTCCTCCCATCTCAGCGGCACGGCGGCCGTTTTGTCGGAGGAATTGGCCGGGGCGGACTGGACCCTTGCGCTGGTCGCCCTCTGGGTGATGGCCTGTTTTATTGCGGGGGCTGCCACCACAGCCACGATGATGACCTGGCAGCGCGAACACCATCGGCGTGGGCGTTATGCACGCTGCTTGATTGTCGAAGCCCTGCTGCTGGTCGGCATTGCCGCCGTCGATCAATTTATCGCGCCGGGCTCCCACGGGATCATATCCTTGCGCGTTCTGCTGCTCTGGGGAGGGCTCAGTTTTCTGATGGGGTTTCAGAACGCCATTGTCACCCAGATTTCCCACGCGCGCATTCGCACCACACATGTGACGGGGATGATTACCGATATCGGTGTCGCCTTGGGGCAAAGGGTTGCCCATTGGTGGCACCCCCATTGGCACCCGCCCAGCGGCTTTGCCCGCAGCCCCGTGATGATGCATGTGATGACCGTCAGCGCCTTTATTGGCGGCGGAATTTTTGGCGTTTTCGGCTATCGCGGGCTTGGGCCCGCCTTTTTGCTGCTGCTCGCAGCGGCCCTGCTAACGGTCGGCCTTTACGATCTTGCGCGGCGACGAGGGTAGCCCGCCGCCGCCGCACGCGCGCGTTACTCGATTTCGAAAATGGCTTCGACTTCCACCGACGCATTGAACGGCAGCGAGCCCATGCCGACCGAAGACCGTGCGTGCTTGCCCGCTTCGCCCAAAACCGACACAAAGAAATCGGACGCGCCGTTCATCACCTTGGCGTGATCGGCAAAATCTGGCACGCCGTTGATGAACCCGACGACCTTCACCAGGCGCTTAATCCGCTCCAGGCTGCCCAAAGAGGCTTTCGCCACCGCCAGCACGTTCAGCGCGCAGAGTTGCGCCGCCGCAGCCGCTGTTTCCACGGAAACGTCCCCGCCGACCTTGCCCGCCGTCGTCAGCTTGCCGTCCTGCATCGGCAGTTGACCCGCCGTGAACAGAAGATTGCCCGTAATGACCCCCGGCACGTAATTCGCTGCGGGCGGGACCACGGCGGGAACGACAATCCCCAGTTCCTTCAGGCGCGTTTCAACCTTACCGGCCATTTTCTCAACTCCTGCTATTGCGCAAGGGCGCGCACCGCGCCCGCGACCGACCTAATAGAGTGGTTTTGGGGGAAACGGAAGCGGGGCTATTTCGTCGTCGCCACATAAACCCCATCCCAATTGGCAGGCAGCGGGTTGATGCGGAACTCCTCGATCCGCTCGACATAGGTAGTGTAAAGCGGCTGGGACGAAAGCCCTTCGGATAGTTGGCGGCACTCATCGATCAGGCCCATCGCCTCGTCCCAGCGCTGGCCGCGATAGGCGGCGAGAAGCTGTTCGTGAACCTCGGTGAGCTTCTGGAAATTGCTGCTGCTTTTGAGTGCCAGATCGCCAATGAGGGTGAAGATGCGCACCGGCACCGTTTTACCCTTCACCTGGATCAAATCGACTTCAAGCATGGCAAAATCCGGCGCGGCGGCGGCGGTTGACTCCCCAATAATATTATCGAGATGATAGGGCTTCGACTGGCCTTCCAAGCGCGCGGCCAAGTTCACCGTATCGCCTAAGGTGGAATAGTTGAATTTCTGCGTCGAGCCCATATTACCCACCACGCAGGGGCCGGTATTGAGGCCCATACCGATATTGATGGGAATGAAACGCTTCCCGCTGGCGTCGGCTTCGGCCTTCAACTCATCGTTCAACGCGACCAGCGAGGTACGCATATCCAATACCGTCTGACAGGCGTGGCGCACGTGGTCGGCATCGTCGAGCGGCGCGTTCCAGAAGGCCATGATCGCATCGCCGATATATTTATCGATATAGGCCCCGTGGGCCAGCGCAATATCGGTCATCGGCGTTAGGTAGCGGTTCATGAAGGCGGTGAGGCCTTGCGCGTCGAACATTTCCGAAATGGTGGTGAAGCCGCGCACGTCGGTGAAGAGCAGCGTCATATCGCGGGTTTCGCCGCCGAGCTTGAGCTGATTGGGGTCCGACGCCAGCCGATCCACCATCGCAGGGGACAGGTAGAAGGCAAAGGTATTACGAATCTGCCGCCGCTGCGCCGCTTCCGCCGCGTAGCTAGCGTAGGTGCCGACCATGAAAACAGCCAACGTGGCCATCACAGGGGCGGTTGCGTCGATCAAGAGCCGGTGTTCCGCGAACTGATACCAGGAATAGCCGATCACCCCGGCGGTCGTCCCGACGACGAGCAGCACGGTCCATCGCGCGCCAACCAGCGGCATACCGAAGATGATAAGCAGCCCGCAGAGCAGCATAGCGCCCAACTCATTCTCCATCGCATCGATTGGGCGGGTCAGCAACGTATCGGTTAGCATGCTCTCCAAGAGTTGCGCGTGAACTTCTACACCTGGAATATCTTCATCAATCGGCGTTGTTCTGAGATCGCGCAGGCCTGCGGCTGACGCGCCGAAAATCACCAGCTTATTTTCGATGCGCGCTGGGTTGAACGTGCCCTTCACCACTTCCCGCGCCGAAAGATAGCGTTGGCTTGTGTATTTGGCGTAATGAGGCCAAAGAGTTGCCGTGCTATCGGTGGGCACGAGAATCGGGTTTTCGCCCTGCACGAGGATTGACTGCACCCCAAACGTCGCATCGGTATTCACGACATAGTTCGGCAAACCCGCCGCCACGCGGATCATCTCCATCGAGAGCGTGGGATAGACTTGGCCCGCTATGGCAATCATTGCCGGAACCCGGCGCACCACATTATCGCCATCGGTCGCATAATTGAACAAACCGCTACCCACGGCATGGGATTCAAGCAGCGGCAAATTATGGACGAGCCCAGAATAGCGATAGAGAAACAAAGCCGGGTCGGCCCCTTTCTTGGCGATTCCGGCAATCGGTTTCACCGACAGGCCGCGCGCATCGCCGGCTGCCGTTTGCCCTAGGACCGTTGGGGTTCTAGCGAGAGTATCCGCCAGCATTTGATCGGTATCGGGCAGGCCGCGCAATTGTGCTGCAATCTCGGCATATTGGGGCGGCAACGCATCGGCCAAACGGGGCGGTGAAAGCCGGTCGGGTTCGGCGAAGACAATATCGAAGCCGATGGCAATCGCGCCTGCCGCTGTTAGCTTCTCGACCATCTCGGCAACGATCCCGCGCGACCAGGGCCATTGCCCGATTTCGGCAAGACTATCTTCGTCGAGATCGATCACCGTCACCAGCGTATCGGTCGCCTCACGCGGCTTTAGGGTTTGATAGGCATCGAAGGCTTGCAAGCGCAAAATCTGCACCGGCTGCGGATCGGAGACGCGCAGAACCATCAACCCAATCAGCGCCACCAGCGCAAGCCAGCGCCCTTGGCCGAAGACTTTTTTGAGCCCGCGCCGAAAGATCAGCCAGAGACTTGGGCGATTATCATTCGCCCCGCCGTCCGGCGCTTCTTTTTCGATTACCGAGACGGGTTGATCTTGATTCGCCACAGCCATCGCATCCCTCGCGCAAAAACCTCATCCTTTGTAAGGCATTCGCCGTAATTTTGCCGCAGCTTTGTTACCCTTGACGCCAGAACGCTGCCTCCTTAGGGTTCGCGCCAGGATCGGTCGCCCTTAATCGGGCGTGAATAGGGAATCCGGACAGGTTTTCGGGCGAATTTTCAGCCGAAAATCGAAGCCGAGCTGCCCCCGCAACTGTAGATACCGAGCCGCACCCGCCTTGGGGCTTCCCCAAGGTCACACATCACTGGCGCACCGCGCGTTCGGGAAGATGGGGAGGCGGTGACGACGTATCAGCCAGGAGACCTGCCAATCCAACGCGCGCGCGTCGCAACCACCAGCCGGGGTGTGCTGAGGGGACGGCTCCAACCGTTATGCGATTGCGCCCCTCGTCGGCCGAAAGGCCTGCGGGGTCCAATTGCTGTTCGGAATAAGGAGCGCTTTTATGCGTGTGTCCTCGCGTTTACTTATGTCTGTCTCGCTGCTCGCCCTTCCCGCCGCCGCGCTCGCCCAAGGCATTGGCGCGCCGCCGAGCGATATTCCCACCGCTGTTCTAGAGCCGGTCAATGTCACCGCCCAGCGCCTCCCCAGCCGGGCGGCCGAAACCGGCAGCGCCATTACCGTGATTACGCCGACCGAGATTGAACGGCGCGGCGCGGTGGAAGTGCTGGACCTGTTGAAGCGCGCCCCCGGCGTCGCCATCAGCCGCAACGGCGGCTTCGGCTCCACCTCGGCCTTACGGATTCGCGGGTCCGAGACGGGCCAAGTCCTAGTGTTGATCGATGGCGTGCGGGTGAATGATGCCGCCGATGCCAGCGCCGCTTACGATTTTTCGGGCCTTACCGTCGATGGCGTCGAGCGGATCGAAATCCTGCGCGGGCCGCAGTCGGCGCTCTATGGCAATGATGCGATGGGCGGCGTGGTGAATATCATTACCCGCAAAGGGCGCGGCCCGGCCAAGATCACGGGGCTTCTCGAAGCTGGAAGCTATCAAACCTTCCGCCAGCAGGCCGGAATTTCGGGCGCGCAGGATGGGTTCGACTATGCCCTGACCGCCGCCCACACCCAAAGTAAGGGCTTTTCGCGCATTTATGCCGGGCCGGAAAAAGATGGCGCAGAGCAACTGAGCCTGACCGGGCGCGGCGGCTATCGGTTTTCGGATCAGTTCCGCTTGGGCCTTTCGGGCGGCTATCAGAAACTCGACGCCGATTTCGACCCCAGCGCCACGCGCGACGGTCCGGCTTCGGTCGCAACCGAAAAACTCTTCGGGCGCGTCGATGGTACGCTGATGCTGCTGGACGGTAAATTCGAGAATATCGTCTCGCTCACCGGCAGCGATACCGACCGCGACTACGACGAGCCCTTAGGCTTCTACCGCACCTCACGCTACGAAGGCCGCAGCTATGGTGCGGAGTATCAGGGCAACCTAACCCTGTTCGATAAGGATGTGCTGACCGGCGGGCTCGCCACCCGCACTGATACCGCGCGCACGACGACCGTTGGTAAAGCCGGGCCGCGCTTCAGCCAAGACACTCAAAGCGCCTTCGCCCAATATAAGTGGAAGGCAACGGAAGCCTTCACCGTCACCCTCGGCGGGCGCTACGACGATGTGGAAAGCTTCGGCGGCAAGGGCACCTATCGCGCCACCGCCGCCTACCGCTTCGCCAGCACCGGCACGACCTTGCGCGGCAGCTATGGCTCCGGCGCGAAGGCCCCGACCCTGTTCCAGCGCTTCGATCCGCTCTACGGAAATAAGAATTTGGAGCTTGAAACCAGCCGGGGTTTTGATGCGGGGATCGAACAGGAAATTGGCAAGACGCTGACGCTTTCGGCGGGGGTGTTCCACAACCGCTACCGCAATCTTATTCAGTTCCAAGGGTCGGGTTACAGCAACATCGGGCGGGCGACGACGCGCGGTGTGGAACTGGGGGCAACCTGGACGGGCCTGCCGGATCTGACCCTCGCGGCCAATTACACCTTCCTCGAAGCCGAGGACGGCAGCACGCACCTAACCCTGCCCCGCCGCCCCAAGCATACGCTGAACCTGACCGCCGACTACGCGATAACCGAGAAATGGCAGATCGGCGGCGCGATGCGCTTCCTTACCGAACAGAAGGACAATAGCTTCAGTTCGGACAAAATCCCGCCGGGGCTAGTCTTCGACGCGCGCACCTCTTACCGCGTCACCGATTGGGCGCAAATTTACCTGCGGGCGGAAAACCTCTTCGACGCCGATGGCCGCGAAACCGCGCGCTACCGGGCTCCTGGGCGCTCGGCCTATGCGGGCCTGAAGGCGGAGTTCTAGTGCGGCTGACCGGCCTTCTGGCGCTGGGGGCGGCGGCACTCGCCGCCTTCAGCCTCAGCCTATTTTGGGGGGCGCTGCCGCTCCCCCCCGCCTCGGTTCTTGCGGGACTGTTCGGCGAGGGGGAATCCGCGCTAATCGTCCAGCAAATCCGCCTGCCCCGCGCGGCACTAACGGTGCTAATCGGCGGCAGCCTCGGCCTGTCAGGGGCCGCTTTGCAGGGTCTGCTGCGCAATCCGCTCGCCGAACCCGGCCTGCTCGGCGTCTCCAGTTGGGCCGCCTTGGGAGCGGTGATCGCGCTGTACTTCGGCTTTTCGGCGGAAGTCCCGGTCTCGCTGCCCGTCGCCGCCCTCCTCGGCGCGGCAATCCCGTCGCTTGCCCTCCTCAGCCTCGCCCAGCGCGACGCGCGCACCGGGCCGATGATTCTGGCCGGGATTGCGCTTTCGTCCTTCGGCGGCGCTTTGACCGCGCTGATGCTGAACCTTGCGCCGAACCCCTACGCCATTTCGGAGATGGTGCTGTGGCTCTTGGGCTCGGTGCGTGACCGCTCATTGGACGATCTCGCCCTGGTTCTACCCTTTATTCTGGTCGGCTGGGCTCTGCTGCTGTCCTGCGCGCGCGACCTGGATGCGCTGACGTTGGGGGAAGAGGCCGCAGCCAGCCTCGGCGTGCGCCTACGTTGGCTAAAAGCCCGGCTGATCGCGGGGGTTTGCCTGTCTGTAGGAGCCTCCGTTGCCGTTGCCGGGAGTATCGGTTTTATCGGCCTGGTCGTCCCCCACCTCATCCGCTGGATCGCAGGGCCGTCACCGGGGGCGGCCCTGCTGCCCTCGCTGATCGGCGGCGCGCTGCTCTTGACCCTCGCCGATCTTTCCGTTCGGATCATCCCCAGCAGCGGCGAATTGCAACTGGGTGTCGTCACCGCCCTCATCGGTGCCCCCGCCTTTATCGCGCTGCTCTGGCGCTACCGGAGCGAAGCATGATTCGCGCGGAAGGTATCTCCGTCGCAATCGGCGACCATCATCCACTTGCCGACGTCTCTGTCGAAGCTTTCCCTGGCCGTGTGACCGGGATTATCGGGCCGAATGGTTCGGGCAAAACCACCCTGCTGCGGGTTCTGGCGGGCGTCTTGACGCCGACCGGCGGACAAGTGTTTCTCGACGGTCGCGCGCTAGCGGGTTTCAGCCCTGCCGCCCGCGCCAAACGCATCGCCTATCTGCCCCAAAGCGGCACCGTCGCCTGGCCGATCCGCGTGCGCGAACTGGTAGCCTTGGGCCGCCTGCCGCAGTCGCCCGACCGCTGGCGCTCGCCCCTGCACCATCCAACGCCGCAGGATCGAGCCGCGATTGCGCGCGCGCTCGCCGATGCCGCCTGTGCCGAGTTCGCCGAACGCCCCTATCCCTCCCTCTCGGGGGGCGAGAAAGCCCGCGCGCTGCTGGCCCGTGCCCTTGCCACCCAAGCGCCGGTTCTGCTGGCGGACGAGCCCGTCGCCGCCCTCGATCCGGCCCATCAAGTGCGGGTGCTTCAAGTGTTGCAGGCGCAAGCGCGGGCCGGGCAGACTGTCGCCGTCGTTTTGCACGATCTCTCCCTCGCGGCGCGGTTTTGCGACCGGCTGGTGCTGCTGAACGCGGGCCGAATCGCCCTTGCCGGGCCGAGCGACGAGGTTCTGGCCTCCCCTCGGCTCGAAACCAGCTTCGGAACCCGTTTTCATCGCAACTTCAGCGGCCCCGTGCCCGTGCTGGTGCCCACCCATCCAATCGAGATCGCCGATGACCGTTGAACTTTCTGTTTGCACTTCCTGCCGCCGCGACCGGAGCGGCCCCTATGACGCCGAAAAAACCGACGGGCGCCCCTTTGCCCAGGCGGTGGAGGCAACGGCGCAGGAAGCGACAAACCTTCTCGTTCGCCGCATCGGATGTTTGCTGCAATGCGACCATGGTTGCTCCGCTGGGCTCACCGCGCCGGGTAAATGGAGCTACGCCCTCGGCAATCTGCCGCCAACCCAGGCGAGCGCCGATATGTTGGTTGCTTTCGCCAAACTCTATGCCGATAGCCCGGACGGGGTGGTTCCTTTCGCGCGCTGGCCGCGCGGTATTCAGGCCCATTTCAGCGCGCGCCTGCCCCCCATGCTGGATTGATCGCCCGAATTTGCTTGGCAGAGCCCCCACGCATCGGCTTATCTGTCGCGCCCGTGATTTTCTTAGCTCAAGACTGGTCTGCCGTGTCGAACGCCTCGGTACCTGCTTCCCCTGCGCCCACCTTTCTGGCGCCCTCTGCCCCGACGCTGCTGCCGACCGGGTTGCGCGATGCCCTACCCCCCGAAGCCGAACATCAAGCCGCCTGCGTCGCGGCCCTGCTGCGCGGTTTTTCGGACGAAGGCTATGAGCGCGTCGATCCGCCGTTGGTGGAGTTCGAGGACTCGTTGCTCGCCGATGCCGATACGAGCGTCGCCCGCCAAACCTTCCGGCTGATGGACCCGGTCTCGCAGCGCATGATGGGCGTGCGGCCCGATATGACCATCCAGGTCGCCCGCATTGCCACCAGCCGCCTTGCCCACCGCCCGCGCCCGCTGCGTCTCGCCTATGCGGGCGACGTGCTGCGCGTGAAGGGTAGCCAGTTGCAGCCGCAGCGCCAGTTTACCCAGGTCGGCATCGAGTTGATCGGTGCCGCCTCGGTCGCCGCCGATGTGGAAGTGATCCGCTGCGCGCTGGACGGTCTCAGCCGCCTTGGCGTCGCCGGGCTCACGGTCGATCTTACGGTGGCCGCCCTGGTGCCGACACTCTTCGATCTCTACGGCCTGCCCGCTGGCCAGCGCCAAGCCGTGCGCGATGCGCTCGACCGCAAGGATGCAGCCGCTGCTGCTGCCCAGGCCGGACCGCTCGCCGATCTGCTGACCGGGCTGCTCGCCGCCACCGGCCCCGCCCGCGCCGCCCTGATGCTGCTGACCTCACTCGATTTGCCGGACGCGGTGCAGCCGCTGCGCCAGGATCTCGCCGATGTCGCCAAAGCGCTGCTGCATCAGGTGCCGCACGTCGGCCTGACCATCGACCCCATCGAAGGGCGCGGCTTTGAGTATCACACCGGCGTCGGCTTCACTCTTTTCGCCCGCACGGTGCGCGGCGAATTGGGGCGTGGCGGGCGCTATCGGGCCGGGCCAGAGCAGAGCGAGGCTTCGACCGGCGTGACGCTGGAGATGGACGCGATCCTGCCCGCCGTGCCCGCACCGCCGCCGCGCAAGCGCCTCTTTTTGCCGGTCGGAACGCCAATCGACGTAGGCCCCCGCGCCCGCGCCGAGGGCTGGATCACGATTGCCGGGCTAGACCCGTTGGAAGCGGTTGACGAAACCGCAAAGCGCCTAAACTGCCACGCAATTTTCCGGGGCGGTCGTATTATCGAGCTTGAGGAACGCGCATGAGCCACGTTGTTGTAGTCGGCTCCCAGTGGGGGGACGAGGGGAAGGGCAAGATCGTCGATTGGCTGTCGGAACGCGCCGATGTGGTCGTGCGGTTCCAGGGCGGTCATAACGCCGGTCACACGTTGGTCATCGACGGGACCGTCTACAAGCTCTCGCTGCTGCCCTCGGGCGTGGTGCGCCAGGGCAAGCTGTCAGTCATCGGCAATGGCGTCGTGATCGATCCCTGGGCCTTGCTCGCCGAAATCGAGCGGATTGCCGCCCAAGGCGTGAAACTGACGCCGGAAAACCTGCGCGTTGCCGATAATGCCGCCCTCATTCTGCCCCTGCACGGCGCAACGGACCGGGCGCGGGAGGAAGCCAGCGGCGCATCCAAAATCGGCACCACTGGACGCGGCATTGGCCCGGCCTATGAAGATAAGGTTGCGCGCCGCGCGATCCGCGTCTGCGATCTCGCCGATCCGGCGGAACTAGGTCAGAAGCTCGACCGGCTGCTCGCCCATCACAACGCACTCTTACGCGGCCTGGGCGCGCCGGAGGTGGAAAAAGCCGAGATGCTTCAGCAGCTTCTCGATCTCGCGCCGCGCCTGCTGCCCTTCGCCGGGCCAGTCTGGCGCTTGCTCGACACCGCCCATAAGGCCGACAAGCGCATTTTGTTCGAGGGTGCGCAAGGGGCAATGCTGGATGTCGATCACGGCACCTATCCCTTCGTCACCTCGTCCAACACGGTTGCCGGGCAGGCTGCTGCCGGATCCGGCCTCGGGCCGTCGGCGCTGTCCTATGTGCTGGGGATCACCAAAGCCTATACCACCCGCGTCGGCTCCGGCCCCTTCCCGACCGAGCTTACCGATGAAATCGGTGAGCGGATCGGCGCGACGGGCAAGGAATTCGGCGTCGTCACCGGGCGCAAGCGCCGCTGCGGCTGGTTCGATGCCGTCATGGTCCGACAAGCCATCAAAGTGGGCGGTATCACCGGCATCGCCCTGACCAAGCTGGATGTGCTGGATGGGTTCGATGAACTCAAAATCTGCACCGGCTACCGGCTGGACGGGGAAGAACTCGACTATCTCCCGGCGCTCGCCAGCGCTCAGGCGCGGGTTGAGCCGATCTACGAGACCCTCGAGGGTTGGGCTGAAAGCACCCAAGGCGCGCGGTCGTGGGCCGATCTCCCCGCGACTGCAATTAAATATATTCGTCGGCTGGAAGAATTGATCGAAGCACCAGTCGCCTTGCTGTCCACCAGCCCCGAGCGCGACGATACGATTTTGGTACGCGATCCGTTCCATCCGTAAACCCTAGGGTAAGCCCCGTCTGTAAGCCCTTGTTTCGTGTCAGATTTTAGGTAATACAGTCTGACACGAAAAACTTGTTGGAACCTAAAGCGATTCCACACAGAATAGGGTCGCACGGGTCTACCTAGTTCCCGCAAAATGCTTTGGGGGAATATCGGATGGCCGTGATGGCAGAATGTGGCACGCGGACGGTGATCGCCGTCGGCCGCCTCTCAGAATGAGTGGCACACGATGGATTTGGCTGAGTCGGAAATGCTTGATCTCGAAAACCCCGCAGGCGCGGCTGAACCCGCCCCTGTAGAGGAACGAGACGAGGAAACGGAAGGACGCTCGGACGCGGTTGTCGAGCTGAAGCAACGCTTTTTGATCTATTCGGATCAGGCGCTGCCCCAGCTTGATTCGGGCGATTCGATTGCGTTCCATGCCCAATTGAAGGCAGATACCGCCCGGCCTTTCTTTGCGCTGTTGCCGCCTGCTGACATGCCGGCGCGCACGGAAATGCTGGAAGCCATGCGGAATTTCAGCGTGCCCGGCATGCTGAAGTTGGCCGAATGGGGCAAGATTTATTGGCCACCGGAGAAACGCTACCGGTTTGCCATCGTTCTGGAACGACCGGGCGGCGTTCGGGTTTTCCCGGATCTTGCCGTGCCGCAACCGCCCGTCCAGGAAGAAGACCTGATTGCAGGCTTCTTGACGCCGCTGCTGCCGACGATCCGTGAGTTCACGGGCCGGATGCTGTCGCACCGCGCCATTCGCCCAGACAATGTTTTCTATGCCGACGCAGGCCGCCGCTCGATGGTCTTGGGCGAATGCGTCTCGTCGCCGCCTGCCTATGATCAACCCGCCGTTTTCGAGACCATCGAAAGCGCGATGGCGCACCCCACGGCGCGCGGTAACGGCAATAATACGAACGATCTTTATGCCCTGGGCATAACGATGCTGTTTCTGATCTTGGGCCGTAACCCGGTTTCGGATCTCGACGACGAACGCATTTTGGCGAATAAGATCGAGTTCGGCACCTATGCGACGTTGGTTGGGCAAGCACGCCTGCCCCTGTCGCTGATGGAGCCCCTGCGTGGGTTGCTCACCGATGATCCGCGCGAACGCTGGACTCTGCAAGATCTCGATATGTGGCTTGCCGGGCGGCGGCAATCGCCGAAGCAGCCCAAGCTGCCGCAGCGCGCCTCGCGGCCGTTCGTCTTCAACGAGGTTGAATATTTCAACACGCGCAGCCTCGCCAATGCTTTGGCGAAGGATTACATCAACGCCGTCACCGTCGTGCGCTCGAAGCAACTCGACGCTTGGTTGCGCCGCAGCCTGAACGACGAGCCGCGTGCCGAAGCGATGCAGCAGGCGGTTTCCTCCACCGCTAATCACATTAGCGCCGGGCGCGGGTCGGAAGACCGGCTGGTGGCGCGGGCATGCGTGCCGCTCGATCCCGCCGCCCCGATCCGGTATCGTGGTTTTGGCCTTAGCGTTGACGGTATTGGCCCTGCCCTTGCCTCCTCAATGCACCACCGCGAGCGGCGCCAGTTGATCGCGGAAGTGATTTCGTCGCGCCTGCCGATCCATTGGATTTCGGCCCAAGCCAAGCCGCGTCCGGAAGACTTACGCGCCGTGCAACTGCTCGACCGGTTGCCGGCGATGATTGATAATCCCGCCATTGGTTATGGGGTCGAGCGCTGCCTTTATGAGTTGAACCCCGGCGAGCACTGCCATAGCCCGATCTTCGAACGGGATTATGTCGCCGATCTCGCCCATATCGTTCCGGCGTTGGAGCGCATGGCTCGGCGCAACAATCGGCCAGAAACGCCGCTTGATCGCCATATCGTTGCCTTCATCGCCGCCCGCGCGCGGCGGATGAACGAAGACGTTGTGAAGTCGCTGCAAAATCCCGACATGGCCACACGGTCCCTCGCAACCTTGCGCCTGCTTGCTTCCGTTCAAGATCAGACGAATAGCGGCCCGGCCCCGGCCTTGGCGCAGTGGATGGCGGGCATGTTGGGCGGGGTCGTCGGCTCCTTCCACCACCGCAAACGCCGCGAAAAGATTGGCGAGCGGGTGCGGCGCGCGGCGATGGACGGGCAGATGTCCGAACTTCTGTCGGTCGTCGATGACGAGGCGGAACGGGCTGCCGATACGCGCGGCTTCAACGAAGCCGCCTCCGAATATCGCGCGATTGAATATCAACTGAAGCAGTTCGAAACCGAAAAGCCGCGCCGCGATGACGAATCCCGTCATTTTGGCGAACAATTGGCGGCAGCGATCGGTGGGTTGCTGGTCAGTGTCGTGACCGCCGTCACGATTTTTGCGACGATGATGTAAAGGGGCTGTTCCGATGGCTGATATGCTGCGACGCCCAGGCCTAAGCCGCGGGCAAAAAAGAAAACCCTCTTCGGTGGCACTCCTAGCCTGGATCATCGTACCGATCTTGATGGTGTTTGCTTGGAAGGTCGCCATTCTGGTGACGCTGGGCATGCTGCCGACCTTAGTGGCCCTGATCATCGATCGTCGCCCAGAAAAATACGCCGCTTACTGCGTCGGCGGGTTCAATCTCTGCGGTCTGGTGCCGTGGGTGGTGAAGCTCTTTGTCGACGGTCAAACCGGCATCGCGCTTCAACATATTATGATCAACCCTTTCTCCTGGTTGGTCATTTATGGGGCCGCAGCGATTGGTTGGCTCGTGTTTTCTTGGACGCCGGAACTGGTGTTGCGCATGACGGCCTTCCGTGACCGCCAGGAAATCTCGTCGCTGCAAAAGCGGCAAGAAACCCTGGTGGAAGAATGGGGTCCGGATATTATTCCGCCGCGCGCCGAGGAATTCTAAGCTCTGATATGAAAAACCCCCGCCGAACCTATGTTCGGCGGGGGTTTTCCTTTTCAGCCGTTTTTCAGTGCGACGAGGAAAGATTGAGTAGCAGCTTTCCCGTTTCCAGGAGCCGGGCTTGAACCGACATCTTCCCCCGCATTGGGGGCTGCTGTCCCAGGAACCCAACCCGCATTCGCACCGAAGCGAAGGTGAGACGACGAAAGCCGATTGGGTAAGAGCTTCCCAGTTTCCCAGGACCGGATTTGAACCGGCACCCTTCCGCCCGTAAAGGCGGCTGCTCTACCAAGGAACCCAACCGATATTCGTCTCAACCTGACCGTAAGGTAACCGAATCGGCGACCCACACGGCCTAAACATCCGGCGACAAAGGGGGATTGAGGAAACGTAAGCCTGCTCTTCTGAGCGCCACCCTAGGCTGACGCTCCCCAAGATGCACGCCACTTTCCCAGTACCCCAATCCGCATTCGCCCGATGCTCTAGCGCGCCTTGGCAAACTCAAGACGCGCTAAACCGAAGTCTCCTTAATCAAACCCACCCAATCGCCCCCAGACTCCCGGGCGACAAAGCGGTGCATTGCCCCGAACATCCCATCGGTAAAACCGCCGAGGTTGAGAATATCGCCGCGTTCCGGCGCTTGGGACGTCCCCAGGGCCTGAAGATCGATGCAGATCAACCGGGCTTCCGGGTTGCGCGCCTTCACCTCCTCCCAGGCCGCCAGCAGCGCGGTACGCTCCGGCTGCGGCGCATCCACCCAAGATTGATTATCCGAGAGGATAATCACCAGATCCACCGCCGTCCGCAGTTCCACCAACGCCCGCAACGGCGCCGAAACCGCCGTGCCATTACCCTTCAGAGCCGCCAGCCTCGCGTGATTCGTCCCGAAATTCGCCTGCGGATCGAGCGTGATCGGCTGTACCCCCAAATCGAACGGCAGCACGCCAGCCTGCGGATTCTTGCGCAGAATCGCCACCGTCAGCAGCGCAGCCACATCGATGCAGAGGAGCTTCGAACTGGCCGACTGCCGGTCTCCGGTCACGGGCGTCTGCATCGAGGGTGAAATATCCGGGCAAATCACTACCCGCCCCGGCAGTGCCGGAACTTCGGCCAGCGATTCCTCCAAAACCCCCAAGAGGGCAAACTTGATCAGTTTCGGCACACAGGATTTAAGCGAGGCCAGGGCGATGAGCGCCTGGTGCGGCATGAGCTTGGCTTTCCGCGCCGCTGCCAGATTGCCCAGACGCGCGGCAACCCGCTCGGTCACGCCTGGAGCGGCAAAGGCTCCATGCGCCGTCAGCGCATTCAGGTTCACCCGCAGCCCGTGCCAGCCCATCCGCTCGCTAAGCTCGGCCCACTGCGCCCCGGTCAACGGACGATGGGTGAGCCATTCGAAGGGAACCGGCGGCAAAGGCTGCGTCGAGTCCCGCTTCCAGGCCTCAAAATCGGCAACCTCGGGCGGAAGCGCGGCAATATCATAAGGCTTGCCGATCAACCACCCGTAGAAGGCGCGCCGTGTCGCATCGGCGGGGCGCGGATGCACCAACCGCACGATATCGGCCAGAGACGGATCTTTCCCCGTCGCCGCCTGAAGCAACACCGGCAGGGGGGCTTCCTCCAGCCAGCGCTGCACCAAGCGTTTCGGACGGGTGCCGAAAGATTTCCGCCCCACCCGGCCCGAACGGATGATCTGAACGAACGTCCGCAGCATTCGCCCGCTATCGATGACGGCGCGAAACACCGGAACCGACAAATCCGGCGCGGCGCGGGTGAGATAGGCTGTTAAGAGCGCCGGCATGTCCTTCATCCGGGCCGTGTGGCGGGCGTAGATCGCCGTCTGCGCCACAAAGATCGGATCAACCTGCGCCGCCGCCGCCAGAACCGCCGTAAGCTGATCCTCCGCCTTGCCGTAGAAGCCATCATAGAGCGTGCCGGTGCAGGCCATCTGCGCCAGAAGATGCTCCGCCCCATAGGCATAGGCCAGCGCCCCTTCCTGGTTACGCGAAAGCCCTGTCGGCAGTGCCGGGGCAAAAAGCTGGGGATTGGCCATCGGAACCTCCTATCTCACGAATGTGATGAGAATTGCAGGCGGCGTGCCAACCCCCGAGACTGTGCTTCAAAATCCTATAAGACATTGTTTTATAGAGTATTATTTTCTCAGCGGGTGCTGCCGGGCGGCGATGGGTTTTGCAATTTACGATATAAATTTATCGTATCTTATATTATAAGATAACCATGTCTCGCCCTACCTGCGTCATCGGCTTTCTGGGGTCCAATCTGGACGCGCGCGGCGGAACCCGCTGGTCCCGCTGGCGCCCCACCATCGGCCTCTGTCATCAGCCCGATCTGCGGGTGGACCGGCTGATTCTTCTGTATCGAACGCCCCATACCGCCCTGGCAAACCAAGTTGTTGCCGATATTGCCGAGGTTTCACCGGAAACGCGCGTTGACCTGCACTGTTTGGATTTCGACGATCCGTGGAATTTTGAGGAAGTTTATGGGCGGCTGCTCGATTTTGCCCGCGCCTATCCTTTTCAGCCCGATCGGGAGGATTATTTAATCCACATCACGACCGGAACCCATGTTGCGCAGATCTGCCTATTCTTGCTAACCGAGGCGCGGTTTATGCCGGGGCGCTTGGCGCAAACCTTTCCCGACACCGATGGGCGCGGGGGTGGGCGCGGCAAGTGGGCGGCGATCGATCTTGATCTGTCTCGGTACGACAGCATCGCCCGCCGTTTTGCCGAGGCGGCGCAGGCCGATGCCTCCTTCCTGAAATCCGGTATCGCCACGCGCAACCCGGCCTTCAATCGGTTGATTGCCGATATTGAAACCGTTGTGTTGGGCAGCCGCGCCCCCATCCTGCTGACGGGGCCGACCGGAGCGGGCAAAACCCAGCTCGCGCGTCGCATCTATGCCCTCAAAAAGCTGAAACATCAGGTTTCGGGGGCTTTTGTTGAGGTGAATTGCGCCACCTTGCGCGGCGATGGGGCGATGTCCGCCCTCTTCGGGCATCGGCGCGGGGCTTTCACGGGGGCCATTCAAGACCGCCCCGGCCTATTGCGCACCGCCGATAAGGGTTTGCTGTTTCTCGACGAGATCGGCGAACTCGGGCTGGACGAGCAGGCCATGATGCTACGCGCGCTGGAGGAAAAGCGCTTTCTGCCCGTCGGGGCCGATCAAGAGGTCGGGTCGGAGTTTCAATTGATCGCCGGGACCAACCGCGATTTAGGGGCCGCGGTTGCCGCCGGGCGGTTCCGCGAGGATCTCTATGCCCGCCTCAATCTCTGGACCTTCCGCCTCCCCGGCCTTGCCGACCGGCGCGAGGATATCGAACCCAATTTGGCCTATGAGGTGGCGCGGTTCGCCGAGCGCGAGGGCCGCAGCCTGCGTTTCACCCGCGAGGCGGAAGCGCGCTACCTGCGCTTTGCCTTGTCAGACGGGGCGCGCTGGACGGGCAATTTTCGGGATCTCGCCGCAAGCCTAACGCGCATGGGAACCCTCGCCCCCTCAGGAAGGATCGATCTTGAAACCGTGGAGGCGGAAATTCTGCGGTTAACGGCCCTATGGCACGGCAGCGGCGGGGCGATTGCGGAGGATTCTTTAAGCGCGCTTGGGTTTGGCCCTGATGCCCTGGATTTATTCGACCGGGTCCAATTGGCCGAAGTCGTGCGCGTCTGCCGGGCCGCGCGCAGCGCGTCCGACGCGGGGCGCATCCTGTTTTCGGCCTCGCGCAGCCAGCGGCGCAGTACCAATGACGCGGACCGGCTGCGCAAATATCTCGCGCGCTTCGGGCTCGATTGGGCAGGGATCACCAGCGGCGGGGCCGCACCACCAAGCCCTTGAAGGCTTCCATCAGCGGAATCACGGAAAAACCAATCGCGGCCATCAGCAGCCATTCCGCAAATGGCAACGGCTGGAGCCCAAGAAGATCGCGCGACCAGGGCAGCAATCCCGCCCCGATTTGCAAAAACTGCGTGCCCAAAATGCCCAAAATCAACAAAGGATTTCCGGCGAAGGGGATCGCCAGAACCGAGCGCCTTTCGGAGCGGCTATTGAGGCAATGGGCGTTTTCAAAGCACAGCATTAGCCACAGCAGGTTAGTTTGCGCCAGCGCCGGGCTGGTTCCTAAGCTTAACAGAAGCTGATAGGTCACAAACGCCACACCGCCAATCCACAGGCCCGAGAGGCTGACCTGCGTAATCATCAACGGATCGAACAAAGCCTCGCCGGGCGGGCGCGGGCGGCGGTTTAGAATATCCGGCGCGCCTTTTTCGAAGGCTAAGGCCACGTCTTGAATGCCGTTGCTCACCAAATTCAGCCACAGCAATTGCACAGCGGTGAGCGGCGGCGGCGTGTTGGTCGCGGTTGCCAGCACAAACAGCAGCACTTCGGCAACGCCGGTTGCAACGGAAAGTTGGATGATTTTGCGGACATTATCATAGGCCACACGGCCTTCGGTGATGCCATTCAGGATGGTGGCGAAACGATCATCGACCAGCACCAGATCGGCGGCTTCCCGCGCCACATCGGTGCCGTTGCGGCCCATGGCGATGCCGATATCGGCGGCGCGCAAGGCGGGCGCATCATTCACCCCGTCCCCCGTTACAGCGACCTGATGGCCCAAACGGCGCAAGGTTTCGACGATTTCGAGCTTTTGCAGCGGCTCAATGCGGGCGAATACTTTCGCCCGCGCAATGGTTGCATCGAATTCCGCCGTTTCCATCGCGGTCAAAGCGGACCCTGTCACTACGTCACTTTCCGCGTCGGCGAGCCCCAGGCGGCGGGCGATGGCGAGCGCCGTTAGCGGGTGGTCGCCGGTAATCATCCGCACGTCGATTCCGCCCGCACGGGCGGTTGCAATCGCGTCCGCCGCATCGGGCCGGGGCGGATCGATGAGCCCGATCAGGCCAACGAGGCGATTTTGCGCCAGATGCGCGGCCTCCAGAGGCCCGTTGGGCGCACCCTCCCCTTCTGCAACGGCGATGACCTTATAACCCTCGGCGGCGAGGCGATTGGCTTCGCTCGACCAATAGGCCGCGTCGCTCTCGGGGCAAAAGCTTAGCAGAGTTTCGAGCGCGCCTTTGACGATCACCTGCCCCGCTCCGGCCCTCTCGAGCAGCACCGCCGCAAATTTCCGTTCGGATTCATACGGCAAGGTTGCGACCACCGCCGGGGCGCTAAAGCCATGATCGGGGCCGGAAGCCTCGCCGGTGAGCGCTTCCGCCCAGGCCAGTAACGCCACATCCACCGCATCGCCGACCGCCCCGGTCCGGCGGTCCCCCGCTTCCGGGCCAAGCGCCGCATCGGTGCAATGGCGGGCGAGGATGGCAAGATCGGTCGCTGAAACGCCGTCCGCCGTCACCACCTCCCCCACGGTCAATTCATTCAGCGTCAGCGTGCCGGTTTTATCGGAGGCGATCAGCGTTGCCGAGCCCAACCCCTCCACGGCAGGCAGCGCCCGCACGATCACATTGCGCGCCGCCATCCGCCGCACGCTGAGCGACAAAGCGACGGTAATCGCCACCGGCAAGCCTTCGGGAATCGCCGAAACGGCGAGCGCAATCGCCACGACCATCACTTCGATCAACGGCGCGCCGCGTAAGGTTTCTACCAGCGCGATCAGGGCGATCACCCCCAGAATGGCGAGGCCGAAGACGCGGGTGAACTGCGCTAGCCGCGCCGTCAGCGGCGGTTGCGGGGCGGGGGCGAGGCGCAGCGATGCCGAAATCTTGCCGATTTCGGTGGCCTCCGCCGTCGCCACCACCAGCCCCAGCGCCCGGCCCGTTTGCACGAGACTTCCGGCATAAAGCAGGCTGGCACGGTCGCCCAAGGTCGCTTCGGGCGCATCGATGCCGGGGGCTTTGGCTGTGGCCACCGATTCGCCCGTGAGCAGGCTTTCGTCCGCCTGCAAGCCGGTCGCGGTGAGTAGCTTGAGATCGGCGGGCACGCGCATGCCGGTTTCGAGCTTCACCCGGTCGCCGGGGACGAGGTCAATCACGGGGAGCGTTTGCTCCCGCCCGTCCCGGATCACCACCGCTTGCCCACCGACCATATGGCGCAGCGCGTTCGTTTGCCGATCGGCCCGCCATTCCTGGATGGAGCCGATAAGGGCATTGGTGACGAGCACAAAGACGATAAACCCCGCGTCGGTCACATCGCCCAGAAAGACCGCAAGCGCCGCCGCCCCCGCCAGCAGCGCAATGAAAGGGCTGATGAATTGGGCGAGAAACACGCGCCAAAAGGGTTTTCCCGGCGGCTGCGGCAGTTGATTGGGGCCGACTGCGGCCAAGCGCTGGGCAGCCTCGCCCGCCGTCAGCCCTTCCGGCGGGCTGAAGAGCGCGCTTTCACACGCCTCGGGGGTTTGGGAAGAGGCGGCGGGCAAAAAAACTGGGGGCGTTTGGGTCATGCCGCCAGTCTAACAGGAGTCCAAGACGCTATGATTGATCTTGCTCAAATTCCGCGAGATAGGTGCCGATCAATCGATCCAGCGTTGCAAAATCCGCCTCGGCGAGCCCCGCGACCAAGCGCGTTTGGGTTACCACATGGCTCGTTACCGCCGCCTCGATAAGATCGAAGCCTGTTGGCGTGAGGCTGACGATCACGCTACGCCCGTCCTGCGGGTTGGCCGTGCGCGCGACCAACCCCATTTTTTCAAGCTGATCGATCCGGCTGGTCAGCGTGCCGGAGGTAATCATCATCGTCGCCAGCAAATCGCCCGGCGAGAGGGCATAGGGTGCCCCCGCGCGGCGCAAAGTGGCGAGCACGTCAAAATTAGCCGCCGTCAGCCCGTGTTTTGCCAGATTGGCGTCGATTGCGCCGCGTAAATGCCCCATCAGCCGCGCCATGCGGCCAAACAGCCCCATCGCGCTTACGTCCAAATCGGGGCGTTCGGCCCGCCATTGGGCCAGAATTTTATCGACATGATCCATCGGGCCAGTTGATCGATGATTTATCTTGACGTCAAGATATTTGAAACTATCTTGATATCAAAATAAAAAGGAGCGCCCCCACCATGCCCCGCAGTGCCGACTTGGCCCTGACTGCCCTCGCCCCGGCGATCTGGGGCAGCACCTATATTGTGACGACGCAACTGCTGCCGCCCGATCACCCGCTATGGGTGTCCCTAATGCGTGCGCTGCCCGCCGGGCTCCTGCTGCTGCTAATCGTGCGCCAACTCCCCCACGGGATCTGGTGGAGCCGGGTGTTTATTCTGGGCGCGCTAAATTTTTCGATCTTCTGGGCCTTGCTGTTCGTCAGCGCCTATCGGCTGCCGGGCGGCGTGGCGGCGACGGTGGGGGCGATTCAGCCGTTGATCGTGATTGGGTTGGAGCGGCTGTTCTTCAAAGCGCCGGTGCGGGGCCTGTCGATTCTCGTTGGGCTGATCGGGATTGCCGGGGTTGCCCTACTGGTCTTAACGCCGACCGCCGCGCTCGATCCGATTGGCGTCGCTGCCGGGCTGGGCGGCGCGCTGTCGATGGCGGCGGGCACCGTCTTTAGCCGCTACTGGCGACCGCCCGTCTCGGCCCTTACCTTCACCGCGTGGCAACTAACGGCGGGCGGGCTGCTCCTGGTGCCCCTCGCACTGCTATTCGAGCCGAGCTTGCCGCTGCCGACGGGCCGAAACCTCTTCGGCTTTGCCTACCTCGGCCTGATCGGCGCAGCGCTGACCTATCTTCTGTGGTTCCGAGGCCTCGCTCGCCTAAAACCTTCCATCGTCGCGCCGCTGGGCTTTCTCAGCCCCTTGATGGCCGTCCTGCTCGGTTGGAGCCTGCTCGGCCAAGCGCTCACCCCGGCGCAATTGGCGGGGGTGGCGGTGGTCTTGGGCAGCGTTTGGCTCAATCAACGCGTAAGCTTGAGGAGTTAGGCGATAGGGTCCGGCGCTATCATCTTCTCCGGGCGCACCAGCGCGTCGAACTCGGCATCGGTCACATAGCCACCACCGACCGCCTCGTCCCGCAAAGTCGTGCCATTCCGATGGGCGGTTTTGGCGATTTTGGCGGCGGCATCGTAACCAACCTTGGGGGCCAGCGCCGTGACCAGCATCAAGGAGCGCTCCAGCGCCGCCTGGATATTCTCCGTGCGCGGCACAATGCCCGCAACACAATGGTCGGTGAAAGAGCGCGCCGCATCGCCGAGCAACTGCACCGACTGAAGAAAACTATAGGCCATGACGGGGTTATAAACGTTCAACTCAAAATGCCCCTGGCTGCCCGCGAAGGTGAGCGTCGCCTGATTGCCGAAGACTTGGCAGCAGACCATCGTCAGCGCCTCGCACTGGGTTGGGTTGACCTTGCCGGGCATGATCGAGGAGCCGGGCTCATTCTCCGGCAAGGCCAGTTCCCCCAAGCCGGAGCGCGGACCAGAGCCTAAGAAGCGAATATCATTGGCGATTTTGAACAGGCTGGCCGCCACCGTATTCAGCGCGCCGTGGGTCATCACCAACGCGTCGTGGGCGGCGAGGGCTTCGAACTTATTCGGCGCAGTCGTGAACGGCAGACCCGTAATTTCGGCAATCCGCGCCGCCACCCCTTCCGCAAACCCGACCGGCGCATTCAGCCCCGTGCCGACCGCCGTGCCGCCCTGGGCCAATTGCATCAGCAGTGGCAGGGTTTGTTCGATTCGGAAAATGCCGTTTTCGACCTGCTGGGCATAGCCGGAAAACTCCTGGCCCAAGGTCAGCGGCGTCGCGTCCTGGGTATGGGTCCGCCCAATCTTGATAATCGCCGACCACGCCGCCGCCTTTTCTGCGAGGGCTATATGCAGGTGCCGCAGGGCCGGGAGCAGATGATGGACGGTCTGCACTGCCGCCGCGATATGCATGGCGGTCGGGTAAGTATCGTTAGAGGATTGGCTCATATTGACGTGATCGTTGGGATGGACCGGCTTTTTCGAGCCCATCACCCCGCCCAGGGCTTCAATCGCCCGGTTCGAGATCACCTCATTGGCGTTCATATTGGTCTGCGTGCCCGAACCGGTTTGCCAAACGACCAGCGGGAAATGCGCATCCAACTTGCCATCGATCACCTCCTGCGCCGCCGACACAATGGCATCTTTCAGCGCGGAATCGAGCTTACCCAGGGCGTGATTGGTTTCGGCTGCGGCGCGTTTGATGACGCCCAAGGCCCGGATCACCGGCACCGGCTGCCGCTCCCAACCGATCTTGAAATTCCCGATGGACCGTTGCGACTGCGCCCCCCAATAGACCGAGGCATCAACCTCAATCGGGCCGAAAGTATCGGTTTCAATCCGCGTTGCCATGCTTCTGCGCCTTTCTCAAACCGGGGAGCGGTTACAAGGCACGGAGCTTAAACATCCGTCAAGCGTTTGCGGAACGCCGTTAAGGTCTTTTCTACCCAAGCAACCATGAAGTCGGCGAACTCCCTGGTTAACGGCGAGACGGGTGCCCCCGCCAGCGTGACCAAATCGAACACCTGCCGGTCGCCCTCAATCTCGAAGGGGCGCAACACCACGCCCGGCGTTTCGAACTGCATCGCCATCAGCTCGTTGACCACGGCCACGCCGAGCCCCGCCGTCGCAAAACCGCAGCAGGCCGCGACCGTCATCGCCTCCACTTTCACGCGCGGGCGCACGCCCGCGGCAAGCAGCGTCTGTTCCAACAAGTGCCGCGACGGGCTATCCCGCCGCAGCATGACGAGCGGCGCATCCTTCAAATCCTCCGGCCCGAAAACCCCCGTTTGCTGAGCAAGCGGGTGTTTAGCCGGAATGATGCACACCGAGCGCGCCTCGAAACTGCATAGAATCTCGGTCCCCGGATGGCGGACCGGGCGTTTCAAAATAGCAAGATCGAGCGCCCCCGCCGCCACCTGCCCGCCCACAACCTCATAGCGCCCGGCTTGATGCTCGAAGGCGAGCCCCGGATAGCGCGCACTGAAGGCCCCGCAGATTTGCGGCAATACCTGAAACCCCAAACTATGGGGCGCGCCAATCCGCAAAACTGATGGCGCGTCGGCGCGTAGACGGCTGGCCAGATTAACGATCCGCTCGATACTATCGAAAGCGTTGGCAACCTCGCGGTGCAGTTCCACGGCTTGATCGGTCGCCACCAAGCGCCCGGCCTTGCGCTCGAACAGGCGCAAATCCAACGCCTCCTCCAACTGCGCTAACTGCTGGCTAACGGCGGGCTGGGTAATCGCCAGTTTATCGGCGGCGGCGGTCGCACTGCCCGTCGCCATAATCGCGCGGAATACCCGCAGGTGCCGGAGGGTAAGGGTCAGATTTTCCATAAAAACTCGCCAAACCGAGCCTGAGGGCGGTGCTGAATAATCTCCCCTAATGGGAGCATCAGAACAAACGATTTCCGCATCGGCATGGTCGGGAGCAATAATCTTTCTTACGGGCTCACGCCATCGTTATAAAAGAAGGGCCGGAGAAAATTGCTCGTTTTTATTATTCGGCGGCTGCTTCAAAGCTGCGTCGTTATCCTGGCGGTGTCGCTGATCGTGTTCGTCGGCCTGTATGGCGTTGGCGACCCAAGCCTGCTGCTGATCGATCCCGACGCCAGCGCCGCCGAGCGCGATCAAGCGATTGCTATGCTCGGCCTCGATAAGCCGCTTTATGCCCAATATGGCACCTTCCTCTGGAACGCGCTGCACGGCGATTTGGGCCGGAGCTTCGTTTATAACGAGCCCTCCATCAGCCTTATCCTCAACCGCCTGCCCGCGACGCTGGAACTGGCGTTCGTTGCGCTGATTCTGGCGGTCGGCATTGGCATTCCACTAGGGCTCTGGGCGGGGCTGAAGGGCGATGGGCCAGTCGACCGCACCATCGTGACGGGCTCCATTTTCGGCTTCAGCCTGCCGAGCTTCTGGCAAGGCATGATGCTGGTGTGGATTTTCGCGGTGCTGCTGGGCTGGCTTCCCTCCAACGGGCGCGGCGAGTTGGGCGAGATTTTCGGGATAAAGACCAGCCTTGCCACGCTGGACGGTTGGCGGCACCTGATTTTGCCCGCGATCAACCTCGCCCTGTTTAAAACCGCCCTCCTCATCCGCCTCACCCGCGCCGGGGTGCGTGAAGCCCTCGTGCTGGATTTCGTGAAATTCGCCCGCGCCAAGGGCCTGCGGGAGAACCGCATTATCGGGGTGCATGTGCTGAAATATATCCTTGTGCCCATCGTGACCGTCACGGGGCTGGAGTTCGGGCAGTTGGTGGCCTTTGCCACCGTCACTGAAACCGTTTTCGCCTGGCCCGGCTCGGGCAAGCTCATCATCGACAGTATCTATAAGCTCGACCGGCCCGTGGTGGTCGCCTACCTGATGGTTGTGGTGGCCATGTTCATCACCATCAATCTGCTGGTCGATATCCTCTATTCCGCGCTCGATCCGCGGGTGCGCTTGGCGGAGAAACGCTGATGGCCGGAAACATCGCCCGCGTTGCCCGCCAGTTTGCAGGCTCGCCCTTCGCCGTGGCCGCCGCCACGATTGTCGCCCTACTGCTGCTGACCGCCGTTTTCGGCCCGTCGCTGGTGCCGCAGAACCCCTATAACCTCGCCGAACTGGGCATGGCCGATAACATGCTTCCCCCCGGTGCGCAGGCCGAAGCGGGCTTTACCCTGCTGCTCGGTGCCGACGGCCAGGGCCGCGATATGCTCTCGACGATGGTTTACGGGCTGCGCACGAGCATCGCCGTGGGCCTCTCGGCCTGTTTTGTCGCGGTCGCCTTAGGCACCATTCTCGGCTTGATTGCGGGCTATGTCGGCGGGCGCACCGAGACGATTATCATGCGCCTCGTCGATTTTATGCTGAGTTTCCCGACCATTCTCATCGCCCTAATGATTATGGCGATGCTCGGCCAGGGGGTGATGAAGCTCATCTTCGCACTGATTCTGGTGCAATGGGCCTATTTCGCCCGCGTCGTCCGGGGGGCCGCCCTGGTCGAGCGCTCGAAGGATTATATCGAAGCCGCGCGCTGCCTGCGGTTGGGGCCGGTGCGCATCATCCTCGGGCATCTGCTGCCCAACTGCCTGCCGCCGGTGATCGTAGTGGGAACGCTGCAAATCGCCTCGGCGATTGCCACGGAAGCCACCCTCTCTTTCCTCGGGATTGGCCTGCCGATCACCGAACCCTCGCTGGGGCTGCTGATTGCCAATGGCTATGAGCATCTGCTGACCGGCAAATATTGGGTGGCGGTCTTCCCCGGCGTGCTGCTGCTGGTGCTTATTTTCAGCATCAATATCGCGGGCGACCGGCTGCGCGAGATCCTTAACCCGCGCCTGCAAGGACGTTAGAGCGATGCGCGAAACTCTTCTCTCCGTTCGCGGTCTCGTCACCGAATTCCCCACGGCCAAAGGCCCGGCGCGCGCGGTCGATCATGTTTCCTTCGATCTTCAGCGCGGCGAAATCCTCGGGCTGGTCGGCGAAAGCGGCTCCGGTAAAAGCGTCACCGGCTTTTCCATTCTGGGGCTGGTGGAGCCGCCGGGCCGGGTTGCGGGCGGAAAAGTGCTGTTCAACGGCCAAGACCTGCTGACCCTGCCCAAAGAGGCGATGCGCCAGTTGCGCGGCAACCGCATCGCTATGATCTTCCAAGACCCGATGATGACGCTGAACCCGGTGTTGCGTATCGACACGCAGATGATCGAAACCCTGCAAGCCCATAGCGACATTAGCCGCGACGCCGCCCGTGCCCGTGCGCGCGACGTGCTGGCGAAAGTCGGCATTCCGTCGCCGGACGAACGGCTGATGTGCTACCCGCACCAGCTTTCGGGCGGCATGCGGCAGCGGGTGGCGATTGCCATCGCCCTGCTGCTCGACCCCGATTTGATTATCGCCGATGAGCCGACCACCGCGCTGGACGTGACCATTCAGGCACAGATTCTATTCGAAGTGCAAAACCTCTGCCGCGTTACCGGAACCGCGCTGATCTGGATCAGTCACGATCTCGGCGTCGTCGGCGGGCTCGCGGATCGCATCGCGGTGATGTACGCCGGGCGCATTGTGGAACTCGGTCCGACCGATGCCACGCTCAAAGCCCCGCTGCACCGCTATACGGAAGGGCTGCTGCACTCGCTGCCGGGGCGCAATCGGCGCGGCGAGCGGTTGCGGCAGATTTCCGGCATGACCCCGGCCTTAATTGATCTGCCGAAAGGCTGCGCCTTCGCCCCCCGCTGCACCCAGGCCGATGGTGCCTGCGACGCGCGGCCATCGCTGGTCGATTTTCCGGGGCAGCGCCAGGCCGCTTGCTTTCATCCTGTTGCTGTGGAGGCGTTATGACCGCCCCGATTTTAGAGATTGAGCGCGTTACCAAGCGCTTCGAAAACAAACTCGATCTCGCCGGTAAACTCGCCCGCCGCCTTGGCGCAACGGTAGAAGAAAACACCGTCTATGCCCTCGATAGCGTCTCCCTCACGGTTCAGCCCGGCGAAGTGGTCGGGTTGGTGGGGGAAAGCGGGTGCGGCAAGTCTACCTTGGGGCGCATCGCCGCCGGGATTATGCCGCTGTCCGAAGGCGCGGTGCGCTACCACGGCAAGCCCGTGGGGGCGGATAAGTCGGGCCTTGGGATTCAGATGATTTTCCAAGACCCGATGTCCTCCCTCAACCCGCGCAAGAAGGTGATCGACGCCATTGGCGAGGCGGCCCTGTATCATGGGTTGGTGGCGCGGCGGGAGTTGGAAGCCTATGTGGTCGATCTGATGGATCAGGTCGGGCTCGACCCCAATTTTCGCCACCGCTACCCGCATCAATTCTCCGGCGGCCAGCGTCAGCGCATCGGCATTGCCCGCGCCCTAGCGGTGAAGCCCGATTTTCTGGTCTGCGACGAATCGGTTGCCGCGCTTGATGTCTCCATTCAAGCCCAAGTGCTGAACCTATTTATGGATTTGCGCGCGGCGCGCGGGCTCACCTATTTGTTCATCAGCCATGATCTTGCCGTGGTCGAACATATCGCCGACCGCGTGGCGATCCTGTACCTTGGGCGGTTGGTAGAACTGGCGCGGACCGAAGATTTGTTCGCCAATCCCCGCCACCCCTATGCGCAGGCGCTACTGTCGCAAATCCCGCGCGTCGATGGCGGGCGGCAGGTGTTTGCGCCGGTGAAGGGTGAAATTCCCTCGCCGCTGCACCCGCCCCCCGGCTGCCATTTTCACCCGCGCTGCCCGCTGGCGACCGACCGATGCCGGATCGAAGCCCCGGCCTTGCGCACTCTTGCCCCCGGCCATCAGGCCGCCTGCCATCTGGCGACTGCCGCATGACGCCCGACATCCTCGATGGAGGCCGGGTCCTCCGCTGGTCGAACGTGATGGTGCCGATGCGCGACGGCGTGCGGCTGGCAACCGATCTTTACCTGCCCGCGCAAAACGGCGTTGCGGTCGAAACGCCGCTACCGCTGCTGTTGGAGCGCACGCCCTACGATAAAACCGCAGCGCCCCTGTCGGAAATCTCGGTCGCTGACCGCACCCCCATGCCGCGCGCCGCTATCGCCTGCCATTTCGCCCGCGCGGGCTATGCGGTGGCGATTCAGGATTGCCGGGGGCGCTATGCGTCGGAAGGCAGTTTTAGCAAATATACCGGCGAGGCCGCCGATGGGGCCGATACGCTGGCCTGGGCCGTGGCGCAACCCTGGTGCGACGGGCGCATCGCCACCTGGGGGCTCTCTTACGGCGCGCACGCGCAAATGGCCCTCGCCTGCCTCAATCCCTCTGGTTTGGTTGGGATGTTGCTGGATAGCGGCGGCTTCGCCAATGCCTATCAGGGCGGGATTCGGCAGGGCGGCGCGTTCGAGCTAAAACAGGCCACCTGGGCCTTCAAACACGCGCGCCTCAGCGGGGCCGCGCACGCCGACCCCCTGATCGCCGCCGCCCTCGACGCCGAAACTATCACCGACTGGTTCCACCGCCTACCCTGGAAACCCGGCCACAGCCCCTTGCGCTGGGTGCCGGAGTATGAGGAGTATTTCTTCAGCCAGTGGCAGGCGGAATGCTTCAATGAAAGCTGGCAAAAACCCGGTCTTTACGCCCTCGGCCATATCGACGCGATCCCCGATGTTCCGATTCTGCTGATCTCAAGCTGGTACGATCCCTACCCGCGCTCGGCGGTCGAGAATTTTGCGGCCCTCACGGGCGGCAAGCGCACGAGTCCCGCCTTTTTGGTGCTCGGCCCCTGGCTACACGGGCGGCGCAGTGACACCCATTCGGGCGATGCCGATTTCGGCCCGGCGGCGACACTCGATGGGGCGTTGGCAGAAAACTTCCTTCAGTTCCGGCTGGCGTGGTTCAATCGGCTGTTTGGCCGCGACGCCCCGCCGCCACCGCCCGCCGTGCGCTACTTCCGCATGGGCGGCGGCACGGGCCATAAGACCGCCCAAGGCCGCTTGGATCACGGCGGCGCGTGGATGCAGGCCGACGCCTGGCCGCCGAGCCCAGGCGTGCGGGATTTCTTCCTGAACGAAGACGGCAGCTTCTCCCCCACCGCGCCGGAGGGGGAGCCACGCTATCGCAGTTACCTATCCGACCCCGCCCATCCCGTCCCCAGCATCGGCGGGGCGATTACCTCCGGTGCGCCGATTATGGAGGGGGGCGGGTTCGATCAGCGCGAAGCGCCGCGCTTCTTCGGCTCCCGCGCGCCCTATCTGCCGCTCGCCAGCCGGGCCGACGTGCTGGTATTCGAAACCGCGCCGCTTGCAGAAGATTTAGATGTCACCGGGCCGATTGTGGCGGAGCTTTTCGTACAATCTTCTGCCCCGGACGTGGACCTGTGTATTAAGCTGATCGACGTGTACCCGCCCTCGCCCGAGTATCCGCAAGGGTTCGCCCTGAACCTAACCGACGGCATTCAGCGCTGCCGCTTCCGCGACGGCTGGGAGGTACCCCAGCCGATGGAGCCTAACCGCGTCTACCGCGTGCGGGTCGAAGCCTTTCCCACCGCCAACCTGTTTAAAGCCGGGCACCGCCTGCGCCTCGATATCGCCAGTTCCAACTTCCCCCATTTCGACGTGAACCCGCAGACCGGCGCCCCCGCCTGGAAAAGCGGCCCAACCCAAACCGCCACCGTGCGGATCTATCTGGACGCGGCGCACCCGTCGTGCCTGCTGTTGCCCGTCAATCCCGCAGCAACGCCGCTGCTTAACCAAACTCAGGGAGATGAATGATGAAGTTTCGATGGATGCGCCCGCTGGCCCTCGGCATCGGCCTAACCGCAACCCTGATCGGCGGCAGTGCGCTGGCCCAGGCCCCCGACCTCATCATCGCGCGCGGCAACGAGCCCGTTTCGATGGACCCACAGTTTGCCCGCACCGGCAATAATCAGATGACCGCCGCCCATATTTTCGAGCGCCTCGCCGGGGTGGATGAAAATATGCGCGCGACGCAGCAGTTGGCGCTCGCGTGGAAAGCCCTGTCGCCGCTGGTGTGGGAAGTAAAGCTGCGCCCCGGCGTTACTTTCCACGACGGCAGCCCGTTTACGGCGGAAGACGTGGTGTTTTCGCTCCAGCGCCCGCCGACCATTCCGAATTCTCCTGCGTCCTTCGCCCCCTCGGTCGCCGGGATCGAGAAAATGGAGATTATCGACCCGCTGACCCTGAAGATCACCTCGAAAAGCCCGGACCCGCTGTTCGTGAATGAAATCGGCCGGGTGTTCATCGTCTCGAAAAAAGCCGCCGAGGGCGCTACCAACGATCAATTCAATAAAGGCACCGCCACCATCGGCACAGGCCCCTATAAGTTTGTCGATTGGACGCCGGGCGGGCAACTCAACCTCGTGCGCTACGACGGCTATTGGGGCAAAAAGGCCGAGTTCGAGCGGGTGCAACTGCGCTTCATCAGCAACGCCGCCTCCCGCGTGGCAGCCCTCAAGGCGGGCGACGTGCAGATGATCGATCTGGTGCCGCCGAATTTTGTGGAAGAGCTGAAGAAAGACGCGAATATTCAGGTCGCTGAAGCCGATTCGCTGCGCCTCATCTATCTCGCCCTCGATAGCGCCCGCGACGTTAGCCCCTTCCTGACCGATATCGACGGCAAGCCGCTCACCAGCAACCCGCTGAAAGATGTGCGCGTGCGCCAAGCCCTGTCGAAACTGATCGACCGGCCCCGCCTCATCGAGCGCGTGTTGACCAATGCCGGAACCGCCGCCGGGCAAATGGTGCCGGAAGGCGTGTTCGGCTATAACCCGGACCTGAAGCCGACCGCCTACGACCCCGAGGGCGCAAAGAAACTGCTGGCCGACGCGGGTTGGTCGAAGGGCTTCGGCATAACCTTGCACGGCTCCAACGACCGTTTCGCCCAAGACAGCAATGTGACCCAGACCATCGGGCAATTGTTCGCGCGCGGCGGGTTGAAGGTGAATGGCATCCAAAGCCTGCCCTACAGCGTTTTCGCCAAAGCGGCGACGGCGGGCGACTATTCCGCCTTCCTGTTCAGCTATGGTTCGACCACCGGCGAAGCCTCCGCAGGCCTCGATAGCGTGCTGCATACCTTCGATAAAGAAAAGGGCCTGGGCGGTAACAACCGCACGCGCTATTCCAACCCGAATTTCGATCTGCTGCTCGAACAGGGCATGGCCGAATTCGACGACGAGAAGCGCGAAATTCTGCTGCGCTTTGCCGCGAAAGCCGTCTTTGAGGATGTCGGCATTATTCCGCTCTACTGGCAGAAAGTGGCCTGGGCAACGCGCAAGGGCTTCGTGTATGAGGGCCGCCGCGACGAGCATACGGTCGCCATGAATGTCAGCCGCAAATAAGGCAGTCGTTCGCGTTGCGCTGGCGGGTCAATCGCTGATCCGCCACGATCCGCTAGCAGGGGCTGGGGCGGAAACCCTGGCCCTCGTGGACCTGCTGCGCGGCTGCGACGCCGCCTTCACCAATTTCGAAGGCAGTATCGCGGGGCGCTTCGGCGGCTGGCCGATGAAGGACAAGGCCGCCCACGGCATCGCCCCGGCGCTGCTGGATGTGCTGACGCGCTTCGGCTTCACCCATCTCTCCCTCGCCAATAATCACGCGGGCGATCTAGGGCCGAGCGGCATTCTCTCGACCCTGGAAGAGACGCAGGCGCGCGGGTTTACCGTCGCGGGTACGGGGCCGACGCTGACGGCGGCAACCCAGGCCGGGTTGGGAGCCGGAATCGCCGTGGTGGCGATGGACGCCGGGCCGTGGGATGCCTCGGTCTATGCCAGCGACGGCGTTGAAGGCGGGCCGGGCCGCCCTGGCGTCAATCGCTTGAAAGTCTCGCGACGTTTGGGATTGCCGTCGGAGATTCTGGCTCAATTCGCCACATTGGCCGTGCAGATGGGGGATAGCCAACGCCTAAAAACCCGCGTCGCCGTGGGTTTCCAAACACCAACGCCGCCCGGCTGCCAGAGTTTCTTCGGGCTCACGCTCGAAGCCGCCGAAGCGCCGGAAGAGCGTTGGACGGTCGATGAGGTCGATCTTGCCCGCCAAGAAGCCGCCATCGCCGCCGCCAAGGCCAAGGGCGCGCTGGTCATCGCCTCGCTCCACACGCACCATTGGCCCGCCGATTGGGAGAAGCCCGCGCCCTGGATTCCCGGCCTTGCCCACCGCCTGCTCGCAGCCGGGGCCGATCTCTTCGTCGGGCATGGCGCGCCAGTGCTGCACGGAATGGCATTGATCGACGGCAAACCCGCCTTCTACGGTCTCGGGAACTTCCTGTTCCACTCCCAGCGCCAAAGCGTGCGCCCGCACCCCTCCCTGTGGCGCAGTATCCTGGCTGTGCCCAGCTTTGCGGGTGGACGGTTGATCGGCCTTGATGTTCACGCGCTGCGCCTCGGCGGCGGCGAACAAGCGCGCAAAGAGGACAGGCCCGCGCTTTGGCGGGGTCCCGATGCCGATGAATTTCTTCGGACCTGGCGCGATCAGACCAATATCGCCGGATGGGACGGCGGCAATGGCCACCTATCCCTGACGTTCGACCACTACCCTAAAGTGCCGGTTGGCCGTATCCACGGGAGAGCGCAACGACCATAGCAAGGCCCAAGGGTGCCAAAACCAGCGCAACATAGAAAATGACCTGCGGGCCAAAAATCAGCACCGCCGCAACCAACGTCAGCAACAGGTTGATAACGACGAGCGTCGGCAAATCGATTCTATCCCGGTGGGCTTCGTGCTGCATCGCAACCATCTCAGTTGAAAATCATAGACTGAGTGGCGTTCTAACAGATGTGCAGCGCAAAATCACGCGGGAAGAAAGGCGGGTTTCAAGCCGCCTTCACCCCCCGCAAAAACCCATCGACCACATCGCGCAACGCCGCCGCTTGGGTCGTGAGGCCCTGCGCTGCAGCAAGCACGCGGCCTGCAGTTTGGCCGGTTTGGCCCGCAACATCGGTGACGCTGCCAATCGTATCGCTGATTTCCTGCGTCCCGGCCGCCGCCTGCTGGACGTTCCGCGCGATTTCCGCCGTGGCAGCCGACTGCTGTTCTACCGCAGCCGCTACTGTAGCAGCGATTTCGTTGATGTCGGTGATGCGGCTCAGAATGCCGTTTATCGCCGTCACCGCGTCCTGGGTTACGGCCTGGGTGGCATTGATCTGGCGGTTGATCTCTTCGGTTGCCTGGGCGGTTTGATTGGCGAGGCTTTTAACCTCATTAGCGACCACGGCAAACCCTTTCCCGGCCTCCCCGGCGCGCGCCGCTTCGATGGTGGCATTCAGGGCCAGAAGATTGGTTTGCGCCGCGATTTCATCGATCAGTTTCACCACGGTGCCAATCTGCTGGGCGCTTTCCAGAAGCCCGTGCACGGTGGCATTCGTCGCTTCGGCTTCCTGGGCCGCGCGCTGGGAAATATCGCTCGACTGCGCCACTTGCCGACCGATCTCGCGGATGGAGGACGAAAGCTCGTCGGCGGCCACCGCCACCGTATGCACGTTTGCCGACGCATGCTCGGTAGCCGTTGCGACAACCTGCGCCTGCCGGTTGGTTTGTTCGGCATTGGCCGACATGGTTTGCGCCGTCACTTCCATCTCCTGCGAGGCGGTCGAGACCGACCCCAGCACGCCGGAAATCGCTTGATCGAAACTGCCGGTGAGGCGCTCCAAGGTTTCAGCGCGGGCCTCGCGCGCTGCCCGTTGCGCTTCTTCCGCCGCCGCCAACGCATCGGCGCGCAGGGCATTATCTTTGAACACCTGGAGCGCCACGGCCATCGAGCCGATTTCATCCTGGCTTGCGGGGGGAATGGCGATTTGGCGGTTGCCCTCGGCCATCGCCTGCATCACCTGGGTCATTTGTAGCAACCGCGCGATGATCTGGCGGTTGACGTAGAACGAGCCGATGGCGACCGCCAGCAGCAGCGCCCCCACGGCAACGCCAATGAGAATATTCATGCCCGATTGAATAGCGGCGCGCATATCCCCCGCTGCGACCGAAACCCCGTCGCGCGCTTGCGTCACAAAGCCCGCCGTATCTTTGCGAATGCCTTGGGCGACCGTCAGGTTCGACGCGAGCATGAAATCGCGGTCCTGCAAATCCAGCAGGCGCGTACGCTGCACTTTGAAGAGATTGGCCGCCATCACCTCTTTGATCTTGGCAACCGAAGTGGTGAAATAGGCTTGATCGGCAGGCTCTAGCCCTTCGATGAGGCGAATAAGGCGGGTGGATTGATGGGCAGCCTGCTGCTCCATCCCATCCAAATCTTCGAGCTTCTCGACAGTGAGCATCGCCCGGACTTGCCAGGACAGGCGGCTAACGAACTGCACGATGGTGGAACCACCGCTATCGCCGCGCAGCACCCGCGCGGCGGTAATGCCAACCTCGCTCACCGCCGTATCGAAGTCGGCGACCACGCGCTTTAACCGCGCGTCGGCATCGAGTGCGGCACTATTGGCTGTATCGAGCGTGCTGAGATTGCGGACCAGATCATCGATATAATTTTTCAGATCGCTAACAGCAGTCGCGGCAATTCCGCCATCTTGAAGCCGTTTAATCAGCCTGAGGGCTTCATCGCGATCCGCCGTAATCTGCTGGCGCACGGCGTCACGCGCTTCTGGGCTGGGGGCGGAAATCACCGCTGCGCCAAGACCGACCAAACGTTCCCCTTGCGATTGCAGCAGCAGCGCCACTTCGATTTGCGGCAACCGGTCGTCAACGACCGTATCCATCCGCATTAACACCGTCTGGAACGCCACCCAGGCCGCCGCCGTCGCCAGAACCGGCAGGAGCGAGATAATACCGAATGCCAGCCACAACCGACCGCGAACCCCGAGCGAAACCGAATGACGCATCTCTGTCCCCTTATCCGCCGCGAAAGCATCCTGCTTTCAAATTGAATTTAGGACAGATTCGGTGTCATACACCAGAAACATTAGAACTTTTAATCGCCAGGCACTTACTTTCTAACCGGGCGATTAAACGTTTCGGGGCTTACGCGCAATGAGGTCCAGCACGACTTGCGCCGCATCCAGCACATTCGTGCCCGGCCCGAAGACCGCCGAAACCCCGGCATCGAGCAGGAACTGATAATCCTGGCGCGGAATAACCCCGCCGCAGATCACAACAATATCCCCGCCGCCCTTGGCTTTTAGTTGATCGATCAACTGGGGCAATAAAGTCTTATGCCCGGCCGCCAGGGACGACACGCCAATCGCGTGGACCTTGTGGGCGAGGGCCATGTCGGCAGCCTCTTCCGGCGTTTGGAAGAGCGGCCCCGCCACCACGTCGAAGCCGATGTCAGTGAAGCCGGAGGCGATGACCTTCGCGCCCCGATCATGCCCATCCTGGCCGAGTTTGGCCACCATCAGCTTGGGGCGGCGCTTGATTTCCTTGGCGAAGCTTTCGAGCCGCTCCACCAGCACCGTCATTTCCGGCTCGCCCTCATAGGCTTTGCCGTAGATGTTCGTCACCACCTGCGGCGTGGCCGAGTGATTTCCAAAGACGGTGCGCATCGCATCCGAAATTTCCCCAACCGTCGCCCGGGCGCGGGCGGCTTCGACGGCAGCGGCGAGCAAGTTCCCCTCGCCGCTGCGGGCGATGTTTTCCAGCGCGGCCAGGGTTTCGGCAACCGTGCCCGCGTTGCGGCGGCGCTTCGTGTCTTCGATGCGCTTTACCTGGGCGATGCGGACGGCGCTATTGTCGATTTCGAGAATGTCAATCGGCGGCTCATTCTCCAGCCGGTATTTGTTCACGCCGACGATCACCTCGTCGCCCTTATCAACGGCGGCCTGACGGCGCGTTGCCGCTTCTTCGATCAGGCGTTTGGGCAGACCATCGTTCACGGCTTGCGTCATGCCGCCCATCGCCTCGATCTCTTCGATCAAAGCCCAGGCTTTCTCGGCAAGCTCGTTGGTGAGGCTTTCGACGTAGTAGGAACCCGCCAACGGATCGACCACTTTGGTCACGCCGGTCTCATGCTGAAGAATAAGCTGGGTATTGCGGGCAATGCGCGCCGAAAATTCGGTGGGGAGCGCAATCGCCTCGTCGAAGGAATTGGTGTGTAGCGATTGCGTGCCGCCCAAAACCGCCGCCAGCGCCTCATAGGCGGTGCGCACGATATTGTTATACGGGTCTTGCTCCTGCAACGACACGCCCGAGGTTTGGCAGTGAGTGCGCAGCATCAGCGACGATGCCTTCTTCGGCGCGAATTCCGCCATGATCCGCGACCACAGCAGACGCGCGGCGCGCAGCTTGGCGGCTTCCATGAAAATATTCATGCCGATGGCGAAGAAGAACGATAGGCGCCCGGCAAACTCATCGACATTCAGGCCCTTAGCCAGCGCCGCACGCACATATTCGCGCCCATCGGCCAGGGTAAAGGCGAGTTCCTGCACCAGGGTCGAACCCGCTTCCTGCATATGGTAGCCGGAAATAGAAATCGAGTTGAAGCGCGGCATTTCTTTCGCCGTGAACTCGATAATATCGGCAATGATCCGCATTGAGGGTTCGGGCGGGTAGATATAGGTATTGCGGACCATGAATTCCTTCAGAATATCATTCTGAATGGTCCCCGATAGCTCGGCGCGCGGCACGCCCTGCTCTTCCCCGGCGACGATGAAATTCGCGAGAATCGGAATGACCGCGCCGTTCATTGTCATCGACACGGACATTTCTTGAAGCGGAATGCCATCGAAGAGGATTTTCATATCCTCGACCGAATCGATAGCGACCCCCGCCTTGCCCACATCGCCTTCGACGCGCGGATGGTCGGAGTCGTAACCGCGATGGGTAGCGAGATCGAAAGCGACCGACAGGCCTTTTTGCCCCGCCGCCAGATTCTTGCGGTAGAAAGCGTTGGATTCTTCCGCCGTCGAAAACCCCGCGTACTGGCGAATGGTCCAGGGGCGGCCCGCATACATGGTCGCGCGCGGCCCGCGTAGGAACGGCGCGAACCCTGGCAGGCTATCGAGATGCTCAATCCCCGCCAGATCATTCTTTGTGTACAAAGGCTTTACGTCGATTCCCTCCGGCGTGTGCCAAATCAGGGTTTGCGGCGAAACCTTCAGCTCTTTTTCGGCAAGCTTATCCCAATCCTGCACGGTTTTCTTTTCGGTCATGCCTGCCTCCCGTGCGCTTATTCGAATTCCAAAATGAGTTCATCAACGGCGAGGCTTTCGCCCACCGCCACCGCGATACGCTTCACCACGCCTTGGCGTTCGGAGCGCAGGATGTTTTCCATCTTCATCGCTTCCACCGAGGCCAAAGCTTGGCCCGCTTCCACCGCTTCGCCCACGCTAACATTGACCGCCGTAATCACGCCGGGCATCGGGCAGAGCAGCATTTTGGAGGTATCGGGCGGCAGCTTCACCGGCATCAGTGCAGCAAGCTCGGCACTGCGCGGGCTACGAACGCGCGCCACCAGATCGATCCCACGGAGGCGCAGGCGCAAGCCGTTGCCCGGCACGAGATCGACCTTTACGCCGAGCGGAACCCCATCGACGGTAAAGCGCGCGAAACTACGCCCCGGCGTCCAATCGCTGGCGACGGCCAGCGTGGGGCCATTCTCCAGCGTCACCAACGCGCCATCTTGGCGCGGCTCGAACCGCGCCGCAAAGCCTTGTTCGCCCAGGGTGACGCCCCAGGACCGGCCCACCACCCGGCGATGATTGGACAGCGCGCCGGAAATATCCGCCGCCCGCTCCTGGACGGCCTGATTAATAAATGTGGCAATCGCCGCAAGCGCGCGGGCTTCGGTTTGGTTGGGGGTTACGCCCTTGAAACCTTCGGGGAATTCTTCGGCGATAAAACCTGTCGTGAGCCGCCCGGCTTGGAAACGGTCGTGCCGCATCACCGCCGAGAGGAACGGCAGATTATGGCCGATGCCTTCGACCTCGAAATTATCGAGCGCCACCGACATCGCCTCAATCGCCGTCAGGCGATCCGGCCCCCACGTGCAGAGCTTGGCAATCATCGGATCGTAATACATCGAAATTTCGCCGCCCTCGAACACGCCCGTATCATTGCGGACGATGGTGCCATCGGGCTGCGGGCCTTCGACCGGCGGACGGTAGCGCGTCAGCCGCCCGATGGAGGGCAGGAAATTGCGGTAGGGGTCTTCGGCATAAAGGCGGCTTTCCATCGCCCAGCCGGTCAGTTTCACGTCATCCTGACCAAAGCTGAGCTTTTCGCCCGAGGCGACCCGGATCATCTGTTCGACCAGATCGATGCCGGTGATAAGTTCCGTCACCGGATGCTCCACCTGGAGCCGCGTGTTCATTTCGAGGAAGTAGAAATTGCGGTTGCCATCGACGATGAATTCCACCGTCCCCGCCGAATAATAGCCCACGGCTTTCGACAGCGCGACCGCCTGTTCGCCCATCGCCTTGCGCGTTGCTTCATCCAGAAACGGCGAGGGGGCTTCTTCGATCACCTTCTGATTGCGGCGCTGAATGGAGCATTCGCGCTCGCCCAAATACAGAATTGTACCGTGCTGATCGCCCAAAACCTGAATTTCGATATGGCGCGGTTCGGTCACGAATTTTTCGATGAAAATCCGGTCGTCGCCGAAGGAGGCCTTGGCTTCATTCTTGGATGATTGAAAGCCTTCGCGCGCTTCCGTGTCGGTCCAGGCAATGCGCATACCCTTGCCGCCGCCGCCCGCCGACGCCTTAATCATCACCGGATAGCCGATGGCTTGGGAGATGCGCACGGCTTCGTCCGCGTCAGCAATCAAGCCCATATGGCCGGGCACGGTGGAGACCCCGGCCTCTGCCGCCAGCTTCTTCGAGGTGATCTTATCACCCATCGCCTGCACCGCGCGCACCGGCGGGCCGATGAAGGTAACGCCCTCTTTCTGCAAAGCTTCGGCGAAGACCGGATTTTCCGACAGAAACCCATAGCCCGGATGCACCGCATCGGCCCCGGTCTTTCGGATCGCATCCAGGATTTTGTCGATGACGATATAGGATTGGTTCGATGGGGCCGGGCCGATATGCACCGCCTCATCGGCCTCGCGCACATGCATCGCGTCGCGGTCAGCGTCCGAATAAACGGCGACGGTCGCAATACCCATTTTCTTGGCCGTGCGGATGACCCGGCAGGCGATTTCACCGCGATTGGCGATAAGGATTTTTTTAATCATCGGACCTGCGGCTCCCGCGAAACTGCTCTAACCCTGCCCCCGCCGGGCCTGCCGCCCCGCCGCGCTCTCAATCGGCGCAGTCGGGACGGCAGCGGCAAGGGCCTCCCCTCGGCTCGACCCTCTGGATTACAGAGGGATTGTATCGTGCTTGCGCCAGCGCCGCTCGACGGACTTATTCCGCAAGGAGGCAAAGGCGCGGGCAATGCGGCGGCGCGACGAATGCGGCATGATGACTTCATCGATAAAGCCGCGTTCCGCCGCCACGAACGGGTTCGCAAACCGCTCTTCGTACTCTTTTGTGCGCGCGGCGATCTTCTCCGGGTCGCCTAATTCGGAGCGGTAGAGAATTTCGGTCGCGCCTTTCGCGCCCATTACGGCAATTTCCGCCGTCGGCCAAGCATAGTTAATATCCGCGCCGATATGCTTGGAGGCCATCACATCGTAGGCCCCGCCATAGGCTTTGCGGGTAATCAATGTCACCATCGGCACGGTGGCTTCCGAATAGGCGAACAGCAGCTTTGCGCCGTGCTTAATCACCCCGCCATATTCCTGCGCGGTGCCCGGCAGGAAGCCCGGCACGTCCACCAGCGTGAGAATAGGAATGGAGTAGGCGTCGCAGAAGCGCACAAAGCGCGCGGCTTTGCGCGACGAATCGATATCCAAACACCCGGCCAGCACCATCGGTTGATTGGCGACCACGCCGACCGTTGACCCTTCCATCCGAATAAAGCCGGTGATGATATTCTTGGCGAAATCCTGCTGAATTTCGAAGAAATCGCCCTCGTCGGCCAGCGCGAGAATGAGTTCCTTCATATCGTAGGGCTTGGTGGAACTGTCGGGAATCAGCGTATCCAGCCGCGCTTCCAGCCGGTTCGGATCATCGTGGAACGGGCGCACCGGCGGCTTGGCACGGTTGTTCAGCGGCAGAAAATCGAACAGCCGCCGCACTTCTTCGAGCGCGATCACATCATTCTCAAACGCCCCATCGGCCACCGAGGATTTGCGCGTGTGCGTGCTCGCCCCGCCCAATTCCTCGGCGGTGACGATTTCATTGGTAACGGTTTTCACCACGTCCGGCCCGGTGACGAACATGTAGGAACTATCGCGGACCATGAAAATAAAGTCCGTCATCGCCGGGGAATACACCGCCCCGCCCGCGCACGGCCCCATAATCACCGAAATCTGCGGAATGATCCCGGAGGCATCGACGTTGCGGCGGAAAACTTCGGCATAGCCCGCGAGGGAGGCGACGCCTTCCTGAATGCGCGCGCCGCCCGAATCATTCAGCCCAATGATCGGCGCGCCATTGCGCAGGGCCATATCGGTGATTTTGCAAATTTTCTCGGCGTGGGTTTCCGACAAGGAGCCGCCCAACACGGTAAAATCCTGGCTGAAAACATAAACCTGCCGACCGTTGATCGTACCCCAGCCGGTCACAACCCCATCGCCCGCCACCTTCTGCGCGGCCATGCCGAATTCGGTAGCGCGGTGGGTCACATACATATCGTATTCTTCGAAGGAGCCTTCGTCGAGCAGCACGTCGAGCCGCTCGCGCGCCGTCAGCTTTCCCTTGGCGTGCTGCGCCTCAACCCGGCGCGCGCCGCCCCCTGCCCACGCTTCAGCCCGTCGTGCTTCTAATTGCTCTAGGACCGCGCGCATGGTTTTTCTCCCTAAACTCGGGTCGGTTGCAAACCCCCGTCCTCGTTCTTTTCGAGTAGGCGAAAAGCCCCGCGAAAGAAAGCTTGATGAGGTGACATTGCGGAAGTTATAAAAACGCAAACAGTGAATTGCGAATTTGCGAAATGGCAATCGGGAAGCTCTATATTGGGCGCAAAGTGCGCGAAATCCGCGACGGCGCGAAGGCGACGCAAGCCCAGTTCGCCGAACGGATCGGCATTTCCACAAGTTACCTCAATCAGATCGAAAACAACCAGCGCCCGGTCTCCGCCGCGGTGCTGCTGGCGCTGGCCGAAAAATTCCAGATCGACATTGCCGAACTCTCCAGCGGCGAAGGCGACCGGCTGCTGTCCGCCCTGTCTGAAGCCCTGTCGGACCCACTATTCGAAACCTATTCCCCCACCGCGCAGGAACTGAAGCTGGTGGTGCAGAATGCTCCCGGCCTCGCCCACGCGCTGATTTCCTGCCACCAAGCCTATCGGCGCAATAGCGAACAGCTTGCGAGCTTCGATGACCGGCTAGGCGGAGCCACCGCCTTCACCGAAACCACGCCTTACGAGGAAGTGCGCGACTTTTTCCACTTCGTCGATAATTACATCCACGATCTCGACGTGATGGCGGAAAAACTGGCGGAAAGCCTCAGCCTGGGCGAAGGCGATAATCACGCCATTCTCACCGGGTTTCTCGAAAAAACTTTTTCCGTGCGCGTGGTGCGGGGCGCGGCGGGGGAAGAAACTTTGCGCCACTATGATGCGCGCGCCCGGCTGCTCACCCTCAACCCCTATGCCCCAACGCCGACGCGCGATTTTCAAATCGCCTTCCAGATAGCGCAACTCTACGCCACCGAGGCCATCCAGGGAATCGCCACCGCCGCAGGGTTTCGCACCGAAGAAGCCACCGAGATTTGCCGCATTGGCCTGTATAATTATTTCGCCGGTGCGCTATTGCTGCCCTACCGCGCTTTCCTGACGGCCGCGCGCACCCTGCGCCACGATCTCGACCTGTTGGCCGTGCGCTTTGGGGCCTCGCTCGAGCAAGTCTGCCACCGGCTTAGCACGCTCCAACGGCCCGGCCTGAAGGGGGTTCCCATGTTCTTCGCCCGCATCGACCGCGCCGGGAACATCACCAAGCGCCACAGCGCCAGCAAGCTTCAGTTCGCCCGCTTCGGCGCGGCCTGCCCGGTTTGGAACGTCCATCAGGCCTTCGAAACCCCCGGCCGCATCATCCGCCAACTCGCCGAAACCCCGGACGGGGCGCGCTACCTCTGCCTTGCCGCCCAAACCAGTAAAGGCAGCGGTGGCTTTAGAGCCGTTCAACCGCGCTACGCTTTGGCCCTGGGCTGCGAAATCACCTACGCCGACAGCTTCGTCTACGCCGACGATCTCGACCTCGGCAACCGCGCCGCCTTCGAGCCCATCGGCATCTCCTGCCGGATCTGCGAGCGCACCAAATGCGCGAGCCGGGCCATGCCGCCGCTGAAACGCAAACTCACCGTAAGCCACGATCATCGCGGGGCCTTGCCGTATGGGTTGAGCTGATCGTGTCAGGGGCGCTGCCCCCGACACCCCCGCCAAAGGGCTTGCCCTTTGGAAACCGGTTTCATTTTCTGCATTAATAACAATATCTTATTAAAGATAACCCTTAAGGGGAATGCCAAGGGCGCGCCCTTGGCGGGGGTTTCAGGGGGAACCCCTAAATCGGCTCCCCCGGAGCCGAAACCTCAGCCGCTCTTCCGCTCAATCAACAAATGCCCCGTATCGACGATCCGCACCCCGTCCGGCGGGCGATTTCCATGAACGCAGGCTTTGATGAGGCGGGCGACTTCGCGGCCGATGAGGTCGCCGGAGGGGCGGATGGTGGTGAGCGGCGGGTTGCTGGTGGAACTGAAGCTCAAATCCCCAAACCCCATGACGGCAAGATCGCCCGGCACGGCGATACTCCGGCGCTGGCATTCGAAGAGAACGCCGAGGGCGATAAGATCGTTGGAGCAGGCGACGGCCTGAAACTCTGAAGGGCTGGCTTGGGCAAGCCCGAGCAGTTGCGCCCCAGCTTCGGCGGTAGCGGGAGCCGGGTGGTTGAGAATTTCGGGTTCGGGCAGACCGAGGCGCAGGGCTTCGGCAACAAACCCTTCGGCGCGGGCGGCGGCCCTGCGGTCTTGCGCGAGGCGCGCGCCCAAAAAGGCGAGGCTCGTAAACCCTTGTTGGGCGAAATGCCGCGCCGCCGTCGCCCCAACTGCCGCGTGGGAGAAACCAACCGCCATATCGATGGGCGCGGGCTCGCCTAACTCCCACATTTCCACCACGGGCACGCTGCCTGCCGCTAGCAGCTTCCGCGCGGTCTTCGTGTGACTGAGCCCGGTGAGCACCACGGCGGCAGGTGCCCAGGCAAGCGCGGTGCGGATCAGAGCTTCTTCATCGGTGTCGGAATATTCCGAGTGGCCGAGCATCACTTGCAGCCCCTCGGCGGCAAGCTCGGTTTGCAAGCTGGCCACGGTTTCGGCAAAAAAGGCGTTGCGGATTGAGGGCACGATAACGCTCACCACCCGGCTGCCCGCCGCCGCCAGCCCGCCCGCGACGAGGTTCGGCACATAGCCCAAATCGTCTATCGCCTGGGCAATCGCCTGGCTCGCGGCGGGCGAAACCGCATCGGGCTTGCGTAAGTACAGCGACACGGTGGAGGAGGAGACGCCCGCGCGCAAGGCCACCTCCATCATCGTCACCCGCTGCATTTTCCGCCGCGCCCGGCGGACGCGCGGACCACTCTCGGCCTCGGCGGGACGGCCAGTTGCAGGAGATTTAAGAGCGCTATTATCCATGACGGAAGGATTTTCTCTGCTTTTTAGGGAGGCGTCAAGCCAACCTACGCAATCCTCATAAACCGCCGCTATCATGAACAGGGGGGCTTGCGAGCCTATAATCGTAGCGCTATTATTTTAAACAACAACAGACCGGGTAAAATCGGTACAACCGGGGGAACGCGCAATGGGACGTTTCGGATCGTCAGTGGGATCGAAGGAAAGTTGAGATGAGCCGCCGTTCGCTCGAAAGCCTGCGCAGCCAACGCTGGTTTGCGTCCAACGATATGCGCGGCTTTGCGCACCGCCAGCGCACCCAGCAGATGGGGATGCGGCGGGAGGAGTTTCTGGGCAAACCCGTCATCGGCATTCTCAATACTTGGAGCGAGATGAGCCCCTGCCACGCCCATTTGCGCCAGCGCGCCGAGGCGGTAAAGCGCGGCGTGTGGCAGGCGGGCGGCTATCCGGTAGAACTGCCCGCGCTCTCGGTCGGCGAAGTGATGGTGAAGCCGACGACCATGCTCTACCGCAATTTCCTCGCGATGGAAGCCGAAGAACTCCTGCGCTCCCACCCTATCGACGGGGCGGTGCTGATGGGCGGCTGCGATAAATCTACCCCCGGCCTGCTGATGGGGGCCTTTTCAGTCGATCTGCCGGTGATCTACTGCCCGGCGGGGCCGATGTCGAACGGGCAATGGCGCGGCCAGAAGACCGGCGCGGGCACGCACACGAAGAAATATTGGGACGAGTTGCGCGCAGGCGGGATCACCCAAGACGATTGGGTCGATCTGGAGAGCCGCATGACGCGCTCGGCGGGCACCTGCAACACGATGGGCACCGCCTCCACGATGACCTCGATTGTCGATGCGATGGGCCTCACGCTCCCCGGTGCGTCCTCCCTGCCCGCCTGCGACAGCGGCCACCCGCGTATGGCCTCGACCTGTGGTAGCCGGATCGTCGAGATGATCTGGGAGGATTTGAAACCGTCCGACTTCGTTACCCGCGCCAGCTTCCTGAATGGGCTGGTCGCCTATATGGCCCTCGGCGGCTCGACCAACGCCGCCGTGCATCTGGTGGCGATGGCGCGGCGGCTGGGGATTAGCCTTACGCTGGAGGATATGGACGCAATGGCGGGCCGCATTCCGGTGCTGGCCAACCTGTTTCCTTCCGGCGAATATCTGATGGAAGATTTCTACTTCGCGGGCGGGCTGTCGGCCCTCTTGGCGAAAGTGACGGACCATTTGGACCTCTCGGCGCGCACCGTGACCGGCGGCACGTTAGGCGATAGCCTGAAAGACGCGCCCTGCTGGGATGATGATGTGATTCGCGGGCTGGATAACCCCGTCGTTTCCCTGGAAAAAGGCCGCACGCTCGCGCTCTTGAAGGGCAATCTCGCCCCGAATGGCGCCGTGATGAAATCCTCCGCCGCGAACCCGAAATTCTTGCAGCATACCGGCCCCGCCCTTGTGTTCGACGATCCCGGCGAAATGAACCGGGTGCTCGACGATCCCGATTTGGACGTGACCGAAGATCACGTTCTCGTCCTGCGCAATGCCGGGCCGGTCGGCGCGCCGGGCATGCCAGAATGGGGCAATCTGCCGATCCCCAAAAAGCTGCTAAAGCAGGGCGTGCGCGATATGGTGCGCCTGTGCGACGGGCGCATGAGCGGCACCCATTACGGCACCTGCATTCTGCATATCTCGCCGGAAGCCGCCGTGGGCGGGCCGCTCGCTTTGCTGCAAACCGGCGATCTGGTGAAGCTCGATGTGAGGGCCGGCACGCTCGATATGCTGGTCGATGAGGCCGAAATCGCTCGGCGCAAAGCCGCCTGGGTGCCAAAGGCCTATCAGTACGAGCGCTCGTTTGCCGCGCTCTATCAACGCCACGTCTCCCAGGCCCATGAGGGCTGCGATTTCGATTTCCTCTCGGGAACGGCCAAAGTGCCCGACCCGGTGATTTTCTAGGGATAGGCCGATGCCAGCGCTTCAGAATCGTTTCAAATCCTGGCTGCAAACGCCCCCCGCCTCCCCCCCGCTCGGCACCTGGTTGATGACGGCAGCCCCTTCGACCGCCGAGGCGATGGGCCATGTCGGATTTGATTTTCTCGTTGTCGATATGGAGCATGTGCCGATTGAGGTGAGCGATATGGCGCATATTCTGCGCGCCGTTGGCTGTACGCCTGCCGAGCCCGTGATTCGCCTTGCTTGGAACGATATGGTGCTGGTGAAGCGCGTGATGGATGCGGGCGGGCGAAGCTTGATGTTCCCCTTCATCCAAACCGCCGAGGACGCGCGCGCCGCCGTTTCCTACACGCGCTACCCGCCGGAGGGGGTGCGCGGGGTTGCTGCCGTGCATCGCGGCTCCGCCTATGGGCAAATCCCGGACTATCTGAAAACCGCCAATGACGCGGCTTGTGTGATTGTGCAGTTGGAAACGCCCGAAGCCATTCTACGCCTGCCGGAAATTGCCGCCGTGCCGGGGGTTGATGCCCTCTTCGTTGGCCCCGGCGATTTATCAGCGGCGATGGGGTTCATCGGCAACATCGGCCATGACGATGTGCAGGCGCTGATTGCGTCGGCGGCACGGGCGGCGAAGGTGGCCGGAAAACCCATCGGCATTGTCGGCCCCACCCCCGAAATGGTTCAGCGTTTTCTCGGGTACGGCTATAATTACGCGGCCATTGCCTCAGACCTCGGCATGATGACCGGGCGCGCGGTGGAATGGCTTGGCGGCCTGCGTGGGGCGGCCCCTGCCCCCACCGGCCCTATCGCCTCGGTCTATTAGGAGCAGATGATGACCTACGGTTCGGTTTCCTACCGGTCGCTGCAAAACCGCCGCGTGCTGATTACCGGCGGCGCGTCGGGCATCGGGGAAGAGATGGTGCGGGCGTTCGTGTCCCAGAGCGCGACCGTTGCGTTTCTCGATATCAACGCCCCTGCGGGCGAGGCGCTAGCGGCTGAAACCGGCGCGCGCTTCGTGGCTTGCGACCTCACCGATATTGCCGCCCTGCGCGCCTCGGTAACCCAGGTCGAAAGCCTGCTCGGCGGTATCGATGTGCTCATCAATAACGCCGGAAAGGACGACCGGCAGGTGATGGCCGAGGTCGAGCCGGAGGCGTGGCGGCGCATGCTGTCCTTCAATCTCGACCATCAGTTTTTCGCCAGCCAAGCCGTGGCACCAGGGATGAAAGCGCGCGGAAACGGCGTCGTAATTCTGCTCGGCTCCGTCTCTTGGATGCGCGGCATGCCGGGGATGGTCGCCTATACCACCAGCAAAGCCGCCATCAACGGGCTGAACCGCACGCTCGCGCGGGAATTGGGGCCGGATGGAATTCGCGTCAACTGCATCGTGCCGGGGGCAATCCTCACCGAACGGCAAAAAGCCCTGTGGCTGACGCCCGAAGTGAACCAGCGCTTCATCGATCAGCAGGCGTTGAAATTCCGGCTCGATGCCACGCATATCGCCCGCATGGCGCTGTTTTTGGCCTCGGACGAAAGCGGCGGTTGCACGGGCGCGAATTTTATTGTCGATGCGGGCCTCACTCAGAATTAGAGAGACTTTTTCCATGCGTATCCTCGTAACGCCAACCGGGTTCGATCTGAGCTTCGGCGGCAGGCTCCTTCTGCGGCACAGCAGCGCCACCCCCTGCCTTTTCGTCGGGCAGGGCGACGCGCGGATGGACATGTATCGGGGCAATTTCGAGATTGAGGATACGCTCAGCGCCCGCCTGCCGCTTGCCCATGCAACGGTGGCCGAGGAAGGCATAGGCTGGCGGATTAGCTTTGCGGTCGCCGAAGGTGTTTCCCCGGTGGCAACCCTGACCGTCATCGGCAATCAGATTGTGCCGACGCTCAACGATCCCAGCCTCAACCGCTTTTGGCTGCGCATCGTCGCCGAGCCGGGCGAACATGTGTGGGGCGGCGGCGAGCAAATGTCGTATTTCGACCTCAAGGGCCGCCGCTTTCCGCTCTGGACCTCGGAGCCCGGCGTGGGGCGCGACAAGAGCAGCGACATCACCTTTAAGGCCGACGCAATGGGCAAGGCGGGCGGCGATTATTGGAATACCAACTACCCGCAGCCGACCTTTGTTTCCTCGCGCAAATACGCCCTCCATATGGAAACCACGGCCTATTCCGCTTTCGATTTTCGCCATCCCGACTACCACGAGCTTGAAGCCTGGGCCGTGCCCCAGCGAATCGAGCTTTTCGCGGCGGAGCGCTTCACCGGCATCGTCACCCAGCTCTCCGACCGCTTTGGACGGCAGCCACCCCTGCCCGAGTGGGTTTATAACGGCGCGATTATCGGCCTCAAGGACGGTGACAATTCCTTCGAGCGGCTGGAGAAAATCCGCGCGGCGGGCGTGCCGGTCTCCGCGCTTTGGTGCGAGGATTGGGTGGGGTTGCGCGAAACTTCCTTCGGCAAACGCCTGTTTTGGGATTGGCGGGCCAACGAGCAGCATTACCCCCATTTGAAAGCGAAAATCGCGGCGCTCCGGGCCGAGGGCATTCGCTTTATGGGCTATGTGAACCCCTACCTGTGCAACGACGGCATTCTGTTCGAGGAGGCCGAGGCGGCGGGCTATTTCGCTAAAGACGCCAGCGGTAACACCGCCCTCGTAGATTTCGGCGAGTTTGATTGCGGTGTTGTCGATTTCACCAATCCCGCCGCCTGTGCGTGGTTCGAAGAAAAGGTGATCGGGCAAAATATGCTCGATTTTGGCCTGTCCGGCTGGATGGCCGATTTTGGCGAATATCTGCCGATCGACGTGCATCTTGCCAATGGGGTAGATGCGCGCCTGATGCATAATGCTTGGCCGACCCTGTGGGCGGAAGTGAACGCCCGCGCCGTCGCCAAACGCGGCCAGACCGGCGAGGCTTTGTTCTTCATGCGCGCCGGGTTTACGGGGGTGCAGGCCCATTGCCCGCTGCTGTGGGCGGGCGATCAGTCGGTCGATTTCTCCCGCCACGACGGGCTTGTGACGGTCATGAGCGGCGCGCTCTCCTCCGGCCTTTTGGGCAACGCCTATCACCATAGCGACATCGGCGGTTACACGAGCCTGTTCGGCAATGTGCGCACGGCGGAGCTGATGATGCGCTGGGCGGAAATGGCGGCCTTCACCCCGGTGATGCGCACGCACGAGGGCAACCGGCCGCGCGAAAACCTACAACTGGACGAAGACCCGCAGGTGCTCGCCCATTTCGCCCGCATGGTGAAACTCTGGGTGCATCTGGTGCCCTATTTGAAAAGTTTGGTGGCCGAAGCGGTTGCAACCGGCCTGCCGGTGCAGCGCCCGCTGTTTTTGCATTTCGAGGCGGATGCGGCCTGCTACGCAATCCAAGATTCTTACCTCTACGGCCCCGATTTGCTCGTCGCGCCGGTCTGGCAGGCGGGCGAGGAGACCCGCAGCCTGCATCTGCCCAAAGGGGCCGATTGGGTGCATGTGTGGAGCGGGGCCACCTATGACGGCGGGAACGACATTCGCGTTCCCGCCCCTTTGGGTGAGCCCGCGATTTTTTACCGCCGCGACAGTGTTCATGCGGCGCTGTTTCGGGGGCTGACGGCCCTGGTATGAGCGGGTTCGAGCTTGGCGCTTTTCTGCTGATAACCGCCGCCGCCGCCTATTTGCAAACCGTTACCGGCTTTGCCTTCGGCCTCGTGACGATGGCGGGGGTCGCGTTACTCGGCGCGCTGCCGCTCCCGGAAGCGGCAGTTTTTGTCGGCCTGCTAACCTTCACCAACGCCAGCCAGATGCTCACCACCGGCGGCTGGAAGCATGTGGCGAAACGGCCTTGGATTATCGTCGTCCTCAGCTCGCTCCCCGCCTTGGCGATCGGCTATCTGCTGCTGGAATGGCTGGCGGATACCCGCGTTCAGGCGCTCAAACTGCTACTCGGCGGCGTCACGATCCTTTCCAGCCTTCAACTCGCCCTGCCGCCGAAAGGGCCGGAGGCTCTGGCCGGGCCGCTCAAGACGGTTCTGGTCGGTGCCCTTTCGGGGCTGATGGGCGGGATGTTTTCCACCGCAGGCCCGCCGCTGGTCTATCACTTCTACCGCCAGCCGCTACCAATCCCGGTTATTCGGGAAACTTTGGTCGCGGTCTTCGGGCTCAACGCTATGCTGCGCCTCGGTTTGGTCGTGGTCACGGGGAATATTCCGAGCGCCGCTTACGCGCCGTGCCTGCTGGCGATTCCCGTCGTCATCGTATCGACGGCCCTGGCGCGCCGCTTCCCGCCGCCCGTCTCGCCGCAAATGTTTCGGCGCGGCGTGTTTGGCCTGCTGTTTCTCTCCGGCGCGTCGCTCGCGCTGCCCGCGCTCAGCCATTTGCTGCGGGGTTAGAAATTCCGCTGGCCTTACAGGCTTTTAGCGATAAATTCTCTCCCCGCGACACTCGAAACCGGGGCGCGGGTTCTGGGAGGACATCATGGGGGCAGGCGTGCAAACCTATATTCTGGCAATCGATCAAGGCACCACGTCCAGCCGCGCGATTCTGTTCGACGCTAAGGGGCGCAGCGTTGCCAGCGCCCAGCAAGAGTTCCCCCAGATTTTCCCGGCCTCCGGCTGGGTCGAGCATGACCCGGAAGCGATTTGGGCGAGTGTGGTTGCCACCTGCAAAGCCTGCATTAGCAAAGCGGGCGTCGAGGCGGCCCAGGTCGCCGGGATCGGCATTACCAATCAGCGCGAAACGACCGTTGTTTGGGACCGGGCAAGCGGCAAAGCCACTTATAACGCGATTGTTTGGCAGGACCGCCGCACCGCCGATCTCTGCGCCGCTCTCACGCGCGACGGGCATACGGTGGAGGTGCAGGCGCGCACGGGCCTGCACATCGATTCCTATTTCTCCGCCACCAAAATTGCCTGGATTCTGGATAACGTCCCTGGCGCGCGCGCCGATGCTGACGCGGGAAAGCTCGCCTTCGGCACGGTGGATTCGTTCCTCCTCTGGCGGCTCACCGGCGGGCGGGTGCATGCCACCGATGCAACCAACGCCTCGCGCACCAATCTGCTGAATATCCATACCGGCGACTGGTCCGAGGAGCTTTTGACACTCTTCCAGGTGCCGCGCAGCGGCTTGCCCGAAGTGAAGGATTCCGCCGCCCCCTTCGGCGTGACCGACCCCAGCCTGTTTGGTGCGGCCATTCCCGTTCTTGGCATCGCGGGCGACCAGCAGGCGGCGCTTGTGGGGCAAGCCTGCTTCAAGCCGGGGATGCTGAAATCCACCTATGGCACCGGCTGCTTTGCCCTGCTGAATACCGGCGATCAGGGCGTGATCTCGCGCAATCGGCTACTCACGACGATTGCCTATCAGTTGGACGGCAAACGCACCTACGCGCTGGAGGGCTCGATCTTCATTGCAGGCGCCGCCGTACAATGGCTGCGCGACGGCTTGCAGATCATCGCCTCGGCGTCCGAAACCGGCGCGCTCGCCGCCACCGCATCCGACGAGGAAGACGTGTATCTGGTCCCCGCTTTCGTTGGGCTCGGCGCGCCCTATTGGGATAGCAATGCGCGCGGCGCGATCTATGGCCTCACGCGCGGCACCGGCCGGGCGGAACTGGCGCGCGCGGCGCTGGAAGCCGTCGCCTATCAAACCCGCGACCTGCTCGAAGCCATGCGCGGCGATTGGGCCGACGCCCAAGGCGGCGAAACCGTGCTGCGCGTCGATGGCGGCATGGTGGCGAGCGATTGGACCCTGCAATTCTTGGCCGATTTGCTGGCCGCCCCGGTCGACCGGCCCGTCATTTTGGAAACCACCGCCCTGGGGGCAGCCTATCTCGCCGGGCGGCAAGCCGGGCTCTATCCCGATCTCGACGGGTTTGCCGCCGATTGGGCGCTCGACCGCCGCTTCACCCCGCAAATGCCAGAGGAGATCCGCGCGCGCAAATATGCGGGCTGGAAAGACTGCGTGAAGCGGACGCTGTCCGCCTAAAACACACCTAAACCCTGCAAGCCGTCGTAGGTCAGCTTCAGACCCGCGACCAGCAGCAGGATATGGCTGAGCTTATAGAAGGTTTTGCTGTCCATGCGTTTCGTCAGCCAATAGCCGATCCAGATGCCCAAGGGCGCGAGCGGCGCGAGGATGAGGGCTTGATGGAAGTTGGTCGCATCGATCTGCCCGAACCACAAATAGGGCACCAGCTTCACGAAGTTGACGATGGCGAAATAGACGACCGTGGTCCCCGCCAGCAGCATTTTTTCCATCCGCTGCGGCAGCAAGTACATCAGCAGCGGCGGGCCGCCCGCGTGGGCGATATAGCTGGCAAAACCTGAAACGCCCGACCAAAAGAAGCCTTTTGGGTTCGATTGCGGCGCGGGTTCGGCGGATTTACCCCGGCTCAAGAGCGGCTGCACCCATTGGAGCGCCGTAAACACCAAGGCATTCGCGCCGATGGCGATGCGCACCGCATCATCGTTCAAATGATCGAAGGCGAGAACGCCGAAGAAGATCCCCACCATCGCGCCCGCCAGAAGCACGCCCAACTGGTGGCGGCTCCAGGTTTTGCGGTAGGCCCAGAGGCCGAAAAGGTCCATCAAACAGAGAATCGGCAGCATCAGCCCTACGGCTTGCCCCGGCGGCAGCACGAGGGCCAGCATCGGCACCGTGAGCGCGCCGAGCCCCGACAGGCCGCCTTTGCTGATTCCGGTAAGAAGAACGCCGGGAACGGCGAGCGCAAAAAAGGCGAGATCGAGGCTCATAATCCTCACACTATAGGCGCACGATCCGACCGGCGTAAACGCCGCTGTTCCGGCGCGCGCGCGCGTGCCAAGATTGCCCAGAACCGCAATTCTTCAACGGCTGCAACGATCATAGTGACCCAGGTGCCCACGCCGTCCCTGCCCCTCACCGTCAACGGCCAAACGTTTGCCATACAGGCCGCGCCGGAAACACCGCTGCTGTATATTCTGCGCAATGATCTTGCTCTCAATGGTCCGAAATACGGCTGCGGGCTGGGGGAATGCGGGGCGTGCGCTGTGCTGGTGGACGATCAGATCGCCCGCGCTTGCACGGTTCCACTCGGCGCGGTGCGCGATAAAAGGATCGTGACCTTGGAGGGTTTGGGAACGCTGGCAGCCCCTCATCCAGTCCAGGCGGCCTTTATCGCCCAGAATGCTACCCAGTGCGGCTATTGTCTGAACGGCATGATTATCGCAACCGTCGCCCTACTGCACCATACCCCCGCCCCCACGGAGAGCGATATTCGCGCCGCCCTGCGCCATCATCTTTGCCGCTGCGGCGCGCATGTGGAAATTCTGGCGGCGGTCAGGGCGGCAGCACAATCATGAGCACGCTCGATATGCTGCTGGTTCTGCGCGACGACGAAACCTTCTTGGCGATGAACGCGCGCGGCGAGGTGACGGCCTTTAATGGTCATGTCGATCTTGGCACCGGCATTCGCACCGCTCTCGCCCAGATTGTGGCGGAGGAGCTTTCAATTCGCGTCGATCAGGTCGAGATGGTGCTCGGAAATACGCGGACCGGGCCAGATCAGGGCGCGACGATTGCGAGCGAGACGATCCAGGTCAGCGCCATTCCCCTGCGCCAAGCGGCGGCCACCGCGCGGGCGTTTTTGCTGGGTCTTGCCGCCGAGCGCTTCGGCGTGCCCACCGCCGACCTGACCGTGGTCGATGGGGTCGTTCAATCGACGCGCGATCGGAACCTGTTCGTCTCCTATCCCGCCCTTCTTGCGGGGCAATGCGTGCGCTTGGATTTGGACCCGCAGGCAGCGCTAAAACCCCTCGCCGATTATAGCATTGTCGGCCAAGCGCAGCCGCGCGTCGATCTGCCCGGCAAAGCGACCGGCACCTGGAGTTTTGTTCACGATGTCCGCCTGCCGGGGATGCTGCATGGGCGCGTCATCCGCCCGCCCTATGCTGGGTTCGACAGCGGCCCCCATGTCGGCACCAGTCTCATCAGGGTTGATAAAACATCGGTCGCCAATATTCCTGGCCTCGTCGCCGTGGTGGTGATCGGCGACTTCGTTGGGGTGGTTGCGGAGCGCGAGGAGAATGCCGCCCTCGCCATGCACCGCCTAAAGGTCTCCTGGCGGCCCGCGCCGACCATGCCGGACCTAAATGATCCCGCCACCGCCCTGCGCGCCAACCCGTCAACGCCGCGCCGCCTGACCGACAAAGGCGATATCGAGTTAGCGCTGGCGGGGGTCACGCAGCGGATGGACCGATCTTATGTTTGGCCCTACCAGATGCATGCCTCCATCGGCCCCTCCTGTGCCGTCGCCGATTATCGCGCGGAGGGGCTAGCGGTTTGGTCGGGCACCCAGAACCCGTTTACCATGCGGGCCGATCTGGCGCGGTTATTGGATTTGCCGGAAGACCGCATCACCGTGGAACGGTTGGAAGCCGCAGGCTGCTATGGCCGCAACTGCGCCGACGATGTGACGGCGGATGCCGCCCTGCTCTCTCGCGCCGTGGGCCGTCCGGTGCGTGTGCAACTCACCCGCCAGCAGGAACACGCCTGGGAGCCAAAGGGCGCGGGGCAAGTGATGGACGTACGTGGCGGGCTCGATTCCGAGGGCGGGCCGGTCGGGTATGATTTCGAAACGCGCTACCCCTCGAATGTTTCGACCACGCTCGCGCTGCTGCTGACCGGCACTGTGCCGCCCGTGCCGGTGACGGCGGATATGGGCGACCGCACCGCCGTACCCCCCTATGCCTACGGTAATCTGCGCGTCACCGTGCATGATATGCCGCCGATCGCGCGCGCTTCCTGGTTTCGCGGCGTCTCGGCCCTGCCCAATAGTTTCGCCCATGAATCCTTTATCGATGAGCTTGCGACCGCCGCCGGGGTCGACCCCATCGAATACCGCCTGCGCTACCTCACCGATCCGCGCGCGGTCGATCTGGTGCGCGCGGTTGCCGAGCGGGCGAAATGGGTGCCCCATACGAAACCGGGCTCCTTAGGCGGCGACGGCGATATTCTCTATGGGCGCGGCTTTGCCTATGCCGTTTATGTCCACGGCCCCTTCCCCGGAACCGCCGCCGCCTGGGCCGCCTGGGTGGCCGATGTGGCCGTGAATAAGGTGACGGGCGAGATTGCCGTTACGCGCGTTACCGTGGGCCAGGATTCCGGCCAGATCGTCAACCCCGATGGCGTGCGCCACCAGATTCACGGCAATGTGCTGCAATCAACCAGCCGCGTGCTGAAGGAGGTGGTCGATTTCTCCGCAACCGCCGTCACCAGTCTGGAATGGGGCGCCTATCCGCTGCTGACCTTCGCGGAGGTGCCGGAGATCGACGTTCTGATGATGCCCCGCCCGGACGATCCGCCCTTAGGCGTGGGGGAAAGCGCCTCGGTGCCGAGCGCGGCGGCGATCACCAATGCGCTGTTCGATGCAACGGGCGTGCGCTTCCGCGAGCTGCCGCTAACGCCCGAGCGGGTGCGCGCCGCGCTCAACCCGCTGCCACCGCCCGAGCCCCTCGCCCTGCCGCCTAAACCCGCAACAGGCTGGCGACGTTGGCGCGTACCGCTGGGCGGGGCTTTTGCTGGAATGGTGGCCACAGCGGCAGCGCTGCTGCCTTGGCACAGCAGCATCGCGCCAATTCAACGGCCCGACGCCAGCGTTTTTTCGGCGGCGACCCTCGAACGCGGGCGGCTCGCGGCAGCGGTAGGCGCGTGCAATATCTGCCATGTTGGCGCGGACGGCACCGCCTTTGCTGGGGGCCGCGCGCTGGAAACGCCGTTTGGTGCCGTCTATGCCCCCAATATCACGCCCGATCCTGTGGCGGGAATCGGGGCCTGGTCCTATCCGGCATTCGAGCGGGCGATGCGGCGCGGCATCTCCCGCGACGGGCATCACCTCTATCCCGCGCACCCTTACACGTCCTTCACCAACGCCAGCGAGGCCGATCTTCAGGCGCTCTATGCCTATCTGATGGCGCAACCGGCCGCAGCGACGCCCTCGCCGCAAACCGCCTTGGCTTTCCCCTTCAGTTTCCGCCCGTTGATGGCGGGGTGGAACGCGCTGTTCCTACCGAAAGCCGCCGTTCCGCCGAACCCTGCCCGCAGCGCCGCCTGGACGCGCGGCGCGGAACTGGTGGAAGGGCTCGGCCATTGCAGCGCCTGCCACAGCCCGCGCAATGCCTTCGGGGCGGAAATGCGCGGCACCAACCATCTTGCGGGCGGTTTTACCGAGGGCTGGCACGCCCCCGCCCTCACCGCCAAACGCCTTGCGCCGGTTGGATGGACGGAAGCCGCCTTCTACGAGTATCTGCGAGGGGGCTGGTCCGCCGAGCATGGCGCCGCCGCAGGGCCGATGGCGCAGGTGATCGCGTCCATGACCCCGCTGCCCGACAGCGATATTCGCGCGATGGCGACGTATCTCGCAAGCTTCAATGAGGCCCCGCACGATACCAAAGCCGCCGCGCAAAAGGCGATGATCGCCAGCGAAGCCGCCGCCTTGAGCGCCGCGCAGATCGCCCCAAACGGGGCGCGCTTGTTCGACGGCGCCTGTGCCTCCTGCCACACGAATACGAGCGGTCTTGCCTCGCTCGCGCTCAGCAGCAGCCTGCACGCGCCGCGCCCCGATAATCTGCTTCAGGCGATTTTGCATGGCCGCCCCGCCCCGCAAGGCGCGCGCCTGCCCACCGGAGAGAGCGCGACGGAGATCACGGCGATGCCCGCGTTCCGCGACACCCTCAGTCCGAACCAAATCGCCGATTTAACCCGCTATCTGCGCGCCCGCTTCGCCCCCGATAAGCCGGCGTGGGGCACCCCTTAGAACTTCGGTTTTTCGGCAAACCAGCCAGGGCGTTCGGGGTCGAGATAAGCCCCAATCACCTTGCTTGTGCGAAACCGCTCCAGCTTTTCAAGATCCGGCGTTACCCCCAACCCTGGCCCGGTCGGAACGGACAGCGCCCCACCGGTAATCACGAACGGATCCTGAATAATATCCTCCGAATGGTAATAATATTCGGTGTCGATGGAGAGGCTCATGTTCGGGATGGACGCGGCCAAGTGCAGATACGCCGCTTGCGACAGCCCCAATTCGCCGCCCGAATGCAGTGTAACCGGAATACCTTGGGCTTCTGCCAGGGCTGCCGATTTCACGCACTGCCACAGCCCCCCCGCCTCGTGCGGATCGAGCAAGATAACGTCCGCCGCGCCCGCTTGAATAATCGCCCCCACCTCTTCCAGTGTATAGGCGGATTCATCGAGCCCGACCGGCACCGATTGGCATTTGCGCAAATCGGCATGCCCGACCAGATCTTGCAAGATCAGCGGCTGTTCGATGTACTGAAGATCATAAGGCGCGAGTTTTGCCAGCAGCCGCTTGGCTGTGCCGGGGGTCCATGCGCCGTTCACATCGGCGCGCAACGGAATATCCGGCCCTAAAACCGCCCGCATCGCGGCAACAATCGCTACATCTTCCGCTTCGGAATAGCCGATCTTCACTTTGAAATTGCGATAGCCCGCATCGAGAAACCCTTGCGCCGAGCGCGTCAGCGCCGCGATATCGGTGCCGAACAAATAGGCCGTCATCGGAATTTTTGCGCGGTAGAGGCCGCCCCAAAGTGCGTGCAACGGCAGACCTGCATGCTTGCCCAGCGCGTCCCACATCGCCATTTCCACCGCGGCGACGGCCATAACGGCGGCGCGCTGGTGATGGTAATAGCCCGCGCCCATAATGTGGCGATGGTAACGCTCGACGTCCGATACGGGATAGCCGACCGCGAGCGGGGCCGCGACTTCGGCCACCACCGTGGGCACGAAATCGAGCAAAGCAATCGTCTCGCCATAGCCCGTGACCCCGCCCGCCGTGGTGACTTCGACGACAACGCGCGTGCTTCCGGCGCGGCGACCCGACCCCCAGAGAATCGGGGCGGAAAACGGCACGTGAATAAGCCAATGGCGCACGGCGGTAATGGTGAGCGGGTTCATGGCTGGATCTCTTTTAAAAGCGGCCAGAGCCTTTGGGCTGCTTGAATAAAGGCATCAGCTTGGGACCGAAGCACCTCAAGCGACAGGCCGGGCCGATACAGGGCGGAGCCGAGGCCAAAACCATCGGCCCCAGCGGCGTGATAGGGGAGAATCGTTGCCGGGGTGATACCCCCGACCGGCAGCAGCGGCACCCCCGGCGGCAGAATAGTCTTCAGGGCTTTTACAGCGGCGGGCGGCAGGGCTTCGGCAGGAAACAGCTTCAGCCCGTCGGCCCCCGCCGCCAGCGCGTTATAAGCCTCGGTAGGCGTCATGACGCCCGGCAGGCAGATCATCCCCAAGTCTTTGGCCGCGCGGATAATATCCGGGTCCATCGAGGGGGCGACGATTAGGCGCGCGCCAATCGCGGCACAATCGGCGAGTTGCGCGCGCGTGACGACGGTGCCTGCCCCAACGAGCGCCCGGCTGCCGCATCGGGCAACCAAACGCTCTAAACTCGCAATCGCCGTTGGCGCGGTCAGCGGCACTTCGAGCATCCCGAACCCTGCGGCGAGCAGACACTCGCCGACCGCTTCAGCGGCATCGGGGGGCAGCCCGCGCAGGATGGCAATCAGGCGGCTCTGGGCCAAGTAATCGGAGAAGGTCATGTCCCGCTCCCCAGGGGCAGCGCCTGGGCGATTCGCGCATGCCCCAGCGCGGCGGCATCGGCAGAACCAAGCGTCGCGGTCGCGCCTAAGGCTTCAAGCGCCGTTTTATACAGCGCGCAAAGATCGGGCTCGCCCAACAGAATCACTTGATCGGTCGGGGCCTCTGCCAAAGCGGCGCGTACCTCATGCCCAATCACAAGCCCGCTCAGCAGCGCGCGGATATCGGTCGCTGGCAGCTTTCCGGTAACGCATAATGCGCGAACCTTGAAACTATGGGTGAGAAAATGCCCCGGTGCCCCGGCGCGGTGCACCCCTTCGGCAAAGGCGCGCGGATTAAACGGCGCGTCCACAATCAACCGCCCGACGATGCTGTGATTGCACAGAAAATTGAACGCCTCGCCGCTAAGATAGGTCGAGAAATCCACCACCTTCCCGTCCTCCACCCGCGCCCATTTGCTATGGGTGCCGGGCAGGCAGACGCGCGCCGATCCGGTCAGCGGCGCGGCGCCGATGATCTGCACTTCCTCGCCCCGCATCACATCTGGCGACGCGCTGGCAAAGCCGCTCACCAGCCCCGGCACGAACCAGAGGGGTCGGCCGTCTGATAGGGTTCGGCGCACCGTGGCCCCGGCGATGTCGGCCAATGTCGCGGGGGTTTCGGCATAGGGCACCTCCACCCAACCGCCGCGCCCGCCGACCATGCCGGAGAGCAGAATGGGGGCTTTGGGTGTGTCGGCCAGCCAATCGCCGATAGCGGCACGCAGCACGCTTTCATAATCGCGGTCGAGGACGGTCAGAATGCCCTTGGGCAGTGCCCGCCGATCTAACACCGCGCCATCTTCGGCCAAGCGATAGGCGCGGAAATTGGTTGAGCCCCAATCGATGCTGATAATCGGCCCGGACATTAGAGCGGCCCCAACTGTGCGTAAAAACGTTCGATTTCCGCCAGCCCAAACGGGGTCGGCCCTAAATCGGGACCGCGCGAAGGGACGGCGCTGATGCCCAATCGCCGCGCCATCAACCGCTTCCCGTAACAGAGCATTAAGGGAACGCTTTGCGACATGAAGACGATTTCGGGCAAACACTGCCGATGCACGGCTTCGGCCTCGTCTAGGTCCCCCCGCGCGAAGGCATTGAACAGCTTCACTTGCAGATCAAGCACATCGGGCGCAGGAATCAGCCCTCGGCAGCCACTGCGCAGGCTGGACATAAACTCGAGCCCGCCGCGCCCGGTGAAAATATCAAACACATCACCCGCCGCCGCAATCAGGGACGCGACATGAACCGCCGGCCCCTCGCCTTTCAAGAGTGTAATGTTCGCGTGGGACTTCCTTAGCGCAATCAGGCTGTCGTTCGATAACCACACATCCAAGTTCACAGGGTTGTTTTGAATCGCCACGGGAATCTTCGCCGCTGCCGCGACAGCCCCAAAGAAGCGGATATATTCGGCTTCCGGCGCGCCTTTCACGGGGGGCGGTTGCAAGATGATCCACGTAGCCCCTTGGTCCTCGGCGAATTTCACGAATTCCTGCTGCGCCCGAACGCTTGGCTCGGCGACGGTCACCGCCAACGGCACCCGACCGGCGATATCCTCGGCAGCCCAAGCGACCACCTGTTGACGTTCAGCAAGCGAGAGTTTGTTCACCTCCGTCACCAGCCCCAACACGGCAATGCCGTGGGCTCCGGCCGCAAGGCACCGCTCCACCTGAAGCCGCATCGCCCCCCGGTCCAAATCGCCATCGGCATTAAAGAAAGCATAGAGAATGGGATAGATCCCGGCGTAATGCTGGCTCATCGCGTCACCACATATTGGAAAACTTCTTCGGTCGGCTCGATCCCCAGGCCGGGGCCCTCGGGCACCGTGTAGAACCCAGCGGCACAGGCCATCGTTCCGGTTACGAACGGCAAGTTCTTATCGAAGATGGAATGTTGATACTCATGGTAGGGAATATTCGGCAGCGGGCTCGAAGCGTGCAGGCTGGCGGCCATGAAGAGACCAATGCCGATACTGGCATGCGGAATCACCCGGCAGTGGAAGGCTTCGGCCATATGGCAAATCGCCTGGAACTGGGTAACGCCGGTATGGCCCATTTCCGGCTGAATGATCGACATGCAGGCTTTTTGAAAGCGCGGGCGGTGCTCGTAGATCGTTCGCCACTCTTCCCCCGCTGCCACCGGCACGCGCACGCTGGCCGCCACATGGGCGAGACCGTCGATATCTTCCGGCGCACACGGCGCTTCGGCGAAATAGAGCCCCTCGGCGGTGAGTTGATCGATCAGGCGGATGGCCTCGGGGGCGGTATATTTCCAGTGGAGATCAACCATCAGATCAATCTCCGGCCCAACGGCCGCGCGCAGTGCGCGCATTTCGCGCACCACGCCCTCATGGCTGACGGCGGCGGCGAATTTGATGCCTTTGAAGCCCTTGGCCACCCATTCCTGGGCCAGGTCCACCCGCTCTTCCAGTCGCGCTTTCGGCAGGCCCGACACATAGGCGGGAAGCCGCCCGTGCCGCTGCCCACCGAGCAAACGATACAGTGGCTGGTTAACGATTTTCCCGAACAGATCCCACAGGGCGATATCGACCCCGGCGATGGAGTCGACGAAATAACCACCGAAGAAGCCGCGCACCCGCATCAGATCGTACAAATCCTGCCAGATCACCGCCGCGTCGCAGGGGTTGCGCCCGATCAGGGTCGGCCCCAGCAGATCGTCGATAATCGCGCAAACCGCCTGGGGCGCGGCTAGGCCGTAGGTTTCGCCCCAGCCGATGCGCCCATCTCGGGTCGTGATCTTCACCAGCACCGACATATCGGTGGTTGGGTAAATGCTGCGGTTGCCGCGCCGGACGATATAGCCCTTGGCGTTAATGTGCTCCCCCGGCCCCAACGGCCCGAGATAAGGCACCTCGCGCGGTAAAGACAGAATAAACGTCTCTACCCGTTCGATGAGATCCATACGCCTCCCCCATGATTCCTATTTAGTCCCATTATATGGAACAATGTTCTGAATTATGATTTACCTAGCCACGGGGATTTCCGCCCGTCAAGAGGGGCGATGGAGAAAAAGGAGGGAAGGAGGAGGCGGTTTAACCGAACAAAGGTTCGGGCAGCCCCGCCACACCGGGCTTCACCATCAACACGCTGCCCGATAGCGGCGCTTCGGCCAGCACGCTGCTGGAGAGGCGAATGCGGGCGGTGGTGATGTAAAGGTCGCTCAAATCCGGCCCGCCGAAGGTAAGGCTGGTGGGCCGGGGTACCGGCAACGTGATGGTATTGGACACGCGCCCCTGCGGGTCGAACCGGCGGATCGCCCAGCCATCCCACAGGGCGCACCAAACATGGCCCTCGGCATCAACCGTAATGCCATCGGGCGAGCCACTGTCGTCGGGGATTTCGGCAAAAACCTGCCGGTTTGCAACGGTTCCAGCGGCAAGGTCGAAATCATAGCGGAAAATGGCTTTTCGCCCGGAATCAACGAAATAGAGCGTGCAGTTATCGGGGCTCCAGGCGATGCCGTTGGAGACGAAAAACCCCGTATCCATGCGGTCGCATGCCCCATCCGCCGTAAGCCGGTAGAGCGAGCCGGAGCCCGGCTGCGGTGAGGTATCCATCGTCCCCACCCAAAAACGCCCGGCCCGATCGGTCTTGCCATCATTAAAGCGGTTATCCGGACGGTCGATTTCGGGATGCGCCAAGAGGGTAAGGCCGCCAGAGCGACGGTCGAACAGGTGCAAGCCGTTTTGCAGGGCCACCAGCACTTCGCCCGTCCGCGTCAGGGCGAGGGAGCCTATGAGGGTCGGCATCGGGAAGGTTTCATTATGGCCCGTTGCAGGATCGAAACAATATAAAGCTGGGGCGAGAATATCGACCCAATAGAGCATCCGCTCGCGGGAGGACCACAGTGGCCCTTCCCCCAGAAAAGCGGTGGCCGGAACTGGGCATTGGACCACATGGGTGGAAACGATATTCGGCGCGGGCAGCGGCGAGATCGAGATAAAACTACCGCCCGCATTGTGGGTAGTGCGCCGGGCGCTTTCGATTACCTGCGGACCCAACTCGTGCAGCCGCCGCCGATCTAACCGGAACGATGGGCCGCTCAGGCCGATGGCGGCAATCGCCCGCCCGCGTGGATCGAGAATCGGCGAGGCGACCCCGCTCACCCCTTCGTTAAAATCCTCAAACTCCACCGCATAGCCCGCCGCCCGCGTTAGCTTGAGCCGGTTACTAAGGTCGAGGCGTAACGGCTCCGGGCACGCCGGATCGCCGGTAATCGCCGCCACCAAATCGCGCTGTTCGGCGGGGTGCAAGAACGCCAGAATCGCCTTACCCAGCGCCGTTGTGCCCAGCGGTAAGCGCCGCCCGATGCCAGTTGCGAGCTTAACCGCCTGGGAGCTTTCGACCTGATCGATGATGACGGCGTGGGCGGCATCGAGAATGGCAAGCTGCACCGTTTCGCCCGTCACCTCGCGCAAACGCAGCATTTCGGGCTCAGCCGCCCCGCGCAAATCGAACTCCGACCACGCCTTGTGGGCAAACTCCAGCAAGCGCAAGCCTAAGCGATAGGTACGGTCGCGTTCATCCACCCGCAGCAAACCGTGATCGATCAACGCGGACACCAACCGATGCAGGGTTGCTTTCGGCAAATCCGCCGTTTCCAGCAGATCGGCAAAGCGCAACGGCTGGCGGGCATCCGCGATCAAGGTGAGCAGGCTGATGGCTTTGCCCAAGGCGGCCGTGCCCGCGATTTTCGATTTATCCTGGTCCGCCGCTGCCATATCCGCACGCTCCCCCTGCCATGATGCTTGACGCGTTTCTCTCCTCATGTTTAGACTTCTCGAAAATGAAAAACAAGTTCCATATTGTGGGACAGAACGAAATGCCGAAAATCGGTTCAATCCTCGGGAGGACACATGAAACAGCTTCTATCGGCCAGCCTGCGGGCATCCGCCCTTGTCGTAACCCTGCTCGGGGCCACCGCGGCCTCGGCCCAACAATCGGTCGTCTATATCGGCTGGAGCCAAGATGAGGCGGCGAGCAAGCCGACCATCGGGGCGATGTTCAAGCGCTATCAAGACGCTAACCCCGGCACCAAGCTGGATGTGGTCGGCTTCCCCTGGGCGCAAATGCAGCAGAACCTGGTGCTGAGCTACCGTTCCCGCCAAAAGGTGGACGTGGTGCAAATCCAAGAACGCTGGCTGCCTGGCTTTGAGGGCATGGGCGCACTCGTCGATCTCAATCAGGTTTACGGCAAAGACTATCTCGAATCCCAAATCGATCCGGGTTTGCTCGCGCTCGGGCGGATCGGCGGCAAACAGGCCGGGCTGCCGTGGACGGCGGGCTCCATCGGCATGGTCGCCAATAAGCAGGTGTTGGCCGACGCGGGCGTGACCAAAATCCCCGAAACGGTGGAAGAATTCACCGGGGCCTTGCGCGCGATTAAAAAGGCCAAACCCAATTCGGTGCCTTACGCGCTGTCGACCAAGAACGCTGGTTCGATGAGCCCGGATTTTCAAACCTGGCTGTGGACGTTCGGGGGCCGCGTGTTCGACCTGAACGGCACCACTGCGAAAGACATTGTGAAAGTCGATAGCCCCGAAGCGCGCGCCGCTCTGGGGTATCTGGTCAGCCTCGCCAAAGAAGGGCTCGTCGCCCCCGACGTGGATCGCCCCGATGCGCGCCGGCTGTTCGCCCAGTTCGACGTGGGTTTCTACGGCGATGCGCCGTTGGCGCGGGGCTTCGCCCGTAACAATAGCGGCAAAGGCGCGGCCTATGATGTGAATGTGGTGGCCGTGGCAACCCCCGTGCTGAAACCCGGCGATACGTCCCGCTCAGTCATGTGGGGCCATACGCTCGCCATGTTCAAACAGGCCGCAACCCCGCAGAAGGGTTCGGCGGCGGTCAAGCTGATCGACACCTTGGTGTTCAGCGACGACTCGCAACTGGCCTATTTTAACGAGGTCGGCCTGTTCCCCGTCACCAAAACCGCCCTGGCTAAAGTCCAGAACGACGCCTATGTGACGACCTGGGTGAAGAACGCAGGCACCGCCTTGCGCGATGAAGCGTCCCCCTGGCCGAATGCGTCCGATCTGACCACGGTGATCGGCGAAGAAGTACAGTCCGCCTACCTCAACATCAAGCCGGTGGATAAGGCGATTACCGATATGGCCGAGCGGCTGCGGACCGAAATCACCCAGCACCTCGCCAATAAGCCCAAAGGTCTCTAAGCATGTCGTCTGCTGATGCTGCCCCGCGTCCGGCGACCAGTCGGCGCGGGCAGCTGAAGCGGCTTGAAAACCGCTTCGGCTTTCTCCTGGCCATTCCGGCGCTCATCGCCTTTTGCGTGGTTATTCTCTACCCGTTTTTGCAAGCGATGCTTCTGTCGCTGTATAAATACACACTGTTTACGCCCGAGCCGGTGTGGGTGGCCTTCGATAATTTCGCCGCCTTCTTCCGTTCGCCGCAGCTTATGGAAAGCTGGCTGACGACGATTATGTTCGTGACGATCACGACCGGCGTTACCTTCATTCTCGGGCTCGCCTGGGCGCTGCTGATGGATCAACCCTTTGCCGGGCGCACTCTCGTCCGATCCGCCTCGCTGCTGCCTTGGGTATTGCCGAGCACGGTGACGGCGTTTCTGTGGATGTGGATGTTCAATGCCCAGTATGGCGTGATTAACGCGCTGCTGGTGAATTTGGGTATCATCGCATCGCCAATCCCCTGGCTCTCCACCCCCAACGGGGCCTTGGCTGGGATTGTGATTGCGAAAACCTGGCTGTCGGTGCCGCTGTTCATGGCCTTCTTCCTCGCCGGGCTGCAAAGCCTATCGCGCGATCAGGTTGAAGCGGCGCGGGTGGATGGCGCGAATAATCTGCACGTGCTGCGCTACATCGTTATGCCGCACCTGAAACACACGATGATGATCGTGCTGGTGTTGGGCGCGATGGGGAATTTGCAGCAGTTCGACGTGATCTACGCCATGACCGGGGGCGGGCCTGTGCGCGCTACCACGGTTCTGTCCATCGAAGTGTATCGGCAAGCCTTCCAGAACTGGAATATCGGCATGGCCGCTACGGTCGGCGTTCTGTGGTTCGCCACCATCGCCCCGCCCGCTTTTATCTATTTGCGCTCTTTGTTCCGATCCTAGGAGGGGGCGACGATGCTTGACCTAAAATCCCCGCTGGCAAAGCTGGTGTTCGGCAGCGCACTGCTGGTGCTTGGCCTGTTCCTGTTCTTTCCAATTTTCTGGATGCTCTCGACCTCCTTCAAACCGGAAGGCGAGATTTTCCTACGCTCCCCCACACTGCTGCCCAAAGACTGGACGCTAATCAATTATATCAACGCGCTAAGCCGCGAGGATATTTGGATCTACCTGAAGAACAGCCTCATCACCGCAGGCAGCGGATCGTTGCTCACCACCGCCCTCGCTTCCTACGCGGCGTTCAGCTTCGCCAAGTACCGCTACCGGGGGCGGATGGCGATGATGTATTTCATGCTGTCGGCGCAGATGTTTCCCTTCGCCGTTCTGCTGATTAGCCTCTATCCCATGCTGCAATCCTTGGGGTTGTTGAACACGCATCTTGGCTTGGTGATTTCCTACATTGTGTTCGCTCTGCCGTCGGCCACCTACATGATGTATAGTTACTTTTCTAATCTTCCGTCCGACTTGATCGAAGCGGCGCGTGCCGATGGTGCGGGGGATCTGACGATCATTCATAAGATCATCCTGCCGCTCTCCATCCCTGGCTTGGTCACGGTTGGGCTCTACTCCTTCATGTGGGCGTGGAATGATCTGCTTTACGCGCTGACGCTGATTAGCAGCGGCGAGTTGCGCACGGTCGGCCCCGGTTTGCTGCTCACCCATCTGGGGGAATCGCGCAACGATTGGGGCGCGGCGATGGCCTCCTCCCTCATCGCATCGGTGCCGGTGGTAGTGGCCTTCTCTATCTTGCAGCGCTTTTTCATTAAGGGCTTAACCGCCGGAGCGGTGAAATCATGAGGCTTGCCGATAAAACCGCGATTGTGACCGGGGCCGCGCAAGGCATTGGCCGGGCGATTGCCGAACGCTTTGCCGCCGAAGGCGCGCGGCTGGTGATCGTTGACCGGCAAGCAGACGTGCTGGAAAGCCTCGCCGCGACTTTGGGGCCGAACGCGATTGCGCTGGTCGGCTCCGTCACCGATCCCGACATGGGCCAGCGGCTCGTTGCTGTCGCGCTGGAGCGGTTCGGCGCGGTCGATATTCTGGTGAATAACGCGGTTTCTTATACCGAAGTGTCGCTGGAAACCTGCACCGACGAGGAATGGCTTGCCACGATCGACGGCGCTTTAACAAGCGTATTCCGCGCCTGCCGAGCGGCGTTGAAACCGATGCTCGCCGCCGGGCGCGGCAGTATCGTCAACTTGGGTTCGATCAATCAGATCGTCGCCAATCCGCGCCTGCCTGCCTACACCGCCGCGAAGGGCGGCATTCGAGCGCTGACCAAGCAAATCGCGGTGGAATATGGGCCGCGCGGCATTCGCTGCAACTGCCTCTCCCCCGGCCTCATTCTCACCGAGCGCACCCGCGTCGGCCGCGCGCCGGAAGATTGGCGCGTGGATGCCGAAGCCTATCCGTTAGGCCGCGTCGGCACACCGGAGGAGGTGGCCGCCGCCGCCCTGTTCCTCGCGTCCGACGAGGCCAGTTTCATCACCGGGGTCGATTTGCCGATTGATGGCGGTCTCACCTCACTTGCCGCCTCCGCCCTGCTGTCGCCGAAAGTGCGCGGCTGGTGGGGACGCGCACCGATTACGCTGCCGGAGGTTTAGGCAATGGTTGTTTCTTCCTTGTTAACGGGGGTTTTCCCCGTGCTCGCGACCCCGTTCGATCCCGACGGTCGCCCGGCCGAGGCCGATCTTGCCGCCATCGTCGAGTATGCGGTGGGCTGCGGCGTCGATGGGATCACCTATCCCGGCGTTGCCAGTGAATTCGATCATTTGAGCGATGCCGAACGCATAGCGCTTGTCGCTCTAGTGGCGAAAACGCTCAAGGGCCGGGCGCAGTTGATCGTCGGCGCGTCGGCGCCAACGCCGGAGCAAGTGCTGACCTTCGCCCGCCAAGCCCGCGATATTGGGGCGAAAGCGGTTATGGTCATGGCTCCCGCAAAACTCACCGATCCGAAAGAGTTAGAAGCCTTCTACCGCGCCATTGCCGCCGAAGCCGGTTTGCCCATCATGCTGCAAAACGCGCCGCCGCCGGTGGGCGCGGGCCATTCGGTCGAAACCCTGCTTGCTATCGTGCGAGCGGTGCCGGAAATCGCGTATCTCAAGGAAGAAACCCTTCCTTGCGGCCAGCGAATCACGCGGCTGTTGGAGGGTGCCCCGCCGTCGTTGCGCGGTATCTTCGGCGGGGCGGGCGGGCGCTATATTGTCGACGAACTGCAACGCGGCGCGCTCGGCACCATGCCCGCCGTGGAACTGACGGAAATTCACGTCGCCCTGGTCGCGGCGTTCCGGCGTGGCGCGGTCGGCCACGCCCGCACCCTGTTCAACCGCATGTTGCCAGTGCTGAACTTCCAAGCGGTGTTTCGCATGTCGCTGACCAAGGAAGTCTTGAAGCGGCGGCACATCATCACCCACAGCTATAGCCGCGCCCCGGTGCCGAAGCTCGACGCGGGCGACCATGCGGAGATAACCGCGATGCTCGATGAGATCCGCGATCTGCTCCCCACCCGCTCGGAATTTGCTCTCAAAGAAAGCCCAACCCATGGCTGAGTTGAAAATTGAAAACGTCACCAAGAGCTTCGGCGATGTCGATGTTCTGCGCGGGATTAACCTGCACGTTAAAGAGGGCGAGTTCTGCGTGTTCGTCGGCCCCTCCGGCTGCGGCAAATCCACCCTGCTGCGGCTGATTTGCGGGCTGGATGAGGTTTCGTCCGGCACGCTTTATATCGACAAGCGCGACGTGACCGACGTGGTTCCAGCCAAGCGCGAAATCGCCATGGTCTTTCAATCCTACGCGCTCTACCCCCACATGAGCGTGTTCGACAATATGGGCTTCGGGCTGAAGCTCGCCAAAACCGATAAGGCCGAAATCCAACGGCGGGTGGAGGAAGCGGCGCGGATTCTGCAAATCAGCCATTTGCTCGACCGTAAACCCCGCGCTCTGTCCGGTGGGCAGCGGCAGCGGGTGGCGATTGGCCGGGCGATTGTGCGCCATCCGAAAATCTTCCTATTCGATGAGCCGCTCTCCAACCTCGATGCCGCCTTGCGCGTCGATATGCGCGTTGAAATCGCCCGCCTGAAGGCCGAACTTGGGGCGACGGTGATTTATGTGACCCACGATCAGGTGGAGGCGATGACGCTCGCCGATAAAATCGTTGTGCTCCGTGATGGGCGGATTGAGCAGGTCGGCGCGCCGTTGGACCTGTACCACGCCCCGGCCAACCTGTTCGTCGCAGGCTTCATCGGCTCACCCCGAATGAATTTTCTCAGTGCCACGGTGGAGGCGCACGGTGCCCACGCGATCACCGCGCGGCTTAGCAATGGACTCGATCTTACCGTCCCCGTCACCACCCTTCCCGCTAGGGGCGAGAGTATTACGCTCGGCCTGCGCCCAGAACGGCTGAACCTCATCGGGCGCGGGGAAGGCGTGTTGCGCGGTATGGTCGAGGTCGTCGAAGCCTTGGGCGGCGAGACCTTCGCCCATATTGCCAGCGACACCGGGCGGGTGCTGTTGAAGCTCGACGGCAGCGTCGATATTCGGCGCGGCCAGCCGGTGGAGCTTGGGTTTTCACCCGACGATCTGCACGTCTTCGACGCGCAAGGCATCAGCATTACCAAACGGCACGAGCGGGTTGCTGCTTAAAGATCAAGGGTAAGCGATCCTCCTGCGGCAGGGGTGGCGGAGCATAGGCGCACGTCTGCCCCCTGCTGCCGGGCGGGTCCGGCGTGTTGATGCGCCTGCCCGTCGATCACGCGGGTCAGGCAGGTACCGCAGGTGCCCGAACGGCACTCGAACGGCGGGGTTAGCCCCTGGGATTCGGCAAAATCGAGCAGGCTGCCGTCGTCGGGCCGCCAGAGAGCCGTTTTTCCGGATCGGGCGAAGGTCACGGGTGTGGGTTCGGTTGCGGTTGGCGGTTCTCGCGCCCCGTCCCGCACCAACTGCGCCGGGCCGAAGCTTTCAGCGAAAATGCGCGCTTCAGCAATCCCGAGGCGGCGCAGCACCTCATAGGCGGTTTGCATGAAGCCCGTGGGACCACAGAGGTAGGCGTCGTAATCGTCCAAGGGCAGCAGATTTCGGACGGTTTCGGTACTGATATGGCCCGTACCGTCATAGGCTTCGTCGGTGGGGCGGGGCGCGGAATAGAGGGTATGGAGAGTCAGGTTTTTGTGACGTACTTGGTAGTCGGCCAGTGCTGCTCGAAACGCATGGTCGCCACCGTGCCGCACGGCATAGACTAGATAGACCTTGCGGTTCGGCACGCGGGTGCGGTCGGTCGGCCCCAGGAGCGCGTCGAGCATCGCCAGCATCGGTGTAATCCCAATGCCACCCGCCAGCAGCAGAACCGGGCGCGGCGAGGTCAGATCGAGCGTGAAATCCCCACGCGGAGCAAGGCAGTCCAAAGTATCGCCAACATGCATCTGGTCGTGCAACCACGTTGAAACCCGCCCGTCGCGCTTGACCGAGAGGCGATAGAAATGGCCGTTGGCGGCATGCGACAGCGTGTAGGTGCGCCTCAAGATTTCGCCCGCGACCGTCAGCGCAATCGGCAGAAACTGGCCGGGGGCATGGGGGGCAACCCCGCCGCCATCGGCGGGCTCCAGAGAGAAGGAGCGCACACTATCGCTCTCCGGCTCAATCGCCGTAATACGGAAAGGCCGGTAGCGCTGGCCTTCAGCCTGAGCGGCCTGCGCCGCTGCAACCGCCTCCCACGATCCCGTCGCCGCAACATAGGGCGACGGCTCCGGCGCGCTCCAGCGTAAGGGCAGCGCCGCGCGCATCAACCGGCCTTCGGTAAGCGTGAACTGCAACAGGCGTTCGGCCCCAGCAAAGGCCGCGACGTCCGGCCCCTCCCAGATCACTTTCGCCGTGCCGGTGAGAAACAGCATATCGCCGGTGGCAAAATCTAAGAACAACAGCCCGGCAGCCGGGTTGATTTCCAGATTGCCGAAGGTGCGGAACTGAAAATTCCCCAAGAAATCCGGCGAGGTCAGCAGGCTCGCCCCGCCGGTTTCGCTTACCCGCACAAAACCGGGCTTGCCGCCGCGATGGGACACGTCGCAGCCTTTGAGCGATTCGGCCCCGACGGCTTCGGGCGAGGCGGTTGCGATGAAAAACGTATCAGCGGCTTCGATCAAAGCGCGCGCGCCCGCTGGCAAGACCGCGCCAAAATCTTCGGGCGGCGGTAGCTCCTCCGGCAGGTCGACCCAGCGATGTTCGCGCACTTGAATATATTGCGGGCAGTTACCGAAGCTTTCGTCCACCGCCAGGGTGAAACCCGTGGCGTCATGCTCGCTTACAGTGGCATTCAGCCGATTGCGGCGGCGGGTTTCAAGCTCGATCCCCAGCAGCCCGAGCGGTGTTCCCGCACGGATCATCCCCGCCAATGGGTCGCCCGGCACGGGCTGCGCGTTTACCCGTAAAGCACGCGGGTCAGCCGAGTTCATGAACCCCGGTGCCCCGGTGAGCACCGACGCCCAAGGGCGCGCACGCTCATCCAAACCGCCAATCAGCATCAGCGGCAATTGTCCGAAAAAACGGCGGTGTTGATCGGGCATATGGTCGCGGATCACCCGGCGGCCCACCTCTTCCTGCCGCGCCCGCACGCCGATCCGGTCTTGAACCGCCGCCTCGCCCGCGTGAAAAGGAGACCGCGATGCTTCCACCGCTATGCTGTGCTCACCCATCTCGGTCTCCTCCCCTATCGGCAATGTTACGCAGCAAGACCGACTTTGGTCGCCTGCATCGGCACGAACCCCGGCAGGGCTTCGATGCGGACAAGCCACGCCCGGATTGCCGGATAGGGCTCCAACGATACCTCCCCTTCGGGCGCATGGGCGATGTAGGAATAGAGCGATACGTCGGCAATCGTCGGGTTGGCCCCGGTCACGAAAGCCCGGCCCGCAAGCTGACCGTCGAGCACGCTGAGCACCCCCGCCGCAATCGCCTTCGCGCGGTCGTGATCGAGCTTCGCGCCGAAAACGGTCACCAGCCGCGCCGCCGCCGGGCCGAAGGCGATCAGTCCTGCTGCCACCGACAGCCACTGCTGCACCCGCGCCGCCGCAACCGGCTCCGACGGATACCAAGTACGGGCGGGATCATAGGTTTGCGCCAGATAGACAAGAATAGCATTGCTGTCGAACAGTACCGTGTCGCCGTCTTCCAACACCGGCACCTGCCCAAACGGGTTCATTGCCAGAAACTCGGGGGTTTTATGCGCGCCGCTGCGCAAATCCACCGGTGCGAGGTCGTGGGGAACGCCCAGCAGGGATAGAAAAAGCTGCGCGCGGTGCGAATGGCCCGACAGTGCAAACGAATGAAGACGGATTGCCATAGGAAAAAACCTCCTGCTTGGATTGACCTCAGGCGCGATGATTTTACTCACCGCGCCTGAGGAAAACCCTAGAGGAAGCTGCTTAAAGCAAGAATATAGCCAAACAAGAATACACTATTGCGATATTTAGAATAATCAGGCAGGCCGGTAAGCGACACGATAGGCGGCATAGCGCGGGCCGTAAACATCTTGCCAGGCGGGATTCGGCAGAATGGTCCGCTCCAGCGGCGGCGGCAGGCAGAGGCCGCGCGGGTCTTCCCCCGTCACCGCCAGCCGCGCCAGTCGCGCCGCGCCAAAGGCCGGGCCGAGGTCGCCGCCGCTGCGGTATTCGAGCGGTTTGCCGAGGATCGACGCCAAAATCTCCCCCCACAAAGGCGAGCGCGCGCCGCCGCCGATAACGGAGAGGCTGTTTACCTCGGTTCCAGCCGCAGCGAGCGCAGCGAGCCCATCGGCAAAACTAAAGCCGACGCCCTCCAGCACCGCCCGCCCCAAATCGCTGCGCCGGGTGGCGTGGGTCAGGCCGGAAAACAGCCCCGTGGCGTGCGGATCATTATGGGGGGTGCGCTCGCCCGAAAGATACGGCAGGAACAGCACCGAGCCCGGCCCCTGGGTTTCCGCCTCGATTTCAGCAAGCAACGCGGCCTCACTCGCCGCCCCCGTCACCCGGCTGACCCAGGTAAGGCAGGAGGCGGCGCTCAGCATCACCGCCATCTGATGCCACCGCCCCGGCACGGCATGGCAGAAGCTATGCACCGCCTGCGCCGGGTTCGGCGCGAAATCGGGCGTCGCCACGAAGAGCACGCCGGAGGTGCCGAGCGAAATAAAGCCGCTGCCCGGCTCAATACAGCCGATGCCGACCGCCCCCGCCGCATTGTCCCCCGCCCCACCCGCAATCACCACGCCGGGGGGAAGGCCCCACTCCTGCGCCACATCCGCCCGCAGGATCCCCGCCGGGGCCGAGCCTTCGACGAGCCCCGGCATGGCCGACAGCGGCAGCCCCGTCGCCGCGACCATCGCCGCCGACCAAGCCCGCGCCGCGACATCGAGCCACAGCGTGCCCGCACTGTCGGACATATCGGAAAGATAGTCGCCACTGAGCCGCAGGCGCAGATAATCCTTCGGCAGCAGCACTTTCGCAACTCGCGCGAAAATCTCCGGCTCGTGCCGCTGCACCCACAGCAGCTTCGGCGCGGTAAAACCCGGCATGGCCAGATTGCCGGTAATCTGGCGGGAATTCGGCACCCGCTCTTCCAGCAGCGCACATTCCGCGCCGCTGCGGCCATCGTTCCACAGAATCGCCGGGCGCAGCACCCGATCCTGCCCATCCAGCAACACCGCGCCATGCATCTGCCCAGAAAGCCCCAGGGCTTTCACCGCCGCAAATTCCTGGGGATGATCCTGGCGCAAGCGCCGCATCGCCCGATCGAGCGCTTGCCACCAAGCGTCCGGCTCTTGCTCCGACCACAGCGGTTGCGGCCGTTGCACGGTCAGCGCTTCGCTGGCCTCGCCAATCACCCGCTCGTCGCCATCGACCAATAGGGTTTTAATCGCGGAGGTGCCAAGATCGATCCCGAGATACACGATGCGCCCCTTTGCTGAGAGTCTAAGTCTAGAGCGGGGCTTTGCCCCGCACCCCACTCAAGGGGCAACCGCCCCTTGAGAATCCGGGATGACCTATTATCCATCTGATAGATATAAGATAATTAGGATTCGAGAAGGAGGATTGCCAAGCAGCAAGCTCCTTGGCTGGGGGTGTCGGGGGCAAAGCCCCTGACAAAACTGAGGCTTGATCGCCCCTAAACGAACCGCTGGACCAGATTTTCCAGCATTTCCTGCCGCCCGGAGACCGGTTGCGGCGCGGGGCCGGTGGCGGCGGCATCGGCGAGTGCGCTGAGGGAAAGTTTGCCCGACAGAATATCTGCCCCGAAGGTGCTGTTCCAACCGGAATAGCGGTCGGCAACGAAGGCCGCGAGTTGGCCGTCGAGGATCATCTGTTCGGCGTTGAGCAGCGCCCGCGCCAGAAGGTCGAGCCCACCGACGTGGCCGTGCAGCATATCGACCGCATCGATGGACTGGCGGCGCACTTTGGCGTCAAAGTTAAAGCCGCCGGTTTCGAGCCCGCCCGCTTGCAGGAGGCGGTAGAGCACCAGGGTCGTTTCCTGTAAATCCGCGGGGAACTGGTCGGTATCCCAGCCGTTTTGCGGGTCGCCGCGATTGAGATCGACGCTGCCGAGCAGATTATGGCCCAGGGCATAGGCTATTTCGTGTTCGAAACTATGGCCCGCTAGGGTAGCGTGATTGACCTCAATATTCAGCTTCACTTCGCCCAGCAAACCATAGTTCGCCAGGAACGCATGAACCGTTGCGCTGTCGAAATCATACTGATGCTTGGTCGGCTCGCACGGTTTCGGCTCGATCAGGATGGTGCCTTTGAAGCCGATTTTGTGCTTATGCTCGACCACCAAATTCAGGAACCGGCCCAATTGATCCAGTTCCTGGCGCATGTCGGTGTTCAGCAGCGTATCGTAACCTTCACGGCCACCCCAGAGCACGTAATTCCCGCCCCCGAGCCGGTGCGTTACGTCCAGCATGGCGCGCACTTGCCCTGCGGCATAGGCGAAAACATTCGGGTCGGGATTGGTTGCGCCGCCCGCTTGATAGCGCGGGTGAGAAAAGAGATTCGCGGTGCCCCAGAGCAGTTTCAGGCCGGTCTGGCTCATTTTCTCCGCAAAATAATCGGCAATCGAATCGAGGTTCGACCAACCTTCGCGCAGCGAACTGCCGAGCGAGACCGCATCGACATCGTGGAAGGCGAAATAGGGAATGCCGGTCTTTTGGAAGAAGGTGAAAGCTTCGTCGGCCTTCAGCTTGGCGCTCTCAATCGTGTCGGGCAGCCCGAGCCAAGGGCGGTTGAAGGTGCCGCCACCGAAAACATCGCTGCCCGGCCAGCAGAAGCTATGCCAGTAGCAGACCGAGGGGCGTAAGTGCTCGACCATCGGCTTACCCAAAACCAGCCGGTCGGGCTGATAATAGCGATAAGCCAGCGGATTGCGGCTGTCCGGCCCTTCAAACTGGGCGGTGGGAAGATCGGCAAAATAGGACATAACAAGTCTCCTCAGCCCGAAGCCGGGCGGATCTGGGTCGTAAGGTCGAGAAAGAGCAAGTTAGGCAGGCGCGCGACCCGTGATAATCATGGCGAGCACATCGTCCTGGGTCACATCGGCGGTGTGGCAGTCGCCCACCACGCGCCCACCTTTCATCACGGTCAGCCGGTCGGCTAACTCGAACACATCGTGCAAATCATGGCTGATGAGGAAGATGCCGAGGCCCTGGCGTTTTAACTCCTGGATGACATTCGCCACCATCGCCGTTTCCTGTGGCCCGAGCGCGGCGCAAGGCTCGTCCATAATCAGGATTTGCGCCTGAAAATGGATCGCGCGGGCAATCGCAATCGATTGGCGCTGCCCGCCCGACAGGCTGCTGACCGGCGCGCGGACCGATTTAAGATCGACGACTTTCAGCTTCGAGAGCACGTCGCTGGTGGCATGCTCCATCGCTGCATCATTCAGCCGCCCGAGGGGAGTAACGATTTCGCGCCCCAGGAACACATTCGCCACCGCGTCGAGATTATCGGCGAGGGCCAGGGTTTGATAAATCGTCTCGATGCCGTTGGCGCGCGCATCGCGCGGCGAGCGGATCGTGACCGGCTTACCGTCGATCAGAATTTCGCCGCCGTCGGCCTCATAAGCCCCGGAGAGAATTTTAATCAGCGTCGATTTACCCGCGCCATTGTGCCCAAGCAGGCCGACGACTTCGCCCCGGTGCAGCGTGACCGACACGTCATCAAGCGCGACGACGCCGCCGAACTGCTTATGGATATTGCGCATTTCAATCAGAGGGGTTCGCATCGGATCGGCTCCCATCTCAGGCCACACGGCGGCGGTAAACGACATCGGCCCAAACGGCCAGGATCAGCACCGACCCGATCACGACCTGTTGCAAGGCGCTGGGCAGGCCGAGCAGCACCATGCCATTCTCCAGGCTCTGCATAATGACCGCGCCCAAAATCGCCCCGGCAATCGACCCGGCCCCGCCCGCAAGGCTGGTGCCGCCGATCACGACCGCCGCAATGACCGAGAGTTCGGCCAAGGTGCCGGTGGAATTCACCCCGGCATTGAGGCGCGCGGTTGCGAGAATCCCCGCGACCGCCGCGAGAATCCCCATGATGATGAAGATCATCAGCACGAGTTTGCGCACGTCGATCCCGGCGAGGCGGGCTGCCTCGGGATTGCCGCCAAAGGCGAAGACATAGCGGCCAAAGCGGGTGGTTCGGGCGATCGTTTCCATAATCAGAACCGTGCCGATCAGCAACAGCACGGGAATGGGAATTCCCTGGGGAATTTGCGTGCCGGGCCGGTTATAGGCGTTCATCGTCATAACAAAGGCGAGAATCGCGCCGATCCACAGGCCACCCGTGAGCAGGTCGCCCCACAGCGGCTTTTCGGCAAACCCATAGCTGCGCCGCCGCCGCCGCGCGGCGACAATGCGGAACAGTACCAGCGCAATCGCGAGACCGCCCAAAACCCAGCTCCAAAACGCCCCAAGACTGCCGCGCAAACCGCCGCCGAGAAGTTGGAAATCTTCCTCCATCGGCGCGACCGTGCGGCCTTCGGTCATCATCCAGGCGACGCCGCGAAAAATTAGCAGGCCCGCCAGCGTAACGATGAAGGAGGGCACCGTCCGATAAGCGATCCAGTACCCCTGGAACGCGCCAATCGCAATCCCGACCGCCACCGCGCAGAGGATCGTTACCGGCGTATTCCACCAGACTTCGGGGGGCAGAATCTGCACCTGAACCACGGCGGCAAACATACCGATAGCGCCCAGCACCGAGCCGACCGACAGATCGATATTCCGCGTCACGATCACCAGCACCATGCCGGTCGTGAGAATGCCGACCATCGAGGTTTGGACGGCCAAATTCCACAAATTGCGCGGCGAGAGAAACGCGCCTTGCGTGAAACTATTGAAGACCAACGCGATTACGACCAAAGCCCCGGCCATCGCCAGCAGGCGGGTGTCGAGCCCCGTTGCCGCCGCGAGGCGACGGATAGAAAATTGCGTCATGCGAGGCGCTCTCTGCCGAACGTTTCTTCTTGGGAATCGGGGAACCCGAAGGCTCCCCGACACCTATTCGTTTCTTACTTGCACGCAGCCGGCGGATTGGCGGTCGCACCGCGACAGACCTGTTCCTTCGTGCTCCACCCGGCGCTAATCACGGCGTCGAGATTGTCGCGGGTCACGGGAACCGGCTTCAGCAGGATCGTATCCAGCGAGACCTTATTGGGGCCGTCGGCCCATTTAAAGGCACCGGGGATCTTATCCATCGCCGTCCCCTTGGCGAGTTCGGCGGCCACTTCGGCGGCTTTCTGGCCGAGCGTGCGCGCGTCTTTCCAGATCGTCACGGTCTGCAGACCGCGGGCGATGCGGTTCAGCGCGGCTTGGTCGGCATCCTGGCCGGAGATGGGAACGCCGGAAAGGCCCTGCGCCGTCATGGCGGCGACCGCACCGCCCGCCGTGCCGTCATTGGCGGCAACCACGGCGTCGACCTTATTGTTATTGGCCGTCAGAATCTGCTCCATATTCTTCTGGGCATTTTCCGGCAGCCAACGGTCCGTGTACTGCTCGCCAACGATTTTGATGTCGCCCTTGTCGATAGCGGGCTTCAGCACTTCCTTCGAGCCCATCGCCAGGAAATCGGCGTTCGGGTCGGCATTATAGCCTTTGATGAAGACGTAATTGCCCTTCGGCTTCGCCTTTTGAATTTCGCGCGCCATCATCCGGCCCACTTCGATATTATCGAAGGTCAGGTAGAAGACGCCCGGCACTTCGATGAGACGGTCGTACCCGAGAACGGGGATTTTTTCGGCCTTGGCTTTGGCGACGGCGGGCTGAATGGCCTGCGCATCCTGCGCCAGCACGATCAGCGCCTTTGCGCCGCGCGCGATCAGGCTTTCCACATCGGCGAGCTGCTTTTGCGGGTTCGATTGCGCGTCAGCGCTGATGTATTCGGCCCCAACGGCAGCAAGCTGCTTTTTGATCGCGGCTTCATCGATCTTCCAGCGCTCTTCCTGGAAATTCGACCAGGACACGCCCACAACCAGTTTCGATTGCGCCTGTGCGCCCGTTGCGAGTGCGAGCAACGAAGCGCCTGCGGCCAAACCCAATGCTAAATTCTTGACGTTCATATCTGTTTCCTCCGGTTTGCGGCCCTCTGTGGGGCCTTTTCACACTGTCGTCAGAGGATATCTCCCCTGCCGTTCATCCAGTCTTGCGTGCAGTGCAGCATTTATTTTGGATGTTAAAATAAATGGTAAAAGCAGTCCGGCCAGAATGCAAGCGCTCTTCGATTTTTGAATGACGTCAGATGTGAAAAACGCTATCCCAGCCGATGCCAGGGGGCGGAATATAGCCCCCGCACCACCAGCGCCGCAGCACCGCGCGCCCAAAGGTCCAGCCCATCGGGCAACGCTGAGAGTGGGATTTTACCGACGAGCGGCGCGATGAGACCGGCCTCAAAGGCGCCCGCCAGCGGCTTTAATAGGAGATCGCCCGCGCGCACGCCCGACCCCGCGAGAGTGATTCGCGTCGGGTTGAGCAGATTGCAAACATTGGCAAGCTCTTGGCCGAGGGCGGCCCCGGCTTCGGCGAAAATGGCTTGAAGCTCGATGCTCCCCGCCCGCGCCCCAGCAATCGCCGCAATCTGCCGGTCGCCGGGCAAAACCCCCGGCTGTTCGGGCAGAAAGGGCGCGGCGGCGCGCGCTATCGCGTAATCGGCGGTGAAGGCTTCAAGGCACCCCCGCTTGCCGCATTGGCACAAAGGCCCCTCGGCCCGGTGGCGCGTATGGCCGAACTCGGTGCCGAGGCCCAGGCCGCCGCGCATCACTTCACCGCCGCTGACAATCGCCATGCCAAGCCCTTGATCGAGCGTCACCACCAGAAAATTATCGCTGTGCTCGGGCGGGCCGAACCAGACTTCGGCCAAGGCTACAAGACGCGCCTCATTATCCATCACGCAGGGCACACCCAAGGCCGCGCTCAGCGTTTCCGCGAGCCGCAGCGGCCCGTCGCCAAACAGGGGGCTCCAGTGGCAAGTGCCGCTGGCAGCATCGATCATGCCCGGCAGGGCAATACCAACCCCCGCGATCTGGCCTAGGGTGATCCCGGCCTCCCGGCTCGCCTGCCGCAATCCAGCTTCAATCAAGGCGAGCGTCGCGGCCACACCATCGCGCTTGGGATGGGCGGGAAGCGCGAGCGCATGAAATTCCTCCGCTTTCAGATTGGCGACACTAAACGTCAGCCGATCCGCCGAAATATTCACCCCCAACACCGCCGCCGCATCGGCCTTGAGGCGCAACAGCACCCGGGGCCGCCCGCGCCCACCAATATCGTCCTGAACTTGCGCTTGAACCACCAAGCCTTCGTCTTGCAAATCCTGCACAATGGCCGAAATGGTGGCGGGCGATAGGTTCGTGCGCTGGGCAAGCTCGATCCGGGCAATCGGCTCGTGCCGACGCAAACAATCAAGCACATGAAAGCGGTTGATCGCCCGCATCCACTCCGAATCTGCCGTTTTCATACCGCCGGTCATTCTAGCCCATGCTGATAAAAGGGGTCGCACTCTTTGAGATAGCGCCTAACTTTGCGGCACACACAAGGGCCTATCGACCTTCCCCCGGTTAAAATTCTTTCAGACTTTCCCGAGGATCAATTTTTTAATATCGAGTAGAGATTTTTAACCTTTACGCCTTACACTTGAAGCGTAAGCTTCCTGAGGTTTGTTCGATGCCGCTCCCCATTCTACCGAAAACCCCGTCTTTCCGTCTTGATGGCAAGCGCGCGCTCGTAACTGGCGCGGGGCGCGGGTTAGGGATGGCTATGGCCGTCGCCCTGGCAGAAGCCGGGGCTTTCGTCACGCTCGTGGCGCGGACGGCGAGCGAGATTTCGGGTGTCGCACAGGCGCTCGCCGCACGGGGCGACCATGCCGATACGCTGGTTCTGGACGTGTGCGATGCTCCTGCGGCGGCGGCGGCGCTCGCTGCCCGCCCGGCCTATGATATTCTGGTGAATAATGCCGGAACCAACCGCCCGAAACCCTTCCCCGAGGTAACGGGAGAGGATTACCGGGCGGTGATGGATCTGAATGTCGGGGCCCCATTCCGCTTTACCCAGATCGTGACCGACCGACTGCGTGCTGAACAGCGGCGCGGTGTCGTACTAATGATTTCCTCGCAGATGGGCCACGTTGGAGCGGCCAATCGCGCGCTCTATTGCGCCTCCAAACACGCGATTGAGGGGATGACCAAAGCGCTTGCCGTCGAGCTTGGCCCCCACGGTATTCGCGTGAATAGTATCGCTCCGACCTTCTTCGAAACGCCCCTAACACGCCCCTATTTCGACGATCCAGACTTCAAGGCAGCGGTCTTGAGCAAGATCAAGCTCGGACGGCTCGGCCAGGTGGAAGATATCATGGGCGCGGTCATTTTTCTGGCATCCGACGCGGCGGCAATGATTACGGGCACGTCGCTGCTCGTTGACGGCGGATGGACGGCGGAATGATCGAGAGCCACCGCCCGCCGCTCTTGCTGCTGCCCGATCTGCTCTGTACCGGCGATATCTGGGCACACCAATGGAATGGGCTTGCCCAGAGTGCCGATTGCCGCCTTGGCGATCTTACGCGCGAGGATAGTATCGAGACCCTGGCGGCGCGGGAGTTGGCAACGAGCCCTTGGCCGAAGTTTTCGGTTGCAGGGATTGGACTTGGCGGTGTTACTGCCTTGGAAATGCTCCGGCAAGCGCCCCACCGAATTGAACGGCTCGCCCTCATCGCAACCGACCATCTGGCCGAACCACCCAATCGGCAGGCGCAGCGCTTGATCGAGATTGATGCCGCGCGCGAAATGGGAGTCGACGTGTTTGCGCGCACTAGGCTCGTCCCCGGCTATAGCGCTCAAGACCGCCCGTTTTCCGGAGCGACTACGGATTTGATCGTTCAGATGGCCGCGCGCCTCGGGCACGCGGTTTTTCGGCGGCAGTCGCTGGCCCTGCGCGACCGGCCCGATCAAAGCGCGACGCTTGCCGCCTTCGTTGGCCCGGCACTGCTGCTCTGCGGCTCAGACGATGCGCTCTACCCGGTCAACCTTCATACCGACATGGCGCAGTTTTTGCCCCAGGCGACCCTACGCGTTATTCTCGGCGCAGGACACTTGCCGCCCCTGGAAGCGCCCGATGCCGTTACCGAAGCGCTCGCCGCTTGGTTGGCCCAGCCGGTGCCACCGCGCTTGCCCGATATAGACGAAACCGAGATGGACCGCGCCGATGGCTGACCGCGCCAAAGGGGGAGCGCCCCCCAAAACCAATTCCACGCAAGCCGGGGTGGATTGGAACGGGGCCGATTTAACCCGGGAGAAGTTCACTAATACGCTCTTCACCGATCTCGACATGATGGAGGCGCGCGCAATTGGAACGGTGTTTACCGACTGCCTGTTTCGGAACGGGCGGTTTAATGCCTCGGTCCACCAAAGCGCCGCCTTCGTAAACTGCACCTTCCTTGCGTGTAAATTCTTCGACACGCAGTTTATTGACTGCAAGTTCGTCGGCAGTCGGTTCGATGGCTGCTCTTTTGACGTTTTAAAGGTCGAGGGCGGCGACTGGTCTTTTGTTGGGCTGGCGGGGGCCGATTTGCGCTCGGCATCCTTCACCGGCACGCGGTTGCGCGAAGCGGATTTGACCGGCGCGCGCTGCCAAGGCGCGGTTTTACGCGATGCCGACCTATCGGGGGCAACGTTCGACAAGGCCGATTTGACCGGCTGCGATCTGCGGGGAAGCGATGTGAGCGCGATTGATCCCGCAGAGGTGGCGTTGAAAGAGGCGATCATTACCGTCGATCAAGCCATCACCATCGCCCAAGCCCTCGGGCTCGACGTGCGGGCGGAATAATAGGCCCGGCTCGCCGCATCTCATAAAGGCATGGGCCTATCGGAATTCGATGTTTTTAGCCGTCCGCGCCGCCGTCTAGGCTCTTCTCAAGCGCCCCCCAGAGGGTGCCTTGCTTGGGAAGAGGAACGTTATGGAGCAGGTTCGGTTTGGGCGCAGCGGGCTGCGTACCTCGCGCTTTTGTTTGGGCACCATGTCCATCGGCAGTTCGGCTTGGAAAGGCTGGGTGCTGGACGAGGATAAATCCATCCCCATTCTCAAAAAAGCGCTCGACCTTGGCATTACTTTTTACGATATGGCCGATTGGTATTCGAACGGCGTCAATGAAGAGGTCGTGGGCCGGACGCTTCTGAAGCAGACCGCGCGGGACGGGCTGGTGCTGGCCTCCAAAGTCTTCTACCCGATGAGCGACGACGCCAACGATCAGGGGCTGAACCGGAAGCATATTTTCCGCTCCATTGACCGCTCCTTGCGCCGTATCGGCACCGATTATCTCGATCTTTATGTCATCCACGCCTTCGATCCGAATACCGAGGTTGAAGAGACGATGGAAGCGCTGCACGATGTCGTCCGGTCGGGTAAGGCGCGCTACCTCGGTGCCTCCACCATGTATGCGTGGCAGTTCGCCAAAATGAACGCGATCGCCAAGCAGAACGGCTGGACGCAATTCATTAATATGCAGTGCCAATACAGCCTGCTCTACCGCGAGGAAGAGCGGGAGATGATGCCCTATTGCCAGGATGCGGGCATTGCCGTCACCACCTTCAGCCCCTTGGCGCGCGGCTATCTGACTGGCGTGCAGCAGACGGCGCGCACGGCCCATGATCTCTACCTCTCCTGGTTCGGCGACGCCATTGATGTGGAAATCAGCCAGCGCGTTCATAAAGTCGCCCAACAACGCGGCGTGCAGCCGGGGCAGATCGCCCAAAGCTGGGTGTTCCACAGCGCCAATGTCACCGTGCCCTTGATCGGGGCCGATAGTCCGGACCAGGTGGAAGCCGCCGTAAAGGCGCTCGACATTATCCTGAGCGACGAAGAGCGCGCCTATCTCGAAGCGCCCTACCGCCCCCGCGACATGATTAACGATTACAACCCTATTCGCCGCCCCCGCGCCCTTGCGCCCGAGGCTTGAGGATCAGACCATGTTCATCGGTGAAGGTTTTTGCGGCGGCGGGGCCAATGCCGCCCATATCAATCTCTTTATGGGGCCAAAAACCGGCCCCATCGGCACGGCCCTTGCCACCGCAGCGGCACAGCCGGGGCCGGGGCATATTCCGTTTCAGACCATTCTGAAGCCGAACTTGCCGGTAAAACCCGTTACCCTTTTCATCGCCAAGGCGGTTTTGCGCGATAGCAACCACGAGACGATGACCTGGGGTCCGGCTCAAGCAGGCGTCGCCTATGGCATGACTAAAGCCCTGCTCGACGGGATTTTCCCGCCCGAGGCCGCCGACGATTGGGTAGCGATTGCCGCCGTCTGGGTCAGTTGGAACGCCGACGACGCCGACGCGGTTTATAAAAATAATCAGGAAGCCGCCTTCATGGCCGCCCAGCGCGCCCTTACCCAAGGCTGGCCCAGCCGGGCGGAGCTGGAAGCGGGGCTCGCCAGCATCGGCAATCCTTTCTACACCCCGGCCCAGGCATGAACCCGTTTTTGCGCACGCACGCCTTCAGTGGCGGGGAATGGATCGGCGCGGTCAGCGGCGCGACCTTCCCGGTGACAAACCCCGCGACCGGGGAAATCCTGGCGCAGGTGCCCGATCTTGGGGTGTTCGAAACCGAGGCGGCGATTACCCAGGCCGCCGCCGCGCAAACCCTTTGGGCCGCGCGCCCGGCCAAGGAACGCGGCGCGATTCTCAAGCGCTGGGCCGACCTGATGATGACCCATCAGGCCGCCCTCGCCGAGCTTCTCACTCTGGAGCAGGGCAAACCCCTGGCGGAAGCCAAGTGGGAGGTTGCCTATGCCGCGAGCTTCCTCGAATGGTTCGGCGAAGAGGCCCGCCGCGCCTATGGGGAGGTCGTGCCGAGCCCGCGCGGCGACAGCAGGATTCTGGTGATTAAGCAGCCGGTCGGCGTGGTGGCGACGGTAACGCCGTGGAATTTTCCCTACGCCATGCTCACCCGCAAGGTCGGCCCGGCGCTGGCCGCAGGCTGCACGGTGATCGCCAAACCGGCGGAAGACACGCCGCTTTGTGCCTTGGCGCTGGCCGACCTCGGTGTGCAAGCCGGGGTTCCGGCAGGGGTGTTCAATGTGCTTACCGGCGACGCGGCAACCATCGTCGGCGCGCTGATGCGCAGTGAGACGGTCCGAAAAATCTCCTTCACGGGTTCGACAGAGGTCGGAAAACTGCTGCTGCGCCAAGCCGCCGATACGGTAAAGCGCGTTAGCCTGGAACTCGGTGGCAATGCGCCGTTTATCGTCTTTGACGATGCCGATGTAGACGCGGCGGTTGCGGGCGCGATGGCCTCGAAATTCCGCAACTCGGGCCAAACCTGCGTCTGTGCCAACCGGTTCTACGTGCAGGATGGCGTTTATGATGCCTTCACCGAAAAATTCACCGCTGCCATCGAAGCGCTGAAAGTCGCCCCCGGTTTGGACGCGGGCGCAACGCAAGGGCCGCTGATTTCGGAAGCCGCCGTCGAGAAGGTCGAAGATCATATCGCCGATGCGCTGGCGAAAGGCGCGGTGCTGAAAACCGGCGGTGCCCGCCACGCCCTCGGCGGAACTTTCTTTCAGCCGACGCTGCTGACCGAAACCCCCGCGACGGCCAAACTCGCGCACGAGGAAACCTTCGGGCCGGTCGCCGCCCTCTTCCGCTTTATGACGGAAGACGAGGCGATTGCGCGCGCCAATGCCAGCGAATCCGGCCTTGCGGCCTATGTCTATACCCGCGACCTCGGGCGGGCGTTTCGCGTTGGCGAGGCGTTGCAGGTCGGCATGGTCGGGCTCAACGAGGGGATTATCTCGACGGCGGAAGCCCCCTTCGGCGGCGTCAAACAGTCGGGTTTAGGCCGCGAGGGCGCGCGCGTCGGCCTCGATGAATATTTGGAAATAAAATATATGCTGGTGGGAGGTTTGGGCCGATGAGCGCGTTTTCCCTCGACCGGGTGCCGCAGATCGAAAGTGGCGCGGGGCGGCTTGATGAACTGGGCAGCCTGGCAAAAACCCTGTTCGGCGCGGGCGGGACGGTGCTGCTGGTCGCCGATCCGGCGATGATCCCGCTGGGTCACGCCGATCAAGCCGCCGCCAGCCTGAGGGCCGCCGGTTACGAAGCCCCGATCTTCGCAGACTTCCAGAGCGATCCGACGACCGTGCAGACCGATGCCGCTGTCGCCCTCGCGCGCCAGCACAAAGCAAAAGCCGTCGTCGCCTTGGGCGGCGGCTCGGCGCTCGACCTCGGTAAAGCCGTCGCTGCGGTGGCACCGGGGGATGCGCCGTCCGAAGCCTATCAGCTTTGTGCCCGCCCCTTCCCCAGCACACCCCTGGGGAAGATCTGCATTCCCACCACCTCCGGCACGGGCTCGGAAGCGACGCGCACTTCCGTTCTTTCGAACAGCGAGCACGTCAAAGTCTGGCTGTGGGGGGCGGAGTTGAAGGCGGATGCGATCCTGCTCGACCCGCACCTGACGGTCGGCCTGCCGCCCTTCCTAACCGCCGCGACCGGTATTGATGCTTTGGTGCATGCCTTGGAAGCCTGCACCAACGGCAATGCTACCGCTGGCAATTCGATCTTCTGTCACGCGGCCCTGGGGCTGGTGGCAAAATCGCTGGAAGTGGCCGTCGCCGAGCCGGGCAATCTTGCCGCGCGCAGTGATCTGCAATTGGCAGCGGTGCTGGCCGGGGTCGGGATCGATAATTGCGGCACCGCCGTTGCCCATAATATCGGCCACGCCCTCGCTTCCCTCCGCCCCGTCCACCACGGGCGCGCGGTCGGGCTGGCGCTGATGGCGACGCTCGCCTGGAACGTCGAGACCGACGACGGTCGTTTCGCCGCCGCCGCCGAGGCCCTCGGGCTGGGGCAGAATGCCAAGGCCCTGCCCGAGGCGTTCGAAGCCCTGCTGCGCCGCGTCGGCGTCAAGGTCAACCTGACCGACGAAGGTTACGATATTTCCCCCGACCAGCTCGCCGCGCAAATGGCCCGCCCGGAAAACGAAGCGATGCGCCGCGCCAACTTCCGGCCCATCAAGGACGCCGATTTGCTCAGTTTCGCCCGCCGCCTGCTGGCGCAGGCCTAAGAGGTTAGAATGACGAAAATCGACTGGCAGGCGCGGAGCGCCGCCCTTTCCATCGAAGGCCGCGCCTTCATCAATGGGGCCTATCGGGAGGCAGCGACGGGGAAGCGTTTTGCCAAGCATAGCCCCATCGACGGGCGCCATTTGGTGGACGTGGCCGAGGGCGGGGCCGAGGATATCGACCGCGCCGTCACCGCTGCCCGCGCCGCCTTCGCCGATGGCCGCTGGCGCACTCAAGACCCGGCCCAGCGCAAGGCCGTGCTGCTGAAGCTCGCGGCGCTCATGCGGGAGCACACCGAAGAACTGGCGCTGCTCGAAACCCTGGACGTGGGCAAGGTCATCGGGAATTCCCTCGCCGTCGATGCACCCTTTGCCGCCAACTGCTTCCAATATTACGCCGAGTTCGCCGACAAGAGCGTCGATGAAATCGCCCCCACCGGGCCGGACGAGGTGGCCCTCATCCGCCGCACGCCCTTGGGCGTCGTCGGCGCGATTGTGCCGTGGAACTATCCACTCATCATCACCGCCTGGAAGCTGGCCCCGGCGCTGCTGGTCGGCAATTCGGTGGTGCTGAAACCGGCGGAACAATCGCCGCTGACCGCCCTGCGCCTCGCCGCGCTGGCAAAGGAAGCCGGGCTGCCGGACGGGGTGCTGAACGTCGTTCCCGGCTTCGGCGAAGCAGCGGGCAAGCCGCTGGCCCTGCACCCGGACGTGGATATGATTAGCTTCACTGGCTCCACCGAGGTCGGCAAACTGATGCTGCGCTACGCGGGCGAGAGCAACCTTAAGCGCGTGTCCTTGGAATGCGGCGGCAAGAGCCCCCATGTGGTGCTCGCCGACGCCGATTTGGACGCAGCGGCCAGCGGCATCGCCTGGGGCATCTATTACAATCAGGGCGAAACCTGCCACGCGGGCTCCCGCGTTATCGTCCATGAAAGCGTCCGCGCGGCGCTGATCGAGAAGATCATCGCCGTCACCGAAGCGCAAATTCCCCTGGGGCCGCCCTTGGAGGCCGCCAGCCAGTTCGGCGCGTTGATCGATGAAAACCACCTCAATCGCGTGCTGTCCTATATCGCGCTCGGCCAGGCGGAAGGGGCAAGGCTCGCCTACGGCGGGCAGCGGGTTATGCAGGAGAGCGGCGGCTATTACGTGCAGGCCACCGTCCTCGATGGGGTGACGCGCGACATGCGGGTGTTCCAGGAAGAAATCTTCGGCCCCGTGCTGACCGTTACCTCAGTCACCTCGGAAGAGGAGGCACTCGCGGCGGCCAATGATTCGATCTACGGGCTCGCGGCAGCGGTTTGGACCAAGGATATGGACGCCGCCCACCGGCTGTCGCGCGATATTCACGCGGGGACGGTTTGGGTGAATAGCTTTGACCGCTCCAGTCTCGCAACCCCCTTCGGCGGGTTCAAACAATCGGGGTTCGGGCGCGACCGCTCGCCCCATGCCATCGATAAATACGCCGATCTCAAAACGATTTGGACCGCCTACCGTGGGAGGGCGTCAGCATGAGCGTGAAGATCACCGGGATCGAAATAACCCAACACCGCCTACCGTTCGACACGCCCTTCCACGCCAGTTGGGATACGAAGCCCCGCCTGCATTGGGACGCGACGATTGTCCGCGTTCATACCGATGCCGGAATAACGGGCATCGGCTCGGGCGATCTGATGGTGGGGTTCGCCGGGCACGAAAACCTGTTTATCGGGCAAGATGCGCTCACGATTGAGCGGCACTATCGGGTGCTCAACAATATTCAGTTCCATTATGGCCGTTGCTGGCCGCTCGATCTCGCGCTGTGGGATCTTGCGGGCAAGATCACCGGCCAGCCGGTTTGGCGCTTGCTCGGCGGCTTGTCGAATCGGGTGCGTGCTTATGCCTCCTCCGGCACCTTGCGCGATCCGGCTGCGATGGCGGAGGTGGCGGAGCGCTATTACGCCGAAGGCTTCCGCGCCATGAAAATCCGCTTCCACCGGGGCGATTGGCGCGAGGATATTAAGGCCCTGGAAGCCGCGCGGGCGCGGATGGGCGATAAGCTCGATCTGATGGTCGATTGCAATCAAGGCTGGCGCCTACCCTGGGACCATTACGCCCCCTGGACGCTGAAGGACGCGGTGGCCGTGGGCCGGGCCTTGGAAAAACTCGGCGTCTATTGGATGGAAGAGCCGCTGCACCGCGCCGACCGCGACGGCATGCGCCGCCTGCGCGACAGCGTTGACGTTCGGATTGCGGGCGGCGAGATGACGCGCGAACTGTATGAGTTCCGCGACCTTATCGCCGATGGCTGCCTCGATGTGCTCCAGCCCGATGCGGCCCTGGTCGGCGGCATCACGGGCCTGCGCCGTATTGCGCTGATGGCCGCCGAGCACAATCTGATCTTCACGCCGCATACCTGGACGAACGGCATGGGCGTGGTCGCCAATGCCCATCTGACCGCCGGGATGAGCGAAGCGCCCTTCCTGGAATATCCCTATGATCCGCCCGAATGGGGCCTCGACCGCCGCGATTACATGATGGCGGAACCCCTTAGGGTTGGGTCGGACGGCTGGATTACCCTAGACGAAACCCCCGGCCTGGGGTACGCGCCGGACGAGGCTTGTCTCGCCCGGACAAGAATCGGATAGGAAAATCATGGATCGCCGCTGGCTCCCCCTCAATGCTTTGCGCGCTTTTGAAGCGGTGGGTAAAAACCTCAGCTTCACGGCGGCGGCGGCTGACCTGTTGGTGTCGCAGAGCGCGGTGAGCCGCCATGTGATCTCGCTCGAATCGCTGCTGGGGGTGCAGCTTTTCGAGCGCCGCCCGCAGGGACTGGCGCTGACGCCGGCGGGGGAAGCGCTGCTGCCCGTGGTGGTGAAAAGCCTGGATCGGCTGAGCCAAGCCCTCGATCAGACCGTCGAGAGCAGCGGGCGGCGGGCGCGGAGTTTGCGCGTGCGCCTGCCCGCCACCTTCGCCCATCAATTGGCCGTACCAATCCTGCGCGATTTCCGGAAGGATTACCCGGACCTCAGTCTTGAAATCGAGAGCAACCCGCAGCTTCCCCACGGCGAGCGCGAACCTAGCTTGGCCGTTATCTACAGCGAGCCGCAGGTCAGCGACCATGTGCACGATCTCTTATGGATGGTGCGCCTCACCCTGCTCTGCCATCCCTCGGTCGTCGGGGAGGCCGGGCAGGATCTTGGCCAGTTCCTCGCCACGCGCGACCTGCTGCACGTACGCCTGGAGAACCGCCCACGCCATTATTTGTGGGAAATGTTCGCCCGTCAGCAGGATTTGAGCGGGCTCGATTGCGATCGGGGCCTTGTGTTCGATACAGCGCAACTCGCCGTGCAATATGCGCTTTCCGGCGATGGGGTGGCTCTGGTCGATCCCTATCTGTTTCAGGAGGAAATCGCCTCCGGTCGGCTGGTACAGCCCTACGACGTCTATATCGACGATGGATATGGCTACTATCTCTCCATTCACCCCGATGACCTGGGCGATACCAGCATCGGGCTCTTCCGCTCCTGGCTCATTCGGCGCTTCGCCGGGTCGCCCTGGAAAGCCAATCCCAATCATAAAAATCAACCGTCCTGGGAGGACACACCATGAGTGACATTAGCCTGAAGACCCTCTCCGGTTCCCCCTTGCACGGGGAGGTTCCGGCGCTGTGTGCAGAAGTCCAATCGGGCGGGATCGACCGTCGCAGTTTCCTGCGCACCGTGGCGCTGCTCGGCGTCAGTGCCGCCAGCGCCAAAGCTTTCTTGGGCGAGGATTTGATCGGCAGTGCGCTTGCCCAAACGCCGAAAGCGGGCGGCAAACTGCGCTTCGCCTGCGCCGTGCAGGAGTTGAAAGACCCGGCGCTGACCACTTGGATCGAAGCGTCCAATCTGTTCCGCAATAGCTTGGAATTTCTGACCGAGGTCGATGCGGATAATATCACCCACCCCTATCTCGCCGAAAGCTGGACCCCGTCCGAAGATTTGAAAACCTGGCGCTTCAAGCTGCGCCCAAATATCAAATGGTCCAACGGCGATGGGTTCACCACAGAAGACGTGGCCTTCAACTTCAAGCGCTGGCAAGACCCGGCCTCGAAATCCTCCAACCGCACGTCTTTTGCCATGATTAAAGAGGTGAAGGTACTGAACGAGCTGGAGTTCGAGTTGATCCTCGACCGGCCCGTGCTGTCGATCCCGGAAATGCTCTACGCCTATACCTGCCCGATGGTGCATCGGAAGTTCGACGAACAGGGCGGCGATTGGGCGAAGAACCCGATCGGCACAGGGCCATTCAAGCTGGTAGAATATGCCGTCAGCCGCACCGCACGCTTCCAGAAACGGCCCGATTATTGGGGCAAGGCCGATGGCAATTTGGCCCTGCTCGATGAAATCGCCTATATCGATATGGGCACCGATGTCGCCGCCCATATCGCCGCGCTCGCCGCAGGCCAGGTGGACGTGCTCTACCGCGTCACCATCGCCGAAATCGATCTGGTCCAAAAACTGCCGAACGTAACGCTGCTGAAGGAAAATGCGGCGCAAACCTTGGTGCTGCGCATGCAGGCCGACCAGAAACCGTTCGACGACATCCGCGTGCGCAAGGCCGTGGTGCTAGCCGCCGATAATGCCAAGATGCTGCAACTCGCCTATCGCGGCCAGGGCGTCGTTGGTGAAAACCATCACGTCGCACCGTTCCAGCCGGAGTATTTCAAACTCCCCGAAGTGAAGCGCGATGTGGCCGCCGCGAAGAAGCTGCTGGCCGACGCAGGGCACGCCAATGGCATCGATATCGAGCTGACTCTGGGCAATACCCAAGGCAAGTGGGAGCAAGATACCGCCCAGGTGCTGCAACAAAGCCTTGCCGAAGCGGGTATTCGCCTAAAGCTCAACGTGCTCCCGGCGGCCCAATATTGGCCGATCTGGGACAAGGTGCCGTTCGGGCTTACCTATTGGGCGCATCGCCCGCTGGCGGTGATGACGCTTGACCTCGCCTACCGCTCCGGCGCGGCCTGGAACGAGAGCCATTTCACCTCGAAAGAGTTCGACGCGGCGCTGGATAAGGCCATGGCCATCGTCGAGCCGAAAGCCCGGTCGAAGGCGATGGAGACGGTGGAAAAGATCCTTCAGGACGCCGCCATTATGGTGCAGCCCTATTGGCCCGCGAATTTCACCGCGATTTCCAATAAGGTCCAAGGCCACCGCGCCCACCCGGCCCATTACTTCCGCATGGATCGTGTTTGGCTGAGTTAAGCGGTTAGGTCAGGAAGACCCGGTTCCACACAACGAGAACCGGGCTTTCACGTGGGAGGAGAAAAGCAATGGGCGATTATCTGCCGAAGAAACTGGCGGAACTGCTGCTGGCGATGCTGGCGGTTTCCTTCATCGTGTTTTGCGCGCTGGAGGTGAACGTCAGCGATGTGGCGGTGAAAGTGCTCGGGCAATTCTCCGCCCCCGACCAGCGCGAGGCGTGGTTACGCGAGAACGGCTATTTCGATCCGTTTCTCGTGCGCTATGGCCGCTGGCTGTTCGCTTTCGTGTCGGGCGATTGGGGCCAGTCGACCTATTTCCGCGATTCGGTGTTTCACCTGATTTGGCCGCGCTTAGGCGCGACGGGGATTCTCGCCGGGCTCACACTGCTGGTGATGGTGCCGCTCTCGCTGCTGCTGGGCATTCTCGCCGGGATTCGGGAAGGCTCGCCGCTGGATCGCGGCATTTCGATTTTCTCGGTGCTGACCACCTCGATTCCCGATTACGCCAGCGCCGTCTTTCTCTCGGCGATTTTCGTCTTCTGGCTCGGCTGGCTGCCGGGAGCGAGCACGATGACAAGCGGCTTTGCCTGGGGCGAGATCGTTCTGCCGGTCATGGTGCTGGCGACCTATAGCACCGGCTATCTCGCCCGCATGACGCGCGCCTCGATGGTGGATGTGATGAGCGCCCCCTATATCCGCACCGCGCTGATGAAGGGTGCCTCCCCCACCCGCATCATTCTGCGCCACGCCCTGCGCAATGCGCTGATCGCCCCCGTCACGGTGATTATGCTGCAAATCCCCTGGCTGCTGTCGGGCGTGATCGTGGTCGAAGTTTTCTTCGCCTATAAGGGCTTCGGCACGTTGCTCTACGAAGCCTCGCTGAACTCCGATATTTACCTGATCGAAGCCTGCGCAATGGTCGGCGTCGCCGTGGTCGTGATTACGCAGCTTCTCTCCGATCTGCTCTATACGTGGCTGAACCCGCGCATCAGCTTTTCCAGCCCGAAGGCGGCATCATGAGCCGCGCGCTCAGCCGCTGGGCGGCGATTGGGATCGGCGGCACCCTCGTCGGCTTCTGGATTATTGCGGCGCTATTCGCCCCGTGGCTGTCGCCCTTCGACCCGCTGGCGAACCTGCAACCGCTCACCCTGCCCGGCACGCGCGGCGAGGGCGGCGTGATCTACTGGCTCGGCACCGATCTGCTTGGGCGCGACCAGCTTTCCCGCCTGCTCTATGGCGCGCGCACGGTGATGATCTGGTCGAGCCTCGCCACCGGCACCGCCTATCTGGCGGGGCTGATCTTGGGCCTGCTTGCGGGCTATTACCGGGGGTGGACCGACCGGATTCTCTCGTTCCTCGCCAATGTCGTGCTCTCGTTCCCCGTGCTGGTGCTGTATGTGGTGATGATCGTGGCCTTAGGCGCGAGCGCCGCCAATATCGTCATCGCCGTTACCTTCGCGTCGGCCCCGGCGATTTTCCGGCTGGTCCGCGCCGTTACCATCGATCTGCGCCAGCGCGATTTCGTCCTGGCCGCGATTACGCAAGGCGAGAGCGATATTCGGATTATGCTGGTGGAAATTCTGCCGAATGCTTCCGGGCCGCTGGTCGTCGATCTCTGCCTGCGCTTCGGCTATACCGCCATCACCATCGGCGTGCTGGGGTTCTTGGGTCTCGGTCTGCCGCCGCCCACGCCCGATTGGGGCGGCATGATTAACGACGGTCGCGCGATGGCGATTGTTTTCCCCCATCTCGTGCTGTTCCCCTGCCTTGCCATTTCCTCGCTGATGCTCGGCCTGTCGCTGCTGGCCGACGGGCTGAAAGAATGGGCGAACCGCCGCTCGGGAGGCCCCGCATGACCCCGATTCTTGCGATTGAGAACCTTCACATCCACCTGCCCAAAGACGCCGACCGGCCTTACGCGGTGGAGGGCGTCAGCCTGACCGTCCAGCGCGGGGAAATCCTGTGTGTTGTTGGGGAAAGCGGTTCGGGGAAATCGGTGCTCTCCAGTGCGGCGATGGGCGCCCTCGCGCCGGGCCTGCGCTGGGGCGTGGGCGAGGTGCGCTTTGAGGGCAAATCCATTGCCACGATGCGCGAGGCCGACCGGCGCAAATTACGCGGCAACCGCATCGCCATGATTTTTCAAGAGCCGATGGCGGCGCTCAATCCCGCAATGACGGTCGGCCAGCAGGTCGCGGAAGTATTGGAACTCCACAGCACCCTCGGCCCGGAGGCGCGGCGGGAGCGCGTGCTGAAGCTGCTCGCCGATACCCATTTGCCCGACCCGCCGGGCATTGCCCAGCGCTTCCCGCACCAGCTTTCCGGCGGTCAGTGCCAGCGCGTCGTGATTGCGATGGCGCTCGCGATGGACCCGGCGCTGCTGATTGCCGACGAGCCGACCACAGCGCTCGACGTGACCACCCAAGCCCAAGTGCTGCGCCTGATCCGCGAGCTGCGCGACACCCACGGTCACGGCATTCTGTTCATTACTCATGATTTCGGCGTCGTCGCCGATATTGCCGACCGGGTCGCGGTGATGCAGCGCGGCAAGCTGGTCGAAATCGGCCCGGCGGCCCAGGTGCTGAACGCCCCGCAGCATCCCTATACCCAAGCGCTGATCGATGCGGTGCCCGACCTCGCCCCCCAAACCCGCCCGGTTCTGCTGGACGCGCCGACGGTGCTTCAGGTCGAAAAGCTCAGCAAATCCTACGGCGGATTCGCGGCGCTGAAGCCCACCAGTCTTGCCGTGCAGCGCGGCCAAACGCTAGCGATTGTCGGCGAAAGCGGTTCGGGCAAGAGCACCTTGGCGAAAACCTTGATTCGGCTGATCGAGCCGTCCGGCGGGTCAATTTCGGTCAAGGGTTCAGATTTCGCGGCTTTACGCGGCGGGGCTTTGCGGAAAATGCGCCGCTCCCTGCAAATGATCTTCCAAGACCCGTTCGGCTCGCTCAATCCGCGCCGCACGGTCGGGGCGATGCTCATTCGCGCCGGGATGCTCGGGGGCCTTTCCCGCCGCGACGCCACCGCCAAAGCCAGTGAGCTGCTGGCGCTCGTCGGTCTACCGCAAACCGCCCTCGCCCGCCGTCCGGCCGCCTTTTCCGGCGGGCAGCGCCAGCGCCTCGGTATTGCCCGCGCGCTGGCGATGGGGCCGGAGATTATCATTGCCGACGAAAGCGTCTCGGCCCTTGATGTGTCGGTGCAAAAGCAGGTGCTGGCGCTGCTGCACGATCTCCAGGCGCGGCTAACGCTCACCATCGTCTTCATCACCCACGATCTGCGCGTCGCCGCCGAAATTTCTGATTGGATTGCCGTGATGCAAAAGGGCGTGGTGGTGGAATATGGTCCCGCCGCGCGGGTGCTGACCAGCCCCAGCCACGCCTATACCCGCGCCTTGATCGCCGCCGCCCCAGGGCGGGATTGGACCCCGCCGCGCCTGAAGTCATAAACTCCCTATATCCGCAGGTCAGCCTGCTGCGATAGCGGTAGGGTGGAGGTCAGGAAATAATCGAAATCCGGTCCAAAATCGTAAAAGCCGAGTTGGACGCCTACGCAGCAAAATCAAACGGGGCCTTTACGCGAGCGCACCAGCCCAGCATTGCGCAGCTCCAGCAAAATCGCGTCGAGGAATTTTTGGGGAATATCGTTCTGAGCCGCAATATCGGCGACCGACACCGTTTCCCCCGGCGGAATAGCGGCAAGATGGACCAGGGTTTTCAGACCGTATTTGCCTTTATTCGTTAACATACCTGTCCTCTGAACCTCACCCCCATCCCGGTTTCTTGATATAACCGATTAATTTCCACGATCCTATGGAAATGAAAGACTATACCCGAAAGCGGAAATGAGGCCTTGACCCGTCAAAGACCTCATTTTTATAGCTGGTTGCTAGGCCGCTAACCGTCTTTTCACAATGAGACCACTGGGACTGAACGCCGGGTATCGTGCTGCCTCAGGTTCCTGGGCTTACGCGGCCGCCGCCTGCCGGGCGAGATCGAGAAGCTCGGGATCGGTGATCGTCGATAGATCGGCGGTCAACTGCTGAACGATGCGTTGATGCACAGCGGGGTGATGCGTTTGCAGATAGTCGGTGAGGTGATGCGCCACATTGGCTTTACCGGTGCCATGCCCGATGACGACGATCCGCCCTTCACCGGGCAAGGCGTTCGCAATCGCCTCGTAATAGGCTGCCTCGTCCGGCGAGCGGTGCCCACGGTCGCGCGCGGCATTCTCGTGCGCGCCATGGTGCGAAACCTGATGCGGGTCGGCCGGGCGGATGACATGGGCTAAGGCATCGTCCGAAGTCACATCGATATGGAAAATCTTCGCGCCCTGTTGATCCACGACCACCAGCAGGCTGGGGACAACGGGACTGGAGGAGGGCGCAATAGCGGGAGCAAGCGCGGGCGAGACGCCAGCTTGCTTGAGGAAATGCCGGATCTCGATCACCTCGGAGCCGGCCAAATCCTTTGTATGGGGTTTGCGTAAGGTATGGTGATGGCCCGCCACCGCGAAAGTAAAATCGCTATTGGCTTTCTCGTGAACGTCGCCAATCGCTGAAATCAGCGCAACAAGATCGCGCCATTCGAGGTTATGGGCCGACGGATGCCGGAAAATCGCCTCCAGCGTGCGCTGGTGCGCGCCCGAGAGGGGGGGAAGCTTAAAGCTCGTATCGGCGGGATTGGGCACTGTATTCATGATATTTTCCGGCGCTCCCAGATATTCCCCGGCGGCGATGCAGGATCGCCACCGCCGGTTTTTCAGAACGCAGCCTATCGCGCAGTCGCGGGAGGCATGAGAGTCGGAAGATACTCAGCCTGGGCTTTCAAATCGCGGTCGCCAACGCCCGTTGAATAGCGCGGGCGAGATCGTGATCGAGGAACGGTTTTTGGACCACGATGGCATCGGGTATCTGTCGTTGAATGGCCGATACATCGCCGCTGACGAAGACATGGGGGATGAACCCATCCCTTAAGATTTCGCGGACTGCCATAAGCCCGCTGCCCTTACGCAAAGCGCCGTCGACAATCATAAGATCGGGCTTAAACAGGGCCGCCGCCGAAATTGCGCCGCTTTCGGTCATCTCAATCGCGCAAACCCTATGGCCCATTTCGACCAAAACATCTTCGTAGAGCATTCCAATCAGGGCGTCGTCTTCGACGATCAAAACGCGCGATGCGTGCTTTGGGGCTTCATCGCCGGATCGTGCAATCATGTCACCGCCCCTTTTTAGTGCCGCCTGTCGCGGAATTTTTCTGACAGCGGGTAATCCTACAGGGCGTGCCAATCCTTTGGGCAGTCTCGGAATCTACGCAGCACACCGGTCCCGGCGGCTGCTTTATCGTGGCAACCATCGCCCCAACGTGTCAGGCTGTCATGACCGAGACCCGATGCCGACGGCGGCTTATCTCAATCATAGGGTGCGGTGTTGAGCGGGCCAGATTCCGGCGGAAGCGAAATCCGGCTCCGATGAAAGTGAAATCGATAATGGCCCGAAAGGCACCCTTGAAGGGTAAGGCGGCACGCGCGCGCGCGGACGAACAGACTGTTCCTGCGCGCCCGCGCGCCCCTGCGGGAACGGGTGGTTTTTTCGTTGTCGGTATTGGCGCGTCGGCGGGCGGGCTCGACGCTTGCACCCAGCTTCTTGAAGCCTTACCGCCGGATACCGGGATGGCCTTCATTCTGGTTCAGCATCTCGATCCGACCCACGAAAGCATGATGGCGGATTTGCTGGCCCATCATACGAAAATGACCGTATCGCAGGCCGTCGACGGTACGGCGTTTGAACCCAATCACCTCTACGTTATTCCGCCCGGCACGTATCTTTCCGTCCAAAAGGGCGGAATCTTGCAAGTTTCGCCGCCCGAAGCCCCCCACGGCGCGCGGCTTCCCTTTGATTTCTTGCTCCATTCCTTGGCCGAAAATTACGGCGAGCGCGCGGCCTGCGTCATTCTCTCGGGGACCGGCGCGGACGGCAGCCTAGGCCTGAAATCGATCAAGGAAAAGGGCGGGCTCGTCATTGCGCAAGATCCCGCTGAAGCAAGCTTTGACGGCATGCCAAAAAGCGCGATCCTGACCGGGGCCGTGGATATCGTGCTGCCGCTCGCGGGTATTCCTGGGGCGTTGATCAAATTTCATCGCCGGATGGCGCTGACCTGCCCCCCCCAAGCCCCCGCAGAGCAAGAGGCTTCGGGCGATTGGTTGCCGGAGGTCATCGACCTGCTCCGAACCACGACGACGCATGATTTTCGGCTGTATAAGGAGGGCACCCTAAGGCGACGGATCGAACGCCGCATGGCGATGGCCGCCATCGAGACCGATGATCGGGCCCGCTATATCGAATTTCTGAAAACCGACCCCAAGGAACTCGACCTCCTGGCCACCGACCTGCTTATTAATGTCACTCGTTTTTTCCGCGATCCCAGCGTGTTCGATCTGCTCGCCGAAACGATTATCCCCGATCTGGTCCGCAACCATTCCATCGATCAGCCGTTGCGCCTGTGGATTGCCGGATGCAGCACGGGCGAGGAGACCTATTCGCTCGCCATGCTGTTCCGCGAAGCGGTTACGGCGGCGAAACGCGAGATCAAACTCCAGATTTTTGCCTCGGACGTAGATGCCGATGCAGTCGCAACCGCCCGGGAGGGGCTGTATCCCGCCGCCATCGCCGCCGATGTGTCGCCCGAACGGCTCGCCCGCTTTTTCTCAAAAGACGATCGTGGCTACAGGGTTCTGCCCGAACTGCGCGCCACCATCGTCTTTGCCGTTCAGGATGTTCTGACCGATCCGCCCTTCTCCCGGCTCGATCTCGTGTCCTGCCGCAATGTTCTGATTTACCTGCGCCCCGAAGCGCAGCAAAAGGTTATCGCCTTTTTCCATTTCGCCTTGCGGGAGGGGGGAATTCTGCTGCTGGGCAGTGCCGAGACGGTGGGCGAGGCCAAGGGCCGGTTCGAGACGATCTCCAAGACCGCGCGGCTTTACAAGCACATCGGGCGCAGCCGCCCTGGCGAGGCCGGGTTTTTATTCGGAAATTCTGAGGACGCGCGCCTCCCGGTGCGGCCCCAGCAGGGCACAAAGCCGTCGCGGCAAGCCGCCATCGCCGAAGGGTGCCGCCGCCTAGTTCTCGAAACCTATGCCCCCGCCGCCGTGCTGATTAACCGAAAGCTGGAATGGCTCTACTCGCTGGGGCCAACGGAAAAGTACCTGCGCGTGCCGCAAGGCCACCCCACCTATGACCTGCTGGCAATGGTTCGGCCCGCGCTGCGCCTCAAATTAAGGGCTGCGATCCAGAAGGCCCTTCTGGAAAAATCCCGCGTGCGGCTTCCCGGCGGGCGCCCAGCGTCGGAGGGTAAAGGCAGCGCGTTCGAAATCGCGGTGCAGCCTGCGCTCATCGAGGGCGAGGACCTGTTGCTCATTTGCTTTATCGATACTCCGGCCACGTCAGCACACGCTCTGCCGGGCGATGCTTCCGCCGGGGGCGGGCATGTCGCCGACCTTGAGCAGCAGTTGCAAGCCACGCAAGGCGAGTTGCAAGCGGCGATCCAGAGCCTTGAAACCGCAAACGAAGAGCAAAAAGCGGTTACGGAAGAGGCTCTGTCGGTCAATGAAGAATATCAATCGACCAATGAGGAATTGCTGACCTCAAAGGAAGAGTTGCAGTCCCTTAACGAGGAATTGACCGCCCTTAACAGCCAGCTTCAAGAAACCCTGGAGCGCCAACGCACGACCGCCAGCGATCTTCAGAATATTCTCTACAGTACCGACGTTGCGACGATCTTTCTCGATCTCGATCTCGATATCCGCTTCTTCACCCCCGCAACCAAAGCGCTGTTCAATATCATTCCAACCGATATCGGTCGGCCACTCGCCGATCTCACCCCCCTCGCCGCCGATGGCGCTCTACTGACCGACGCCCGCACGGTGCTGAAAACGCTCGCCCCGATTGAACGGGAGATTCAGGTCCGCGACGGCCTATGGTATTCCCGCCGAATTCTGCCCTACCGCGCCCAAGATGATGCGGTTGAGGGCGTTGTCATTACCTTCGCCGATATTACCGACAACCGCCGCGCCGCCGATGCGCTGGAGGCGGCCAAGAAAGAAGCGCAACGGGCCAATAACGCCAAATCCCGCTTTCTTGCGGCGGCCAGCCACGATCTGCGGCAGCCGCTACAAGCCCTCAGCCTGATGCGCGGGGTTCTGGCCCGGCGCATCCGCGACGACCGGAAGGAAGAGGCGCTGGCGCTCGTGACCCGGCTCGACGAAACGGCGGCGGCCATGTCGGGTATGCTCAACTCGTTGCTCGACATCAACCAACTCGAAGCGGGAACCGTGCGCCCGCAGCTTATGACCTTCCCCATCAATGATCTATTGATGCGGTTGCGCGATGAGTTCACCTATCACGCCGGGGCACAAAAGCTTCACTTCCGCGTCGTACCCTGCGGCCTGTCGGTCTATAGCGATCCGCGCTTGCTGGAACAGATTATGCGCAATTTGCTCTCCAACGCCCTCAAATATACGCAGCAAGGCAAAGTGCTGCTGGGCTGCCGCCGCCACGGCGAGCAACTGACCATCGGGATTTGGGATACCGGCGTCGGTATTGCCGAGCAGGATCTTCGCGCCATTTTCGACGAGTACCATCAACTGGATAATGCGACCCACGACCGCGAGCGCGGGCTTGGCCTGGGGCTGTCCATCGTTCAGCGTCTGGCGGGCCTGCTTGGCCATCCGATCACGGTTCGCTCCAAACCGGGGCACGGGTCGGTCTTTTCCATCGGCGTTATGTTGCCGACGGGCGAGGATGGGGCGATGCGGCGCACACCCCCGGCAAGCGGGGAGACGGCCCCCGCCAACGCCCGCCCTGCCGGTGCCGTCTTAGTGATTGAAGACGATAAAGACCTAAGGGAGCTTCTGGAACTCGTCCTCACGGAGGAAGGGCATCATCCAGTTTCAGCCCCTGACGGGGTTGCCGCCCTTGAGTTATTAAGCGAGAGCGGCTTCAAACCCGATCTGATCCTATCGGACTATAATCTGCCGCATGGTTTGGATGGGCTTAGCGCGGCCACGAAGATACGCGAGACCCTGCATCAACCGATTCCCGTTATCATTCTAACGGGGGATATCTCGACGGAAACTCTGCGGCGGATCGCCAGCCAAGAGTGTGTTCAGTTGAACAAACCCGTGAAACCGGCGGAGATGATCCAGGCCATCCACCGCCTTCTCCCCAAGACCAGCGTCGCCGCGCCGGTGGAGCGCCCCAGCGCTCCCACCTCGGCTGATCATCCATCGGCGGCCCCCCTTATTTTCCTGGTCGATGACGATAGCCACGTGCGCGCCGGAATCCGCGATTTCTTGGAGGCGGAAGGGCACCGGGTTGAGGACTACGAAACCGCCGAAGCCTTCCTGCACGCCTATCGACCGGGCCAAGAAGGCTGCTTACTGGTCGATGCCTATCTTCCAGGGATGAGCGGTATCGATCTGCTGCGCGGGCTCCAAGAGCGGGGCGATGGATTGCCGACCATCATGATTACCGGCAGCAGTGATGTGCCGATGGCGGTTGCCGCGATGAAAGCCGGGGCCCTAGACTTTATCGAAAAGCCCGTCGCGCGCGGCGAGTTGTTCGCCAGTATCACGCGCGCGCTGGAACAGGCGCAGGACACCAGCAAACTCGTGGCTTGGCGGGCGCGGGCCGCCGAGCATCTCGCCTCGCTGACCGCGCGCCAACGGCAGATTATGGAACTCGTGCTGGCCGGGCACCCGAGCAAAAACATCGCCGCCGACCTCAACATCAGTCAGCGCACGGTTGAAAACCATCGGGCGGCTATTATGCGGAAAACCGGCACAAAATCCCTTCCGGCCCTCGCCCGCTTAGCCCTGGCCGCCACGCCAATCGGATAGGCCAAAGCGTCGCCGGAAAGGCCGCTTGAGTAGTTTCCGTCGCTGTCGGAAACCGTGCCACCCAGACATAAGCTTTCCCATCACTCCAGTGTCCCCGACGGGGAAACTGCGTTGCCGAGTGTCGATTTATGGGATCGACCCAAGTCGGCTCGGACACAGCCCCCCCTTCACTGGCTGTTCGAAGGGAATGCATCCTTGACCACCCCGGTTAAAATTTCGCAAACCGGCGAACCCGCGTCGAGAAAACTCAGATTGCCCGCCCTCACGGCGGTTGTGATCGGCTCGATGATCGGCTCCGGCGTCTTCAGCCTGCCGCAGAATATGGCCGCCGCCGCAGGGCCGCTCGCGATCTTGATCGGTTGGGCGATTACGGGGATTGGCGTTCTCGCCCTCGCCCTTGTCTATCAGGGCCTCTCGACGCGCAAACCCGCGCTTGATGCCGGGCCTTACGCCTAACAGCCGCACCTGAAGGGGCGCAATATCGCGCTGATTTTCGAGAAGGATTCGACCCGCACCCGCACGGGGTTCGAGGTCGCCGCCTACGATCAAGGCGCGCACGTTACCTACCTCGGCCCCTCGGGCAGTCACATCGGCCATAAGGAATCGATGAAAGACACGGCGCGGGTGCTGGGGCGCGTTTACGACGCGATCGAGTATCGCGGCTTCGGGCAGAAAATCGCCGAAGATCTCGCCACCCACGCGGGCGTGCCAGTTTATAACGGCCTCACCAACGAAGCCCATCCAACGCAGATTCTGGCCGATTTCATGACGATGCGGGAGTTCACCCATAAGCATCTGTCGGATATGAGCCTCTGCTTTTTGGGCGACGGGCAGGATAATGTTTGCCTGTCGCTCGCCATCGGCGCGGCGAAGATGGGCCTCGATATGCGCATCGCAGCCCCGCGCAGCTTTTGGCCCGATCCGGCCTACCTCACCCGTTTTAAGGAGATGGCGCTTGAGACCGGCGGGCGGCTGACCGTAACCGACGATATCGAGGCCGCCGTTAAAGGAGCCGACTTCCTTTATACCGACGTGTGGCTGTCGATGGGCGCGGATGAAACCGCCTGGGACGCGCGCATCAAGGCGTTCCTGCCCTATCGGGTCACGCAAGCCGTGATGGACGCCACCGGCAACCCCTATACCAAATTCATGCACTGCCTGCCCGCCTTCCATAATGCCGAAACGGTCGTGGGCGCGGATATCCAGAAGCGCTTCGGCATCGACTGTATGGAAGTGACCGAGGAGGTTTTCGAATCCGCCGCCTCCATCGTTTTCGACGAGGCCGAGAACCGGATGCATTCGATCAAGGCGATCCTCGTCGCCACTATTGCGGGCTAACGGCCATGCACCTCGTCGTCGCCCTCGGGGGCAATGCGTTGCTGAAACGCGGCGAGCCGATGACCGCTGAAACCCAGCGCGGCAACGTGATAAAGGCCGCAACGGCGCTGGCGGCTTTGGTCGCCGACGGCCATCAGATCACCATCACCCACGGCAATGGCCCGCAGGTGGGGCTGATTGCGCTGCAAGCTGCCGCAGGCCCCGCCGACGGGGCCTATCCGCTGGATATTCTGGGGGCGGAAAGCGAAGGCATGATCGGCTATCTGCTCGAACAGGAACTGCGCAACGCCCTGCCCGCCGGGGCTGACTTGGCCACCCTCCTGACCCAGGTTCGCGTCGATCCGGCGGACCCGGCCTTCCAGCGCCCCACCAAACCCATCGGCCCGGTTTATGACGAACCAACGGCCCGCCGCCTTGAAGCCGAACGGGGCTGGCAATGCGCCCGTGACGGGGATAGTTGGCGGCGCGTCGTCGCCTCCCCCGAGCCTTTGGAAATTTTGGGGCTTAAAGCCATCGTCACTTTGGCGGCGGCAGGCGTGATGGTGATCTGCGCGGGCGGCGGCGGCGTGCCCGTTGCAGCCCGGCCCGGCGGCGGCTTTGCCGGGGTCGAAGCGGTGATCGATAAAGACCGCGCCAGTGCCTTGCTCGCCCAGGCCCTTAAGGCCGATATGCTGTTGCTCCTCACCGATGTCGATGGGGTCTATCTGGATTTCGGCACACCGAGCGCGCGGCGGATCCTCCGTGCCGGAACGGCAATCCTATCGCCCAATAGCTTTGCCGCCGGATCGATGGGGCCGAAGGTTCAAGCCGCCCTGCGGTTTACCGAAGCAACCGGACGGCGAACAATGATCGGTCGGCTGGAAGACGCGCGTGCGCTGGTGAGTGGCACCGCTGGAACAAGTATCGAAACCGGCCCGGCAGCCACCATCACAGCCGCGATCAAGCTGCGTTCGTGATGTTTGTGGTGTTTCGGCGTTCGGCCAAAAGCAAAAGCCCCGTCGATTTTGATCGTCGGGGTTTTTTGTTTGGTTGCGGGGGCAGGATTTGAACCTGCGGCCTTCAGGTTATGAGCCTGACGAGCTACCGGGCTGCTCCACCCCGCGTTTATTTTT